>Ga0209782_1000008_pt1 | contig 128678 bp, 126 predicted proteins | sample WorMetmaBAHAMAS1_FD_187390 | JGI IMG/M metagenome (GOLD analysis project Ga0209782, IMG submission 187390) | Marine gutless worms symbiont microbial communities from Max Planck institute for Marine Microbiology, Germany - Inanidrilus... | ecosystem: Host-associated > Annelida > Digestive...
GCGACGAATTTGAGGCGTTCGTCCATCCGATTACACTCCTTCCAGGGCACCTTGCTCTCCTTGCAAAGGCCCAAAAGTGCAACCTATGTCTCCGGAACGAAATGGAACCTATCCATCGGGAAGGTCAGTATTCGAGCTTCGGCTGGGCAAGCCCAGCCGGAGATCGTTTAGAGCGAAGCTGTCCGCCGAAGCCTTGGCGAAGGTGGACAACCACAAAAAGGCCAGCCACCAAGCGGGCCTTTTTGTGTGCGCTACGCACAGCGAAGATCCACCGGAGGCTCATCTACGAGTGGCACAACGCCAAGCCTTCGAGAAGCCCCGAACCAACGGGGGCTTTTCGTTTAGGCGCACTCGGCGAAATCCCCCGGAGAGACGACTGCTACCCAACGCGCTGCCAGTCGGCTCTTTTCCTTTAGGCGCGCCCCATCACCGGGGTTCAGCGAGCCATACAGCGGAATGCGGTGGGAGCGTCAATTCCACGGCGCCGCCGCGGGAGCCGACATCGGCATTGCCGATCAGATCGACGAGCCGGGCGGCGGGATCGAAGCCCAGCACGGCACGTTCGGGCGCGAGGGTGACCGCCGCGTCGGAGACGTTGACCGCCACCCAGACGCGGTCGTCGCCGCCCTCCCTGACAAGACTGAAGATCCGGTCGTCCAGCCTGACGACCCGCTGCGCCGCGTTCGGGTGAAAGGCCGGACGCGTGCGCCGGGCCGCGAGCAGGCGCCGGTGCCCTGCCAGGACCCGGGCGCGCAGGCTTGCCGGGTCCGCGAGGTCGCGTTCCACTGCCGTGAGCTCCAGCTTCTCGCGATTGATCGAGCGGTTCCGCCCCGTCTCGGCCAACCCGACCGCGTCGTTCCGGGATCCGAGCAGGCTGTGAATGTAAATGCCGGGAACGCTGATGACCGACAGAAGGACGGTCTGCGCCGCGAGGAACTTGCCCGCCCGTGTTTCGTCGTCATCCTCCGGGGCCGCGATCGCGTCGAGATAGGTGATGTTGAGCTCGTAGGGCGCCGTCCCCCCATCCGGAAGGGTGCGCAGCGAGACGCGGCCGCCATGGGCCTCGACGCGCGCCGCCATCCTGGCCACCTCTTCGCCCGTGAGGATCCCCTCGACCGGGCGCACGCCGATGCCGTCGTGCGACGACAGGAAATTGAAGAAGGCCGTGCCCGGGGACGGCGGCGCGAGAGACGCGGCCCAGTCCGACAGTGTCGTCGCCTTGCCGGTTTGGAAGGCGTGCAAGGTCAGCGGCGGCAACGGGAACTGATAGACCAGATGCGCCTCGTTGGTACCGTCGCCGAAATAGCTGATGTTATCGGCATGGGGCACGTTCGTTTCGGTGATCAGCATCACGCCCGGCGCGGCCGCATCCAGGATCTGCCGCATGACCTGGATGACGGCGTGGGTCTCGGGAAGGTGCATGCAGGTGGTGCCAAGCCGCTTCCACAGGAACCCGACGGCATCGAGACGGATGAACCGCGCCCCGCGGGCCGCATAGAAAAGCAAGAGGTCGAGGATCTCCATCAACATGTCCGGATCGACATAGTTCAGGTCGATCTGGTCGTCGCTGAAAGTGGTCCAGACGTGTTTCTCGCCGGCCGTGGTTTCGACCGGCGTCAACAGCGGCAAGGCGCGCGGGCGGGTGACACTGCTGTAATCACGCGACGGGTCGCAGACGTGGACATAGCGGGCGTATTTCGGGTCGCCGTCCAGGAAGTTCCGGAACCACGCGCTCTCCTGCGAGATGTGGTTGATCACGGCGTCGAACATCAGCCCGAAACCGCCGGCCAGCCGTGCGATATCGTCCCAGTCGCCCAGCTGCGGATCGATGGTGCGGTAGTCGACCACCGAAAAGCCGTCGTCCGAGGTCCAGGGAAAGCACGGCAGGATGTGGACGTTGCCGATGACGTCGGCAACGTGGGTGCGCAGGAAATCGTCGAGAACCGCAAGCGGCGCCCGGTCGCCGGACCTGATCGAATCGCCGTAGGTGATCAGCATGACATCGCGCTCGTCGACCCAGCCGCGGTCCGAGGCCGATCGGTTTACCCGGGCCGTTGCGATCAGGTCGTGCACGCGCGGCACGAGGGCCTCGACGGTCCCGGGGGCATAGGCGACGGCAAGCGTGTCGCGCAGCTGGGTCACGAATGACCTGTCCAGGTGCCCTTCCGCCATTGACCGCGCCCTCTCGCCGTTGCTTTTCAAGCCCTACAATACGACGCGGGCCGGGGCATCCAACAGCCGCATCCCGGCCGCCACCAGGGTCAAAACACCAGGTCCGGTAGAACCAGCGCGATCTTGGGGAACACGCCGCGCAGCGCCAAGGCGATCAATCGATCGGCGAAATCTGCAGTTTGATTTCGCTGTACCAATCGGCAACCGAGCGGATTTCTTCGTCCGTCATGTCGGCGGCCACTTCGGACATGACGTCATGGCGACGCTTGCCAAGTCGGAAGGCCTTCAACTGGGTGTCGATGTAAATGTTGACCTCGCCCGCCAGGTTCGGGGCGTCCAAAAGCTGTGATATGCCGTCGGCCCCGTGACAGGATACACAGGCTTCCGGCGCATCCTCTTCTTTTGCGTCTGCAGGCAACGTCGCCTGTGCCTCGAAATTGGCGTACCACGCCGCAACGTCAGCAATCTGTTGCGCAGAAAGACCGGCGGTCACCACACTCATCATCTCGTGCTGCCGGACGCCGGTCTTGAACGCCATCAGCTGCCCCTCGAGATACGCCTGCGGTTCGCCACCTATGTGCGGGGCGATCGGGATCTTGGCGTACCCGTCCAATCCATGGCAGGTCCGGCACATGTTCGCCACTTTGCGCCCGGCATCAAGATCCGCCGCAGCGACGCCCCCGGCGAGGCATGCCCCGCCGAGGGCCAGAAGGAGGCCTAGCCTCACTCTTCGTACCAGATCCGGTACAGTGCACCGGCCAGGTCGTCGCTGACCAATATGGATCCGTCGGGCAGTTGCGCCACGTCGACAGGGCGGCCCAGGTATTCGCCCGTGGCATCGTCGAGCCACCCTTCCGCGAACGGCTCAGTAGTCGCGTTACCATCATCGTCGATAAAAGTGACCATGACCCGAGCACCGATTGGTGTGGTTCGATTCCAAGACCAGTGCTGGGCTGAGAAGATCGCGTTCTTGTACTTCGCCGGGAACATGTTGCCCGTGTAGAAGGACATGCCCAGGTCCGCCGCGTGCGCCACGGTTTCCACGGCCGGGAACGTCACTTCGACCGGCACCTCCATCTTGTCATACCCATGATCAGGCACCCGCACCGAACCGCCGCCGTACCAGGGCGCGCCGAAATGCTGGCCTGCCGCGGTTTGCCGGTTGATCTCGCCCGGCGGGATATCATCCCCCATCCCGTCGACCTGGTTGTCGGTCCACCAAAGCTCGCCTGTTGCGGGGTGGAAATCATGACCGACCGAGTTCCGAACGCCGTAGGTATAGACCTCACGACCCGAGCCATCGAGATTCATGCGGATGATGCCGCCGATACCAACCTTATCGTAAAGCTCGAGCTTTTCGGGCGGCGCGACGTTGAACGGCTGACCCAACGAGATGTAGATCTTGTTGTCTGGACCAATCTTGCAGACCCGAGCGGTATGGTTGAAGCTCTCCTCCTCCGGCGGGATCAGATCGCCTTGCGCCACCAGGTTGAACGCTGCCACGTCGGGGCTTTCGTAGAAGAACTCGGCCGCGGGAAACAGCAGAACCCGGTTCTGCTCGGCAATGTAGAGGAAACCATCCCTGGAAAAACATGGACCGTTCGGTATTGCGAACGTCAGAGACGGAGCGAAATCCTTCACTTCGTCTGCCACGCGGTCCTTGTTGCGGTCGGTGACCGACCAGACTTTGTCTTTGCGGGTTCCGACAAACGTCACAATGCCCTGTGGACCAACGGCCATATGGCGTGCATCCGGAACGACGGCGTAAAGGCCGATTTTGAAGCCGTCCGGCATCTTGATGCGTTCGAGCGTTCTCTTGACGCCCTCGGCGTAATTGCCACCCTGTTCGATGAAGGTGAAGTCCGTAACGCCGGTGGTTTTGAAGCTCGATAGCTTTTCGAGGTTATCTGGAACATCTGCGGTCTGCGCGTGGGCGACACCACCCAACAGAGCCAGCGCTGCAAACGTCGACACAGCCAATCTCATCATTTCCTCCCATACCTCGGATATATGCTCGCTTGAGTTGCTATTGGACCGCAAAGCTTAGCGACAACGAGATCTGAATCAACTCCAACATCTGAGATCTGACCGGCAGTTCTGCGAGGTTGTCATCGATGGGCACCAAGTTTCTGCTTTCGGTTCCCCGCTCGCTGCGCTGCAGGTTTTCGGAGTCAAAACACCAGGTCCGGCAGGACCAGCGCGATCTCAGGGAACAGGGTCAAGAGCACGACGCCAACCAGCATCAACAGCCAATAGGGCATCGTCGCGAGCGCGGCGCGGCCGAGCCCCACCTCGTCTTCCGTAATCGCCACAAGCACTGACAGATTGAGGCCGACAGGCGGCGTGACCTGACCGATCTCGATCATGATGGTCACCAGCACCCCCAACCAGATCGGGTCGAAACCCAGCTGGGTCAGGAGCGGGAAGACGATCGGCAGGGTCATGATCATCAGCGACAGCCCGTCGAACAGGCAGCCGAGCAGCACGTAGATGGCGACCACGATGATCAGCACGCCGGTGGCGCCAAGCCCGCTTTGACGGACCGTTTCCAGAAGGGCCTGGGGCACGCCCAGAATGGCGACCGACTGGGCAAGCACGACGGCGCCCACAACGACGAACCCGATCGCGGCATAGGTCAGCACCGCGCGATGCAGGCATGCCAAAAGGCCCTTCACGGTGAGCTCGCCCCAGATCGCCGAGATCAGCGCCGCCGCGGCGACGCCCACGCCGGCCGCTTCGGTCGGCGTTGCGATGCCGAGAACGATGCTGCCCATGACCGCAATGATCAGCAGGACGACCGGCCAAATCGGGACCAATCCCTTGAGCACCGCGACCAGGGAGACCCGGGACCCGCCTTCGGGAGAAAGCGACCGGTCGCGGGCGCAGCGGACATAGATGTACGCCATGAACAGGGCGCTCAAGATCAGCCCCGGCAAAATGCCGGCCATGAACAACCGGCCAATCGAGGTTTCCGTGAGCGCGCCGTAGATCAGCAAGGACAGGCTGGGCGGGATCAGCAGGCCAAGCGTGCCGCCGCCGGCGAGGCTGCCGACCACCGTCGGCTTGTGATAGCCCCGGCGGGCCATCTCCGGATAGGCCACGGAGCCGACGGCGGCCGCGGTCGACATGCTGGACCCGCTGACCGCACCGAACACGGTACATACGGCGATGTTGGTGTGGAGCAGGCCGCCCGTCACGCGCTGGAACACGGGCGTCAGCGCCGTGTAGACCCGCCTGGAGATGCCGCTCTGCAGCAGGATCTCGCCCAGGAGAATGAACAGGGGAATGGCGCTCAGGGTGAAGCTGTTGAATGCGTTCCAGACGGCATCGAGCGCCAGGAAGGTCGCGCCGTCGGCGAAGAAATGAAGAATGATCGGTCCGGTCAGGCCGAGCGCCGCACCGAGCGCGGCGCCGGTGATCGCGGTCAGCGTCAGGGACGCAAGCAGGGTGGCCCAGAACATGTCCCGGGCGCGACCCGACCTATGCGGGAGGTCGGTCGTCGGACCGGTGCGCCGCCGGCCGGGCGAGACGCGTGATCGCGATGAGCCCGGTCAGTGCCAGTGACAGCGGCGCCGTTGCCATCCACGGGTAGAGCAACAGCCGGGAGGCCTCGGACTTGAGCGTGCGGCGAAACGCGAAGTCGAGCCACGGCAGGGCTTCGATCGTGAACCACAGACAGAAGGCGACCATGACCGCCGCGGCGAGGACGCCCAGCACCCTTCGGCCGCGCGCCTCCAGATAGCGCTCCAGCAGGCTGACCCGGACATGGCTGCCGGAAAGCGTGACCTGGGGCAGCGCCAGAAACAGGGTGGCGCACAACAACAGGCCGACCAGTTCCTCGGTGAACCGGAAGGGGGCACCGGCGAGGGTGCCGCATGGCCACGCTCAACACCACCAGCGCCACCATGGCGAAGGCGCAGGCCGCCGCCAAGAAGGCGAGGCCTGCGGCCGTCATGCGCAGGCAGAAATCCATTGCCCTCACGGCCGCAGGCCCGCCTTGCCGATCGGTTGGTCTTCTAGCGCCCGATCGCCTTCAGCACCCGCTCGCGAAAGGCCGGCGCTTCGCCGCCTGCCTCGGTGGCGGCGGCCAGCCAGGTTTGCGAGGCGGCATCGAGGAAGGCGCGCTGGTCGGCGGCCGGGAAATCGTCCAGCCATTCCACGCCCTGCGCGGTCAGTTTCTCGCGGGCCTTGAGCTCCTTTTCGTGGTCGTCGGCATACTCGTTGGTCCGCGACCAGACCTCGGCGGCCGCGTCCTGCACGGCCTGCTTCAAGTCGTCGGGCAGTCCGTCCCATTTCTGCTTCGAGACCCCGAGCACATAGGGAAGGCTGGCGATCAGGAGGCGTACTTCGCCACCTCCTGCAGCGAGACGGTATGGGCAAACAGGGCGGGATAGACCGCGCAGTCGACGACGCCGGTCCTGAGGGCCACGTACATCTCGGTCTGCGGGATGATCTGCGCGGAAACGCCAAGCCGCTCAAAGGTGTCGACCTGGTCCTTGCTCCACACCCGCAGTTTTTTCCCCTCAAGGTCGGCGAGCGTCCGCACCGGATCGTCGGCGCAGAAGATCGACGCCTCGAGCATCGGCAGCGCCATGAAGCCGGCCGTAACGATGTCCCACTTGCCGAATTCCTGCTCGTAGATGTCGCGGATGACCGGCAGCGCGCGAAGATGCTCCTCGGGCGAGCCGACCGAGCCCTGGATGTAGATTGCGTTCAGTTCCGGCGCATCGCGGCCGACATAGTTGGCCCAGACGAGGCCCATTTCGCTGACGCCGGACGGCAGCCACCGCAGCACGTCCTCGTTTTTCAGCCCGAGCGACCCGCCATGATAGACTTGGATCGCCAGTCGGCCATCGGTTGCCTTCGCGACAGCCTCGGCGAACGCGTTCAGCTCCTGCGATTCGTTACGAGTCTCGGGCAGCCCGTTGTTGAACTTCCATTCGAAGTCCGCGGCAAAGGCGCTCGCACCGGTCAGCAACGACAAGCCTGTCGCCACGCCGAGTGCCGCGATCAATCCGGATACTCTCATGAGTCTATCTCTCCCTGTCGGATCCGGTTCCGGCCCACCGAAATGAAGCCGCCTCCGGAGTGTTGTTCCTGGACGCCGAACAGACTTGCGGCTGATGCCCGTTGGACTGCCGCGCCAACGATGCACACGAAAGCCCGGCGCGCGTCATACCTCTTCCCCCGGATGTTAGGTCGCAGAAGAGACCGACGCAATCGGCTGCGTCGGGCAAATCCCGCCCTTATGACAAAACGACCGACTGGCCCGAGAGGCGAACGGACAGATTGAGCGAGCCCTCGTTGATCAGCCACTTCCTGAGCACGAAGCTGCGTGCTCCAGCCTTGTGCATCGGGTCGTTGGAGGCAAGCTCGTGCGCGTGTTCGAATGAATCGGCGCGGTAGACGATCATCCCGACCCCTTCCGTCACGGTGCCGCTTTCGTCCGACATCGGGCCCGCGAACACCAGAACACCGTCGGATTCGAGCTTGGCCTGATAGGCGAGATGGTCGGGCAGCGTGGCCTTGACCACGTCGGGTTCCGCGGCCGGCGTCGAGTGGACGACGTACAGCTCGAACGCAAGGGCGCCGCGCGACTTGGCTTCGGATTTGTACTCTTCCCAGCTGGGCATTCCTTCCCTCCGTTCGCCTGTGGGATCAAAAACATCGATTTTATTTGACCTCTGATACTTTTATCGTCAAAACTTACCGGGATCAAGGAGGAGAAGTCGATGCGATTCTTGGTTGGAACCGTCGCCGGAACCCGGAGCATCTTCGCGGTCAAGGGGGAGCATGCCGTCAATCTGAGCGCCGCCGTTCCGGAAGTTGGTAGCGACCTCTCCGCGTTGGCGCGGGACCCGGCATTGATGGCCAAGGTCGCCGAACTCGGCGACGAGGCGGGGCGGGTTGCCACGAGCGACATCGTTCCAGCGCTTCCGATCGAAAGCCCGCCGACGATCATCTGCCTTGGGCTGAACTACGTCGAGCACATCAAGGAGGGCGGCTACGACATTCCGGATTACCCCGCCCTGTTCATGCGCGGGCGAAACTCCTTGATGGCCGCGGGCCAGCCGATGGTGCGCCCGGCCTGTTCCGAACAGCTCGACTACGAAGCCGAACTGATGGTGATCATCGGCGAGGGCGGCCGACACATCGCGGAGGCCGACGCCCTGAACCACGTCTTCGGCTACACGGTCTTCAACGACGGGTCGGTGCGCGAATACCAGCGGAAGACGCGCCAATGGACGCCTGGCAAGAACTTTGACGATACCGGTGCAGTCGGACCCTTCGTCGTGACGCCCGACGAGGTGCCGGAGGGCGCGTCGGGCCTGAAGATCGAAAGCCGCGTGGGCGACGAAATCCTGCAAAGCTCCAACACCGCCAACATGATCTGGGGCGTGGCGCGGACCATCGCGATCATATCGGAATACACGACGCTGGAACCGGGCGATCACATTGCGCTGGGAACGCCGCCCGGCGTCGGGCATGCGAAGAAGCCGAACCCGCGCTGGCTGAAGCCGGGCGAAGTCATCGACATCGAAATCGAAGGGATCGGCATCTGTTCGAACCCGGTCGTCGATGAGGTCGACCTGGCCGGGAAGACGGCGGCCGAGTGATGGTCGACGGCGGCGACTCCCTCGACATCCGGCGCGCCCGCGCGCAGGAGGCCGTGCGGTTCCTGCGCGGACGCATTGCCCGGCTGGACGACGCCGCGATCGATCTGATCCTTCGCGATGCGCGTTCGCACTACGCGTGGACCGACAAGCCCGTGAGCGAGGAGATGCTGCGGACCCTGTTCGACATCACGATCCAGGGGCCGACCAGCATGAACTCCTCCCCGGCCCGGTTCATCTTCGTCACCAACGAGGCGGGCAAGGATCGGTTGGCCAAATCCCTCAAGGCGAAGAACATCGAAAAGATGCGATCCGCACCGGTGACGGCGATCATCGCCTGGGATCCGCTTTACTGGCAGAGGCTCGACTTCCTGTTGCCGCACGAGGACCGAAAGCCGCTGTTCGACGGGAAAGAGGAGTATGCCTACGGCACCGCGTATCGCAATTCCACGCTGCAGGGGGCCTATTTCATGATCGCCGCCCGGGCGATGGGCCTCGATGTCGGTCCGATGTCCGGTTTCTCGAATGCGATCGTCGACGAGGAGTTCTTCTCCGAAAACGGCTAGAAATCGAACTTCCTTTGCAATCTCGGCTATGCGGACGAGAGCGCGCTGTTTCCCAAGCTGCCGCGGTTCTCCTTCGAAGACGTCTGCGAGATATTGTGAGGTCCTGTGGCTGTACGAATGAAAACCACCGTTCAGTTGAAGGCGAAAGCCTCGTGCCCCAGTCATTCGCTTGCGGATGTTTCGGTGCGCGACCTGAACTTCGCCATCGACGAGCCGACGGAGCGCGGTGGCACCAATAAGGGGCCGACCCCCACGGACACCGCGCTTGCCGCCTTGATCGGGTGCACGAACGTCATCGGACACAAGTGCGCCGGCAAGCTGGACATCGATATCGGCCACCTGGAGATCGACATCGTCTGCGACTTCGACCGGCGCGGCGTGACGTTGTCCGAAGAGATCGACACCCCGTTCGTGTCGCTCGTGCAAACCGTGGTGGCAGACGGTTCGGCCACCGAGGACGAGCTGCAGGCGGTTGCCCGGGAGGTCGAGAAATTCTGTCCGCTGTCGAAACTGTTCGTGGGGGCAGGAACCAAAGTGACTACAATCTGGAGAAAAGCCTGAGTCCATCAGGCAAACGGAGGAGGAAAATCATGTTTGGAAAACTGACGCGGCGAACTGTCCTGGGCGCGCTTGTTGCCGGAGCCGTCAGCCTGCCGGCCGTTTCGCAGGAAACGATCAAGGCGGTCGTCATCGACGGCTATCCCGCACGGGCGCTTTGGGTAAAGGAGTTTTCCAACTTCTTCATTCCGGAAGTCGACAAGCGCCTGGCGGAATCCGGCAATTACAAGATCGAGTGGCAGGAAAGCTACGGCGGCTCGATCGTGAAGCCGAAGGGCGTTCTTGAAGGCGTGAAGCTCGGACTTGGCGACATCGGGATCGTCACGACGATCTTCCACAACTCGAAACTGCCCAGTCAGGCAATTTCCGCGGCGACGCCCTTCGTTGCCGCCGACGCGCGCGCGGTTGCGAAAGCGGTCGACGAGATCGCGAAGGAATACCCGACGATGCAGGCCGAGTTCGCGGCGCAGAACCAGGTCTATCTGGCCACCGGCGTGGTGCTGGACACCTACCAGGTTTTCTCGAAGGAGCCGATCAACTCCCTCGCCGACCTTGAAGGCGGCAAGGTGGCAGGGGCCGGCATGAACCTGCGTTATCTAGAAGGCATCAATAACGCGGCGGGCGTTCGTGGTGGTCTGACCGACTTCTACAACATGCTGCAGACCGGTCTGGTCGATCACGCGATGCTCTGGCCCGAGGCCGCGAAGACCTTCAAGATCGTCGAAGTCGCCCCGTACATGCTTCGCGTGGATCTTGGGGCGGTGAATTCGAAGACGGTCACGGTCAACAAGAACTACTGGGACAAGCTGCCCGACGAGGTCAAGGCGGTTCTGCAGGAGGTCGCGGTGGCCTATCGCGATCATGTCGCAGGCATTGCCATGGACCGCGCGGAAGCAAGCCGGCAGGCCTATGTGGAAGCCGGCGGGACGATCGTCGAGCTGGACCCGGCGGAGCGCGCGGCCTGGGCCAACGCCATGCCGAACATCGCCGCGGAATGGGCCACGAAACTGGACGAAAGCGGGCAGCCCGGCACCGAGATGCTGAACGCCTACATGGGCAAGCTTCGCGCCGCGGGATTCGAACCTGTGAGGGACTGGGCGGCCGAGAACGCAACCAACTAGGCGCAGGCCCGTCCCTTGTTCGCCGCGCCTGCAGAAATAGCCAGCGGCAGTGCAATCGCTGCCAATGCCGCTGGCACCTTTGTGGTCATCATCCTGATCGCGGTGGTGAACTACGACATCATTGCCCGCGGGTTTTTCAACCGGCCGTTTCTCGGCGCGGTCGAAGTGGTCCAGTTTTCGATGGTGCTGATCGTGTTTCTGCAGCTCCCCGACGTCATACGGGTCGGCCGCCTGACACGGTCGGAGGGATTCCTGGGGCCATTGTGCCGCTCGGCACCGCGGGCCGGCACATGGCTCAGCCGCGGCATCGATTTCTTGAGCGCCGTCTTCATGGTTCTGGTGGCGATTGCGATCTGGCCGGAATTCGTCGAAATGTGGGAGAGCAACCACTATTTCGGCGTGCCCGGCGTCTTCACTGCACCCTGGTGGCCGGTCAAACTCGTGATCTTTCTGAGTGCCTGCCTGTGCACGGTTCACTTTCTTTTGCACATCTACACCCAGTCGGGTGACCACGACCCCCACATGGAAAGCGGCACATGACGCCGATCGAGATTGGCCTGGTCTCGGTCGTCGCCATCGTCGCCCTGATCTATCTGGGGGTTTACATCCCGATCGCGCTGGGTGTGGTGAGCTTCGTCGCGATCTGGCTCATGCGCGACAACGTCGATCTTTCCTTCGCGCTTCTGAAGGTCGCCATCGGCGACAGTGCGATGGAGTCCACATTCGCCACGATCCCGCTGTTCACGTTCATGGGCTTGATCGTGTCCAAGGCCGGGCTCGGCGCAGACATATACAGTGTGATGAACCAGGGCTTCCGGCGCGTCACCGGCGGGATCGGGATGGCCACGGTCGGCGCAAACGCCGTTTTTGCCGCGGTCACCGGATCATCCATCGCCTCGGCTTCCGTGTTCTCCAAGATGTCCGTGCCGGAAATGCTGAGCTTCGATTACAGACCAAGGTTCGCCGTGGGCGTCGTGGCCGGAAGTTCGGTTCTGGGAATGATCATCCCGCCCTCGGCCATGCTGATCATCTATTCCTTCGTGGCCGAACAATCGGTGGGCGAGATGTTCCTTGCCGGCGTCGTGCCCGGTTTGATGCTGGCAGTGGCCTTCGTGGCGGCGATCTGGGTCATGGGGCGGCTCACGCCTGGGTTCGTCGGCGGCCGCGTCGTCGAGGACGACACGCTGATGCCGTGGTCCGAGATCGCCGAGAAAACGCTCCCCATTCTGCTTCTCATCGTCGTCGTGCTCGGCGGGATCTACACCGGCTGGACAACACCCGTAGAGGCAGGGGCGGCCGGGTCGCTGCTGGGGATCATCATTGCCGCGGTGCGCCGCCGGATCAATCTGAAGAGCTTCTGGGAAACCGTCATCGAGACGGGGCATATCACGGCGACGATCCTGTTCCTGATCACCACCGCCTCGATGTATGCGCGGATGCTTGGGATCGCAGGGCTGCCCAACGAGCTGTCGAGTTTTCTGGCGGCGAACGGCCTGAGCTTCATGTGGATCATGGTCCTTTATGTCGTCTTGATGTTGTTCCTGGGCACGATCCTCGACACGGCCTCGATCATCCTGATCGTCGTGCCGCTGTTCCTGCCGTTGATCGAACCGATGGGGCTGAGCCTTGTGTGGTTCGGGATCGTCAGCGTCGTGGCCGCCGAGATAGGTCTGCTCACCCCGCCCCTCGGGCTCAGCTGCTTTGTCATCAAGGCCACCCTTGATGACGACCGGATAAAGCTGAAGGATGTCTTTCTGGGCGCGCTGCCCTTCGCTTTCGTGATGCTCTTGGTCCTGATTCTGCTGACCATGTTCCCGGGACTCAGCCTTGCCATCCTGAACTAAAGGAACGACCCATGCGCAATGTCACCAAGGACAACATCTCCGACGTCTTCATGGGATATCTCGGCGACGACGTTGACCCCCGCATGCGCGAGGTCATGGGAAGCCTCATCAAGCACCTGCATGCCTTCGCCAAAGAGGTGAACCTGACCCATGCGGAGTGGAACGCCGGCATCGCCTTTCTTGAGCGCGCGGGCGAGATTTCCGACGCGGAACGCCATGAGTTCATTCTGCTTTCAGACGTGCTCGGCTTGTCATCGCTTGTGGACATGATCAACAGCAAACCCGAGGGAACATCGTCCTCCGTCCTCGGGCCGTTCCACATCTCCGGCGCGCCGCCTCTGGCCATCGGTGGGGACATGCGGCGCGATTTCGACGAACCGGTCCTGCTGGTCGAAGGCCAAATCAGCGACCCAAGCGGCACCCCGATACCAGGTGCGACCCTCGATATCTGGCAGACGGCGCCGAACGGCCTCTACTCCAGTCAGGACCCCGATCAGGACACTTACTCCTTCCACGGGCTCCAGACGGTCGGCCAAGACGGGCGTTATGCCTTCACGACCGTGAAGCCGGTCGAATACACCGTCCCGTCGGACGGGCCGGTCGGGGACATCCTGCGCGCCTGCGGGCGGCACCCCTGGCGGCCGTCGCATCTGCATTTCATCGTGGAGGCCGAGGGCTTTCGGCCGCTCGTGACCGAGGTGTTTCCGGACGACGATCCATATCTCGACCAGGACACGGTCTTCGGTGTGTGCGAGGATCTGGTGGTGCAGTACCAAACGATGCCGGCAGGAAGTTTCCCGGAGAGCGGGTTCGCGCTGTCAGGCAAGGTGCCGGACGACTATCTGAAGGTCACTTTCGATGTCACCCTCGTGCCGGCCTGAGGCCTAACCCAGCGTCCCGTTGCCCAGGAGACCGGCCAGAAAGGCACCGGTCAGCTTGTAGTGGTCGATCAGCCGTTCGCTGGCCGTATCCGCATCGCGCGCGATGACGGCGGACATGATGCCGGCATGCTCCTCGCCCACGTTGCGGCGCTGATACTCCAGTGCGCTGCCCGCAAGAAATCTGTAGCGGATGTTGAGGTCGTAGAGCTGGGAGCAGTATTTCAGCAGGATCGGCGACTCGGCATTGGCCAACAGCGCCATGTGGAAGGCCTTGTGGAGCTTCTCGAACGTCTCCATTCCCTCCTGTTGTGCGCGTTGCGTCCTGTGATGCGCGAGCACGATCTGCTCTTCCCACTCCTGCGTCTCGTTGGCGATGCTCTCGCGAAGGGCGAGGTCTTCCAGCGTGCATCGCAGCGTCAAGATCTCCTGGAAGTTTTCGCTGCTGATCTCGGCCGCGCGAAATCCGCGCTGGTCGATCCGCTCGACAAGGTTGTCCGAGGTCAGGAGGCTCAGGGCTTCACGGATCGGAGACGCACCGGTTTCGAGACGTTGTCGCAGGCCGTCGATCTTCAACTTCTCTCCGGGCTTCAGGTCGCCGTTGACGATCAACCTCCGCAGCGTCTCGTAGGCGCGCTGCGTCGCGGACTCTTTGGACGTTTCGATCACCCCGCCAACTGTATCCATGTCGATCCTCCTGCCGAAATAATATCGATTATTATTCCCAGATCAATGGATTTGGTCGACCTTGCCGGCTTCACCCGTCCGGGAGCCTTGCAAAGGCACGCTTGTCGGCCTTTGCGCGCCCGTTCTAACGCAGATTTCAGCGAAACTCTGTCATGGCGAAAAAAATCGACAAAAAACGTCGGTTGTCATCACGACGTCCAAGCGAGAATCAAAGAGGTGTGCCGGGTTCTCGTTGTTTTGTCCGGGTCACCCCTTCAGGCCGAACAGCTCCTGGGGCTCCCGGACACCGCGGAGTGTGTGGGAGCCGAGGGACTCCAACGCATCCCCACCGCCCGCGCTTTCGTGAAAGGTGCGGGAAACCAGAACGCTGCGGTCGAGCGGCTTGCACAGGGCCTGGATGCGGCTTGCCTCGTTGACCGCCGGACCGATCACGGTGAAGTCGAGCCGGTCGCTGGCACCGATATTGCCGTAGAACACTTCGCCCAGGTGCAGCGCCAGGCCGAACTCCATGACCGGCTTGCCGGCGGCCTTGCGCGCCTTGTTGAAGGTGGGGAATGCGGCGCGCAAGTCGGCGGCCGCCGCGAGTGCGTCCCGGCACACCGTCCGCTCGTCTCTGCCCGTCAGGTCGAAGGTGGCCAGAAGGCCGTCCCCCATGAACTTCAGGATCTGGCCGTTGTTCGCATGGACCGGCGCCGCCATGGCCTCGAGATAGTCGTCGAGCGTCGCAACGAGAACGTCGCGCGGCAGGCTGTCGGTCAGGCTGGTAAAGCCGCGCAGGTCGGCGAACCAGATGACGGCACGGATCGCCTCGGCCGACCCGCGCGCAATGGCGCCGGTCAGCACCCGGTGGCCGGCGTCCCTGCCCAGATAGGTCTCCAGCACGGTGCTCGCCACATCGTAGGTCAGGCGCGATTTCACGGACAGCGCCAGATAGGGCAGGGACCGCGCGACCTGATCGAGCTCCCCGTTCTCAAACCCTTCCGGCCGGTCGGTGGCGCAGGAAAAGAAAACTCCGTCGAGTTCCTGTCCGGTCCCTGCTGCATCGTCGCCCGTGCCTGTTCCCTCGGCGATCTCCTTGGCCAGCCGTGGATCGTAGGGCACGAGGTACGCCGCATAGTCGACCAGGCCTTCCGCACGTAGCTCGGGGAACAGGACGAACTCGTCCGGCGCGCCCGTGTCCAGCCGCCGGCGCAGGTCCGTGAGGCCGTTGGTGCGCATATGGTGGACGGGGCTCTTCAGGTACATCTCATGGCTGAGGATCGCGCGCTCGCGCGGCATATGCGCAATCCCGTCGGTCCCGGCCCGCCAGAGAAAGGTGTGCGACCCGTATCGGGGATGCAGCGTGTACATGCCCATCTGCGCCCGTTTCATCGGAAAGCCTGTGTCGAAGACCCTGCGGCAGAACCCGGCGATCTGTTCGCCGGGCGGCAGGCCCTGCATGCCCCGCGTCACCAGACAGAGGGGAGGGTCTTCAAGATCAAGCGGCGGTGGATTCGACATTGGCGGCCCGAATTCCTCAGGTGATTGCTGGCTTCATGCTCAAACCTGGGCAGTCCTATCGAAACAGTCTTTTCAACGCCCGTGCAAGACGCTCGGAAAACGTCATATTGGCTAAGTGCTTCTTCTGCAATTCGACCAGTTCCATCGCAGTCCTGGTTACCGTCGGGCATTTCACGATGTCATGCTCTTGGTCTTCCTTGCAGTCGAGGAACACATAGGCCGGCTGCGGGCCGGGCATGTAGAGCGGGTGTGATTTCGCCTGGTCCTTGTCCGGCAGGGCGAGGGTGCCTAATTCCCCCGATCGTATGGCCTTGCTGATCAGGTACAGGTAGACGGTGGTTTCCTCGTTGCTCCACTCGCCGTCAAAGTCATCTGCCGGGTTCAGGCACTGCTCGAAGACCTCGACGTCGTTCTTATCGATGGTCAGCCAGCCGCTGCGATAGCGGACATAATAGTTGGTCTCTCCGATATCGATCTCGTACTGAACCGGAAAGCTGCCGCCTCCCTTGAAGGGGAGGATCTCATCAAGAGGCGAAGACATGGCTGTTTCCGGCATTCCGTCGTCCGGGGCTTCTATTGCACCTTGCCGTCAGAACATGGGAACGAACACCGGGTCAAGTCCGCGGCTTCAGGTTCTTCGGGTCGTTGAGCGGCTCGGACCCCTGCATGCTCCGGTAACACCATCCCGCGGGAGCAAGCGGCTTTCTCGTGGACAGGCCTCTCTCCCAACCCCATGATAGCGCAAGAAAAGAACCAAAAAAGTTCGAGACAGGGGCAAGATAGGCCGTGCGGTTTTGTTGACACGTCCGGAAGTGCAGGGGTGGTTCGGGGTTGCCTCCTCGACCTACGCGCCGGCCAGCCAGGCCGCCTTGCGGATGCTGGAGATCGGCGGGAACGCCTTCGATGCCGCCATCGCCGGCGGGTTTGCACTGCAGGCGGCGGCGCCGCACCTGAACGGCCCGGCCGGGGACGTGGCCCTTCTCTATTACGAGGCATCGTCGGCCGAGGCGCGCGCAGTCTGCGGGCAGGGCCCGACGCCGGGTGTGGCGGAATTGGAGAGGTTTTCCGCGCTCGGGCTCGATCTGGTCCCCGGAACGGGCCTTCTGCCGGCGGTCGTGCCGGGTGCGTTCGATGCCTGGATGCTCTTGCTTGCGGAGAAGGGCACGCAGTCGCTGCGCACGGTCCTCGAGCCCTGCCTTCTCGCGTTGCAGCGCGGGGCGCGCGTGGATGCAAGGCTGCATGCCACGCTGCAGGCGGCCGCCGGCCTCTTCGACCGCTACTGGCCGACTTCCAGCCAAGTTTACCTGCCCGGCGGTTCGGTTCCGCCGCTGGACGGGACCCTGGCAAACCCCATTCTTCACGACGTCTATCTCCGCCTGCTTACGGAGGCGGAGGCGTCGGGCGCCGACCGCGTACGTCAGATAGAGACGGCGCGCGTGATCTGGTCGGAGGGTTTTATCGCGGCGGAGATCGATCGCTTTTGCCGTGAAGCGGAGGTCGTCGACGTCTCGGGCCGCGCTCACAAGGCGTTGCTGCGCGGCGAGGATCTCGCCGGATGGCGCGCCGCGTCGGAGCCGGCGCTCTCCATCGACTATGCGGGGCACCGGATCCTTAAATGCGGCGCCTGGACCCAGGGCCCGGCCCTGTTGCAGGCGCTGAAGCTTCTTCCGGCGGGCAACCTGGCGGATCTGGATCCGCTGGGTGCGGTATTCGTCCACCGTCTGGCCGAGGCGTTGAAGCTCGCTTTCGCCGATCGGGAGACCTTTTACGGCGATCCCGAGGTCGTGCGCGTACCGTCGGGGCGCCTGCTGTCGGATGGCTATGCCGCGCGCCGCCGCGCGCAAATGGGCGAGCAGGCCGACAACGCCTGGCGGCCGGGGGAAATCGCAGGCTGCGGTGCGCCAATCGACTATGCCGCGGCCTGCGCGCGCATGAGCGACGCCAGCTTCCTCTCCGCCTATGGGGGCGGCGAGCCCACCGTGCAGGCCATCGAGCCGCCCGGCCCCCGCGCCACCGTGGTCGGTGACACCTGCCACATCAGCGTGGTCGATGCCGACGGCAACATGGTTGCGGCCACGCCGTCTGGCGGCTGGCTGCAGTCCTCGCCGGCGATCCCGGCCCTCGGTTTCCCGCTGGGCACGCGGGCGCAGACGATGTGGCTGGACCCCGACGCGCCGTCTGGCATGGGACCGCGGCGCCGTCCGCGGTCGACGCTGAGCCCCACCCTTGTGCTCGACGGAGACGGACGCGGCCGGCTTGCCTGCGGCACGCCGGGGGGCGATCAGCAGGACCAGTGGCAGCTTCAGTTTCTGATCAGGCACCTGGTCCACGGCATGGGGCCGCAGGAAGCCATCGAGGCCCCCGCCTTTCACAGCGAACACTGGCCCAACTCCTTCTATCCGCGCCATGCGGCGCCCGGGCGGCTGGTGCTGGAAGGGCGCTTCGGCGCGGGGGTCGCGGCCGATCTCGGCCGGCGCGGCCACGACATTTCCGTGGGCGAGGACTGGTCGGAGGGACGGCTGTGTGCGGCGGCGCGGGACACCGACGGGCGGCTGCGCGGGGCAGCGAACCCACGGGGAGGTCTGGGCTATGCCGTCGGTCGATGACGTGATGGACGACGGCGCGGCGGCGGACGGGCCCGGCGAAACCCCGGCCCCCGTTTCCGCGCTGCGCCGTGCCGTTCAACGCATTCTGGGCTTTCTCGACGGTGTCATTGGCGCGACGGTGACCTTGGCGCTCGTCGCCCTGATCGGGATCGTGCTGACGAACGTCGTCGGCAGGTACGTGTTCAGCAGTTCGCTCACCTGGGCGGGCGAAGCGGCGCAATGGCTGTTCATCGGCGTGATCTTCATGGCCGTTCCGCTGGCCCACCGCGGTCGAACCCATCTGTCGATCGAATTCATCGTCAGCCTTCTGCCGGATCCATTACAGCGGCTGGCGGCCTTTCTCGCCGACGTGTGCGTCGCCTACGCCACCATCATGCTCATGGTCGGCGGCATGAAGCTCATCGAGGCGGTGGGCGGGGTGAACTATGCGCTGGGCCTGCCGACCTGGGTCAAGTTCGCCCTGATCCCGGTCACCAGCGCCCTGGGGCTCGTCTACCTATCCCTGCAGGGCGTGGACCTGGGACGCAATGCCTGGCGGGGGCCGGCGAGCATCCTGGTCGGCGCTGCGCTTTATGTGGTTCTCGAGCACGCAGGGCTGGTCAGTCTGCGCGGGCTCGACCCTGCGCCGACCATGATCGTCAGCTTCCTCGTCGCCATGGCGATCGGGACGCCGGTCGCCTTTGCGATGATCTTCTCGGCCTTCATGGCAAACGCGGCGGGCGGCACGCTGCCGCCGGCCGCGGTCGTGCAGAACATGGTCAACGGGTCGTCGAAGTTCCTGCTGCTCGCGATCCCCTTCTTCATCGCCGCGGGCGCGCTGATGAACGTGGGCGGATTGACGACCCGCCTGATGGACTTCGCCTTCAAACTGGTCGGCCACCTTCGCGGCGGGTTTGCGCAAGTCAACGTCATGTCCAGCGCGTTCTATGCCGGGATCAGCGGCTCCAGCTACTCTGAAGCCGCGCTGGGCACCAAGCTGCTGGTGCCGCAGATGGTGCGGCACGGGTATGCCCCGGGGTTCTCCTGCGCCGTGACGGCCGCGGCGGCGACGCTGCCGAACATCATTCCACCCTCGATCGCGCTCCTGATTCTCGCCTCCGTCGCCAATCTTTCCGTCGGCAGTCTCTGGCTGGCGGGCGTGGGGCCGGGCCTCTTGATGGCGGCGTGCCTGATGCTGTGCATCTACGTCATTGCCCGGCGCAGAGGATACGGAACGGCGAACGCGCGTCCGAGCTGGCGCGAGCGCGGGCGCGCCGGCCTCGAAGCCTTGCCCGTTTTGGGGCTGGGCGTCGTCATCCTCGGCGGTATTCGCGGCGGCATCGTGACCCCGACCGAGGCCGGCGTCCTTGCCGTGGCCTACGCGTTCATCCTCGGGGCGCTCGTCTATCGCAGCTTCTCGCCCGCGGAACTCTGGACCAGCCTGCGCACTGCGGCCGTGGAAGCCGCCATGGTCGGTCTTCTCATAGGGGCCGCAGCGCCCTTCACATTCGTTCTGGTGACCGAACAGGTGCCCCAGGGCGTGGCGGCCGCCATCACCGGCCTTTCGGACAACCGCTATGTGGTGCTGTTCCTGGCCAATCTGGTCATGCTGTTCTTCGGCATGTTCCTGGATATCGGTGCCGCGATCCTGATCCTCACCCCGCTCCTGCTGCCGCTCATGGTGCAGTTGGGGGTCGATCCCATCCGTTTCGCCCTGGTCGTGGTGGTGAACCTCATGCTCGGTGGTCTGACACCGCCGGTCGGCATGCTGGCCTTCATCACTTCGGCAATTTCCAGGACACCCGTCCACGACGTGTTTCGAGCGATGTATCCGTTGCTCGGCGCGTTGCTCGCTGCCCTCGCGGTGGTGACTTACGTGCCGACGGTGTCGCTCGGCCTGGGTTGGCTCATTCAAGGCAAATGACGAAAACGGCCGCCAACCCCAAATCAACCGTGAACAGAGGAGGTATGAACATGGGTGCGTTGAAACAATCGGTACTGTCAGGTGCTTTCAGCATCGCGGCGGTGCTCGGGCTTGGGCTCGCGCCGACCGGTGCGGCCTGGGCGCAGACAAAGCAGATCACGGTCGGCGTGATCTATTCCATCGACAGGCCGCAGGGACAGGTGTGGGTTCGCATGCAAGAACTCGTTGACCAACGCGTTCCGGGCCAGCTGAAATTCAACATCGTTCCCGACGGCGCGCTTGGCGGCGAAAAAGAGGAAGTCGAGGGCGTTCGGCTCGGTTCCGTCCAGGCCGGTCTGTCCACACTTGCCAACATGACCACCTGGGTACCCGAAGCGGCGGTCTTCGACATGCCTTTCGTGTTTCGCGACCAGGCCCATATTGATGCCGTCATGGCCGGACCCGTGGGCGACGAGTTCAAGAAGCTGTTCGCCAACCAGGGTTTCAAGGTCTTCGGCTTCATCACCTACGGCGCGCGCCATGTAATTTCCAAGGATCCGGTCGCGGGACCGGGCGACGTCAAGGGCCGAAAGATGCGGGTGATCCAGAGCCCCCTTCACATCGAGCTCTGGGATTCGCTGGGCGCCAGCCCGACGCCGATTCCCATCACAGAGGCCTATAACGCTCTGGAAACCGGCGTGGTCGACTACATGGACATGACCATGTCCGGCTATCACGCGCTCAAGCTCTATGAGGTCGTGCCGAGCTTCTCCCGGACGTCGCACATCTGGGCGCTCGGCGTGATGTACATGAGCCAGAGTTTCTGGGACGGGCTCACGCCGGAGCAGCAGGAAGCCCTGGAAGCGGCGGCGGCCGAAGCGATTCCCTATTTCAATGGACTGGCTGCCGCACAACAGGAGGAATCGCTGCAGATGGCGATCAAAGGTGGGGCCAGCGTGGTCGAACAGGACATCGCCGCATGGCAGGCCGCAATGGCGCCCTTCTGGGAGAGCTATGCCGACAAAGTCGGCGGCATGGAACGCATCGAGATGATCGTGAACACCCAATAGGCGTTTCTGGCCGTTCCGGACCGGCAGGCCGTTCGTCGGCTTGCCGGACCGGTCCGGTTCTCACGCAACGACGGACCTGGAACCAAGATGTCCAATGAATCCAAGCCCCCGGACGAGGGGGGAGACTTCCCGGAGGAAGTGCGCCTCAGAGACGGCACCATGGAGGAGGAGATTCTTCGCATGGCCATCGAGGCCTTGAATGCGCAGGGTCACCCCGACGTCACGGCCGACAGCCTGACGCACCAGCGCGCGCATCGCCTGCTGGTCGCCGATATCCTGCGCGACTGCCGGCCGTTGCCGGTCATCCGCGCAATGATTGCGCGTCTCGAGCAAGAGTGAAGCTCTGCTCCGGGTTGTCATGGCACCGATCTCAAAGCACAGGACTTAGCAGATGCAGGCTCCCTTTCTGTTCCTTCATTCCACTCACCAGGTGCGGTTCGGGCCTGGTTGCCTAGCGGCGCTGGCGGAGATTGCCGCGGCGGAAAAGAGGCGCAAGGCCGTGGTCCTGCTTGATGCCTTCTTCATGGAGGGCCCGGTGCAGGATCGGCTGGAGCAGGTACTGAAGGCGTTCGCGCCCCAGTTCCATGCCGTTCCCCAGCACGAACCGGATACCGACACCGTGGAGGCGGCACGCGCGGCCCTTGTTGCTGCGGACGCCGACCTGATCGTCGCGGTCGGTGGTGGCTCGACCATGGACACCGCCAAGGCCGCGCGCATGCTGGTCAGCAACCCCGGCCTCATCGACGCGGTCGTCGGCGCGATGGGCGTGCCGATGCAGCCGCACGACAGCCTCTTCGTTGCCGTGCCGACGACCGCCGGGACCGGGAGCGAGGTGTCGGAATCGGCGATCATCGCCAAGGCGGGGACGGACTACAAGGCGGTCCTGCGCTCGCCGAACATGAGCTTCAGGCTGGCGCTTCTCGACCCGGAGCTTGGCGTCACGGCGCCGCCCACGGTGACGGCGACGGCGGGCTACGATGCCGTCACCCATGCCGTGGAGGCTTTCACGTCGCGGGCCGCTAATGCCATGACCGACCCGATCGCGCGATCGGCCATGACGCTGCTTGCCCGGTCGCTCCCGATCGCCTGCGCCGAGCCCGAAGACATCGCCGCGCGCGGCGAGTGCCTTATCGGCTCCATGCAGGCGGGGATCGCGTTCAATTCGGCACATCTGGGCCTCGCCCATGCCATCGCCGGGGCACTGGGCGCTCTGCACCACGTGCCGCACGGCCTTGCCAACGCCCTGGCCCTGCCGTGGAGCATGACCTTCAACGATCCGGTCTTGGGCGAAAAGGGGGACGAGATCGCAGCCGTCTTCTCCGGAGAAACCGCTGCCGAAGGTCTCTCGCGGCTGCGGCATACGGTCGGCCTAGACCTTTCGCTGGACGGGTACGTTCCCGATGCGGCCGAGCGCGACCGCGTCGCAGAAGGCGCTGGCAAGAGCGGCCAGCTGAAGGTGAACCCACGTCCGGCCTCGGTGGCGGAGATCCGGGTCATCCTGGAGCACATGCGCCACCCGACCGACGGGCTCCAGCCACATCTCAATCTATAGGAAGAAAGGGCGAGGCATCGCGATGATCGTTCACAACCCCGAAAGCGTCGGCGCTCCGATCGGCGCCTATGTCCACGCGCTGGAAACCCCGGCCAACGCGCGCCTGCTGCACATCTCCGGCCAGATTGGCATGGAAGTGGACGGCACGATCCCGGCCGATGCGGAATCCCAGGCCCGGATCATCTGGCGCAATATCGCGGCGATCCTGGCCTCCGCGGACATGGCGAGCGGCGACATCGTCAAGATGACGGCGTTTCTCGTCGATCCCCAGGACCTTTCCGCGTATGGACAGGTACGCGCCGAAGCGCTTGGCGGCCATTGTCCGACCTCCACGCTTGTCTACGTGGCCGGCCTCGTGAAGCCGGAATTGAAAATCGAGGTCGAAGTGGTCGCCGCGCGGGCGTGAGCGACCCGCGTGGGTTTGACGTCTATTCTGCCGCGAGCGTGCTCTCACGCTTCCCGCCGCCCTCGATTTCCGGGATCTCCGGGATCGGAACCCGGTAAGGCGCCACGTCCTCCCGGATCTTTCTCAGGGCGTCGACGATGATGTCGACCTCTTCGTCCGGATGGGTGGCTCCGAGGCCGTATTCGGCGGCAAGCGCCCGGGCCTTCGCCGACCGGCGGCGTTCATCCTTTGGCAGATTGACGACGGCATAAACCCCGTTCAGCAGGCTGCCGCGCAGTTTCTTCGCGAACTTGGCGCCGAGCATGGCCTTATCCTCGTCGGAGAGGGATTCGAAGAAGCGGCGCATCAGGATCCGGCCGAACTGAACGTGCCTGGCCTCGTCGCGAAGGATCAGCTGGCACGCCTTGCGGACCTCGGCATGCTTGGCGTTCTTGTAGCGCGCGGTCAGGAGCTCGCCGGAGAGCTGTTCGAACAACGTGTTGACCGCCATCCCGGCATAGAAGGACATCTGCTGTTCGTCCTTCTCATCGTGGAACTTCGGAATGACCAGCCTGAAGTAGTCGCTGCGCGGGGTCGGATGGTAGCCGCCCATGGCGTCCGCTACTCGGAAGGAGGCTTCGTGGTGGCGCAATTCCTCCTGGATGAAGTTCACCACATGCTGCTTTATCTCGAAGGGCAGGTGCTCGAAGATCGCCTGGCGCAGCCGTTCCGCACCGTAGGGCGTGGCGCCGTGCTCCATCCAGGCGCGCAGCGACCACCATTCGGCGCCCGCCTCGCGGACTTCCTGCGGCAGCGCGGCCATGTCCTGCTTCAGGGTATCCCAGTCGATGTCCGCGGCCGGGTCCCACGCCAGTTCCCTTGCCTGGACGCAGAGCTGCCAGATGTCGTCGTAATGCAGCTCCGCCACCACTGGATAGGGGTTGGGGTTCTGGATGGTTTCTTCGAGCATCGAGGCTTCAACGGCCTGTCTCCCGCTTTATGTCCGAAGGGGTGGCTTCGACGGTGGCACCATGATCGTTCCATTCAGGGTGTCTTGTCGACCCTTTGGTCGAGACCCCGCAAACGGGGCGGTGGGCCATGCTGGCAGGGTGACCACTGGCCCGAAGCGCCCGGTCGGGCGCTGAAACAGCGTGGCGCCTCACGTCCGCGGCTTCAGGTTGTCCGGGTCGTAGAGTGGCTCGTAGCCCACGCCGGCCACCTCGACGGGGTAGGTTTCCCCGAAGTATTCGACGTGGAAAGTCCTGCCCCTGACCGCTTGGTCGTGCGGCAGGTAGCCTAGCGCGATGTTCTTGCCGATCGTGGGCCCGAAGGCGATGGACGTGGTGAAAGACCGGCGCCCTTCGGCATCGACCAGGGTTTCGCCCGTTTGCGCGTCCATGATCGGCAGCGTTCCCACGGGATAACGCGGCTCCCCGTTCGCATCCCTGTTGTCGGTCATGACAAAAAAGGTACACAGCAGGGCCGGCTGGTGCGCCCTGGCCCGGTGCTCCAGATGGGCGGCCTTGCCGATGAAGTCCGCCTCCTTCACCTTCGGCCGTGCCAGGTCGGATTCCAGCAGATTGTATTCGGTCAGGAGGTCTGCGTTTTGGAGCCGCAGGCTCTTTTCCATCCGGCGGGAATTGGCATAGGTCTCCACGCCGAACGGCATGACGCCCTCCGCCCGGATGGCGTCCCAGACGGCGAGGGCCTCGTCGTATTCCATGTGCAGTTCCCAGCCCTGTTCGCCCACATAGGAGATGCGGAAGGCGGTCACGTCTACGCCGGCGATCCGGATCTGCTTGAGTGACGCGAAGGGGAAGGCCTCGTGTGCGAGGCCAGCCGGATCTTCCACCAGCTTTTGCAGGGTGGTCCTGGCGTTTGGACCCCACAGCCCGATGGTGACGAAGTCGGTCGACACGTCGGTAATCTCGACGTCGTAGCCCAGATCCGCCGCCATCCGCCGCATGTAGACGAAGTCGCGGTTTCCTGCGTCGGCACCGTCCACCATGCGGATGCGGTCGGTCATGCGAAAGACGGTGAAGTCGGCCTTCACCATGCCCTTTTCGTCGAGGAAGTGGGTATAGATGCCCTTGCCGACCCGGTCGTCGCCGCCGACCTTGGCGACGCACAGATACTCCATGAATGCCACGTGGTCGGGGCCGGTCACGTCATAGATCGCGAAGTGGGACAGATTGATCATGCCCACGTCGGCGCTCATCTCCAGGTGTTCGGCGTTCGACACGCGCCAGAAATGCCGGTTGTCCCATTCGTTCTCGCGCACGGGCACCTGGTTGCCATACTTCTCCAATAGGTGCTCGTTGCTGGCATAGCCGTGCGCACGCTCCCACCCGCCGAGCTCCATGAAATAGCCGCCGAGTTCCTTCTCCCGCTCGTAGAAGGGGCTGCGGCGGACGTCCCTGCCGCCCGAAAACGGCTCGCGCGGATGGACGGCCGGGTTGTAGATCTTCATGGCCGTTTCGGTGCAGCGGGCGTGAATGAACGCCTCGTTCGTTTGGAACGGATAGAAACGCGCATAGTCGATTGCGTGGTGATCGATTTCCGTGCGTCCGTCCGTCATCCAGTCGACCAGCAGCTTGGCCATGCCGGGGCCATCCTTGACCCAGATCGCAACCGCATGCCAAAGGCCGCGCACCTTCTGGCTTTCGCCGATCGACGGCCCGCCGTCGGTGGTGACCTGGAGCAGCCCGTTGAAGGAGCGTTTCTCGTCGTATCCCAGTTCCGCCAGGATCGGCGTCAGTTCCATCGCGCGTTCCAGCGGTTCCATCACCTGCTCGATGTCCAGGTCGCGCTGGGAGGGAGAGAGGCGCGCCTGCGTCTTGTCCAGAATATCCCGCGGGTGGCAAAGCCGCGGTTCGCTCTCCTCGTAGTAGCCCCATTCGATCATGCCGCCTTCGGTGGACTTGGGGTCGCCGGTGTCGCGCATATAGGCGGAATTGCCCTGATCGCGGAGCAGCGGCCAGCCGATCTCCTGGCCGGTGCCTGCGAACCCGTCATAGGGGCCGAACCAGAGCAGCGGATGGTCGACCGGCATGATTGGCAGATCCTCGCCCGCCATCTCTGCAACAAGACGGCCCCACAACCCGGCACAGACGATCACGTACGCAGCGCGGATCGTGCCGCGCGGGGTCTCGACACCCGCGATCCGTCCGTCTTCGATGACCAGGTCGGTGGCGGGCGTGTTGGCGAAGGCTTTCAGCTTGCCAGTCTTCTCGGCGTTGTCGACCAGGATGCCGGAGACGATCTGTGAGCGGGGAACTACCAGCCCGGCATTGGGGTCCCACATGCCACCCTGCACCATGTCTTCTTCGATCGGCGGAAACTTCTCCTTGATTTCGGCAGGGGACACCAGCCGCACGCCCGTGCCGAAGGCCTTGCCGGACGCGACCTTGCGCTTGATCTCGTCCATGCGCGCATCTTCGCCGACCCGGGCGACCTCGAGCCCGCCCACTTTTTCGTAGTGACCCATCTTCTCGTAGAAATCGATCGAATAGCGGGTCGTCCAGCAGGAGAGGAAGTCGTGGCTGGTTCCGTAGCAGAAATCCGACGCATGCGAGGTGGAGCCGACGTCCGTCGGGATCGCCGACGTGTCGATGCCGACGATATCGTCCCAGCCGCGCTCGATCAGGTGGTGGGCCACCGAGGCGCCCACGATCCCGCCCAGGCCGATGATGACCACGTTCGCTTTTTCCGGAAACTCTGCCATTTCTCTTCTCCACAGACAGGGTCGGCCACCGGCGTTCCATAGAAGCCATTCCACTCTATCAGGCGTGCACCGGGGGCCAAGAGCCCGGACGGTGGACGCTGGGAAAGCACCCATGCATGGGTCGGATCGACCCTGTTCCTGCAGTTCCTTCGGCTTGCAGTCTTGAAGTCCGTTACCCCGACCGGACACTAGTCACAGAAAGGGCCTGCGAACAATCACCCCAGCGCCCAATTCTGTAACAATTCCGCCACCGCCGCCGGCTGCTCCACCGGTGCAAAATGTCCGGCGTTCTCGATCACCGTCAGCGTCGCGTTCGGCATGCGCCGCAGCATCTCCTCGTGCTGGGCAACCGGGCTCCACTGGTCCTGCCGCCCGACGGCGAGAAGGGTGGGGCAGGTGATGCCGGCGACGTATTCGGACGCGTCGGGCCGGGTCACCAGGGCATGGATCTGGCGTTCATGCAGGTCGGGGTCCATGCGTTCCACCATGGTGGTCAGGCCCGCCATCAAGTCTCGGTCCTCGATCCGGTCGGGATGGACCATGCCGGGCAGCCAGCGTGCTGCGAGCGCGGTAATGCCGTGCGCGTGTGCGTAGGCGACGATCTCCGCGCGTTTCTACCGCTCGCCCGGCTTCAGCGGATGAATGCCGGTGTCGAGCAGGGCCAGCCGCTGCACGCGCGCAGGCGCGAGGCGTGCCATTTCCATGGCAACCCGGGCACCCATGGAATGGCCCGCCACAAACAAGGGACCCGGAAAACCCGTTAACGTGTCCTGTGCCATCGTCGGCAGGTTGTCTTGGGTCGACAAGTCGGCCACCTCAACGGCGATCCTGCCCTGCAGCGCCGCGAGCACCGCCCCCCAGACGAACCTGTCGCACAAGAGGCCGGGGATCAGCACGACGGTGTTTTGCGTCGTCATGGGCCTGGTCTCCTGCTCTCCTCGGTGGGTCCTGAAATGACCTGCCTCCGCGATGCGATCGGTTTTGCACTGTTCGCAGAGGATCCCTGGACTAATGTACGAACCGGCAGGTTTAGCCAACCGCGGCTCACCGGCCAACTCTTGCAGTGGGCGCCGCAGGTTGGCGACAGGAAGGGCGGCTCTAAGATCGAATCGCGATGAGGCAATGACCATAACCAGACTGGCCGTCATCGGTGCCGGCCTGATCGGCGGGGAGCACTGCGCCCTTGCGCGCAAGCACCCCCAGATCGTCCTTGCAGGGATTGCCGATACGGCGCCGGAAGCCGAGCGTTATGCCGGCGAGTTAGCCGTTCCGTTCTTCTCGGACTTCGAAAGGCTGCTTGATGAGACCCAGCCGGATGGCGTGATCATCGCCGTGCCCAACGCGCTGCACGAAAGGGTCGGCCTCAGTTGCCTGGAGCGCGGAATACCCAGCCTCATCGAAAAGCCGATCGCCGACACGGTCTCTTCCGCCAAGGACCTGGTTGCGAAAAGCGAAGCGACCGGTGTCCCCATCCTCGTCGGCCATCACCGCCGCCACAGCCCCGACATCCGCGAGGCCCGGCGCATTGTCAGATCGGGCGCATTGGGCGATCTGGTCGCCGTCAACGGCATGTGGATGGCCGACAAGCCGGAGGCCTATTTCGAGGCCGAATGGCGCCGAAAACCCGGCGGCGGGCCGATCCTGATCAATCTGATCCACGACGTCGACTGCCTGCGTCATATCGTTGGCGAGATCGAAAGCGTCCGTGCCGTCGCCTCGAACAGCACCCGCGGTTTCGATGTGGAGGACACGGTCAGTATCGCGCTCCGGTTCGAAAACGGGGCACTGGGGAGTTTCTTGATCAGCGATGCGGTCGCGTCGCCCTATACGTGGGAACACACATCGGGCCAGGCCCTCTGTTTCCCGCATCAGCCCGGGGATTGTTATGTCTTCGGCGGCCGGAAGGCATCGCTCGCGGTTCCCAGCATGACCGTCTGGCGCCATGACGATCCAGGCAAACACTGGCAAGACCCGTTCGTTCGCCAACACGTGAAGCTCGACGGTTCGGGTGCCTATCAGAACCAGATCGAGCATTTCCTGGGCGTTGTCTCGGGCGACGCAACCCCCGTTGTCTCCGCCCGCGACGCAATGCTGTCTCTTGCCGCGACGCTGGCAATCGATGTCGCGGCCCGTGAAGACCGCAGCGTCACCATCCGCGAAATGATCGCCTGACTATTGTCGAGAGTGCTTTTCGCAAGGCGACGGAGTCGCCGTCATTTGTGCGAAAGGTCACAGTCGAGCCTTCAGGTCGTCCGTTAGTCTTGCGTTGAGGGGCGGCAATCGCGCAGCAGACAAATTTGTATGGCGCTTTCCATCGCACTCCAACTAGGGCGATTTTTGTTTGCTGCAGCGGTGCTCAATTGGTGCGTTTCGCGCGACAGGAATTGGCGATGCCGGATTCTGACTTTCAACCGAAACATGTGTTCGTTAAGCTGATTGCGCCCGAAAGAAAGAAGTCTGAGCACGTATCGCTCATAACTGGGCACAGGTGGGGGCATACGCAGTGGACAAGCCGTTAAGTGGGGGCGGCACCACAGCATTGCATGCTGTTTCGCGTGCAAGCGCGGCGCTGGGCGGAAATCTCTCAACCTGCCCGAACGATCCGCGGAAGACGCGGCGCACGCATCGATGCGTGGCACGCTTCCGTACCGACCGGGCGCGCAATGCCGCGCCGCCCCAGTTCTGCGAATTTGATCCGTCCGGCGCTGTCTGTTTTCGACGGCGACCCGGCAACCGCGACGCCGAAGGGCCTACCGCACCGGTACCCGTCGGCACCTGTCAATGACCGTCTCTGGGAGGCAAGGCCATGTACAAGACGCCCGGTGTTTGTGTTGAAGAGATATCGTTGCTGCCGCCGTCTGTTGCGGAGGTATCGACGGCGATTCCAGCCTTTATCGGGTGTACGGAAAAGGGCCCAGACGTTGCGCGTGTGACGACTCTGTTGGAGTACGAGACGCTTTTTGGCGGCGCGAAACCGACGGGGTACACGGTTCACACGCGAGTGGACCCGTCGAGTGGTCTTACGGTTGTGGATCGTGTCGAGGCGGTGGATGCGGATGGCGGTGAGCCGTCCTACCTGATGTCGTACTGCATGAGCCACTATTTCAAGAACGGCGGCGGTCCCTGCTACGTGATCCGGGCAGGCGACTACACGTCGGCGCCTGCGAAGGCTGGGTACGAGGCGGCGCTCGGTCTGCTTGAGAAGGAGGACGAGCCGACGCTGATCGTGCTGACGGATGCGGTGAAGCTTTCTGCGGCGGACTATCACGATGTGTGTCAGCAGGTTCTGGCGCAGTGCGGCAAGCTGAAGGACCGTTTCGGGATCTTCGACGTGCGCGGCGGTGACACGGGTGCGTTCCGGGAAGGGGTCGGGACCAACAAGCTGATGTATGGGGCGGCCTACTACCCCTATCTGCGCACCACCTTGAACTTCGCCTATGACGAAACCGCCGTCACCGTGCAGCCGCCGGACGATGGCGACGCGCAGGCCTTGTCGGCTTTGAAGGATACGGAGACGGCGCTTTACAACAGTGCGAAGGCGGCTTTGCTGAACGAGCGAGTTGTGCTTCTGCCGAGTGCGGCGATGGCGGGGATCTATGCGCGGGTGGACCGCCAGCGCGGTGTCTGGAAGGCACCGGCGAATGTGAGCGTGTCTGCGGTGATCGGTCCAGTTTCGAAGACGACGAACGAGGCGCAGGAGGCGCTGAACGTCGATCCGACGGCGGGCAAGTCGATCAACGCGATCCGGGCGTTTACGGGCAAGGGGACACTGGTTTGGGGTTCCCGGACGCTTGCTGGTAACGACAACGAGTGGCGCTACGTGCCGGTGCGTCGTCTTTTCATCCTGATCGAGGAGTCGATCCAGAAGTCGACGGGTTTTGCGGTGTTCGAGCCGAACGACGCGACGACGTGGCTGAAGGTAAAGGGGATGATCGAGGCGTATCTGTACAGCCTTTGGGAGCGCGGTGCGCTTGCGGGCCCGACGCCTGAGTCTGCGTATTTCGTGAATGTGGGCCTGGGCAAGACGATGACCAGCCAGGACATTCTGGAAGGCCGGATGATCGTGGAGGTGGGCGTTGCCGCAGTACGCCCGGCCGAATTCATCATCCTGCGCTTCTCACACAAAATGCAGGAGGCATAGGCCGATCGTGGACGCATTCGCGGACTGGAGCGATGCGTTCCGGTCCCGGAGTGAGCCCAGCACCGGCTTGATGAACGATAAACTTCAGCAGTGGAGCATATTCCATGGCACTCTCCAAAGACGACGTCAAAACAGCCTACCCTCTGGCCGTCTACAACTAACGGATCGAAATCGGATCCGACGCGGTGGCCTTTTACGAGGTGTCCGGTCTCAGCAAGAGCTACGAGACCACCACCTACAAGGAAAGCCAGGTCGAAAGCGGCATTCCGGGCCCGCGTGTCATGCACATGCCGGCGCAGGCACCTGCGACCACGATAACCCTGAAGAAGGGTCTAGTCCGCGGTGCCAGCGTCCCGGCCCTTTATGAGTGGATCAACGCGACCCAGCTGAACCTCACTGAAAAGAAGGACATCTTCGTGCGGCTGTGCGACGAGAACGGCGATCCCGTCGTCAGCTGGAAGGTCACGAATGCCTTCCCGACCAAGCTGGACGCACCCACCTTCGACGCCAATGCCAACGACGTGGCGGTCGAGACGATGGAACTCACCGCCGACGGGGTGACTATGGAAGAGGGCTGAGCCGGTGGCTGAGGCTAAGGACTTCCAGTCTGCCAACTATCCGCTTCCGGTCTACAACTACCGGGTTACGGTTGGCGGGACCTCGATGAGCTTCTCCCAGGTGAGCGGCATCACCCTGGAATACACCGCTGTCACCTACAAGCATGGGCTCAGCTACACCGAGGGGCAGCTCATCCGGAAGTTTTTCTTCGAGGAGTACATTCCGGTGACCCTGAAGAAGGGCACCGTCAAGGGCGCCAATGACCTCTACGAATGGGTCACCGATACCGAGAACGAGCCGCGCACCCTCGACGTAAGCCTGTGTGATGAAGAAGGCGTTCCGGCGGTTACCTGGCGGATCGCCAAGGCCCTGGCGGTCAAGGTCGATGCACCGGATTTCGACCCCAACTCCAACGACGTATCGATCGAGAGCCTGGAGCTCCTGGCTTCGGGCATCTCGGTCATTCACCATTAGGGAAGGCGGCGATGGACGATCTCATTCTCGGGTTCCGGTTCGCGGTGGTTTTCCTGGCCGGCGGGGTCGTGCCCAATCCTCTGGATATCCGGTTTCAGAAGGTCTCGGGGCTTTCGGGCGAGGTGACCACCGAGCCACTGAAAGAGGGTGGACAGAACCTCTACAGCCACCGCCTGCCGCAACGCGTGAGTTACGGCAACCTGGTGCTGGAGCGGGGGATGGTGATCGGGTCGCCGTTGAACCTGGAATTCAGTGCCGCGCTCATGGCGTTTAAGTTCGTTCCGTCCAACGTGATCGTCACCCTGCTGAGCGAGGATCACGTGCCGATGGCGGCATGGATGTTCCTGCAGGCCTATCCGGTGAAATGGGCCACCTCCGACCTCAACGCGGAAGAGGCGGGGCTGGTCATCGATACGATGGAACTGGCCTATACGCGCATGCTGATACTGAGGGTTTAGCCATGCCGGTTGAGATCAGGGAACTGGTGATCAGGGCGGTCGTAGAGCCGGGCCAGCAGTCCGACCCGGCCCGACGGCGTCCCGGGGACGCGGTCGAAGGCAAGGATGCCATCGTTGAAGCCTGCGTCCGGCAGGTGCTGGCGATCCTCAAGAAGTCAACGGAGCGATAGCGAAACGGGCCGCCCGATCCTGTCGGGAGGGGCCGAATGGAGACCGAAGGAAACATGCTGAAGGACGTGCTCGTCTTCCTCAAGGACCACCTGAACCAGAACCTCCGCCCCGGGGCCGCGTTGGCCACGGACAACAGCGTTGAGGAAACGGTGGTCTTCGTTGATGGGGACAAGATGGACCCGATCACCTTCAAGTCGGGCGCGGTTTCGGTTCTCCTGATCAATGTTGAGGAAGAGAACACTCTGCGTCGCGCCGATCGTTTCGTCGGCGTGGGCGCCAACGGAGAGGCCGTGCGCATCAACCCCGACATCCGGATGAACCTCTATGTCCTGTTCGTTGCCCGATACAAGGATTACGAAACGGGGCTGTCGCAGCTTTCGCGGATCGTCGGCCATTTCCAGAACCACCGGGTCTTCGACCGTCAGAATGCGCCCGAGCTGGCCGAGGAGATCGAGAAGCTGACGCTTGAGCTGATCACGCTTCCCCTTTCGGAACAGAACGATCTCTGGAATGCGCTCAGGACCACCTATCACCCGTCCGTTTTCTACAAGGTCGGCACGATCATCTTCCGAGACGCCGACGGGCGGGCGCCGGTCGAGCTCAGCGAGAAGGCGGTGCAAACGTCGCAATGAAGTACCTTGAGCTCCTTCGACTGGGCGTCGAACACGCCTTTTACAGCGACAAGCAGTGTCCGGACTTCGCCATCGTACCGAACCAGGCCACGGAGTCGTCGTTGCGCAATCACCGCGCGATTGCGAAGCCCACGCCGAACGGGCTGCGGGTACTGACCACTGTAACGGAAGAGAAGGAAACGGCGATCCCGTTTGCCGACGGCACCAGACTGGTTTTCGAGATGCGCTTGACCAACGGCGATTTTACGTTGCTCACCGATCTGGAAGAATACGAGAGCTAGACCGCGCCGGTCTATTTCGGGACCGATAGCCTGCGGCTCTTCTTGGGGTCGCGATCTGCCCGACATCGGGATCGTTTGACGGTCGTCGAATCGGCGGCCGTCGAGGTTTTCGTCCTCACCCAGGAGCCGGTGCACGGCTTCGATGCGTCCGATTTCCGGGTGTCCGGTGAAGACCCCGTGCCGTCGGTCGCCGGGTTCGACGCGGAAGGTCGGCTCCTGTCCGTCGATACCAGCGCCGCACGGCCCGGCCAGCCCTTTGCGGTGGAATACGCGGTGCCCCCGCGCAGGCCGCGTGGCCTGTTTGCCGAGATCGAAATCGAGCTGCAAGGGTCGCTGGTGGACCTGCGCAACCCGGCAGCTCCGGCGCCGGAATACGTCGTCGCGTTCGAGGCGAAAAAGGCTCGATGGGCCTATTACTGCGTGACCGACCGGTCCGACGATATGGCGCGTTATCGCGTGATCGACCTGCCGCCCGGCAACGGCGACGAGCCGCTTGAGTTCGGTGAGGATGACAAGAAGGACTTGGTCGTCGACCCGGACCCTTCCGACCGTTTGGCACAGCAGCTGGCCGACCAGTATCCGGATGCAAGGCGATTCCGATTCCTGTCCAGCGCCCCGGTGACCTGCCGGGACCGTCCGCGAAAGGGACTGCGGCTGCAGCTCGGGGACGAGACGTTGCCGGGGCCGCTCGCAAATCCGTCCTTCAGGAATTTCGGCACCATCGAGTTTGCGGCGGATGGTTCCGACACGAAGACAAAACAGGACTGTCTGACTGAGGTCGTCAAGCTGATGACGGGGCTCAGGTCTAAGGAGGCAAGGCCATGTACAAGACGCCCGGTGTTTGTGTTGAAGAGATATCGTTGCTGCCGCCGTCTGTTGCGGAGGTATCGACGGCGATTCCAGCCTTTATCGGGTGTACGGAAAAGGGCCCAGACGTTGCGCGTGTGACGACTCTGTTGGAGTACGAGACGCTTTTTGGCGGCGCGAAACCGACGGGGTACACGGTTCACACGCGAGTGGACCCGTCGAGTGGTCTTACGGTTGTGGATCGTGTCGAGGCGGTGGATGCGGATGGCGGTGAGCCGTCCTACCTGATGTCGTACTGCATGAGCCACTATTTCAAGAACGGCGGCGGTCCCTGCTACGTGATCCGGGCAGGCGACTACACGTCGGCGCCTGCGAAGGCTGGGTACGAGGCGGCGCTCGGTCTGCTTGAGAAGGAGGACGAGCCGACGCTGATCGTGCTGACGGATGCGGTGAAGCTTTCTGCGGCGGACTATCACGATGTGTGTCAGCAGGTTCTGGCGCAGTGCGGCAAGCTGAAGGACCGTTTCGGGATCTTCGACGTGCGCGGCGGTGACACGGGTGCGTTCCGGGAAGGGGTCGGGACCAACAAGCTGATGTATGGGGCGGCCTACTACCCCTATCTGCGCACCACCTTGAACTTCGCCTATGACGAAACCGCCGTCACCGTGCAGCCGCCGGACGATGGCGACGCGCAGGCCTTGTCGGCTTTGAAGGATACGGAGACGGCGCTTTACAACAGTGCGAAGGCGGCTTTGCTGAACGAGCGAGTTGTGCTTCTGCCGAGTGCGGCGATGGCGGGGATCTATGCGCGGGTGGACCGCCAGCGCGGTGTCTGGAAGGCACCGGCGAATGTGAGCGTGTCTGCGGTGATCGGTCCAGTTTCGAAGACGACGAACGAGGCGCAGGAGGCGCTGAACGTCGATCCGACGGCGGGCAAGTCGATCAACGCGATCCGGGCGTTTACGGGCAAGGGGACACTGGTTTGGGGTTCCCGGACGCTTGCTGGTAACGACAACGAGTGGCGCTACGTGCCGGTGCGTCGTCTTTTCATCCTGATCGAGGAGTCGATCCAGAAGTCGACGGGTTTTGCGGTGTTCGAGCCGAACGACGCGACGACGTGGCTGAAGGTAAAGGGGATGATCGAGGCGTATCTGTACAGCCTTTGGGAGCGCGGTGCGCTTGCGGGCCCGACGCCTGAGTCTGCGTATTTCGTGAATGTGGGCCTGGGCAAGACGATGACCAGCCAGGACATTCTGGAAGGCCGGATGATCGTGGAGGTGGGCGTTGCCGCAGTACGCCCGGCCGAATTCATCATCCTGCGCTTCTCACACAAAATGCAGGAGGCATGAGCGCGGAAGCTTCATTCGAATAAAGACGGCCAATAACAGCACAGGACGAAACCCGTGAGCCTGGATAATCCTTTCAAACTGGAAAAGCTGAAGATCAGCGCGTTCACCGATATCGCACGCGAGCAGGCGGTCACGCCACCGCCCAATGAATTCGATGCGATGTTCAACCCGGAAACGCTCAAGTGGAGCTACCAGATCGAATACGGAGACGGCCAGGGCGTCGGGACGATCGACCAGATGGCCGTCTTCACACGAAACCGGCCGTCGGACCTGAACATCAAGCTCCTGCTGGACGGTACAGGCGTTCACGAACTGGGGATCATGCAGCTTGGCCCGCAACCGACCGTGCAGGACCGGATCGATGAATTCCTGCGACTGACCTATGGGATGCACGGCGATACCCACGAGCCCAGCTTTCTGGTCGTGGCGTGGGGCGACTTCTCCTATTCCTGTCGTCTCGGCACGCTGGATGTGACCTGCACGAGTTTCGACAAGGACGGAAAGCCCCTGCGCGCGGAACTGAACGCCACGTTTGTCTCCGATGTCGAACCGGAGTTGCGGGCACGCCAGGAAAACCGCAACTCGCCCGATCTGACCCACACGCGAGTCGTCAAGAATGGCGATACCCTGCCGCCGCTTGCGAAGGAGATCTACGGAAGCTCCGTCCACTACCTGTTCGTCGCGGAAACGAACCGGCTGGACGATTTTCGCAACCTGACGCCCGGACAGGCGTTGGTCTTTCCGCCCTTGCCCAATTAGCCGGAGCGGTCGAGTGGTGTCATGAGCGCGATCACGCCAACAATCCTGAGCGACGGCGAGGCCATGGACCCGACCTACAGCCTGCTGTCCGTTGACGTGAGCAAGGAGATCAACCGGATCTCCCAGGCCCAGCTCACTCTATTGGACGGGGCAGCGGCTGCCGGGGACTTCCCCATTAGCAACGCGGCGTTCTTCGAGCCCGGCAAGGAGATCGAGATCAAACTTCGCTACGAGGGCGAGGACGATTTCACCGTCTTCAAGGGCAAGGTCGTGCGTCAGGGCATCCAGGCTGGGCTCAGAGGGTCGGTCCTGACCGTCGAGGTCAGGGACGCTGCACTGAAGCTGACCCATCCGCGCCAAAGTATCGTCTTCAGGGATGTCACGGACGGGGATGTCTTCGGCCAGTTGATTGAAGATGCCGGCCTGACGAAAGGAGACGTGGCCGCGACCGACCCGGAGCATGCGGAACTAGTCCAGTACTATTGCAGCAACTGGGATTTCCTGCTGTCGCGCGCCGAGGTCCTGGGGCGTCTCGTTGCTGTGGACGACGGCACCGTCTCTGTGGTCGAGGTCGACCTGTCCGGCGAGGCGGCACACAGTTTCGAATACGGCGCCGGTGACATCTTCGATTTCGAGATGGAGCTGGACGCGGCGCACCAGTACGCGGCCGTCGAATCCGTCGCCTGGGACCTGGAGCAACAGCAGCTTACCGAGGCCAGCGCCGCCGAAGATCTGTCGCTCTCCCAGGGCAATCTCGATGGGGCAAGCGTGGCCGAGGGAATCGGTTTCGACACCACGGTTCTTTCCGATCCGGTCCCGCTTGCGCAGGAGGAGTTGCAGAGCTGGGCCGACGCCCGGCTTGCCCGCGCCCGGCTAGCCTTAATTCGAGGGCGGCTGTCGGTCCGTGGAAATGGGGCCATCAAACCGCTGGACGTCATCGAACTTGTCGGGATGGGTGAGCGGTTCAGCGGCAACACGCTGGTCACCGGCGTTCGTCATCGGCTGGATGACAAAGGCTGGCGGACCGATCTTCAGTTCGGTCTCAGCCCCGACTGGTTCAGCCGGCGGCCCGACATCCAGGACGCGCCTGCTGCGGGTCTGCTGCCGCCGGTGTCGGGCCTGCAGATCGGTGTGGTCGACGCCTTCGAAGAGGACCCGGACGAGCATTTGCGGGTGCGCGTTGCCTTGCCCGCGCTGGGCGCGGAGGATGCCTTCATCTGGGCACGGCTGGCAACGCCCGATGCGGGCGCGGGACGCGGCTATTTCTTCCGGCCCGAAACCGGCGACGAGGTCGTGGTCGGTTTCTTCAACGAAGACCCGCGCCAAGCCGTAATCCAGGGGGCCATGTACGGCACGACCAACACCGCACCGGAGGATTTCGCCGAGATCACCGAAGACAACCTGAACAAGGTGATCGTCACCAAGAAAGGGACCAAAATCTGGTTCGAGGACGGCGACAAGGCGAAGCTGACCATCGAAACGGAGGCAGGCAACAAGATCCTCTGGGACGACGACGGGGAAGCCATCCAGATCGTCGACCAGCACGACAATGCGATCACCATGAACGGAGACGGCATCGAAATCATCAGCAGTGGCGACTTCAAGGTCGAAGCCAGCGGCAATGTGGAGATCACCGGCCAGGAGGTCGACATCAAGTGACGCGGGTGCGTGCCGGCTCACGCGGCGCGCGCAACGAGAAACCACAACAGGGGACGACGAGATGAAAGAGATCGAACTGAAAGTCACCATCGACGAGGCGAACCTGATCTTGGAAGGGCTGGGCCAAATGCCCTTTGCCCGGGTCTATGGACTGGTTGCCAAGCTCCAGGAGCAGGCGGCCTGGCAAGTACGGGAAGAACAGTCTGAGGGCGACGTCGCGACACTGGAGCTTCCGGACACGGCCGCCCGGGGCTAGGCCGATGTCGGGTTCACAGTCGTTTCTTGGCCGCGGCTGGAAATTCCCGCCGACCTTTTTACAAGGGGGTGGGGAGGTAGAGATGACCGCGGGCGTTGAGGACATCCATCAAAGCCTGCAAATCCTCTTCTCCACGCAACCGGGCGAGCGGGTGATGCAGGACGCCTTTGGCTGCGACCTGCAGGGCTTTGCCTTCGAAGAGATCGACCAGGGCCTGCGGAACAGCATGCGCCGGATCATCACCAATGCGGTCCTTTATCACGAGCCGCGGATCAGCCTGGACAAGGTCACGGTCGCAGAGTCCGAAACCGAGCAGGGCGTGCTGCAGGTCTCGCTTGAGTACACGGTGCGCGGCACGAACTCGCGCTTCAACATGGTGTTCCCGTTCTACATCGACGAGGCCAGCGCGCCCGGACCCTGAGGCAAATCGAGACGGCAATGAGCGACTACATCCTGATCGATGGCGATATGGCCAGCTTTATGCCCACCTTCGGTGCGGCCACTGTCGTTGTCCAGCCCGGCACCCTGTCGGCCAGCGGTCCGGCCACGCTGAACGGCAGTGCACTGTGCGTGGATGGTGACGAGGGCAGCGTGTCGGTTCCGGGCTGCATGTACATGACGCCGCAGTATTCCATCCCGGGGACCGGGACCTTGTCGATCGATTCGCTTGCCAGCGACCAGGTGGCGGAAAAGACACGAACCGGCGGCACTGCCGTCATGCTGAAAGGCAGCACCTTCACCGCGAAGTTCGAAGTGCAAAGCCCGGCGATGCAGCCACCGCCCGGCCCGGGTTCGCCGATCCCCGATTCCACAACGTCCTATTCCGGGAGCGGCAGCTTCATCACTACGAACACGAAACTGAAAGGGACCTAGGGACAGGCCACCCCCGGCATCACCTGCATGGCAAGGCAAGAGAACACACCCACAGTTCCCGTACGGGACGGCACCAGCCAGGGGGACCGCCACCAGGCGGCGCTGGATCCGGACTATGCGCGCGTGGACGAACGCAGCCTGCGCGACTTCCTGGCCTTCTCGCGCGCATATGCCGGGGAACTGAATTACTTCAACGAAGAAAACCAGGTCGACGGCGACTGGAGCCGGTTTGTCGGCAACGGGCTCGATCTGGATGCTGCTGCGGCCTATGCGGTGGACCCAAGCCAGGTTGCCAGCGACAAGGCCGAGGTGTTCGCCCGGCCCCATTTCGCCTTGTTGCTCAGCTATCTGCGTCTGGTGCGGCATGCCCAGGACGGGTTGAACACGATCACCCGACGTCACCTGGAGTTCTACTACGAGCAGATCCTCGGCATGACCAGGAAGGCCACTGTGCCGGACCGGGTCAATGTGCTGTTGCGACCGTCACCTCGGACAGCCGAAGTGGAAGTTCCGGCGGGCAGTCTACTGGCCGCGGGAAAGGATAGCCTTGGCCGCGAACGTTTCTACCGCACCGAAAAACGACTCCTCGTCAACCGCGCGGAGGTCGCGCGTTTGAGCACGGTGCACGCCGAAAGAACCGTGATGGGGATTCGTGAAGCACGGGAGAGCGGTGTCGGAAGTCATCAGGACAGGGTCGAACTGATGCTGCGGATCGCCTTGGGCCGTCCGCAACCGGGGGACCCGTTGCCGGATTATCCGAAGGGCGAGAAGATCGACTACGCGGCGTTGAAGCGCTTTGCGGCGATAACTGGTTTTGCGTGGGTGCAGCTTTTCATGGAGCTCTTCGAGCTGCGGGAGCTGATGAAGCTAAAGCAGCGCCGCGACAATGACGCCCGCGACTGGAGGCTCATCAATTCAAGGCTGGAGCTTGCCGGCAAGGCTCGTACCGGTGACCAGAGCTTCCGGCTTGAGCCGGTCGATCCCAGGGACTTCGACGCCAACCCGAAGACGGCACTTGGCGGGGCTCCCGACTTTGCCGGTCTGCCCCAGGTCGAAGACATCGACGATCTTTACGATCAGCGGACGCGTCGTGACGTTCAAGATTTCATCCGCGACAAGCTCCATTTCCAGAACCTCCGCGATTTCCTTTCCATGGTGCAGGTGAAACGAGCGATCGATACCCAGTGGAAGGAAATCAACCGCATCATCGAACTGGCGGGCGGCCGCAAGCGGAATTCCGCCGAGTATCGGTTGCCGGACTCCGCTGACCCAACCGGCTTTGATACGAACCTCAGAACCGCAATCGGACCCATCGCCTTCGACCAGGTGGGTGTCAGCACGTTGGACGAGTACCATGCGTGGCTGGTCGCTCTCGAAGACCATTTCTTCATGTCGGCCGAGAACTTCGCCTACATCATGGAGATCGCGGAGAAGAGCGAACGTGAGGCGACGACCTGGGAGTGGAGCCGGGTCGATGGCATCCTGGCGGACGCGCACCGGGAAAAGGTTCTCGCCGGGCGGCGCCTGGCCCTGCGGTTGGCCTTTGCCGGCCGGGTCAAGGGCGGCAGCACGCCGCGCGAAGCCTTCGACGCCACTGTGCGCATCGCCCTTGGCGAGAGCCCTGAAAGAGGCCCGGCCGACCCGCTGGACCGTTTGCGGGACTACGTGGCCGACGAGAAGGAGTTCCTTGATCTTGAACGATTTAGGGACCGACTTGAGAGGCGCGCGGCAAGGGTGGTTGACGCGAACCGCGTCTTCCGAATTCTGGAACGGGCGCAGCGTGTTCGCGAGCGGTTCCCCGATCCGGTGGCGCAGATCGAAAATTGGGTCAATCTCCACGCTCACGTCGATGCCACGTCGGTGACTGTTGGCGACGATGCCAACAATCCGCGCTGGCAGACTTTCGGGGGCGTGGTGCCGGAGTCCGGAACCGAAGACCAACCGGCGGAGAACATGGGCTGGGCGGTGGCATCGCCAATGCTGGCGCTCAGCGCAGGCGCGCGTCGTATTCACCTTACGCTTGGCTTCAGGCATGACGAGTTCGACGCCACAAGGATTGCGTCCCTGTTCCAAGCGGGAGTGGTGGCGATCAACGACTACGAGGGCCCTTTTCCAATCGAAATCAGTACCAAGAAGGGATGGGGTCGCCCGAATTCGATCGAGGCGAAGCTGGGCAACTACAGATCGCTGTCAGGGGTCGACCGCGACTTCGATCCGCCCCTTGAAGGTCTGCAGCTGATCCTTCAGTTTTCCGAACAAGTCGATCCCATCGCAGTGCCTTCTGAAGGCGAGATGCTGGCGGGCAGCCCATGGCCGGTGCTTCGCCTGATGATGCGCCAGATCCAGGACAAGACGACCGGGCGCTACACCACCGCGTATGTCCCGTTCGAGGAGCTCCGGCTGGAGACCCTCCATATACGTGTGGATGTCGGCGACCCGAAACAGACCGGCGGCGCGGGTCTGGTCGACTTTGACATACAGAACGATCAGACTGTACTGAGCCCCAAGAAGCCATTCGAACCCTTCGGCAGCAGTCCGACTGTCGGCACCCGGTTCTCGATCGGGCATCCGGAACTGTCCATCAAGCGCCTGGACTATCTCCGGTTACGTGTCGAATGGATGGGCGCGCCGAGTTCCTTCTCCACGCATTATCAGCACTACAAACCCGCTGTTGCCGGCTGGCGGTTCAAGACCCAGGTCAGGATGGTGGACAAGCGCGGCGGCTTTGACATCGGCGATCTCAAACCCCTGTTTGCAGCGCGCGATGCCACGGCGGCGCATGAGATTGCCTTCAAAGATGTCACGGCTGCTTTGAGGAGGGAGAACCCGGACTATCAGTACCGGCGAAGCCTCGAACCCAACGAAGGGCAAAATGTGCTGGATTGGAGCCGGTATTTCCAATGGGAATTGACTCCTCTGTACTTTCAGCATCAGGCCTATCCGGCGATCGCAGCGCAGGTGGCGGCGCAGCTTGCCAAGGCCTTGGCGACCGATCCGCCTGATGACGTGACGCCCTATTCGGTCAATCCTCCGTTCACACCAACAATCAAGAAGCTTTGCGTGGAGTATGGCGCTTCGTTGGAAATTGACCTGGACAGCGATCGCCGCGGCGAAGGCCGGGCGGACCGCATCTATCATATCCATCCTTTCGGCCTGAACCCAGTGCACCGTGGGTCCGGCGGCTGCCGTTTCCTGCCTGACTATGGCCAAGAGGGTGAACTCTATCTGGGCATCTTGAACGCAGACCCACCGCAGACCCTGTCCGTTCTGTTCCAGATGGCTGAAGGGCGCGCCAATCCGAACCTGGAGCCGGTTCCCGTGCAATGGAGCTATCTCAGCGGCGACCGCTGGCTCAGCCTGGCCGATGGCGGGATCAGGCACGACGGCACCCGTGGCCTGATCAATTCCGGCATCGTCGAGTTCGACCTGAAGCCGGCAGAAGCCAGTACGCGCATGCCCGCCGGCTACTATTGGATCCGGGCGGCCATTCCGCGCAACAGCGACAGCGTTTGCGACACGGTGGCCATCCATGCCCAGGCCGTTGCCGCCACCTTCGCGGATCGGGGCAATGCGTCCGATCACTATGCGCAACCGCTACCCGGCAACACCATCACCCAGCTCAGCCCGCGGATTCCGGGGATCGCCGAGGTCGCGCAGCCCTACACGTCCTTCGGCGGCAAGCCGCAGGAGCGGGAGGAGACCTTCTACACAAGGGTCAGTGAGCGTATCCGCCACAAGCAACGCGCCCTGACGATTTGGGACTACGAGCGGTTGGTGCTGGAACAGTATCCGCAGATCTACAAGGCCAAGTGCCTTCCGGCGGATGCCAAGGCCAACCCGGACGGAGCCGGCGCACTGAAGGTGATCGTTATCCCCGATGTGCGTGACCGGTTGCCCTTCGATCCCTTCCAGCCGAAGGCGCCGGCCGATCTGCTCACGGATATCAACGAATACCTGACCGATCTGGCACCGCCTTTTGCCGGCATCTCTGTGGCCAATGCCCACTTCGTACAGGTCAAGGTGCGGGTCCGTGTCCGGTTCAAGGAAGGCTATGACGAAGGGTTCTATTCCCGCCGGCTGAACGACGACCTGAACCGCTTCTTGTCGCCGTGGGCGTATCAGGAAGGGGCGGGCATCGCGATCGGGGGGCGGATCTACGCGAACAGCATCGTCAACTTCATCGATGGGCGCGAATACGTGGACTACCTGCGGGACATCAAGCTCTTCAGCAGCCACGACGATGGGCGCACGTTCAACGAAGCCAGGCCCACGCAGGACGAAGGTCTTTTCGTGACCACCGACCATGCCGACGGAGTCTTAGTTGCTGCGCCTCAGCATGTCTTCGATGTCATCGTCGAAGGGGCACAGGAAGAAGAGGTCCTGAAAGGGATCAACTACATGAAGATCGAGTTGGATTTCGTCGTAGAAGCCGACGACGGGTCCGACGGCCGCGATTGATACGACACCTCCAACTCAAACCACGGAGCCAGTCGAGAACCATGGATATCAACGAGGGTGTTAAGAGCCGCCCGGATCTCAAGCTCTACTTCGTCAAGAACGCGATCCCGACGGAAAGCAACTTCGCCGACCTGATCGACAGCGTCCCGAACCAGCGTGAAGACGGCTTTGTGAAGTCGTCAGGAGAACCGCTCAGCATTGAAGCCGGCGGCGGTGCAAGCAGCCAGAAGCGCGCGATCAACTGCTGCTGGAATTTCTCGGACGATAAGCCCCACTGGGTGCTCAGCCTCAATCCGCGCGCCAGGCCGTCCAGCGCGGCGACAGCCAAGCAGGGTTTCAGCATAAGCGATGCCGAAGGCCACAGCCGCTTGTTCATCCAACCTTCCGGCAATGTTGGCGTATCCACTGTCAGTCCTGCCGCCAAGTTGGACATTCTTGGCGGTAGATGGGACGTCAGTAATACAGAAGGCGACCTGCGGGTCGGTAATGAACAGTTCCGATTCAAGGTGGGCGTCGCCCTCGCCGGCGGCGGCAAGGGCGATGTGCGGCTGCGTGCCCACGGTGGCACAAATCGCATGATGCTTGGCAGCGGTGATGCGGACGTTCTGACAATATCTAATGGCAACGTCGGTATTGGAACGCTGGAACCGAAGATCAAATTGCACGTCAACGGACCGATACATACCACAGGAGAAGTTCGTGCGCTTGGCGGGGTGCGCGTCGACGGCAATCTCGCCCAGCACGTGGAAACAGACGGAGCGTTCTACCGACATGGTGGCCAGGTCCACATCAATGTGGACGATAACCTCTATATTCGCGACACGCGGAGAGACAACGCATTTCATTTCGACACCAACCGCAGCATCCTTCTGGCAGCGGGCATCAGGGTCGACAAAACGGTTGCCCAACACATTGAAGCGGACGGCGCGTTCTACCGTTTCGGGGGCAAGTTTATATCACCGTGGACGATAGACTCTACATTCGTGACAAAGGAGGGGACATCAAGTTCTACTTCGACACTAACAAAGGCGTCATCAGACAGGACAATTGGCAAGCACCCAGTCTGAAGAACTCCTGGGTCAACCATAGCAACTCCTGGAACAAGGCCGGTTTCTTCAAGGACCGACAAGGTATCGTACACCTGAAGGGGCTCGTGAAGGGCGGCAATCCCAATAGTTCAAGCAGCAAATTGAGCACGATCTTTCAGCTCCCGGCCGGCTACCGACCACTGACCAGAGAGCTGATGCTTGTCATCACGAACAACTACCAGGTGGCGCGTGTCGACATCTACAGCAATGGAAACGTAATCGCCAACAGGTACTCCAATGGCTGGCTCAGTCTGGATGGAGTGAGTTTCAGGGCTCACAGGCAGTCGGGTGCTTTGAGCAAAACTGGGCAATGCGATGACAGAGCCAAGTAGAAGCGTAGACTACAATTGGCTTCGGCAGGAGGGCATCCGTGTGCTGGAGAAGCTGGCGTCCGACTCCTGGACCGATTCCAATGCCCACGACCCGGGCATCACGATCCTGGACCGCTTCCAATGCCCACGACCCGGGCATCACGATCCTGGAACAGCTCTGCTATGCCATCACGGACCTTGGCTACCGGACCGGTTTCGACATCGCCGGTCTGCTGGCGGAAGGGGGCAATGACGGCGTTTCGTCGCTGCACCGGCCGTCCGAGGTGCTCACATGTCATCCTGTCACGGTCACCGATTTCCGCAAGCTGGCCATGGACGTGGACGGGGTCAAGAATGCCTGGGTCGAACCAGTCGAAGAACAGGCCGTTCCGCTGCACTTCCACCCGGGCAAAAAGGAACTGAGCCTGAAGGAAGAGCCACCGGTGACCGAACCGGTTTTCCTGAAGAGGCTCTACCGGGTCCTGGTCGAGAAGTCCGATCTGGCCGACATCGACGGCGATGTCGTCCGCCGGTCGGTCGCTACGCGTCTGCATGCGAACCGCGGCCTGTGCGAGGACTTCGAAGAGGTCACGGTGCTTGCGACGCAGGGCGTCAAGGTCGATGCGCAGGTGGACATCGCCCAGGTCGACGACGCGGATATCGTGTTGCTCGGCATCTACGAAGCGATCGCGGGTTACCTCTAGCCGACGGTCCCCTTCCGGACACTGCCGCAAATGCTCGATGCCGGATACCGCGTCGATGAGATTTTCGACGGGCCAGCCCTGCAACGGGGTTTCCTGGAGACCGCGACGCTGAAGAAGCTGCACCGACGCACAAGCGTGCATGCCTCCGATCTGATCCGCGAGATCATGTCGGTCGACGGTGTGCGTGCGGTCCGCGGGATCACCCTTTCGTCGGGCGCGATCACATCGAACTGGAGGCTGGACATTGCCGCCGGAATGACGCCGGTTCTGGACTTGGAGAAAACGACCGTCGTTCTGCGCCGCGATCAGCTTCAAGTCACTGCGAACGTCAGCAAGGTCATCGCCACCTACAGCGAGCGCCAGCGGCAATCCGCGGTCTTCGGCGAACTCCCCGTCACCGACCGCGACATCGTTCCGCCGCCGGGGCGTGATCGCGCACTGGGGCGGTACCATTCGCTTCTGCATCAGTTCCCGCAAGTCTACGGCATTGGCGCCGCTGGCCTGCCCGGTTCCGCCTCGGACGAACGCAGGGGCCAGGCCAGGCAGCTCAAGGCGTACCTGATGTTCTTTGATCAGATGCTGGCGAACCTGTCTTCCCAGCTGGCACATGCCAAGGACCTGCTGTAGTACAACGGTCACGGCACTCGAACCTACTTCTCCGGCATGATCGACGATCCCGAACTGGATCTGGAGGCGATCCGCGTTCGGGAAGATGCCAGCCATCGCGATACCCTGCAGGCGATCACGGAGTCTTCGCCCCAGTCCGGCGAGCCGGGAGACAGGCGTAATCGATTTCTCAATCATCTCCTGGCGCGCTATGCCGAGGATTTCACCGACTATGCGCTGGTGATGATGGGGGACGAAGACGTCGCAGGCGCGCTGTCGGTGGAAAAGGTCATCGAGGACAAGCAGGCATTCCTTCAACGTTATCCGCGCGTCGGGGCTGGCCGCGGCACCGCCTTCGACTACACCCGACCGGCAGGCGCGGGCAACATCTCGCGCCTGGAGGAGCGGATCCGCCTCAAGCTGGGGCTCGTCGAATCCGAAGACGGTGAGGAGGATGAGTCGTTCCTGTTGATCGAGCATATCCTGCTGCGGGCCATGAAGACGGATGCCGCACAAGACGTGCCGTTTCTTGCGCAGGCCCGATCGAGAGACCCTTATTCGCTGCAACTGAGTCTTTTTTTCCGGACTGGCCGCCGCGGTTCCGGCAGGACCGCTTCAGGCAGCTGGTGGCCCAGACGGTGCAGGCGGAAATGCCGGCACATCTGACGCACGACATCCGTTGGTTGACCCTGGAACAGATGCGGATGTTGCGGGCGGCCTACGCGGATTGGACCAAGGAACTGCGATCCGAATGGACGAGCTGAGCGCCCGATGAAATACAGGAACATACCGGTTCGTGATGCCCGTGACCGGCTCAGTGAATTGCTGGAGCTTGGGCGGCCCTATCCGTTGCGGGACGTGCCCGTTGGTGCGGATGGGTTGACCGTTCCCACAGGTCAAACCGCGCGGATACCGATCGGACTTAGCCAGCGTAGCGTCGAGTACGAACTGCACGACGATGACGACCGGCCCGTCGCGCGAGACGGCAACGGAGCGAGCCGACCGATCAGAAAACGCGGGAATGGCGACACGATCCATCTTGAGACACCCGCCATAACCGATGACACGACCTTCAAGATCCTGGCGAAGAAGCCGCATGCCATCGGTGCCTATCTCCGCAAGACGGCCACGATCAAAGTCGGGCTGGATGTCACGCTCAGGGCCCGGATCAAAAGCCACCCACCGCTGGACCCAACCAATGACACGCCGGTTCATACCGATCCGCGTCTGGCAGACTTCGGCGACCGGGTCGAAGTCGAAATCGAGCGCAGCCAGGAGGGGGTGGACTACCGCCTGGTGCACTTTGTCGACGATGGACAGGGCGGGCAGAAAGAGGTGTTGATCTCGGATGCCGGTGTTCTCGGCACGGGTGAGAACACCGTCGTCGCCAGCTCGGCCGTGACCGAGGACACCGTCATTCGCATCCGGGCATCGAAGGATTTCGATGCGTCGGCGCGTCGTCCCTCGGTGTCCAAGCTTCTGGATGTGGAACTGCCCTTGAAGATCCGCGCCAATCCCGCTCTCGCGGTCGGGGTGGCGCCCAGGCAGGTTGTTGGCTCCGGCGAAGCTGCGGGCATCCGGATTGAGGCAACGCAGACCAGTGTCCGCTACCGTCTCCACTTGCACGCGATCGAAGATCCCGAAGTCGTGCATGATCCCACGACGGATGATGAGGTGCTGCAGGTGCGCGAAACCGACGAACCGGAAGTCCAGATCCGCCGGCCTGTCATCTCGGATTCCTGGGGGGAGATGGAGGGCTACCAGCCGCAGGGCGACTACGTCGCGGGAACCGGCGGCGCCCTCACCATTCCGCTCGGGCAACACGCCGCCGACTGCATCGTCATCGTCGAAGTCTTGAAGGAGCACGATGCGGGCGGCGGGAGGACGATCTCCTCAGCCCGGTGGCTCGAGCATCCCGCGGTTGTTCTGCGGCGGCCGGACCCCGCGCCCGAAATCACCCTGCGCATGATCATGCGCGGTGCGCAATCGGATGGGTTCATGCAGGTCTCGGAAGGGCATCCGGGTGTCCTTTATTACTTTCGAACCGCGGAGGACGGCGCGGAGATGCCGTGGCCGGCTTATTTCCACAAGCGCGACGCACGCGATCCGCGGCAGAACCAGGGTGTTGGCCAACTGGAAGTGGGGATCGATTTCAGCGTAGCTGCCGATACGGAAGGTGGGTCGTCAGTCAGTCCCGTGTTTCGCCCGCCGCCACCGCCGGTGCTGAAGACCGGACCGCTCGCTGTCGGAACCCGGATCCATGTCAGGGCGGTGAGAGCCCAGACCCGCATTGCCGTGCCGCTGGACAAGACGGCGGTGCTTTTCCCCGTGCCCGACATCGCGCCGGCGGAATCGGCGGTGGCCAGGGGCGGTACCGTCGATGTGACGGTCTCTTCAAGCAATCCGGGCGAACGCTATCAGCTTGCCCTGGCGGGACAGGCAGTCGGAGCCGCGAAGACGGGAACTGGCGGCGATCTCGCTTTGCAGACCCACCCGATCCAGTCTGATTCGATCTACGAAGTCTGGGTAACGCGGCCGGACGATCCGGGTCTGGCGGTTGTCCAGGTCGTGCCGGTCACGATCACCGTTCGGGCTTGATGACGTTGTGACGTGAGAAACGAATGAGCGCCCAGAAGCATCGCATAAAACGCGTCTCCTTTGAGTTCGGCGTTGCGCAGGAGTCCCAGGCGCGCGACCTCCATGCCGGGTTGGGGCACGTGCACGCCACCCGTATTCTGCCGCTGCTCGACCGGTGCCTGGGTGCCGTCGCCGGGGAGCACGAACTGATCCAGCTCGATCGTGTGGAAGTGGATCTGGGCGCGCTGCAGGCCGATGATCTCGAAACCGCTCTCGTGGTGGCATTGGGCAGCCGGTTACCCAATGTCCTGAAGAGAGATGTGGCCGGTCGGCGCCGGCGCCAGGACCGCGACGGCAAGGGCCTGCGCCGACAGTCCGATTTCGACTTGCTGGAACTCTTCGCGAGAACCGGGGTCCTGCCCTGGTGGGCCGACGCAAACGAACCGCGCCTTCTCGACCGGGTCATCGACGGCATTGCGAACGCGCCGCCTGCGGTCCTGCGCGCGCGGCTGGGCCCCGTCCTGCGCACACCGGACGCACTGGCGCGTCTCCTGAATGTGTTGAGTGCGGAGAGCCTCTCGCGTCTGGCCGCGGTGCTCACCGGCCTCGATGGCCGGGCAGTCGACGGTGTCGCACGCACGCTGATGCGGCGTGTCGAGGACGGCGAAACGATGGCGGTTGGACCGGACCGAAAGGCCGCGGCACCGCGAAAAGGTCCGGCTGCCAGCAGGGCGGTCTGGGGGGGGGCGGTGGTTGCAGCGGCGTTGCGCAGTCCGGTTGGGGCCCCGGATCGCGATCGCCTGCTTGAGGACGCGGCGTTGCAGGTGGACGGCCGGGCCATGGCAGGCGACATCGCCGGAAGTGGTGCCGGTGACGAACCGGAACAAGAGATCACCGCTGGCCCGCTCGACATCTTCGTGGCGTTTGCAGAGAGCGGTGTTTTGCCCCGGATCCCGGACAAACGGGACTGGGAGGCCGTTGTCGACGACCTTATCGAGCGGGCGGCGGCGGATCTGCGGCGGCGGCTTCCGTCTGTCCTCCGGCGGCCGCGCAGTGCCGCAAGGATCGTGCGTAACCTGGATGACGGGCGGCTTTCGCGTCTTGTTGCGCTGCTGACCGGTCTCGAACCCGACATCGTCCGGCAGGCCACTGACGCGGCCTTCGATGTCCTTGCGGGGACTGCGCCTGAGCTTGATACAGGGGCAAGGGCGCGCGCACGTGAGGCGGCCGCACCGGACACCAGGCGTGTTGCCTGGGAACTGGCGCTGGCGGCAGCAGCCGAATCCGCCGGTCGGGAGTGGGGTTCTGACGCCTTTTCCGTGGAGGTCGCGCGGCGGGCATCCGCCTTGGCCAAGACGCGTACCGACCAGCCAGTGGGGCGGCGGGATTCCGCGCAACGTGACGGCGTGCTAGCGCCGGCGCCGCTGCCAAAGCCGCGCGAATTGCTCACAGAGCAGGGCTCCGACGCTCCTTCGGTCCGATCCGATGGTGGCGATCGCCTGCCGCCGGAGGTGCCGCGGGACCGTGCGGCCGTGTCGTCGGGTCCGGCCCACGGGTGGCCCGCGGTCCTGCGCCTTTTGAAGCAACCGGTCGCGCTGCTCCGGTCCGATGATGTCGATCGCCTGGCCGAAACGATCGAGGCGCTTGTGGCCGCCACCGTGGCGCCACCGGCCGAGGTCTATCGACGGCTGCCCCCCCTGGCGCGGTGCTTTGGGCGAACGCTTGGCCCCCGGGACCATGGAATCGCTCTTCCGATCGTTGAAAGAGCGACCGGAACCGACACCGCGTCCGCGCCGATCCGAAGACAGGGTATCCGACGTCGCAGAGGCCTATGTGGACAATGCCGGGCTGGTGATCCTTTGGCCGTTCCTGGAGCGATTCTTTCGTCGCTTAGACCTGCTCGACGAGGCGCAGTTCAGGGGTTCGGCTGCGGCGAACCGGGCCGTGGCCCTGCTGCAGAACATGGCGAGCGAAGACCCGGCGGCGCCCGAATACCTGCTGGCGCTCAACAAGGTGCTGTGCGGCATGTCGCCTTCAGACCTTTACGCGTTCGACGATCCGCTCAGCGATACAGAAACCGAGGAATGCACCCAACTTCTGGAGGCGGCAATCGGCCATGCCCCGGTGCTTCGAAACATGTCGGTGGAGGGTTTTCGCGGGAGCTTCCTGTTGCGAAAGGGCGTGCTGAGCACCGAAGACGGCAGTTGGCTGCTGCGTGTTGAGGCGGAAACCTACGACGTCGTGCTGGAACGCTTCCCGTGGTCGTTCGCTTGGGTCAGACTGCCGTGGATGCCGTCCCCGCTGCGGGTGGAGTGGTGATGGAACGCCAGATGACAATGAATGCCCGCGATCTGGAGCAGGAGCTGGCCTGGTCCTCCGCGGTGCTCGATGCGCGGTTCAAGCTGCACTTCGGACAGGAATGCCCGGTCCCATCCGTGTTCGAGGTTGCCCCGCCGGATCTTGGCGGTTCGGATTCCGAATACGCCGGCTTCGTCAGGCACTACGACCTCGCCTTCGCCGAGCGCCTCGCGGTCGTGCTGGCCTTGGTGCCGCACATCCGACCGCGTCTCTTGGATCCATTCTTCACCCGGAACCAGACCTTCGACCGCAAGTTCACCGAGTTCGGCGGTCAGGCGGAGGGACGCGACGGAGACTTCCATCCCACCGGCGAGACTTTGGCCTTTATCGTCGCGGGGGAGGATCTGGAACTGCGGTTTGCCCTGCAGACCTTGTTCGAGCCCCAGCACTTCTTTGCGCATCACAATGTTCTGCAGCTGGCTCGGAAGTCACCCGACCAGCCCTCGCTGAAAGCGCCGCTGTCGCTGTCGGAGGAGTTCCTCAGCCTGTTCACCACGGGCTATTCGCGGCGCCCCGTCTTTGGCGCAGACTTCCCGGCCCAATACATCGAAACCAAGCTCAACTGGGACGACCTGGTGCTGCATCCCGGCACTCGGACCCAGATTGAAGAGATCTCCTCCTGGATCGAGCATGGTGACACCCTCCTCAATGAGTGGGGCATGGCGCCGAAGCTGAGGCCCGGCTATCGCAGCCTGTTCTACGGGCCGCCCGGAACGGGCAAGACCATGACGGCCTGCCTTCTGGGAAAGGCGACGGGACGCGATGTCTACAAGGTCGATCTGTCCCTGGTGGTGTCGAAATACATCGGCGAGACGGAGAAGAACCTGGCCAAGGTTTTCGACCAGGCCCAGTACAAGGGCTGGATCCTGTTCTTCGACGAGGCCGACGCGTTGTTCGGCAAGCGCAGCGAAACCAAGGACGCGCATGACCGCTATGCGAACCAGGAGACCTCCTTCCTGCTGCAGCGGATCGAAACCTTCGACGGGATTGCGATTCTCGCCTCCAATCTGCGCGAGAATCTGGACGAAGCATTCACCCGGCGTTTCGAATCGATCATCTATTTCCCGATGCCGCGCTGGGAGGAACGGCTGCGGCTGTGGCGTCAGGGCTTCTCGCCCAAGGCGCAGCTCGCCGAGACCCTCGATATGGAAAAGGTCGCGCGTGAGCACGAGCTTTCCGGCGGCTCCGTTATGAACGTCATCCGCTATGCATCGTTGCAGGCCCTGAAGGACGGCGGTCGGTCGATCGGGCCGGAAGACGTGATGCAGGGGATCCGGCGTGAATACGCGAAAGAAGGGAGGGCGCGATGATCCGTCCCCGTTCTCCTAAAGAGAGGCGCTAGCGATGGCCGCGCGCGCCCAGGTCAGCAGCGGACCGTCGGGCCGTCCCGCGCAGGGCGGGCGCGCGCGTTCAACGGGCCGCACGGTGGCGCCGCCACGCTACGGTGTGGATCTTGCCGACAGCGGCAGGTCGGCCGCGTCGCGGCCCGCGCCGACGGCCGACGTGGTGATCACGCCGACGAACGATGGTGCCGAACGCGAGGCGGAGCACATCGCGGAGACCGTGACCCATATGCCGGCGCACACACCGGCGGCGGCACCGCCTGCTGCGCCTGCAGCCGGCCCGCAACCGGGTCCCGGTGGCGGCGAAGCGCCAAGCGCCGACAGGATGCAGGCGGCAGCCGCGTTCGCGATCCGCCACGCAGGAGCCGGCGAGCCCGTTTCCCCGGCGATCCTGGACCGGCTGGAAGTGGGCACCGGCGCAAATCTTGAAACAGCGCGTGTTCACGCGCGGAAACGACATCTTTATCGGATCGGGCGAGTCGCCGACGGACGTGCGCTGATGGCGCACGAAGCGGCGCACGTTGCGCAAGGATCCAATGAGGTTCGCCGGCTCGATGGCGCGACCGGAACACCCGCGCGGGCAAGAACAGGAGGCGCGGCAACACCTCGCGCGCCGGCCGCACCCGCTGCCGCGGGGCCGTCCCGTGTCGCCGTCGCGCCATTGCCGGCCCCGCCCGCGCCTGCGACACCGGGCGCAGCGGCGGCACCGGCACCGGCCGCTGCTGCGGCGGCACCGGCACCCGCCGCGCAGGTATCCTCCGCGCCGGCGGCTGAGGGTGGTGCTGCCCCCGAACTGCTGATGCCGGAACCGCCAACGGGGCTGTCGGCCGCCGACAGAGAGCGCATCTCCGACGTGCAGCAGGCGGCCGGCGAATCTGCTGCGGCACAGGAAAACCTGCCGTCCGCCGAACAAACCACCGCGGACGCGCGCGGCGCTGTCGACGAGCCGGAAGCGGAGACAACCGGGCGGGCAGAAGGCGGGCTGGTCGACGCGCTGGGAGAAAGGCCGGCGCCAAGCCCTGAGATCGAGGCGCTGTGCGAGCGCATACGCGAGGCAATTCGCAACCGTCGGCCGCCCGACGAGCAATCCCTGGTGCGGAGCAATCCCACGGACGAAGCAAGCGCGGCTGGCCAGCAGCTGCAAAGTTCGGTCTCGAGCGACACCGAACGCGTCCAGGGCGAATACAACCAAATGAACGAGCCCCAGACGGGCGCGGCACAGCAACAGGGCCAGGCCCTGACGTCGCCGCGGCAAGCTGCTGGTGGCCCGGACATCGCTGCGGAAGGGGCGGTCCCCGACGCGGTCCCCGACGAGGATGTCTCGCTGGATGCCGATGTGGAAGCCAACCGGACCAGTTTGCAATAGGCGACTGATAGTCCGGGCGCCCAGGCGGCAAGTGAGGTTCCGGGCAATCCCCTGAATGAGGCGCAGTCGGCGCAGAGCGAACTTGAAGAGCTTGCCGAGCGTTCACCGGCCGAAGTCCTGGCCGAACAACGGGATGCCCGTGCGAACGCGGCCACCGCGATGGCCGACCTGCAGCGCCAGGCGCTCGAAGCCCTAGAGGGTTCACGCACGGATACGGTGTCGTCGATGACCGCCGGCCAGGTCGGCATGGTCGGCAACGAGGAGCAGATGCGCGCCGCAATCGGCTCGCAGGCCCAGGCGATCTTCGACAACGCGCAGGAACGCGTGAACACCCTTCTGAACCCGCTGACCCAAACGGCGATGCAGCGCTGGGAGACAGGCGTCGAAGTCCTCTCGACCGAGTTCGAACAGGACCTGGCGCAGGTGCAGCAATGGCTGGACGATCGGTACCGCGGCGTGGGCGGTGCCATCCTGGAATTCGCCGAAAGCATCGTCGGCATGCTCGACTGGATTGTCGGAGCCTACGACCGCGCGGAAAGGAGATTTGGTGACGGCGTCTGCGACCTGATCCGGGAGATCTCCACCGAGGTCAACGGCGTCATCATGACCTGCGAGCAGATCATCGAGGACGCCCGGACCGAGATCGCCGCACTCTTCGAGGATTTGCCCGAAGGGCTCCAGGAATGGGCGGCTGAGCAGCAGGCCCAGTTCACCGAGCAGCTCGACGACCTGCACCAGCAGGTGACCAGTGCACGCGACAACTTCAATAACCGTCTCGTAGAGCAGGCGTCCCAGTCTGTCCAACAGGCGCGCGAGCGGATCCACGAACTGCGCGTGGCGGCGGGTGGCCTGGTCGGCCGGGTCCAGGCGGCCATAGATCGTTTCCTCGAAGATCCGGCCCGTTTCATCCTGGAGTCCCTGTTGGAACTGGTCGGCATCCCGCCTGCGTCGTTCTGGGCCGTGGTCAACCGCATCCAGACCGTTATCCAGGACATCGCCAACGACCCCATGAACTTCGCCAACAACCTGATGGAGGCGTTGGCACAGGGCTTCCGGCAGTTCTTCGACAACTTCGCCCGGCACATCCTGGGCGGGTTCTTCGACTGGCTGTTCTCGGGCCTTGGCGCGATCGGCGTAAACATCCCCACCGACTTCTCGCTGCGCAGCATCATCACCTTCTTCCTGGAGCTGATGGGGATCACCTGGGACCGCATCCGCACCATGCTGGCCCGGCATATCGGCGAGCGGAACATCGAGCTGATCGAGCGCGCCTACGAGATCATCTCAAACCTGATCGAGATGGGCCCCCAGGGTGTTTTCGAGATGATCAGGGAACAGCTCGACCCGCGGAACATCCTCAACCAGGTACTGCAGGCCGCAGTAGAGTTCCTGATCGAGACCCTGATTACCCGTGTGGCTGCGCGGATCGTCATGATGCTCAATCCGGCCGGGGCCGTTCTGCAGGCGGTCGAGGCGATCTACCGGGTACTCAGGTGGATCTTCGACAATGCGGCGCGAATCTTCAGCCTGATCGAAGCCATCGTTAACGGGGCCGCCGCGCTGATCGCCGGCAACCTTTCTGGCATGGCCAACGCGGTGGAAGGCGCGCTCGCCCGCCTGATCGCGCCGGTGATCGATTTCCTCGCCGGTTTTCTCGGGCTGGGCGCCCTGCCGGACCGGATCGCCGACACCATCCGTGGGTTCCAGGATTGGGTGATGGGCATCATCGAGCGGGTGGTCCGCTGGATTGCGCAGCGGGCGCGGAGATTGCTGCGGTCGCTGGGCGTCGGCGGCCGGGGCGGCCGCGACCGGGACGCCGGAGAAGAGGAGGTGGGCACCACCGAACGGTTTGGTGAGCACCGGATGTGGCACGACGTTCAGGGAACCAGGGTCCGGGTTATGGTCGCCAGCGAGAGGCCGGAAACCGTCGACCAGAAACTCCAGGCATGGGCAAGACAGGACCACCCCAAAAGACAACAAATGACCGATGAACAGAAAACCAACGCTGACACGTGGATCCGACAGGCCCAACAGCAATTGGCGACGGCCCAACGGGAAGGCAACGAGGCGGCACAGGAGATCCAACAATCGGCGGCGCAACCGGAGAATGCTACTGAAGCTTCGCAAGCCGCTCAGGCGAATAGGGAGGCGAGGGAAAGCCAGGAGCCACTCGGTGCGACACTGCTGCGGATCTTCAACCTGTTCGATGAACCGCCCGACATCAATGCGATTGCCCAAGGGTTTGTCAACGAACCGCTTAGTGCATTTGAAGCAGCGTTGCGCCACCGCGACAACGGCTTCCTGAGAGAACACTACACTGTAACCAATAAGGGCGTGATCAGACGGATGCCTGGCAAGACGGACATCGCCCCGGCTCTTCATTCGAACAAACAAAACATCGTAAAGATGGGAAGAAAACAACGCGTTACGCATTGGCCGATCCAAGACGCGCAGTACTCAGGCGGCCGGAGGTCCAGTGCATGGCTGGGTGCGATATCGGGGGGCGGTACGAGCGCCGCCGATGTTGCGTTCGGCCTCGACGCAAATGGACATATGATCGGGTCTCAGTTCGGCGGTAGCGCCGCCGCCAATGTCTCGCCCATGCAACGCAAGGTGAACAGTCCGGTATTCTCGTCTTTTGAGAATGCCCTGAAGAACGCGATGGTCGAATCGGGGATCCAGGTTCGGATGGTCGTTGCGGCAGAGGGCAGCAGCAGAGGCATGGACGGGACCTGGTTGAGGCAAACGCAACGACGGCGAGCGGACATCATCAGTTCTCGTAACGAAAGCGAAGAACGCGTGAATCCGCCGGCCGGCGGGCTCAGCAGTTACCTGCAATCCCGCCCCAGCGGATATACGGTCACGATTTCGCAGTATCGGGAGAAGTATCGACTGGACGGGCGCGAAGAGGACAAGGACATAACCGGGGCGAACGCCATCAACGCGAGAATGTCCAATCCGGTTCTCGAGACTGGGTCATGCTCGAATAACCTGCCCAGTTCATCGAGTGTCAGTACCCTTCTGGAAGGGCTTGAGAGAGACCAAAGTGAGTCCGGTCGTTAGGAATCGGCCGCGAGGTCGCAACACGGCATCCAATGTCTGACGGCAAAACCATCTGGTCGGACCCGACCCGCACGCGCCATTTCGTCATTCCCGACGATGCGACGCTGCCGTCCGGCGACTTCGCCTTGCGAACGATCACCGGCCGCCAGCAGCAGGTGGATCCCGAGGCCGTTGCACCCTACGAGGTTTCCGAGAACGAGGCCGTCGAATGGCTGAAGTCCCAGCTTGGGCAGGCGGTCGAGGATGCCAAGGGCGCGGTCATGGATTCCATCCGCGAGAAAACGGCGTTCAAGCCCGACCTGGATGCCTGGATCGCCCGTGACCGGGCGAAGGATCCGCCCTACCGGCGCCGGCCGCAACCGCGCACTGGCGCTGACCCGGCGGCCAGGCTGCAGGGTGATCCGGCTGCGGTGACTGAGGGGATGGAACGGCTGGTCGCAGGACTGCAGGATCTGCTGAAGGATGCGCTCGCAACCGGCGAGGCGGGGCCGCGCGCGGCCCAGGCCAAGATCGACCAGTTCGATGCGTTGTTGCGGCAGTACGGCGTATCGACCGGCCCCTGGTCGGGCGCCTTGGTCTCTCGCATCCGTGACCTGCATCAGTCGGTGCTGGACACGCCCGACCCGGTCCGCTCGGCCGAAAACCTCGAGACCATCGCCGACAGCATCGAGGCAGCCGCCAAGATCGCGGCCGGAGGCCTGCGTAGTTTGGCCCACCAGGTCCGCACGTCGGCCGACGAGGAGAGCCCTGACAGCCCAGAGCAGCCGCAGGATACGGACCCGGAAAGCGGACGGCATCCCGTTCCGCCCGGAGGTGGCAAGAGCCCGTAGAAAGCCCGCAGCAAGGCGAATGATCCGCTTCTACACTCGAAGCAGATCGACCCGCACGGTCCCGGCGGCATCCCGCGCAGCACTAGGTATCTGAATACGGTCTTTCATCACGGCCGATTGATGTGCTTCTGGCTGTCCTGTCGAAGCAACCGGAGGTCGGCATGCCGGATGCCGGTGGCTGTGATTTCAGCTAGGCTCACCGAGCGTGTTCAAGCAGACGGAGTATTTTGTTTTTACCAGAACGATCTGTCATACTATAGTATTGCGAAAAGAAAAGGCGTGGATGGCGCGAAAGATCGCCAGCCGTCTGTGAAGTAAATCATAGTTCACCGCTGTGACTGCTCCATACAATTGGAAGAGGCACGTTCTGCGCCAGGGCATTCTTTTGGTCACAAGGTGAGGGGGGCAGAATGAAGTACGGGTATAAGGTCGGCGGACGGCAGGTTTCCCTGCAACTTGCGGAGGACCGACTGGCAGTCCGATTCAAGGACTCATTGAGCAGGGCCGACCGCCTATCGGTGGCCGCAGCGAAACCCGAGATCGGAGATCCCGAACAGCGGTTCGAAGTTCCTTCCGAGAAATTCACGGTTCTCAGTGTGGCGTCCGGTCCTGCGCGCACCGCTGAACGGTTTGATGCCGCCGTTGCGGCCATGAACGCCGATTCCTGTGTGGAATGCTGTTCGCCGGTATTTGTCGCCGGCGAGGCATTCGTATTCGCGCCGAACCGGTTGATGGTTGGTTTCGTGTCACGCAAGGGCGCGCGGAAGATCCTGAAGGCGCATGGCTGCGAAGTGATTGACCGAGTGGGCAAGGAATACCTGGTTTCGATCGACGCCGGCGCAGATCCTTTCCAGATAACCGCGACATTGGACGCGCTGGCAGAGGTGGACTATGTCGAGCCGGACTTCGTCAGTTTCGGGACCTATCTGGATCAGACCGCGTCGGGCTTTGCGCCATTGGACCCGACGTCGCCTGACCAGTACGCGATGCGGATCACGAAGGCGGAGGACGCCTAGGCGCTGCAAGCGGCCGACCCCAACATCAAGGTCGCCGTTCTGGATGTGGGGGTCGACGCCACCCATGTGGACCTCGCCTCGGCGGTCGTCGACAAATACGACGGTGTGGAAGACGACGCGTTCCAACAGCCGAATCCCTGGGATTCCCATGGCACAGCCTGTGCCGGTCTTGCCGTGGCGGTGCATGACAACGACACCGGCATGAAAGGCGTTGCAGGGGGCTGCTCGCTGATGGCGGCCCGCATCGCTGAATCCAAGACTCCCGGAAACTGGAAGACGTCGGATTCCTGGATTGCCCGTGGCATCGACTGGGCCTGGAAGAACGGCGCCGATGTGCTCAGCAACAGCTGGACCACGGCGGAATCGTCAGCCATCACCAACGCCTTGGAACGAGCCAGAACCAAGGGACGGAACGGCCGCGGCTGCGTGGTTGTGGTCGCGGCCGGCAATTCGGACGGCCCGTGCGGTTATCCCGCGTCCCTTGAGGATGTCCTCACGGTTTCGGCCTCCAACCAGTTCGACGAGCCGAAAACGCCGGACAGCCGGGACGGCGACACGAAATGGGGATCGAGCTTCGGACCCAGGGTGGATGTTGCCGCGCCCGGTATTCTGAACTTTACCACCGATATCATGGGTGAGGCGGGCTTCAACCCGGCGCCGCCGCCTGCCGGTAACTACAACCCCAGACTCAAGGGGACCTCTTCCTCGGCGCCGATCGTCGCCGGTGCGGCCGCTCTTGTCCTGTCGGCGAATCCCGATCTCACGGAGTCGGAGGTGTCCGCCTTGATCCGCAACACCGCCGACAAGGTGGGCGGTATCGCGTATGACGATGGTCGAAACGACCGGATGGGGCATGGTCGTATCAACGTCCTTCGTGCGGTCCGTGCGGCGCAGGAGGGCAGGATCGACGGAGAGCCCGTCGAGGAACCGGTTGAAGAGCCGGACGAGGAGCCAGTTGTCGAGCCTGTCGATGAACCCACAGAGGAACCGGTCGAGGGGCCGATCGAAATACCCACCGGCCGCCATGCGCCAGTTTCAAACATCGACGGGGATCGCGAAAGGGAAGCCACGGTCTTGCTGACCGACCCGTCAAACAAGGGCGAAGCCCCATCAGAACTCCAGAAGACACGAAAGGGCGCGGAATGGCTGCCGTCCGTCAACCCGCCGACGGTCCCGGATACCTTTCAGGCGCCGGACACGAGCGGGTTGAGGAATATCGCCGAAGCAAGCTATGGCCCGCCGGCGCCGGCAGGCGAGTCTATCCGGGTGCCGGACCGCCGGGTGAAGATCGACGGGATCGACGGCCACCCCTGGCGCGCGCACGCATCGCTGGTGATCACGGCACGCGACGGATCGCGCTGGCTGGGGACAGGCTGGTTTGTCGGCCCGCGGACGCTGGTGACCGCCGGCCATACGGTCTATGTCAAGAACAGTGCGGTGCCCGCCCTGGACGGCTGGGTGTCCCGCATCGATGTAATGGCCGGGCGGAATGGCTCGGAACTGCCCTTTGGCGCCGTCAGAAGCGAGGTCTTCCATACGGTTGCGGGCTGGGCGGAAGACGGCGATCACCGGTACGACTATGGCGCAATCACCATTCCGACGGAACTGGGAGAAACGGTCGGGACACTCGGATTTGGTGTTTTCAATAGCGACGACCTGTACCGGGTGATCGGCAACATCGCAGGCTATTCCAGCGACAAGCCGGACGGGCCCCAGTGGTACGAAAACAATCGGGTCGAGTACGTGTCGGCCCGCAAGGTGTACTACGACATGGACCTTGTAGGCGACCTCAGCGGGTCGGCGGTCTACCGGATTGATGCGGGTGGTCGTCGAAAGGCATTCGGGGTTCATGCCTATGGCGGCCGACGGAACAACGCAGCGATACGGATTACGGTGCCCGTGTATCACAACTTCCGGCACTGGATGCAGGCCTACGGCTAGGCCACGGCGGCTTTAGAGGGCGGGTGTGTTCATCTGCCCGCTCCCCGGCCCGGTTGCTTGATGGTAGCGTCGCTTGCGGAATTGCCACTTGCTGCTGCGGACATCGGCTCCTGCCGCTCTATATTCGGTTGGCATGAAGACAAACCGTCTCTCGTGCCCAGCCGGCCATGCCTGAAGGCCACACGATCCACCGCGCCGCACGTCAGCACCGGCGGATGTTGGCGGGGCAGGTGTTGTCCGTCTCGTCGCCGCAGGGCCGATTTGAAGCGGGTGCGGCCCGCATCGACGGGCAGACCTGCCTGGACGTAGAAGCCTACGGCAAGCATCTGGTCTACCGTTTCGAACAAGGCGAAGCCCTGCATGTGCATTTGGGGCTTTTCGGCCGCATCCGGCCGCACAAGCTGCCGGCGGTACCGCCGCGCGGCGCCGTCCGCGTCCGCCTGGTCGGCGGCACCCACGTGGTCGACATCAACGGGCCGACGATTTGCGAGGTGATGGACGCGCCCGCGCTAGCCGCCCTGGTCGACCGGATCGGGCCGGACGTCCTGCGCCCGGATGCCGACCCGGACCGTGCCTTCTTGCGGATCTCGAAGAGCCGGGCACCGATCGGACGGCTGATCATGGACCAGTCGGTGATGGCGGGGATCGGCAACATCTATCGCACGGAGATCCTCTGGCGCCAGGGCATCCATCCTGACCAACCCGGACGGTCGCTGGACCGGGAGGCCTTCGATGGGCTTTGGAAGGATACCGCGGCGCTCTTGGAACTGGGCGTCAGGCGCAATGCGATCATCACCGTCGACGGCGTGGCGCGGTCGCGCAGCCGCTACGGCGAACGCGTGAACATCTTCGGTAAGGATGCCTGTCCCGCCTGCAACGGTCCGGTCAGGCGGTTTTCGATTGATAACCGCCGGGCCTTCGTCTGCGAGGCCTGCCAGCCCCGCGGCTAGGCCTCAGTCCGTCGGGTCATACAGGAACCGGTCGAAATCCGCTGCGCAACCGCTGCCGGTGATGTCGTAGGCCGCGACGCCGATGAAGGCGCCGGTGAAGGAGGCATGTTCGCCGCGCCCGGCCTCATCTGAGATCAGTGAGGCATCGAGGAGCGGGCCGATCGGGTGCCAGTGGCCTTCGCCCTGACGCCACAAGAACCGCTGCTCGGACCGGTCGACCTCCACTCGCATGTCGACTGGGCCGTCGTCCACCGGAACCGTTGCGTCCTGGTGCCGGGTCAGCGCGCAGTCGGGCCAATCGCCCAGGCAGGAGATCAGTGTCAGGCAGCGACCAGTAGCCTCGTCGTGTGTCAAGGCAAGGAAATGGAACTTGTGACGGTTGTAGTAGGTGGTGAGCCCCGCGGCCTGCTGATAGGTCACCGGCGAGAAGCTGACCCGGGTTTCCGCCGTATAGGCGTGATGTTCCTGGCGGCGGGCCACCAGGGCCTGCTCGAACCAGCTGCCGATGCTCTCGCGCCCAAACAGCCGCAGCCGCCCGTGGTCGAGAGAAAAGATGCGGTCCGGTTCCGGGGTTCTCAGCCACTGAAACTCGGGCGGCAGGGCGCCAGTGTCGAACCTGCGTTCCAGCGCGGCCGGCGGTCTCGGCCCAATGACCGCATTGGGCGCTGGCACTTCCAAGCGCGGCAGCGGCGTTCCCGCTTCCGGGTAGAGCCAGCCGTCGTCAGCCCATCGACAGCATTCGATCCCGGTTTCCCGGCCCAGCGGGCTTCGGCGTCCGGGTAGGGGCTGTGAACAGAGAAATGTGTGATATGGCGTGCCGTCTGGCGTTTCGACATACTGGCCGTGGCCGACGCGTTGCAGCGGATGATCGGGCGCATTCTTCGCGGTCAGGAGGTGCGTGTCGGGATGCAGTTCGTAGGGGCCTTCAATAGTTCGCGACCGGGCCATCGTCACGGCGTGGCTGTAGCCGGTACCTCCCTCCGCGACGGTCAGATAGTACCAGCCGTTCCGTTTGAACAGGTGAGGCCCCTCGGTCAGACCCAAGCCCGAACCGTGAAAGACTGTCTGCGGCGCGCCGACCAGGCGGCCGGCCGCCGGGTCGAATTCCTGCAACAGGATGCCGTCGAACGAGGCATGGGCGGGATTACCGCCGGTGCCCGGTCCGCGATGGTTCCATTGCAGGTTGACGAACCACTTGCGGCCGTCGTCGTCGTGAAACAGCGACGGGTCGAAGCCGGAGGAATTCACATGGACCGGGTCCGACCAGGCGCCGTCGACCGTCTCGCCGGTCACGATGTAGTTGTGCGTGTCTTTGAAGTTGTCGTCGTAGCGTTTCACGTCGGTATAGACCAGCCAGAACCGGCCGTCGGCAAAGGACAGGCAAGGCGCCCAGATCCCGCAGCTGTCGGGGTTGCCGCGCATGTCCAGTTGGGCGGGGCGGTTGAGGGGCCGCGCCGCAAGCTCCCAGTTCACCAGGTCGCGGGACCGGTGTACCTGTACGCCGGGATACCACTCGAATGTGGATGTGGCGATGAAGTATTCCGCGCCGACACGGCAAATCGACGGGTCGGGATTGAAGCCGGGAAGGACCGGGTTGCGGATCATGCCGGACCGCGTCCCTGAGAGAGCCAGGTCATGCCGCCGCCATCAGCGTCCGCGCCCCCTCCGGGTCAAGCGGGGCGGGGCGTTCACAGCTGCTCGAAAGGGGCACGAATTCGCCCGTCTCTCCCGAAGTCAGGATCGCGGTCATCGCATCGACCGTGTGAATTGCCAGGTCAAGCGAGCACCGGTGCGGCCGGTCCTCGAGAATGGCCTGTGCCATCTCGGCAAGGCCCACGGCCCGGTAGTTCGCCCGGCTGATTGTCCCTCTTTCTTCGTTCGGCCTGGCCAGAGGATGGTCCCAATCGTCCAGCGCAGCGATACCCGAACTGTCGCCGCCACCGGCCATGACGTCGCCGCCGAAGAAGTTGGGGTCGGGAATATAGATCGACCCTTCTGTTCCATAAAGCTCCAGGTTTGCATGGCGGTGCGCCCAGACGTCCCAGCTTGCAATGAATGTGGCCGTTGCACCGTTCACGAATTCCAGCAGGGCATGGATGTTCGTCGGGGTGTTTACGGGAATCGTCTCACCGTTTCGCGGCGCGCTCGAGATTGTTCTTGTGGCGGTGGCGGTTGAAGTCAGGGCGGCGACCCGACGGATCGGCCCGATCAGGTTGACCAGGGCGGAAATGTAGTAGGGCCCCATGTCCAGGACCGGCCCGCCGCCGGGCTGAAAGAAGAAGTCGGGGTTCGGGTGCCAGTGTTCCATCCCGTGGTTCATGAACATGGCCGTGGCCGAGGTAACCTGGCCGACGCCGCCTGCATCGATATGGGCCCGGGCGCGCTGATTGGCGCCGCCGAGATAGGTGTCGGGCGCCGAGCCGATGCGCAGGTTGCGGGATGCGGCCAGCTCCTTCAGCGCGGCGGCGTCCGACATCGAGAGAACAAGGGGTTTCTCGGAATAGGCGTGCTTGCCGGCCTCCAGGATTGCGCGCGAAACGGCAAAATGTGCCTCGGGGACCGTCAGGTTGACGACGATATCGATGTCGTCTGCGCCCAGCAGTTCGTCTACGGTCATGGCGCGCAGGCCGAATCGGTCGGCCTGGGACCGTGCTGTCTCGATATTGAGGTCCGCGCAGGCCCGCATCTCGATGCCCGAAAACAGCGGCGCGAACGAGAAGTAAGCGTTCGAGATATTGCCGCAACCGATGGCGCCGATGCCCAGGGTGGTCATGCGTTTTCCTTGTCGATGCGGGTGACCGAAGCGATGGATCGCTGGGCAAAACGTCGGTCGTCAGACGGATTGTCGTGTTCCATGACGAACAGGCGGCAAGGCGTCCGGAGCAGGGCAGCCATGATCGCCGGCCAGTCCATGATGCCATCGCCCACGTCGGCCCATCCGTCTTCGTCTTGGTTGGTGCCGGCTGGAGCGATGTCCTTGACGTGCGCCGCAACGATCCGATCGGCGTGGGCCGCGATCCAGTCCAGCGGATCGGCACCGCCACGGACGACCCAGGCCACGTCGATTTCCCATTTCAGCGACGGACCGCTTTCCAGCAACAGTTTCATCGGCACATCGCCATCCGACGTGGGTTCGAACTCGAACGCGTGATTGTGATAGCCGAAGGCAAGACCGGCTTGGAGGATGGGGGCGCCTGCCTCTTCCAGGCGGTGTCCGAAGGTCCGCCAGCCGTCGCCGTCGGCAGGCCGTTCGGCGGGCGATATGAACGGCACGATGACGGTGTCAATTCCCAGCGTGCGCGCGATCTCCAGCACCTCGTCCGGTGCATTCTCGACAAGGTCCAGGCCGAAATGGCCGGAGGGCATTGCCAGACCGGTCTGTGACAACGCGTCTTTCAGGGCCGTGACCGCTGCCGGGTCGGCAAAGAGACCGCCGAAACCCTCTACTTGCGCATAACCGGCCTCGGCCAGCATGGCCAGCGTCGCGGACAGGGGCGGGAACTTGCGGGACGAATAAAGCTGGTAGGAATAGGGGGCCATCGTAACTCCTTTTGACCTGACGGTTAGGTAGGGCCGGTCGAGCCGTGCGTGGCGGCGAAGAGGTCGCGAACCGAAAAGGCCGGGGCCGTGTCCCGGTCCCCCGGCCGGAAAGCAATTTCACGCGGCCGGTCTGGCAGCAGTGTCAGCGCGTTGTCCGAGAACCGCCCTGGGACATTCGCTTCCACGGCGACGAACAGGGCCGTGCTTGCTGCCTGCAACGACAGCAGCCATTCGTCGCCTGCCGGACGGCACTCCAGCGCGATCCCGGGGGCGGCGAGCGCAAGTGCCTTGTACGGCGCCAGCGCAAGATGCTCGCCGCCTGTGGAGCCGTCCGACGCCGTCCATTCAAAGTGCAGGATTTCGTCCGCCGCGAGGGATCCGGCTGGAAGCGTGGTCAGGACCGAAGGCAGCGCTGTCCCGACGGAACCCTCGCAAGCAGCGATCTCGCGGGTCCTTCCGTCCATGCCGGCCGCGCGCGTGACCAGCGACAGTTCAACGGGCGTACGCGTGTCGTTGACGGCGGCAAAGGTGATCTCATCGCCTTGCGGCACGGCGGCCACATAGACCGGTGCGAAAAACCGGCGGGCCATGTGGTGCAGCAGCTTCCAGCCACCGCCGTGGTCCAGGCTGGACCAGCTTGCGACCGGCCAGGTGTCGTTGAGCTGCCAGTAAAGCGCCCCCATGCAGTGCGGTTTCTGGCTGCGCCAGTAGTCGATGGCCGTACGGATCGCAATTCCCTGTTGAACCTGGGAAAGATAGACGAAGCTCTCGAAATCCGTTGGAAACCGAAAGTAGCGGAACATGGTCTCCGTGATCCGGGCGTTGCCGCCGGCATTCTTCTGGTGGCTTTCCATCACCGGCGCGGCGATGTTCCAGTCCTCCTTCTCGGCGAAGGTTCGGATGACCGGCATCGAAGGGAAGGACTGGAAGCCGAACTCCGAGCAGAAGCGCGGGCGGACGTCGCGATAGTGTTCGAAGTCCCGGCCCTCGTGCCAGACCGACCATAAATGCATGTCACCCGACCGGTCGTCATGCCAGGCATCCCCGAAGTCCAGCCGCCCCGATGCCGGGCTGGAGGGCCACCAGTTAGCGTTCGGCAGGACCTCTTTCAGGCCGGCTTCGATAACGCGGTTCAGCCGGTCATAAGCGACCAGGTAGCGGTCGCGGTTGGCCAGGCTCTCCTCGTACCAGGTCAAGGCGCCGACCAGTTCGTTGTCGCCGCACCACAGTGCGATGCAGGCGTGGGTATTGAGGCGCAGCACCTGGTCGTGGACCTCCGCGTCCACCTCGGCCAGGAATTCGTCCGACGCCGGATAGAGGTTGCAGGCAAACATGAAGTCCTGCCAGACCATGAGGCCCAACTCGTCACACAGGTCGTAGAACCAGTCCGCCTCGTAGCGGCCGCCGCCCCAGACCCGGATCATGTTCATGTTGGCATCGACCGCCGACTGCAGCAGCGCGCGCGTCCCGGCCTTGGTGATCCGGGACCACAAGGCATCCGCCGGAATCCAATTTGCGCCGCGGGCGAATGCATCGTGGCCGTTGACGCGGAACCGAAAGCCGGCACCTGCCTCGTCCGGTTCCACCACGTGCTCAAGCGTTCTGAGGCCGATCCGCCGCGTCTCGGTCTGGTCGCTCAGCGTGACCGTCAGCGTGTGCAGGGTCTGCGGACCCAGTCCCGCGGGCCACCACAGGGCCGGATCGGCGATCTGGACGATGGCTCTGGCGCGGCCCGCCGACACCGGCGCCACGATAGTCTGCCCGCACAAGGAAACCGAGACCTCGCGTGCTTCGCCCGCTCCCTCCACATGGACCGAGACCTCGACATCCACCCGGTCGCGGCCATGGTCCTGGGTGACGGTGATGCCGGCGACCCTGGTCTCGCGCCGAGGTTCCAGGCGGATCTCTCCGTAGAGCCCGAAAGGCGCCAGCGCGATGTTCCAGTCCCAGCCGAAGTCGCAGGCTGGTTTGCGCGGCAGGTTGCCGTTCGCAATTGGACAGTTCTTGCTGTTCGGAACCGGGTAGGGCAGGGCCGCGGCACGGGCGTCGGCGGTCTGGGGGCTGGACCTGAACAGGATCTCGATCCGGTTCTTGCCGGCCCGGACCTTGTCGGACACGTCCACCCGATAGCGGCGGAAGCTGTTCGCGGATGCAAGGACCGGCCCTCCGTTGATCCTGAGCTCCGCAACGGTATCGAGCCCGGAAACGACCAGGTCCAGCGCGTCGGTCTCCGTCGTGAAATGCCGGTGCGCGATCCAATCCTGATCGGCGGGCCAGCGGCAGTCGTACTCGTTTCGCCCGACATAGGGTTCTGGCAAGTGTCCGGCCGCAACCAGCGCGGACAGGGCGTCGCCGGGCACCGCCATCGCACAGGCGTGTCCGCCTTCGGCATCGCACAGCGACCAGTAACCCGATAGATCGATCATGTCGGGGACTGGGCTACAGGCGCTGTTCGGAGCCCGCGTCGAAGACCGACGCCTTGGCCATCTCGAAGGAGACATGCACGGTCGAGCCGGGCGCCACCGTCATCTCCGGCGCCACACGCGCCGACAGCTGCTGTCCGTCCACCGACAACCACAACAGACTGTCCGAGCCCATCGGCTCGTCGATGCCCACCGTCGCGGGGATGCTGCCGTCCGACGGACTGGAGGAAAGCGCGACATGCTCAGGCCGCACGCCGAGGATGGCGTCGTTTTGTGCGGCCAGGTTTCCACCGTCATAGCCGGCAAGCGGGATCGCTTGTTGGCCCAGCCTGAACGCGGCGGACCCATTCGCCCCTTCCACCGTACCATTGAGAAAGCTCATGGAGGGCGAGCCGATGAAGCCGGCAACGAACAGGTTGGCCGGCTTGTTGTAGATGGTGCGGGGGTCGGCAAGCTGTTGGATCACGCCGCCTTTCATCACCGCGATCCGGTCGGCCAGGGTGAGGGCCTCGATCTGGTCGTGGGTCACGTAGACCATGGTGTTGCCCAGCCGCGCGTGCAGCCGTTTGATCTCCACCCTGAGTTCAGAGCGCAGCTTGGCGTCCAGGTTGGAAAGCGGTTCATCGAACAGGAACACGTCCACATCCCGTACCAGCGCACGGCCGATCGCGACCCGCTGGCGCTGGCCGCCGGACAGGGCGCCCGGTTTGCGATCCAGGGGGTTTTCGATCTGCAGGATACCGGCGGCACGGTCGACGCGCTGGTTGATCTCCGCCTTGCCCATGCGCTGGTTCTTCAGCCCGAAGGAGAGGTTGCCGCGCACGGTCATCTGCGGATAGAGCGCATAAGACTGGAACACCATGCCGATGCCCCGGTCCTTGGGCTCCTCCCAGGTGACGTTACGTCCGCTGATGAAGATCTGCCCGTCCGTGAAGTCCAACAGACCGGCGATGCAGTTCAAGAGCGTGGACTTGCCGCAGCCGGACGGCCCCAACAGCACCAGGAACTCGCCTTCAGTCACGTCTAGGTTGAGGTCGCGCAAGACCTCAATGTGGTCGAAGTTCAATTTCAGGTCGTTCACGGTGATCGAAGCCATGCCTCACCCCTTCACGGCGCCGGCGGCGATGCCGCGCACGAACAGCTTGCCGGAGACGAAATAGACGATCAGAGGCACCAGACCCGTCAGGATCGTTGCCGCCATGTTGACGTTGTATTCCTTGATGCCCTGGACCGAGTTGACGATGTTGTTGAGCTGCACGGTCATCGGGTAGTTGTCAGGCTTGGTGTAAATCACGCCGAACAGGAAATCGTTCCAGATGCCGGTGACCTGCAGGATGATCGCCACCACAAAGATCGGCAGCGACATCGGCAGCATGATCTTGAAATAGATCCCCCAGAACCCCGCGCCGTCGACGCGGGCCGCCTTGAACAGTTCCTCCGGCACCGAGGTGAAATAGTTCCGGAACAGCAAGGTCAAGATCGGCATGCCGAAGATGGTGTGGACCAGGATCAGCCCCTCCAGCTTGGTGTAGAGGCCCATTTCGCGCAGGATGATCACGATCGGATAGATCATCACCTGGTAGGGGACGAAGGCGCCGAAGATCAGGATCGTGAAGAAGACGTTGGCGCCCTTGAACCGCCAATTCGCCAGCGCATAGCCGTTGACCGAGGCAACCGCGATCGACAACAGAACAGACGGCACCAGGATCTTGATCGAATTGCCGAACCCACGGGAGAGCCCGTCGCAGTTGAGGCCCGTGCAGGCCTCGGCCCAGGCCTTGACCCAGGGCTCGAAGGTGATTTCCAGAGGCGGCGCGAACACGTTGCCCAGCCGGATTTCCGGCATCCCCTTCAGCGACGTCACGATCATCACGTAGAGCGGCAGCAGGTAGTAGAGGGCCACCACCGTCAGCGTGCCGTAGATGATGATGTTCCGGCGCGAGATCGTGCGCCTGGGTTTCGGGCCCCGCGGGCCGGACGCGTCGAGAACCTCAGCCACGTTTTTTCTTGCCTCCGAATTCCAGGTAGGCCCATGGGATCAGCACGATCAGCACCGACAACAGCATCATTGTCGACGCGGCGAAGCCCTGGCCCAGGTTCTGGTTCTTGAACATCGCGTCGTAGACGTATTTCGCGGGGACCTCAGATGCGATGCCCGGGCCGCCGTTCGTCTGGGCAACCACAAGGTCGTAGACCTTGACGATGCCCGCTGCGATCAGCGCCAGGGTGGTGATGAAGACCGGCCGCATCATCGGAATGACAATGAACAGATAGGTCTTCCAGGCCGGGATGCCGTCGACCCGGGATGCCTTCCAGATGTCCTCGTCGATGCCGCGCAACCCGGCCAGCATCAGGACACCGTAGATGACGATCTCGGCGGTGTAGAGCGGATCGAAAACGAAGTTCTCGAAGCCCAGATCGCGCACGATCTTCTGGATGCCGAATTCGGGGTTCAGGACCCACTGCCAGACAAGGCCTGTCACGATGAAGGAGAGCGCGAAGGGGTAGAGCAGGATGGTCCGAAAGATGTTCTCGAAGCGGATCTTCTGATCCAGCAAGGCGGCCAGACAGAACCCGATGACGATGGAGAAGATCAAAGAACAGATGCCGTAGATAAACAGGTTCTCGATGGAAACCAGCCAGCGGTTGGTACTCCACAGCCGGTCGTACTGGTCCATGCCTACGAAATTGAGCTTGGGCAGCAGCTTCGATTTGGTGAAGGAATGCACGATGGTCCACACCGTGCAGCCAACGAAGATCACCAGGGCGGTCAACATCATCGGTATCGCCGCGATCTTCGCGCTCATATTGCGGAACAGACCGACCGGACGCTTTGTCTGCGCCATGTCACACCTCTATCCGAAAAACGGAGGAGGGGCCGGCCCGCGATTCGGCGCGGACCGGCCTTGATGCGGAATGCGGCCTAGTCGGCTTCCGCGATGATCGCCGCGTAACGCGCCTGCGCGTCGGCCGGCGTGATGCTCTGGTCGTTCCAGAACTCGACCATCAGGTCGTCGATCTGGCCCAGGGTGTCCGGCGTCAACAGCTGATTGGTATCGGGCAGAATGTGCCCTTCGGCAAGGATCTTCAGCCCCTTCTTCATGCAGTCGTTGGCAGCTGCCAGGTCCACATCGCCGCGGACCGGCAGCGAGCCCTTCTTCAGGTTGAAGGCGACCTGTACCTTCTTGGAGATCATCATGGAGGCCATCGCCTTCTGCGCCCGCTGGATGTCGGGATCGTCGATCACCGGGAGGTAGAAGGCATCGCCACCGGTGGAGATCACTTCATTCACGCCGAGACCCGGCAGGCAGCTATAGTCGACGCCCGCCTTCTGGCCCGCCACCTGGAACTCGCCCTGGGCCCAGTCGCCCATGATCTGGCCGCCGGCCTGGCCGGTAATCACCAGGTTCGTCGCCTGGTTCCATTCCTGAATGTTGGAGCCTTCAGACAGCTTGCGCGCCGCGCCGAAGGCCTCGAACACTTGGGCCATCTCCGGACCCGCCGCCGCGTCGGCGTCCTTTTCGATGTTGACCTTGCCCCACAGCTCCATGCCGCCAAGGGCAACCGACATCACGCCGAAGGCGCCGTTCGACTGCCAGGACTGCTGGCCCATGGCCAGCGGGATCTTACCGGCCGCCTGCAGTTTCGGCGCAGCGGCCACGAACTCGTACCAATTCTGTGGAACCGGCACGCCGGCATCGGCGTAGGCCTTGTGGCTCAGCCAGATCAACTGCCAGGAATGGATGTTGACCGGCACGCAATAGATCCGGCCTTCATAGGTGCAGGAATCCAGCAGCGAGCTCGGGTTGACGATATCCTTCCAGCCTTCCGCTTCGGCCACGTCGGTCAGGTCCAGCATCAGGCCGGCCTCGACCAGCTCTTCGGCCTGCCGGCCGTGGTTCAGCTGGGTCGCCGCCATCGGGTCGCCGCCGATGATGCGGCTGATGATGATCGGCCGGGCCACGCCACCCGAACCCGCAATTGCGCCGTCGATCCATTTGTCGTCACCCATGGCGTTAAACGCGTTTGCGAATTCGGCCACGGCTGCAGCCTCACCGCCGGAGGTCCACCAATGGGTGACTTCCAGGTCGGCGGCGGTTGCGGAAAACGGAATGGCGGACGCCAGCGTCAGCGTCGCGGCCAGCGATCGTAGTCTCATTGAGGCCTCCCTTGAGAACTATAACGTTATAGATTGAAGCCTATAACGTTATAGATTATGAAATCAACATGGAATCAAACGATCCGGCATCTCAGGCGGCGGGAAGGGGCGGTCGGCGTTGAGCGAACCGCACACAGGTCCGGCCGGCGGTCATCCTGGCGATGAGCGTCCGACCCTGAAGACCATCGCCCAGGCAACGGGCCTGGCGGTGGCGACGGTGTCGCGCGCGCTGAACGACGCGCCGGACATCGGCGAACGGACGAAACAGCGGGTGCGCGAAGTCGCACAAGAGTTGGGCTACCGACCGAACCGGGCAGGGGTGCGGCTCAGGACCGGCAAGACCAACGTCATCTCGCTGGTGCTGTCGACCGAAGAGCATGTGATGAACCACACGGCGCGACTGATCTACTCGATCGCCGATGCGCTGCGCGGCACGCCCTATCATATGATCGTCACGCCCTACACCTCGGCGGACGACCCGATGGACCCGATCCGCTACATCGTCGAAACCAAGTCGGCGGATGGGGTGATCATCAACCAGATCCAGCCCGACGATGCCCGGGTGCGCTATATGACCGAACGCGGGTTTCCGTTTGCCACGCACGGCCGCACCGAAGCAGGGCTGAGCCACCCGTATTTCGATTTCGACAATCGCCGCTTTGCCGAACTGGCGGTTGAGGAACTGTGCAGGCGCGGACGACGGCGGCTGGCGCTTTTGGCGCCACCGCAGGATCAGACCTATAGCCGGCATATGATCGACGGGTTTCAGGCTGCGGGCCACCGCCTGGGTTGTCGCTGCCAGGTCCTGGAAGGCATGACCAGCGATAGTTCGATCGGGACAATCGAAACGCACGTGGCCGCGCTAATGGCCGGCGATCAGTATCCCGACGGCATCGTCATTGGCGCGGCGAGCGCCACCATGGCGGTGGTCGCCGCGGCTGAGGGAGCCGGCAGACGCCTTGCGCACGAACTGGACATCGTTTCGAAGGAGGCCGTGCCCTTCCTGCGCTTCTTCCGCAACGAGATCGTCGTCGTCCACGAGGATATCAAGAAGGCGGGCGAAAGCCTTGCGCACGCGCTGATCCAGGCCATCGAAAACAAAGACCGGCCTGCGTTTCAGGCCCTCGATATCCCCACTCTGGATGGCTAGGGCCTGTCCTCGTTTACAAAGAAACCGAGTGCGACGACCTTATGACTGCGCTTGGAATGAAATCCGACACAAGCCCACGAACCGTGCAGGTCGCAGTTTAGCCAGGAGCGGACCTTCCAATTCTGGTCACGTGGTCCGGCCACTAGATCGAGGTGAACCAGAGCGCTAATGTCATCAGGCTGTAGATTCGTCTCTGTCATTTGCCTGGGACCGCCACGCCGTGACTAGGTCGGCCATCAAGTGGGGCGTGTTAGCCGTCGTCGTTGTCGTCGCTGCCGCTGCCCTGTTCTCAAAGAAGACCTTTCTGGCGGAAACGACGATACCGGCGCCGCCGGACGCGGTCTGGTCGGTTTTGATGGACACGGCGGAATACGCGAATTGGAATCCGGTGTTCGTCGCGATCGAAGGTGCCTACGCTTCCGGAGCACAGCTCACCAACCACGTGCGTTTCCCCGACGGCTCTGTTGTGGCGATGGACGCGACTGTCGAGACCATGGTGCCGTCGCGGGAGCTGCGCCAGAAGGGAGGGATGCCGGGTATCCTGACCTTCGACCATCGATGGCTTTTGGAACCCGTCCCCGATGGCACAAAAGTGACACAGTTGGAAGTGGATCGCGGTCTATGGCTCTGGTTTTGGGATTCCGATTGGGTTGAGCCGGCCTATAGGCGCACCAACGAAGCACTTGGCGCGCGCGTTCTCGGAACTGACGGATAACCAACACCTGCTTTGGGTAAGGCCCGGGATCACAAACCGTCCGCTTTCGAATGATCGCGGTCGGCGCATTGCAGTCTGTCTCACCTATTTCAAAGAGCAGTCGTCGACTTGTGACGGCTGCGCGGCCTCAACGTGCAACAAGCAGGCATTATGGCTGGTTCTCCAGACAGAGCAGGCCGGCGCCCGTGTTGGAAATAGGGATGTGGTAATTGCGGTGCAGTTCCCTGACCTTGCCCGTCAGCGCGCCGCGCATGCACAGCCAGAGGATGAACTCCGTGCCCTGGGCGCCGGCTTCGCGGACCAGGTCGACGATTGATATGTCCACGAAATACTTGGGGTCGTCGACGATCTTGTCCATGCACATCTGATCGAATCGCTTGTTGATGAAGCCGGCCCGCTCGCCGTCGAGCTGGTGCGACGGGCCGCCAGTGCCAAGGATCACAATCTTGAGGTCTTCCGGGTAAGACTCGATCGCCCTGCCGATGGACTTGCCCAGTTCGTAGCAGCGCTTCGGCGTCGGCAACGGGTGCTGCACCGTGTTGATGGCCACCGGGACGGTACGGATGCCGAGTTCTTCATAATTTGGCCAGAGCACCTGCATGGGCACGCAGAATCCGTGATCGACGGACATCTCCTGGCAGGTGGTCAGGTCGAACTCGTCGGCCATCGCCGTCTCAATGATGTGCCATGACAGCGCCGGATCACCCTTGAAGGGCGCGATGGTCGGGATTCCCCAGCCTTCATCCTCATTGCGGTACTCTGATGCGGCGCCAATGGCAAATGTCGGCATCTTGTCGAGGAAGAAGTTGAGGCCATGGTCATTGTAGATGACGACGGCCACGTCCGGCTTCACCTCGGCTAACCACTCATGCACCGGCGGATAGCCATCGAAGAATGGTCTCCAGTAAGGATCGTCGAAAAGCTTGCGTGCCACGGCGTTGCCGACGGCAGGAATATGCGAAGAGGTTATGCCACCCACGATCCGAGCCATAACTATTCTCCTTGCTTCACCAGCATCTCTTTGAGTTCGTCGACGGTCATGTCGGTCTGCTGAGCGCCCACGTCCTGGACGCCAAGCTTGTAGACGCCGGCCAATTTGGCGAGGTAGTAGATGTTGCCGCCGACGGCGATCATTTCGAGGACATTCTTGTCGCGGACCGCCTGCTTCTGCTGTTCGTTGAGACCGTACTTCTCCATGTAGGCCTCTTCGTCGGCCAGATAGGCATCGCGGTTTTTCTGGCTGTTGAACGAGAAGCACATCTTGTTCAGCGCATAGCCTTTCATGGCTTCCACAGCATCGAACATGACGGTGCCAGGGATCGGTTGTCTGTCCCTCATGGCAGGGCCTCCTTATCGGAAGGACCGTTCGATACGGTCCAGGGTCTGCATTGCAGAAAGGCACTGACCAACACTTCCGTTGGGGTCACGGCCTTCTTTGATGGCGCTGAGGAATTCCCGGTCGATCAGTTCTATGCCGTTGTCGGAAACGGCGACGTCGCTCAAATCGATGGGGGTTTCGTGGCCGTCGACCAGATCGTCGTACCGCGCAATGAAGGTGCCGTTGTCGCAGATGTAGCGGAAGAAGGTCCCCAACGGCCCATCGTTGTTGAACGACAACGAGAGCGTGCAGATAGCACCGTTCTGAGCCTTCAAGCCGATGCTCATGTCCATGGCGATGCCGAGTTCGGGGTGCACGGGACCTTGCAGGCCAAAGGCCTCGACCGCCTGGCCACCTGTCTGGTACTGGAACAGATCCACCGTGTGACAGGCGTGGTGCCATAAGAGATGGTCGGTCCAGGTGCGCGGCTCGCCCTTGGCGTTGATGTTCTTGCGGCGGAAAAAGTAGGTCTGCACGTCCATCTGTTGGACGGTCAACGCGCCGGCCTTGATCTTGTTGTGGATCCACTGATGTGACGGATTGAAGCGGCGCACGTGGCCGGCCATTGCGACGACACCCGTTTATTGCTGCACGCGCACGATTTCTTTCGAATCGGCCAGGTTGTCGGCCATGGGGATCTCGACGAGCACATGCTTGCCAGCCGTCATGCAGGCAATCGTCTGGGCGGCGTGAACCTGCGTTGGTGTCGCCAGGATCACCGCGTCGACGTCGTCACGCGCCAGGCTCTCATCCAGATCTTTGGTCCAGTGGCCAATACCGCGCTCCTTGGCAAAGCCCTCGATGTCATCCGGCTGGCCGCCGACGACGGACGTCAAGGCTACGCCCTCGATGGTCGCGAGCGCGTCAAGGTGTTTCATGCCAAAGGCACCCGGGGCGCCCGCTACACAGACTTCCATTTCCCTTCCTCCGATGCTGTCGGTTCGGCAAGCAGCGGCCTGTAATCCATATCGACGACGCGCCCCGCTGTGATGCGGTCTGTGACGGTGGCCGGCGATGAGGGGGTCGTTCACCTCATCTGGTTGGGCAGCAACAGTGCGATCTGCGGGAAAAGGATCAGAAGCAACAGACAGGCGGCCATCGCGAACCAAAATGGCAGCACGCCCCGGAAGATCGTGCTCATGGGGACACTGGTTGCGACGGCCTTCACCACGAAAACGTTGATCCCCACTGGTGGGGTAACCAGGCCCATCTCAATTACGATCACGGCGACCACGCCGAACCAGATCGGGTCGAACCCCAGGCCGATGATGATCGGAAACACGACAGGCAGCGTCACGACCAGCATTGCCAACCCGTCGAAGAACATGCCGAGGATGACGTAGCCCACGAGCACCAAGAGCAGCGTCGCATAGGGCCCCAGCCCGAGGTCCTTCAACGCCAATGCAAGAGACTCGGGGATATGCGTCAGCGCCAAGAAGGGGCCGAACACATGCGCGCCGATGATGATGAGATATAGCATCGCTGTCATCGTGACGGTCTCGACCAGGATCGATGGGATCCTGCCGAGGCGGAGCGCGCCAGTGCCGACCGCCAGGACGGTAACCAACGTCGCTCCGACCCCGGCCGCTTCCACCGGCGTGAAGACGCCCAGATAGATCCCGCCGATCGACACCAGGATCACGCCCAACAAGGGGCAGTGCACGAAGCGTGGACAGGAGCTTCTCGGACATGGTTGTGCTTGGGCCGGCCGGCCCCTCTTCGGGCTTGAAAGCGGTGATAAGCAAGATCACAACGACGAACAAAAACGCGAGCAAAAGACCGGGGAGGATCCCGGCGATGAACAATTTGCCGATGCTCTCCTCGGTCAGGATCGCGTAGAGGACGAAGCCCGTCGACGGCGGAATCAGGATGCCCAGCGTGCCGCCTGCAGCAACCGAGCCCGTGGCCAGCACGTCGGCATAGTTGAAACGTTTCATCTCGGGCAAGGCGACCTTGCCGATCGTGACCGCAGTGGCGACCGAGGAACCGCTGACCGCCGAGAAGGCGGCACAGCCGACGACGGTAGAGGCGGCAAGCCCACCGCGCAGTCGTCCGATCCAAGCATGGGCTGCGTCGTAGAGTCGCTGCGAATAGCCCGCCGCGCCGGCGATATTGCCCATGAGGACAAAGAGCGGGATCACCGACAGCCCGTAGGCGGTGACAGAGGAATAGGTTTCGGACGACATCGTGGCGATCGCTGCGCGCTGGCTGTCGATCGCCCAGATGCCGCCAAAGCCGACCACCAGCAGGGCCATGCCGACGGGAAGTCGGATGATCAAGGCGACGAATAGTGCGGCGATGCCAAGAACGCCGATCACCGTCTCACTCATAGCCCGTCACTCCATGGCGAATCTGCCCGACAATCTGCCCGGCCAGAACAAGGATGAAGAGCCCCATGCCGAAGGTGATCGCGCCATAGGCGATCCAAACGGGGATCTCGATCATGTTCGTCACATCCCCATATTCATGAGCGTCGAGGGCCTTGTCCCAGGTCTTCCGCACCAGAAGGCCGAGCACGAATATCCCGACCGTCCGGGAAATGAGGTCTCCAAAGAACCGGCCCGCAGCGCCGAGCCGCCTGTCGAAGATATCGACACGGATATGGCTGCCAGAGAAAGAGGTGAACGGCATGGCCAGCATCACCACGACCGACATGCCGATCTCGACGATCTCCTGACTGCCGAAAATCGGCATGCCGAGGACGTAGCGGAAGATCACCGAAACAGCCACCAGCCCCATGATCAGAAACAGCGCAAACCCGCCAATCAGCGCCGCAAGGCGGAGTGCGCGCTCGGGGAAGGATCCCCGAGCACCACTGTCTTCGGAGACAGACATCGGTCCTTACTTCCGCAAGGCCGCCGCCCAGGCTTCTGCATTCACGCCATCAGCCTGGAGTTCCACAATAACCTGTTCGGCCAGCGCGTCGGTCGCGGCGTTGAACTCGGCCGCGGCGTCCGGTGTGAGGTCGATGGCTTCTCCGCCGGATTTGACAAAGGCCGCGAGGGCCCTGTCGGAGGCGTTGGCCATGGTCACACGGCCGCCTTCGGACATCCCGGCACCGGTAAGCTCGGTCAGCTTTGCCTGGGTTTCGTCATCGAGCGATTCCCAGCTGTCGCGGTTCATGACCAGCATGAACATCGAATGGGTCGCATTCATCCCACGCGTGACATACTTCGTCACCTCACCGAGTTTGAAACTCGACAACACCGAGCTGTCGACCAGCACACCGTCTATCACGCCGGTCTCCATTGAGGTGTAGACCTGGCTGATCGGCTGCGACACCGGCGTGGCGCCCCAAGCCTCGACCACCCGGCCGGTGTTCTTGGAGGGAACGCGGATCTTGAGACCTTTGAGATCGGCAATACTGCGGATCGGTTTCTCCCGGCTCAGAAGCACCGCTTCCTGCGCCGTCCAGAGACCCAAGAGCTTGGTGCGGCGAAACTCTTTGTCGAGCATGTCGATGTTCTGCCAGACAACTTCGGTTCGATTTACGCCCGCCGGCACCATACCGGGCAGCTCGACCATCAGCGTCTGCTTGAACTGTGCGGCGGTGTAGCCCGGCAGGGCGTAGACGATGTCCGCCACCCCGTCGATGGCGCGGTCGTACTGCTTGACCGGACCCGCACCTAGCTCGCCACCGGGATAGACGCGGATAGTGGTCTCGCCGCCGGTCGCTTCGGCCATTTTTTCTGCCAATGGCAGGAACATCTCGTTGTGGAGATGGTACTTGGTCGAGGCGAAGTGGGCGAGCTTCAGCTCGTCGGCTTGCGCCGCGGTGGCCAGCGTGACAGCCGCGGCACCTGTCAGAATGAATTTTAGGATTCTCATGATTCCCTCCCTCATGTTTGAGTTTCTTGATGGATGGCCCCTCAGTGGGGACGAGTCCGCTCAATGGCGATGTTCAGCAGAACGTGTCGCCTCTCTTCCGTTGCGACCCGGATGGCTCGGTCTAGGGCGCCGGGAAGGTCTTCACCGTCGGTTACCATTTCGGTATAGGCGCGGCTTGCTTCGGCGGTCAGGGTGAAGTCCGGGCTAGGCCTAAGCGACGTGAGTGGCACATCGTTGGACTTGGACGCACGACCGCCCTTGTAGAGCCCTTCCACGGAATGCCGCACCGCGCCCCATTCCCCGTTGTTGAGCACAAGCGTGATCACCGGCAACTCCATGGCCTCGGCGACCTGGTGGCAGGCGGTTGGGTTGGCGAACATGTAGCTGCCGTCGCCCATCGTGGCGAATACCAGCCGGTCGCGATCTGCAAGCTGTGCGCCTAGCGCGGCGGGCAGGCCCCAGCCGAGGCCGCCGGCGTGGGGTTCCTGGAAGTAGCTCAGGTGATCATCAAGATCGAGCGGCAGAAGCGGACAACCGAGTTCGTGGAGTACGCTCGCACGCCGCCCCTTGATCGCGCGGCCGAGGCACAGGCTCACCCATTCCTTGCTCATGGGGCCGCGGCAGCCGCTTTCGGCCTGGGCCATCACGGCCGCGCGGTTCGTCTCGGCCAGATCAGCAATCCTGATGCGCCGCGCGTCGATCATTTGCTGGTCGCGGGTGCGGGCGGACATGTCCTCGATCAGCGCCAGGATGGTCGGCGCTGTCTCCCCGGCAAGCGTCACACCGGCCGGGAAGTTTCGCACCGGCGTTCGGGAGAAAAGCGGGTCCGGTCCCATCTGGATCACGGTGACATCGTCCCTGAGCTTGACCTTGTCGGGCCACCAGGGTGCGAGGGAGTTGATCACGAGAACGACGTCGGCTTCGGCCAACATGGCCTCGGGGTTCGCGCCGACCTGCATCGGATGGGAGAGCGGGATCGAGATCTGGTTTGCCCAGTAGTGACTGACTGGGATCGCCCAGTCGTCGACAAACTTGGAGAGCGCGGCAAAGGCCTCCGCCGAGCCGGGGCTCCCCGCTGAGCGATGATCAACGGCGCCTCCGCTTGGGTCAGCAGTGCGGCGGCACGGGTTAGCGCGTCGGGATCGGGTGCGGTGATCACGGGCGCCATGGACGAGGGTCTGTCGAGCCCGTCGGGGGGCGTTTGTTCGCACAGGACTTCACGCGGAAGGCTCAGATAGACCGGTCCCTTCGGCTTGGAGTTGGAAATTGCCCAGGCCCGGTCGAAAAGCTCGGCCACTTGCTCTGGGAAACGCAGCTCGTAGTCCCATTTGGTCGTCTCACGGACCAGTGCGGTCTGGTCGAACATCTCCTAGCCCCAGCCGATGGGAACAGTTCGGGCGCCGAATCGGGCCTTTTCGGTCACGGGCGTCCGTCAGATCGATGTTTCTTTGTCGCGCCTCGATCAATCCTTCGATGATCGGTGGGAAGTCGGTACCGGAGTTGGCAAAAACATAGTCCACACCCAAAGCCTTGAGCTTGCCAAACATCGCGCCTCCGGCAGTCAGCATTTCCGTTGAACGGTGGTCGTCGGGCATCGGGTGGTTCTCTCTTCCGCTTGTGGGTGGCGACCGATCTAGATCGGGTAGTGCTGATCCGGGTCTTCGACGGTAATCCAGCGAAGCTCGGTAAACTCGTTGATTGCCGCAGAGCCGCCGAAGCGGCCGTATCCCGAGGCTTTGATCCCGCCGAAAGGCATCTGCGCCTCATCGCCCACAGTCGGGCCGTTGACATGGCAGATGCCCGACTCAATGCGTTTGGCCACTTCCAGGGCCCGCCGCGTGTCACAGCTGAAGACCGCCGCGCTGAGCCCGTACTCGGTATCGTTGGCCACCGTGATGGCCTCCTCCTCGTCTTTGACGCGAACCAGCGTGGTCACCGGGCCGAAGCTCTCGGCGCTGTAGATCTTCATCTCCGGGGTGACGTGGTCGACCACCGTCGCAGGCATGATGGTGCCGACCTCCGGCGCGCCGCCAGCGATGACCCTGGCGCCTTTCGCGACTGCATCTTCGATCAGGACCTTCACGTGGTCGATGGTTTCGCGATCGACCACCGAGCCCAGCGGCACCTGTTCGGAGGGCTGCCCTGCAACCAGGCTCTTTGCCTTTTCCGCAAAGCCTTCCGCGAATGCGTCGGCGATTGCCTCCACCAGCACGATCTTCTCGGTCGACATGCAGATCTGGCCCTGGTTCATAAAGGCGCCGAAACCGGCCGCATTCACTGCCGCCTGGATGTTGCCATCCTCCAAGACGATCAGTGGCGCCTTCCCGCCGAGCTCCAGCAGGCAGGGCTTGAGATGTTTGGCCGCACGTTCGGCGATGATCTGTCCCACGCGGGTCGAACCGGTGAAATTGATGCGCTTGGTCAACGGGTGGTCGATCAGCGCGTTGACGACCTCTGCTGCATCCTCGGCCGAATGGGTGACGATGTTGAGCACGCCGGCGGGAAGCCCGCCCTCGACCATGCAGTCGCCGATCAGGCGGTGCAGGGCGGGGCACTTCTAGGAAGCTTTCATGACAACCGTGTTTCCGCAGGCTATCGCCATGGCAAACGAGCGCACGCCGAGAATGATCGGTGCGTTCCAAGGCGCCATGCCGACCAACACGCCGACGGGCTGGCGGATGCCCATTGCAAACGTGCCTGGTTTGTCGGAAGGGATGATCTCGCCCTTGATCTGGGTGGTCATCGAGGCGGCTTCGCGCAGCATCCTGGACGCGAGCATCGCGTTGAAACCGTACCATGGCGCAGTACCGCCGGTTTCCTGCTGGCCGATCTCGATGAACTTGGGCGTATTGGCCTCCAGCACATCTGCGCATTTGTTCAGGATCGCGCGGCGTTCGGTCGGCCCTGTCTCAGACCAGGACTTGAATGCTTCGGCGCAGGACCGGACAGCGCGGTCCACATCCGAAGCGACACTCGCAGCTGCGCGCGTCGCGACATCACCGGTCACGGGATTAAGCCGTTCGAATGTCCTTCCACCCGAGGCGGGCGCGCTTTCATTCGAGATCAGTAACCCGAGGTCCATTTCCATCCCCCGATATCTCAATAATTAAGATTGATAACTTAAATAATGACATTTACGATATGGACTTGTCAAGCTCCGACGAATCCATATGAACGGGCATCGGGTGCAACGGCTTTGAAGTCCTAGGAGACGCGATGGCGACCCCGCTGAACTCATCTGTGCTCAAGGCGTTCGAGATCCTTGGTCTGATCACGGCCGACCGCAGCGAAATCTCGGCAGCGACGGTGGCGTCCGAACTTGGGATGAATCCCGGTACCGCCCACCGGTTCTTGCTGTCCTTGGAAGAGGCTGGCGCACTCACCAGTGTCCGCAGGGGAGCGTTCAGTATTGGGCCGCGGATCGAAACGCTCGGCCGCGTGGCGGAAACGGTCAATCCGATGTGGACGCGCGTTCAGCGTGTCATCGACGACATCAGCAGCGAACTGAACGAATCGGTCATGGCGTGCCGGTTGGGTCGGAACGGTCCCACATGCATGGCAGTCTCCACCGCGGACCGCCCTATCTCCGTGAACATCAGGGTCGGAACCGAGCTGCCCATGACCATCACTGCCCAAGGCAAACTGTGGCTGGCGATGATGAGTGAGGCCGACCGTAAGTCCTGGTTCAAAAAACACCTGGGCGAAACCGTCGCGCTGGGAGACCCGCAGGTGTTCGAAAGGGAACTCGCAAGCATCAGAGCTGCGGGCATTTCACTGAACAGAGGCGATAACGAACCCGACATCGGTGCCGTTGCGGTTCCCATCTTTCTGGGGGATGGGCAAATGTACCTGTCGATTTCCGTCGTCGGAATGCTCAGCCGATTTGATGACGACCTGGTGCACAAGGCAATTGAGCTGCTGAAGGCATCCGCCGATCAACTCCGCTCAAACTAACCCTGCAACGGCAACGCTGCATGCCGGGTTGAGCCTGCCTGCCGAAAACGCCGGCTAAGGGGCAGATCGCGACGGATGCCTGCTTGAACCGAATGCCCGCGTTTTCCGGCCTATCGGTCATGGCTTGGCATTTGCCGGTCTTCGGCCTGGGCGTATCGCATGCCGCGCTCGGCGTTTCCGGGCGCGGCTGGGAGATGCACCTAGTAGGCGAACAGCCCGATCGAATTGCCGTCGGGGGCCAGGCAATAGGCGAACCGTCCGACGGGTATGGAGATGATGTCGGAGACGACCTTTCCGCCGGCCTGCTTCACCCTCTCAAGGCTGTCTTCCAGGTTGTCGGGGACAAGCAGGTGGACGGTCGGACCGGTGCCTTCCGGTGCCGGCTTGCCCGGATAGAGGTGGCCCGCGACGCCTTTGTTGTCTTTGGTCCGGAACATGGCCATCGGGTTTGGGCCGTTTTCGTCCTTGGTGAGCCCGGCGTCAAAGACCGTGTTGTAGAATTCGATGGCACTGTCCAAGTCGCTGACCGGAATCTCGGTCCAGACAGTGAGATGCTCTGGCGTGAAGCTCATGCGCTCAACTCCGCTGGTGTGAATGCAGTAACCAATGATCGCACAGGCCTCCTGACAGCATCTTGTCAGGAAATAACGCGGTCGCGTTAGACGGGGATGGGCGGCACGTCTTCGTTTTCCAGCCGGCTTTCGATGTCGTCAACGACGGGAAGGAGGTCGGCCACGGTGTCGATCACGTAGTGCGCACCGGCCTCGTGCAGAAGCGCCCCAGCGGCCTCACGCAGTCTTGCCACATCTTGCTCGGGCGTGGCGGCCAGGGCCTCGGCGCTCAGGCCGACCGCATTACCCGACAGGGCAACCCCGACGGCCCAGCAACCGGCCGTTGTGCCTTCGTGGATGCCCGGAGCCGTGTCATCGACTTTGATGACAGCCGCCGCCGGGCCGACGTCCAAATCCACAAAGCTCTTCAGCATCATCGCGGGTGTTGGACGGCCTGTTGGAAGATCGCCTGCACAGACCAGATTATCCGGTGCATAGCCCTGACGGGCGGCAAGCGGCAGGACAGGGGCCATGATGGCCCGGGTATAACCAGTCGTCGATCCGATCTTGATGCCCAGCCGGCGCAGTTCGGCGACGACTTCGACGGTTCCGGGGATCAGGTCCGCATAGTCGGTGACGACCCTGGCATTGAGCGGTTCAAACACCGCGTGGATCCGGTCGGCGTCCGCGTCCGAAAAGGGCGCACCGTGCTCCTTCTCCCAGGCTTCGGCGATCCTGGGGATGTTGCCCAGCGCCCTGATGTGGTCCCACTTCGGCAGCCCCATCGGCTGGCGCGCTTCAGCCACGGTGATGTCGACGCCGAACTGATTGAAAACCTCGACGAACGCCCCCATCGGCGCGCGCGAACCGAAATCGATGACTGTGCCAGCCCAGTCGAACACCACGGCCTTGACCCGGCTCACTGTACGAACTCCCGCACCGTTGCTTGTGACTCGAAAAGCTCGCCGATCACCTCTTCGGCGATGGCGAACGCGGTGGACGCCCCTGTGCCGCTGGTGATCGCAACCAGGCGCGTGGCGTCATCGGGGCGGTCGATCAGGGCGAGACGGTCATGGGCGCTTGCATAGGTTCCGGACCATCGTTCCGTGACATGGGGGGCGGTGAGAGTCAGAACTTCGCTCAGCTCCTCCAGGATCAAGGCGTCGACGGCCGACGGCGCGAAGGGGTCGGGCGTGTCGTCATAATGGTGGCTATCGCCGACGACCAGCGTTCCGTCGGCCGACTGGACGACGATCAAATGAACGCCGTTGATCAGGGCGTCGGCCTGTTCGCGGGCCAGTCTTGCCTTCAATGCCGTCGCCTCCGGCAGCTCTGCGTATCCCAGGTATCGCACAAGGCTCAGGTCCGACATCACGCCGGCACCCAGTTTGAAGCCCGACCCGGGCGCAACGCGCAGCATATGCAGCTTGCAACGCGTCAAACCGTAGCCGGCAAGCCGCTCCGCGAACAGGCTGACCAGGTCGTCGCCCGGGCAGACAATGCAGGTGTCCGCTTCGATCGTTCCAGCCGTGGTTTCGACCGCAGGCGGCGCGACGGAAAGAACGGCAGTCGACCAGCGAAACGCCACCCCGTGCGCTTCCGCCAGCCAACGCGCCAGTTGCCGAACCGCCGTGCGGGACTCAACGCGGCGTTCGTGCGGCGACCAAAGGGCCCCAGCCAGTTTGTCGGTGCGAAGCGGCCGAACCTGTTCCTGCGCGGCGCGCGGCGTCATCAACGAGCAATCGGCCCCCATCGGGTGTTCCACGAAGGCCTCGAGAAGACGCATTGCCTCGGGTCGGCGTGCCGCCAGCAGCAGGCCGCGATGAACCACCTCGATCTTGGCTGACTTGGCCACCTCGTCCCAGATCTGGGCACTGCGTCGTGCGCGCCGCCAGCATTCCGGGTACTGCTGCCCGGTGACGGTGACAAAACCGAAATTCCGGACGGAGGCCCCGTTTGCCCGGCTGTCGCGGTCGATCACGATAACCCGCTTTCCGGCACGAGCGGCGATCAAGGCATGGGCCAGGCCGACGATACCCGCGCCGACGATTGCCACATCATACATCAATCCCGTTCCTCCGCGTTGGCGGCCGCGCCGCGTGAGGTGGCTGACCGTCGGCCGTTATGCCACGGACGCAGTTTCGGCAAGCTCCTGCCAACGGTGGCAGGCGATATCGTGTTCCGGTCCGGACCCGGCCAGCTCGATCCTCGGTTCCTCTGCCCGGCAGACATCGATTGCATGCGGACAGCGGGTGTTGAACTTGCAGCCCGGCGGCGGCGCCAGGGGGCTTGGGATCTCGCCCTCCAGCTTCTGGGCTTTCCCCCGCTCGTCCGGATCCAGCGACGGGATCGCCGACAACAGCGCCTTTGTATAGGGATGGCGGGGCGCTGCGAACAGATCGCGCGTCGGTGCGCTATCCACCAGTCGGCCCAGATACATCACCGCCACATGGTCGCAAGTGTGTGCAACCACGCTGAGGTCATGACTGATGAACAGGACGGTAATGTCCATCTCCTGCTGCAGCGACTTCAATTGGTTCAGAATATCCGCCTGGATCGACACGTCGAGCGCAGCGACGCTTTCGTCCGCGACCAGGAACTTCGGACGACACACCAGGGCACGGGCAATGGAAATCCGTTGCCGCTGACCGCCCGAGAAAGCGTGCGGGAACCGGCGCAGGTGTTCCAGGTTGAGCCGGCATTTGGCCGCGATTTCCCGGACCCGTTCGTCTGTTTCTTCGCGCGACGACGTCAGTTTCATCACCTCCAGCGGCTCGGCAATTATGTCGCGCACCGTCATGCGCGGGCTCAGTGCGGCATAGGGATCCTGAAAGATCAGTTGGGCGCGCTTGCGGTAGTCCTTCAGTTGGGCCTTGCCAATCTCGGCAAGGTCGTATTCCACCTCGTCGTCGCGATAGCTCACGTGCCCGCCGGTGATCGGGGCGGCCTTCAGGATCGCGCGGCCCAGGGTCGTCTTGCCCGATCCACTCTCGCCAACCAGCCCGAAGAACGATCCTTTTGGGATATCCAGCGAAACGTTGTCGATCGCCTTGACCACCGGGGTTTCGCCGATCAGCTTGCGGCCCACCCCGTAGTGGACGGACAGTCCGCGGGCCGCGATGTGGGGCTGCGCGGTCATGCCGACGCCTCCGCCATCGGCCGTTCGGCCCTTTCGTGTGCGACGAAACAGGACGCAAAATGACCGTCGGACATTCTCGTGGCCGTCGGGATCTCCGCATTACACCGGCCCGCAATCGCCTGGGGACAGCGCGTGTGAAACACGCACCCTGTCGGCCGGTCGAGCGGGCTGGGGATGTCGCCCGGCACCGGCAACAGCGGCTCGTCCAGCCGGTCCAGCTTGGGAAGCGCATCCAGAAGACCTTGTGTATAGGGGTGGGCCGGTTGGCGGATCACCTGCCGGACCGTGCCCGATTCGACGATCTTCCCCAGATACATGACCGCGACGCGGTCGGCGGTCTGCGCGATCACGCCCAGGTCGTGCGTGATGAAGAGGATGCCCATGCCGAATTCCTCGACCAGTTCCATCATCAGGTCGATGACCTGGGCCTGGATCGTCACGTCCAGCGCCGTTGTGGGCTCGTCGGCGATCAGCAGCTTGGGGCTGGTCGACAGCGCCATTGCGATCATGGCCCGCTGGCGCATGCCGCCGGAGAATTCGAAGGCATACTGGTCGAACCGGCGCCGCGCGTCCGAAATGCCGACCCGTGCCAGCATGTCGATGCCGTGTTCCCTGGCCTGTTTCTTGGTCATCTGCGTGTGCAACAGTAACTGCTCGACGATCTGATCACCCACCGTGATGGCGGGTGCAAAACTGGCCATCGGCTCCTGGAAGATCATGGAGACAACACCGCCCCGGACCAGTTTCAGGTCGCGCGACTTTGTCAGAGACAGCACGTCCACTTGTCCCTGCTCGGCGTTCAGCATGATCCGGCTTCCGGTGCCGTAGGCGGTGTTGTCTGCATTAAGCCGCATCAGCGATTTGGCCGAGACGGACTTGCCCGACCCGCTTTCGCCGACCAGGCCCAGAACCTCTCCCGGCGCAATGTCAAAGGAGATGCCGTCCACCGCGGTGATCAGCCCCTCGTCGGTCCGGAACTGCACGGTCAGGTCCTCGACGCTGATCAGCGGGGCGGTCACGACTTTCGCTCCGAATAGGGGTCGGCGGCATCGCGCAGCCCGTCGCCGACGAACACGAAGGCCATCACCATGGTGACGAAGAAGAACACCGGGATGAAGTACCACTGGTAATTCAGAAGCACATCGGAGCTGGTCACGTTCTGCAACAGGACGCCCAGCGAATTGACCGGCTCCTTCAGCCCCAGGCCGATGAAGCTCAATGCGGTTTCCGACAGCACCATGTAGGGAAAGGAGATCACCAGGTCGACGATGATGTAGCTGGTGAAGCTGGGCAGCAGGTGCCGACCGATGATGTGCGGTGCCGATGCGCCGCAAAGCCGTGCGGCCAGCACATATTCCTGATTCCGCTCGGTCAGCAGGTGCGTCCGCACGCGCCGTGCCAGTGTCGGCCAGCCGATCAGGCCCAGGATGATCGAGATGAAGAAGAACCGAGCCTCGGCACTCCATTCGTCCGGCACGAAGGCCGCCAGCGCCATGAAAAGCGGAATGGCCGGCACGGTGAGAACCGCGTCCGTAATCATCTGGAACACGCCGTCGATGCGCCCGCCGAAATAGCCGGAGGTGCCGCCGATGATCAGGGCCAGGACGAAACTGATAAAGACGCCGATTGTGCCGACCGCAAGCGACGTCCAGATCGCGTGCAGTGTGCGAGAGAAGATGTCCTTGCCGGCCGAGTCGGTTCCGAAGATGTGAATGCCGCCTTCTTCGATTCCAAACAGGTGCGTAGTGAAAGCAAAGCCTGGGATCCGGATGTCAATGGCCGACCCGGGCAGATCGAGCTCGAAGGCGAAGACACGGTACTCCCAGCCGTCCACGAAAAACTGGACGTAGCGGCGTTTCTCCGGATTGACCGTCGTGACCCAGCGGAAATTGTTCTTGATCGACCGGGTCCGCTCCAGGCCGTGCAGGAACGGCCTCATGGAACAGCCATTGTGGTCGCAGAACATGGGGATCTGCGGTGCGCCGTTCTGATAGTCCTTGTCCCGCCCGGCAATGGTTGGGTCGTAGGGCGACAGGAAGGGCGCAAACAGGCCCGTCAGGATCATCACGATCAGCACGGTCCCGGCGATCATCGCGGCGCGGTTCTTGCGGAACCGGGCCCAGATCAGCTGCCCCTGGCTTGCCGTGAAATACGCTTCCTTGCGCTGTTGTTCCTGGCGCTCCTGTTCGCTCAACACCGGGGTCGTGATGACCTGTTCCGCCATTGCCTAGCCCCCCATCACGCTGCGACGGACGCGTGGGTCGATCACTGCCAGCATCACGTCGGTCAGGAAGTTCAAGGCCACAATCGATGCCGTCAGCATGAAGATGATGGCACCTGCCAGCTGCTGGTCGTTGGACCTCGCCAGGGCCTCCAGCAACAAGGCGCCGGCATCGGTCAGCACCAGAATGACGGCCACGATCGGCAGCTCGTTGAAGACCCGGTTCAGGTCAAAACCCAGCGAATTGACGATCGGGCCCAGAGCGTGGCGCGCCGGATAGCGCCACAACAGCTTCCAGCCGCCGATGCCGCGGGCCCGTGCGGCCGTGACATACAGCTTGCCCAGTTCATCGGACATCAGGGCGCGCACGGTCTGGACCGCGAACGCCGTCGCCGACCAGCCCAGGATGACAATCGGCAGCCAGGCCCGCGAGAGGAAGTCCACCACCCGGTCGAAGGACCAGGGCGCATCCCTGAACTCTTTGGAAAAGAGACCGGTCAGCGTGTCTCCGAACATGACCGTGGAGAGCAGCATGATGATCAGCGCCAGCAGGAAGTTGGGCATCGCCAGCCCCAGATAGGAGACGATGCGCAGCGCGTTGTTGGCGATCGGGCTGTTCGCGGTCGCGGAAACGATGCCGACGGGGATTGCGATCAGATAGGCGAACAGCAGGGCCGCGAAGCAAATCCCCAGGGAAAGCAGCATCTTCTCGCCCAACAGCTGGTTGATGTTGACGCGAAGGATGCAGCTGTCGCCGAACTGTCCCTTGAAGAAGGCGTTGCCGACCCAGCTTGCCCAACGGATCAGGAACGGCCGGTCAAGGCCCAGCCGTTTCTCCTCGGCGCGGATGTCCTCGACCTCGATCCTGGAGCCCTGGGTGTTCTTGTATGCGAGGTAGCGCTCGGCACAGTTGCCGGGGACCATCTCCATCAGCGAGAAGACGATGAAGGAAACCAACAGCAGGGTGACGATCGCCATTCCTGCCCGTGTCGCTGCAAACTGAGCGAACTGCAACATCTGCCCGCTCCATCACAAATCTAACTCGACGTGCGCCGTCGGCGGAGTGACCGTGGCGCATTGAAATCCGTGTGGTCACGGGGACCGGGCGGCAGAGCCCGTTCCCCGTGTCACACGTCATTGCACCGGCGGTCAGTTACCCGCTTCGTCAGCAAGGAACCACTGGGTCGCCCGGTAGGGATAGGTCCGGTAGTACTCGTAGGACCATGTCTTGAACTCGGGCACGTTGACCAACGCATTACGGTGATAGATCGGGTTCGGCGAATAGACCGTTCCGATGAACCACAACTCGCTGGTCATATCGGCGACAAGCTGTGCGCCGAGCTTCTCGGATTCCGGCGAACCCGGGACGGCCGACTGGAACGCGTTGATGCTGTCGATGAGGTCGAAGACCTTCTGGGGCGGTTTGACGCCCTTTTGGCCGTTGGACTCGATGTACTCGGCCCACAGCATTCCGGTGCGGTGGCCGAAATAGTTCTCGAACGGCGGCTCTAACAGCTCGCTCGTGCCCAGCACGACGGACAGAGGCTGGCCCTTGCCCCAAACGCCCACGTCAAGCTGGTTCTCGGACTGTGCCGATCGGTACTCGTCCGGCGTCACCTCCTTGGACGTGGTTTGCACGCCCACATTCGACCAGTGCTGGGCAACCAGCTCGACGACTTGCCCGGCGATGCCTTGGGTGGCGAACTGGATGTTCAGGACCAGTTTGTCGCCATTGGGAAGATCGCGCCAGCCGTCGCCGTCCTGGTCGGTGAGACCGACCTTGTCCAGGAGCTATTTCGCCATCTCAGGGTCGAACTGTGCGTAGTGGTTCTTCCACTCATCGGCCACGAAGTCCGGTGCAGGCGAGAAAGGCACGTACTGGCTCGGCTGGCCCAGGTCGAAATAGGCGACTTCGTTGATCTCGCTGCGGTTGATCGCCACCGACATTGCCTGGCGGAACTGGAGATCACCGAACACCTTCCGCTTTTCAGGGGCGGCCGACGTCACGTTGAACGAGAACGACGGCATCTGGATCTGCGGCTTCAGCTGGATCGTGTAGTCGCCCTTTTCCTGGCCGTCCAACAACATCGGCGCAGAAGGCAGCTGCAGCGATTGGGACTTGTAGTCGATCTCGGCATTGACCAGCTTCAGCAGCCGGACCTCGTTCTCGTTGATGTAGAGCTCATCCTGCTCGTTGATATACGGCAGCTGATTGCCGGCCGTATCGACCTGGAAGAAGTAGGGGTTGGCCACCAAGTGCCGCCCTTCGGTCGTGTCTTTGATCAGGATGTGGCTTTCCAGCGTCGGCATCACTGCCTTGGGCAGGTTCGCGACCTTGTCCGGATTCGACAACAAGGGCGACGGCGTGTCGGTCCAGTCGGAATTGCCGTAATAGGCGGCGATCGCCGCATAGCCGTTCTCGAAACCCAGCGACTGCGCAAAGGTGTCCGCGTCCGGATTGATGTCCGGGTGGAACTGGCCCAGGAAGTGCTTGGGCTGGAACGCCTGCGCGTAGGAGGTCGCGAAATGCGCCACGAGGCCGGGCTTCGGTGCGAGTAGGTTGAAGCGCACGGTCTGCGGATCGATGACCTCGACTTCCATGCGCTCGCCCGCAACCAGGACATAGTCCTTGGGCTTTTCGATCACATTCGGATCCAGCGCCAGGTTGTCGTACCAGAACTTGATGTCCTCAGCGGTGAACGGCGCACCGTCGGACCATTTGTGGCCTTCGCGCAGGAAAAACGTCAGCTGCGTGAAGTCGTCGTTCCATTCCCATCCCTTGGCGACGTTCGGCACGATCGTCTTCAGGTCGTCCGAGAACCGGGTCAGGTTGACATGCCGTACCGAGAGAAAGTCCGATGTGCCGGCTTCGGTGGCGTTGGACAGGACGTCCAGCGTGCCGCCATAGCGGCCGATTTCGTTATAGGGCACCATGACCAGCGGCTCCGCCGGCAGCCGCTCGGCCAGCGGCGGCAGGTCCGGGTTGCCCTGGATCTGCCCGTTGAGTGCCGCCAGCGCCGGGTTCTCGTTGAAACTGAGTGTGCAGCCTGCGGCCTGCTCGAACTCGCTGAGTTCGTACTGCTGCGGGAACTGGCCGGCGGCCACGCCCTGCATATCGTCGAGCGTAATCGCGGGGCAGGCGGCATGCGCCGGCCCGGCGAAACCAACGCCAAACGAGACGATCGAAAACCCGACAAACAGAGCCGTTGCCGAACGGCCGAAGAAGCGGCCTCGGTTGCCTTCATTCATGATGTCATTCCCCCATCAGCACCCATTCGGAACAAGTGCGTGTTGCACGCACTCAACCGCGATAGGCGAATGCTGTGACCGTTAGATGAGAATTGCGTGTCTGTTGGATGACAGTCGGCAACCGGCTCGATCTCCACCGGCTTCGACTCATATTCGGTGGTTGGTGTGTGCGCCTGACTGGCAGCGCTTTGCCCATCGGTGTCATAAAGGGGACATTGGCGACGGCTAGACCGGGTTTGTGCCGAAGAGGAGGCGCCCATGTTGAACGTCTTGCTGATCACGGCCGACCAGTGGCGCGCCGACGGACTGTCGGCGATGGGCCATTCGATCCTGAAGACCCCCAACATCGATGCGCTGGCGGCCGACGGCGTTCTGTTCCGGCAACACTATTGTCAGGCTGCGCCCTGCGCGCCGGCCAGGGCATGCCTTTATACCGGCCTCTACCAGATGACGAACCGGTTGTGCCGCAACGGCACGCCCCTGGATCGCCGTCACGACAATGACGCGCTGGCGGCGCGGCGTGCGGGCTACGAGCCGACGCTGTTCGGCTACACCGACGTCGGCGCCGATCCGCGTGCCCACCATCCGGATGACCCGGCGCTATCTACCTATGAAGGCATCCTGCCAGGCATGACGGTGCGCACACCGTTGCCCGGGGACGCGACGGCTTGGCTTTCCTGGCTGCGATCGCGCGGAATCCAGGTACCGGAGGAGGGCTTTGACCGGATCTTCCTTCCGGCCGAAGGCCCAGTGGATCCGCCCAGCGATGCACCCACCCGGTTCGCCGCGCAAGACAGCATCACCGCGTTCTTGACCGGCGAGTTCCTGCGGTGGCTTGAGGAACAGAACGAACGGCCGTTCTTCGCACATCTATCCTGGCTGCGTCCCCATCCCCCGTTCATCGCGGCCGAGCCCTACAACCGCATGTTCGCGTCCGAGGATGGCAGCGCCTTTGTGCGTGCGGCCCACGTTGACGCGGAGGGCGCCCAGCATCCCTACCTGGACTACGTCCTGAACTCCCAGCCGAAAAGCCATTTCCGGCAGGGTGCCGAAGGGCTGGCCGCAGAATGGAATGTCGAAGACGCCCACCGCATCCGGCAGGCCTATTGGGGGCTGATCGCGAAGATCGATGACGAGATCGGGCGCGTGGTCCGGGGACTGAAGGATACGGGCGCCTGGGACAACACGCTGGTCGTGCTGACCACCGACCACGGCGAGATGATGGGCGACCATCACATGTTCGGGAAGGGCGGCTACTTCGACGGCAGCTATCACATCCCGCTGATTGCGCGCGATCCGCGCCGGCCGGCGGGCCACGGCATCACGTCGACGCATTCACGGAATCCGTCGACGTGATGCCGACCATTCTCGAGGCAATCGGTGCGCCGGTGCCCCATCAGCTCGACGGTCGCTCGCTGGTGCCTTTCCTGGATGGCGGGCCGGCGCCGGAAGACTGGCGCCGCACGGTCCATTGGGAGTTCGATTTCCGCGATGTTGCCTCCGGTCGGGCGCAGCAGGCGTTGGGCCTGCCGCTGAATGCCTGCAATCTCGCCGTGATCCGGGACGACCGTTACAAATACGTGCACTTCACGGGCCTTCCGTCGCTGCTATTCGACCTGAAGCTCGATCCGGGTGAACTGCGGGACGTGGCCGACGATCCCGACTATCGGCACGTGCGCCTGGAATGCGCCGAGCGCTTGCTTGCCTGGCGCGCGCACAACCTCGACCGAATGTTGACCCATACGGAATTGACAGAAGACGGGCCCGTCACCGCGTAATACCCCAGGCGGGACGGCTGCCTTAGGGTCGGGGAACCGATACGCGCACGCGGAATCTGGGCTAAAGTCCTGCCATGGTGGTGCGCGGAAGATCTGAGGTGGCGCGCGGCGGTGTCGGTGTCGTAAACGCCGCATGGCTGTCCGTTCTCTTGTTCCTGTTCGGCTTCGTCATCCCGGCCAGTGGGGCTGCGGCCGATCATGCCGAGCGCGCCTGGCAGGTCGCGTCGGTCTCTGTCGTTTCGGTCGAGCCAACGTGGCCGGGCTACACCCGCCCGGGCTTCGGTGCCCCTCCGGGCACGGCGCCGGAAGGCAGCGGGGTGGTCGTCCGCGAACCGGGGCTGATCGTCACGGCCGCCCACGTCGTTTCCAAGGCAACGGAAGTTCACGTGCACGACCGGGACGGTAATCGACACGATGCTGAGGTCGTGGCCGTGGACCTTGAGGCCGACCTGGCCCTGCTCAGGGTGGCCGCCGAGCTCGCGCCCATCGACGTCGCGGCCGAACGTCCCGCCACGGGCGCTCATGTCTGTATCATCGCCAACGCCTTCGGCCTGGATCTCAGCATCACCTGCGGCATCGTCTCAGCCCGGGCACGCTCCGGCATCGGGTTCAACCGGATCGAGGATTTCATCCAGACCGACGCAGCCGCCAATCCCGGCGCTTCAGGCGGCGCGCTGGTGGACCAGGAGGGCCGGCTCGTCGGCATGGTCAGCGCCATTTTCACGAAGGAGTCCGACGCCAACGCGGGTGTCAACTTCGCGGTTTCCGCTATGCTGCTGGAACGGCGGATCGACCATATGCTCGGCGGCGACTGACCGTTCGGGAGCGGACATGACCCCGGTACAACAGACCTACGACCGGTTCCATTGGGCGCTGTGCGTCGTCTTTGCGGTGGTCCCGCTACTCCTGTTCCTGTCTGTGCTGTGGGTGTTTTCCGGCAGCGACCCGCGGGTCGAGACCGTGCTGTCCGCGGTCAAGCCCGTGCCGAAAGCGCTGTTCGCCTATGCAGGCACGCAGGTGGGCGTGGTTGTGCTGAACTATGGCACCTACGTCTTTGCCACACCGTTCTTTGCCTGGGTGTTATCGCGTATTTCGTGGCCGTCATGCGCAACCGGGCGCACACTGCCGGGGTCCGCCTGCGCTTTCAGTTCTGGTTCGCCGCCGTTTATGCGGCGGTCGTCTGTCTGGCTGTCATCCTGTTGACGACGAACCAGTCGTTCCCGGGCCTGGCGTCAATGTCGGTCTTCTCCGGCCTGTTCGTCGAGCCGCTGCGCGATCTGCTTCAGACGCTCAAGCTGGATGATGCCTTTGCACGATATCCGAGCGGCATCGTCACGTTCCTGTATCTGTCGCTGCTCGTCCCGACCTTGCTCGGAATTGTCGCGGTGGTGGCCGGGACCGCCGCCTTCCATCATGTCGCTCTCAGCCGCACGCGACGCGATTCGCCGGATTGGCAGGGAGATTTCGTCGATTGTGTCACTGTGCTGAAGCGTCAGCTGACGCTTCTCAGTTTGATCCTGGTTTCCGCCGTGCTGACGTCGCGCACCTATGTCAACTTCATGCCCTCCCTGGTCTATCCCAAACAGAGTGAGGCGCATGCGATCTACGTCGAACTTGCCAGTGCACTGTCCTTCTCTTCGGGCATCCTGCTCACCGCAACCCTGTTTGCCGCATTCGCCCCCGGCGTGGTTCTGTTGGTGACGGATGTTGCGGGTATTCAGCTGGAGGGCAAGGAACATGGGCTGCACGCCATCCTTGAGCGTCTGAAAATCAACAATCCCACTAGTCAGATCGCGGCTGTTACGCGGGTAGTCCTGACCCTGGTCGCGCCAGCCCTGGCGGGACCTGTGATGAACATCCTTTCCACGGCCGTCGGCTAGGGACGGTTCGGACAGAGGCCGAGAGAGCACAAGTAATGGCTGACAACAAAAACCAAGGCATGGACAAGGGTCTCACGCTCTATGGCGACGTGGACTTCTCCCGCTTTCTGCGGCGTGCCTTCATCAAGGCGCTGGGGTTCAGCGACGATGCGCTCAACAGGCCGATCGTCGGCATCGCCGATACGTTCAGCGGCTACAACGCCTGCCATGGCAACGTGCCCGACCTGGTCGAGGCGGTGAAGCGGGGCGTCATGCTGGCCGGCGGGTTGCCGGTGCCGTTTCCCACGATTTCGCTGCATGAAAGCTTTGCCTTTACCACCAGCATGTACCTCCGCAACCTGATGGCCATGGACACCGAGGAGATGATCCGGGCCCAGCCGATGGACTCGGTTGTTCTCATCGGCGGATGCGACAAGACCGTGCCGGCTCAGCTGATGGGCGTCGCCAGCGCCGGCACGCCCGCGATCCAGCTTGTGACAGGCCCGATGCTGGCGGGGTCGCACCGGGGCACGCGGGTGGGCGCCTGCACAGACTGCCGCCGTTACTGGGCGCGGTTCCGGGCCGGCGAGGTCGATGCGGACGAGATCGCCGGGGTCAACGACCAGCTCGTCCCGACGGTCGGCACCTGCGGGGTCATGGGCACGGCCAGCACCATGGCCTGCATCGCAGAGGCGCTGGGCATGATGCTGCCCGGAAGCGCCACGGCACCGGCGGTGTCGGCGGACCGGCGGCGGATCGCCGAGGCGACGGGTGCGGAGGCGGTGAGGCTCGCCGAACGGGAGGTGGCCCCGGCCGCCATCATGACGCCCGCCGCCGTGGAGAACGCGCTGCGCGTCTTGCTTGCCATCGGCGGGTCCACCAACGGGATCATCCACCTGACGGCGGTGGCGGGTCGGCTCGGCATCCGGGTCGATCTGGAAGCGTTCGACCTGATGGGGCGGGAAACGCCGGTGCTGGTCGATCTGAAACCGTCGGGCCAGCACTATATGGAGGACCTCGACCGGGCCGGCGGATTGACCGCAATCATGCGCGAGATCCGAGATCTTCTGAACCTGGACGTGTTGACGGTGAACGGGCGCACGCTGGGCGAAAACCTGGATGCCGCGCCTCCTGCCTGGCCGCAGGAGATCGTCCGCCCGCTGGGGCAACCGGTCCATTCGGGCGGCGGGGTGGCGTTCCTGCGCGGAAACCTGGCGCCGAACGGCGCAATCATCAAACAGTCGGCCGCCTCGCCGGACCTGCTGACCCATGCTGGCCGCGCGGTGGTCTTCACGTCGCTGCAGGATCTTGCCAACCGTATCGACGATCCGGATCTGGACGTCGCGCCCGACGATATCCTGGTGCTGCAGAATATCGGGCCGAAAGGCGCGCCCGGGATGCCCGAGGCGGGCCTGATCCCGATTCCGCGCAAGCTGGCGAGCCAGGGCGTCACCGACATGGTGCGCATCTCCGACGGCCGGATGAGCGGCACGGCTGCAGGCACCATCATCCTGCATGTAAGCCCCGAGGCGGCCGTCGGCGGGCCCCTGTCGCTGGTGCGGACCGGCGACCGGATCGCGCTTGACGTTCCGGCCCGCACTTTGACCCTCGATGTGGACGAAGCCGAACTGGAACGCCGGCGATCCGGGACGCCGCCGCAGCCATCGACCGACGGCTGGACCGGGTATCGGCGGCTGTTCGACCGTTCGGTGCTTCAGGCCGAAGACGGTGTTGATTTCGACTTTGCCAGGCCGGTGCGCCCGACTGCGCAGGCGCCGCGCGGCTGACGCACTGCGGTTTGGAATCGGGCACGCGGCGCTGTATCATCTGATGTGATGATAACACCAGACCAGCCGATTCAGCGCCGCAAGCTGAGCCACGAGATCCTCGATCGGTTGCTGAAGCTGATCGAAACCGAAGGGCTCGCACCGGGCGATCCGCTGCCGTCCGAGCGGGAACTGATGACTGCCTTCGGTGTGGGCCGGCCCGCCGTGCGCGAGGCGATGCAGGGCCTTGAGCGGATGGGCATCATCCGCATCTCGCACGGCGAGCGGGCGCGCGTCGCCGAACCGACGATCGGTCACATCCTGGACCAAATCAGCCAGACCGCGCGGCATCTGCTGGGCATTTCGCCGGCCGGCCTGCAGCACTTGAAAGAGGCGCGCCTGATGTTCGAACTGCAAGTGGTCCGCCAGGCCGTGACCAAGTGCCGGGACGAGGATGTGAAGCGTCTGGAGAAGATTGTTGCGCTGCAGGAATCCCATCGCGGCAATCCGGCGGACTTCTTGGCCGCCGACGGCGCCTTCCATCGGGAAATCGCCGTCATCAGCGGCAACCCCATCTATGCCGCGGTCAGCGAGGCGATGTTCGACTGGCTGAAGCGTTATCGCGTCTCGGCTGTCCGTTCCCCTGGCCTCGAAGACCTGATCGTCGCCGAGCATCGGGAGGTTCTGGACGGTATGCGCAACCGGGACGTGGTCGCTGCGGCGAATGCTCTGGAACGGCATTTGATGCGTGCCAACAAACTGTACCGTCAATACGAAGAATCGGATCCGACCACCTAGCCGCTTCTGGCATTCCGCGCCATGACCGACGACCGCCTGGATTTCGAGAACCGATCCGATGACAGGATCTACGCGGCCTATCTGATCGAAACAGCGTTCGATCCGCGGGCCGCGGCCGAAGCCATGGCCGGCGAGCAGTCCAGCGGCACGTTCGTGTCGGTGCCCGGCGAGACCCCCGAACTGAAGGCCCGTTGTGGTGCCCGGATCGAAGCGCTGGAAGTGGTGGAAGAGGGTGTGCCCCCAAGCCTGCCCGGCGCACGCATGCCGGCGGGCGAGGACCGGCCCGTCATCCGCCGGGCGCGTGTGGTGCTGTCCTGGCCGCTGGAGAACCTGGGCCCGTCGTTGCCGAACCTGGTCGCCATGGTCGCCGGCAACCTGTTTGAGCTGACGCAGTTTTCCGGATTGCGCCTGTTGGATATCGGTTTGCCCGGCGCCTTTGCGCAGGCCTACCCGGGTCCTCAGTTCGGCGTTGCCGGGACGCGTCGGCTGGCGAAGGTAGAGACCGGTCCGCTGATCGGCACGATCATCAAACCCAGCGTGGGTCTTTCGCCGGAGGCGACCGCGGCGCTGGTTGACACGCTGGCTGCGGCCGAGATCGACTTCATCAAGGATGACGAATTGCAGGCCGACGGCCCCCACTGCCCGTTCGAGGCGCGTGCGCGCGCTGTCATGGCCGTCGTCCAGCGCCATGCCGACCGTCTCGGTCGCAAGGTCATGGTCGCCTTCAACATCAAGGGCGATCTCGATCAGATGAAACGCCGGCACGACCTGGTTCTGGAACTGGGCGGAACATGCGTCATGGCCAGCCTGAATTCCGTCGGGCTGGTGGGCATGATCGAGCTCAGGCGCCATGCGGTCCTGCCGATCCATGCCCATCGCAACGGGTGGGGCGCGCTCACCCGGGCGCCCGCGCTGGGCTGGTCCTATGTCGCCTGGCAGAAACTGTGGCGCCTGGCGGGTGCCGACCACATGCATGTGAACGGTCTTGCCAACAAGTTCTGCGAGCCCGACAACAGTGTCATCGCTTCGGCCAGAGAATGCCTGACGCCCATGTTCCCCGACAAACCCTGTACGGTGATGCCGGTCTTCTCGTCGGGCCAGTCGGCCAGGCAGGCGCCGGGAACCTTTGCCGCCATGGCCACGGCCGACCTGATCTTCGCCGCGGGCGGAGGCATCATGGCACACCCCGACGGTCCGGCCGCGGGGGTCGCCAGCCTGCGCCAGGCTTGGGAGGCGGCGATGGCCGGCATGGACCTGGACAGCCACGCCAGGAACAATCCAGCACTGGCCCGGGCGCTTGCCCGCTACGCCGAATGAGCCCGGCTGCGCAAACGCTGCCCGACGGGCGGCTGATCGCCTATTACGGGGATGACTTCACCGGGTCGACCGACGTGATGGAGGTCCTGACTTTCGCCGGGCTGCCGACGGTGTTGTTCCTGGATGTCCCCGACAAAGCGCAGCTCGACCGGTTCGCGGATTATCGGGCGGTCGGTGTCGCGGGCACGGCGCGCAGCCGCTCGCCCGGCTGGATGGACGAAAACCTTCCATCCGTCTTTCGTTTTCTTGCGGACCTCGACGCCGCGTTGGTGCAGTACAAGGTCTGTTCCACGTTCGACTCCGCGCCCGCAGTCGGCTCCATCGGCCGCGCCATCGATCTTGCGCTCCCGGTCTTTGGCGGTGCGTGGTCGCCGCTGGTGGTTGCCGCACCGGCGCTGCGGCGGTTTCAGGCCTTCGGCAACCTGTTCGCCACGGTCGATGGCGTCGGCTACCGGCTGGACCGGCACCCCACCATGGCGCACCACCCGGTCACGCCGATGGCGGAGGCGGACCTTTGCCGGCATCTCGCCGGCCAGACCGACCGTGCAATGGGTCTGGTGGATTTCGTGCAATTGAAGGCAGGCAAAGGCATCGATGCCCTGCAGCGGGAATTGGCGGACGGCGCCGACATCGTGGCCGTCGATATCGTCGACGAGGAGACGCTGCGGGCAGCTGGCAGGCTGGTGTGGGAGGCGCGGTCAGAGGCGCCGTTCACGGCTTCGTCCTCGGGGCTTGAATACGCCCTGGTGGCCCATTGGCAGGAAACGGGGGCCTTGGACCCGCCGCCGCCGCCGAAACGGATCGGCGTCGTCGACAATCTGCTGGTGGTTTCCGGGAGTTGCTCTCCGGCGACAGCGTCTCAGATTGCTTGGGCGCGGACTAACATGTTTCGCACGATCCGCCTGGACGTGACACGGATGGACTGGGACGCCGCGGTCGCAGAGGCGCGCGATGCCGCGCTGGCCGGGCTTGGCAACGGCGACGACGTCGTGGTTTTCAGTGCCGAAGGTTCCGACGATCCATCCATTGCCGCCATGCGGCAGCGCCCCGACGACGGAAACGAGCACCGGATCGGAGCCGCGCTGGGCGCGATCCTGTCGGCTGCCGTGCGGGCGGGCGCCGCGCCCCGGGCCGTTGTTGCCGGCGGCGATACGTCCAGCCATGCGATGGCGCAGCTCGACGGGTACGCCCTGACCGCGTTGGCGCCGGTTGCACCGGGCTCGCCCTTGTACCGGCTGCACGCGGAAGACCCGGGATTCGATGGGTACGAGATTGCGCTCAAGGGCGCACAGGTAGGCGGTCCGGACTATTTCGGGCTCGTCAAGCGAGGCGGCCGGCACAGCGGCTGACGGAAGAGGGGAGGAAACGGTATGACGGACATCGCGCTTCTGGGGGCCGGCGGCAAGATGGGGCTGCGCCTTGCCACCAATCTTCAAGGATCGCCCTACGACGTCAAACACGTGGAGATCAGCGACCAGGGCCGCCGTCGCCTGGCTGACGAGCTGGGCGTTGCTTGCGTCGAGCGGGACGAGGCCCTGGCGGGCGCGGACGTGGTCCTGATGGCCGTGCCCGACAATCTTATCGGCAAGATCGCCCACGGCTTTATCGATCAGGTCAAGTCGGGCGCCCGCATCATCGTGCTGGATGCCGCCGCGCCCTATGACGGCCAGCTTCCCCACCGGGACGACGTCACCTATTTCGTGACCCATCCCTGCCATCCGCCTTTGTTCAACGACGAGACCGACCCGGCAGCGCGGGCGGACTTCTTCGGCGGCGTTGCGGCCAAGCAGAACATCGTCTGCGCCCTCATGCAGGGCCCCGATGAGGACTACGGCCTGTGCGAGGATATCGCGCGCACCATCTACAAGCCGGTGATGCGCTCCCATCGGGTGACGCTGGAGCATATGGCGATCCTCGAGCCGGCGCTCTCCGAAGCCGTCGGCGCGACCCTGGTCCAGGCCCTGCGCGACGCGACCGACGAGGCGGCTCGCCGCGGCGTTCCCAAGGACGCGGCGATGGATTTCATGCTGGGACATCTGTCCATTGAACTCGCGATCCTGTTCGACGTGTTTCCCGGGCAGTTCTCCGACGGGGCCAAGATGGCGATCGAAAGGGCGGGCTCGGTGATCTTCAAGGAAGGCTGGCTGGACCGGGTGTTTGCGCCCGAAGCGGTGCGGGCATCGGTCGCGGAGATCTGCAAGACTTCGGACTGACCGGAACCACCCTGACCACTTCCCAAGCCTTCGACCGCTCGTGTAGTCTTGGGCCGCCAGGGGGTGTGATGGGTCCGTCCAACGATTCCAAGAAGATAACCGACGGAACCGACGACCGGTTCACGCTGTATGATCTCAGAGTCGATGTCATTGCGACCGATCGGCCGATGGTTTGCGACCACCGGGAAGGCGACTACTTCCTGGTGATCGGCGAGAAGATCGTGTTTCCCGAAGACGGACGGCACAGCTTTCCGCTTTATCCCCTGGCGGCGTTGTTGCCGCTGTTGTCTGCAAAACAGCGGTCGACCGACGACAACGACTGGATGACCACCGATGCGGAGGTGGCCTGCCCCGACCCCCATTGCGGCGCCAGGTTCCGGATCACACGGGTGGGCAGCCGCACATTCCGCCACGGCGAGACCACGCTTGTGCCGTTGCCGCCGAAGGACGGCGGGACGCCGTGACGAAGGAGGGGCAGGGGGTCGACACGATAGAACTTCGGCCGGGCTATCGGATCTCGCGCCTGATCAAGGGCGGCTGGCAACTTGCCGGCGGCCACGGGCCGGTCGAACGTGCCCGTGCTGTGGAGGACATGATCGCCTTCGTCGACGCCGGCATCATCGCCTTCGATTGCGCAGACATCTATACCGGCGTCGAAGAGATGATCGGGGCGTTCCTCGCCGGACTGGCCGAGACGCGCGGGCAAGAGGCGGCGGCGGCCGTCAAGGTACATACCAAGTTCGTCCCCGACCTCGCGACCCTCGACAGGATCGACCGTCGCTCCGTCGCTGACGTGATCGATCGCTCGCTCGCCCGGCTCGGCCGGGACAGGCTGGATCTGGTCCAGTTCCACTGGTGGGACTACGCCGTTCCGGGCGCGGTCGAGTGTGCGGGCCATCTCGCTGCGTTGCAGAAGGAAGGCAAGATCGACCGCATCGGCGTGACCAACTTCGATCAAGAACACCTGGCGGAGATCACCGCGGCGGGGATCGACGTGGTCTCGGCCCAGATCCAATACTCGCTGATGGACCGTCGGGCCGAAGGCGGGTTCGCGGAATGGGCAAGCGCACAGGGCATCTCGATCCTCGCCTACGGGTCGTTGGCCGGCGGCTTTCTCAGTGACCGATGGCTGGGCGCGCCGGATCCGGGCTTTGCGTTCGAGAACCGGTCCCTGGTGAAGTACCGGCTGATCATCGAGGACTTTGGGGGATGGGCGCTTTTTCAAGACCTCCTTGCGGTCCTGCGCGGGATTGCCGACCGCCACAGTGTCGATATCTCCGCCGTCGCCATCCGGGCCATGCTGCAGACGCCCGCAGTCGCGGCCGCAATCGTCGGCGCGCGTTATGCAGACCGCCTGCCGAAGACGTTGCGCGTCTTTGCCTTCCAACTGGGCGACGAAGATTGGTCCGCAATTCGCACTGTCCAGGCGAGATCAACTGGACCGACCGGTCCGATCTACGCTCTGGAACGGGACCGGGAAGGGCCGCACGGCCGGATCATGAAATATAACCTTTAGTCTGGTGGGACAGGGCATTGAGCGAGCCTCTGTTGGTGGTGGAGGGCCTGACCAAGCGTTTCGGCAGTTTCCGTGCCGTCGACCAGGTTGGCTACACGATCCAGTCCGACGCAATTGCGGGTCTGATCGGCCCAAACGGTGCGGGAAAGACAACCTTGTTTAATACGGTGGCCGGGCTGCTTTCGCCCGAGGAGGGCAGCGTGACGCTGGCTGGCAGGCGCGTGGATGGCTTGCCGCCGCACAAGGTGTTCTCGTCCGGCCTGGCGCGCACCTTCCAGATCCCGCGGCCATTCCCGGAAATGACAGTGCTGGAGAACGTGATGCTGGTGCCCGAGCATCAGGCGGGCGAGGCTTTCTGGAACAACTGGTTGCTTCCGGGCCGCGTCCGACGAGAGGAGTCGAAGAACCGCGATCGGGCGCGCGAAATTATTGCCTTCTGCGGTTTGGAACGGGTGACGGCGGACCTTGCGCGCACGCTTTCGGGCGGGCAGCTCAAGCTTCTGAAGCTGGCCCGCGCCTTGATGGCCGACCCGCGCATCATTCTGTTGGACGAACCCGCCGCGGGCGTCAATCCGGCGCTGATGGAGACGCTTGTCGAGAAGATCACCGCGTTGAATGCCCAGGGGTACGCGTTCCTGATCATACAACACAACATGGATCTGGTGATGTCGATCTGTCGGCCGATCATGGTGATGGCCCAGGGGCGGCTGATCTATTCGGGCGATGCCGATGGGGCCCGGCGCGATCCCGCGGTGCTGGATGCGTATCTTGGGGACATGCCGGGATGAGCGCGGCGTTGCTCGAAGCCGAAGGCGTCGTTGCCGGGTACCGCCCCGACCTGCCGATCCTGCACGGGGTTTCGATCCGCGTCGCCCGGGGCGAGGTGGTGACCATCATCGGGCCGAACGGGGCGGGAAAGTCCACCTTCATCAAGGCGGTCGCCGGCCTGGTCGACGTGTCGGAGGGCAGCATCCGCCTGGACGGTCGCGAGATCGCGGGCACGCCGGCCCACAGGCTTGCGGGGGAAGGGGTCGCCTATGTTCCCCAGACCGACAATGTCTTCGCGACCCTGACCATCCACGAGAACCTGCGCGTCGGGGCGGCACCCCTGCCGCGCCATGTGATTGGCGAGCGCATCGAGGCGGCCTATGCCGCCTTTCCTCCGCTGGCCGAGCGGCGGGACCGCAAGGCGCGTGTGCTTTCCGGTGGTCAGCGTCAGATGCTGGCGATCGCGCGCGCCCTGATCACCGACCCCGGCCTGGTGCTGCTGGACGAACCGACGGCGGGACTCGCCCCGAAGGTCGTGGGCGAGGTGTTCGCGATGGTGCGCGACCTTGCCGCACGCGGGGTGGCCGTGCTGATGGTCGAACAGAATGCCCGGGCGGCACTGAAGATCTCCGACCGGGGCTATGTGCTTGCCGAAGGCCGTAACCGCATCGAAGGCAGGGCGGCCGACCTGGCGGATGATCCCGACATCGGCGCCGTGTTTATGGGGCAGCGCACATCGGCGCCGGAGGCGCGGACCTGATGTTCCTGCAGCATGTGGCCGACGGGATCCTGTCCGGCGCGATCATCGCGCTGGGCGCGATCGGCCTGTCGCTGACCATGCGCATCCTGCGTTTCGCCAACTTCGCCCATTCCGAGCTTCTGACCTGGGGTGCCTATTCGGCCCTGGTTTTCGTTGGCTTCTTCGCGGCGATGGACGACGTGCTTGGCGGTCCGCTGGGGCCGCTCTCCTTCGGCTGGGCCCTGGTCGTGGCGACGGTATTGGCAGGCGGGTTGACCGCAGCCCTGGCGCTGATCCTGGACAAGCTGGTCTTTGCCCGGCTCAGCGACCGCGCCGGGCACATGACATTGGTGTTCGCGTCCTTCGGCATCGCGCTTCTGGTGCGCAACGTCATCGTCATGGGGTTCGGTCCCGACCCGTTCTATTACACGAACGAGCTGCAGATCGCGGTCAGGGTCGGGGGCGTTCGGGTCACGCCGGACCAGATCTTCGTCCTGTGCCTGACCGCGGTTCTGGTCGTTCTGCTGCATCTCTTCATGACCCGCAGCCGGACCGGCATCAACATGCGCGCCGTGGCGGAGAACCCGCCGCTTGCCCGGGTCAGCGGCGTCGACGTGGATGCGGTGATTCGCTGGACCTGGATCATCGGCGCATCGGGGGCCGCGGTGGCCGGGGTGCTCTATGGCCTGACCGTCCAGCTCCGTCCCGAACTGGGATTCAGCCTGATCCTTCCCCTGTTCGCCGCGGCAATCCTGGGCGGCACCGGCAGCCTCTACGGTGCGGTGGTGGGCGGTCTGATCGTCGGCCTTTCTGAGAACCTGTCGGTGATGGTGATTCCGGCCAGCTACAAGCCGGCAATCCCCTTCCTGCTGATCCTGGCGATCCTCTATTTCCGACCCCAAGGCATTTTCGGGGGCGAGCGGTGATCGGTATCATCTCCTACCTGGTCTTCTTCTTCGTGGTCGCGCTGATCCTGGGCGTCGCGGTCCTGGGCCTCAATCTGCAATGGGGCTTCACCGGTCTCTTCAATGCCGGGGTCGCCGGATTCATGGCGGTCGGCGGCTACGGCACCGCCATCCTGATCGGCCCCGCCCGCGATGCCGTTTTTGGCGGCTTCGAACTTCCCTTCGTGGTCGGGCTTGTTGGCGGCATGGCGGTGTCGGGTGCGGCAGCGTTGATCGTCGGGCTTGCGACCTTGCGCCTGCGCGAGGAGTACCTGGCGGTCGCCACCTTCGGCATCGCCATCTCGATCCAGCTCGTCGCGCTCAACTGGGAATACCTCACGGGTGGCACCCTGGGCCTGATCAGCATCCCAAATCCGGCGGCGCGCTTCACCGACGGACCGCTCACCCAGAACATCGCCTATCTGGCGATCGTGACGGCCGTCGTCGGGCTGACCTATTTCGGCCTCGGCCGGATCGTCCAGTCGCCGTGGGGGCGGACCCTGAAGGCGATCCGCGAGGACGAAACGGCGGCCGCGTCGCTAGGCAAGGACCCGGTGCGCATCCGGCTCGAGGCCTTCGTCCTGGGCAGCATGATCATTGGGCTCGCCGGCGGGCTTTATGTGGCGTTCATCGGCTATGTCAGCCCGTTCGACTTCCAGCCGATCCTGACCTTCCAGATCTGGACCATGCTGATCGTCGGCGGCAGCGCCAACAACCGCGGCGCGCTACTGGGCGCGGTCCTGGTATGGGCGATCTGGACCTCCAGCGGCTTCGTCATCTCCAAGCTGGTGCCCCCCGCCATGCAGGTTCAGTCGGGCGCGCTTCAGGCGGTGCTGATCGGGCTGTTGCTTGTCATCATGTTGCTTTACCGGCCGCGCGGCCTGATCGGCGAGGAGGAGCATGTCTCCCGGCATGTCCGTCTCTGACCGGTCCTTGTGGCTTCAGACCGCCGGGCCCGCCCCCGAAACCGATCCCCTGGAAGGCGACGTGCGCTGCGACGTGGCGGTGATCGGCGCCGGCTTCACTGGACTGACCGCGGCGCTGTTGCTGGCGGAGGCGGGACGGTCGGTCGTGGTTCTGGAGGCGGCGGAACCAGGCTGGGGTGCGTCGGGACGCAACGCGGGCTTTGTGGTGCCGACACTGTCGCGCGCCGACTCCGAGATCATGCGCGCATTGTTGGGCGGCGAGCGGGGCGACCGTCTGGCCCGTGCGGTCGCCGGCGGCGGGCTGGGCGTCGTTGCGCTGGCGCGCCGGCATGCGATCGCCTGTGACCAGGTGGAGACCGGTTGGGTGCAGCCGGTGCACGCCGCATCCCTGGTCGAACCTGTCCGCCGCCGTTTCGATCAGTGGGCGGCGCTGGATCAGCCGGTCGACTGGCTGGACCGGGCCGCGGTCGCAGAGACCGTCGGCACCGACCGTTTTGTCGCAGGCTGGATCCATCGCGGTGGCGGCGCATTGCATCCGGTGAAGTATCTGTACGGGCTTGCCGCAGCGTTGAAAGGGGCGGGTGGGCGGCTGGTCTCGCGCATGCCGGTGCGGCGCTGGCGCCAATCCGGTTCGGACTGGGCTTTGGAGACAGGCACCGGCACGGTCCGGGCCGACCGGCTGCTGGTCTGTACCAATGCCCTCGCCGGTTCGCTCGATCGCGCGCTGGCCCGCAGCTTCGTGCCGCTGACGGTCTATCAAATGGCGACGCATCCGGTCGACGCGGCCACCGCGGCCCGCCTGTCCCCGGGGCGCCAGCCGGTGTCGGACACCCGTGCCGATGTCTTCACCTTCCGGCTGGACGCAGAGAACCGTTTGATCACCGGGGGCATGGCGGCTTGGCCGGTGGCGGCAGGTCCCCGCATCGCCCGGCACATGCAAAGCCGGCTTGCCGGCGAACTGAAGCTTGCGGGGCTGCCGCAGGTCGAAACCCTGTGGCGCGGAACGGCGGCGGTCACCCGCGACTTTCTGCCGGCGATCCACCGGCTGAGTCCCGGCGCCTATGCGGGGTTCGCCTGCAACGCACGCGGTATTGCGTCAACCCATGTCCTGGCGCATGACCTCGCCCGTCTTGTTCAGGAGGGCGACGATGCCGCCGAGGCGACCGCGATCCCGGTCCGGCCGCTGCGTCCGCTGCCCCTAGCCCTAGCCAGGCTGGCGGCGGCCCTGCCGCATCTGTGGCTGGTGAAGGGCCGGCTCGACGACCGGCGGTTGCAAAGCTGAGCATTTGACCGGGAGCCTGGGCGGGCTACGATAGGGACAACTCAAAACCACAGAATACGAACAAGGAGGAGGGGCATGAGAATCATAACAGGCGGGTTGGCGTCGGTCGCTTTGGCGGCGGCGCTGTTGGTCGCCGGCGGCGGCCAGGCCCAGGCGCAGCACTGCACCATCAAGGTCGGCGCCGTCCTGCCGGTCAGCGGCCCGATGGGCTTGGTGGGCAAGCGGATCTAGGAAACCGGGCAGTTCGCGGTCGAGGTCTACAACGAGGCCGGCGGCGTCAAAGGCTGCAACGTTGAGTACCTGCTGCGCGATACCCAAGGCCAGTCCACGGTGGGCGTCGACGCGGCGAAGAGCCTGGTGGACGTCGAAGGCGTGCCGGTGCTGGTCGGTGCCATTTCGTCGGGCGTCAGCCTGCCGATCCTGACCTCGGTCGCGGTGCCTTCGAAGACCACGCAGATTTCCTGCTGTTCGTCGTCGGAAAGCTTCACGGCGCTCTCTGAAGAGGGCAAGACCGGCGGCTATTGGTTCCGGACCTACGCAACCAACCGCAGCCAGGCGGCGATGGGGGCGCTGCTCACCACCAGCAAGGGCTTCAAGAAGACCGCCGTGATCTATGTGAACACCGACTTTGGTGTCGGCCTGGCCAAGCGGTTCGAGCAGGACGTCAAGAAGCTGGGCTGGACGATCACCAAGATGGTCGCCTATAACGAGAATCAGCAGAGCTACCGTGCGGAAGTGACGTCGGCGCTTGAAGGCGATCCGGGCTCGCTGTTCCTGGTCGCGTTCCCGGTGGACGGCGCGACCATCATGCGTGACTGGCTGTCGCTGGGCGGCACCGGCAACCTGATCGTCAACAACTCGCTGCGCTCGGCCGACTACCTCAAGGCGGTGGGACCGAAGTATCTCAAGAACCTGGTCGGCTACGACAGCGCCCAGCCGCGCGTCGCCTCGGTCACCAGCTTCAACGAGATGTTCCAGAAGCGCTTCGACAGCCCGCCCGATGGCCCGGGGCTGCACTCGATGTTCGATGCCGTGACCGTGGTCCTTCTGGCCATGGAGGCGTCCGACGACATCAACGGCACCACCATCCGCGACAATATCCGAAAGGTGACCGCGGAAGGCGGCGAGCCGGTCTATCCGGGGCCCGAAGGCATCAAGAAGGCCAAGGAGTTGTTGGCGGCCGGCAAGTCGATCCGCTATGTGGGCGCGACGGGACCGCTGCAGTTCGACCAGAACGGCGATGTTCAGGCACCCAAGCTGACCTGGCGCTTCGAGGGCGAGACCAACGTGGAGATGGATTACTACTCCATCGAGGATGTCGCGGCCCTCATCAAGAAGCTGGACAACTAGGAAACGCCAATCTGAATCCGGGGCGGGGGCGTCTGACGGCGTTCCCGCCCTTTTTCATGCGAAAGGGGACAAGCAGGCATGGCCGGCAAGCGCAGTCACATCTTTTCCGGATCCAAATACGAAGAGCTGGCGGGCTATGCGCGCGCCGTGGTGGTCGACGACCGGATCTTCGTGTCGGGCACCGGTGGCGTCGACTTCAGGACCGGCGTCATGGCCCCGACCGCCGAAGGCCAGGCCCATCAGGCCCTGGACACCATCGAATGGGCGCTGAAGGAGGCGGACTCTGGGCTGGAGGACGTGGTCCGGGTTCGTGTCTACGTCCCCGACCCCGACGACATCATGGCGGTCTCGGGCGTGTTGAAGGACAGGGTCGGCCATGCAAGCCCGGCCAACACCACCGTCTGCGCGCCGCTCGCCGTGCCCGACTGCAAGGTCGAGATCGAGGTCGAGGCAATCAAGGGATCGGGGTGACTTTGCAAAAACCGGAACCCCCTCATCCGGCCCTTCGGACCACCTTCTTCCCCCCAGGGGAGAAGGGAACGAAAAAGCCCCTCTCCGCAAGCAGAGAGGGGTTGGGGTGAGGGGGTTACCGCCGCCTGCAGTGATGGATATGCCTATACGTCGCCGGTCGGAACCGACCGGCCGAACGCCTTCGGCTTGCACGAGACGCTGGGTAGTGTCTGGGAATGGACGGCGGACTTCTGGAACGACAGTCTGGCCGGTGCACCGAATGACGGCAGTGCCTGGCGAACGGGCGATTGCGAAAAGCGCTACTATCGCAGCGGTGCCGCCCTCGCTTATCCCAAGGACTCGCGCGCGGCCAACCGCGGGGGCCTCAGGATTGCGCACACGGGCTACGACCTCGGTTTCCGGGTGGCGCGGGCTCTGGACTAGGCGGGCGTGTGCCGAACTAGTCCTGCTCGCGGCCGTACTGCTTTCGCGCCGTGTCTGGCGTGACATAGCCAGCGCCCAAGTCTGCCTGCATCGCTGCCTCTGCCCCCTCGTGCGGGTCGCCGTAGCCGCCGCCGCCGGGCAGTTCGATCACCAGCGTGTCGCCGGCCGGGATGCGGTGGGTGACTTTTCCTTCCAGCGGTGCACCCGAACCCAGCCGCGCGCTGCCCAGCCGGCCGGGCTTGCCGCCGGCGCGGCCCTGGGCTGGGAACTTGAGGCGGTCCCAGGTAGCGGCCGAGGCGGTGAAGGGCGCGTCTTCGGTGTTGCCGATCTCGATCACCTGGGCGAGACCGCCGTGATGTTTGCCGGCGCCGCCTGAATCGGGAAGCAGTTCCTTGCGGCGGAAGATCAACGGCGATTCCGTCTCGGTCACCTCCACCGGCACCGCGCCGACCCCGGACGGGAAGGCCGTGGTGTTGAAACCGTCCCATTGGGGACCGGCACCGATACCCCCCCCAGGCCCACATTCATCACGTTGAAGCGCGTGGCCGGCCGGTTGGCCCCCGGGGTGCTGCCGACCCCTTTCTCGGCGCTTGCCATGGCCAGCACCCAGATCGACCCGGCGCTCTCCGCCGGCACCTGGTCGGGCATGGCCTGTTCGATGCAGCCGAACACCAGGTCCGGCAGCATCTGGCCGATCACGTGGCGTGCTGTGACCGGCGAGGGGCGTTCCGGCGCGACGCAGGAACCGGGCTCCGCCGCCACATCGAAACAGCAAAGCGAACCCGCATTGTTGGGAGCGTCCGGTGCGATGGCGCACTTCAGCCCAAAGACTGAATAGGCGTCGGTATAGCACTTGGGCGAGTTGATGCCGTAACCCGAGGCGGGCGAGGAGCCGGTGAAGTCGAGCAGGGCGTGATCGCCCCTGATCTCCAGGCTGGCCTTCAGACGGATGGGCGCTTCGTACCCGTCGATGGTCATCTCGGTGCGGTAAGTGCCGTCGGGCACCGCCGCAATCGCCTTGCGTGTTGCCGTTTCGGACGCGGTCAGGATGTGTTCGGCAAGCTCGTCCAGTGACGCCAGGCCGAACTCGGCCATCATGTCGGCCAGACGCGCGACCCCGGTGTCGTTGCAGGAAATCAGGGACCGGACATCGCCCTTGACCTCGATGGGGTTGCGGCTGTTCGCCGCGATGATCGTAAACAGGTCTTCTTTGACGCCTTGCTTGTCGCGGATCTTCATGTGCGGGATCAGGGTGCCTTCCTCGAAGACGGATTTTGCATCCGCCGTGAACCCGACACCGCCCACATCGGCGACGTGGCATGTCGAGGCAAACAGGGCGACCGGTCGGTCTTTAGGGAAGGCGGGCGTGACGATGACATAGTCGAACAGGTGTCCCGTGCCCATCCAGGGATCGTTGGTGATGAAGACATCGCCCGGAGCCATGCTATCGATCGGGAACCGGTCCAGGAAATGACCAACCGCCATGGCCATGCTGTTGACATGGCCCGGCGTGCCGGTCACTGCCTGGGCCAGCATGCGACCGTCTGTGTCGTAGACGCCCGCAGAAAGATCGCCGGCCTCCCGCGCGATCGAGCCGAAGGCGGTCCGCAGCAGGGCCTGGGCCTGTTCTTCGACAACCGCGATCAGGCGGGTCCACATCACCTGGCGGTGGATGGCGCCGAGCGACTGTGCGGTCATGGGGTCTCTCCCAGGTTTCTACGGGTCAGAACAATGGCGAGGCCTGCGTCGATCTTGGCGGTGAAGCCGGTTGGTACAACGGTCGAAGTCTCGTCCTCTGCAATGACCGCGGGGCCGGCCAGCGTGGCACCCGGCTGGAGGTCGAACCGCCAGTAAAGCTTCGCGTCGGTCAGACCGCCTGCGGCAGGATCATAGATCCGGCGTGTGCCCGTATCCGTGGCGAGTGTGCGTTCTATAACGGGTGGCAGGGGATCGATTTGTTCCGGCAGGGTGGCGACGGTGACCGACCAGGACACACACTCCACGGCCACGTCGGGCATGATCAGGCCGTAGACCCGCTGGTACAGCGCCTCGAACTCCGCCCGGATCGCCGTGAGGTCGGCGTGTTCCAGCGGCCGAGAGGGCAGGGGCACGGCCAGTTCGTGGCCCTGGCCCAGATAACGGAGTTCCAACCGCCGGTCTTCCACGTGGGGCGCATCGCCGACGCCGGCCGTGACCACGCCGCGCGCCTCTGCCGTCATGTCCGTAATCAAGGCGTTCAGGGTATTAAGGTCGGCATCATTCAGGGTCGTGCGATAACTCCGCACCACCTGGTAGGAAACCGGGGCGCGCAGGAAGCCGATCGCCGAACCGACGCCCGCCCCTGGCGGCACCACCACGGTTGTCATGCCCAGTTTTTCCGCAAGGCGGGCGGCGTGCAGCGGGGCGGCGCCGCCGAAGGCGATCATCGTGTGTTCGGACGCTTCCTTGCCCCGTTCGATCGCGTGGACCCGGGCGGCATTGGACATGTTTTCCTCAACCATCTCGGTCACCCCCGCCGCGGGCCAGATGTCCCGAAGGTTCAGCGGGGTGCCGATGGCGCGGTCCAGCGCGGCCTCTGCTCCGGATTTGTCCAGCGTGATCTGACCGCCGGCGAACCGGTCGGGGTCCAGCTTGCCCAGGGCCAGGTTTGCATCCGTCACCGTGGGTTCGGTCCCGCCGCGGCCATAGGCCACCGGGCCCGGTTCGGACCCGGCGCTGTCCGGACCGACCGTGATCCTGCCCATGGCGTCGATCCGTGCGATCGAACCGCCTCCGGCGCCGATTTCCACCATCTCGATGACCGGCACCCGGATCGGCAGGCCGCTGCCTTTCATGTCACGGTAGACCCTGGCCACCTCGAAGGTGCGGCTGCGGTCTGGTCTGCCGTCGTGGATCAGGCAGATCTTGGCTGTCGTCCCGCCCATGTCGTAGGAAAGGACGTGATCGAGGCCCCGGGCCCGGGCAAGATCGGCCGCCAGAATCGCGCCGCCGGCAGGGCCCGACTCGACGAGGCGGATCGGGAACTTCGCCGCTTGGTCCAGGGTGGTCAGCCCGCCGCCCGACATCATCAGATAGAGCGGGCAGGCATAGCCGGCCTCATCCAGCAGGGTTCTCAGACGTCCCAGGTAACCAGCCATCAGCGGGCGCACATAGGCGTTGGCGGTTGTCGTGGAAAAGCGCTCGTACTCCCGCATCTCCGGGCAGACTTCGCTGGACAGACAGACCGTTGTGGCCGGTAACTCCTCGGCCAGGATCTCGCCTGCCCTTTTTTCATGCCCGCCGTGGGCATAGGCGTGCAGGAATCCGACGGCCACCGCCTTGATGCCGGCCTGACGCATCTGCGCCGCCGCCGCCTTGACCGCTGCTTCGTCCAGGGCAACGATCGTCTCGCCGGCCGCCGACTTGCGTTCTGGCACCGTAAAGCGCAGCGGCCGCGGCACCAGGGGATCGGGCCGCTTCGCGGTGAGGTCGTAGTGGGCGAAGCGCTTTTCGAAGCCCATCTCCAGGATGTCCCGGAAACCCTCGGTGGTGAGAAAGGCGGTCTTCGCGCCCTTGCGTTCGATCAGGGCATTGGTGGCCAGCGTCGTCCCGTGGATCAGGATTTCGACCTCCGCAGGGTCCGTTCCCGCCTCGGCGAGGACCCTGCTGATCCCTTGCATGACCCCTTGCTCCGGCGCCCGCGGTGTGGTCAGCACCTTTGTCGTGGTCAGCCCGCCAGGCGTTTCCAACACCACGTCGGTAAAGGTGCCGCCGATGTCGACGGCCAGTCGTGCGGTGCCGCTGGTCATGCGCCCTCTGCCGGTTCTGGTCATTGCCAATCTGCAATATCGATTTCATTCTTGCAAGAAATCTCAGGCCTGCTAGCCTTCGGGCCGGGAGGAGATCTTCATGCACGGCACGTCCATCGACCGCGAATACTGCCGCCGGCTGGATGCCGAAGATCCGCTGGCGCGGTTCCGCGACCGGTTTGCGGCGTCCCGGGAGAGCCGGATCTTCTTGGATGCCAATTCCATGGGCAAGATGCCGGTCACCGTCCCCGAACGGCTCGAACGGTTCTTCTCCGATGCCTGGGTCGAGCTGGGCCGCCAGGGGTGGAACCACTTCGAGTGGCTCGAACGTCCGGGCCAGATCGGTGCCGCCTTCGCGCCCCTGATCGGGGCCAATCCCGATGACGTGCTGGCCTGCGACAGCACCACGGTCAACCTGTTCAAGCTGCTGACCTATGCCTGGCGCACCCGCACATCCGGCAGTGTCGTCCTGACGGAGAAGGGCAACTTTCCGACCGATCTCTATGTCGCCCAGGGACTGCCCGGCGTCATTGCCGGCAATCCGGCCTTGAAGGTTTGCGACAGCCGGAAGGAACTGGTCGACGCGATCGGCGACGAGACCGCGGTGGTCTATCTCAGTCACGTTGACTATCGCACCAGCGAGCGCTGGAACATGGCCGACATCAACGCCCGTGCCCATGCGGTGGGGGCCGTCACCCTGTGGGATCTTTCCCATTCCGCCGGTGCGATCCCGGTGGACCTGATGGGAACGGACGCCGACTATGCGGTCGGCTGCGGTTACAAGTACCTCTGTTCCGGGCCCGGCGGTCCTGCCTATCTGTGGGTCCACCCGCGCCACGGCAACGCCGCCTGGCCGACCATTGCCGGCTGGATGGGCCACGAGGACGTGTTCGCCTTCGCCAAGCAGTACGGCCCGCTGCCCGGCGCGGCCCGGCACGGCGCCGGAACGCCCATGGTGATCGCCAATGAGGTTGCCTGGTGCGCGGCCGAGATCTGGCAAGAGGTCAAGCCGCAGCAGTTGTGGGACAAGCACAAGGCCCTGGGCGAATTGTTGATTGCCCTCTTGGACCAGGAATGCGGGCCGCTGGGGGTGGAGGTCAACAGCCCCCGCGACTATGACCAACGCGGCGGACATATCGGCTTCAGCCATCCCGGTGCGGGGCCGGTGGTGGAGGCGCTTCTGGCGGCGAACGTCGTGGGGTCGTTCCGCAAGCCCAACGCGATCCGATTCGGTCTTGGCGCCCTCTACCTCAGCTATGAGGAGATCTGGGACGCGGTCGATCGCCTGCGGGAGATCCTGGAAACCGAAAGCTGGCGCGATCCCAAGTTCCAGAAGGTGTCGGTATGAGCGCGGAGAGCAAGACCGAAGGGCTGCCGCGGATCGCGCGTTACAAGCCCTACTATTGGGAACTGGAGGCCGGCCGGTCGTATCTGTGGTGCGCCTGCGGCAGAAGCCGGAACCAGCCCTTCTGCGACGGTTCCCACAAGGGGACCGGGATCAACCCGATCCGCTACAAATGCGAGACCGACGGCGAAGAGGTCCTGTTCTGCGGCTGCAAGCATTCCAGGACCGCGCCTTTCTGCGACGGTGCCCACAACAACCTGCGCGACAGCTACGACGAGGACGATCCGGATAGCCCCGGAAACCGCTCCATCCCACAAGTGGACAGCGATCCCGACGGCAAGGCGCGGCTGGACGGCGGCTGTTTCGTGGCCCATGTCCGGGATCTTGAAACCCGCACGCACGGGACGCTGACCATCGCACGGGTCATCTCCGCCGAAGACGGCGCCGTCTGGCAGTCCCACTTCCGGATCCAGGCGGCCGCCGGTGTCTCGCCTGTCATCGCCTTCGGCGCGCGGCATTGCATCCTCCTGGTCACCGAGGGGACCGGCACCGTCCAGATCGGCGACCGGCGTTTCGAGGTGGCGCCCGAGATGGGGATCTACGGTCGGCCGGGCGAGACGCTCCGGATCGAGACGGACCAGGGTCTCCAGGTCAACGCCGCGGTCTGCCCTTTGACCGACTGGCCCGATTTCCCGTCCGCCATGGCGGAAGACTTCGACGCCACGTTCGCCGAGCGCCGGGTGCGCATCGACCCGGTCAACCGCCAGGCCATGGCCGATCGGTTCTTCCAGATCCTGGTGGACAGGTCCGTCGGATCGGACATGGCGACCCAGTTCATCGGCGAGATCCCGCAGTCCAAGGCGGCGCCGCACCGGCATCTCTACGAGGAGTCGCTGGTGGTGTTGCGCGGGGTGGGCATGATGTGGACGGAGGCGAAGAAGACGCCCGTCCGCACCGGGGACGTGATCTTCCTGCCGCGCAAGCAGATCCATTCCCTGCAATGCACCGATCCGGGCGGCATGCTGCTGGCCGGTGTGATCTATCCCGGCGACAACCCGGCCATCAACTACTGACGCGGTAGACTCCCATGGCCGACATCGCCTCGCAGCCCACCGCATCTTTCGACGCGCCGCCCCTGGGCGCCAGGATTGCCGAACTGCGCAAGGACCGGGGGCTGACGCTGGCCCAGCTTGCCCGTGCCTGCGGACTGTCGGAGGCCACCCTGTCGCGCATCGAGAACGGCCACAGCGCGGTCTCGGCCCAGCACCTGTTCGCGCTGGCGCGATACCTGGACGTGGACATCGCCCGGTTCTTCGACGTCGAGGCCGCGCCGCTGACGCCGGGGGTCCGTTCGGTCACCCGCCGGGGCGAAGGGGCGGTCGAGAACATGGAGCGCTACGACGCCGAGGTGCTTTGTGCCGATCTTTCCGCAAAGGGCATGCATCCTGCCATAAACACCATCCGGGCGCGCAGCCTGGAGGAGGCGGGCGGGCTGGCGCGCCACAGCGGTGAGGAATTTCTCAACGTACTGGACGGCAGCATCGAACTGCACAGCGAGTGGTATGCGCCGACCGTGCTCAATGCCGGCGACAGCCTCTATTTCGACGGTGTCCAGGGCCATGCCTACGTGGCGGCGGGCAAGGGGCCCGCCCGCATCCTGGTGGTCGTCTCCCGCGACGGGCGCCCGCACGATCTGCGGCCGGTCGGGGACAAGGCATGAGCGGGCCTGCTGCGGACGTGGCGACCGCCGTCATCGCCAGGCCGGCGCGCGCGGTCTTCGACTTCATGGCCGACCCGCATCGCCTGGATCTCTGGTCCTTCGGGACTTGGCGCGTGGAGGTCACCCCGGACGGACTGGTCAAGGGAACCGCGATCTATGACGGCTCCCACACCTATGTGCGGATCGACCCTGATCCCGACCGCCTTTTGGTCGACTATGCGGTGGGGTCCACGCCAGATGCGCTGTCTCCGCGCATCTATGTCCGGATCACGCCGGGAGAAACGCTGGGGTTGGATGCCGGCCAGTCCATGCTCTCCATTGTTGCGTTGCGCACGGCCGGCATGGACGATACCCGCTGGCAGGGGCTGACCACGGCCCATGCCTTCGAGGCCGGCCTGATCCGGGCGATCCTGGAAAGCGGCTTCGACCACCGAACGCTGCGGTGACGCGAGCCTGCGAAACGTGATAAATCCCACGGCAACACAACGACAAACCTAATGGAACAAGCAGGGAGTAGAACTATGCGAAAGACGCTCTTGGCGGCCTGTGCGACGTCGCTGGTGCTGGCGGCGCCCGTCGTCTCGGCCCAGGATTCGGTGAAGGTCGGAGCCCTGATGGGCGTGACCGGGCCGCTCGCCAACTTCGTGCCACCGATCGAGAATGCCGCCCGGCTGGCGGCCGACCAGGTGAACGAACAGGGCGGCCTCTTGGACGGCCGGCAGATGGAGCTGATCGTGGCCGACACCCAGGCCGCGGCCCAGCCTGCCGTCGATGCGGCTAACAAGCTGATCGGGGCGGAAAACGTGGTGGCGGTCTACGGCGCGCTGTCGTCGGGTGCGACCATGGCCTCGGCCAGTGCCGTGTCGGTTCCCAACAAGGTGCTTCAGGTCTCGCCGACGGCGACCTCGCCCGAACTCACAAACCTGGATGACAACGACTTCGTCTTCCGGGTGGTCCCGGCCGACGACTACCAGGGCCGGGTGCTTGCCAAGATCGTCATGGACGAAGGCATCAAGTCGGTCGCGGTCACTTATGTGAACAACGACTACGGCGTCGGCATCGGCAACGCGTTCAAGCGCGAATACGAAAAGATCGGCGGCAAGATCACCGGCTTCGAGAAACACGAATAAAAGAAGAACTCCTACCGCTCGGAACTGGCCACGCTGGCCGGCAACGGCGGCGATGCGCTGGTCGTGATTGCCTATGCGGGCGACAGCGGCATCAAGATCGTGCGCCAGTCGCTGGAGAACGGCTTCTTCGACAAGTTCATCGGCACCGACGGCCTTCGCGACAACCTGCTGTTGGACGAGATCGGCATTGCCAACATCAAGGGCTCGATCTTCTCCTCGCCCACCTCGCCGCCCGAAAGCGAGGCCGGCAAGCGTTTCGCCGAAGCTTTCGCCGCCAAGCACCCGGACCAGACCGACGGGTTCTTCATTCAGCAGTCCTACGACGCGTCCTTCCTGCTGGCGCTCGCCATCGAGAAGGCGGGCAACACCGACCGCACGGCCATCCGCGACGCCCTGCGCGATGTGGCCAACCCGCCGGGCGAGAAGGTCCTGCCGGGCGAGTGGGCGAAGGCGAAAAAGCTGATCGCAGCGGGCACCGACATCGACTATGAGGGCGTGTCCGGACCGCAGGACTTCGACGAGAACGGCGACGTCACCGGCTTCATCGGCAAGTTCGTCATCACCGACAACGGCTACGAGGAAGTCGGCGTCTTCCAGTAAGCCGGATCTGTTGGGCTTTGCGCGGGGTTTCCCCCGGATACCCCGCGCGGTCGCCCGGCACCGAAGGGGTTTGATGCATGACAGCCGGCGAAATGATCCGGGTTGAGGGGGTCAGCCTGCATTTCGGCGCGCTCAAGGCGGTGGATGACTGCTCGTTCAGCGTTCAGTCCGGCAAGATCACCGGCATCATCGGACCCAACGGTGCCGGCAAATCCACGATTTTCAATGTCATTGCCGGGGCGCTCAAACCCAGCCACGGCACGGTGACGCTGGACGGCGAGGACGTGACCGGTCTGCCGCCCTATGCGATGCATGGGCGCGGGTTGCTGCGCACCTTCCAGATCGCGCACGAATTCCATCGCATGACGGTGTTCGAAAACCTGCTGGCCGCTGCGCCGGGCCAGACGGGCGAGAACCTGCTGCACGCCTTCTTGCGGCCGGCCGACGTGCGCGCCCAGGAAAAGGAGATCCGTGCCCGGGCCGAGCGGGTCATGCATTTCCTGAACCTGGACCATCTGGCCGTGCAGCTGGCGGGCGAGATCTCCGGCGGGCAGAAGAAACTGCTGGAGCTGGGCCGGGCGCTGATGGCGGACGGCAAGGTGATCCTCCTGGACGAGATCGCCGCCGGCGTGAACCGGGCACTGCTGAAGGATATCTCCCAGCGGATCCAGAAGTTGAACCGCGACCACGGCTTCACTTTCTGCATCATCGAACACGACATGGGTTTCATCGCCGATATCTGCGACCACGTCATCGTCATGGCCGAAGGCCAGGTGCTGACCGAAGGCCAGATGCACGAGCTGCGCGCCGACGAACGCGTGATCGAGGCCTATTTAGGCGGCGGCAAGTATATGAGCGCCGGTTCCGATACCGACGGGGGCGGCGATGTTGCTTGAAGCGCGCGACGTGGTCGGCGGCTACGGCAAGATGATGATCCTGAGGGGCGTGACCCTGGGTGTGGAGGCCGGTGCCATCGCCGTCATCGTCGGACCCAATGGCGCCGGCAAGTCGACGGCGCTGAAGGCCATCTTCGGCCTGATCCCGGTGCAGGAAGGCGACGTTATGCTGGACGGGCAGTCGCTGGCTGGACTGCGCGCCGACCAGATCGTGACCCGCGGTCTGGCGCTGGTGCCCCAGACCAGCAACGTTTTCGCCAGCCTTACGATCCAGGAGAACCTGGAGATGGGTGCGTTTCAGCGCCGCGATGATTTCTCTGCGACGCTGGAGAAGGTCTACGAGATCTTCCCGCCCTTGAGCGAGCGGCGCACCGCGCAGGCGGGGCAGCTCTCCGGTGGTCAGCGCCAGATGCTGGCCATGGGCCGGGCGATGATGAGCGAGCCCAGGGTGCTGTTGCTGGACGAGCCGACGGCGGGCCTGTCACCGGCCTTTGTCGAGCAGACCTTCAACCGCATCCTGGCGATCCGGGACACCGGCGTCGGGATCGTCATGGTGGAACAGAACGCCAAGCAGGCCCTGTCGGTGGCCGATGCCGGCTATGTGCTGGCGTCCGGCGAGAACCGGCACACCGGCACCGGCGCCGAGCTGCTGGCCGACCCGGAGGTGCGCGCCTCCTTTCTGGGCGGGTAGGGCGTGATGACTTCAGTTGCAAGTGATTTGGTTGATCTCAACAGGGGAAGACTTTGTGCCGGTTGCAGCCAGATGCTTCGAGACGCGTCGCTGTGCGCCGCTCCTCAGCATGAGGGTGTATGAGTGATTCGAACGACCAGAATCCCTCACCCTGAGGAGGCCGTGGGACACGGCCGTCTCGAAGCATCTGGCTGCCAGACCGCACGGTGGTGCCGCTCTGATCAGACTGTGCTCCAGGGGCGGGCATAGGCGCATGCTTGAGTTCGTGAACTTCTACCTGTTCCCCGGCATCATCCTGGGCAGCATCTATGCCCTGGGCGCTGTGGGCGTGTCGCTGATCTTCGGTATTCTTCGCTTCGCCCATTTCGCCCATGGCGACATGATGACCACCGGTGCCTATTTCGCGCTGACCATTGTCGTGGCCGTCGGTTTGTCGCCGTTCCTGGCGCTGCCCATTGCCATTGCCGGCACGATCGTTGTCGGGCTCTCACTCGACCGGTTGTTCTACCGGCCACTCAGGTCACGGCCGACGATCATCGTGGTGATCGCGTCCTTCGGGGTGGCCTTGATGTTGCGCGCGGCGGTGCAGCTCTTCTGGGGGACGAAGATCACGTCTTATGTTTCCGGCATCCAGCGCCCGCTGGTCTTCTTCGACTCCATCCGCATCGCCGAACGCCACATCTGGATCGTCGCCCTCACGGTTTTGCTGGTGGTGCTGCTGCATCTTTTCCTGACGCGGACCCGCGCGGGCAAGGAGATGCGCGCGGTCGCAGACGACCCGGAACTGGCCCGGGTATCCGGTATTCATACCGAGGCGGTGGTGCGCAACGTCTGGGTGCTGGGCGGCGGCCTGGCCGCCGTCGCGGGCGTGTTCGTGGGCATCGACACCCAGCTCAACCCCAACATGGGCTGGGATCTCCTGTTGCCGGTCTTCGCGGCCGCGCTGGTGGGCGGGATCGGCCGGCCCTATGGTGCCATCGCCGGCGGATACATCATCGGCCTTGCCGAGGAGCTTTCCACCTATCCCTGGATCGGCAGTGAGTCGCTCATTTCGCCCGGCTACAAGACCGCCATCGCCTTCGTCCTGATGGTGGCGGTCCTGATCTTCCGGCCGCGCGGCCTGTTCAAGGGGAGCCAGTTCTGATGTCCGCAGACCTCTACGGGCTCGGCATTTACTTCGTCTCGCTGGTGACGATGAGCGGGATCTACGCGGTGCTGGCGCTGGGCCTCAACATCCAGTGGGGCATGGGCGGGTTGTTTAACGCCGGTATCGTCGCCTTCTTCGCCATCGGCGCCTATACCGCGGCCATTTTCTCCTCGCCGGGGGTGGAGGACCGGCTCGGCGGGTTTGCGCTTCCGGTGCCCATCGGTGTCGTGGTCGGCATGGTCCTGGCCGGCGTGCTGGGCTACGCGGTGGGACGAATCTGCATCCGGCTCAAAAGCGACTACCTGGCGATCGCGACCATCGGCATCGCCGAGGTGCTGCGCCTGGTGATCCGCAACGAGGACTGGCTGACGAACGGTTCGCTGGGGATCCGGGCGATCCCGCGTCCCTTCGACGGCTTGGCCGCACCCTGGCCCGATGTGGGGTTCGCCGTCCTGGTGATGGTGATCGTGGGTGCGCTTTACCTCTTCAATGAACGGGTCCAGCGTCTGCCCTGGGGCCGCACCATGCGCGCGATTCGCGACAACGAGAACGCCGCATTGGCATTGGGCAAGGACGTGCACGCCTTCCGGCTGCATGCCTTCGCGGTGGGCGCGGCGATCATGGGGCTGGGCGGTGCGCTGACCGCCCACTATTTCCGTTACCTGGGCCCCGATGCGACCGAACCCTTGCTCACCACCTTCCTGGTCTGGGTGATGCTGATCGCGGGCGGCAGCGGCAACAACAAGGGCGCCATCGTCGGCGCCGCGGTGATCTGGGTGTTGTGGAGCGCGACCGAGCTTATCTCCAGCCAGCTTCCGCCCGACTGGGCGAGCCGCCTGGCCTATATCCGCGTTCTACTAGTAGGACTTCTTCTGCAGGCTGTTCTGCAAAGGTTCCCGGGCGGTATTGTGCCGGAACGCGCGGAACGCCTGGCCGCCCGCGTGGTGACCCCACCATCCGAGGGCCGCAGCGGGCAGGGAGAGTAGTAGATGGCTGAACGATCCTTTGCGAAGGAGGTCCAGTTGCTGCGCCTGGGGGCGGGCGAGACCTTTCGCGGCGAGGGCATCCTGGCCGTCGCCAAGGGTTTGCTGCAGTCCGGCGTCGCCTATGTGGGCGGGTATCAGGGGGCGCCGATCTCCCACCTGATGGATGTTTTCGCCGACGCGAAGCCGATCCTGGACGACCTGGGCGTCCATTTCGAAGCCTGCGGCAGCGAGGCCTCCGCCGCTGCCATGCTGGCGGCCTCGATCAACTACCCGATCCGTGGCGCGGTCACCTGGAAATCCACGGTGGGCACCAATGTGGCGAGCGATGCCCTGTCCAATGTGTCTTCGGCCGGCGTGAAAGGCGGCGCGCTGATCGTCATTGGCGAGGACTACGGCGAAGGCGCCTCCATCATGCAGGAGCGCAGCCACGCCTTTGCCATGAAGTCGCAGATGTGGCTGTTGGACCCGCGCCCGCAGCTTCCCAAGATCGTGGAGATGGTGGAGAAGGGCTTTGCGCTTTCCGAAGCGTCGTCGACGCCCGTCATGCTGGAGCTCAGGATCCGCGCCTGTCATGTCTATGGCGAGTTCGCCGCCCGGGACAACCTGGCGCCGGAATACTCCGCCAAGAACCCGCTGGCCGACCATGCCTGGGACTACGACCGCATCGTCCTGCCGCCGTCGACCTATGCCCAGGAACAGGACAAGATCAACCGCCGGCTGCCTGCGGCGATCGAGTTCGTCAAGCGGCACAAGCTGAACGAGACCTTCGACGGCCCGTTGGACAGCATCGGCATCGTTCTGCAGGGCGGTATGTACAACGCCGTTATCCGCGCGCTGCAGACCCTGGGCCTTGCCGACGCCTTCGGCCGCGCGCAGATCCCGCTCTACGTGATGAACGTGACCTATCCCCTGATCGAGGACGAGCTGGTCGCGTTCTGTGCGTCCAAGAAGGCCGTCTGCCTGGTGGAGGAGGGCCAACCCGATTTCCTGGAGCAGGCGCTGAACGCCATTCTCAAGCGCCGCGAGGTTGCGACCCGCGTCGTCGGCAAGGAAGTGCTGCCGATGGCGGGCGAGTATACCGGCGCCGTGGTGTTGAAGGGCGTCCTGGCGTTCCTCCAGGGCACGATGCCCGGCGGCTTCGACGCGGTCGATGCTGGCCGCAAGGCGGAAGAGCGGTTGGCCCCACAGGCGCGTGCCGGCGAACTCCTGGACGGCGCCAATCCGGCGCGGCCGCCCGGCCTCTGCGTCGGCTGTCCGGAACGGCCGATCTTCAGCGCCATGAAACTCCTGCGCAGGGAGATCGGCGAAACCCACATTTCCTCCGACATCGGATGCAACACCTTCGCCACGCTGCCGCCCTTCAACATGGGCAATACGGTCGTGGGCTACGGGCTCAGCTTGGCCGCATCCACCGGGGTGGCGCCCAACTTCGGCAAGCGGGTGGTGACTGTCATGGGCGACGGCGGCTTCTGGCACAACGGGCTTACCACCGGTGTCGCGTCGGCCAGCTTCAACCGGGACGACGGTGTGCTCCTGGTGGTGGACAACGGCTATTCCGCCGCGACCGGCGGCCAGTACATCCCGTCCTCGGCCCGCAACCTGGCGGGTGGGCCCACGGGCATGTCGATCGAGTCGGCGGTCAAGGGCCTGGGCGTCAAGTGGCTTAAGACCGTGCACAGCTACGACATGGGCCGCATGATCCGTACCTTGAGGGCGGCCCTCACCGCGCCGGGCAAGGGCCTGCGGGTGATCGTCGCGCGGGGGCGAATGCCAGCTCAACCGCCAGCGGCGGGTCCGCCGCGAGGACGCGCAGCGTCTGAAGGAAGGCAAGCGGGTGGAAAGCCCGCGGTTCGGCGTCGACCCCGACGTCTGCACGGGCGATCATAGCTGCATCCGGCTGTCGGGCTGTCCGTCGCTTACCGTCGCCGACAGCCCCTATCCCTTGCGCACGGACCCGATCGCCAAGGTGGACAATTCCTGCGTCGGGTGCGGCGTGTGCGGCGAGGTCGCGCACGCGGCGGCACTGTGCCCGTCTTTCTACCGGCTGACGCTGGTCCGCAATCCCGGCCCGGTCGAACGCTGGCGGCACCGCACCCGGCAGCGCGTGGTTTCGTGGCTGCGTGGCAGCGGGCCGGAGGCGCCGGCATGACCGCGCCGCGCCCATTCACCTGCCTGATCGCGGCCATCGGCGGCGAGGGCGGGGGGCTGCTCGCCCAGTGGGGGGCCAATGCGGCGGAAGAGGCGGGGCACCTGGTCCAGCACACCTCCGTGCCCGGCGTCGCCCAGCGGACCGGGGCGACGATCTACTATATCGAAAGCCTCACCCGCGATGCGGTGCCCGAGGGCGCCGAGCCCGTCTTCAGCCTGATGCCGGGCCCGGGCGACGTGGACGTGGTACTGGCCAGCGAACTGGTCGAGGCGGGCAGCATGATCAGCCGCGGTTTCGTGGCGCCCGATCGCACCACGCTGATTGCCGCCACCTCACGCGTCTTCACGATTGGCGAAAAGATGGCCATGGCCGACGGTCGGCTGGACGATGCCGCCGTCCGCAAGGCAATCGCCGAGCTGACGAAGGCGCATCTACTCGTCGATGCAAAGAAGGTGGCGGACCGCACCGGCACCCAGCCCAACGCGGTGCTGCTTGGCCTGCTGGCGGCCAGCAAGGCGACCCCCTATGACGTTGAGAGCTTTCGCGCGGCGATCGAACAGGAGGGGGCGCGGTCGCGCAGAACCTGGCCGGGTTCGAGGCGGGGCTTGCGGCCTATGCCGGCGTTGAGGAGGAGGCGCCCGCACCGGCCGCAGCCAAGCCGGACCATTCCGTCACCCGGCTGCCTGCGCCCGTGCAGGAGGTCGCTTCACTGGGGGTGACGCGCCTGGTCGACTACCAGAATGCCCGCTATGCCCAGAAGTACCTGGACCGGTTGGAGAAGGTCATCGCCCTGGACGGTGCCGCGCACGGCTATGCGCTGTCGCGCGAAACGGCCCGGCACCTTGCCCTGTGGATGGCCTACGAGGACCTGATGCGGGTTGCGCAGTTGAAGCTGAAACCGGATCGCTGGGCCCGCCTGCGTGCCGAGGCGGGGCCGGGCCGGACGACATCCTGACCGTCCACGAGTTCTTCAAGCCGGGGCTTCAGGAATGGTCGGCGTTGCTGCCGGCCGTTCTGGGCCGCCTGGTCCTGTTCGTGTCTGCCAAGACCGGCTGGAAGATGCAGTTCGAGATCCACCTCGACTCTTCCGGCATTCTCGGCACGCTGATGCTGCGCACGCTGGCGGCGTTGCGCAGGCTGCGCCCGTTGAGCCTCAGGGCCAGGCTTGAACAGGCCGGCATCGAACGCTGGCTTGCCGCCGTCGCCGAAGCCGCCCCGCGTGACTACGCGCTGGCCCAGGAGATCGCCGCGACGGCCCAGGTCAACAAGGGGTACGGCGAGACCCACGAACGTGGCGCAGGCAACATGGCGCGGCTGCTGGATGCCGTGCCCCGGCTGCCGGCGGATGGCGCCGCTGCCGCCTTGCGCGACCTGCGCGCCGCCGCGCTGGCCGATCCGGACCAGGACCTGGACAAGGTGATCGCCGGACGTTTGGCGGTGGCGGAATAACCGGTCCGATCCTTGAACACTGAGCCCATCGCCTACGGCCACGCGCGGCTCGCAGACTATGCTCTGGACCCCGACGTCATCCATGCCAATCACGGCAGCTTCGGGGCCGTCCCCAACGTGGTCGCCGAGGCGCAGGCGGCCTGGCGGCGGGAACTCGAGGCCAATCCGACGCGATTCTTCCGAACCCGCTATTCCACCCTGATCCGCGAGACCGCGGCCTGTGTCGCGGCGTTCCTGGGGGGAGAGGCCCGGGACTGGGTGTTCGTGGACAACGCCACGTCAGGGGTCAGCATCGTCGCCGCGTCCTGGGATCTTCAGCCGGGCGACGAGGTGGTCACCACCGACCAGGCCTACGGCGCGGTCCGCAAGGCGCTGTTGCATTACACGCGGCTGCGCGGGGCGAAACTGGTCGAAGTCCCGGTGCCGATTCCGGTCGCCGGCGAAGCCGATATCCTCGATGCGGTCGCCGGCGCCATCACGCCGCAAACCAAGGTCGCGGTCATCGACCATGTGGCCTCGCAAAGCGCGCTGGTTTTTCCCGTGGCAAAGCTGGCCGGCCTGTTCAGGTCGAAAGGCATCCCCGTCCTTGTCGACGGCGCCCACGCACCGGGCATGTTGGACCTCGACGTGCCGGCGCTGGGCGTCGACTGGTACACCGGCAACGGCCACAAGTGGCTGGGCGCGCCCCGGGGCTGCGCCTTCCTCTGGTGCCGGCGCGACCACCAGGCCGCCTTGCACCCGCTGGTCATTTCCCACGGCTACGGCGCGGGGTTCACCGCGGCCTTCGACTGGGCCGGGACCCGCGACCCCAGTCCGTGGCTCAGCGCGGCGGCGGCGATCGATCACCACCTCGCCATGGGCGGCGCTGCGGTCAGGCAGCGGAACCGCGCCCTGGCCCTCGCCGCGGGGCAAGAGCTTGTCGCGCGCTTCGGCACCGAAACCGCAGGCCCGCCCGACCTCACCGGCAGCATGGTCAGCATCCGCCTGCCCGGCGACCGGGCGGTCGGCCCCGATGACGGCCCCTGGATCGAGCGCCGGTTGCTGCGCCGGCCCGATGTCGAGATGGTCGTCGCGGCCATGAGCGGCCGGGCCTGGGTACGGCTGTCGGCGGCGATCTATACCGAAGTGGACGACCTGATCACGGCCGGTTTGGCGGCGGCGGAAGTGATGGAAGTGGACAACTCAGCCTGATTTGATCCTGATTGTGCCCAGGACGTCGGCAGCAAATCCCCGCTACGGGAGCAGGCGATGTGCAAGATCCTGCAGATCCGCCGCGACCACGTCCCAATCCTCCGACGGTTCCAGGTCCGTGGTCTGTCCTGGCCCGTGTTCCGTGGGGCGGGGGAAGAACCCGGTCTTCAGCCCCGCGGCCCGGGCGGCGGCAAGATCGCTGTTGTGCGCGGCCACCATCATCACCTCTTCCGGCTCCAGCCCCAGCGCAGCCGCGGATTTGAGATAGACCGCAGGCTGAGGCTTGTAGTCCTGCGCGATCTCCGCGCCCAGAATCGCGTCCCAGCGCAGGCCGCCGAACTTGGCAAGCCAGGTCATCAGTGCAATCGAGCCGTTGGAGCAGGGCGCAATGGCATAGCGCGTCTTCAGCGCTGTCAGTCCCGGCACACTGTCCGGCCAGGGCGGCAGCTTTTCCCAGGCCCGGTTGAGATCGACCCGCCCGGCCTCGTCGATCGCGCCCTCCAGGCCGAACGCCGCCAGCGTGGCGTCCAGGTCTTCCCGATGCAGGATGTCGAGCGCAACGTAGCCCCGGTTGCCGCTGCGAATCCCCTCCATCGCCGGCTGGTAACGGCCGCGCCAGGCATCGGCAAAGGCCAGCGCGTCCACACGTTCGCCGAACGCCGCGCCCACCTCCCGCGCCACGCCGCTGCGCCAGTCGACGACGGTGCCGAACACGTCGAAGATGAGGGCCTTGAGCATGGGGGCCTCCGTAAAGCTGTTCGGTTGCGAGGATAGGCAGACCTGTCGAGTACCGGAACCCCCTCATCCGGCCCTTCGGGCCACCTTCTCCCCCCGGGGGAGAAGGGAAGAAAGCCCCTCGCCCCAGGGGGGAGAGGGGTTGGGGTGAGGGGGTGCCGGTGAGCAAGCGGATATATCCCTAACACTATAGACCGGTTACATCC
>Ga0209782_1000009_pt1 | contig 124519 bp, 124 predicted proteins | sample WorMetmaBAHAMAS1_FD_187390 | JGI IMG/M metagenome (GOLD analysis project Ga0209782, IMG submission 187390) | Marine gutless worms symbiont microbial communities from Max Planck institute for Marine Microbiology, Germany - Inanidrilus... | ecosystem: Host-associated > Annelida > Digestive...
CAAGATCGTCGTCATCCTCAATGCACGCATGCGTGACCACATGGCCCAAATCGCAACCACGGAAACACCGCTCCTCCGCGTCGCATAACAAGACGGTTGCTCACCCCAACCCCTCTCCCCCATGGGGAGAGGGGCTAGAGCAAACCCGTCGCCCGGAAGCTGAAATAGTCGTTGCGGCCGATGATGACGTGGTCGTGCAGTGCGATGCCGAGGCGGGTGGTCGCCTCCTTCAGCTCCCGGGTGCTGTCGATGTCCTGCTGCGACGGCGTGGGGTCGCCGGAGGGGTGGTTGTGGACCAGGATGATGGCTGATGCGCCGCGATCCAGGGCGCGTTTGACCACCTCGCGGGGGTAAAGCGGGGTCTGGTCGACCGTGCCGCGATGCTGGAGCTCGTCGGCGATGAGTTTGTTCTTCCGGTCCAGGAGCAGGAGCCGGACCTGCTCCACCGTTTGGCGGGCGAGCACCGCGTTGCAATAGCCGATCAGCTTGTCCCAGGAACTGATCACGTGGCTGTTCAGAACCTCCTGCCGCGTCAGCCGCAGGGCGGCGGCCTGAACCACCTTCAGGCCGACCACGGTCGCCGTGCCGAGCTGAGGCACCGCCTGCAATCTTTCGGGCGGCGCTGCGATCACCGCGGCGAAGCTGCCGAACCGGTCCACCAGCGCCTTGGCGAGTGGTTTCACGTCGCGCCTGGGGATCAGCTGGGTCAGCACCAGCTCCAGAAGCTCATAGTCTTCCATCGACGCGCCCTGGTCGCGCATGAAACGCTGTCTGAGCCGTGTCCGGTGATTGTGATAGTGGGGCGTGTCCTGCGCGTCGCCGGCCCGTGCCACGGGTTCTGCCTCCTGCCAAAGGACGGTTCGGTTCCTCTGGCGGTGCCTATGGACGGGGCAGGGCGGAAACGGGGCGGCGCCTAGGTGTAGGGCGGCTGGTGCAGGCCTTCCGGCGAGGTGGTGAAGATCTCGTGGCCGTTTTCAGTGACGGCGATCGTGTGTTCGAACTGCGCCGACAGCGACCGGTCCTTGGTCACGGCCGTCCAGCCGTCCGCGAGGATCTTCACGTCGTAGCGGCCGGCATTGACCATCGGTTCGACGGTGAAGAACATGCCCGGCTCCAAGATCGGCCCCGTGCCCGGCCGTCCGTAATGCAGGACGCTGGGTTCGTCGTGGAACACGCGCCCGATGCCGTGGCCGCAGAAGTCGCGAACCACCGAGAACCGGTTCGCCTCGGCGTATTCCTGGATCGCCGCGCCGATGTCGCCCAGCTGGGTGCCGGGCCCGACCGCGGCGATGCCGCGCATCATCGCCTCGTAGGTGACCTCCACCAGGCGGCGCGCCTTTACTGGGATCTTGTCGCCGACGAAGAACATGCGGCTGGTGTCGCCATACCAGCCGTCCAGGATCACGGTGACGTCGATGTTGATGCAGTCGCCGTCAGTCAGCTTCTTCCGGTCGTCCGGAATGCCGTGGCATACCACATGGTTGACGCTGGTGCAGATCGACTTGGGGAAACCGCGATAGTTCAGCGGTGCCGGCACGGCGCCCCTTTGCACGATAAAGGCATGGCACAGCCGGTCCAACTCGCCGGTGGAAATGCCCGGTTCGACGTGCGGGGTGATGTAGTCCAGCGTTTCCGCCGCCAGGCGACCGGCGGCCCGCATCGCTTCGAATGCTGCCGCGTCGTGGCGTTTGATTCGGGACTGCGTCGCCTTCAGCATCTAGACCTCGGTTTCCTGGAGCGTCCGACCGGCCGCCATGGGAGGCACCACCGGCAGCGGACCCGCCAATTCAACTCCATCCAGCGAGAGGCTGCAATCATAACACAATGCCTCCACGCCTTTGGTTAACGCGGCATTCAGACCCGCGGCATAGCCGGGGTCGACGTTTTCCGCCACCCTGAAATGGGTACAATCGCCGCGCTGGACAAGATAGACCATCACGGCCCGGGCACCGCCGGCCACCATGTCGGCCAGCTCCTCCAGGTGCTTGGCACCCCGCTTGGTGACCGAATCGGGAAACTCCGCCGCGTCCGCGTGGGCTCCGTCGGTGCGGCGCAGGTGCACGTTCTTGACCTCGACATAGGCCGGCGGCCGGCCTTCGGCCTCCATCAGGATGTCGATCCGGCTGTTGCGGCCGTATTTCACCTCCCGGCGCAGGCTGTCATAGCCGGCCAGTTCCGGGATCCGGCCATCGGCGATGGCGTCGGCGACGATGCCGTTCGGGTTGTTGGTGTTGATCCCGATCAGGTGACCGTCGCGCTTCAGCAGTTCCCAGCGCCAGCGGAGCTTGGCGGTCGGGCTGTGGTTCGGCGCCAGCCACACCTCCAGGCCGGGATCCGCCAGCCCGCCCAGCATCGAGCCCGGATTGGGGCAGTGCGCCGTCACGACCGTGCCGTCATCCAGTTCGACGTCGCACAGGAACCGCTTGTAGCGCCGGACCAGACGGCCATGAACCAGGGGATGGGGGAAACGCATGGGCCGGCCTTATAGGCGCCCGCGCGTCGCACCGCAACGCCGCCCCGTCGATCGCCTCAGATGTCTCTGGGCAGGGTGGAGCTGTGCCAGGAATCGACGACCACGCCGCGTACCGTCAGTGTGTCGTCCACGTTCAACGTGACCTTCCAGACCTTGTTCTAGAAGAACGATGTCCCGGTGGCGTAGCGGCACAGCACGCTGTCGTCGATCCTGATCAGCATCTCGGATGTCTTGCATCGCGCCCCGAGCGACCGCATGCGGTTGATGGCGGTGCGGTGGTCGACGGGAACGCCCAGATAGGCCTCCAGGTCCGCGGCGGTCGCCGCGTTGTTGCGGTTGATCTGGAAATAGCGGGCTCCGGGCCGCCCGTCCGCGTCGCCGAACCCGCATCCCGCCAAAAGGCAAAGCGCGACCGGTGCCGCCAGGGCGAGGCGTGTCGCGGTCCGCCGCGGCGGGCTCACCAGAGGTATGGTTCCGTGTCGTGGCATCGCCGCCCAGTATGGAAGGCCCAGGCCCGGAAGTCATGCCCGCGGGCCTCGATCGCCCATGACAGGCCGGCCGCGCTTCGCATAGACTTCCGGGCCCTGTCCGTCCTTGCCCGGTGTTCCCCGATGCCCGCCACCGTCACAGCCGCCGTCCTGATCATCGGAAACGAGATCCTCTCCGGCCGCACCCAGGATGCAAACCTCGCCTATCTGGCGAAGGGGCTGAACGAGGTCGGCGTCCGGCTTGGCGAGGCGCGGGTGATCGCCGATGTGGAGGACGAAATCGTGGCGGCCGTGAACGCACTCAGGGCGCGGCACGATTATGTGTTCACCACGGGCGGGATCGGCCCGACCCACGACGACATCACCGCTGAATGCGTGGCCAAGGCGTTCGCGCGCCCGCTGATCCGGCACGCGGAAGCGCTGCGCCGCCTGGACGCGCACTACGAAAGGACGGGGATCGAGTTGAACGAGGCACGCCTCCGGATGGCGAACACGCCCGAAGGCGCCGACCTGATCGACAACCCTGTATCCAGCGCGCCCGGGTTCCGGGTTGAGAATGTCTATGTGATGGCCGGCGTGCCACGCATCTGCCAGGCCATGTTCGATGGCATCAAACACACGCTGGTGGGCGGCGCCCCCGTGCTGACGCGGACGGTGCAATGCGGCCTTCCCGAAGGCAAGCTCGCCGCGGGGCTGAAGGCGATCCAGGACCGTTTCGGCGAGGTGGAGATTGGATCCTACCCGTCCTACCGCGCCGGCGGGTTCGGTGTTGCGGTGGTGCTGCGCACGACCGATGCGGCCGTACTGGCCGCGGCGACGGACGCGGTCGCGGGCCTGGTGCGCGAGCTTGGCGACACGCCGGAGGTGCTGAAGGAAAGCGAAGGCGGCTGAGCCGCGACCGGAACGCGCGGTCCGGACTCGCATCCCGACACCGCAGGGGATATTCTATCCACAGGGGAAACACGTGCCGGGGCGATGCCACGTTCGCCCGGCGACGCGGTAGCGGGGGAAAGCGCCGCGTTTTCGCCACGTTTGCGGCCCAAGGTGGTCACAACGTCCCGTCACGATAAGAAACGAACAGACGCCCGAGGACGGGCGGGAGGCAAGTCATGATGATCAGGCGTCCCCGCATCGAGCTAGAGCGGGGAGATACCATTGGGGGAACGGCACCGTTGATTCTGATGAACCACGTTTCTTTCAGCGACCGGCGCCACAGCAGGTTCCTGCGCCGGGACGTCCGCCGGAAGACCAGCCCGACCGTGTGGCCCATTCTGTGGGTCACGGCCATCCTGGCGACGGCCGGATTCGCGGCGTGGCGCGTCGGCCTGCCGCTGGGCGGTATGGTCGAGCGCGTGGCCGGCCTGTTCTAGGTGCGGCGCGGCCTGCTTGTCCTGATCCTGGTTGCCGCCGGCCTCGCCGCGTGCGGCGACCGGGTCGGCGTCGGCGCACGCGGCGGCAACAAGCAGCCGACACAGTGGGGCGTGAAGATCAAACTCCCGCCGCCGGAATGACGACGCCGCGCGGCGCGGCTCAATTGAAGCGATACACGAAGCGGTAGGGTCGATAGGGACGGTACGGCCTGAAGGGCCGGACCACCCGATGGCCGAAGCGTGGCACGAACCGCCGTCCCGGCTGGAAACGGCCGGGCCGATGGCGCCATGGCGCGACCGCGGCCCGGCCCGCGAAGCGCGGCGCCGGACGGGCGTGGGCCGGATGCCACTGGGCCACGGGGGCGGGCTTGAACACGATTGTGAAATTGCTGTCGGCCGCCGCGCCGGCGGGAAGGGCGAACAACGCCGGCAGGGCGACGATCGCGGCGAGCAGGGACTTCTTCATGGGGACCTCCATCTGGCATTGCTGAGGACGCCTATGGACGGAGGGGGAACGGAAATGGCGGCCGCGACAGGCGGCGCCCTATCTGGTCGACGGGTCCAGGCCGTAGGGGCGATAGGTGACCGGCTTGTAGGTATAGGGCTGCGGCGAATAGGGGCTGGCGACCGCCCGCGCGCTTGCACCGGGGCCCTTCGCCGCGCGCAGCCATGTGCCCAGCGTCGCCGGGCCGACCCGGCAGAACTGCAGGCTGTCGCCGGCTTGACCGGCCGAAACCGGGCGCCAGCCGACGCTGACGGGCGCCATTTGCCTGTGGTCGCGGCTCGTGCCGTCCGGTCGCGCCCTCACCAGGCGCTGGGCCAGGCTGCCCATGTAGGTCGGCTGGCTCAGCCGGGCGCCGGTCGGAAGCCGCCCGGACCCCAGATGCCGGCCGATGTGCGACGGGACCGGCGGCCCGAAGAAGCGTGGACAGGCCTGCCCGTACTTGGCATAGGCCGCCGCGACGGTCTTGGCCTTGAAGATCGTGACGGCGTCCGTGTCGTCGTCGTCTGCGCCTGCAGGCGCCGCAACCAGCGCCGTTGCCAACAGAAGAGTGCCGCCCAGAAGTTTGTTCATCGGCCGTCTCGCGTGCCGTTAACCAATTGTTATGGTTACCGTATTTTCACCAAACTTAGCAGAGCGCATCTGCGGCGTCACGCCTTTCCGGCAGACGAAAGGCCGGCTGCCGCGGGGATGACAAATTCTGCTGGCAGACTGCGGGGCCGTGAAAGAGGGAGGATGCGCTCATGCAGAGGCGGACGTTGGCCCGACACCTCACACTGGCTTGCCTTGCCGCCGCCCTGGCCCTGGCCGTCCCGCCATCCGCCCGCGGCCAGGACACGATCGCGGTCGAACTGAACAAGATGGACCAGCGGGACGCGGACTGCCGGCTGACCTTCCTGATTCGCAATGCCGGGCCGGACCGTTTCGTGACCTTCAAGTCCGAGCTGGTCCTGTTCGGCGACGACGGGGTCATCGACCGGCGTTTCACCGGTGACATCGCGCCGCTGCGTCCGGCCAAGACCAGCGTCGTGTCGTTCGACCTGAAGGACCTGAAATGCACGAATGTCGGTCAGGTCCTGCTGAACGACATCGTCGACTGCCAGGACGTCGTCGGCGCCCGCACCGACTGCGTCGACGCGGTCACAGTCTCTAGCCGCGCCGGGATCCCGATGATCAAGTAGGTCCGGCCCGCCCGCTTGCCACCGCCGGGCGCCGCCGCTACCTTCGCCGGCCAAAGGCGGGCGTGGCGGAATTGGTAGACGCAACAGACTTAAAATCTGTCGGGCCTTCGGCCCGTGCCGGTTCAAGTCCGGCCGCCCGCACCAACGCACGCCGCCGCGCTGCAGGCACCCTGAATAAGAGTGTGAATATTTTGCGATTGATTTTGTAAAAAGGCTTGGGTACGGTCTCTTCAACATCATGGAGATCGCCGAATGCCTGTTCCGCCGAAAGATTTAGCTCAGCAGCTTCTCGACAAGTACCGCGAGCCCATTGTTGCCGTCGTGCGCGGCGCGTGGGATGACTGGCGAGCCAGCCCGTACGTCTGGGTCTGGCGCTGCAAGCGCAGCCGGGCGAACTTCGTGTGGGAACAGATCATCGAGCGGGCGCACCTAGCATTCGATAGTTCGTCGGGTGTCCGCATCATCGACGGCCAAGAGACCTACAAATCTCTGGTCGAGGACCGGGTCCTCTTTCGTTTCAAGAAGGGTGACGAGGCTGGCCTGACCGCCAATGTACCGACCCAGCTTGCCCTAGCTTTCCACGATCACGACCAGAGACCTGCTGGGCCTGCCCGAGGTCTACCGCGTCGAGGTTGTGTACCAGCTCAACCAGCTGGAAACCGAAATCGTCGACGTGATCGTGGTTGCGCGCGACGAAGACGTTGTGGTTTGGACCCACAGCTTGCTTGACGCTGACGAGGGGGTCGTGCCGTTGCCAATGCCAGCACCCAGCGATGAGACGCCGGCAGTTTCCACCCGGCGTCTAGTGCGCCCGCGCGACGTCTCCGAGACACCGGACAAAAAGAAGCTGGACTGACTATGTCCGGCGCGTTCAACGCCGACCTGCTGCGGGTCGCTCGGCAGGCGAGGGGATGGAGTCAGACAGAGCTCTCCAGGCGGTCGGGCGTCTCGCAGGCGAACCTGTCGAAGCTGGAGAACGGGCTGATCGGTCCCACCGATGAAGTCCTCGATCGAGTGTCCGACGCTCTGCACTTTCCCGAGTCGCTCTTCTTCGAGCCGGATAGAATGCTTGGGCTGCCGATGAGCGTCCATCCTATGTATCGGAAAAAGGCGAGCGTTGGTCAGCGCGGCCTCGAACGCCTTGAGGCCGAGCTTAATATCCGCCTGCTCCATATCCGCCGGTTGTTGAAGTCGGCCGAGTTCGAGCCCGAGCTGCCACTGCCGGAAATGGACATCGACGAGTTTGGCGGCGACCCGGAGCAGATCGCGGCCCTTGTGCGTCGCACGTGGCTCGTCCCGACTGGGCCGATGAAGAACCTCGTGGGGTGGGTCGAAAGGGCCGGATGCGTGGTAGTGCAGTGCGAATTTGCCGCCCTTTCGGTCGACGGCGTGACCATAAGCTCCCCCGGCATGCCGCCCTGCATCTTCTTGAACCGGAACCAGCCGGCTGACCGCCAGAGATTCAGCCTCAGCCACGAACTCGGCCACATCGTTATGCACCGGGTGCCGTCGCCCACGATGGAGGATGAGGCCAACTCCTTCGCTTCCGCCTTGCTGATGCCGGCGCGGGAGATTCGTCCATACCTGTCTGGGCGCCTCACGATCCAGAAGCTCGCCGCCCTCAAGCCGGTCTGGCGTGTCTCTATGCAAGCGCTCCTCTTTCGGGCGAAGACCATAGGGGCAATTACCGCGAACCAGAGCCAGTACCTTTGGCGGCAGATCAGTGCCCTCGGCTATAGAAGGAGCGAGCCCCCAGAACTCGAATTCCCGGCTGAGGAGCCCGACGTACTCCCGGAGATGATCCGTGTGCACATTGAGGATCTGGGCTACGAGATTAAGGACCTGTGCTCAGTGCTGCACGTATTCGAGGACGACCTTCGAAGCATACACTCGCTGCCCGGCAAGCTAGGCGGACCAAATCTTCGCGTCGTCAAATGAAGAACAGGTGGGCTGGTTCGGTATTCCGGTATCTCATTGTAAGTGAAAAGACTTATGCCTAGTGGTAACCAAGGAATTGCATTACTAGCGGAAGCCTTGCTTGCGGCGTCGCGTTCACGGACCTCGTGCAATGGCCGAGTTTGAGGGCAATCCATACTGGACAGCCGATAACCCGCACGGCTACTCCGCCGAGGACCTCCAGCACCTTGAAAAAGAAGAGTTGGTCGAGGTGATGAAGACCTGGTTCTTCCATAACTTCGAGGACCCAGCCGAGAAGACCCCATATGAGAGCGCCGAGGGCGGCTACATCTACATTTGGGGCGGGCCGTATGATGCCTCAGATGTTCTCTCGTCGGAGTTCGGGGACTACGTGCCTGAAAAGGTCATCAACGAAGTCGTTGCCGGGGTGCAGGCGGACGGCCACTACGACTGGGCGCCCAGGAACACAGGCGACGACGATCTTGTAGGTGATGCTGACCAAGTACCTTGGCGACCGCTGCCGGCCATGCACGCACTCAAACCTCAGACCGACGAATTGACTGCCCGTCAGCACGTTCTGGACCGCTTGGCTGCCTTGGAGATAGCCGTAGCCGAGCTGGACGATAAAGATGCGATGATTGGGCACAACCAGCCACCAGAGCCGCTAGAAGACACTCCACTTACGGCGGATGACAGACGGACCGCCAAGCTGGTCATAGAAGTGGTTCGCGCTGAGGCAGAGAAATCTGTGCCGGATGTCAGCCGGTTGGATCAGGAGGCATCAAAGCTCCGCAGGATTGGGGCTAGATTGGGGGAGTGGCTTCAGACACAGATTGATGTCGGTGCCAACGCCTTCTCGAAGACCCTAGGCATTGGGCTTGCTGCTGCTCTTATCGCCAAGTTGACAGGTCTCTATGAAGCTCTTGTTGGCGCTTCTCAGGCTATCGCCAATTGGATTGGACACCTGGGCGGTCTGTTGTGAGGGGCAACGTCACCCCGATTTGTCGACAGGTTTGAAGCAGACAGCAGTACTCGGGCCCGGTCCCGGCAATACGGGCCATGCGCAGCTTATTCAGGCTAGATAGTGGGAACTCATCCACTGCTTGTATTGACTCTTTGTCCACAGGCAAAGTCCACACTGCGTGGATTTGCGATAGCACTTAACGCGTTTGATAGTGGTAGCAGGCTGGCTTCTGCTCGAGCCGGTTCAAGTCCGGCCGCCCTCACCAATGCAAGCCACTGAGCCGCAGGCGAAGGTCTCCCCAAGATCCCAAAAAGTCACGACCGCTCGACCAGGCCGCTGCGCGCCTTGAGCGCGGCGGCCAGTCGTTCCACGGCGGCTGCCAGTGCGATGCCCAGCGCCAGGGCGGACGCCGGGATCAACGGCATGCCGTAGCGCTGGAGGTTGTGGGTGAGCAGGCTGTGGAAAGCGAGCGACAGCAGCGCCGGCAGGGCGAACCAGAAGAGATCCGGCCTGCCGCGCCGCAAATGCACCCACACGAGTACCAGCAGCACCGGGACGGAAACCAGGCTGACCTTGTCGGGGAACATGCCGCGCACCGCGATCGGCAGCGTGGCGGCCAGATGGCGCAGCGGCTCCTCTCGCAGGCGATCGATCACCTCGGCGCGTTTTTCCGCCAGCAGGTTCGCCTTCTTGGCCCGGTCCCATTCCCGGGCCGCCGACAGGCGAAAGCCGTCGGGATTGTCGGGGTCGAGCCGCGCTGCGGCGTCCGGAAACAGCCTTTCGGCCAGGGAGTCCCCGAAGTCGGGCAGCCAGTAGACGAAGGCCGCCATGTACTCGCCCCGGTTCATCTGGTTGTAGGCGGCGCGCAGCGCCAAGACGAAACCGCCCACCTGGACCGCGAATGCCGGGTCATCCGCCAGGGCCCGGTTGCGCAGCGTCCAAGGGGCCTGAACGGCCGAGAAGGCGGCACCGAATGTAAGGGCCAGGGCCAGAACCCGTGCCCGCCGGCCCGGCGTCCACCAGGCCGAAACGGCCACCACCAGGGCCGCCACGACGCCCACGTATGTGAACGCGGGCCGGGTCAGGGCCAGCGCCCCGAACAGGACGCCCACCGCCACCATCCAGCCCAGGTGCCGGTCCTTCATGCCGCGCAGCAGGCAATACCCGATCCAGGCGACCAGCGGGATGGCGATGTTCTCGGTGTGAAAGAACCGCACCGGCGTCTCCAAGGCATCGACACCACCGATGTAGACCAGCGCCGCCAAATGCGCCGCGCCCGTCCTGCCCGTGATCCGGCGTGCCGCAAGCCAGACGGCCAGGATCCCCGCCAGCCCGAGCGCCATCTGGACATAACGGGCGTTGCCGAAACGGAGGTCGCAGTCCTGTTCATGCGCCAGGAAACAAGCGGTCGCTTCCTTGAAGGCCGGGTCGACGGCCATCAGGCCTGCAAGAAAGAGCGGGTATCCAGGCGGGACCTGGTTGCCCGGCCGCGTTTCCTTGCCGCCGCGGGCCGGCCCGAACGTGCCGTACTGCAGAAGGCTGTAGGCATAGCTGACATAGAGTTCGGCGTCGTGCTGGGGCGGTTTGTCGTCCATACGCGGCAGCATCACCGCGGCCGAAAGCGCCACGAAGCAGCAGATCGCGAGCGCCAGGCTGGCGCGCGTGTCGAGGGCAAGTAACCTCATGGCCGCGTCACCACGAACCGGGTCGGCTTTTTTCAGGTTCGGCGGGTGCGTCGGTCACTCTTCCAGAACTGCCTGGACCTCCCCGTCGGAAATGGCTTCCGCCAGCCGCCGGTGATCCCGCTCGGTGACGTCCGCATAGCGGTCGGCGTATTCCACCATCGCGTCGTCGAAGGTCTCGTCCTCGCCGATATAGCCGCGGATCATCATCGCGTCGCCCGAGCGCGCATGCGCGAAGGCAAGGGTCTTGCCGCACAGGCCTGCATAGGCGGAAAGCCGCTTGGGCGACAGGGCTTCCACGTCGATCTTGCCCTTGCCGTCCCACAACTGGCGCACATAGAAATCGACCCGCTCGCTGCCGCGCGGCTTCCAGCTCGCCCAGCCCAGGAAGATGTCGCTGGTGGCCTGGATCAGGCGCTGACCCTCGACGACGCGCTGGCCTGATTGTTTGAAGGCGCTGGCTCCGAGATGGCGTTCCAGAACGGATGGAACGGCCTGTTTGAGTTGCAGGAACAGCGGTGTTCTGTCGTCGGACTCCAACAGAAGAACCAGGCAGCGGGTGCCGACACTGCCCACGCCAACCACCTTGCGCGCCACGTCCACGACCGAGAAACGGTCGATCAGCACCCGCCGGTCGAAGGGAATGGACTTGCGATACCTTTCGAAGAACCGGTCGGCTTCGCGCGCGCCGGCCTCGGCGAGTTGTTCGTCGATGCGCACGATCCGCGGCGGGTCGGGCACGATCACCCGGCGCCCGCCGACGATATCGGTCAACTTGTCGAGCGCCCTGAGGCTGGTCTTGCCGGCCGCCTTTCCGACGATCTTCTCCTTCCATTTGCGATGTTTCTTGCCGTGTGTCTCGATCCGCTCGAGAACCGCGTCCGCTTCGAAGCGGTAGTAGTGCAGGTCCAGCGGGTTGAGCTTGGACGCTTCGACGATGAAGGTGCGGTAGTCGCGCATCGCCGAACGCGTGGCGGCGCGGCACTGTTCGGTCGGGAAACCCTTGTTGCGCGCCGCCACCGTAATGCTGGCCGCCAGCCGTTTGACATCCCACTCGAACGGACCCGGCAACGTCTCGTCGAAATCGTTGAGGTCGAGCACCGCGCGGCGGTCCGGCGCGTTGTACCATCTGAAGTTCCCGAGATGGGCGTCGCCGCAAAGCTCGACCCACAGGTCCGTCCAGGGCCGCGCGGCCAGGTCGTCGGCCATGACCGCGGCGGCGCCGCGAAGGAAGGTGAAGGGCGTCCGGCTCATCCGTCCGTAGCGCAGCGGAACGACCTCGGCCAGGCGGGTCGCATCCTGTGTCTGAAGGGTTTGCAGCGGATCCGACCGGTCGGCATCCGCGGGCAGGTCGGCCTGGGCCGCGAGGGAAACCAGGTCCCGCTGCGCGCGCCCTGCGTCATACCGGTCGCGAGGCGACGCGTGATCGTATGCCAATGTGGGATTGGTCTTTTGCGCAGGCCTGAGCATGCCGCACTCCCTTTGTTGCTTATCGTTTGTTGCTGTCAATATAGCCGAAGCCCGGAACACCGCGCACGGTTTCCATCCGCACCGCGAATTGCAGCGTGCGAGAAACGCGCGCTATGCTCGTCCGAAAGGGGGGAGGTCCCATGTCTGCTCGAACCGGTTTACTTGCACGATTTCCTGCTGGGATGCAGGTCGCGCTCTTTGCCTTTCTTTTCCTGGCCGTTGTTCCCGCGGCCTACGCCCAGGAGGCCGAGGGTTTGGACCTGTTGTCCATGACTGTCGGGCTGCTTGGCGGCCTGGCCTTATTCCTGTTCGGAATGGACCAGATGACGTCAGGCCTCAAGGCCGCCGCGGGCGAGCAGATGAAAGTGGTGCTGGCAAAGCTGAGCGCGAACCGCGTCATGGGGGCCGTGACCGGCGCCCTGGTCACCGCCGTCATCCAATCCTCCTCGGTCACCACCGTGCTTGTCGTCGGTTTCGTCAGTGCGGGCCTGATGACGATGATGCAATCCATCGGCATCATCTTCGGCGCCAATGTCGGCACCACGATCACCGCCCAGATCGTGGCGTTCCGGGTCACCGAGGCGGCCCTGCCGATGCTGACGATCGGCTTCCTGATGACCTTCGTCTCCAAGCAGGGCAAGACCCGGCACTATGGCGCGATGCTGATGGGCCTGGGCCTGATCTTCTTCGGCATGTCGGTGATGAGCGACGCGATGGCGCCGCTGCGCACGCACCCGCCGTTCCTCGAATTCATGCAGGCCATGAAGAACCCGTTCCTGGGGATCGCGGTCGCCGCGCTGTTCACCGCGTTGGTGCAGTCCTCGTCGGCGACGATCAGCCTCTCCGTGGTCATGGCGACGCAGGGATTCGTGACGCTGGAAGTGGGCATCCTGATTGTATTCGGTGCCAAGATCGGCACCTGCGTCACCGCACTGCTGGCGGCAATCGGCAAGCCGAGGGACGCGCTGCGCGCTGCCCTGGTCCATGTCTTGTACAACATCCTTGGCGCGTTGTTGTGGATCGCCTTCATCGATGTCCTTGCCGGGATGGCGGTCACGGTCTCGCCCCGCTACGAGATGCTGACCGCGTCCGAACGGCTGGCCGCGGAGGTGCCGCGGCAGGTGGCGAATGCAGCGACCATCTGGGCCACGGCCAACGTGGTGATCTTCCTTCCCTTCGTGGCGCTGTTCAGCCGGGCGGTGACCATGATCGTTCCCGACCGGCCGGAACCCGACACGGTGATCGTCCGGCCGAAGTATCTCGATGACGCCCTGATTTCCGTGCCCGCGCTGGGGTTGGAGCGCGTCCAGATGGAACTGGGCCACATCGCCGAATGGGTCGACAAGATGCTGCGCGGGTTCAAGCCGGCGCTGGAGAGCGGTGATCCCGAGGCGTTCAACGACATCATCAAGGATGGCGACAGGGACGTCATTCTGCGGGATGCGGTCGTCGGCTTTTCGCAGCGCCTGTGGCGCGGCGAGCTGACGGACGAGGAGGCGGTCCTGCACGCCCGGCTCCTCGGTGCGGCGACTGACATAGAGAGCATCTCGGAGGTGATTTCCAGGGAACTGGTCCCGGTCGGCCAGGCGTTTCTGAAGCAGGACATCCAACCCAGCGAGACGACGGGCGAGATGCTGGAGCAGGCCTACCTGACGGTCTGCAGGGCCGTTGAGGATGCCTTCAAGGCCGTGACCAAGGACGACCAGCGGTCGGCCCAGGACGTTCTCGTGCATCGGGACGAGTTCTGGAGGCTCAGCGAACAGGTGCTCCGTCGGCAGGCCGAGCGTCTGGCGCGAGACGATCCCGACCGCCTGACCAAGCATCGGCTACAGACCGACATCCTGGACAAGCTGCGCCGGATCTATCTGCTGGCCGACCACATTGCCGCAGGGATCCTCCCGGCCAACGTGGCGGCGCGGGAGTACGAGCTGAACGTCCAGGAAGCCTGACGGGCCTGCGGCAATCGGTCAGATCACCGCGTCTTCCAGGGCCTCCATGTCGTGCACGACGACGAAGCCGCGGCCGACCGTGACCAGACCCAGATCGCGCCACTCGGCAAGCTGGCGGTTGACGCTCTCGCGCGTCACGCCCAGCTCGTCGGCCAGGCCCTGCTGGGAGAGGCCGTGCTCGATCCGCAGGCCGCCCGACCGGTCAGGCTTGGCGTCTGCCTCGCCGTAGGTCTGCAGGCGTTTCAACAGGCGTTCGGAGAGTTCAAGGAAGACCGACTCCTCCGCCAGTTCGGTGGTCCTGCGCAGCTTGTCGCACAGAAGGTCGAACACCGAGAGGCGCAGCTCGGCGCTGTCCTTTAGCAGGAGGGCGAAATCGTCCCGTCGGATTACCAGTGCATCGGTTTCTTCCGCGGTGACGGCGTCGGCCGTACGCTCCTGGCCGTCGAGAAGGGCGATCTCGCCCACCACCTCGCCCGGCAGGATCGTGTTGATGATCATCTCCGAGCCGTCCATCGAAGTGGTCGTGATCTTGATCAGGCCGTTGACCACGATCATCATCGTGTCGCCCGGGTCGCCCTTGCGAAACACGGTCTTGTTTGCCGGAAACCGGACCGTGCGCACATGAAGTTCCAACGTCTCCAACTGCCTTTCCGACAGGCAGCGAAGGATCGAGGAGCCCTTCAGGAGCTCCCTTGTTTTCGGTCCAGCCATGCCTCGTTTCTCCCCCAGCACCGACCCACGGTAGTATAGCCCGCGGACGGGGCGCTGGAGCAAGCCGTGCATTGCCTGTCGGTGCCTTCGCGCCATGCGCGCGCCCGCGGCGGTTATGGTTAACGATCCATTCAAGACCGCGGCCAAACGCCTGGTCCAGCAAAAGTACTAGTGCTGCGGTCCCGCCCTCAAACCCCGTCCGGGTCTGCCGCCCGCAGCTGGGGTTCGGCTCGGAAACTTATTGAATTCAAGTAATTATGCCTGGCCGGCCGGGCCGGCGTGGAAGCCTGCGGCGGGGTGTCCGTACGGCCGGCCCTGCATTCGAAAGTATGCTGACGTTAAGCCGCCGGAAAGCACCGGCTGCTAGCGTGGGGGTAATGGGAAAGAAGAACAAACAACTGGCAGGGCTCTGGCGCGCCGTCCCTTGGAACGCGTTCCGTCGAAGACGAGGCGATTCGGCCTGGATAGAGGCGCACCCGGAAGCCCCGGGTCAGCGGATCCCGGTCGCAAGGCTCGGACACACCCGCGTGTGAAGCCGACCGGAGTCACGGCTGCCAGGACAAGACGAGGCAGGCATGGTCGATCAGGTTGAAGTTCAGCCTCAGGGCAGGGGCGCGCCGCTTGGGACGCGGCTGCGCGCATGGGCACACTCGCTCGGTCGGGCGCGGGTCGTCTGGCTGTTGACCGGTGCGGCGATCGCCGTGTTGTGGGCCGGTGCCGGGGCGGCGATCCAGCACCAGCGTTCCACGGCGATGGTCGATGACCGGCAGGCGGGCTTGCGGGCCGCGGCGGCCGTCGTCGACAGCGCCGCTCTGTTGTTCGGTGCGACGGACGCGGTCTTGACCGGGGTTATCCAGCGGGCAGGGGATCGGGCCGATCCGGATTGGCGATCCCTGCTGCGGGATGCGGGCGCTTCTGTTCCCGCCGGTATTGCGTACCTGGCGGCTTACAAGACAAACAGCCGCCTCATCCACCGGACCGGCGCTCCGACCGATCATCGGGAGAGCATTGCGACCCTGGATCACTTCCGCACGCCTATCGTGACCGGGTCCCCCGGTCTCTATGTGGGCCAGCCCTATGCCGATTCCGCCACGGGCCGCACTCTGGTGCCACTGGTACGGCTTTATCCCGGCCCCGGCCGGGCGCTGAGGGCCGTGCTCGTGGCTGCCGTCGAGGCCGGCGCACTCGAGGAGCGCCTCTCGCTGCAACCCGGCGCAATGGCGCTTGCGCGCTCTGACGGAACGCTGCTTGCCGTGGCCACGCCATGGGCGGTCGACCGCGAACCCGCAGGCGGCGCTCTGTCCGCGTGGCAGCAGGGTGCCGTCGTCGAGGCGACCAACGGGTTGCCTCTGCTGGCCGCGGCGACCATCGTCGATGGCCCGGCGCAGGCGGCGTCACACCGCCACGGTGTCCAGCTTGTGGCGGCGGCCTTAATTGCGAGCATCGGGCTTGGTGCCTTTGCCCTGCTGTGGCGCCGGCCGACCCGCGACCAGGCGACCGCCGCCCCCGCCGCCAGCGACCGTGACGACGTCGCTCATGCCAAGTCGGTCCTCCTGGCAACGATCAGCCACGAGTTCCGCACACCGTTGAACGCTGTCATCGGGTTTGCCGAGGTCATCCGGGACCAGGCTTCCGCGCTCCCGCCTGAGAAGGTGGGCGAATACGCCCACGACATCGCCGCCAGCGGCGAGCGCCTGCTGCAGATGGTCAACGACGTGCTCGACCTGAGCCATATCGAGACCGGCCGCTACGAGATCCGTTCGCAGCGGCTGGACCTGGTGGAAATCGGAGAGTCGGTCAACCGCATCGTCGCTCCCCTGGCCGAAGAGCGTGGCGTTACGCTGGCCGCACCTGCGATCGCCGAGGACCTGGAATTGGAGGCCGACCGGCGCGCGGTGATGCAGATCTTGTACAACCTCGTCGACAACGGCGTGAAATACACTGAACCGGGCGGCACTGTATCCGTGACGGCAGTCAAGTCGGCAGATGGAACGGTCCGTCTTGACGTTATGGATGACGGGGTGGGGATCCCCGAGACCGACTTGGACCGGGTGATGCATCCCTTCGAGCAGTCCCGGGATATCCTGACCTCGTCCAACGGCGGGACCGGCCTGGGGCTGGCCCTGGTCGGCAAGCTAACCGAGCTTCACGGGGGTAGTGTTGAAATCGAGAGCAGGCAGGACCAAGGCACTGTCGTCTCTGTCTACCTGCCGGATGAAGGGCCCGCCTGAGGGCGCGTGGTGTGTCGGTAAGACTCCCTTAACTTGCGGCCTTCTACTGTTCGCCTCGGGTGCTTCCCCCAATGCTGGGGACTGGTCAGAAGGGCGTTACATGTGGCCGTTTAGCGTTACGAGAGGCCTGGCCGGAAGGCGGTCAAGTGCGTTGCCCCGTCCCACAGCCGGGATCTCATCGGTCGCCGGGGGTGTTCATACCATCCCATTGAATGCAGATGCTGCAGGGGCGCCGAACCTCTGGTCACAGAGGTTGACCGACCTGTTTCTCTACTGGAAGGCTAAGCGCGCGGGAAGGCCTTTTCCTGGACGGGCCGACATCGACCCCTTGGATATCCCCGCCCTGTTGCCCATCGTTTTTCTTGTCGACGTGGCCCGAGAGCCGGCCAACTACCGGTTCAGGCTTGCAGGGTCGGAGTTTGCACGAAAATACGGTGCCGACCCTACGGGTCGAACGCTGGAGCAGGTCAATCGGCACGCCCATGCCGAGGCCATTTTCCGCGACTACGCCACCTGTGCGACCGAGGCCACCCCAGTGGCCTCCCGTAACAGCTTCCTCAATGACAAGGGCGTCTTCTGGAAGTATGAGCGCGTTCTGATGCCGCTGGGCGACGCGCCGGGACGCGCGGCGATGATCCTCGGCGGCATGGATATCAATATCCCCCTGGACGAACTGTCGAAACTCGAGGCCGCCCGTAGTGGCAATTCCGCGGGCAGGTCGGCGGGTCACCGCCCGGCCGGCTGGTTTTCGCTGCGACCGCGCTGAAGTGCGAACGCCCCGTCCGAAGGACGGGGCGCTGCCTTGTCGTGCGGGCCGGTCGGTGCGGGCGTCGGGGCGCCACGCGGCCGCGCCGGCAGCGCGTGGGTCTAACCCCGGCGGCGGCGACCCATGTTCAGTTCCAGGTAGGCGCGCGCGTCGATGTGCCCGTTGTTCATCTTCAAGATCTGGCGGTAGTCGCGGTTGAACTCGGTCCGCATCAGGCGCTGAAGCTCGTCGTCCCGCTTGCCACCGAACAGGTTTCCAAGGTTCAGAAGCATTGCTGTGTCTCCTTTTTTCGGCCACTTTCAAAGAGCCGATGTTGCATTGCACAATGAGCACTATAATGGGCAAGGCGGGCGCGATGTCGATCCAAAAAAATGCCGGTGTGTCACGCAGTTATTGCATGGGTCGTGGTAACAGTTCATTCACGAAACGGGCGTAGCGTCTGCCGTTCTCCCGCCAGAATTGTTGCATATGCGAAGTGGGCGGTCTCGTGCGCCGGATCGGCCTGCGCGCAATCCGCTGACGGCGGGGACCTCGCCCGACCTCCCCGAGCCGCAGGGCCTAATGCGAGTCCCGCGGGATCCCCATGGTCTCGGCCACGTTCAGGAACAGGGTCGCCGGCTCAAGGCAGGCTCCTTCCGCGAGCTGCCCCACCATCGCCCGGTAGATCTGCTGCCAAGGCGTCTGGTCTTCGGGGTAGTGCGGCGCGGTCTCGGCCCGGCGACGTTCAAGTTCGGTCTCGTCCACCAGCATGTCGACCGTGCGATTGTTCAGGTCGACGCGGACCCTGTCCCCGGTCTTCAGCAGCATCAGGCCGCCGCCGACGGCGGATTCCGGGGAGGCGTTCAGGATCGAGGGACTGCCTGAGGTGCCGCTCTGGCGCCCGTCCCCGATTGTCGGCAGGTCGGTCACGCCCTGTTTCACCAGCGCATCGGGCGGCAGCATGTTGACCACCTCGGCCGAGCCAGGATAGCCCACCGGGCCGCAGCCGCGGATGAACAGCAGTGAGTGGGCATCGATCTCCAGCGAGGGGTCGTTGATGCGCTCGTGATAGTCCTCTGGCCCTTCAAACACGATGGCCTTGCCTTCGAACGCGTTCGGATCGTCCGGATTGCTGAGATAGCGATCCCGAAAACTCTTGCCGATCACCGAGGTCTTCATGACCGCGCTGTCGAACAGGTTCCCTCCCATGACCAGGAACCCGGCCTGGGTCATCAGTGGATCGTCCAGCGGACGAATGACGGCGTGGTCGATCTCGCTCACGCCGCCAACATTCTCCGCCACGGACCTACCGGAGACCGTCATGGCGTCGCCGTTCAGGTGGCCGGCATCCAGCAGCAGCTTCATGACGGCAGGGACGCCGCCGGCCCTGTGATAGGCCTCGCCCAGATACTCGCCGGCCGGCTGGCAGTTGACGATCAGGGGAAGCGCGTGCCCATAGGTCTGCCAGTCGTCGTTGGTCAGTTCGACGCCCATGTGGCGTGCGACGGCGATCATGTGCGGCGGGCAGTTCGTCGAGGCCCCGATCGCCGAGGCGACGGCAATGGCGTTGATGAAGGCGTCACGGGTCATCACATCGGACGGCCGCAGGTTCTCTTCGACCATCTCCACGATCCGCTTGCCGGTCGCATAGGCCATCTGCCCGCGCTCGCGATAGGGTGCGGGAATGGCGGCGCAGCCGGGCAGGGACATGCCGACCGCCTCGGCCAGGGAGTTCATCGAGGTCGCCGTCCCCATGGTGTTGCAGTGTCCGATGCTGGGTCCGCCGGTGGCGACCATGTCGATGAACTCGCCATAGTCGATCTCGCCGGCCGCCAGCCGCTCGCGGGCCTGCCAGACCACGGTGCCGGAGCCGGAAAGCTGTCCCTTGTAATATCCGTCCAGCATCGGCCCGCCCGACAGCACGATCGCCGGGATGTTGACCGTGGCGGCCCCCATCATCATCGCCGGTGTGGTCTTGTCGCAGCCGGTGGTGAGCACGACCCCGTCCAGCGGATAGCCGTACAGCACCTCCACCAGGCTGAGATAGGCGAGATTGCGGTCCAGCCCAGCCGTTGGCCGCTTGCCGGTTTCCTGGATCGGATGGACTGGGAATTCCAACGCCACGCCGCCGGCGTCGCGGATCCCTTCCTTGACCCGCACCGCAAGTTCCAGGTGATGGCGATTGCACGGCGCCAGGTCGCTGCCGGTCTGGGCGATACCGATGATCGGCCGACCCGACTGCAGTTCGCCGCGCGTCAGCCCGAAATTGAGATAGCGCTCGAGATAGAGCGCGGTCATTCCCGGATTGTGCGTGTTGTCGAACCATTCCTTGCTGCGCAGCGTACGTTTGGTGCTGTCGGTCATGTTCCCACCTGTCCTCATCGGTGTTCTTGGCGACCGGGCGACCGGCCGCGTTGTCCGGATGGTTTACCACAGGCGCGGCACCGCCCGCCAACTGGCCCGGTTTCGCCATTCCGCCCTAGGATCAGTCCAGGGGCAGGGAGGTCCGGATGGATCAAAGAACGCCGCAACTGCGCACCATACCGTTGCCCGAACTCGGCATGCCGACGGTCGAGCCCGTGATCCCGGCGGAGGTATACGATGCGCGTCTTCAGGCCGCGCGCGATCGTGCCCGCGAAGCGGGTCTGGATATCCTGATCTTTTATGCGGACCGCGAGCACAGCGCCAACCTGGCTTACCTCACCGGCTTCGATCCCCGCTTGGAAGAGGCGCTGCTGATCCTGGCGCCGGATCGTGTGCCGGCCCTGTTGCTGGGGAACGAGATGTTCGGCTACGCCGATCTCAGCCCCGTCGATCTCAGGAAGGTGCTGTACCAAAGCTTCGGCCTGATGGGCCAATCGCGTGCCGATAGCGATCCCCTGGAAATGATCCTTCGCGCGGAGGGTATCGCCGGCGGATGCCGGGTGGTACCGCTGGCTGGAAATACTTCGACAAGACCGAGAGCGCCGACCCGGAAGGCACGATCGAGATCCCGGCCTACATTGTCGACACGCTGCGGTCGGTCGTCGGTCGCGAGGGGGCGGTGGTGAATGCGGGCGCCATCTTCATGAACCCCGCGGACGGCCTGCGCGTGATCAACGAAGTCGAGCAGCTGGCCGCTTTCGAGTTTGCCGCCTGCCAGACCTCGACGGCGGTGCGCAACCTCTTGACCGGGATCCGGCCCGGGATCAGCGAGTTCGACGCCGCGCGCCTGTTGGGCCTCAACGGCGTGCCGCAGTCCTGCCACCTGATGCTGTCCAGCGGCCCGCGCGCCTCCTTCGGATTGCCCAGTCCCACGGCCAAGACGATCGAGCCCGGCGACCGCTGCACGGTGGCGTTCGGCGTGTGGGGTGCGTTGAACTGCCGGGCCGGCTTTGCCATTGCCTCGGAGGACGAACTGCCGGCGCCGATCGGCGACTATCTCGAACGCCTGGTCTTCCCGTATTTCGCGGCGATCGCCGAATGGTACGAAACCGTCGGGATCGGTGTTCCGGGCGGGGTCCTTTACGAGATCATCGAGCGGCGGCTGGGCGACCAGTTCTTCGGCATCTTCCTCAACCCCGGCCATCTGCTCCATCTGGACGAATGGGTGCATACACCGATTGCTAAGGCCTCGGAGGTGCCGCTCAGGTCCGGCATGGCCCTGCAGGTCGATATCATTCCGGCAACCGGCACCGACTATTTCACCACCAACATCGAAGACGGGATCGCGTTGGCCGACGAGGCGTTGCGCACCGCCTTTGCCGACCGTTATCCGGACGCCTGGGGCCGCATCCAGGCGCGGCGTGAATTCATGGCGGTCGAGTTGGGGATCAGGCTCAAGGAGGAGGTGCTGCCGTTCTCGAACATCCCCGCCTATTTGCCGCCGTTCTGGCTGAACCCGAAAAGGGTCGTCTGCCTGGCGACATCGGGTTGAGACGACGGGATGAATCTGCGTCTGCCCGGTTGACAACGTCTCAAAGCCGGTCAGACTAGGCGCCATAACAGCCTTATCAGTGCCGGTTGAACGGCGTACAGGGAGGCACAACCAAAACACTAATACATGTGCCCGAAGTGAAAGCGGTGCACTCACCAAACAGACCCAGGGAGGTTTACGAATGGGTGTCAAGAAACTTGCGCTCGGCCTTGGCGCCGGGCTTGTCCTTTCCATGGCCGTTGCCAGCGGTGCATCGGCCCAGGTGATTGGCGTCAGCTGGTCCAACTTTCAGGAAGAACGCTGGAAAACCGACGAAGCGGCCATGAAGGCGGCCATCGAGTCGGCCGGCGGCACCTACATCAGTGCCGATGCGCAGAGCTCCAACGAAAAGCAGATTGCCGACGTTGAAAGCCTGATCACGCGCGGCGCCGAGGCGCTGATCATCCTGGCGCAGGACACCGACGCGATCGTGCCGGCAGTGCAAAAGGCGACGGCCGAAGGCATTCCCGTCATCGGTTACGACCGGATGCTGGAAGTGTCCGGCGTCTTCTACCTGACCTTCGACAATGTCGAGGTCGGCCGCATCCAGGCGCGCGAGGTCTTCAAGGTCCAGCCGAAGGGCAACTACGTGTTCATCAAGGGCTCGCCTGCGGACCCGAACTCCGACTTCCTGCGCGGCGGACAGCAGGAGATTCTCCAGGCCGCGATCGACAGCGGCGATATCAAGGTGGTCGGCGAGCAGTACACCGACGCCTGGCTGCCGGAGAACGCGCAGAAGAACATGGAGCAGATCCTGACGGCCAACAACAACAAGGTCGATGCGGTCGTGGCGTCCAACGACGGCACCGCCGGCGGCGTGGTTGCGGCGTTGACGGCCCAGGGCATGGAAGGCATTCCGGTCTCTGGCCAGGATGGTGACCATGCGGCCCTGAACCGTGTGGCGCGCGGCCATCAGACCGTCTCGGTCTGGAAGGATGCGCGTGACCTCGGCAAGGCTGCCGGCGAGATCGCAGTGCAGCTTGCCAAGGGCACGGCCAACGACAAGGTGCCCGGCGCCATCAAGTTCTCCGATGGACACAAAGGCATCGAGCTCGACGCGATCCTGTTGAAGCCGGTTCCGATCACCAAGGACAACATGAACTTGGTGATCGACGCTGGTTGGATCTCGAAAGACGCCGCCTGCAAGGGTGCAGTGGCGGGCGTGAAAGGCTGCTAGCCCAAACGCCTTAGAGTAATGGTCCGGCATGGTCTAACGAGGTCTTGCCGGACCGGTTTCCGGCCGACCCGGCCAAACGAGTTCCTCCATGCGCGAAGGTGTCTGCACATGACGGACACGACAGTTCAGCGGCCCACCATCAGCCCGATCGAGCGGTTCTCCAACGCAACCGGTTTGGATACCCGCATGATGGCGATGGTGCTGGCCTTGATCGTCATCTGGCTGATCTTCTCTTTCATGACGGACGGCATCTTTCTGACCGCCCGTAACCTCTACAACCTGGCGGTCCAAAGTTCGGTGGTCGGTATCATCGCCACCGGGATGGTCTTGGTGATCGTCGCCCGTCACATCGATCTTTCCGTGGGTTCGTTGCTGGGCTTCACCGGCATGCTGATCGCCTACTGGCAGGTCGAAGTCGAACTGCACTGGCTGGTGGCGCTGCTGCTGGGGCTTGTTGTCGGCGGTCTGGTCGGGGTCTGGCAGGGCTACTGGATCGCTTATCAAAAGGTCCCGGCTTTTGTCGTCACGCTGGGTGGCCTTCTGATGTTCCGCGGCGGGGCGTTCCTGGTGACCGACGGCAAAACCGTCGCGCCGCTGGACGAGACCTTCCAGCTGCTGGGTGGCGGCGTGGACGGGTCGATCGGGGCGACGGCAAGCTGGGCGCTCGGATTAATCGCGGTAGTGGCCGTTGGCATCATGACCTTCCGGGCCCGCGCCAGATCGCAGAAATACGGCTTCCCGGTCCGGTCAATCGGCATCGAGATCGCGTTGGTGATCGTCTGGGCGGCCCTGATCCTGGGCTTCGTCCAGATCATGAACTCCTACTACAAGCCCCGGACGGACATTCCGCGCGGCATTCCGATCCCGGTCCTGATCATGATCGGCGTCGTGATCGTGATGAGCTTCATCGCGCGCATGACCAAGTTCGGCCGCTATGTCTTCGCCATGGGCGGCAATCCCGAGGCAGCGGAACTCTCCGGCATCAACGTGCGCCGGACGACCATGATGATCTTTGTCATCATCGGTGTCCTGTGCGCGATCGCCGGCGTGGTGACTTCTGCCCGACTGAATGCCGGCGCCAACTCGATGGGAACACTGGCCGAGCTGAATGTTATTGCAGCCACGGTCATCGGCGGCACCTCGCTGGCTGGCGGTGTCGGCACGGTTCCCGGCGCCATCCTGGGCGCGGTGATCATCCAGAGCTTGGAGAACGGCATGGTCCTGTTGGGGGTTTCCAGCGCCATGCGGCAGGTGATCATCGGGCTGGTCCTGATCATGGCGGTCTTCTTCGACGTCGCCTACAACCGGCAACGCCGGTAGAGCATAGAGGTTCGTGATGAGCGAGATATCTGAGAGGGAACAAGCCCTGTCGGCCTCGGAAGTCGGCGGGCAGCCGCTGGTGGAAATGCGCCACATCTACAAGCGATTCGGCGGCGTGTTGGCGGTGGACGATGTCTCCGTCGACGTCTATCCTGGTGAGGTGGTGGGTGTGTTGGGACACAACGGTGCGGGCAAGTCGACGCTGATCAAGTGCCTGGCGGGTGCCTATCCGGCCGATGGCGGGGAGATCCTGATCAACGGCGACAAGGTGAAGATCGATACCCCGCGCGACAGCCAGGCGCTGGGCATCGAGACGATCTACCAGACGCTGGCGCTGGCGGACAATCTGGACGCGCCGGCCAACATGTATCTGGGCCGTGAGATCATGACGGCGTTCGGGACCTTGAACGACGATGCCATGGAGCACGAGGCGCGCAAAGTCATCGAACGGCTCAATCCCAATTTCACCAACATCAAGGACGCCGTGCAGACCATGTCCGGCGGCCAGCGCCAGTCGGTGGCGATTGCCCGGGCCATCCTGTTCAACGCCAAGATCCTGATCATGGACGAGCCGACGGCCGCGCTCGGCCCCCAGGAGACGGCCCAGGTTGCCGAACTGATCAAGCAGTTGAAGAAAGAGGGCATCGGCATCTTCCTGATCAGTCACGACCTGCACGACGTGTTCGATCTGTCCGACCGGGTCAGCGTGATGAAGAACGCCAAGCTGGTCGGCACGCGCCGCACCAAGGACGTCACCAAGGACCAGGTGCTGGGCATGATCATCCTCGGCAAGCTGCCGGAGGAAGGCACGGCCGAGGACCTCAAGGACCTGCACTGATCCTTCGCGCGACCGCGCGCGCAACGGCGCGGCACGAACTTCCCCTGCCATGACCGGCCGATCGTCCGGAGCCGGGGCCGTCGCCCTGGGCGGACTCGTCGCACTGGCCGCGGCGATGGGCATCGGCCGCTTCATCTATACGCCGATCCTGCCATTCATGGCCGAGGGGCTGGCGCTGACCCAGGCTGAGGCGGGGATCATCGCTTCGGCGAATTTCCTGGGCTACCTGCTTGGCGCCCTGGCGGCGGCGCTCGGACGGCTGCCGGGCGGGCGCCGGGCCTGGTTCTTGGCGGCACTCGGGCTCAGTGCGCTCTCGACCGGGGCCATGGGCCTCACGATTTCCATGCCGGTCTTCCTGGCGTTGCGCCTGATCGGCGGCGTCGCCAGTGCCTTCGTGCTGGTCTTCGCCTCCGCGCTGGTCCTGGACCGGCTGTCCCAGCTTCGGCGGGAGCGGCATGCCGCCGTCCACTTCGCGGGCGTTGGAACCGGGATTGCGTTGTCAGCGGTCCTGGTCGCCGGTCTGGCCGCGGCCGGCGGCGGCTGGCAGGGCCAGTGGTTGGCCGGCGGCGCGATATCGCTGCTGGCACTGGTGCTGGCCGCGTGGCTGGTCCCGGGCGGGAGCGAGACCACGCCCCTGTCACGGCCCGCCACGGCCGGCCGCAGCGACCGTCGGCTGGTCGCGCTGATCGTCGCCTATGGCCTGTTCGGTTTCGGCTACATCATCACCGCAACCTTCATATCCTTCATCGTGCGTGCCACGCCCGAACTTCGCCCGTTCGAACCGGTCGTCTGGCTGGCGGTCGGGCTGGCCGCGGTCCCTTCGGTTGGCTTCTGGACCTGGGTCGGCCGGCGCTGGGGGGACGACCGGGCCTTTGCGCTGGCCTGCCTCGTCGAGGCTGCCGGCGTCGCCATGAGCGTGTTGACGTCGGAGGGATGGGCCGTCCTCGTCGCGGCGGCACTTCTGGGCGGCACGTTCGTGGGCATCACCGCGCTGGGCCTGATCCGGGCCCGGGCCCTGTCCACCGGGGATCCGCGGCGAACGCTGGCCCTGATGACCGCGTCGTTCGGCCTCGGTCAGATGATCGGCCCCTTCTTCGCGGGCACGGTGCATGACATCACGGGCGGTTTCCTCCTCCCGTCGCTGGTTGCCGCCGGTGCTTTGGTCGTCGGTGCCGGCCTAGCGATCGACTGGGACCAAGTCGAAAAGCGGCGCCCCCCCGCTCGTCCAGTAGGAAACCGAGGCCGGCCGCTTCGTCGGGAAGCGTCACAAGCCTGCAATGTTCGTGTGGTTCCTCTGTATCGGCGGAGCGCCAAGGGGGATCGATGTGATTGAGTTTCGGAGCGTTCGCAAACAGTTTCGTTCGACGATTGCCGTCAACAACGTGACCTTCGCAATCGACCGACCGCAGATGGTGGGCATCATCGGCCGGTCCGGTGCCGGCAAGTCGACCCTGTTACGCATCATAAACGGACTGACGACCGCATCGGGTGGCGAGATTTTCGTTGAGGGACGCGACGTCCTGTCGCTCAAAGGGCGAACGCATCGGCGCTGGCAGCGCGACTGCGCGATGATCTTCCAGCAGTTCAACCTCGTGCCACGGCCGGATGTCGTTACGAATGTGATGCTCGGACGGCTCAACAGTCACAGCACGGTCAAGAGCCTGTTTGCCATCTTCGGCAGGGAGGAGATCTCCGATGCGCTGCATGCGCTTGACCGGCTCGGGATTGCCGATCAGGCGACAAAGCGCGCGGAAATGCTCTCGGGCGGGCAGCAGCAGCGCGTCGCAATCGCGCGCGCTCGGGTGCAGGACCCGAAAATGATTCTGGCCGACGAACCCATCGCGTCGCTCGACCCGCTCAACGCGGAGATCGTGATGTCGGCGCTCAGGGAGATCCACGAACGAGACGGCAAGACCGTCATCTGTAACCTGCATACGCTCGATGCCGCGCGCGCCTACTGCGATCGTGTGATCGGCATGCGTGCGGGCGAGATCGTGTTCGACGGCACACCAGACGTGCTCACGCGCGACGTCGCGCGCGAGATCTATGGGGCGGGCGAGGGTTTCAACGAGGCGGCAACCTCCACGAGCCTTGCTCAGCCGAACAAGACGGTGAAGGGGCGCGAACTTGCCCCGGCCGTGGCGGGATAGCCGCTGGGGGAAGCCCGGCAACGGGTGCTTTGTCGACGTAGGAGATCCACACATGAAGCTCAATAGACTTGCACTCGCCGCTGCGGCGACGACCATGATTTCTGCCGCGCCGGTGTTGGCGGCGGACGAGATCACCGAGTTCCGCATCGGCGTGCTCGGCGGAGAAAACGCCTCCGACCGCCTGCGCTCGAACGAGTGTCTGCGCGAGATGACCGAAGATCTTCTGGGCGTGCCGACCAAGATCTTTGCGCCGCCCGACTACAACGGCGTCATTGAAGGACTGCTTGGTGGCAATCTCGACATGGCCTGGCTGGGTGCCTCCGGTTATGCCAAGGTCTATCTGACCGATCCCGATGCGGTTGAGCCCGTGCTCGTCAAGATCAATACTGACGGCAGTTACGGCTACTACTCAGTCGGATTCGCCCGGACCGACTCGAACATCAAGTCGCTCGATGACATGAAGGGCAGGGTCTTCGCGTTCGGCGACCCGAACTCCACCTCGGGTTATCTGATCCCGTCGATCGAGATCCCCAAGAACGGCTTCTCGATGGAGCCCGGAACGTATTTCGGCGAGATCAAGTTCTCGGGCGGCCACGAGCAAACGATCGTCGGCGTCTACAATGGCGACTTCGATGCAGGCGTGACCTGGGCCGACGGGCTCGGCGCCTGGGAAGACGGCTATAACTCCGGCGCCCTGCGAAAGGCCGTCGATGCCGGTCTGGTGGACATGACGGAACTGGTGCAGATCTGGCAATCGCCCGTTATTCCGGAAGGGCCGATCGTGCTGCGCAAGTCGCTGCCACAGCGCGTGAAGCTCGATATGGTGGGGCTGATGGCTTCGCTCGAATCGATTGATCCGGAGTGCGCCTACGGTGTCATGGCGGGCGAGATCAAGGGCATAGCGCCGATCAGCCACAAGGCTTACGAAGCGATCATCGAGGCGCGCCGTCTCAAGTCTCAGTAACGTCACCTTGGTTGAGAAAGTGGTTCCGGCTCCGGCCGGAACCACTTTCCGTTGTTGTGAAGGTCCGCGAGGATGAGTGTGACCGCGCTGGAAGCCCAAGTCGTCGAGCTGGAACGTCGTCGACGTCTTTATACGGGCCTTCTCGTGACGGTGATCGTGGTGATCCTGGTCTCCGGCTATGCCCAGTCCAGCGCCATGAATTCCGGCAGTTTTTTCAACGGCCTTAAGCAGTTCTTCGACTATCCGGGCGAGATCGTCAGTGAGGGTATCGCCGCTGACTGGGTCTTTTTCGCGCTCCTGTGGCAATTCCTGCCGGCCCTGATCGAGACCTTGAACATCGCCCTGGTTGCCACGTTGCTGGGCGGTGCCTTGGCCGTTGTTCTTGCCTTCGCCAGCACCCAGACGCTGGGCGTTTGGCCGCCACTCATCCCTGTGGTGCGGCGGACGATGGACATCATGCGTGCCTTCCCCGAATTGATCATCGCCTTGTTTTTGATCTATGTGCTGGGCGGCGGGCCTGTGCCGGCCATGATCGCCGTCGCCTTTCACACCGCCGGTGCTTTGGGCAAGCTGTTCTCCGAGGTCAACGACAATATCGACCGCAAGCCGATCGAGGGCCTCAGCGCCGTTGGGGCAAGCTGGATACAGCGGATGCGCTTCGCCGCCCTGCCGCAGGTCTTGCCGAACTACACGAGCTATTTCCTGCTGCGTCTGGAAATCAACGTCCGGGCCTCGGCAATCCTTGGCTATGTGGGTGCGGGCGGAATCGGCACCGAACTGCGCCGAACCATCGGCTGGGGCAAAGGCAGCGGCGACGAGACGGCGGCGATTTTCGTGCTGCTGTTTCTGACCATCGTTGCCGTCGACCAGCTTTCGTCGAGCCTCAGGCTCAGGCTCACCCGGTCCGAAACGAGCCACTAGGAGAGGCAGGCATGGCCGTCCAAACCGCGGGTACCTTTCACGACGATAGGCTGGAATCCCGCGCATACAGGCTCGTCAATCGGCGCAAGTGGCTGTTGATCGGCCTGTTGGCGGCCGCGGTCACCTACCTGGCCTATGCCTGGATCGCGTTTGACGTTTCCGGACTGCTGGAGAAGGCGCGCGGCCGCAATGCCGTCTTGCTTGGCACGGACGCCGTAATGCACAAGACGCATGTCTTGCGCGATCTCCGCGGCAGCGGGTTCGTGGTCGCCGTCGAAGGCGAACGAACCGCGACCTATGAGACGCCACCGGCATGGGTCAGACTTGCCGACAACAATGCCGACATCGACTTGGGCGACGGCTATCGCGTCCAAATCGCGGACCGCGAGATGCGTTTCGAGGTGCCGGCCTACGGGACGATCGTTGCCACGGCGACCCAGCGCGGCGTTGAAGTCAAGTTGCCGGAAGGAGAGGCGCCCGACTGGGCACGCGTCAGCCCGGCGAAGGTGGACCTGCGCCCGGACCTGGGGCGGCGGGTCCAGGTATCCCGTGCCAAGATCGAAGTGCACCGCTACTTCTTCGGTTGGGAGAACCTCTGGTTTCCCTTCCGATCGGAGCTGACAGCCTATTCGTGGGACGAACTGCTCGGCCTCGCCTTCAGCGAAGAGCGGCTCAACCCCGACATGGCGAGCGCCTCCTATATTTTCTTCACCTTCTTGCGGAACCCCGACTGGCTGCACAACGAGGTGTTTATCGCGCTGCTCGAAACCATCATGATGGCGACCCTGGGGACCTTGACGGCCGCCTTCGTCGGCCTCCCGCTGGCCATGCTGGCGGCATGCAACTTCACACCGTCGTTGGTGCTGCGTTTCTGTGTGCGCCGGGTGTTCGATTTCCTGCGCGGCATTGACATGCTGATCTGGTCCCTGATCTTCATCCGTGCGTTTGGGCTGGGGCCGCTCACCGGCGCGCTTGCCATTGCATTCACGGACACTGGGTCGCTCGGCAAGCTCTTCTCCGAGGCGCTGGAAAATGTAGATCAGAAGCAGGTGGAGGGCGTACGCGCGACGGGCGCGAATCACATACAGCGGTGGCGTTTTGGCGTCATTCCGCAAATCCTGCCGGTGTTCTTGTCCCAGACGATCTATTACCTGGAATCAAACACACGCTCGGCGACGGTGATCGGTGCACTGGGGGCGGGCGGCATCGGGCTGTTGCTGGTCGAGACCATGCGGACCCAGCGTGACTGGGAGAATGTGGCCTATATCATCATCCTGATCATCATACTCGTCATGGTCATGGATTCGGTTTCCTCTTATCTGCGCCGGCGGTTGATCGTGGGGGGCGAGGACGCTGAACACCGCAAGCCAGAAGAAAAGTCCTCTCCATCGACCTGAAGGTGCAGTTCTCCGGCGCGCTGCCGCCGTCTGTCAGGTCGCAGTCACGGATATGACGCGAAACCTTCATCTGGCGTTCACCTCACTGCCAAGACCCTGACACGGGGATTTGCTTTAAAGAACCCGACGGTGCGGTTGGAGGGGGCTCCATGCTTGTTCTCAGTGAACTCCACAAGACTTTCGGCCAGACCCGGGCTGTCGATGGTGCGTCCGTCGAGATCCGAAAAGGTCAAATGGTTGGCATCATCGGGCGGTCGCGGGCCGGGAAATCCACCTTGTTGCGCCTGATCAACCGACTGCTCGATCCGACTTCCGGCTCGATCAGTTTCGACGGCCACAACGTCACCGGGCTGAGAGGGCGGCAGCTCAGGCTGTGGCGTGCCTCCTGTGCAATGATCTTCCAGCAGTTCAACCTGATCGAGCGCATGGACGTGCTCACAAACGTCCTGGTCGGGCGTATCGCTCATCACGGGTTCGTCTCATCGATGGCGTGCCGGTTTTCCGATGTTGAACGTGCGATGGCCATCAAGGCGCTGGACCGGCTCGATCTGGCGCCCCAGGCGTTGCAGCGGGCAGGCACGCTGTCCGGTGGGCAGCAGCAGCGCGTGGCGATTGCCAAGGCCCTTGTTCAGAACCCCAACATCCTGCTGGCCGACGAGCCGATCGCGTAGCTCGATCCGGCCAATGCGAGCCGGGTCATGGATGCGCTCAGTACAATCAACTGCGAGGACGGGCTGACCGTCCTCGTCAATCTTCATACCCTCGATACCGCGCGCAACTACTGCGATCGCATCATCGCGATGTGGGGCGGCAAGATCCAGTTCGACGGCGCGACGGCCGAACTCACGAACGAGCGGGTCCACGAAATCTACGGCGACGCGGGCCTGGATGCGGATATCGACGAGTCGGTCACATCGACCTCTATCCCGGTCAAGGAAATCTCGACGGCGCGTGTCACCGAGGCGGCCTAAGGGACGCCTCGCGGCTGGAAGCGTGCGTGCGTGCACGTGAACGGGTTCACCATCGCGAACAATCGACAGGAGAAACTCCATGAAGAAGCTGTTGCTTACCACACTCGCTATTGCCGGTACGCTGGTCGCATCGGGCGCGCTCGCCGACGGCTGGCGCGACCAGTACAAGACGCTCAGGTTTGAGATCCTGTCCGGCGAAAACGAGAAGGACCGTATCGCACGCTACACCCCCTTCGAAAAGTATCTGGAAAGCGAGCTTGGCGTGGAGGTCGAGATCTTCACCGCGGGTTCCTATGACGGCGTGATCCAGGCAATTGCCGCCGACCAGATCGAGTTCGCCTTCTTCGGCTCCTCATCCTATGCCGCGGCCTACACCGAGACCAACGGCGGGGTCGAACCCTTGTTGACGCGCCTCAACAAGTGCGGGGCCAGCGGCTATTTCTCCGTGGTCGTGGTGCGGTGCGACTCCGGCTACAAGTCGCTCGCCGACCTCAAAGGCAAGGTTCATGCTTTTGCCGATCCGGATTCCACCTCGGGCTATGCCGTGCCCTACTTCAACATGGTCAAACAGGGGATCGAACCGAAGTCGTATTTCTCCGCCGTGCCGTTCTCCGGCGGCCACGAGACGGGTGTTCTGGGCGTGGTCAACAAGCAGTACGACAGCGCGGCCACCTGGCAGAACAACGAGGTAGACGGGCGCTGGCAGCGGATGATCAGCAAGGGCATGATCGAACAGGGCGTTATCTGCCCGATCTGGGAAAGTCCCGAGATCACCAACGGACCGTTCACCGCCCGCAAGAACCTGCCCGCGGACCTGATTGCGGAGATGACGAAAACCGTCGAAATGGTTCCGCAGAAGAATCCGGCGGCCTTCAATTCGATGCGCGGCGGTGCCGATTCGCCGCAGGTCGGCTGGATGCGCGTCAATCACCAGCGCTACCAGTGGATCGTCGAGATGCGCGACTGGCTCAAGAAACAGCGCCGTTCCAGCTAACGTTTTTCCACAAGACGGAAGGAGCACCGGGAATGCCGGTGCTCCTTCATGAGTCAGCTTCCCATGACCCTTGTTGCAACGACCGACGCGGTCCGCCAATTCGATATTGAGTTCGCCGCCGCGCGCCAGTCCGCCCGACGCCTGCAGCTGGGCTCCACCCTTATATTTCTGGCGTTGTTCCTGGTCGCCGCCCAGATCAGCGGCTTTTTCGGGTTTGCCGAAGTCTCGCTGCCCACCGGCGAGCGCGTGTCCATGTGGAAGATCTGGGCTGGTTTGCCGCGCCTGGGAGAGTACCTCGAAAAGACATTGCCGACGCTGCGCTGGGAGCACCTGGCCGCGGATCTGGGCGAATGGTTCTGGCGCTGGAAGGTTTGGCTCCGGTTGTTGATCGAGACCATCCTGATCGCCTATCTGGCAACGCTGCTAGGGGTCATCGGGGCGTTCATCCTGAGTTTTCCGGCATCGCGCAACCTGACGCCCAACCGCTTTGTGCTCAACATAACGCGCCGCTATCTGGAGATCGTGCGCACAGTCCCCGAGCTTGTCTGGGCGCTGATCTTCGTCTTTTGCTTCGGGGTAGGGCCCATGGCCGGTGTGTGCGCAATCGGCCTGCATGCGACCGGTGCACTGGGCAAGCTCTATTCCGAGGCCAACGAGAACATCGACATGGCGCCCGTGGAGGGCGTCAAGGCGTCCGGCGGCGACTGGTTCCAGCAGATCCGCTACGGAGTCGTGCCCCAGGTGGTCCCCAACATCATCAGCTATACGCTGTTGCGTTTCGAGATAAACGTTCGTGCATCGTCGATCATCGGCTATGTGGGCGCAGGGGGGCTTGGCCAGGAAATCCGCGAGGCGATGGCGTTGCAGGAGTATACGGACCTGTCGGCCCTGTTTTTGATCATCCTGATGACGGTCATCCTGATCGATTACCTCAGCGAAAAGCTGCGTCACCGGGTCATCGGACTTTCGGGAAACAAGGGCTGACGATGGCAAGAACAGGAATTGATGAAGCGTCGGTCGCCGAAGCACGGCGGCTCGTCCCCGCGGCTTTCGGCCTCTCACTGCGCGAGAAGCTCGCGCGGACGGTGGTCTGGGGAGGGATCGGCCTGCTGACGGCGTGGTGTTTTTACGCGTTCGACTTCGCGCCAGGGCGAATCCTGGAAGGCATCACCCGCTTGGGGCGGATCGCCGGGTTCATGTTTCCGCCGCACATCTGGCAGACCTGGCTGGAATGGTCGGAGATCCTGCAGGGGCTCGGCGAGACCGTCGCGATGGCATTCATGGGAACGCTTCTGGGCGCGATCTTCGCCTTTCCGCTGTCGTTCATCGGAGCGAAGAACATCAAGCCTTTCAATTGGTTCCGCCTGACGACACGACGCGGCTTCGACACCCTGAGGGCGGTCGAGCAGATCATTCTGGCCCTTATCTTCATTCGCGCCTTCGGTCTCGGTCCTCTGGCCGGCGTGCTCGCCATCGCGGTTTCCGAGATCGGGACCTTCTCCAAGCTATTCTCCGAAGCAATCGAGAACACGTCCGACAAGCCGGTTGACGGCGTGAAGGAATCGGGGGCAGCCCCCTTCAGACCATCCGTTTTGCCACGCTGCCGCAGGCGATACCCGTGATCCTTTCGATCATCCTCTACAACTTCGAATCGAACACCCGGACCGGCACGATCCTGGGGATCGTCGGGGCGGGCGGTATCGGTTTTCTGCTGTCGGACCGCATTGCCGCCTATCGGTGGGGGAGGCCTGGTCGATCATCTTTCTGATCATTATCATGGTTTATGTCATCGACGGGATCTCCGGGCGCCTCAGGATGCGGATCATCGGTAAATCCGAAAACGTCCAATGAACGAACGTAAGCGTCCGGAGGAGAAGCCGCACCTCGGCGAGGCGCCGACGGTTCATGAAACGGCCAGGGTCGTCGGCTGCGATCTGGGAGCCTGGACCGAGGTCGGTGCCGGAACGACGATGATGCAGTCCAGCATGGGCGATTACTCCTACATCGTTCAGAACTGCCACGTGGTCTGGACCACGATCGGCAAGTTCTGTTCCATTGCGCAGGGCACGCGGATCAATCCGGGCAACCACCCGACCTGGCGGATCAGCCAGCATCACTGGACCTATCGTGCCGCGGCCTACGGGCTGGGCGAGGACGACACGGATTTCTTCACATGGCGAAAAGACCACTGGGTCACGATCGGGCACGATGTCTGGATCGGTCACGGCGTCACCGTTCTGCCGGGGGTGACGATCGGGACCGGCGCGGTGATCGGTGCGGGCGCGGTGGTGTCGAAAGGCGTGCCCAACTATACGATCGTCGGCGGTGTCCCGGCACGGCCGTTGCGACGGCGGTTCGGCAGGGCCCAGGAGGAAAACCTGCTCAAGCTCGCCTATTGGGACTGGCCGCGTGACCGGCTCCGCGCCGCATTGCCGGATATCCGCAGCTTGGATGTGGACGCCTTCATCGCAAAGTACGCCGTGGCCGCGCCCGCCTGAGGTTCTCTAAAGGTTTCGGATCTGGTATCCGGTCCGGCTTCCGTCGAAGCCGAGGCTTTCGTAGAAGGCCTTTGCCGGGGCGTTCTTCGGCGAAGCGACCAGCGTCACCCTGTAGCAGTCCATGTCCAAGGCCGTCCGGATCGCGTGTTCCAGCGTTGCCCGACCGAAGCCTCTGCGGCGGTAGTCGCGATGCGTGGCAACGTTCTCGATCACGGCGTAAGGCCGGCCTGCGCGCGTGACGTTGGGGATCACGATCAGGGTGCAGGTGGAGACCAGCCGATCCGCGTGGCACATGACATAGACCCACAGGACGGGGCGCGACACCATTTCCTCCCAGCGGCGGCGCAAGACGTCGGGGTCCTCCACATTCTCGTCATCGGGAATGAGATGGCGATAAAGCGCCAGCATCTCCGACAGGTCTTCAAGGGAGGCTAAACGAATCACGGGACTGCACTGCTTCCATCGCGTTGGCTGGGCCGGACGCCTGGATTAAAGCACGTGCTTTCCCGCCCGCCATACCTGCTTCAGCACCGGATGGCTTTCCTGGACACCGACACGCAGAAGATCCGCCCGCCGGTCGACGGCGATCTCGCCGCGATCTTCCAGGCCTGCGATCTCTGCCGGCGTCCTGGTTGCCATGCGCACGGCGTCGGGCAAAGTGTAGGGAAGGTCATCGTCATCGGCGATTTGAAACACCGCATCCAGCATTGCGCGTGGCACGTAGTCGGATGCCAGAATGTCCACAAGGTGCTCCGCCAGCAGGTCCTTAACGGCGACATTTCCCGACTGCGAACCGCCCAGCAGCACGTTCGGCGCGCCGCCGACGATCATCATGCCGTGTGCCCGGGCCTTTCGCGCCGCCTCCAGGGTGCAGGGGAATTCCGAGACGGTGACATTCTCCGCCAGGGCCTGGTCGATGTGCTCCAACTCGGTGTCGTCGTGGCTGAGTAGCGGCAGGCCGTGTTCATGCGCCAGCGCGACGATTTCAGGCCGCACCTCCGACCCGATCGCGCCGCAGCGCTCGATCAGCGCGTCGATCTCGCCGCGGATCACCTCGGCGCTCTTGCCCGATCTCTTTTCGTTGCGCTCGACGTAACGGTCCAGGTTGCGGCTTTGCCGGATCCCCGGAAGGTGTTCCATGACCGACAGGACACGCACGATCTTGCGATCGATATTCTCAGCCGTCAGTCGCGTCGTTTCGCGGTCGGTCACCTCGCAGCGCAGATGGACAAAATGCTCCGCCCGCAGCATGCCCGCGTCGTGGGCCCGCTCCAGCGCGTCGATCATCGGTGCCAGGATCTGGCGGCGATTCGGATTGTCGTAGGTGGCGCCGACGCAGATGCTGTCGAACACCGTGGTGATGCCCGCGCCGATGATCTGCGCGTCATGGGAAAGCGCCGCCCGGACACAGTCCCATTGCACATGGGCGCGGGGATAGACGTGCTTCTCGAAATGGTCGGTGTGGATATCCACCAGTCCGGGAAGCAGATAGTCGCCGCAAAGATCCACGGCCGTCGGCGGCGCGGGGCCCGTTTCGATCGCGGCAATGCGGTCGCCGGAAACGGCAACATGGCCATCGAGCACCTCGTCCGCGAGGACGAGGCGTGCATTGGCAAGCCAGGTCGGCGTCGCCGGTACCGGTTCGTTCAGGGCGTAGGCCATGGCGCGTCCCTCCGCCGGCCACCGATACAGGGTTACTGTGAAAACAGCGTGTCGGCGCTGTCTCCGGCGCCGTTCTCACCCGAAAAATGCCAGGAACTGATTGATCAGGAAGGCATTGGCGATGTCGATGAAGAAGGCGCCGACCAGGGGCACGATGATGAAGGCGCGGTGCGCGGCGCCGTACTTCTTGGTCACTGCGTTCATGTTCGCGATCGCGGTCGGCGTTGCGCCCAGCGAAATGCCGCCGAAGCCGGAGCAGGCCACCGCGGCCTCGTAATCCCGGCCCAGGATGTTGAAGATCACGAACAGCGTGTAGGCCAGGGCAACCAGGAACTGAACGGCCAGGATCGACAGGATCGGGATCGCCAGGTCGATCACCGCCCAGAGCTGCATGCTCATCAGCGACATTGCCAGAAAGACGCCGAGCGCGATATCCGAGATCAGCCCCAGCGATGGTTCATGCTCGTTCCACGGAATCTTCTTGAAGATCCGCGGAACCGTGTTGGTGAGCAAGATGCCCATGAACAGGCAAGTCAGGAAGTTGGGCAGGTTGATCCCGAATTCTTCAAGCGCCTCGTTCAGCGACAGACCGAATCCGATGGCGATGTTCATGATCAGCCAGGTGTAAAGGACGCTGACATAGTCGATTTCAGCCCGCTTGGCCTGTTTGTATCCGATCCCGAAATCGGGCTCCTCGTAGGTCGTCGGTTCCAGTTTATAGCGGCTGATCAGAAACTTCGCGATCGGGCCGCCCATCAGCGCGGCAAGGATGAGGCCGACGGTGGCGCAGGCGATGCCGATCTCCATGGCGTTGGTGATTCCGTAGGATTCAGCAAAGATCGGCGCCCAGGCGATGGTCGTGCCATGTCCGCCGATCAGCGAGGAGGTCCCGCCGATGATGCCGACGACAGCAGGCAGGCCCGTCGCCGACGCAACGGACACGCCGACGGCATTCTGGACGACCATATAGACCAGCGTTGCACCCAGCAGCAGTGCCAGGGGCCTGCCGCCTTTGATCAGGGTGCCGATGTCCGACTTGAGCCCGATGCCCGTGAAGAAATAGATCAGCAGGATGTCGCGTGCCTGAAGGTCGAAGCTGGTTTCGATGCCTGTGGCGAAATAAAGGACCGCAAACCCCAACGAGGCCAGGATGCCGCCGGTGACCGGCTCGGGGATGTTGAACTCGCGCAGGAAACCGACCCTGAGATTGAGAAACCGGCCGACGAACAGGACGATGATGCCCAGATTGAAGGCTTGAAAGGCGGTCAGTTCCATGCGTGCACCCTTTGTCGGGAATCGCTCTGCAACGGATCAGACGTAGCGGTTCACCAGGTTTTCGACATACTCCTGCCGGCCCGACACCGGCTCTGGTTCCGAATTCTTGCCGGTCACGTAGGCGGACATGCTTTCCAGCGTGGCTTCGCCGGAGAGGATCTGCTGGCCAAGTTCGCTGCTCCAGCCTGCGTAGCGTTCTTCAACGAACTCATCGAGCTTGCCGTCCTCGATCATCGCCGCTGCGGCGAGCAAGGCCCGCGCGCAGACGTCCATGCCGCCGATATGGGCGAAGAACAGGTCCTCGGGGTCGATCGACTGGCGGCGCAGTTTGGCGTCGAAGTTGAGGCCGCCGGTGGTGAATCCGCCCGCCTTCAGCAACGGATGGAAGGCCAGCGCCAGCTCCGGCACGTTGTTGGGAAACTGGTCCGTGTCCCAGGGGTTCATGTAGTCACCGCGGTTGATGTCGATCGAGCCGAAGATGCCGTTCTCGATGGCGTAGGTGACCTCGTGCTCGAACGTGTGACCTGCAAGCGTGGCGTGGTTGACCTCGATGTTGACCTTGATCTCGTCGGCCAGGCCATATTTCTGGAGAAAGGCGAATACCGCCGCACAGTCATAGTCGTACTGGTGCTTGGTCGGTTCCTGGGGTTTGGGTTCGATGAGGATCGTCCCGGTGAAGCCGATCTTGTGCTTGTGCTCGACGACCATAGTCAGGAACCGCCCCAGCTGGTCCAGTTCCTGGCCCAAGCGGCTGTTGGTCAGGCAGTCATATCCTTCGCGCCCGCCCCACAGGACATAGTTCACGCCGCCCAGCCGGTGGGTGACTTCCAGTACCTGCTTTACCTGGGGGGCGGCATAGGCGAACACCTCGGGGTCCGGATTTGTGGAGGCGCCCGCCTGGTAACGTCGGTTGGAGAAAAGGTTGGCCGTGCCCCACAGCAGCTTGGTCCCCGTTGCGGCCATCTTGGCTTCCATCTTGTCCACCATGGCGAGCAGATTGGCGTTCGACTCCGTCAGAGTCGCGCCTTCGGGGGCAACGTCGCGGTCGTGGAAGCAGAAGAAAGGCTGGCCCAACCGTTCGAACATGCCGAAGGCCGCATACAGTTTCATCTCGGCCAGCGCCATCGCATCGCCGCCGTCGAACCAGGGGCGCATCATGGTCTGTCCGCCAAAGGGATCGCCGCCGGGCCAGCAGAAGGTGTGCCAGTAACAGACGGCGAACCGCAGATGGTCTTCCATGCGCTTGCCGAGAACCGTGCGGTCCTTGTCGTAGTACCGGAAGGCCAGGGGGTTTTCGGTTTCCGGTCCTTCATAGGCAATCTTGTCGATGCCGTCGAAAATCGCACTCATATCCGTCTGGTCCTCCGCTTGATCGTTCTCAGGCGCCGTCGAACCGGCGCATATGCGGTTTCAAAGTCTCGTACAGGCCCCGCCACTGCTCCAGGCGGGCGGTCAGGCGTTCGCCCAGTTCCGCCTCGGGCTCGACCACATGGTCGACCGGCGGCTGAGCACAGATGTCGGCCGGTTCGCCGCCGTCCCTGGCCAGCCTCGCCAGGCGCGCGGCACCCAGGGCTGGGCCCACCTCGCTGCCGGAATGGTAGGTCAGCGGGCGGCCCAGGACGGAGGCCAGGATGCGTCCCCACAGGGGGCTGCGCGCGCCGCCGCCGATCACCGAGATCTGGTCGATTTCCGCGCCTGCTTCGACCAGCACATCAAGGCCGTCGGCAAAGGCATAGGCGACGCCCGCCAGCACCGCCCAGCCCAGGTCGCCCCGGTCCGTCGCCTGGTCCAGGCCAAAGAACACTCCCTTGGCGTGCGGGTCGTTGTGTGGCGTGCGTTCCCCGGTCAGGTAGGGCAGGAACAGCGGCACCCGTTCCAGGTGTTGCTCGGCCACCGCGGCTTCGGCGACCAAATCGGCCTCGCTGCCGGCGCCGGTGACCTCGCTGGCCCAGGCCAGCGACGCCGCCGCGCTCAGGATCACCGACATCTGGTGCCAGGTGTCCGGCAAGCAGTGGCAGAAGGCGTGGACCGCTCGTTCGGGGTTGGGCGAATAGGCGCGATTGGTGACGAACAGGACGCCCGACGTGCCCAATGACAGGAAGGCACGGCCCGGCACGACGGTACCGATGCCCGCGGCGCCGGCCGCGTTGTCGCCCGCCCCGCCCGCGATGACCACTTCGCCCGACATGCCCCAATCCCGCGCCAGGTCCGGCGACAGGGTTGCCGACGGCTCGGACCCTTCCACCAGGCGCGGCATATGGTACTGGCCAAGGCCGGTCGCGGCCAGCATGGTGTCCGACCAGCAGCGGTTCGCAACGTCCAGCCACAGGGTTCCGGAGGCGTCGGACATCTCTGCCACGTAATCGCCGCTCAGGCGGTAGCGCAAATAGTCCTTCGGGAGCAGGACCTTGGCGACCCGTTCAAAGACCGCGGGTTCGTGATCCGCCACCCATTTCAGCTTCGGCGCGGTGAAGCCCGGCATCGCCAGGTTACCGGTGATCCGGCGTGAGTCCGGGACGGCGGCTTCCAGGGCGGCGCATTCTGCGCCGGAACGGCCGTCGTTCCACAGGATCGCGGGCCTCAGCACGGCGCCGCCAGAGTCCAGCAGCGTGGCGCCGTGCATCTGTCCGGAAAGACCGATGGCTCGGACCGCCGACAGGGCGTGGGCGGCCTCGGCTTGAAGCGTGTCGATGGCGGTGCAGGTGGCGCGCCACCAGTCTTCGGGCTCCTGTTCCGACCACAAGGGATGCGGTGTCGACACGGTCAAGGGCGCGGTGGCCTGCGCGACGAGCGTGTCCGCGCCGTCCAGCAGCACGGCTTTGACGCCTGATGTTCCCAGATCGATGCCCAGATACATCCGGTTCCCCTCCCTTGACGCCTTCAGGCAGCGTTGTGCTCGCTGGCTTGGTCACTGTCCGTGACGCTCGAGCCCGGCGCGCGGGAAGATTAACGCATGGGCGCGGCCAGTGCAGGGGAAATTGCAGGGTGCCGGTCAGGTCCCGGCGGCGAGGGGGAGGCGGGTGTCCCGCAGGCTCTTCTTGATGCGGCTGAGGTTCTTCTGGAAGCCTGCGCCGCGGGCCAGGATGACCCCGGTCGCCAACACGTCGATCACCGTCAGATGGGCAATGCGTGAAACCATTGGCGTGTAGATGTCGGTATCTTCCAGCGGTTCGACGCCGATAACGATCCGGCATGCATCGGCAAGGGGTGAACCGGGTGCGGTGATGCCGATCACCGTGGCGCCGCGCCCGGCCGCGATCTTGGTGACTTCCAAGAGCGGGATCGTCCGGCCGGTGTTCGAGATCACGACCAGGACATCTTCCTTGCCAAGGCCCGCCGCGGCCATGCGTTGCAGCATCACGTCGGCATGGGCCACCGACGGCACGTCCAACCGGACGAATTTGTGCAGGGCGTCGGTGGCGACCGCGCCCGACCCGCCGACACCGAAGAACAGCAGGCGTTTCGCCGCGGCGATTGCCGCCACGGCCCGGGCGACTGCCTTCTTGTCGATGGTACGCCCGGCCCGGGCCAGTGCTTCTGCCGTTGCACCGAAGATCTTGCCCACATACGCCTCGGCATCGTCGCCGGGCTCGACGTGGCTGCTGACAAAGGGGGTGCCGCGCGCGACGCCTTGCGCAAGCTTCAGCTTCAGGTCGGGAAAGCCGCTGCAGCCGATATTGCGACAGAATCGGTTGACCGTTGGCTCGGACACGCCGGCGCGCCGCGCCAGCGCGGCGATCGACGATTGCATTGCCGCTTCCGGGTCGTTCATGACCGCGGCGGCGACCTTGCGTTCCGATTTTCGCAGCGCCTCCAGGTCGTCGCGAATCCGGTCTAGGATGGTTTCTTGCGCCGTCATGTTTCGGCCTCCGGGGACAGCCGGGCTGCCGCCTGTGCCAGGTCCGTCAGTCGGGCCCTGTCGCCCGCGGCGATCGCATCGGCCGGCACGACCCAGGATCCGCCCACGCACAGGACGTTCGGCAGGGCCAGATAGGAAGCCGCATTGTCCGGGCCGATGCCCCCGGTGGGGCAAAAGCGTGCTTCCGGCAGTGGTGCCGCCCATCCCTTGAGCGCCGCGGTTCCGCCGGAGGCGCCGGCCGGGAAGAACTTCATATGGGTGATCCCGCGCTCCAAGAGGGCCATGACCTCGCTGGCGGTGGCCACGTCCGGCAAATAGGGCAGATTCGCGGCCGCTGCGGCTTCCAGCAATGCCGGAGTGCTGCCCGGGCTGACCGCGAAGCGGGCGCCAGCGTCCGTGGCCTGGCCGAACTGTTCCGGCCGCGTGACGGTTCCCGCACCGACAACCGCGTCCGGAACCGCTGCTGCGATGGCCTCGATGGCCGGCAGCGCCTGCGACGTCCGCAGGGTGACCTCCAGCGCATACAGACCGCCGGCGACCAGCGCCTCGGCCATGGGGACGGCCCGGTCCGCATCTTCGACGGTGATCACCGGGATCACGGGGGCGAGGCGCATCACCTCGGCGGTGGTCAGGCCGCTCATGCTTCCGCGCTTTCCATCCGGATCACCACGTCCAGCCATGCCGCCGCACCCGTCAGGGCCGGTATGGGTGCGGTGATCAGGTGTGTCGGGATCGCGGCCACATAGTCCTGCATCCGCCCTTTCGCTTCGAACCGGGTCCGGAAATCGCTGTTCTGAAGGAATGTGCCCAGGCGCGGCAGGATGCCACCACCCAGGTAAAGGCCGCCCCGGGCCCCGAATGTGAGGGCCACATCGCCGGAAAAGGTGCCCAGCATGCCACAGAAGCGGCTCAGCGCCCGGGTGCAACGGTCCGACCTGCCCTGCAGCGCGCGTTCCGTGATTTCGGCAGGATGCAGATCGTCTTCCTTCAGTTCCTCCAGGGCCGGGTGGCGTTCTTCGACGGCGGCCTCCACGCCGGCGCGCCATCCGTCGTCGGCCAGCCGGTCCAGCTTGCAGTAGGTCCGGTAGAGCCGCTGCAGGCCGCTGCCGCACAACAGGCGCTCAGCCGAGACCCGGTCGCGTGAGCCCCGCACGATCTGGAAAATGTCCACCTCCTCGTCGTCTGACGGTGCGAAACTCACGTGTCCGCCCTCTCCGGGCAGCGGCGTCCAATGGCCGTGCTGCCAGATCAACCCGGCAACGCCGAGGCCCGTCCCCGGACCGACGACCGCCACCGGCTGGTTGGGAACCGCGATGCCGTCGCCGATCGGGGTCTTGTGTGTCTCGGGAATATCCGGGATCGCCATGGCCAGCGCGGCGAAATCGTTCATCATCACCAGCCGGTCCAAATCCATCTGCCGCCGCGTTTTTTCGATCGAGAATTCCCAGTGCAGGTTGGCGAAGACGATCCTGTCTCGAAAGGTCGGCGCGGCAATCGCCACACAGGCCGACCGGGGGCGCGGGGCGCCGGGCAGGCCCTCGAGGTAGGCGTTCATGGCTTCGGCGAGATCCGCGAAGTCACCCGAGGGCAGGCTGGCCTCCGAATGCGGCACGTGGGAACCCTGATCGACCAGCGCGAAGCGTGCGTTGGTCCCGCCGATGTCGGCCACAAGGTGCGGCGGGTGACCTGATGTGTTCATCGTCGCCTCCCCCTATGCGGCAAGACCGGAAAAAACGGTCGCCCCTTCTTCCGCGCCGCTGACTTCATTGCGAAACCCGCCGAACAGCTCTCGACCCATGCCGTGTTGATGAACAGAACGGTCGATCTTGACTATTCTCCTCTGTGCCCACTCGTCCTCGTCGACCAGTGCGTCCAAGGTTCCTGTTTCGGCGTCCAGCCGCACCACGTCTCCGTCCCGCAGTTTGGCCAGCGGTCCGCCGGCAAGGCACTCGGGCGCGACATGGATCGCGGCGGGTACTTTACCGGAGGCGCCGGACATGCGGCCATCGGTCACCAGGGCAACGCGATATCCCAGATCCTGCAGCACGGCCAGGGGCGGGGTCAACTTGTGCAATTCGGGCATGCCGTTCGCCATCGGACCCTGGAAGCGGACCACGGCAACAACGTCGCGATGCAGGCTGCCTGCCTTGAACGCCGCCATCAACTCCTGCTGGTCGTCGAAAAGGGCGACGGGAGCCTCGACAAGGCGATGCTCCGGCTTGACCGCCGAGATCTTGATTACGGCGCGACCGAGATTGCCGGTCAGGAGCCGCAGGCCGCCGTCGGCGCTGAACGGTGTGTTGACGGGCGCCAGCACTGTTTCGTCGTGACTGGCTGTGGGACCGGGCTGCCAGCCCAGGCTCCCGTCCTCGTCGAAGCTTGGTTCTTCGCGATAGCGCGACAGGCCACCGTCGCCCGCTATGGTTCGCACTTCGGTGTGCAGAAGGCCTGCGTCGGAAAGCGCCGCAATCAGGTATGCCATGCCGCCGGCCGCATGAAAGTGATTCACGTCCGCCGCGCCGTTGGGATAGATGCGGGTCAGAAGCGGCACGACGCCGGAAAGCTCGGCGAAATCGTCCCAGGTGATCCGGATCCCGGCGGCGCGCGCGATGGCGACCAGATGGATCGTGTGGTTCGTGGATCCGCCGGTTGCGTGCAGTCCGACGATGCCGTTGACCACGGCCCGCTCGTCCACAACGGCGCCGACGGGCGTATACTCGTTGCCCTGCGCCGTGATCTCTGTCACGCGGCGTGCCGCGGCGGTCGTCAGCGCGTCGCGGAGCGGCGTGTTCGGGTTGATGAAGCTGGCGCCCGGCAGATGCAGGCCCATGATCTCCATAAGCATCTGGTTGGAATTCGCGGTGCCATAGAAGGTGCAGGTGCCCGGGCCGTGGTAGGATTCCGATTCGGCCTGCAACAGCGCATCGCGACCCACTTTCCCTTCGGCGAAGAGCTGCCGGACTCTGGCCTTCTCCTCGTTCGGCAAGCCCGAGGTCATCGGACCGGCCGGAACGAAGATGACGGGCAGGTGGCCGAAGGCGAGCGCCGCCATCAGCAGGCCGGGGACGATCTTGTCACTCACGCCCAGGCACAGCGCGGCGTCGAACACGTTGTGGCTCAGCGCGACCGCCGTCGACATCGCGATGACGTCGCGCGAGAAGAGCGAAAGCTCCATGCCCGGCTGCCCCTGGGTGACGCCGTCGCACATGGCCGGTACGCCGCCCGCAAATTGCGCAACCCCGCCCGCCTCGGCCACCGCCGCCTTGATCAGCGCCGGATAGCGTTCGAACGGTTGATGGGCCGACAGCATGTCGTTGTAGGATGAGACGATGCCGACATTGACCTTTTCGCCGCCGCCCAGCGCATCCTTGTCCGCCGTTCCGCAGGCGGCGAAGCCGTGGGCAAGACTGCCGCAAGACAGGACGGACCGGTGCGGACCTTCGACGGCGGCGTCGCGAAGCCGTTCCAGATAGGCGCCGCGTGTGGGGGCCGAGCGTTCCTGGATCCGTTCGGTTACCCGGCGGACCGTGTCGTTCATTGTCATCTGCATTCCCTGCGTTCTCTTGTCTGTGGGCCCGGCACGTGGGCTCAGGCCGCGTCGTCGTACCAACTGCGACCGTCGCGTTCGATCAGGGCCACGGCGGAGGAGGGACCCCACGTTCCCGCGGCATAGGACTTGGGCGGATCGGCGCTTTGGTTCCAGGCTGTGAGGATCGGCTCGATCCAGTGCCAGGCGGCTTCCACCTCGTCGCGGCGCATGAACAGAGTTGGATTGCCGCGCACCACATCCATGAGCAGCCGTTCGTAGGCATCGGGCGTCCGGCTCTGGAAGGTCTCACCGAAGCTCAGATTGAGCGGTGCCGTGACGAGGCGCATGCCGCCCGGACCCCGGTCCTTGGTCATCAGCTCCAGGCCGATGCCTTCATCCGGCTGCAGGCGGATCACCAGGCGGTTCGGCGTGATCGTACCGGCCGATGCGTCGAAGATGGAATGGGGGACCGGCCTATACTGGACGACGATTTCCGAACGCCGGGCGGGCATACGCTTGCCGGTGCGCAAATAGAACGGAACACCCGCCCAGCGCCAGTTCTCGATCTCCGCCTTCAGAACGACAAGTGTTTCGGTGGGGCTCTCCGTGTCGCCGCCGTTTTCGTCCAGATATCCGACAACGGGCGCGCCGTCGATGGCGCCGGCCTTGTACTGGCCGCGAACGGTCTTGGTGTCGATGTCCGCCGGCGTGATCGGCCGCAGCGCCTTCAGGACTTTCAGTTTCTCGTCTCGCACGGCATCCGCGTCGAAGGCCGCCGGCGGTTCCATTGCCACCAGGCACAGAAGCTGGACGATGTGGTTCTGCACCATGTCGCGCAGCGCGCCAGCCTTGTCGTAGTAGCCGCCGCGCCCCTCGACTCCGAGGTTCTCGGCGACGGTGATCTGAACATGGTCGATCGAGCCGTGCGACCACAGCGGCTCGAACAGCGAGTTCGCGAACCTGAGTGCCATCAGGTTCTGGACCGTCTCCTTGCCCAGGTAGTGGTCGATTCGGAAGATCTGGTCCTCGGCGAAAACGGCGCCGACCTGGTCATTAATGGCCTGGGCCGATGCCAGGTCCGTTCCGATCGGCTTTTCCAGGACGACACGCGCGTGGGGCGTGATCAGACCGGCATCGTGTAGGCCTTGGCACGTGGGGCCGAACAGGGCGGGCGCCGTTGCCAGGTAAAACACGCGTGGCCGGCCCGCCTCGTCCGACAGGGCGGCGTGAAGCCGGTTCCAACCGTCCGCCGCCATGGCGTCCAGTTGGACGTGGCGCAGGCGCCCTGCAAAGCGGCCCCAGGTCTCTGCGTCGAAATCCTCGGCCGGGACAAAGGCCCGGCAGGCCGCCTCCGCCTTGGCGACATAGTCCGCATCGTCCAGCGCCGAGCGCGAGATGCCGATGACCTGGGCCTCGGGGGGGTAGCTGGCCGTCGCAGTCGCGGTAATAGAGCGAGGGGAGCAGCTTGCGCAGGGCGAGGTCCCCGGTGCCGCCGAACACGACCAGGTCGAAGGGTTCGACCGGAATGATGTGCGCCATGTGGTTCAGTTTCCAGGATCCGAAAGGGTCTCTGCCGCCTGTCCTGCGATGACCCATATGCGGCAGGGATGTAGTAATACTACAAAATGGCCCTTCCAGGAAGCTAAAATCACGGAAATGTGTAATTTTACAACAATGAGAGAGGGTCCGCCCGAACCCGCCTTTTGACCGCGTCAGTCTTCGACCTGCCGGAAGGGGGAGTTGCGCGCAAGCGCTTCCAGGGCCGCTGCCTCGTAGCTGCGCTCGCGGCGCGCCAGGAACTGGTCGATCGCCTGCGCCATGCCCGCGTCGGCGAACCAGTGGGCAGACTGCGTTCGAACGGGAAGGTACCCGCGTTGGATCTTGTGTTCGCCCTGGGTGCCGGCCTCCACCCGGGACAGGCCGTGGGCAATGGCGAAATCGATGGCCTGGTAATAGCAGGCTTCGAAATGCAGAAACTCGTAGGCGACATCGCTGCCCCAGTTCCGCCCGAACAGGGCGTCGCCGCCGCGCAGGTTCAAGGCGCCCGCGATGAAGTGGCCGTCGACCGACGCCATCACCAGGACCACCCGGTCGGCCATCCGATGGGCCAGGATGTCGAAGAAATCCCGGGTCAGGTAGGGAAAGCCCCACTTGCGGTCGTAGGTGTCGATATAGAACCGATAGAAGGCGTTCCAATGCACGGACCGGATGGCGTCGCCCGTCAGCGCCTCGATCGTGATTCCGGACTCCGCGATCTGCCGGCGTTCCTTCTTGATCGACTTGCGCTTGCGGCTTGCCAGGTCGCCCAGAAATTCCTCGAAGCTGCCATAGCCTCGGTTGTGCCAGTGGAACTGGTGGCCATGGCGGATCATGAATCCCATCTCCGCCAGCGTTGAGGCCTGGTCGGCATCGACGAAATTGACGTGGGTCGACGAAACGTCGTGCCGCCGGGCGAGCTCGACCATGCCCGCAGCCAGGGCACGCCGCGTGGTTTCCGTGTCCTCGTCGGGCCGGACCAGCAGGCGTGGACCCGGAACGGGCGTGAACGACACGGCCGACAGCAGTTTCGGATAGTACTGTCCGCCGGCCCGTTCAAAGGCGTCGGCCCAGGCATGATCGAAAACATACTCGCCGTAGGAGTGGCTCTTCAGGTAGAGCGGCATCACGCCAAGGACGCGCTCGGCACCGTCCTGCAGCACCAGATGCTGCGGCTGCCACCCCGTCTTTGCCTTGACCGAGCCGCTTCCCTCCAGGGTGGAGAGAAAGGCGTGAGAGACAAACGGGTTGGATGTCCCGGCGCAGCGGTCCCAATCCGTGGCGCCGATTTCGTCCACCCGGGCAACGACGCGAATGGTCAGTGGTTCCGATCCGTCGGGCATGGATATTATGTTCGCGCGCTGCGGTGCAAAATCAAGCTTTCCAGAAGCGGTGTCGATTGTGCATAGTGGGCGTGCAGTCTCTTTTGGAACAGGGGTTTGGGTTATGAAGCGCTGGGGCGCGATTGAGGCGAGCTTTGCGCGGCGCGCAGGCGCGTTGGCCGCGGTGGCGGCCCTGGCTGCATGCCAAACCCCTGTCGGCAACACGATCGAACGCAACACGCCCAGCGTGATGCGGCCGGCGCATTACAGCTACCTCGACACCTGGTCGCTGGAAGAGGCGAAACGCGAAGGCAACCTGTGGGTCGAGCGCTACGAGCGGCCGATCGTCGGCGCCTTGCGGCGCAAAATCGACTGCACGATCATGTACAACGTGGATGATGCCACGCTGTCCACCGAAGACATCTTGCATCACTACGGCAGGCTGGTGCAGCGCATCGTCGACAGCGCCGGCTCGACCGCGGTTTCGGTCGAGACCGGGCAGGAAGTCATCGGCGTCAGGCCCTTGCTTCGCTTCAAGGCCGAGTTCGACGTTCCTGGCGTTGAGTCCTGGCGCCGCGGTGAATCGGTGTTGCGCGAGAAGGAAGTGACGCTGCCGTGGCGTTTCGACGGCACCGTGCTCGATCCCGGATCCGTCTGGATGGCGGCCTATTGCCTTTCGTCGCAAGAAGACAGCGGTCTGACGGGCAAGTTCCTGGATACCGTCAATACCAGCTTCTCGGTCGGCGACGTCCAGATCTGAACCGGCAAAACCCACTGCCTAGCGTGTGCGCATGCAACAGGGTGGGGATCAATACGACGCCATCGTCATCGGGGCGGGTCACAACGGGCTGGCCTGCGCCGGCTATCTGGCGCGGGCGGGCCTCTCGGTCAAGGTCCTGGAACGGCGCGATGTGGTGGGCGGCGCAGCCCTAACCCAGGAGTTCCATCCCGGCTTCCGCAACTCGGTCTATTCCTACGTGGTCAGCCTTCTGGATCCGGTCGTTATCCGTGACCTGGACCTGGCGCGCCATGGCCTGACGATCCTGGAACGCCCCGCCGGCAGTTTTCTGCCCTTGGGCCAAGGTGATTTCCTTCATGTTCCCCGCGATCCGGCCGGCGCGCGCAGCGATCGCCCGACACTCGCCCAAGGACGCCGAGACCCACGAGCTTTTCGAAGAGCGCCTGTTGTCCGTTGCCGCGGTGCTGCGCGACGCGGCGCTTAGGCCGCCGCCCAATCTCGGCGGCGGCTGGCGCGACCTGTTCGGCGCGCTGGGTGTGGCGAACCGCCTGCGCCGCCTGGACGGGGAGGGGCAGGCCACGCTGGCGGAACTGTTCACGAAAAGCGTCGGGGACTATCTGGACCAGTGGTTCGACAGCGACGCCCTGAAGGGGCTTTACGGTTTCGAAGGCATCGTCGGGAACTTCGTCGGACCCTATCACCCCGGCTCCGCCTATGTCCTGCTGCACCATGCTTTCGGACAAACCCAGGGCCGCGGCGGGGCCTGGGGTCACGCCAGGGGCGGGATGGGCGAGATCACCCAGGCGATGGCCCGGTCCGCCGCGGCGCACGGGGCGGACATCGAAACGGACGCGCCCGTCAGCGAGGTTTTGCTGGAAAACGGCCGGGCCGCAGGTGTGCGGTTGGACGACGGCCGCACCGTGACCGCCGGTATCGTCGCCGGCAACGTCAACCCGCGGCTGCTTTATTTGGAGATGCTGGACCCGGCCGTGTTGCCGCCCGACTTCCTCAGGCGCATGCGGGCCTGGCGCTGCGATTCCGGCACGTTCCGGATGAACGTGGCGCTCAGCGAACTGCCGCGCTTTGCCTGTCTCGCCGGCGAGCCGTCGCCGGAGGCGTTCCTCAACAGCACGATCGATATCTGTCCCTCGCTCGCCTATATGCAGGACGCCTATGACGATGCGAGGACATGCGGCTGGGCGCGCCGGTCTGTCGTGTCGATGTGCATCCCCTCGACCCTGGACGACAGCCTTGCGCCGCCGGGCGCCCACGTGGCGAGCCTGTTCTGCCAGCATTTCAATCCGAATCTTCCAGAGGGGCAGGCGTGGGACGACGTGCGCGAAACGGTCGCCGACCTGATTATCGAGACGGTAGACGACCACGCGCCCGGATTCAAGGCATCCGTCCTGGGGCGCCAGATCAAGTCGCCCATGGATCTGGAGCGGGACCTGGGGCTGGTCGGCGGCGATATCTTCCACGGGGCGCTTCACCTAGACCAGATCTACTCGTTGCGTCCCGCGGCCGGGTACGCCGCCTACCGGTCCCCTGTCGACGGGCTTTACCTGTGCGGATCGGGCGCGCATCCGGGCGGCGGTGTCAGCGGCCTGCCCGGACGAAACGCGGCGCTTGGGATCCTCGCCGACCGCAGGCGGCGGCGGGCGAGGTAGGGCAGGATCGGTTCAGGCAGAACCACTCGGAAGTAGGGCCGGTCGGGCCTATCGGCCCACCGTCATTCCACCTCCAGGATCGCGTCGACCTCGACCGCCACGTCCAGGGGCAGGCCGCCGGCGCCGACCGCGAACCGGGCATGCTTGCCGCGGTCACCGAAGACCTCGACCATCAGGTCGGAGGCGCCGTTGATGATGCCGGGATGGCCGGTGAAGTCCGGCGTGGCGTTGACGAACCCACCCAGCTTCAGCACCTGGCGCACCCGGTCCAGGTCGCCATCCAGGGCATGGCGGGCGACAGCGATGATGTTCAGGCCGCACAGGCGGGCCGCCGCCTTGCAGTCGGCCTCGTCCACGTCGGCGCCGACCCTGCCCAGGTATTTCAGCTCACCGTTATCGAAGGTGACCTGCCCGGATATGTACAGCGTGTTGCCGCTGCGGGTGAACGGCACGTAATTGGCCGCCGGCAGCGGCGGCTCCGGCAGTTCGATCCCGAGCTCGCTCAACCGCGCATCAATTTGCCCTGCCATCGCTTGCCTCCCTTGCCTCTTCGCCCCGGTCGGTTCGTTTCTTAACAGCCGGCCGTTGGTGCGTCCATCGGTGTTGTATTCCCGAGGCCAGGGACCGTATAGACTGCTCCTGGGATGAGGGCTCCGCGGCAGGGGCGGGCCCTCCCACCGGCTGAGGACAAGAAACCGGGCAGCATGGACCACGCTGAACCAGCAATTGGCACGAGCGACGTTGTCTCCGTCCGCCTACCGACAGGCAGCCCGGCCCCTGTGGTGTTCGATTCACCCCACAGTGGCACGGTCAGGCCGTCGGATTTCGACACGATTGTGCCGCCGGAGATGCTGCGCCGGTCGGAGGATATGTTCGTCGACGAGCTGTTCTCGACCGTGCCGGACGCCGGCGGCGTGTTGATCGCCGCCCAGTTTCCCCGCGCCTATATCGACCCGAACCGGGGTCTGAAGGATCTGGGCCAGCGGTTGTTGAACGCCCCCTGGCCCGAGCCGTTGAAACCTGGCGACAAGTCGCGGATGGGACACGGGCTGGTTTCGCGTGTTTGCCCGCCCGACCTGCCGATGTATGACCGGCGGCTTTCGCCAAAAGAGGTCGCGCGCCGCATCGAAAGCTATTGGCGGCCCTACCACCTGTGTATGGGGCAGGCGATCGATCGCCTGCACCAGGACTTCGGCGCGGTTTGGCACCTGAACTGTCATTCAATGCCGGCTTCCGCCCCGGCCCAGGCCGGAGCCGTCAACGGCCATCGTTTCGTGGACTTCGTTCTCGGCGACCGCGACGGGACCACCTGCGAACGGGGCTTTACCGCGCTGGTTGCCGAGACCTTGCGTGGCTTCGGCTATCGGGTCACGATTAATGATCCGTACAAAGGCGTCGAACTGGTTCGCGCCTTCAGCGCGCCCGCGTCAGGACGGCACAGCCTGCAGATCGAGATCAATCGCGGGCTCTACATGAACGAAGTCACCTTCGAACGCAGTGACGGGTTCGTTGCCCTGCGCGAATACATGGCCCGGCTTGCGGACGCCATCTGTCAGTACGCACGAGACGAAACGACCTAGGTCGCAAACTGTTCCTTGAGGATCCGTTCCTCCAGGTTGTGTTCCGGATCAAACAGGACCTTGGCCGACTGGGACCGGTCTTCGAAGACCGTGACGCGCAGCGCGTCGCGCACTTCCGTGTTGTCGGCCACCGCGCTGACCGGCCGTTTCTTCGGTTCCAGGATCTCGAAGGTCACATGTGCCTGATGCGGCAGCAGGGCGCCGCGCCAGCGGCGAGGGCGGAACGCGCTGATTGGGGTCAGCGCCAGGACGCCTGCGCCGATCGGGATGATCGGGCCGTGCGCAGAAAGGTTGTAGGCGGTGCTGCCGGCGGGGGTAGCGATGAGGATACCGTCGCAGATCAGCTTGTCGATCCGGGTCGTGCCGTCGACCGAGATCCGGATCTTCGCCGCCTGGCGTGTCTCGCGCAGCAACGAGACTTCGTTGATGGCAATGCCCGTAACGGACTCACCGCTGACGGTCTCCGCCTGCATGCACAGGGGATGCAGGGTCAAGGTCACGGACCGCTCCAGCCGGTCGAGGAGGTCTTCGTCCCGGTAGCTGTTCATCAGGAAGCCAACCGTGCCCCTGTTCATGCCGTAGATGGCGGGGCCCTTCCCCAGAAAACGGTGCAGCGTTTGCAGCATGAAGCCGTCCCCGCCCAGGGCGACGACGATGTCCGCCTGTTCGGGAGGCACGCCGTCGAAGCGTCGCGTCAGGTCTGTCATGGCCCTGCGTGCACTCGGCTGATCGGCGCAAACGAAGGCGACTTTGGGTTTTGCCATCGGGGGGCCCTGGAATACAGTGTGCGGCTTGTTCGTTGGTTCGCAGTATAAACGGCCCCGACGCGGTCGCGGCAAGGGGCGTTGCCGGAAGACGCAGGGCGGGAAGGGGCAATTCCGAGATGACACGCACGATCGGGGCGATATTGGCTGTCGTTCTTCTGTCTGCCGGGGTCGTGGGGGGCTCCGCCACGTCCCGCGCCGACGACCGGCACGCGGACTATTACTATCCGGTGCCGCAGTCCAAAGAGGTCTATGAGGGTCGGACCAGGATGTTTCCCGAGTCGAGCCGCCGGACGCGGATCGGTTTCGTTACGGCCGTGACGGCAGCGATCGGGGCGCGCCCTTATAAGCCCGATTTCGTGGTGTTCGCAAAAGGATCCGAGGCAGAGAAGCTGATCATCGTGGGTCTGGACGACGGCCGCTACAACAGCATCTATCGGATGCGGGCGTTGCTGGCGTCCTTGACCGCGATGGCCCGGACGACGCCGCTCTTTTCCGATATGCCCGACGTGGACAACCTGACCTTTCTGGATCTCTGCCAGGCGATGGGCTTCGTGCTGGTGACGATCTCCGACGGGGCACGCCTGGCTCACCAGATCGAAATTCGCTAGGACGTCAGGGGACGGGCAGTGAGCGACGTCGACCGGGAGGCCGTGTTGTTTGCCAAAGAGGCGTTTTACGCGGCCTTCGCCACTGGCGACCTTGCTGCCATGCAGCGTTGTGGGCGCACGAGACGCCGGTCTCCTGCATTCATCCCGGATGGGGCGCCGTGACCGACCTGCAAGGCGTGATCGACTCCTGGGAAGGGATCCTTCGATCGCCGCCAAAGATACGCTGTCACGCGCCTGTGGTGCAGGCCTACGGCGATACGGCAACCGTGCTTTGTTTCGAGGAAATCTCCGGGGCCTTTCTGCTGGCCACCAACATCTTCGTTCGGCAGGGTGCCCGCTGGCTGATGGTTCATCACCACGCGGGTGTCACCAATGCGACCCCGCCGGTAAAGCAGGAGCCGGTGCCGCCCTCGATCAACTAGTAGATTTTCCTGCTCCGGCCGTATCTGGCGTGCCAACCTCCCCCAGGCACGTCTTCTGCACCCGATAGCAACCACAATCATAGTGGATTAACCAGTTTTCTTAATCTACTATAAGCTAGACATCACTAAGTTGTGAATGTTCCACTACAAGACTACCTTTCGCCGGAGAGAATGAAGATGAGACTGCTGGCATTTGCCATCATGCTGGGGTCGTTGGTCGCCCATACAGCGATGGCGGCCGAGGAAACGCCGCTCAGCCTGGAAGGCGTGCATGTGGTGTCTGCCCAGGAGCTTCGACCGATGGTAGAGCAAGGCACTGTCCAGGTTTACGATTTCCGGTAGAAGGCGTCCTTCGTTGAAGGACACGTGCCAAGCGCCATGAGCGGCGCACCCTATTACGACGAACGCGATACCACGTTGGACACGAGCTTCCTTCCTTCCGATCGTGGTGAACGCATCGTCTTCTACAGCCACGGAACCACAGGCTGGAAGAGCTACCACGCCGCAAAGCAGGCCGTCGAAGCGGGATATCAGAACGTCTTGTGGATGCGTGGCGGTTACGCTGAATGGGAGGAAGACGAACTTCCGATTGAGCGCTAGCGCGATTCGTTGGGAGGGGGTGCAGGGTGTTTCGTTCGCGCGCACTGTTTAGTTGGCTCGGCCGGATTCGGACTCAGGCGCAGTTCGCGTTTCTGGTGATCTTCCTGGCATCGGTGGCGTTGTTTGCGGCACTGACCTATGCGTCCTATCGCAATGACCAGATCATGCATGGGATCGCCGAAGACACGGAAACGGCCCGTGCTGTCATCGACAGTCTGGCTGACAGTCTGGAACTGCTGGACCGACGCATTGCTGGCGTTGTCGGTGGAATCTACGCCGCCCCGAACATCGCGAACGAACTGCCGAAACTGAGCCAGCGGATCGTCAGCGGATGGCGCGAGGTCAACAGCCTGCTGCCAGACTACGCCGACGAACGGACACGACAGCGCCCCACCAGGGCCATTGAAGCCTTGCCGGATTTCATGGCGAAAACGAAAGCGCTGTTCGAGATAACTCACCCGGCCCCCACCGTGGCCGAACGCGAGGCACTGTTTCGCCAGCACGACAAATGGCTGGACATCCGTCCCGCCCTCAACATCTTCACCGACTCGGTTCGCAGGCGTGTCACCGAAGAAAAGACGGTGAACTATCAGGAGGCGAAGGAACTCAGGGCGCAGATGTCGGTCTGGTCCATCGTGGTGTTCGCCAGCCTGCTGGTTGCGCTGGCCGTCGCCTGGTACGTCCTGGTGTTCCTCATCATCCGGCCGGTGACGGCGCTTGTTGCATCGATGCGCCGTCTTGCAACGGGCGACACCTCGGCCGGGGTGCCCAGCCTGCAATACGCCAACGAGGTGGGCGATATGGCCCGCGCCGTTGAAGTGTTCAAGACACAGTCGATCGAAAACCAGCGCCTGCGGGAGGAGGAAAGCCGGCGGAGCACCGAGCTGGGCCGCGCGCGCGACGAAGCGCAAGCCGCCAACCGCGCGAAGTCGGAATTCCTCGCGAATATGAGCCACGAGCTGCGGACGCCGCTAAATGCCATCATCGGTTTCTCCGAAGCGATGTTCTGGCAACTGGACGGCCCGCTGGGCAGCAAGCGCTACACGGAATATGCGAAGGACATCCACCAAAGCGGCAGCCACCTGCTTGAAATCATCAACGACATCCTGGACATCGCGAAAGTTGAAGCGGGCAAGCTGGAGCTTCGCAGCGACCGGGTGAAGATCGACGAGCTGTTTCTGGGCTGCAAGCGTTTGATGGACGAACGCGCCGCAAGCGGAAGCGTTGACCTGATCGTCGAGACCGAGGGCTGCGACACCGAGATCAGCGCCGACGAAACGCGGTTGCGCCAAGTTCTGCTGAACCTGCTGTCGAACGCCATCAAGTTCACGCCGAAGGGCGGGCAGGTGGTCCTTCGAAGCGAGGTCGATGATGCGGGCAACTGGCAATTCGAAGTGATTGACACCGGGATCGGCATGACCAAGGAACAGACAGAATTCGCGCTGATGCCTTTCACGCAGATCGAAACCTCATTGAGCCGGCGACACGAGGGAACCGGGCTGGGGTTACCCTTGACGAAGGCGCTGGTCGAATCGCAGGGCGGTCGGTTGATCCTGTCCAGCCAGGCCGGCGTCGGGACTAGAGCCATCATTGTCCTGCCGGCACGTCTTGCCGAGGACAACATTAGTTCGGATAATGCACCCGCCAGAGCAGTGATCTAGGCGGGTTGCTCCACCGGACGACTAAAACCGCGGGGGGTGATTTGAAAAACGAAGACAGGGTCACTGGCGGGGGACGCGGCGACGTCGCGGGTTCCGCCCAGCAGGGGCGCCGGACAGATTTCGGAACAGTCGTCATTAACTGGATCGTGGTGATCCTGTTCGTCACGAGCTTCGTCACGGGCATCCGGATCGGTGCCGATGCCCCCGATGCCACCTGGTAGCAAGCGCTGGCTGTCTATACGCCGCAGGGCGAGGTGGTCGTCTGGCATCTGTGGTCGGCCTGGGGCCTGGCGGGTATCACCGTCGGCTATGTGGCATTCATGGTCGCGGCAAGACTTGGGCCCAGAATTGTGGTGGACCGCAGCCGTCTGCGCGCCCTTTCGGCAAAGGATCGGCGAACGCGCTGGCAGTCGATCAATGTCTTGGTCTATTGGCTGGCTTTCGTGCTGCTTGCGGTCGCCATCGCCACCGGAACGATCATTTACTACGACTTGACCAGCAGCTCGCAGCTATTATTGCTGATCCATCGTATCGCGGCATGGTCACTCGTGGCCTACGTCTTCATTCACGTTATCGCGCAGTGGATGATGTCCGGACTGCGCGGCCTCTTGAAGATCCTCACGCCGCGGTTCGCGTTCGCCATTCCGGCGCTGATTGCCTTGGTTGCGGTCGTGGCAATCTCTGCAGCGGTATTTCAGGGCGACTCCATGGCCGTCCGCACGCTGGAGATCGAACGCACGTCGGCCGCCCCGAAACTGGATGGCGCGTCCGGCGATCCGGTGTGGGGCGCGGCCCAGCCCGTGGTCATCAAGACAATGCGTGGCCAGAACCTGCCGAACGAGAGTGTGTCGGTGACCGTACGCGCGGTCCATGACGGCGACACCGCCTATTTCCTGTTCGAATGGCCTGACACGACTCGCAGCCAAAAGCACCTGCCGCTGCGCAAGACCGACAAGGGCTGGCAGGTCGTCCAGACGGACTACGCCCGGTCCGACGAAGACGCCTATTACGAGGACAAGTTCGCGGTAATGCTGTCCGACACATCGCGGTTCGGCGCCTTGAAGTCCACGCATCTTGGCGAGCGGCCGCTGTCCGACAAACCGGGTCCGGCCGGCGGTCGGGGCCTGCACTACACAGAGGACGGCTCGCTGCTGGATGTCTGGCACTGGAAGTCGGTCCGAACCGGTCCTTTGGAACAGATCGACGACAATTTTTTCGGCCCGCCTCTTGCGCCACCCGAGAAGGCTGGCGCCCGGTATACGGCGGGCTATTCCAAGGACCCGAAGACCGGCGGCGGGTTTGCCATGAACTGGGAGCGTTTTGACGAGGATATTGTTGTGCCGCGTTGGCTTCCCAAAGACCCCGCGGTGTTGAATCGGCTCGGCGCGGTCGATCTCGACCCCGAAGTCGACGATCCCGGCAACTGGCGGCTGCCGGAAGACCTGCTGGTGGCCTACACGCCCGAACAGGACGCCAAGTTCCCCGTCGGGACCGTGATGCCAAGCGTCGTCATCACGCGGCCCTTCGAGGACGATCGGGGCGACGTCACCGCGGTCGCCAAGTGGGAAAAGGGGCGTTGGTCCATGGAAACGGCGCGAAAACTGGATACCGGATCTGAGTTCGATGTCCCGATCCGGGACGATGTCTTCCTGTGGGTCGCGGTATTCGACCACACCCAGACCCGCCATAGTCTGCATCACCATCCCGTCCGCCTAGTGTTGCGGTAGTGCCGTTGGAGAGATAGCCGGAAATGCCAAAACTCAGCATTCGTCAGTGGCCGTTGAGCTTGGAAACGGGCAGACAGACCATCCTGGAAACGGCCTTGGCGAAGGGAGTGCCATACCCCCACGGTTGCCGCATTGGAGAGTGCGCAGCCTGCAAAAGCCTTCTCTTGTCTGGAGAAGTCAAGATGGCGAATTACGATCAGACGGTCTTGTCCAAGGAAGAACGAGCGTCCGGCTTGATTCTGGCTTGCCGCGCGCGACCCACGACCGATGTGCACGTGGCGTGGCTTGGTGATGAGGAAATCCCCGGCCTGCCGGTAAGTCGCGTCAAGGCGGAAGTCACCAACATCGAGCATCTGACGCCGCGGATCCGACGCATTCACGTGTGGCCCGAACGCCCGCTTCAGTTTGCCGCCGGGCAATTGGCCCGGCTGAAGTTCGGCAAGCTTCCGGCACGGCCTTATTCGATGGCCAATCGCCCGGACGAGGAGGCTCTGGTCTTCGACATCAGGCTGGTCCCCGATGGCCAGGTCAGCGAGCACATCCGCACCGAGCTTCAGGTCGGCGAGCGCCTGCACCTGGAGGGGCCGTTCGGCAGTACCCATTTGCGGCCGGAGGAAACCGGCCCGCTGGTAGCGGTTGCAGGCGGGTCGGGCCTGGCGCCGATCAAGTCGATCCTGCGCACCGCGCTGAGAAGTTCCAATGACAGGAAGGTCGATCTTTTCTTCGGTGTACGGGATGAAGAGGACGTCTACGACGAGACGACCTTGAACCTGTTGGCGGCACGCCATCCCAATGTCAGGTTCGAAATCCTGCTTTCAGCACCCAGCGTGAAGACCGGCCGGCGGGTCGGGACATTGCCCGACATCCTGATCAACGAACTGCCGACCTACGAGGATGCCCGCTACTACCTGGCCGGTCCGCCGGCGATGGTCGAAGCGGTCTCCACGCTTGCCATCAAGAAAGGCGTCCGGCCCGACCGGATCCATGCGGACCCGTTCCATTTGGCCTCTGAGCCGCGGAACGGGGATGCGGCGCCCGGGGAATCCGGTGGCATGTTGGGCAGCATCAGGCGGCTGTTCTCAAAACAGCCCGAAGGGGTGTAGCCGCCCGCACACATTCCAATCTATGGCCGGTGATGGCCGGCCTCCGATTTGCCATAGGGCCGTCGCGGCAGCCTAACCGCCCGTGACGCTCATGTGACGTGAGACGGACCGGACCGAGCGGCGACGATCGATGACGAAGTCGTGCCCCTTTGGCTTGCGACCGATTGCTTCGTGAATGGCGTCGATCAGAGCAGCATCGTCGTCGGACGCCCTGAGCGGCGTACGCAGGTCGGCGGCGTCGTCCTGGCCAAGGCACATGTACAGTGTGCCCTCGCAGCTCAGCCGAACCCGGTTGCAGCTTTCGCAGAAGTTGTGGGTCAGCGGCGTGATGAAGCCGATACGCTGTCCGGTTTCCTCAACCCGCACGTACCGCGCCGGCCCGCCTGTCTTGTAGTCGATGTCGGTCAGGTTCCAGCGCTTGGCCAGTTCGGCGCGGACCATCGAGACCGGCCAATACTGGTCAAGCCTCTCTTCGCCTCCGACATCGCCCATCGGCATCACTTCGATGAAGGTCAGGTCGAAACCTTCCGCGCCGCACCATCCAACCAGCCGCTCGATCTCGTTGTCGTTGACACCCTTCAAGGCGACACAGTTGATCTTGACCTTCAGACCGGCTGCCTTCGCGGCCTCGATGCTGGCCATTACCTTCTCGAGCTTGCCCCACCGGGTAATCTCCAGGAACTTCGCAGGATCCAGCGTGTCCAGCGACACGTTGACCCGGCGCACGCCCGCCGCTGCCAGGTCTTCCGCAAACCGCCCCAACTGGCTGCCGTTCGTCGTCAGGGTCAGTTCGTCCAGGGCGCCGGTCCGAACGTGCCGGCCAAGCCGATCGAACAGCCACATGATGTTGCGCCGAACCAGCGGTTCGCCGCCGGTGAGGCGCAACTTGCGCACCCCCAGCGACACGAAAGCGGAGCAGACCCGGTCCAGTTCCTCCAGGCTCAGAACCTCTGACTTCGGCAGGAATGTCATGTCCTCCGACATGCAATAGGCGCAGCGGAAATCGCAGCGGTCTGTGACCGAAACCCGCAGATATGTGATCTCACGACCGAAAGGATCGATCATCGTTCTCGTTTTGCCCCCTTGTTCCCGGGATGCGGCACGCCTGACAAGCGACCGTCCCGCCTCTATATAGGTCAATTCACGGTTCCATCCCAGTCCGCATCTGGCCGGAAACGGGGCGAGTTGAGCGGGAGCGGCCCAGAGGGCATATTAGGTCTATGCAGGAATTCGACATCAAGCCCGACCCGGAAGACCCGCGCCTGACCCAGTCGGTCGCCGGCGTCGACCACGAAGGTCGAAGGATCGAGACCCCTGTGGTCATGGAACGGCCGTTGACCCTTTTTCTGAACGGCCAGGAGATCGTCACCATGATGACGATCGGCGACTACCCGGATTATCTGGCCGTGGGTTATCTGCTGAACCAGAACATGCTGCAGCCGAACGACGAAGTGACCGGGATCGACCATGACGACGACCTTGATACCGTCGTCGTCCGCACCCGCCGGGAAACGGACTTCGAAGACAAGCTGAAAAAGAAGACCCAGACGTCGGGCTGTGCGCAAGGGACGGTGTTCGGCGACCTGATGGAGAAGTTCGACGACGTCGCGCTTCCCCGGGAGGCGCGGATCCATACCTCCTGGCTTTATGCCCTGACACGCAAGATCAATACGGCGCCCAGCCTTTATCTGAAGTCGGGCGCGATCCACGGCTGCGTGCTGGCGCGGGCCGACGAGCCTTTGATCTATATGGAGGATGTCGGCCGCCACAATGCCGTCGACAAGATCGCAGGCTACATGTTCCTCAACGGCATCTCGCCCGGCGACAAGATCTTCTATACCACCGGACGTCTTACATCGGAGATGGTGATCAAGACCGTGCAAATGGGCATCCCCATCCTTGTCTCCCGGTCCGGCTTCACTGCATGGGGCGTGGAACTGGCGAGGGAGGCCAATCTCACGCTGATCGGCCGTGCGAAGGGCAAGCGCTTTGTTGCCCTCGCCGGCGAGGACCGCATCGTCTTCGATGCCGATCCTGCCAGGGTTGCCGACGAGGACAAGCGGTTCGCCCGCAAGTCGGGCCGGACGGAGGATGCGGCGTGAAGACAAGCCCGCTCAGTCTCGACACTGGTACGTCGGAAAACGCACAGAACGTTTTGGACGTTATTGACGCGGCACTGGACGAACACGGGGAGTGGCTGAACCAGTGGCATCGCGCGGTGGTCTGCGGCATCGATCCGGCGCGGGAAGTGATCTCCGAGAACGCGCACCTGATCTCGCGCTTCGGGTTCTGGTTCGACTTGAACAAAGACCGCGGGCTGGTCAACCAGGCCGCCTTCCGTGCTCTTGCCCGCGCTCAGGCCGATTGTTATGCCTTTGGACGCGAACTTGCCGGGCGCGCGGCGGATCGTGAAGCGGTGCCGGTCGAGGACTATGACGCGCTGATCGGCAAGTCGCAGAGATTTGTCACGCTGGCACGTCGGATCCAGGACGCGTTTCGCAAGGCCATCTCGGAGCTGGATCGTCTGACCGGGCTGCACAATCGCCAGATCATGCTGCCCGAATTGGAGCGCGAGCGGCAGCGCGCGCTCAGGACCGGCAGTCCGTGTACCGTGGCCATTGCCGATATCGACCATTTCAAGCAGGTCAACGATACCCATGGTCATGCGGTCGGCGACGAAGTCCTGGCCACGACTGCCGGCCGTTTCGTTTCCGGGCTGCGGCCCTACGACGTCGTCTACCGGTATGGCGGCGAGGAGTTCCTGATCTGCCTTCCCAACACCGACAGCGGCACGGCGCGCCAGGTTCTGGAGCGTCTGCGCAGGCTGATCGAGAGCGAACCCATGCGCATCGCCAAGGGCGACACCCTGCCGGTCACCGTCTCGTTCGGGCTCGCGCAGATTGTCGACAATGCCTCGCTGAAAGACGTGATGGTGCGCGCCGATCAGGCGCTCTACGCGGCCAAGCGCGGCGGCCGAAACCAGGTGCGGGAATGGTCCGGGGAATTGGCCGACAGGCCGCGGGGCAATCCGGAATGACACCGCGGTCGCAGGTGCTGGCCGTTCTACTGGCCGGTGGTCAGTCGCGGCGCATGGGCGGCGGTGACAAATGCCTGAGGCCGCTGGCGGGCCGGTCACTGCTATCACATGTCATCGAGGCGATGGCGGGACAGTCTGCAGCGATGGTCCTGAACGCCAACGGCGATCCGGAGCGTTTCGCGCAGTTTGGTCTGCCGGTCGTGCCCGACGTGCTGCCGGGATATGCCGGACCGTTGGCGGGCGTGCTGACCGGTCTGGACTGGGCGGCGGAACACCGGCCGGACCTTGGCTGGGTTGCCACCGTGCCGACCGACGCCCCGTTTCTGCCGCGCAACCTGATTGCTGCGATGACGAATGCCGTCGAGGCGGAGGGTGCCGATATGGCAACGGTTGCCTCCGGCGGAAGGCGGCACCCGGTTGTCGGACTTTGGCCGGTTCGGCTGCGCACGGAACTGCGATCGGCCTTGCTGGAAGAGGGCATTCGCAAGGTGGACGTCTGGACGGCGCGTTATAACCAGTCGGTGGCAGAGTTCGCCACGGAACCGGTGGATCCTTTCTTCAATGCCAACCGGCCGGAAGACATGGAGGCCGCGGCGCTGCAACTCGCTCAAGAGACGCGATAGGAACGCGATACGGGGCGGTCAGTCGCTCCGTCCCAACAGCGCCTGCCTGAAGCGGTCCTTGAGATAGGCGCCGTCTTTCGGGGGCAGCGCGAATTCCAGTTGTTCCGCCCGAACCTTGATCAGTTGGAACACGGGCCCCGGGGTCTCGTGGAGTGTTTTGCGGGCGCTGTCCAGTTCCTCCGGCGTGGTGACGCAGCCGGCGGCGATGGCCGCCAGGTCGGCGCCTGATGCGGTGTGGGTCTCCTGCATTCCCGTTTCGCCGTACCGTTCGTTGTCGAAGACGCAGATTGCCAGGTTGCTGGGGCGCTGGACGGCGACGGTCGCCAGGCTGCCCAGGCCCATCAGCAACTCCCCGTCGCCGGTCAGGACCAGAACCCGCCGGCGGGGTTGGGCGATTGCCAGGCCGAGGCCGAGGGATACGGCGCCGCCCATGGCACCCCACATCGGGAAGTTGAGGGCGTTGTCGCCGGCGGCAGTGATGTCCCAGGCCGGCGACCCCAACCCGGCAATCACCAGAAGATCGTTCCGACCCTCCAGGATGCGGGCCGCGGCGGCCCGGCGGCGGATCGGGTATGTTTCGGCGCCGCTCATCGCTCCTGGTCCCCGGCGCCGAAGCTTTTGATCGGAAACAGGCGCTGGTGCAGCAACAACGCGACGGCCTGCCCGCCAACGAAGGCGGCATTCAGGCTCGCGGCGGCGCGGGCACCCACATCGTCCGGATCGTCAACGGTGTCGACGACGACACCCGCCGCGGTCAGCGCGGCTTCCGCGGTCTGTCCCATTGGCATCTGCCAGGGGTTGAACTCGTGCCACTGGCCACGCATGGTCACGAACATCACAAGCGGGAACCGACAGGTCTTGGTCATTGCCAGCATGTTGATGCAGTTGCCGACACCGCTGGACTGCATCAGCAGGACGCCGCGCTGACCGCCCAGCCAGGCGCCGGCCAGCAGTGCGACGCCTTCCTCCTCCGTCGTGAGCGGGATTGCAGCGATGGTCGGGTCGCGCCGGCAGGCTTCGATCAGGTGCTTGTGGCCGGCGTCTGGCACGAAAGCGGCCTGGTGGACCTCGGCATCCTTGAATGCGCGATAGTGTCATCGGCCCACATCGGTGCGACCGTCATCCGCCCTTGAGATGCTTGATCCGCGCCCAGCAGCCGATGGCGACAATGCCGAGCCCTGCGATCTGCTTCAGAATGGCGTTCACTCCCTAAGGTGTCGGCGCACCGGCCCTGGCAGGCAGGGCGGTCGCTGCGACCGCTTCCGACGGGTGTCTCACTCCTCCAGGAAGGCCTCAACCAGCGCGATCTGTTCCCGGGTGTTGAGGGGCGGCGCATGTCCACAGCCCGTGATCGTTTCCAACCTGCATTTCGGGCCCCGCCGCGTCATCTCCTGCGCCCATTCGTACAACAGCAGGTCCGATTCCGCGCCGCGCAAGAGAAGCGTGTTGGCGGAAACGGAATCGTAGCGGTCCCATTGATCGTAGTCTTCGGGGTGGTGACGGAACTGGTCGACGATACGCGGGTCGTAGTGCGTGGTGAACCGGCCGTCGTCCGTGCGCCGCACAGAGGTCTCGGCAAGCCTGCGCCACTGGGCCGGCGTCAGTTCTCCAAACGGCGCATAGGCGTTCTTGAGGTAGTCCTCCAGTTCCAGCATCGTGGCAAACACCGGAGGATTGCCCGCATAGTTCAGGATCCGGCCCACCGCGGCGTCTGACAGTGCCGGGCTGATATCGTTGATGACCAGATGTGAAATTCGCTCCCGCAGCGGACCCGCGGCAAGCATGATGCCCAGCGCACCGCCCATCGACGTTCCAAGCCAGCGCATCATGTCTGTGTCGAAGGCCTTGATCAGATCCAGCGCGATCTCGCCATAGAAGGACAGCGAATACTCTCGCGCCGGGTCCTTTGCCCATTGGCTGAGCCCGCGGCCCACGGCATCCGGGCAAAGGATGCGATAGCGGTCGGACAGGGCCTCGGCAATCTGATCGAAATCGCGGCCGGTCCTGGCAAGGCCATGCCACATGATCAGCGTTTGGGGGTTTTCCGCGCCCCAAACCGTCACGTGGATCTCACGGTTGGCGCAGGTCACGTACTGCGACTTATGGCTCATGGGCCCCCTTGAGTGCACTGTCCTGTGATGGCTTGCCGTTTTCCTTTCAGATTAGGGCGGCATCGCGGTCGGGAATCAAGCGAAACGACGGCACCGGCCGGACTTGTCAGGTGGCGTTCGCGCCAGCCTGGCGCGGCCGGATCCTTACCGGCGACCATGCTTCCACTATCTGAACAGTATTCTATAATACGGAAAGCGGGTATTTTCGCAGGTTTGGAGAGTGTGATGGTGAGGGCGACAAAAGGACGGCTCAAAGGGACCCGTCAGAATTCAACCCGCGGCGGCGTGGACCGCAGCGGCCAGGTTCAGTCATTGGTCCGGGCGATCAGCCTGATGCGGACAATTGCGGACTTCGAGGATGGCGCGACACTGACGGAACTCGCGCAGGCGGTCGGCCTGGCGCCGTCCACCGCGCACCGCCTGCTGACGACGCTGGAGCAGGAGCGGTTTGTCCGTTTCGACCAGGAACGCAGCCTTTGGCAGATCGGGGTTGATGCCTTTACCGTCGGGAATGCCTTCGTCCGATCGCGCGATCTGGTGTCGATCGCGCGCCCTTACATGCGCAGTTGATGGAAGACAGCGGCGAGACGGTCAACCTGGCGATCGAGGACCAGGGCGAAGCAATCTACCTGTCGCAGGTCGAATGCCGGCAGTTGATGCGGGTGTTTGCGCGTCCTGGCGGGCGGGTGCCGATGCATTGTTCCGGCGTTGGCAAGGCCCTTTTGTCGGCCATGTCCGAAGGGGAGGTAACCCGGATCATCCAGAAGCGCGGCATGGCCAGGGCAACCGGGCACAGCATCGATTCCCCGGCATCGTTGCACCATGCCCTGACCGAAATCACCGGGCTGGGCTATGCCTTCGATGATGAGGAACATGCCATCGGTCTGCGCTGCGTGGCGGCCGCCATCCTTGACGAGTACGGCGGGCCGATGGCGGCGATTTCGCTCTCAGGGCCGAAGGCGCGGATCGACAACAGCCGTGTGCCCGTATTGGGTGAACTTGTGCACCGCGCCGCCGACCAGATTTCCGCCGAATTGGGCGGAGCCGTCAGGGTCGAGCGGGTGACAGCGTCCCAGGGCTAGGGTGGCGCACTGCGCTTGCGACGCGGGTCGCCGAGAGGGAGAACGGAGAATGCCGTCAGTCAAAGTCACCGTGGGTGCCGCAGCCCTTGAGATCGAGGTGCTGGACACCCCGACGGGGCAGGCGGTACTGGCTGCCGTGCCCTTTGAATCCACGGCAAGCACCTGGGGCGAGGAGGTCTATTTCACCGCGCCGGTCTCCGTTTCGAAGGAACCGGATGCGAAAGATGTCGTGGCGCCGGGCGAGATCGCTTTCTGGGTCGAGGGCAGTTCCATCGCGATCGGATTCGGCCCGACGCCGGCTTCGCGGGGCGATGAGATCCGCCTTGTCACCGCCACCAATATCTGGGGCCATGCAAAGGATGACGTGCGGCTGTTGGCCGGCGTGCGCGATGGCGACCCAGTGAAGGTGGAAGCCGTGGGGTGAGGCCGCCACTGCGCTTGCAAATTGCCGGCAGGTAGGCTTGAAAGAGAGGCTGGCTTTCGGCGGAAAGAGGAACGGGCCCGGGAATGATCGTCTCGGTGGAGTGCAAATCCGCGCGTAACGGTGAGGCCACGCCGTGCTTTTTCATGTTGGGCGACCGGCGGATCGAGATTGCCGATATCCTGGACCGTTGGCTGGGCGATGAATACGACTATTACAAGGTCCAGGACAGCAACGGCGACACGTTTATTCTTCGCCGCGACACGGACGATATGACCTGGGAAATCTGGATGTACCAGCGCGCCGGCGTCGACGCCTGACCGCCCGGCCGGGGTGGCCGGCCCGATCGGGTGATGTGGTGTTTGCCGATTCGCTTCACCGTCGTGGCCTGTGGCCCCTTTTCTCCGACCGCCTCTTCGAAGCGGACTTCAGCGCCGATCGCCAGCCGGTCGAAATCGCCATTCACAACGCTGTTGCGGTGGAAATAGATCTCCCGGCCATCGGCGCTTTCGATGAAGCCCTAGCCCTCATAGCCGAACAGCTTGGCCACTGTGCCATGTGGCGGGGCCTCGTGGACTTTGGTTTTGCCCTTCTGGCGTCTGGGTTTTTCCTGCAGCTGGCGCCGGGCCGCCCGAAAGGAATCACGGATCGCCACATAGACGTCTTCGTGGCTGTGCTTTTCCGATGGGTTCCGGTTGACCGTTACCTCCACATTGCCGGGCATCGTCAGGTGCAGGGCGGCGTGATAGAGGATCCCTTTGTTCTGGTGGCGGTGCGGCGCGTGGATCACAACGCGACAACTGGTAATCCGGCCATGCATCTGTTCCAGTTTCTCGACTTCCTTTGCCACCCGACTGCCGACATAGGGGGACGGATCCATACCCTCGAACACGATCTCCGGTGCGGTTTCCATGATGCTCTCTTTATTTCAAGGACATGACTAAGGCGTGCGGGTCTGCCGCCAATCTACCGTGCCACGGGGCGCCGCGGGTGGGCTTGACCCAGGTCAATCCGTTGCCGCGCGCCTTTTCTCTTGATAGGTGTCAAGGCAGGCGGCCGCGAAACGAGGCAAGGCTTCCGGTCACCGCAGCCGCCATTCCGCAAGGCCACGCATGATGCCGGCACCACGAGAGGACGTGCACTCTTGACGGCACTTTCCCCACGGTGCCGATGTGGGCATCGAGGGCTATGGAAAGTCGCTGGACGAGGCCTTCTGCGCCGCCGGTCATGCCTTGACGGCGGTCGTCACCGACCGGCCGGTCCATCCATTGCAGCGGGTCGACATCGACTGCACGGCCGCCGATCCGGAACTGCTGTTGGTCGAGTGGCTGAACGCCCTTGTCTACGAAATGGCGGAACGGCGCATGCTGTTCGGGCGGTTCGAAGTCCGTATCGGGGACAACCGCCTGCGTGGCACCGCCTGGGGCGAGCCCGTCGACAAAGGGCGCCATGAGCCTGCGGCCGAGGTCAAGGGGGCGACCTACACTGCACTGCGCGTAGGGCAGGACGAGGCAGGGCGGTGGTCTGCGGCTTGTGTCGTTGATGTCTGACGGGACGGACCGAGCAAAAGGAGCGGCCGATGGACCCTGCACGCTTTGAGCGGCGAACCGAAACAGAGTGGCACCTGGAACCGACCGGACCGATGCGCGTGCCGGCCGTCGTGTTCGCGGATGAGGCCTTGTTGCGGGACATGGACGACAAGGTTGGGGAACAGCTTTGCAACGTGGCCGCCCTGCCGGGCATCGTCGGCGCCGCCTATGCCATGCCGGACGCGCACTGGGGTTACGGATTCCCGATCGGCGGCGTGGCGGCCTTCGACGCCGCGCAGGGCGGCGTCGTGTCGGCGGGCGGTGTCGGGTTCGACATCTCCTGCGGCGTGCGCACCCTGCTGACCGGCGCAACCGCGGCCGAGATTGAGGAGGTCAAGGCCGGCTTGGCGGATGCCTTGTACGAGAGCATTCCGGCCGGTGTCGGCAGCACCGGCGAGATCTCGCTTTCCGACAACGAGATGGACGCAATGCTTGCCGGTGGCGCGCGCTGGGCAGTCGACCGGGGATACGGCCTGGAACGGGATCTGGCCAGGATCGAGGAGGGTGGTTGCGCCGAAGGCGCTCGGCCGGACCAGGTCTCGGAAAAGGCCAAGAAGCGGCAGCGTCGCGAGATGGGAACGCTGGGGTCGGGCAACCACTATTTGGAGGTCCAGGCGGTCGAAAAGATCTACGACCGCCGGGCGGCCGCGGCCTTCGGGCTGACGAAAGGCGCGGCGGTGATATCGATCCATTGCGGGTCGCGCGGGCTTGGACACCAGATCGGGACCGACTACCTGCGTGACATGCTGGCAGAGGCGGCAAGGGCGGGAATTGTTCTTCCCGAACGGGAACTGGCCTGCGCGCCGATCGATTCGGATTTGGGCCGGCGCTATCTGGGCGCGATGCGGGCGGGGATCAACTGCGCGCTGGCCAACCGCGAGATTATTACCCACCTGGCCCGATCGGTTTTCGCACGCGTCGTGCCGAAAGCCGAGCTTGAGTGGCTGTTCGACGTTTCGCATAACACGTGCAAAGCCGAGCGTCACCGGATCGACGGCGCTGACCGGATGGTTCACGTGCATCGCAAGGGCGCAACCCGTGCCTTCGGGCCCGGTGCCCCGGACCTTCCTGCCGATCTGGCCGACATCGGCCAGCCGGTCCTGATCGGCGGCAGCATGGGCACCTCCTCCTATGTGCTGGTCGGGAAGGGGGAAGCCAGGCGCGGGCATTCGGCTCCACCTGCCATGGCGCGGGGCGCCGGCTCAGCCGCCATGCGGCTGTCAAACGCTGGAAGGGGCGCCAGGTCGTGGATTCACTGGCCGACGAAGGCATCCTCATCCGCAGCCCGTCCTCGCGCGGCGTCGCCGAAGAGGCGCCGGGGGCCTACAAGGATGCCGCCGCGGTTGTCCTGGCGGCGGAACGCGCCGGCCTGGCCGCGCGCGTGGCCAGGCTGCGGCCGATGGTCTGCATCAAAGGCTGAGCCAGCGCGTGACCGGGCTTGGAGGCGTCCTGGTTTTCTGTTCAGATACGGGACCGCCCGGATAGCGTCAAAGTGAGGTGGCGGCGCCACTGATTAGGAAGGAAGCATGGAAAGAGGCTCGGTGCACAAAGCGCGCTTCGCCGTTCCGGTGGACCGTGACCATGTGGCGAAGGATTGGGCCACGCGCGGGTACGGCTGCGGGGGGGGGGCTTCGTGGACCCGCCCGGGCGGCAATGGAACGGGTTCGTGCACGACACGAACGAGCTGGTGACGGTTGTCGAGGGCCGGCTGGGTTTGCGCATCGGGACGGATCATTTCGTGGCGGAGGCCGGTGACGAGGTCTACATCCCCCGCGGCGTGGAACATGACGTCCACAATCTGCACGACGAGACGACCCACTGGCTCTACGGCTACGACTAGGCCGGGACCTGCCCGAAGGGGCCTCCTTTTCGTGACAGAAAAGAGGCCCGCCGCACGGCGGGCTTCAGAACACTGCCCACGACAATGACAGGTAGGGTTGGCGCAGGCGTCAGCCTGTCAGCGGCGCGACCCGGCCGTTGACGCTCATATGTTTGATCCGGCGGCCGAAAAGGAAATCGAAGACCGCCTTGATCGTGGCGGTGAAGGCGTGCGCCCGCTCGGCGCGGCCTCGTGCGATCCCGCGCTCGATCTCCTGGTGGGTCGGATACCGGGGGCGACTGTCGGAGTGGTCTGCATCACGGCTCTCCTTGGGTTTCGGCGAATTCGGTCGGTGGTCGTTGCTTGATTGGAAGGTAGTTCAGGATTGCGAGGAACAGAATTACCCCTACAATCACATCATTTATGAAATTCTGTCACAAAAGGGGACGTGGTGGACCGGACGGCGGAAATGGCGGTCTTCGTGCGGGTCGTTGACTAGGGGGGATTCAGCGCCGCTGCCCGGGCGCTGCGGCTGACCCCGTCTGCGGTTTCGAAGCAGATTACCCGGCTTGAGGACCGGCTGGACGTACGCTTGCTGACCCGCACGACGCGGCAATTGAATCTGACCGAAGAAGGCAGCGAGTTCTACGAGCGCAGCGTCAGGATCCTGGCGGATCTGGAGGAAGCCGAACAGGCCGTTTCCCGGAGCGATTCGGCGCCGCGCGGGACGCTCCGCGTTTGCTGCGGTGTTTCGTTCGGAAAGTACCAGATCAGCCCGCTGATGCCCGAGTTTATGTCGCGCTATCCGGGACTGAGTGTCGAGTTGGAGACCTCCGACAGCCTGGTTGGTCTGGTCGAGGAAGGGGTCGACGTCGCAGTGCGTTTCGGGCCCTTGTCGGACTCCTCCATGGTGGCGCGGTTTCTGGCCGGCAGCCGCCGCTCGATCGTTGCCGCACCGTCCTATCTGGAACGCCGCGGCGAGCCGACGCATCCGCGCGAACTTGGCGATCACAACTGCCTGGCCTTCAGCCATCAGGTTAATCTGAACGAATGGCGGTTCAAGGGGGAAGCAGGCGAGGTCCCTGTGCAGGCGCAAGGCAATTTCAGGGCGAACAACGGCGAGACGGTGTTCGAGATGGCATTGGCGGGCCTGGGCATCGCCCGGCTTGCCCGATGGCTGGTCGAGCCGGAGATCCGTGCGGGCCGGCTGAAGATGATCCTGCAGGACTATTATCGGGACGTGACGGTGCCGATTAACGCCATCTATCCGACCCGCCGGCACCTGAGCCCCAAGGTGAGGGCCTACGTGGATTTCCTGGTCGAGAAGTTCACGCCGGTGCCGCCCTGGGAATCCTGACCCGCGGCGTCCTGCTTTGAAAGCCGGGCGGGCTTTCCTACCGTGACCGGATCAGGCGGCGCGGACCTCGTCCAGGAATCTCTGAACCTGGTCACGCAGCGAAGTGCCTTGCTGCGACAGGTTCTTGGCCGCATCCAGGACCTCGGACGCGGTCGTGCCCGTGTTCGACGCGGCTTGGTTCACGCTATCGATGTTCGACGACACTTCGCCGGTTCCCCGCGCGGCCTCCTGGATGTTACGGGCGATTTCCTGGGTGGCGGCCCCTTGCTCCTCGACCGCCGACGCAATCGCGTTGGCAATGGTACTGATATCCGAGATCGTGGTGCCGATGCCGCCGATCGCGTCGACCGCATCGCCGCTGGCCTTTTGCATGTCGCTGATCTGCTGCGAAATCTCTTCGGTGGCGCGCGCGGTCTGGCCGGCGAGGTTCTTGACCTCGGATGCGACCACGGCGAAGCCCTTGCCCGCATCGCCGGCCCGCGCGGCCTCGATCGTCGCGTTCAACGCCAACAGGTTGGTCTGTTCGGCGATGTCCTGGATCAGGGTCACCACGTCGCCGATCCGCTGGGCAGCCTGGCCAGGCCCGAAACGGAAACATTGGTCCGCTGCGCTTCTTCGACCGCTCGACCGGCGATCTTGGTCGATTCGGAGACTTGCCGGGCGATCTCGTCGATCGACTTGTGCATCTCGTCGGCGGCGGCGACGGTCTGGACGTTGTTTGAGGTCTCTTCCGCGGCGTGGGCCACGGTCTTCGAACGGCTGGATGCCTCCTGTGCGGCTGCGGTCATGGATTGCGCGGAGGATTCCATCTGCGACGCGGACGCCGTCACCACCTGGACGATGCTGCCGACGCTGCTGTCGAACTCGTCCGCCAGCCGGGAAAGGGTCGCGCGTTTCTCCTCGGCCTGAAGCCGGTCCTTCTCCTCCTGCTCCCGCTTCAGCCGCTTGACCTGCAGGGCGTTGTCCTTGAAGATTTTGACCGTCGTCGCCATGGCGCCCAGCTCGTCCTTGCGGTTCTCGCCGGGAACGTCGACTTCCAGTTCGTTGTGCGACAGCCGCTCCATCACGCTGGTCAATGCACCCACAGGGCGCGAGATGCTGCGGCCGATCACCAGGGCAAGCCCGATCCCCAGGACGATTGCCAGCGCCGATCCGATGCCGATGGTCGCGATGTTGAAGGCCTTCTTGTCCTGCATCACTTCGGTTTTGTCGGCGGCGATGCCCTCGACCAGCCCGCTCACCGTGTTCAGCGAGGCCTGCATCTCCTGCTCCGCCACGTTCGCATCGCCCAGCGCGGCCACGACGGCCTCGAAGTCGGTCTGGTAGGCGGTGGCCAGGGTCATGATCTCGTTCACCTTGGGCGCCATCTTGGTGCCTTCCAGCAGTGACGCCAGTGTCTTGGTGGTCGCCAATGCCCGGTCCGTCCCGCCGCGCACGATGTCGGCCCGATTGCCCTGTCCTGAGGTGTTCACATAGTCGGTCTCGGCCAGCCGGATCCCCCGGACGGTGCTCAGAAGGCCCGAGGCGGCGGCACTGGCTTCTGCGGCGGTTTCCAGGCGCGCGCGCGACGCGTCGGCTTCCTGGTTGACGGTTTCGTAGGCGGCCAGCTGCGTTTCCGTGATCTCCGTGGTCAGGCTGGCGATGTCGGCCGATGCCTGCGCCAACCCTTCTTCCACCGTCTTCACCGCCTCAAGCTCGCGGCGGATGTCGACCAATTCCTGAAACGCCTTGCGGTAAGCCTCGACCCCGGTCGCGATCTTGCCGATCGCCGCTTCGTCCTTCGTGCCTGACGCCAGCTTGTTCAGTTGGACCGCGACCGTGAACATCGGTTTGATCTCGTTGGCGGTGCGGTCCGCATCCTTGAAGTCACCGCTCAGGCGGAAGGCGGCCTCCGCCTGCCGCGCCTTGAGGGTGGCCAGGATCAGGTCGTCGGCCAGTTGCGCAAGCTGGGCCCGTTTCTGCAGGCGGGGATCGGGCGCGGCGTTGCCGGCGGCCGCGGATCCTCGCAGCGCTTCGTACTGCTGGCGCTGACTGGCGGCAACGGTCGCCGAAAAGGCGCTGACCCGTTGCGAATTGGCTTCCAGACGCGCCTCGATCTCATCGGCCAGTTCGAACAGCCCGTAGACCTCGATAAGCTCTCCAAGACTCTTCCGGTAGAGATTGACTGCCCCGAAGACTCTCTTGACGACCTCTTCCTCCGACGTTCCGGCGGCCAGTTTCTTAAGCTTCAGGGCGGTCAGGTACATCTGTTTGATCGCGTCCGTCGCGCTCTTGGCGTGATCGGCATCACGGCTTTGCCGGAACAGGGCTTCGCTCTGGCGCGCCGTCAGGGTGGCCTTCAACAGGAGATCGGCCGTGTTTGCCAGGTCAAGGCGGGTTCGCTGCTCGGCATAGGCAACCTCCAGCGCTTCCGAATACCGTTCGTACTCCTGGCGTTCGACCGTGCTCAACTCGTCGGAGAGGCGTTCCAGCCGATTCGTCTTGGACCGCATTCCCTCAAGTTTGGCTTGGCTGTCGGACGCCGACTGCGCATAGCGGTCCAGCGAGCTGGAGTAGGCGGTGAGCGCATCGGCAACCTGGGTCAGGGCATCGGCCTGGTCTCCGGAGCCCGCCTGCGCCGCCAGGGTCGCCGGATCGGCGCCAAGTCGGCGATGGCCTGATCCAGAACCTCCAGGTCGCGCGTCGTCTTGGAATAAAGCACGAGCGATTCGACATGCTTCAGCCGCGTTGCGAGCGACGAGGTCTGCACTGATGAATCCACGTGGGAAGAGAACTGATTCAGGCCGTTCCAGCCGATGAAACCGACGACTGCCGTCAGGATCAGGATCGCTGCGAAGCCCAGGGCGATACGAACGCCGATTGCCATACCTGAATACCCCCAACACTGAAGAAGCCCAAATACGGCCACCTCATGGCGAGGCGCCGGGGCGTCCGACCGATCAACGGGGCGGATAATAGTTACCGCAACTTAAGGACGATTTAACGCCTGGGTGGTACTTCCCATCGCGAATGAGGCCATTCATGCCGCTGCGGTTGGCGAGGGCCTAAGACCGAGGCAACGGAACGGTCCGTTTGTTCGATTTAGTTCCGGTGCTCGAATTGGGGTTACAGACAGAAAGGCTCAATCATGTCGAAATTCGCGATGCGCCTGTTGGGCGCTGCCATTGTTGCAACGGGTTTCACGCTTTCCGCCGCCCAGGCGAACGAGTTCGCGCCTAAGTTGCAGGAAACCTACGCAAGTCAGATCCAGCCCTGGCTGTCCGACCCGGTTGTGGTTGAGGCGATTAAGGCTCAGAATAGCAAGAACGCGTCTATTGGCGCCGGCGACATCGATGCCATGGACAAGAAGTGGCGGTCCGAGGCCAAGAGCGGTTCGGGCCCGATGATCTCCGAGATCATGGGCAATGACCTGTCCAAGTTCCTGCAGCAGAAGGCCGCCGAGTCCGACGGTCTATTCACGGAGATCTTCGTGATGGACTTCAAGGGTCTGAACGTTGGTTAGAGCGCCGTGACGTCCGACTTCATGCAGGGTGACGAGGCCAAATGGCAGAAGACCTACCAGGCCGGTCCCGATGCCGTGTTCATCGACGAAGTCGAGTTCGACGACAGCACGCAGTCGTTCCAGACCCAGTTGAGCGCGACGGTCGTCGACCCGGCCACGGGTGAGGCGATTGATGCCATCACGATCGGCGTCAACGTCGAAAAGCTGTAATCGATCAATTTTTCTGACAAGACCGGAAGCGGCCGGCGCGATGCGCCGGCCGTTTTTTTTGTGTGAGATCAGGCCTGTTCGACGGGGGGAGGCGCGCCGGCCGACCCGGGACATCGGGCGACTGCCGAGTAGAATGATCCCGGGCTAATTACGTTATATGAGTCAAAGGGTTAGGCCATAAGGTTGCTCGCGTTTGGATTCCCTCGCCGAGCGGGCATGGGCCGCGCAGACCGCGTGAGACGGTCAAGGTGGGGCGTCTTGGTCGCCGCCAGGGGCCGCATCTGCCAGCGGAGCGACATCGACGTTAATGAGTCGTTTACCGGCATTCTCGAAATTAACTGTTACGCGATTGCCAATGACGGACTGGACCTGCCCCAGCCCCCAGTCCGGCTGGGTCGGATGTCGGACGAAGTCGCCGGGCACGAGATGCGTTGCCATTCGGTCTCGCCTTAATCCGGCTTGTTCGGTCTACATGGACGTCGCTGCAGGTTGTCCGTGCTGCGTGCCGCCGCCGATACAGGAGCCTAGAGACCATGAGTTTGAATGTCGACATGCGCGTCCTGCAGCTTTTGTGTTCGCGGCTGTGTCACGATCTGGTGGGTCCTGTGGGAGCGGTCACCAACGGCGTTGAAATGGTCGAGGAGTTCGACGCGTCGATGGCTGACGAAGCCATGCGGCTGATCGGGGAGAGTGCCGGTCAGGCCGCGTCCCGCCTACAGTTCTTTCGCTACGCCTATGGACGCGTCGGAAAGCCGATCAGCGGTGACGAATTGGCTTCTCTGCTGCGCGGTGTCTTCGAAGGCGATTCGACGACGCTGGAATGGCCGAAGGGGATCACCAGCGAGCTTCTGGACGGGCTGCGCGGCAAGCTGGTGGCCAATATGGCTGCCCTCATGGCCGACGCTCTGCCGCGTGGCGGTCGAATCGTAGTGGAATTCTCGCCGACGGGAAGCCAGGTCAGGATGCGGGCGGAAGGCCCCTCGGCCAGTCTTCCCGACAATGTGGTCTCGGCGCTGGCGATCGATCATGACCCCGATGCGCTGAATGCGCGGTCGGTCCAGGCATTCTTCACAGCCCTGGTCGCATCGGCGACGGGCGGTTCGTTAACCCTTCAACAGGCCGATCCGGGCAGTCTCAGCTTGACCGCTGAAGGGGTCTGAACGCCGCAGAAAACAAGGGCTTTCGGCCCTTATCCCTCAATTCTTTCTTAATCAATCCGTGAGAGGGCTAATGCGACCTGCCTTGCCACCCGGTCGGTATGTGCCGACCGGACGGCCGGGCTTGCATCTTGGGGCTCCAGGAACACCGGCATCACGAAATCCGCAATAATCCGGACTTGAGGCGATGGACGATCTGCTTAGTGAATTTCTGACCGAAACCGCGGAAGCGATGGAAACCCTGGACACCGAGCTTGTCCGGCTGGAGCAGGATCCCAACGACGCAGAAATCATCGGCAACATCTTTCGCCTTGTGCACACGATCAAGGGAACATGCGGCTTCCTGGGGCTGCCGCGGCTGGAAACCCTTGCGCATGCTGCAGAAAACGTGATGAGCAAGATCCGCGACGGGGAACTTGCCGTCAATGCGGATATCGTTTCCCTGATCCTCGCCTCGCTCGACCAGATCAAGAACCTGTTGTGGGAACTGGAGGACAAGGAAGTTGAGCCGGAAGGCGACGACAGCGAGCTGAAGCAGCGCCTGAACCATCTCGCGGACACGGGCGAGCTACTGCCAGGCGGGAACTTCGTGAGCGCCGCCGCGGAGGTCGCACCCGAGGATGTGTCGGGTGCCGAAGCCGCTGCCGAACCGGAGGCTTCAGCAGTACCCGCGCCCGAGCCGGCGGCCGAACCTGCGCCGGCCGAAGGCGGCGACACGACGGATTCCGACGAACTGCAGGCGATTTTCGACGCCACCCCCTACACCGGGCCGGGTGCCGAGGAGATGGCCAGGCGCGTCGAGGAACTGCAAAACGCTGAAGATGGCGGCGCGGAGGCCGAAGGCGAACCGGCCGAAGCCAAGGTCCTCGTTCCCGCCGAAGCGGCCCCGGCCAAGGATGAAAAGGCCAGCCGGACGAAGGAAGCTTCCGGCAAGGATGGCGGCGTAACCCAGACCATCCGGGTCAATGTCGACCTGTTGGAAAACCTGATGACCATGGTTTCCGAGCTGGTCCTGACCCGCAACCAGCTCCTTCAGATCCTGCGGACCCAGAAGGACAGCGACTTCGGGACACCGCTGCAGCGACTGAGCCACGTGACCTCCGAACTGCAGGAGGGCGTGATGAAGACCCGAATGCAGCCGATCGGAAATGCGTGGGCCAAGCTGCCGCGCATCGTGCGGGATCTGTCCCTGGAACTGAACAAGAAGATCGACCTTCAGATGATCGGCGCGGAGACCGAGCTCGACCGTCAGGTTCTGGAGCTCATCAAGGACCGGCTGACGCATATGGTTCGCAACAGCGCCGATCACGGCATCGAAATGCCGGCGGACCGGTCCGCGGCCGGCAAGCCGGAAACCGGCACGATCACCTTGAACGCCTTTCACGAAGGTGGGCACATCGTCATTGAGATCTCCGACGACGGCCGCGGCCTGGCCAGCGAGAAAATCAAGGAAAAGATCCTCCGGAACGGGCTCGCAACCGAGGCCGATCTGAAGACGATGTCCGACCATCAGTTGCAGCAGTTCATTTTCTCGGCAGGTTTCTCCACGGCGGCGCAAGTGACGTCCGTTTCCGGGCGCGGCGTCGGCATGGACGTGGTGAAGACCAACATCGACAAGATCGGCGGCACGGTTGAACTCAAGTCGGTCGAAGGCAAGGGAACCACCTTCCTGATCAAGATCCCGCTGACCCTGGCGATTGTCTCCGCTCTGGTCATCGAGTGTGCCGACGAGCGGTTCGCAATCCCCCAGATCAGCGTCGTCGAACTGGTGCGCACCAGCGACAATTCCGAACACCAGATCGAAGAAGTCCATGATGCCCCGGTGCTTCGCCTGCGCAATCGGCTTCTGCCCCTGGTGTCGTTGCGCAAGCTTCTGGGCATGGATGAGCTCGAGGCAGAGCAGGCCGGCGACGAGAAGTTCATCGTCGTGAGCCAGGTCGGCACCTATTCGTTCGGCATTATCGTCGACCGGGTGTTCGACACCGAGGAAATCGTCGTCAAGCCGGTTGCCCCAGTGCTGCGATCGGTTTCGATCTTTTCAGGCAACACGATCCTGGGCGACGGCAGCGTCATCATGATTCTGGATCCGAACGGCATTGCGACGGAAACCGGCTAGATCACTGTCGCCGATCACGGTGCACATGAGACGGGTTCCATGCGCGATGCGGCCGACGACGACCGGATCGCCCTGTTGCTTTTCCGGGCCAGCGACGACACGCCGAAGGCTGTGCCGTTGGGCCTGGTCGCGCGTCTCGAGGAGATCGACCTGCAAGAGGTCGAGTATTCCGATGGCAAGGCCATGGTGCAATATCGCGGCAGCCTGATGCCGTTGGTGGCCGTCGATCCGAAGGAAGAGCTGCCCAAGGATGGCAAGAAGCCGGTGCTGGTCTTCTCGGACCGGGATCGTTCGATGGGCGTGGTGGTCAACGAGATCCTGGACATTGTCGAAGAGCGCCTGTCGGTCGAGCTGGGCTCGGAACGGTCGGGCATGGTCGGCAGCGCGATCGTTGCCGGTCAGGCGACCGACATCATCGACACGGGCTATTGTCTGACTCTCGCCTTCAGCGACTGGTTCGGTGCCGCAAAGGAATCCACATTGGCAGATGCGCGCCAGCGTCGCCGCCTGTTGCTGGTCGACGACAGTGCATTCTTCCGCAACCTGCTGACGCCGCTGTTGTCGGTTTCCGGCTATTCCGTCGTGGCCGTGGACAGCGCGCGCGACGCCCTTGCACTGTGCGAGAGCGGCGAGCAGTTCGATGTCATTGTCAGCGGTATCGAAATGCCGGAAATGGACGGCTTCCAGCTGTGCGCGGCGCTGCGGGACGGGTCCAACTGGTCCCAGCTGCCGATCATCGCGATGACGTCGCATACGACGGACCAGGACATCGAAAAGGGCAGACAGGCCGGTTTCACCGACTATCTGGCAAAGCACGACCGCGACGCCCTGCTGCATGCATTGGAAGAGACAGTCGGTGGCGTCCGCTGACGGATGGCCGCTGGAAGCACAGACGTGGCAGTTGCGCGCAACCGCGTTTCCGCGACGCGACCTGAGGGACGAGGCCGCGACGTGAAGAGAACACCAGGCGTTCTGTTTTTCACTCCGGGATGGCCCCCGGGTGAAGGATTCGGATATGGCATATGAAGACCTGTCTTGTGGTCGATGACTCCCGCGTTATCCGGATGGTGGCGCGGAAGATTCTGGAAGAGCTCAACTTCAAGGTGGCCGAGGCTGAAGACGGCAAGGAGGCGCTGGACGCCTGCACCGCATCGATGCCCGACTGCGTTCTTCTGGACTGGAACATGCCGATCATGGACGGCCTGGAGTTCCTCAAGGAGATGAGAAAGCTCCCAGGCGGTGACGGCGTCATGGTCGTGTTCTGCACCACGTAGAACGATCTTGACCATATCCAGGAGGCCATCGCCGCCGGCGCCAACGAGTACATCATGAAGCCTTTCGACAGCGAGATCATTCAAAGCAAATTCGTGCAGGTGGGGCTTCTGTAATGAGCCACGTTGAGCCGGCGACCCGCCTGGCGGACAAGCCGGACAAAGATCCTATTCGCGTAATGGTTGTGGGCGACTCGGTCGTTGTCCGCGGCATCGTCACGCGCCTCCTGGAAAAGGAAGACGAGATCACCGTCGTCGCATCGGTTGGCGACGGCGAGATGGCGCTGCGCAAGCTGAAGACCACGGAGATCGATCTGGTCGTCCTCGATATCGAAATGCCGGTGATGGACGGCTTGACGGCCCTTCCCAAGATGCTCGAGATGAAGCCGGGCCTGCAGGTTGTCATCTCTTCGACCCTGACCCTGAAGAACGCCGAAGTCTCGTTGCGGGCCCTGGAACTGGGCGCGACGGACTATGTGACCAAACCGACCTCCAGCGGATCGCTGCATGCCGCTGAGGACTACCAAAGGGAACTGACGGAAAAGGTCAGGGGTCTGGGCAAGATCGGTCGTCGTCGCCGGCACCGGGTGGTGTCGGCAGAGCCAGCTGTGGAAAAGGCAACGCCTGTCGCGCGGCCGGCCCCAGCGAAGTCCCCGGTCCGCAAGGAGGCGGCACCTGCCCCGGCCGCAAAGGCACGTCCGGCGAAACCGGCAGCACTGCAGAAACCGAAGGAGCCTCAGTCCTCTGAATTCACCCTGCGCGCGCCCGGCAATTACAAGCCGCAAGTCATCGCCATTGGCAGTTCCACTGGCGGGCCGCAGGCACTGTTCAAGCTGATCGGCGGACTTGGGGCCGATATCGCACTGCCGATCGTCATCACACAGCACATGCCGGCCACGTTCACGACCATCCTGGCAGACCATATCACCCGCGTGGGCGGTCCGCCCTGTGCGGAGGCCACGGACGGCGAGCCGCTGCTGCCCGGCCGCATCTATTTGGCCCCCGGCGACCATCACATGGTCGTGTAGAGCAAAGACGGCAAGCCGGTGGTTCGCGTGAACCAGGACCCGCCGGAGAACTTCTGCCGGCCTGCCGTTGATCCGATGCTGCGCAGTCTGGTCCAGGTGTACGGCGGCAAGGTACTGGTGGTGATGCTGACCGGCATGGGACATGACGGCCGCGACGGCGCCAAGGTGGTGGTTGATGCCGGCGGCTCTGTGATCGCGCAAGACGAGGAAACCAGCGTTGTCTGGGGAATGCCGGGTGCGGTCGCCGCGGAAGGATTGTGTTGTTCGGTCTTGCCAATTTCCGAGATGGCAAGTCAGGTCAATCGCTTAATTTAGGGGGCTCGGCCATGAAGGTTGAGGATTTCGACTTCCTCGCGACGCTTTTGAAAGAGCGGTCCGGCCTGGTGTTGACCAGGGACAAGGCGTATCTGCTGGAGACCCGCCTGATGCCCGTCGCGCGCCAGCGCAACCTGAAGGGGCTGGAGGAGCTTGTCGACAGTCTGTGGATCGACCGAGACGAGGAACTGGAGAACCTGGTCACGGAAGCGATGACCACGAACGAATCGCTGTTCTTCAGGGACACGAAGCCGTTCGACCAGTTCCGCGATCTTGTCATGCCGCAGCTGATGCAGAACCGCGCCAATATCAAGAAGCTGAGGATCTGGAGCGCGGCCTGTTCCTCAGGCCAGGAACCGTACTCGCTGGCGATGATGATCAGCGAGGCGGCGGTCAAGCTTGCCGGTTGGCGAGTCGAGATCGTCGCGACCGACATCTCCACGGAAATGTTCGCAAAGGCCGAGGCCGGGATGTACACCCAGTTCGAGGTGCAGCGCGGCCTGCCGATCACCTATCTGGTCAAGTACTTCAAGCAGGTCGGCGACAAGTGGCAGATCGACGAGAAGATCCGCAAGATGGTCACCTACAAGGACTTCAATCTTCTCAAAAGCCCCGCGCCATTGGGGCAGTTCGACGTGGTCTTCTGCCGCAACGTCCTGATCTATTTCGACCAGCCCACCAAGGCCGCGGTCCTGCAGAATGTGGCCCAGCAGATGCCCCAGGACGGCATCCTCTACCTGGGCGGTGCAGAGACCGTCCTGGGCGTCACCGACAAGTTTCAGCCGATCCAGGGCTATCGCGGCATGTACATGCTTGCAGGCGGTCAGCCGGCGTTGGTGGCGGCGGCGGAGTAGCCGCCGCCGGCCGTTCGGGCTGCCATTTCTCTCAACCTAACCGGATTGAAGGCGGGCGCGCCGAGGGTGCGGCGTTGGTGGATCTTGGGTATTCACGCACCGCCAAAAAGAGCGCCGCATGGGCGCTCTCGAAGGTGGGGTAGGGGGAGCCTGTTTGGGGCCGCTCCCGGCCGTGGAAGGTGCGCAGCGGCCCCTGCGGTGCACTCAGGCGGCGTCCTCCTTGGGTTCCGACTGGTCGCCCGGCTCGGGATCGCGCAGCACGTAGCCGCGGCCCCAGATGGTCGAGATGTAGTTCTCGCCCTCGGTCGCTTCCTGCAGCTTCTTCCTAAGCTTGCAGACGAAGACGTCGATGATCTTGGCCTCGGGCTCATCCATGCCGCCATAGAGATGGTTGAGGAACATCTCCTTGGTCAGCGCCGTGCCCTTGCGCAGCGACAGCAGCTCGAGAATGCCGTACTCCTTGCCGGTCAGGTGGACCGGCTTCGAGTCGACCTCGACCGTCCGTGCGTCCAGATTGACGACCAGCTTGCCGGTCTTGATGACCGACTGGGCATGGCCCTTGGAGCGGCGGATGATCGCCTGCATACGGGCCAGCAGCTCGCGCTTGTCGAAAGGCTTGGTCAGGTAGTCGTCGGCGCCGAAGCCGAGGCCCTTGACCTTGTTATCCAGTCCGTCAAGGCCGGACAGGATCAGGATCGGCGTCTCGACGCGGGCGTCGCGCAGCCGCCGCAAAACCTCGTATCCGTCGATATCGGGGAGCATCAGGTCCAGGATGATCAGGTCGTAATCGTAGATCTTACCGATCTCCAGACCGTCCTCACCGAGATCGGTGGTATCAACTATGTGGCCCTCAGACTTGAGCATCATCTCGATGCTCTGCGATGTGGCCTTGTCATCTTCTACGAGCAAAACCCGCATGCTCCCCTCCACGGTTGGTGACAGCAAACAGCCCCGACAGACTTCGTTGCAAGTTAACGATTTAACCCTATTTCGACACTAGTTAACGAATGGTTGCAAACATCAAAATGTGAACGCGAAAAGGCCATTTTTTTGCTTCCAACACCGCTTCGCTGCCGCCCCAATACCTTAGGAATTCATTGACCGGAACGGCACTAGACTGGTGCCGTTAATACCGTGATTCGTGCCGTTGGAAGCGAAATGAAAGACGCCGTCGAACGCCTCAGATCCGATCTTTCTCGTCTCCGCAACTTCGAGTTGTATGGTCGAGTCACTGCCATCCAGGGCATGCTGGTGGAGCTCTGCGGGATCGAGGGGCACCTGTCGATCGGTGACCGCTGCACGCTGGAAGGCCGCGGCGGGCGCCGTGTGCCCTGCGAGGTGGTCGGCTTCCGCGATTCCCGCGCCCTCGCCATGCCCTACGGCCCGCTGGAGGGCATCGGCCTGGGCTGCAAGGCGGCGCTGCAGCATTCCGAACCCGTCATCTATCCCACCGAAGACTGGCTCAGCCGCGTGATCAACGCCTTCGGAGATCCGGTCGACGGGGGAGCGGCGCTGGTCAAGGGCGATATCGCGGTGCCGATCCGCAACGCGCCACCCCCGGCCCATGCGCGTCAACGGCTTGGCCCGAAGATCGACTTGGGCGTTCGGGCGCTCAATATCTTCACCACCGTCTGCCGCGGCCAGCGGCTGGGCGTGTTTTCCGGATCCGGTGTCGGCAAGTCGATCCTGATGTCGATCATGGCGCGGTTCACCGAGGCCGACGTCATCGTGATCGGCTTGGTCGGCGAGCGCGGCCGCGAGGTGCAGGACTTTCTGGCAGACGATTTGGGCCCAGAAGGCTTGAAGCGGGCGGTGGTGGTCGTGGCCACCTCGGACGAGAGCGCGCTGATGCGGCGCGAGGCGGCCTATATGACCCTGTCCGTGGCAGAGTATTTCAGGGACCAGGGCCGCAACGTGCTGTGCCTGATGGACTCGGTAACCCGGTTCGCCATGGCCCAGCGCGAGATCGGCCTGAGTGCGGGCGAGCCGCCCGCGAGCAAGGGTTATACGCCGACCGTGTTTGCCGAACTGCCCCGGTTGTTGGAACGGGCCGGGCCCGGGACGGAACAGGGGTCGATCACGGGCATCTTTACCGTCCTGGTCGAAGGTGACGATCACAACGAGCCGATTGCCGACGCCTGCCGGGGTATCCTGGATGGCCACATCGTCCTCGACCGCGCGATTGCGCACCGCAACCGCTATCCGGCGATCGATGTGCTGAAATCGATCTCGCGCAGCATGCCCGACTGCAATTCCAAGGGCGAAAACCTGATCGTCGACTCGGCGCGGGAACTGCTGGCCGCCTATGAGAACATGGCCGAACTCATCCGGCTCGGGGCGTATCGCCAGGGCGCGGATCCCCAAGTCGATCGCGCCATCGCCCATTACCCCCGGATCGAGGACTTCCTGGCCCAGGACAAGAACGAGCGCGCCGACCTTGCCGACGGCTATCGCGCGCTGGCAGAGATCCTGGGCCTCAGCGCCGACGACGAAGAGACCGTCGCAGCTGAGGGTGCCGCATGAAGGCGCTCAGCACCCTGATCAAGCTGGCTTCGGCGGAGGTGGACGAGAAACGTCTGGCACTGCGGACCGAGCAGGAACGTGAGGATGCCGTCAAGACGGCGTTGGACGAGCTGGAAGCCAGTGTTGCCGCCGAGCAGCAGACCGCGACTTCGCTGGCGGAGGCGGCCTTCGCCTACGCGTCCTTTGGTGCTGCGGCGCTTCATCGCCGCAAAGTCCTGCGGGAAGAGTTGACGCAAGCCAGTGCAGCGGTCGCGGTCGCCCGCGACGCCCTGGCTGCCAGTTTCGAGCGTCAGAAACGCTACGAGATCACCGATGCCGGCCGCCGGCGGCGTGACGCCGCGGACATTCGGCGGCGCGAAACCATGGAGGCAGACGAAGGTTCGTTGCGGCGGCACGCGCGGCGACGGCGCGGCTAGCGCGTTTCCGGGTTATGCCCAGACGCCGCCCGGTTGATCCGGCTTCGGCCCGCCGCCCGGACTGTCGAACCTGTCGGTGACCTGGAAAGACAGGCTGCCGGTCAGGCCCAGGGCCGTGACGGTGTCGGCGAACAGCGCGCCGATGTCGCTCTGCATCTGGTCAGGCAGGCGCGACAAGGTTCTGATCATCAGGTCCAGACGTTTCGGACGCGCCAGGCCGTCGAACTGAAAAGGCCCCAGACGCGAGAAATTGGCTTCCACGACGAAGCGGTCTGCATCCTGCTCGCCGTCTTGCCCGCCGGCGCCGGCGTCCCGGTCTCTGACATAGAGGCGCAGGCGTTCAGCCTCGCCATCGGCAAAAAGGGGAATCATGAACAGGCGCCAGTCCGGCGCAACCGGCTCACCCGCCAGCCGCTGCATCTGCCCGAATTCCGCGCCAAGTCTGTCCAGCAGTGGTTTGCTGTTCCGGCCCAGGGCCTGTGCGGCATCGTTGCCGACCCAGGACCGCATCGACCCATGCCTCAGCGCTTGCAGAAAGAAGACAACGGCCGCAGGCATCTGCGGCGTGGGCTGGGGAATGGCCTGCATCATGCGCGTCTGACCGGCGCCCGGACCGGCCTTGAGGACGGCCTGGATGGCGTCGCGCAGGGTATCCCAGCGCTGCCCCGAAGCCTCGCCGGCGGAGGCGTCCGCGGCCGGGAGTTGGGGCAGGCCCACCGGCTCCAGCCGCAGCTGGCTGCCCTGCGGCAGGGGTGTGCTGGTGCCAAGCGTCATCTGACCGACCGGGCTTTGGATCTGGGTTTGGCCGCCGCTGCCGGCGGCGGTCACGGTCGCCTGGACGGCCGCTCCCGGTGACGGCGTGGCGGCGGGAGAGGCCTGCGGGCCGCCGGGCACCTGGACGCTGAGGACGCGCATGGCGATGCGGCTGCCCGCGGGAAGGGCGGCCAGCGTGGCCGGGCTTGTCGGTGCCGCAGCCGTCCCGGCTGGCGAGGCGGCCGGCCCGCTGCCCCCGGGTGTCGCGCTGGTCGCGGCTGCGCCGGACCCGGTGGCGGCCGTGGTGCCAGGGGCATTGGCGGCGGGTACCGCGGCCGGCCGGGTGATCGTCGCGAACAGGACGGAGCCCTGGGTCAGGGAAGTCTGGACCGACTGCGGCTGGGCGCCACTGCCCGTGGCGGCCGTCTGACCGCCGGGCGCCGGGGTGGGCGAGGGCGATCCCGCCGTATTCGTGCCCGGTTGAAGGGCGACCTGAACCGGCGGTCCCATGCTTTGAACCACAAGGTTCAGCTGGGCGCCCGGTGGGGGCGTTAGGCCGGTCTGCACGGAAACCGGGCCCAACGCCGTCTGGAGCGTGACGACGCCCTGCGCGCTCCGTGCGGTCACGACGCCTTTCAGGGCCTGCAGGAGTTGCAGCTGGACGGGGCCGCCGTCCGTCCCAGGGGGCAGTTGCACCACGGTTCCCGTGCCGGAGAACGCGACTGTGCCGCTGGGCGCGGGCTGCACAGGGGGGGGTGGGCGGCACGCCTGCCGTCATGGAGTCAGTCCTGGAAGCTTGAAAGCAGTTCCTTGGCGACACGCTCGATGTCTTCGGCCGCCTCGGCGGACGGCGACCGGGTCAGCAACGGCGATTGACTTCTGATCGCGTCGGGGACCCTGCGGTCGCGTCGAATGATGCCGGCAAGCTTTGGCCGCTGTCCCAGGAAACTGCCACAGGCATTGGCCAGCGTCTCGTAGGTCTTTTGGCCTTTTTCCAGGGATTCCGCTATGTTGACGACGATCCGCAGATCCGCGTCGGGACGGTCGGACAGGGTGACTTTGATATAGGCATAGGCGTCTGCGATCGACGTCGGCTCATCCGTCGTGATCACCACGCTCTTGGAGGCCTTGCCGGCCAGCATGCGGACGACACGGTCGAGCCCTGCACCCAGGTCGATAATGACCTTGTCGTAGGATTTTGAGAGATTCATCAGGGCCATATGCAACATGGCCACTTTTTGGATCGGCAGCGCCGCCAGAGATCCCGATCCCGAACGCCCGGCGAGTATATCGAACCCCCCATCCTCGAACCGGGTGATGGACTTCTTCAGCGGCAGCTTGTTGGCCAGGGCCGCGCCCAGGTCTCGCTCTGCCATCAGGCCGAGCTGGATATCCACATTCGCAAGTCCCAGGTCGCCGTCGAACAGAAGGGTCTTCTCGCCCGCTCGACTTAGGGCATGAGCCAAGGTGATGGCAAACCAGGTCTTGCCGACACCGCCTTTGCCGGAGGCGATGGCAAGAACATTCTTGCCGTCTGGGATCCGGGCGACGGCGTTTGCCGCTGTTGCTGCTGTTGCTTTGTTCTGCATGGCGCTACTCGGGTTTCATCGCGGTGTGCGGCGGTTCTGTCCGCTCGTCTTCGTGGGGGGTCGGGTCGATTAGTCGGGCCAATGACACCGGGTTCAATGCAATCAGGCCGTCTGCGATCTCCGTCGTCGCGCTGACGTCGGAGAAAGCGAGCGGTCCGAACTCGGCGGCCGCAAGGAGGCCGCCGTATCGGCGGGACAGGTCCAGCCCGGTGGCGATCAGCCGTGCGGGCTTGAGCTGGGCGAAGGCTTCGACCACGTCGCGGCAATCGTCGGCGTTGCGGCCGGCATTCAGGACCAGCAGAATCTCCGCATCATGCCCGGAAACGAGATCGGCCAGGCGGACCAGATCGGTTGCAGAGAAGGGATTGGTGCCGCTGGTGTCGATCAGGACCAGGTCGTTCTCCTTGCAGGCGGCGATGGCGGTCTTGAGGGCGTCGTTGCTGTCAGCCGTCAGGAAGGGCGTCCCAAGCTTCTCGGCGTAGTGACGCAGTTGGGCCTGTGCGCCGGCCCGCAGCGGGTCCGCAGAGATCAGGGCCGCGGTCTGGCCGGCAAGCACGGCGCGTGCGGCCAGTTTCGCGCAAGCCACCGTCTTGCCGGTTCCAGGCGGGCCAACCAGAAGCAGCGGCTTCTTCGCCTTGGCACCGGGCAGCGGCTCGAAACGAAAGCGGGCATCCAGGGCACCGGCAAGCACCAGCACCGGGTCATCCGCCGGGATTTGGGCGGCGACGTCGAGCAGCAGATCGATCAACGACGGCGGGGTGCCGTGCCGCTGCAGCCCCTCGAAGATCACCTCCAGCGTGTCAAGCTCTTCGACGGTTTCCTCGACGATGAAGTGGTCTTCGGATTCAACCGCCGCGGTGACCCTGACGCCGCCGGTTCCCTCTTCGGTATGAGTGGTGACGATGATGGCTTCCTCGCCGAGCTGTTCGCGGACCAGCTCGATCGCGGCGGGCATCGTCTCTGCGTGAAAAGTCTTGAGTCGCATGCTGTCCAGCCCCGCCTAGATCTGCCCGACCGTCTTGATGCGGGCCTTGGGGTGGATTTCGTTCTGCGACATCACCACCGTGGTCGGACGGAACCGCTCGATCACCGACCGAACGAACGGCCGGATGACCGGGCCGACGAGGAGCACCGGCGTTTCGCCGGTCATGGCCTGCTTTTCGAAGGTGTTGCGGACCAGCGTGATGAACTCCTGCAGCTTGGTCGGGGCCATGGCGAGCTGACGTTCCTCACCGTCACCGACAATGGACTCCAGGAAGGCCTGTTCCCATTCCGGCGTCAGCGTGACCAGCGGCATGATTCCTTCATCGTTGGTGTTGGTGTCGGACAGTTGCCGTGCCAGCCGTGTGCGCACATGTTCCGTCATCGTCGTGATGTTGCGGGTGTAGCCGACCGCCTCGGCGATGCCTTCCAGTATGGTCGGCAGGTCGCGAACGGAAATCCGTTCGCCCAGCAGGTTCTGCAGGACGCGCTGGATCGACCCCAACGGGATCTGGTTGGGGACCAGATCGGCCACCAGCTTCTGGTGTTCCTGGGGCAACTCGTCCAGCAGCTTTTGCGTTTCGGCATAGGACAACAGCTCGGCCATCTGTTCCTTGATGACCTCGGTCAGGTGCGTGGTGATCACGGTGGCGGGATCGACCACCGTATAGCCGCGGAAAATGGCCTCCTCCCGGCCGTGTTCGGGCACCCACAGCGCCGGCATGCCGAATGTGGGCTCAACCGTCGATTCACCGGGAAGCGTCAGCTCGCCGCCCTTGGGGTCCATGACCAGCCTCATATTCGGGCGCAGGTCGCCGCGCCCGGCCTCGATTTCCTTGACCCGGATGATGTAGGTGGTGGCCGGCAGTTGCAGGTTGTCCTGGATGCGCACGGCCGGCATGACAAAACCCATGTCGGAGGCGAGCTGGCGGCGAAGCGCCTTGATCTGGTCAGTGAGGCGGTGTTCGCTGTCGGCATTGATCAGCGGCAGCAGGCCGTAGCCCATTTCCAACCGCACCAAGTCGATCTGCAGTGCGTTGGTGATCGGCTCCTCCGCGACCGCCGCCGCCTCGCGTTCCGCTTCTTCGGCGGCCAGGCTGACTTCCGCCTTCTCGGTTGCGGCGCGGCGCGACGTGAACCAGGCTGCCGCGCCCACGCCGGCACCCGGCAACAAGAAGGGCAGGGCGGGGATCTGAGGGATCAGGGACATCGCCAGCAGCAGAAAGGCCGCGACCCCCAGCGCCGTGGGGTAGGTGCTCAACTGGCCCAGCACCGCCTTGTCCACCGCTTCCGAGATCCCGGCCTTGGTGACCAGCATGCCGGCTCCGACAGAGACGATGATGGCGGGGATCTGGCTGACCAGCCCATCACCGATCGTCAGCAGCGTGTAATTCTCCGCCGCCACGGCCATGCTCATGTCTTTCTGTGCCGTGCCGATGATGATCCCGCCGACCACGTTGATGAAGGTGATCAGCAGGCCCGCGATCGCGTCTCCGCGCACGAATTTCGAAGCGCCATCCATCGCGCCGTAGAACGAGCTTTCCTGCTCCAGTTCCTTCCGGCGCGCCCGAGCCTGGTCCTCGGTGATCAGGCCAGACGAGAGGGCGGCGTCGATCGCCATCTGCTTGCCCGGCATGGCATCCAGGGTAAAGCGCGCCGCCACCTCGGCAATGCGGCCCGCGCCCTTGGTGATCACGATGAAGTTGATGATTACCAGGATGCCGAAGACGATGATCCCGATCACGTAATTGCCGCTGACCACGAAATTGCCGAACGCCTGGATCATGCGGCCGGCAGCGGCGGGGCCGGTATGGCCGTCGGTCAGGATCAGTCGCGTGGATGCCACGTTCAACGCCAGCCTCAGCAGGGTGGCGATCAGCAGGATCGTCGGAAAAGACGTCAACTCCAGCGGCTTCTGAAGGAATATCACCGTCATTAGGATGACCACGGAGAACGTGATCGAAATCGCGAGGGAGATGTCCAGCAGCCACGTCGGCAGGGGTACCAGCAGCAGGACCAGAACGGCCGCGATCCCCAGCGGCATGGCGATATCGCCACGCAGGAAGGTCTCGCTGAGGCGTTTCAGGTCCAGTCCGGGCGCCCCCGGCGCGGTGGTCACCGCCTCGCCGGCGGGTGCCGTCGTGCCCTGGGATTCGTCAGCCACTGTGGGTCAAGTCTCCAAACGGTCCCGGCGCCGGTCAGGAGACCCGCTGTTCCGCCTCGCCTGGCATCGGCACCGAGAACCCTTCCTCGGAGTACTGCTTCAGCTTGTTGCGCAGCGTCCGGATCGATATGCCCAGGATGTTTGCGGCATGCGTCCGGTTATTCAGACAGTGACTCAGTGTGTCGATGATCAGCTCGCGCTCCACTTCGGCCACTGTTTTTCCAACCAGACCGTTCTGCTCATCGGATTGACCGGCCAAGGAGGAGTTCTCCAGCGCGGCACTTGCGGTTTCCGCTGCAGAAGGAGCCGACTGGGCGCCGGTCAGGAGGATCGCGTCCGACCCGATTTCGCGGCCCTGGCTCAGAAGCACCGCCCGGTGCATCGTGTTCTCGATCTCACGGACGTTCCCCGGCCAATCATGGGCCTTCAGGGCCGCCAGTGCTTCTGTCGTCACCGGCTGCACATCGAAGCCATTGAGTTCCGCGTATTTCTCCGCAAAGTGAATTGCCAGCACCTCGATGTCGTTCGGACGGTCCTTCAGCGGCGGCAGGACCAGGTTCACAACGTTGAGGCGGAAATAGAGGTCCTCGCGGAAATCGCCGTCCTTGACGGACTGCTCCAGGTCGCGGTTGGACGTTGCCAGAATGCGCACATCCACCTTGACCGGCTGGGAGCCGCCGACGCGATCGATCTCGCGTTCCTGAATGGCGCGCAGCAGCTTCGCCTGCAGCCGCGGGTGCATCTCACTGATTTCGTCCAACAACAGGGTGCCGCCGTCCGCCTCTTCGAACTTCCCGACCCTGCGGGCGACGGCTCCGGTAAAGGCGCCCTTTTCGTGCCCGAAGAGTTCGGATTCCAGAAGGTTCTCGGGGATTGCGGCGCAGTTGACGGCGACGAACACATTCGACGATCGCCGGCTGTTTGCGTGCAGGAAGCGCGCCATGACCTCCTTACCGGTGCCGGATTGCCCGGTGATCAGGACCGAGGCGTCGGAGGGCGCGATCTGTTTGGCCATGTCCAGCACCTGGCGCATGGCCGGGTCGGTGGAGATGACCGCGCTGGACTCCTGGGTCACGGCCTCCAGGACCGCCGCGATCATTTCCGGATCGGGCGGCAGCGGTATGTATTCCTGGGCGCCGGCCTTGATCGCTTCGACGGCGGCGTCGGCATCGGTGCCGACGATGCCGCATGCCACGACCGGGCAGTTGATGCGTTCGTCCTTGAGGCGGCCGACCAGATCGGCGATCGGCAACCGGATGTCGACCATTGCCAGATCGGCACCGTGGCCCGAACGCAGCGTGGAGAGACCGTCATCGACGTTCGTGACGTTCGCCACCTTTGCGCCGCGCGCCAGGGCGATCTGCCCGGCGGTGCTCATGTGCCCTTCAAGTGTTCCGATGATCAGTAGTCGCATGGCCTTTTCCGGTCCTTCGAATCAGCTGAAATAGTCGACGCGCTGCGCGGGTGGCAGCACGGTGTTCAAGAGCATTTCAAGATGGCGCGGGTTCTCCTGCCGGCCGATCGAAGCGGCGGCCAGGACGCACAGGTGGTTCACGATCATGTCTTCGGCAGCATTGCGCTCCAGCTTGGAGGCAAGCGGCGTGAACACCATGTTGGAGAGGATCGCGCCGTAGAGCGTGGTCAGCAGGGCCACCGCCATGGCGGGGCCGATGCTCGACGGGTCGTCCAGGTTGCCCAGCATCTGGACCAGCCCGACCAGCGTCCCGATCAGTCCCATCGCCGGCGAGATTTCCGCGGCCTTGCGCAGCACGCCGATGCTTCGGGTGTGCCTTTGCATTGCCGCCTGGACTTCCCGCGTCATGATCCGCTCGATGTCGTCGCCGCTTGTCCCGTCGATGACCATGGTCAGGCCCTGGTGCAGAAGGTCGTTGTTGGCGGTGCTGCCCTCTTGCTGTTGCAGGGCCAGCGTTCCGTGCTGGCGGGCGAACTGGCTGAGCCGAAGCAGTTGCATGGCGGTGTATTTCGGATGGCGCGTGGCGCTGAAAACCGCGGTCCTCACCGCTTTCAGGGTCATCCAGACATCTCGCATCGAGAAACAGGCGGTGACGATGCCAAAGGTGCCGCCGATCACGATGCAGACCGCAGGCACGTCCATGAAGGCCGATGGAGAACCGCCGAGCACAATCGCGGCCGCAATCAGCGCGAAGGCGGCCAGCAGGCCGATCACCGTGGCAATATCCAGCGTGTTCCTCACCCTGGGGGCGGGGATCGGCCGGTTCCCGTCTTGGCTGTCGATGTGTGTTGTCATTTGCGTTCGCTGTCCGGATGAAAGGGCGCTAGTTCGACCGGTCAGATTTGATGATTTCCGTCATGGTCACGCCCAGCTTGTCCTCGACGACGACGACTTCGCCGCGGGCCACCAGGCGGTTGTTCACGTAGATATCGATCGCTTCGCCCACCTTGCGGTCCAGTTCGACGACGGCTCCGCGTCCGAGTTTCAGGAGCTGGCTGACCTGCATGTTCGACTTGCCCAGCACCGCTGCGACGTGCACGGGGATGTCATAGACGGCTTCCAGGTCGCGCGCGCCCTGGGGACCGGTCCGCACCTCTTCCGCGACCTTGTCCAGTTCGGTCGAGGGTTCGTCGGACAGCTCTTCCAGCTCGAGTTCTTCTTCGTCGGCCATTGCTTTCTCCTGGTCCTAGACCGTGCCGTGTCCGGCCGGCACGTCGGGGATTGCAGCATCGGGGCGAGGGGTGTTGTCGTCGCTTTCGGTTGCGGCGAGCGCCGTCCCATCAGGGCCGGGCGCCTCTTCGATCGCCGGCTCCACCTGCGGCGGCGGCGTGTCCTCCCCGGCAGGGTCTGGTTGCCCGGTCTCGAGCGCTGGACCGTCGGAGTCCCCCAGGCTGTGGATCGCTCGATCGACCGCCTCGGAAATCTCGGCCCAGATCTCGTCGGTTTGCCGCGCCGCCCCGCCGTTTTGCCAGAACAGCCTGACATCGCCGGCCGTCAGGTCGGCTGCCGTTCGGATCTCCAGACTGCCGGAGAACCCTGCTGTCGTTGCGGTTTCGCGCAGACGGGGCTCCAGCGCCTCGACGGCGTCGGATGGAACTTCGACGACGATCTCGCCCGGGTCCAGCACGCGCGTTAGGCATTCCGCGACCAGCGCATCGATCTCGTCTGCGCCATGGCGCTCCATGTAGGCTGGGATCAGCATCTCCAGAATGCGCCGGTTCAGCGCGATCAGGTCCTTCATGGCGCGGCCGTTGGTTTCGTCCTGCTTGGTGCCCAGATCCGCAAGCTTGCCCGCGATCGCGTCCAGCGCCGCCGATGCGCGCTGTTCGATGCCCGCGCCCGCCTCGTTGAGGCCTGCGGCGTGTCCTTCTTCGAATCCTTGTGCCCGCGCTGCGGTCAGGTCCGCCTCGCTGAAGGTCGGCTCCGGCGGCGGCGGCGGGATCTCCGGCTCCGCTTCCTGTTCGACCTGGCAGTCCTTGCCGCCCCGGGCCTCTTCGTCGAAGCTCAGGTCGAACAGAAACTTGGTCGCCGAATCGTCGGCGCGTGGGATTTCGTTCGTTGCCATCTAATCGTCAGTACACAAGTTCGTCTTCGCCCTTGCCTTCGGATATGACGATCTCGCCCTTGGTGGCGAGGTCCTTGGCCAGGTTGACCATCTCCATCTGCGCCTCGTCGACGTCGCGCAGGCGTACGGGGCCCATCGCGCCCATGTCTTCGCGCAGGATCTTGGCGGCGCGTTCCGACATGTTGTTGAAGAACAGATCGCGTACCTGCTCGGACGAACCCTTGAGCGCGATGCCCAGCTTGTCCTTGTCGACCGCGCGCAGAAGCGTCTGCACGCCCTGCGGGTCGAGCTTCTGCAGGTCCTCGAAGGTGAACATCAGCGCCTTGATGCGCTCCGCGGAGTCGCGGTTGCGCTCCTCCAGCAGGGTCATGAAACGGTTCTCGGTGTTGCGGTCGAGGTTGTTGAAGATCTCGGCCATCATCTCGTGGCTGTCGCGCCTTTGGGTGCGGGCCAGGTTCGACATGAACTCGTTGCGCAGGGTTCGCTCGACGTCGTCCAGCACCTCCTTTTGGACCGACTCCATGCGCAACATGCGCATCACCACCTCCATGCCGAAGGCTTCCGGCAGGTTGGTCAGCACGCGCGAGGCGTGGTCGGGCTTGATCTTCGCCAGGACGACGGCGACGGTCTGAGGGTATTCGTTCTTCAGATAGTTGGCCAGGACCACTTCGTTGACGTTGGCCAGCTTGTCCCACATGGTTCGACCGGCCGGCCCACGGATCTCCTCCATGATCGTCTGGACCCGGTCCGGCGCCATGACCTTGGTGAGCAGGCGTTCGGTCGAATCGAAGCTGCCGACCAGGGTGCCGGTCGTTGAGATCATCCCGGCGAAATCAACGAACAACCGTTCCACCAGGTTCGAGCTGATCGTGCCCAGGTTCGCCATCGCGGACGACACCTCGCGGATTTCGTCGTCGTCCATGATGGAGAACAGCCGCGCGGCATTGTCTTCGCCGATGGCGAGCATCATGACCGCGCATTTCTCAACGCCGGCCAGGCTGCGATAGTCCTCACGCAATTTCATGTCGTCTCTGCCTTACGTTCCTCAGTTGTCCTGAGTGATCCAGGTGCGCATGATCGAAACCGCCTCTTCCGGATGTTTCTCGATGATCTCGCCGATCTTGCGCAGCGACGACGTCTTCACCCGGCCTTCGACCTGGGCGATGTCGATCATCGTTTCGAACTCTTCGGAGACCTCGTCCGCCTCGACGTCGCCTTCCTCGCCCGCCACGGCGGGGACCCCGGGCGCGCCTGGTGCGGCGCCGGGACCGGCGATCTGCGGTGCGCCCGCCATGCCGGTTTCGTCCGCCAGCATCAGTTCGCCGCCGCCGGTGACCTCTGCCAGGGCCGAGGGACCAACCTCCATCAGGCGGGCCAGGATCGGCCGGACGATCATCAGCAGCACCAGAATGAACAGGGCCGCCAGCACGAACTTCTCGGCATAGCGCAGCAGATCTGCGGTCGGGAAGCCGAACAGTTCCGTGTCTTCCTCCCCGGTCAGCATCGTGATATCCGCGAACTGCATGTTGATCACTTCCACCACGTCATCGCGGCCGTCGGCACCGAAGCCGATGGCGGACCGGACCAGTTTTTCGATCTGCTCCATTTCGTCCGGCGACCGGGCCTCGTAGTTCGTCGTGGTCCCGTCTTCGGCGTCGCGGTAGTGGCCGTCCACCAACACGGCGACAGAAAGCTGCTGGATCCGCCCCGGGGCGATGACGGTGTTGATCGCCCGACGGCCGATCTCGAAATTGCTGCGTTCTTCGAGCCGGCTGCTCTGTTCCCGAGAGCCGCCGCCGCCCAGGTCTCCGGGGGCGTCGGGCAGGTTTTGTTCGACCGTGACGTTGTCGGCGGCGGCATCTTCGGAAAGGGCCGTCTCCTCGATCGATTCCGTCGAACGGAGAACCTGACCCTCCGGATTGAATTCCTCCTCCTCGACGACCTGTTGGCTGAAATCCATCACGGCGCGCACTTCTGCGCGCACTTTGCCGATGCCGACGGTGTTCTCCAGAAGCGATTCAACGCGGCGCGCCAGGCGCGTCTCGTAGGCGGCGCGCATTTCGTCAACGGTTTGTCCGGACAGGCCGGTCGCGCCATCGCCACCCCGGGCCAGCAGCGTGCCGCGATCGTCCACGATGGAGATCGAGTCGGGCTTCAATCGCGGCACGGCGACGACGACCAGGTGCTGGATGGCCAAGACCTGGCTTCGGTCCAGCCTGTTCGCACCCTTCATGCGCAGGATGACAGATGCGCTTGGTTCCTGGCGTTCGCGGGTGAACAGCTCACGCCTTGGCAGGACCAGATGCACCCGGGCACCCTTGACCGGCGCCAGCGATGTGATCGTGCGTGCCAGTTCGCCCTCCAGGGCGCGCAGCTGGTTGACCTCTTGGACAAAACTCGAGGTTCCGATCGACTGTTCGCGGTCGAAGATCTAGTAGCCCAAGGTCCCGCTGCTGGGCAGGCCGAGCTGTGCCATGGCCAGGCGCATCGGCGCGACCTGGTCGCTCGGAACCAGGATCTGGTCGCCCTGTCCGCGAATCTCGAACGGGATGTTCTGGGCGGAAAGCTGCGTGACGATCTCGTCGGTGTCCGACGGTTCGAGGTCGGCATAGAGCAGTGCCAGGTCGGGCGTATTCAGCCGTGTGAGGACGAAGATCAGCGTGCCCAGTACCACCGCAGCCGCACCTACAATGGCGGTGATGCGACTGGCGCCCAGGTTCTGTATGACCTGAAAAAACTGGTTCACGTGTTCTCTCTCCGGGCGGCCGGGATTTCGTCGGACCGCAGGCGGCGGAATTTGCCCTGCGTGGCGGCGCGACGGTCTATGCCGTCACCGACCGCCACGGCGTCATGGCCCAACCTTGCAAGGTATGCGCCATCCCTTTGAAATTTCTGGAGCATTCTCCACCCTGTCACCACTGAACTTGAGGGTGACTCTATGCTGTAGATGGTAAATAGAAAGATAAACCTGGGCAAAAAATGCCGGTTATCGAAGCAAGGACGACATTTATTCTGAATTTTCGGCAATGAATATTGCAAACAAAAAGTAAAAATACTTTCGTGGATGCCGATTTTATTAACAGTCTGTCAATGGGGGAGGGATGGGACGGGGTGTCCTGCGGCGCTGTCGGCGGGCGGACAGGTCCGGCGTTACGACTTCCGGCGCATCTGCGAGCCACGGTACTGCTGTACACGCGTTGCCCGCAGGCCACGTGTACCGTGGCGGTCGATCAAGGACTGCCAGGACATGAACTCTTCCAGCGACAGGTTGTAGCGCTGGCACGCTTCCTCGACGGTCAGCAGTCCGGCACGGACGCCGGCCACCACCTGCGCCTTGCGTCGGACAACCCAGCGGGTCGTATCAGGGGGCGGAAGATCGTCAATGGATGCGGGCTGCGACGCCTGAATCGGGCCCCCAAAGCCCCCTTCGTTTTGCATCCCCACCATTACAGCGTCGCCTCTTCGGTACAGAAAAATCGGTCACAATCTTGGCGTTGATGCTACGCGGGATCGCTTAAAAAATGGCTAAACTGGGAAGGGGGGTGGGGGGAGCCAAAAAAGATGTGTAATATCAATAGAGTAAGCGGCCGACACAAGGTCGGCCGCAACCCTTTCTAAAGGCCTCTTAAGACCCCGTTATCGCGTCATCGTTTGACCCGAATGAGCTCTTCAAGCATCTCGTCAGCGGTGGTGATAATCCGGGTGCTGGCCGAGTAGGCGCGCTGGGTCACGATCATGTTCGTGAGCTCGTCGGCCAGGTCGACCGTCGAGGCCTCAAGCGAGCCTGGCGAGATCAGGCCGGCACCGCCGGTATTGGGCGCCAGGGCCACCGGACTGCCCGAAAAGTCGGTCTCAATCCAGACGTTGCCGCTTTTCGGCTCCAGGCCATTAGGGTTGTTGAAGGTGACGAGGGGCACCTGGTAGATCAGGCGCGTCTCACCATTGTCGAACAGGGCGGTCACCTCGCCGCTTTCGTTGACCGTCACGCCGGTCAGCGAGCCGAACTGCTTGCCGTTCTGGTTGATGAAGTTGGGTGTAAACGCACCCTCGAACTGGGTCAGACCGTCGGCCTGGTTGAGCGTGCCCAGGTCCAGGGTCATGGCGACCTGGTCGGTCGTTGTCGCGATCGAACCGTCATAATCCAGCGTGAAGGCGAACTCGTTCGATGCGTTGACCGAGGCGACCGCAGCATTGGGCGCCGCCGTCGTTGAGGCCAGGCTGGCAAGCGTGCCGTCGGCATTGAAGGTCACCGTTCCGATCCGACGCGCCGTCGAACCGGCCTGGAACTGGGTGTCGCCGGTGACACCGTCGTCATTGGCATCAGGGTCTTCAAAACCCGACCCGGTGCCGGACACCGTGGCGTCCAAGGTCCATTCGTTGGCTGTGGCGGTCTTGGTGAAGGTCAGCGTCATTGTGTGACTGCCGCCCTGGCGGTCGAAGATCTGAACCGCGATATCGTATGTCGTGGTTGCAGCGGCCGATGCCTGCAGGTTGGCGCCCAGGTCGACGGACGAGGTCGGGACCGGGTTCGAGGTGAGGCCGGCCACGTTGATGCCGCTGAAAGACGACAGCACGTTGGTCGTCGTGAACTGCTGCAGCGTCTGGTCGTAAGGCCAGCCGGTCAGATAGAAGCCCTGGGAATTGACCAGATTGCCGTCCTTGTCGGTGCGGAACTCGCCCGCGCGCGTGAACAGGACGTCGCCGTTGGGAATGACGTTGCCGGTGGCATTCGTTGTGACGCTGTCGGAAACAACGAAGAAGCCCTTGCCCGAAACCGCGATATCGGTCGAGAAGGGCGACGCCTGCAGCAGGCCCTGGGCGTCGATCTCCCGGCCGATGGTCGACTTCACGCCGCCGGAGGAGTAGAGCGTCGGCGACGACTGGCTGGTGACCAGGGTCGAGAAACGTGGACGGGAGCTTTTGTATCCGATGGTGTTCACATTGGCGATGTTGTCGGACAGCATCGCCATCGACTGGCTCTGCACAAACAGGCCTGAAACGCCGGATCGAAGTGCACCATAGATACTCATGTCAATCGTCCTTCCTGCAAAACTTCAACGCGTGCTGACCTTGCCGCATGGGCGTTCCGTTAGGTCCGCCGGCGGACCGTGGCCAGCCGTTTATGGGGTTGTTCCACTTGCCGCGCGTACCGCGATGATGTCGTCCAGCGGCACTTCGCGGCCGCCGATATCCAGCACGGTCTTGCCGTCGGCAAAGGCGACGCCGGTTACCGTCCCATTCGTGTAGTGGGCGATCTCGAGGCTCGCGTCGTTTCCGTCCACGGCCGATACGGTGAACGAATAGGCGCCCGGCAAGACCGGGTTGCCGTTCACGTCCGTACCGTCCCACTGGATGCTGTGCTTGCCCGATGTGGTCGGCACGTTGTCCATGTAGACCAGTGTGTTCTGCGCATCGAAGATCTGGACCACGGCGGTTGTCGCTGTGGCGGGCAGTTCGTAGGACAGGGTGTTGCCACCGTCCTCCAGCATGAAGTCGTCACCGGCCGTCTCGACGGTGTTGCCGATATAGGAGACCGCGCCCACGGTCTGGCTTGCGTTCTGTAGCGCGATCAGGTTTTCCAGAAGGTCGCTCTGGTTCACTTGTTGCTCGACGCCGGCGAACATCACCAACTGGTTGGTGAACTCGTGGGTATCCAGCGGAGACAGCGGATCCTGGTTCTGCAGCTGCGTCGTCAGGATCGTCAGAAATGTGTAGGAATCCTCCGTCAGCCGGGTCAGCGCGCTGTCCGGCTCCACAGGCGCCGGGGCTGCGGTCGGGTTATTCGTTACTTCCATGGTTCAGTGCCTCCACCGGCGTCAAAGAACGACGTCGATCTTGTCCTCGGTGATTACGTCTACGTGGCCGGAACCGGCGAGCACGTCAGCGTCGGACTGATCGTCCTCCGCGCCGTCCTGCCGGCCGTCAAGGCCGCCATTCGCCAAGCCTTGCTCGTCGTCCTGGCCGTTCAGGTTGAAGCTCAGCGAATTGCTGTCCAGGTCCAGGCCCGCACTACTGAGAGCCTATTGGAGCGAACGCTGGTCTCGCTGCAGGAGGTCCAGGGTCTCGGGCTTGTCGGCCGAGATGACTGCGAGCAGCTTGCCGTCGTGCCCGACCTCCATCTTGACTTCCACGCGTCCCAGTTCCTGCGGGCGCAACTGAACGGTAATCCGATCCGTGCCGGCGCCAATCGCGCGTTGGATCTGGATCGCGACCTGCTCAGCGGTCGGAAGCTGCTGGGTTGTCGGGCGCATGTGTCCGGCAAACGCGGTGTTGCGGGCACGGGCCGGTGCCTGGCTCTGGGATGTCGGTTGGCTGTTGGCCAGCGCAGGATCGGCCATCTGACCCGATACCGGCTGGCCGGCCTGGGCGCTGCCGCCCAGCGTGGTCGCCGCGTTTGACGTGACCGTCAACGGGACCGGCGCGGCCGGCGTCATCGTCGTCGCGGGTGATGGCTGGCCGGCATTGGTGCGGCCGCCAAGCTCACCGCCACCGGCGGCCTGCTCGGCCGCCTTCAAGGCAGCCGGCGTCAGGGTTTTGACCGGGCCCGTCGCGGATAGATCGTTTCCACGGATCCCGATTCCGTCCTCAAGCGACAAGCCGGTTTCGTTGAGGCCCGGCGCCTGAGGCTTCATGCCTCGGGCGAGCTGGGCGTTGATGCTGGCACTGGCGGCGAGGCTGGCGGTCGGCTGGGAAGCCATTCCGCTGCCCTGGTCCACGAAAACGGCCCGCAGAGGATTGCCGTCGGAACCGCCAGGCTTGTAAGCGCCCGACTGGGCCTGCGGCTCGACCTGCCGGCCGGCTGCCAAGTTCTTGAATTCCTCGGCGACTGTCTGCGGCACCGCGGTCCGTCCCCCGGGCAGGGTCGCCGTTGCACCGGTGCGTAAGGCGGCCAGCGCCTGCTGTCCACCGTCGTTGTTCTTGCCGGACCTGGTGACATTGGTGGTGATCTCGGAGACGCCGTCGTCGGAACCCGGGTTCTGCCGGCCGTCGGCCGCCGCGGTGGCGGCGGTGTCGGTGGGCTGGAAGTCCCGGTCGTCCGCAACGTCCGTTCTGTCGGAGCGGGCGCAACGATTGTTCTCGGTCGGCGTCCGTCCGGCCTCCAGTCCGTCCCTGGCGGCATCGTCATTGCGGCCAAGGTCGAAATCCGAACCAGGGTCGGCGTCCAAAGGCAGGCGATCCTCGGCGGCGGCTGCTTGCCGCGCCGCACCGACCGGCAGCGCCATCTCCGGAGTGATCCCGGCAAAGGTCCGCAGCTCGGCGGTGAGCGTCGCCATCAGAGCTGAGAATCCCTCGCCGTTGGCCGATTTCGACTTTTCGGCCATGTCTGTCCGGGAGGTCTGGCCGGCTTCGATATGTTCAATGTTCAACGACATCTGTCCAATCACTGCGCAAGGATACGGCGTTTTAGATGCAATCGGCGGGCCAACTGCCGACAGGCAGTTAATCGTGTTATATCAATTGGTTGTAGCAGGAGTGGGGAGGCAGGATTCGACCCGCAGACCGGTCCTGGAACATTCTGCAGGCCGGCACGGGCACTATTTGCCGCCGTCGGCCGAGACTTCTTCGGGGCGTGCCGCGAAGGCACGAAAAGCGCCGGCCAAGGCCGGCGCTCTCGTCCTCGGATACGATGCCTGGTCTCTCAGATCGTCTGGTCGAACGAGGAAATGCCCGACGATCGGGGCTGAGCCCCTTTCTCGGAGAGGTACTCAAGCAACCCCTCCGAAGGAATACGTTGCAGGATCTCGTCCGTCTTCGGCTCAATGATTTCCAGAAACACCCGCTCACGCTCGTTGTCGTAGTCGATGCGCGTCTTGAAGCCGCTGACCCGCAGGCTGTCAATCGTCGCCAGACCACCGCCACCGGCCTTGGGATCGCGCCGCAGCGCGTCGTCCTCACGCGCGCTGAGCTCTTCCGGGTCGGTCAGTGCCGTGACCACGTTGTCCGGAGCGGACTGTTCTGTTTTTGTTGCGCCAGCTTCTGCTGTTTGGCTGAGCGAGGGTTGCGTTTGTTGACTCGTCAGCGATGTCGCCGGCGCCGCAGCTGGGATATCCATCTCTCTCCAGTCAGCTTCTGCTAACTTCAGCCAGTGCGACACACTTCTCTCCAGTAAGCAATACTATCAGATCGAACAATAAAAATCAAGCGTTTGCAATGATTTACCCATTAACCCTAAGTCTTCATAGGTCAAAAAAGAAAACACGGTTAATATGATGTTAAGTTAATTGTTCAAGTATTTTATTCAGGTGAGTCTGAGAGACAGAGAGAGGTTGGTGGTTCCATGCCCTTGCGCATCAAACTTCCGACGAAGGAACGGATCATCATCAACGGTGCCGTCATCGAGAACGCTGGCGAGGCAACGACCCTGGTGCTTCTGAACCCGGCGGACGTGCTACGTCGCAAGGAGGTCCTTCAGGAGAAGGACGCGGTGACGCCGGCCCGCAGGGGCTACTACGCCCTGCAGTGCGCCTATGCCTTCTTCCAGGAGCGTGAACAGTTCCTCGAATCGTTCAAGAAACTCCTGGACGAGTACGAGGAGGCGGCACCAAGCGCGGCGTCGCTGTGCACGGATATCCGCCAGCTCGTTGCAGAACTGAAGTTCTACAATGCTCTGCGGATCACACAGCAGCTGATCGAGCACGAGACGGAACGGCTGGAGCACATTGGCGTGCTGCCCGGCGACGATCCGTCGGTCGAGGCTGACGCACAAAGCTGAAGGCACCATTCCGCGTAACGGGAAAGACCGCAGATCAAGGCGATTGATCTGCGGGTTCTTCGCGTATGCGGACCGGTCTATTCGGTGGGAGCGGCCATGACGGCTTCAACCGCGGTGGCCACGTTGGCCGGCTGGTTCTCGGGCGCCAGGGCTTCCTCGGACGGATTGCCCAGAAGGCCGGCACCAATCTGCCGGTTGATGTTCACCAAGACGCCGATCTTGTCCGGGTGCGGCTTGGAAATCAACTCCACGGACCGTTTGTCGATGAAGTTGGAAAGGTTCAAGAGGTTCTGCCGGATCTCCTGTGTGACCTGGCATTCGGGCTCCAGAAGCTCGGCCTGGATGATGGTCCAGAGCCGCCAGTTGAGGCGCACCGTGTTCAACAACGCCCCGGGATCCTGTTCCCAGGACTGGACGGCATCGTCCAGTCGACGCGCCATTTCGATCAACGCCCAGCCCTCGCTGTTCTGCGCAGGGGCGGACTGCAGTGCAGCTTTTTGCTGTGCTGCGTATGGATTACTCATGGGCGGCTGGGCCTCCAACCCGGTTGAAAGGAAATGTTAATGGCCAATCGTAAAGGCGTCCTTAAATGCGAAGGTCCGCCTTGGTTTCCGCGATTGGCCGCGGCTTCTGCCTGCGTGGAGAACGTCATTCTTCGTCGCCTCCTAGCGCAGGAAATTCACCAGTGAGAGTTCCGCCTTCCGCGAGATCGTCGCGTAGGAAACCTCGATCTGCGCGGTCAGCGTCGACAGCTTTGTCGCCGCCACGGCGGAGTCGACCACCTCGATGCCGTCAAGGGCGATGTTGGCGATGCCGATGAATTCCGAGTGCAGGTCCTTGGTGCGGGCAAACTTGCTCATGACGGCACCGTTGGACGACTGCAACTGTCTGATCGCGTCTTGGGCCAGCTGCGCCTGCTGGCGCGCGATTCCCAGATATTGCTCGCGGTCGGCCGTGGTCAGCACGCCCGAGATCGGCTGGGCCGCCGATTTCAGGACTCTGAGCCCGTGAACCAGGCGCTGGAAGGCATCGTCGTCGGCGCTGATCCCGTATTGGATCTGCAGGCCCACATCGATGGTCACGTCGGCCAGGTCGTAGGCTGTGGCGTCGGCCGTCGGGCCCGGCGCCACGAAGGACGTGTCGTATTCCGGCACATTGGGGTTCGCCACCAGGAAGGCACCCGGCGGCGGCGTGACGTTGTCAAAGACCGTCAGGGTCCTGAGGTCGATCGTCGGGGCCGTGCTGTAGCGCGAGCCGGCATAGATGTGGCGGTCGCCGATCTGCGTGTTCAGCAGCGATTCCACCTCCAGCATCATATTGTCGACCAGGGTCAGCGTGTCGCTTTCCCAGTTCGGGTCCGACGTGCCGATGGTGTCTGCGGCCTTGGCCATGTCCTGGGCGACGTCGACCAGACGTTCCAGGGTCGAGTCGTAGGCTTCGACGTTCAGGTTGGCCAGGTCGATGCTCTGCTGGTAGGCGGTCCGGGCCTCGATCTCCTGGTTGAGGTCGATGATCCGGGGAGCATTTGCCTGGTAGTCCTTCAGTTCCCGGTATTTCTTGCCGGTTGCCACCTGGTAGGACAGATCCTGGTACAGCCTTTGACTGTTCCGGATGATCGAAAGGTCCTGCCCCAGGATTCCCAAGGTGCTGACCGATCCGAGCATCTTCTTACTCCTGCGTTTCCTAGCCTTTGTCGGCAGTTCAGCGCCGGCGGTGGCTGTGTCTCTTCCGGTCGGAGGCGCCCCGCGGCTGCGGTGGTGACCCGATCCGGCAGGGCACTGCGCTGCAAGCCATGTGCCACACCAAAAGGCCATCCCGCCGGGCGCCTCAACGCCGGTCGTGGGCGAACGCGGCACCGCGACGGTGCAGGTGGTCAAAGACCGCCGTCGCTGCGGCCGCCGGCATTTGCCGTCTGCGGACAGATTCCCGCATGCCGAACGGTCTGGCACACATTCTGCAAGCACCTCTGCCGCAGAACCATTCGCGCCGTTCTAGGGCCCCGGCCCGGGGGTGCGGCAGAAGTTAAAGAGTCAGCGGGCATGCGCGAAAGAACGCGCGGTCCGTTTGATGCGGAAGGAGATTGGCGATGGGACGCGACATCGCGCTGACGGCAGCCCAACGCAGTGCACTGTTGACGCTGCAGAACGTACAAAGCCTCAGCGACAGAACGCAGACTCGTCTGACGACCGGCAAGAAGATCAACTCGGTCATCGACGATGCCGTGAACTTCTTCAAGGCCAAGTCCCTGTCCGACCGGGCGGAAGACTTTGCCCTCAAGAAGGATGGCATCGACCAGGGCATCTCCTCGATCACCGCAGCGCTCGACGCGCTGGACGGGATCGACAAGCTGTTGAAACAGATGAAGGGCCTGGTCGAGGCGGCACGCTCCCAGTCCCAGACGGAACGCAAGACCGCGACCCTGCAGTTCGACGAGCTGGGTAAGCAGGTGTTCCAGATGGTCGAGGACGGCAGCTATCAGGGCTTGAACCTGCTCAACAATTCAAACTCCAAGCTCGAGGTCTCGTTCCCGCCACGGACGGCGTCCGAACTCGAGGTTGCAGGCTTCAACCTGAACGCCACGGCCGTGGCCGCGGCCACCGTCGACACGCGCATCTTCTCGGTGGTCGCGTTCAGCGCCAACGGTGCCTTCCTGTTCTCAAATTTCGGTGCCTCGAACGGTTTCACCGTGTTCGCGCTGAACAACTCCTTGATCAGTCTCGCAGCGGGCGTGCTGCGCATTCTCGACCTGTCGATCAGTCGTGTGCGCGCCCATGCCTCCAAGCTGGGGACGAACGTGTCGATTCTGGAGACGCGGCTTGATTTCACGGGCCAATACACGACGACCCTGGAGGTCGGCGCGGACAAGCTGACGCTGGCAGACCTGAACGAGGAGGGCGCCAACCTTGTCGCCCTCCAGACCCGCCAGCAGCTCGGCATCCAGGCACTGTCGATCGCCGGCCAGCAGCAGCAGGCCATTCTGACGCTGCTGCAGTAGGCGAGGCGACGATGAAGACACCTTTGAAAAGAGCGAATCTGACACAGCGGCTGCTGCTGCAGGCGGATGATCTGCCCGTGCGGACGCAGGCCGATGTCGTCGGGAAGATTGGCACGGTACGTGCGAAAGGAATGGAGCGAACGGCAGGTTGCCGTCGGGTTGGCCCGAAATGCCGACCGAATGAACGGAATTTCCCAGTGTTGGTCATTGAAACCGGCAGAAGCTGCCGGGCGGCGCGAACGGCCGCGGTTGTAGAAGTAGGTCGGGCCCTGAAAGCCACCTGACCGCCTGAAAGGAGACGAAGTCATGGGACGCGATATTGCCCTGACCCAAGCCCAGCGCAACGCGCTGTTGACACTACAGCGGGTGGACTCGCTCAGCGGCAGGACTCAAACACGCCTGTCGACGGGCAAGCGGGTCAACTCGGTGACCGACGATGCGGTCAACTTCTTCCGGGCGAAGGCGCTGGCCGACCGGGCCGAAGACTTCAACCTGAAGAAGGACGGCATCGACCAGGGCATCTCGTCGATCACCGCCGCGCTGGACGCGTTGGACGGCATCGACAACCTGATCAAACAGATGAAGGGTATTGCCGAGGCGTCGCGGTCCCAGACCCAGACCGAACGCAAGACCGCGACCCTGCAGTTCGAGGAACTGGGCAAGCAGATCTTCAACATGGTTGAAGACGCCACCTACCAGGGCCTGAATCTCCTGAACAACACAAACTCCAAGCTGGAGGTGTCGTTCTCCACGCGGACGGCGTCCAAGCTGGATGTCTCTGGCATCCATCTCAACGCCACAGCGGTGGGGGCGGCCACCGTCGACTCGCGCATCTTCTCGGTCATTGCCTTCAGCGGCGCCGGAGGGTTCCTGTTCTCGACCTTCGGGGCGTCGAACGGCTTTACGGTCTACGCCCTCAACAACTCGAACCTCAGCCTTGCAAACGTGGTGATCCGGCGGCTTGACCTCGCGATCAGCCGGGTCCGCTCGCAGGCGGCAAAGCTGGGCACGAATGTGGCGATCCTCGAGACCCGCCTGAACTTCACGAGTTCCTACGTGAACACGCTTGAAACCGGTTCCGACAAGCTGACGTTGGCCGACCTCAACGAGGAAGGCGCGAACCTGGTTGCCTTGCAGACCCGTCAGCAGCTCGGCATCCAGTCGCTGTCCATTGCCGGCCAGCAGCAGCAGGCGATTCTGGGTCTCCTCCAGTAATTCCCGGCGGCAGACGAGGGAAGGGGAAGGCTTGAGTGGCCTTCCCCTTCCTTCATTTCGGCGTCTATGGCCGGAGCTGCGCAGCGAGCCTTTTGGCGCTGCGGCAATATTCTCTTAACCAATAAAAATCACATTTTATATTCATGATTTTCCGAAATTTACCACTGAAGATGGATGCAATGCGGGGAAAAACATAGTTAATATTACATTAGACGTTAACTATACTTAGAAATTGACCCCGTTTTACTTAGTGTGAGATCCTCCTCTGGTCTGCAAGAAGCAGGCATAGGCGAGCAGAACGGCTCGCTGACATGATCCAGAAGGAGAGTACATTATGGCATCGAACTCTATTGCCTTGACCGCGGGGCAACGTAGCGCCCTGCTCACCCTGCAAAATGTCCAGGACCTCAGTGAACGGACGCAGACGCGTCTGTCCACGGGCCGTAAGATCAACAGCGTCGTTGACGACGCTGTGAACTTCTTCAAGGCGAAGTCCCTGACCGACCGGGCCGAGGACTTCAATCTGAAGAAGGACGGCATTGACCAGGGTATTTCATCGATCACCGCGGCGCTTGATGCTATCGAGGCGATCGACACGCTTGTCAAGCAGATGAAAGGTATCGTCGAAGCCGCCCGTTCCCAGTCTACCTCGGAGCGTGCGACGGCGACGACGCAGTTCGACGAGCTCGGCAAGCAGATCTATCGGCTGATCGAAGACGCCTCCTATCAGGGTCTGAATCTGCTGAACAATACCAGCTCGAAGCTCGAAGTGTCGTTCTCGACACGGACGGCGTCGGAGCTGGAAGTTGCCGGCTTTGCGTTGAATGCGACGAACGTGGCCAATTCGACCCTGTCGACGCGGGTTTTCTCGGTCGCCGCCTTCAGCGGTTCCGGTGGGTTCCTGTTCTCGACCTTCGGTGCGACGGCCAGTTTTACCTCGTTCGGGGCAAACAACTCGCTGGTCAGCCGGTCGGCCACGGTGGTGACGATCCTGGACAACGCTGTCTCGCGGCTTCGTTCGCAGGCGGCCAAACTGGGTACCAACGTTGCCATCCTGGAAACCCGCCTCGACTTCACGAAGTCCTACGTGAACACCATCGCGGGCGGTTCCGACAAACTGACGTTGGCCGACCTCAACGAGGAGGGTGCCAACCTGATCGCGTTGCAGACCAGGCAGCAGCTGGGCATCCAGTCGCTGTCGATTGCCGGTCAGCAGCAACAGGCCATTCTGGCGCTGATCCAGTAATAAACCAGTCGCGGCAACGCGAAAACCTTGGGCCCCCGCAGAAGCGGGGGCCCTTTCATTTACGCCATTTTAACCAAAGACGTTAACGATTCGCCGGTCGATTTCCCGCTGCCTGCCCGGGTGGGCGACGGTGGCCGTCCTCGCCGGCAGAAAGGCGATCAGCGGCATGCTGCCGAAGACAGTAACGTATTGTTATGGCACGGGAAATGCATATTTCAGTCGGGCCGCGGCCATCGCCGGTGGTCCTGAAGACGAGGCGAGAACGTGTCGAAGACAATGCCAGAACAGGAGCCGTCCCCAAAGGCAGGTGATGACCCGCAGGTCGTAGAGATGCTGACGTCCGCTCTGTCGGCGATCGAGGCTGAGGATTTCGCCACGGTCGTCGCGACCGTCGAAACCGTCCTGACGCAATCGCCGGAACACGCCGTTGCGCTTCACATCCTGGGCCTGGTTGCGATCCGGATGAACGAACCCGGCCGTGCGATCGAACTGTTTAGGGCCGCGCACGGGCTCGATCCGGCTTGCCGGGAACACTGCGACGCGTTGGCCATCATGTATGCCAAGGTCGGCAATCTCCGGGAGAGCCTCTACCACGGCAAGCTGGCCACCGCGCTGAACACGAACGACAGTTATCCCGGGCTTCTCCCGGACTGGCTGGGGAGCTTCGAGGCTAGTTTCACGGATATCGAGGAATCGCCGCTGATCACGGCGGGCGACGCCCTGATGCGGGCCGGCCAGTTCATGGACGCGGCCCACCACTATCGCAATGCGGCCGAACTGGACACAACGAACGCGCGCGCGTGGCGCGGACTTGGCAACGCGCTGTTCCGTGCCAATCGACCGATCGATGCCGATGTTGCCTTTCAGGCCCTTGTTTCCCTGAGCCCGGATGGAGCGGACGACCTGTCATCGATGGCGTGCAATCTGACCCGGATGGGGGCGTTTCAGGAGGCGCGAGAGGTTCATAACAATGCGGTGACGCTGGCCGAGGCTCGGCCGGAACTCTATTCGGAGATGCTGCAGGACCGGCGTTTCGATCCTGCTTTCGATGCCGACGCGATTGCGCAGGCGGAGTGCGCGTGGGGCGAGGTCTTCGCGCTGGAGCCTCTGCCACCGGCCGAGCGTCCGAAAGAAAACAAGCCGAGAAAACTGCGCCTGGGCCTGATTTCCGGACAGTTCCGAAACGGAACCGACCTGGATCTGTTCTTCGCGATGCTGCGGCACGCGGCGGCTTCCAGCATCAGTGTCTATTGCTACAACAACAACCCCTTCAACGACGTCGCGACGCGCCGGCTGCAGGGTTATGTCGAGGGCTGGGTCGATATCCGCGAGGTCGACGACGAGACCGCGGCGACGATCATCCGCAATGACGGCATCGACGTGCTTCTGGACCTCGACGGTCACGGAGAGAACGGGCGGCCCCGCCTGTTCACGATGCGCCCGGCGGTCAGCGCCTTCAGACTGTGGGGGCTGCCCGGCGCGGCTGCCGCCCAGGGTTTCGACGGCGTCCTCGGCGACACGGTGACCTATGACGAGAACGTCAAGAACGCCTTGCGCATCGAAGGGGGATTGCTACCGCTGCCGGAGAGCCACGCAACGGCATCCGATCCTTCGCGGTCCGGCGCAGCGTTCTGTTTCGGCACGCTGGCAACGCGGGCCCAGTTGAACCATGACGTGGTCGACGCCTGGGTTGAGATCCTGACCGAGTCGGGCGCGACGCTGCTGCTCAATCCCGAATGGCTTGGCGGTATCGAGATTGCGGCCGACCTCAAGCGGTCATTCACTGCCAGGGGCTGCGACGACAACGTGCAGATTCATGAACTTAGCCGCGATCGCGACGGCGACACCGCGCGTTATTTCGCGTCCGTGGACGCGGTGCTGGAACCCTTCCCGATGCCAAGCCTGGCGCGGCTGTGGGATGCTGTGTGTCATCGCACACCGCCGCTGTGCCTGATGTCGGACCTTCCGGAGTCACGGATCGTTCCGGGCTTGCTGAACCAGGCAGGGCTGTCGAACCTGATTGCCGCCGATGTTCCCGGCTACATCGCCACGGCCGTTGCGTTGGCCCGGGACCGTGACCGGCTGCAGTCCAGCAGGGATCGCGTCGCGCGCGGCCTTGAGGGCGGTATCGAACACCTGACGCCGAAGGCGCGCCTCGATGCCATGGCCGATGCGCTCATCGCCCACTACAGGAGCGTCGTATGACCGAGCAGTTGTCAATCTCGCCGGCGCCGGACGGTGCCGAGGAGTCCGGTCTGGACACGGCGTTGTTCGATCAGAACCTGCGGGCCTTCGAAGAGCACTTGCCGGCCGTCGCTGGACTTATCCGCGACCTGAAAGCCCGCGGGACCGTATCCAGGGTGGTTGGCTCGGAAGAGGGCGGCGACCTCAATATCGATCTTGGGCATGCCCTTCTCTACGCCGAGGATGCGCAGACATTCGCAGCCAAGCAGGTGGACCTGTATCTGGAATCGCCGACCCGTTTTACAAGCGCCAAATACACGCCGGTGACGGAAGCGACAATTGCCACCGAACACCTGATCAAGGACATAACCGAAAAGAGCGGGTTGGATCTCGCGGGCCTGCCCAGAGACCCGGATCCCGGCGGAGGATATCTGATCGTCTACGGCGTCGGGCTTGGCTATCACATCGATGCACTGGTGGACGCGCTCGAGTTCAGGAGCCTGGTGCTGCTGGAGCAGTACGAGGAGTTCATCTACCACTCCATGTATTTCCAGGACTGGCGCCGCTGGTTCGAGGAGTTGCTGGCCCGCAAAGGCCACGTGATCCTGCTGTTGGGCAGCGAGCCCGACACCATGGCCAACACGCTCTACAGCTCGCTGCGCAAGCAGCAGTTCGGCCTGGTCGACGGGTCATACCTTCTGAAGCACTACAAGTCCTACTTCGTCGACGAGACGGACGCGCTGTTCAAGGAAAAGACGCCCGTCCTTGGGGCCAGCCCTGGCTTCTATGAGGACGAGCGGACCATGCTGCACAACTGCTTCTGGAACCTCCAGAAATATCCGTCCTACCTGTTCTACGACAGGTCGCGCCTGGTCAAGGAATGCCCCGTCTTCGTGATCGGGTCCGGCCCTTCGGCGGACCAGGCGATCGACCTGATCAAGAAGTACAAGGACCGGGCGGTGCTGATCACCTGCGGTACGGCGCTGGAGGTCATGCTGCGGAACGGGTTGAAACCGGACTTTCATGCGGAACTGGATAACACGACCGGCCCCAGGGACATCATTGCGGGCCTGGCGAAGGAATACGACCTCAGCGGCATTACCCTGTTTGCCTCGACGACGGTCCACCCCGACGTGCCGGCCCTGTTCGACCGCCGGATCTTCTTCTTCCGCGACACGACCTGCTCGACCCAGTTCTTCAGCGGACCCGGCGAAGAGGTCTTTCTGGCAACCACGACGGTGACCAACACCGGCTGCCGGCTTGGCCTCGGACTAGGTTTCCGAGAACTCTTCCTGATCGGGACCGACCTGGGCACCCGTGTACAGGGTCAGCATCATTCCAAGAACACGATCTATTACACCGACGAGGAGTTCCTGGAAACCCATCCCGATCACCTGGCGCAGACCAGGTTCCCGCTCCAGGTTCCGGCAAACCTGGGCGGCGATGCATGGACAAACCATTCTTTCCTGCTGAGCCGGGCGTTCTTCACGATGCTCATACCGGCTTATCCGGTCTCGCGGGTCTACAATTGCAGCGACGGGGCCCTGATACCGGGAGCGATTCCGAAGCTGGCGCACACGGTCGAGCTGACCTCGACATCCGATGACAAGCGCAAGGCCCTGGACACGGTCTTCAAGGAACTGAAGGAGCTGGAGCCGGGCTATGCGATTGATGCGATGCCGCTCACCCTGCTACAGGACGCGATCCGTACCTGGTTCGCACAATTGAAGGAAGCGGTCGACCGGTATCGGGACGGGAAGGACGACATCTACGCGCTTTACGATGCGGTCGTTAGCCTGATCCCGCCCGACGGCGCGGATGCGGTCCCCCGGACGCTCTACCAGCTCAATATCGGCAGCGTGATGATCGGCTTCCAGTTTGCCTTGAACGTGGTGCGGCGTTTGCCCGAGGAGCGGCGTGAGGCGTTCCGGCAGGTCTTCTGCGAGCACTATCGGCATTGTCTGGAAGGCATCGAAACCGACGCCGTGGAGTTCATGAACACGTTGATCGACGCGACCTAGGCGTGGAGCGGGCGCATGCGGCTTTTCGGAAAGGACGTCGACGACAGCGTGATCGTGGTGGCGGAGATCGGCGTTAACCACGAAGGCGACCCGGCAGCGGCCCACAAGCTCCTGGATCTGGCGGCGGATGCCGGGGCGGACGCCGTCAAGTTCCAGACCTACACGCCCGAGCGGTTCGTCGCCGCCGACGATGCCGAGCGGCTGGAACGGGTGCGCCGGTTCGGCCTTGGCGAAGAGACCTTTCGGGCCCTGGCGGACCATGCCGGAGAGCGCGGTATCGGTTTCTTCTCCAGCGCCATAACCGAGGACGTGGTGTCGCTCCTGGCCGAACTGGGGCCTGCGATCAAGATCGCAAGCGGTGACGTGACCCTCGAACCGGTGATCCGCGCCGCCGCCGCAACGGGCCGTGTCGTCATCCTGTCGACGGGTGCCGCCACCGAGGCCGAGGTGGACCGGGCCGTCGAATGGGTGGGCGACGAGATCGGTGTGAATGATCTGTCGGAGCGGCTGGTGCTGCTGCATTGCGTCTCCGCCTATCCGACGCCCGCCGAACAGGCGAACCTCAACGCGATCCCCTACATGGCGGCCCGCTATCAGCCGGTCCGGGTGGGGTATTCGAACCATGTCCAGGGCCCCGAGGCGGTGATCGCGGCGGTCGCGCTGGGCGCCAACCTGGTGGAAGTCCATTTCACCGACTGCAAGGAGGGGCGGAGCTTCCGCGACCACGCCCTGTCTGCGGACCCGGACGACATGCGTTATCTGACCGGCATCCTGCCGTCCGTGCGTGCCGCCCGCGGTGCTCATGCCAAGCTTCGCCAGCCCTGCGAAAGCGAGACGGTCGATGCGATCCGCAATGGCTTGGTCGCTGCCCGCGACCTGCCGGCGGGGACCGTTCTTGAGGCTTCGGACCTGGCCTATGCCCGCCCGGGCACGGAGTTCGCCTGCAGCGAGCTGCCGCTGATGGTGGGCAAGAGACTGGGAACCGACCTGCGCGCCGGCGCGCTGATCCGGCGTGACGACGTGATGGAGAAGGTGGGCCTCTGATGTGCGGCATTGCTGGCGCGATCACGCCGGCGCCGCTGGACGACACGCGCCTTGAGCGGACGTTGGCGGCCATGCGGCGGCGCGGACCAGACGGCGAGGGGGTGCATCGCACCCGGCTCGGCGACGCCCACCTGACCTTGCTGCATTCCCGCCTGGCCATCGTCGACCTGGATGCCCGCTCGGACCAGCCCTACCGCGACGACGATTGCGTCCTGGTGTTCAACGGCGAGATCTACAACTACGTTGAACTCAGGCAGGAGTTGAAGGCCCTGGGCTGCGTCTTCCGGACCAGCGGGGATACCGAGGTCGTGCTCAAGGCCTATCGCCAATGGGGCCCCGACGCAGTCGACCGGTTCGAAGGAATGTGGGCCCTGGCGCTTTATGACAGCAGGGTCGGGCAGCTCTTCGTCAGCCGCGATCGGTTCGGCGAAAAGCCCCTGTTCGTCTGGGAATCTGGCGAGGCCGTCTATTTCGGTTCGGAGGTCGAGTTCCTGGCGGCCTTGAAGGGCGTGAAGCCGGACGTGAACCCTGCACAGATGCGCCGCTATCTGGTCCAGGGCTACAAGGCGCTCTACAAGCGGCCGCAGACGTTCTTCCGCGGCGTTCAGGAGTTCCCGGCCGGCTGCAACGCGGTCCTCACCTCGACCGCGCCGATCCAGCCGCGCCGCTACTGGGAACTGCGGCACGACCCCCGGCCGATGTCCTTCGACGACGCGGTGGAGGGCGCACGGGACCATGTGGCCCGGGCCATCGCGCTTCGGCTGCGCGCCGACGTTCCGGTGGCGGTTCGCCTGTCGGGCGGTATCGACTCCAACGTCATCTGCGGCATGGCGGTCCAGCGGCTTGGGATCGAGACCACCAGCTTCTCATTGGTGGAAGAAGACGAACGCTATGACGAGACCGGCAACATCCTGAAGTCCGTCGCCTATCACCAGATGCCGCACCGGCTGGTGCACATTCCGGGCGACGGCTTCCTGGACCGGCTTCAACAGATGGTCGCCTATTTCGACGCGCCCGTCTTCGCGATTTCCTATTACCTGCACTGGCTGGTCTCCCAGGCCATCCACGAGGCGGGGTTGAAGGTCTCCTTGGGCGGAACCGGCGCCGACGAGCTGTTCTCGGGCTACTACGACCACTATCTGTTCTGGTTGGCCGAGATGCATGCGCTGAATGGTAGCCAGAATTTCGACCACCTCGTCGAGGACTGGCGCGCCAGCTACGGCCAGTGGGTGCGCAACCCCTATCGTCAGAACCCGATGGCCTTCGTGCAGGCGCCGGACGCGCGTGACCACATCTTCCTGCGTGCCGACGAGTTCGCCGCTTACCTGCGTGACGACTTCGACGAGCCCTTCGTGGAGCAGCACTATTGCGACGCGCCGATGCGCAACCGGATGCTGAACGAGGTTCTGCACGAGACCGTGCCGCCGATGCTGCACGACGACGATCTCAACGCCATGTACCATTCCGTCGAAAACCGCTCGCCCTATCTGGACGGCGGGCTCGCGGAGTTCCTGTTTTCGGTGCCGTCCGAACACCTGGTGCATGACGGCCTTCCCAAGTTCCTGCTTCGGGCGTCTGGCGACGGCATCGCGCCCGAGGAGATTCTGCGCAACCCGCGCAAGCAGGGCATCAACGCCCCGATCACCAGTTTCGTCGACTTCGCCGACGAGGACGTTAAGGACCGCATGCTGGCCGACGGCCCGCTTTTCGATCTGGTGAGGCGTGACAAGGTCACCGACCTCCTGGAGTCGGACATCCGGCTCAACAGCGACTCCAAGTTCCTGTTCTACCTGGTTTCGGCCAAGCTGTTTCTCGAAACGCAGGAGGCGTTCGTACCGTGAACTACTGCTCGTCCTGCATTCTTCCCGACACCCGTCCAGGCATCGTGCTGAACGAAGAAGGCGTTTGCACCGCCTGCATCGGCCATTGGGAAAAGGAAAACCGCATCGACTGGGATGCCCGCGCCAAGGCCTTCGAAACCGTTGCCGAATGGGCAAAGGCGCGGTCGTCCGGCTATGACTGCATCGTCACCGTTAGCGGCGGCAAGGACAGCTGGTACCAGATCATCAAGGCTAGGGAGTACGGCCTCAGGGTTCTGGGCGTTACCTGGCGAACGCCTGCGCGAACCGAGACGGGCCAGCGCAACCTGGATGCGATGATCGCCCGTCTGGGCATCGATCACATCGACTTCACCATCAATCCGGACGTGGAGCGCCGCTTCATGAAGGCGGCCTATGAGCGCCTTGGGGCGATCGGCCTGCCGATGCACATGGCCCTGTTCGCGATCCCGATCCGGCTTTCGGTTCAACTCAGGATCCCGCTGATCATCTGGGGCGAGAACGTCCAGCTTGAATACGGCGGCAACGAGATGGAGCGGCTGGCGACCACCTTGGACCGGGAATGGCTGTCAAAGCACGGCTGCCTGCAGTCGACCAACGCGTCGGACTGGCTGGGGGCGGAGGGCCTGACCGCCGACGAACTGATCCCGTACCGCTTCCCGGAGGATCCGGATTTCGAAGTCAAGTCCCTGTTCCTGGGGGCCTTCTTCAAGTGGAACTCCTACGAGAACGCCAGCATCGCCGAACAGCACGGCTTCACATATCGCAATGACGACCTGAAAACCGGGACCTGGGACTTCGCCGACATCGACTGTCATTTCATCTCGCTGCATCACCTGACCAAGTGGCACAAGTTCGGCTTCACCCGCGCGTTCGACAATCTCTCTGTGAAGATCCGCTACGGGATGACGACCCGCAGCGAGGCGATCAAGACGTTACGGGAGATCGGTTTCCAGTTGCCCGAGGACGACGTGCGGCGGTTCTGCACATTCCAGGACCTTCCGGAATCCTGGTTCTGGCAGACCGCCGAGACGTTCCGCAACCCCGACATCTGGAAACGGGACGGCAATGTCTGGAAGATCCACGGCTTCCTGATCGACGACTGGGACTGGAGGGCCTGCCCATGAGCATGCGCGAGAAGCCGCGCCGGGACATGTTCTGCCCGTCCGGCGACTGGCAGCATCTGGCGACGTTCACCGCGCCGCCCGAGATCGAGACCGATTTCGGGATCGCCCCCTATCACCGCTCCTTGTGGCAAAGCGCGGATACCGGCCACATCGTCAATTGCCACGAGATGGACCTGACCGCCTTCTACCAGGCCGATTATTGGGCCAAGACCTATCCGAAAGGACCGAAGCCCGCCTTCGACAAGGTCATGTCCCTGCCGGAAGGGCGCTCGGACAACAAGGCGCGGGTTTCCCGGATCAACGCATTCTGGGACGAGGCCCGGCTCGACGCGCCGAAGACCCTGTTGGACATCGGCGCCGGCCTTGCCGTGTTTCCGGCCGCGATGCAGGTGGCGGGCTGGCAGTGCACCGCTCTCGACCCCGACCCGCGGGCGATCGAACACGCCGTCACGAACGCCGGTGTGCAGGGCCTGGCCGCCGATTTCCTGACCTCCCACCCGGGCCGGCGCTTCGGACTTGTCAGCCTGAACAAGGTCCTGGAACATGTGCGCGAGCCGGTCGCGATGCTTTGGCGTGTCCATGAGTGCCTGGCGCCGGGCGGGATCGTCTATGTGGAGGTGCCGGACGGCGAAGTGGCGATCGAGCACGGCGCCGATCGCGAGGAGTTCTGCATCGAGCACTACTGCGCCTTCTCCATGGTCTCGCTGGCCCTCTTGGTGCGTCAGGCCGGCTTCCGCGCGCGGCTGATCGAACGCCTGGTCGAACCCAGCGGCAAGTTCACGCTGCGCGCCTTCCTGGAGACACCATGACAGATGCCCGGAGCCTGGGTGCACTGACTGCCATCCCCCAGCCCTTCGAAGAGGCGCTGTTGCAGACTCCCGTCTGGCGGGTCTTGGTCGACGGGACACCGGATGCCCATGACATTGCAGCCCTGGCGGTGGCGACCCGCGTCGAACAGGTCGGATTGGCCATGTGCCGGCTTGACGAAGGCGATCCGGCCATCGAGCTTTTCTCGGCGGCGGGGTTCCGCCCAGTCGAGGTTCTTCTGACCTACGACGCACCGTTGCCTGCTGCGGCGGTCATGCCGGCGGGTGTGCGCACGGCCGTCGAATCCGACATCGCAGACTGTCGCGCCGTGGCCGCGGCGTCTTTCCGCTTCGACCGGTTCCACACCGACACGGTGATCGACCATGCAACGGCCGACAGCCTGAAGGCCCAGTGGGTCGAAAACGCACTGCGCGGCCGCGCGGACGCCGTACTGGTGGCCGAGAGGGAGGGAACGATTGCCGGCTTCAACGCCTGCCTGCTGACGCCAGGCGCCGCGGTGATCGACTTGATCGCCGTCCGCCCCCATGCCCAGGGAGCGGGCATCGGCCGTATGCTCGTGTCCGGCGCCTTCGCACACTTTGCCGGCCGTGCGCCCGTCCTGCGGGTGGGAACCCAGGAAGACAACCATGCGTCCTGCCGTCTGTACGAGTCCTTCGGCATGGAAGTCGTGCGCCGGCAGGTGACACTGCACTGGACGCCAGGGTCCGCGCCGACGACTGATCAGTCCCGGAAGGCAATCGATTCATGACCGCGCCGCTTCAGCAGGACCGTCAGGCGATGCTCGACGATGTGTTGCGCCGCGCCGCAGCGGCAGCCGAAGCCGGCGATTTCGCGGAGGCGAAGCTCTGCTACATACGCTCGCTGGAGCTGATCCCCGACCACCCCAAGCTGATCAACAAGTTTGGCGAGACCTGCATCCAAATCGGCCATGCGCACGAAGCGCACGCGGCCTTCGCCAAGGTTCTGAACATGCCTCGGGCCGACGTGCAGGATTAGGACTATCGTGTCGCGGTCATGGGCATGATCATGAGCCTGCTCCAGCTGGGTCATTTGGACAGGGTCGTCGATCTTCTGACCGATAAGGCGATCGGTTCCCAACTTGACGAGGAGCTTTCCCGGATCCTGCTGGTTGCCTTGGTGCGGACCGGCAATCTCGAGCGGTTGCCGTCCTGTTTCGCGGCGACGTATCGCCGCAAGGTGATCCCGGTCAATCCCGGCGAAGTGGGTGCGGCATTGGCTGCGCTGGGAAAACCCCAGGCGGGTCTTCAGTACCTGGAGATGTGGCTGAAATCCAATCCGGCCGATCGTCAGGTCGTGGTGCAGTATGCACGCACCGTCGCACACAGCGGTCTGTTCCCCAAAACGGAAGCGGCACTAAAGCAACTGGACGATGTGGCGGGGGCCGCCACGCCGGCGCCGTACCTGGCCTACCAACTGGCGCGCTACTATCCTCTCGACGGCGACCTCGCATGGCTGGAGACGGACGAGGACCCGGAGGTCTGGCACGAACGGGTCAGCATGCATCCTGGCATGACCGACCTTTCGCGGCTGGAATACCGTTCGGATGCTGGGTCCCGCCACGACAGGCATTTCGCATCACTTGAGATATCGCCCCAGGGCCTGCGCGCGGGCATCGACGCCGTTCGCGCGCTGGTCCGGACCTTGCGCGAAGCGGGAAGGTTCGACGTGCAACTCCGCAACATTGCCGCTGCCAAGGCACGCTTCGGCGCCAACGCGCGGGATCCCGTGCAGGTGCTCTCAACCGGCCGGTGCGGAACCCGGTCGCTGTTCGGTCTGTGCCTGCTATCCAAGCGGGTCCTTCCCTACCACTCGTTCGAACTCGCTACGCTGCCGGTCGACCGCAACCATTTGCTCTACCGGATCGCGACTGGCCGCCTCGATAAGGAGAGCGTGGCGGCGCTGGCGGTGCACTATCTACAGACCCGGACCGCCGAGTTCATCTATGCCTATCGCACCGGCCGGACGCCGCTCGTCACCAGTCATTGGGACGCGATCTTTGCGCCATTCGTCGCCGAAATGTTCCCCGAGGCGCGGTTCCTGTACCTGCGCCGGGAGGAAACCGCGGTCTTCAGGTCGATCTATGGCAAGAATCAGTGGCAGGACAGCCAGTTGATGCCGCTGTCGTTCGATCCGCGCTTTCCCGCAGGCCGTTTCGTCTGCCGGCACGAGGTCGGTCTGGACATCGAAATGCGGATTGCCTGGTACCTTCATGTCACAGGCGTCTTCGCAGAGGCGTTTCTCGACGGCATCGAGGCGGACCGGCAGCTGTCCTTGCGGTCCGAAGCGCTGTTTGCCGGCACGCCCGAGACCCTTAAAGACCTGCGCAACGTGCTGCCGCTGGACGACATCGATGCGGACGCTCTTGCCGCCCATTTCAATGCGCCGCAAAACACCAAGGATACCGTGCTCCAGGTGGCAAAACAGGATCTGGACTGCCGGGCGGCGCATATCCCGCAGCTATTGGAGTGCCTGGCCCGCGACGGCCGGTATCGCGGCGAGGCCATTGAGGGCATGACGTAGAAACCATCGTGACGGCAGAGACAGCGAACGAACAGACGAACCCGTCGGCACATTCCCAGGATCTGGCTGACGCCATCGCTGCGGCGCGGGCCGCCGCGGCAAATGGCGACCAGGCCTTGAATGCCGGCGACCTTGCAGCCGCCCGGGGCGCCTACGAGGAGGCCCTGCGGGCCCTTCCGAACCATAGCGAGCTGTTGGTCAAGTTGGGCAACATCTGCATTCAAATGGGACTGGCGATTCCGGCCGAGCGGGCCTATTCGGTCGTGCTGGGCGGCCGCCAGTCGCAGATCCATCCCGCCGTGTTCAGCGCGGCGTTCCAGGGTCTGTTGCAGTCCAATCTGTTGAGCGGACAGCACGAGCGCAATACCGAGATGCTGACCCGCAACACCGGCTCGTTCGCGCCCGATCGGTCGTTCCTGGACATGTTGGCCATGTCGCTGGTGTTTACCGGAAATCTCAGCGACCTCGCATCCTATGGCGACGCCTTCCTGCAGAGCCAGCCGCGCCCCCTGCAACTGCCACAGTTGGCTTTGGCGCTGATCCAGGCGGGACAGGCAAAGCAGGGGCTGGAGCTGCTGGCCGAGATTGTCAGGGACCAGCCCGGCGACCCTGGGCTGATCGCGCTCATGGTGCGGGCCGTGGTTGCCGCCGGAATGTCGCCGACGGCCGAGGCCGACCTTGCCTGGCTGGGCAAATCCGGCACCGTTGATCCGGGCTCGGTCTTCGCGCTTTATCAGCTCGGCCGCTATCGGGACATTTCCGACCGGTTGGACGGGCTGGAACGGGAGCCGGACTATCCGGTCCACCACGACTACAACCGGCCCGTGCCGATCTCTACGGGCCGGTCCCGCCTGGTCTATGGCCGGGCCTACGACCGCCTGGATTCCGACCGCTGGGTCGCCCCGACGATCGATGCCGCCGTGGTTGCGGAGTCCGTTGCCGCGCTCCGAAAAACGATGCGGGCCCTGGTGCGGGAAGGGGTGTTCGAGGCCCAGTTGCGGAACATCGCCGAAGTCCGCCAACGGTTCGCGTCCGACGCCGGGGCGCCGGTGCAGATCCTCTCCACCGGGCGCTGCGGAACGCGGGCGCTTTATTTCCTGCTGCGCCAGATGACGTCGGTTCTGCCGTTCCATTCCGCCCAGTTCGCGACGGTTCCGGTCGACCGGAACCATCTTCTGTACCGGCTGCTGACCGGGACGCTGGACCGAGAGGTGGTGGCCGAGATCGCGCTGACCTACCTGCAGTCGCGCACCGCCGAGATCATGGTCGCCTACCGCCGCGGTAAGACGCCGATCCTGGTCACGCACTGGGACACGGTCTTCGGCGCGGTCAATGCCGAGCTGTTCCCGGACATGCGATTCCTTTACATGCACCGCAGGCCCGAGCCGGTGTTCAAGTCGATGTTCGGCAAGAACCAGTGGCAGAACATGCAGCTCATGCACCTGCTCTACGACCGGACATTTCCCGGCGGTAACTTCCGCGCCCGTCTCCAACAGGACCTGTCGCCGGAACAGCGGGTCTCCTGGTATCTTCACATCACCCGGGGCTATGCGCGCTGCCTGCTTGCGGACCTGGGGCCGGAACGAGGCCTGGACCTGGAGTCGGAAAGCATGTTCGCCGCCTCAGACGAGGCATTCGAGACCCTGAGTGGCCTGATCCCCGGCTGGGACCTGGACAAGGCCGCCTTCGCCGCCCATTTCGGCGAGCAGCGCAACACCAAGGACGACCTCCTGCAGGTGGAGTCGGAGGAACTCGACCGCCGCGCCGCACGCGTGCCCGAGATCATGGCGCAACTGGAAGCCGAGGGACGGTTCTAGGGAAGGCGGTGCCGCACGCAGCCACCTCCTTCGAGACGGGCCTGCGGCCCTCCTCAGGATGAGGAGGAGCGTGACTGGGCAATCATCGTAAGTGCACCAACGTCCTCATGCTGAGGAGGCGGCGAAGCCGCCGTCTCGAAGCATCTGGCTGCCCCAAGGCACCAAGGCGTGGACTAGCCCACCACCTCCACCAGCCCCGCCTCAAGGCACGGCCCCGTCACCGCTTCGAGCTGCGCGAAGGGCAGGCCCGAGCGTTCCGCCATGGCGATCAGGTCGTGCTGCCCGTCGGCCAGGTTCAGGAACCACTGCACCGCCTCCATGCGCTGACGCGCGTCGCGGCCGGCGCCAAGGGTGTGGACCAGGCCGCGCGGGCCCAGGCGCGGTTCGCCATAGGGGAACAGGCTATTGTAGGTGCGGTTCGTCTCCAGCACCCGGACCACCTCGGTCATGGCGGCGACGCTGTCGGCCAGGGTCTCAAACGAGATGAAATCCCGGTTGTCCAGCGAGGTGTGATAGGTGCCGTACTCCGCCGGCAGGGTGCGGGAAATCGAACAGACCGGTAGGTCGAAACCGGGCGAGCAGTATTGCCGCTCGTCGCTGCCGCTGGGATAGAAGTCGATCAACCGGGTGCCTTCCCGGTGCGCCCAGGCGGCGGCCGCGGCCCGGTCGGCGAGGCTGTCGCCCTGGCGCGAGCCCTTGCGGGTGAGCCGTGCCGGGTTGCCCACGCAGGTCAGCACGTAGCCCGCCGCCAGCGCCTGTTTCAGCCGCGCGCCGTCGCGGTCGAGATAGGCGATGGCGCCGATGGTCTCGGGCGTGAACACGAACCGGTAGGTCAGCCGCCGGCGGGGCAGTGCGGCCGGGTGCCGATAGAGATAGGCCGCGACCAGCGGCCCCGACAGTTCGTTGTTCGCCATCGAGGGGTGGCAGGTATAGGTGGAGAACAGCACCTCTTCTGCGGTGTCACCGGGCAGCACGGCCTCGGAATAGGTGAGGCTGCCGTCTTCCTTGAAGGCGGTGTCGATCGCCACCTGGTAGTCGCCGTCGGGCAGCGCGTGGCGCTGGGTATCGGTGAGGCAGAACCCCCATCGCGGGGTGTAGTAGCTTGTCACATAGGGGATGGCGTCGGGCAGGTCGGGCAGGCTGTAGAGGTGGGCCTCCAACTCCTGCCGGCTGACGGCGCCGTGGAAGGGCGCCGAGTAGTTCACCAGGTGCAGGGTGTGGTCGCGCACGTCGACGACGGTCTTGCCGTCGGGTCCGGTCAGGGTTGCGCCCAGGCAGACCCATTCAGGCGGCACCTGCCAGTCCAGCACCTTGGTGCCCGAGGGCACCTCGTGACGGGTCAGCGGAACGATTTCGCCCAGGATATCGTGGGTCTCGCGCACCCCGTCGCCGGTGATGGAGCGCATGATCGGCCACAGCCGGTCGAAGGTTTCTTCGATTTCCGCCGGGTCGGGCAGCAGGCCCGGGACCTCGTCGTCGTTGTCGGCCCGCCGGGCGGTCCTGTCAGACGGCATCGGCCTCGACGACGCCGGCGGAGCACAGGAACATCCCGCGCCAGCCGCTCGCCTCGTGTTCCAGCTTCATCGCCTCCTCGCGCCAGCGCCAGCCCAGCTCCTTCCCGTGCCGTGGCAGGCCGGGATGGTAGTGGTACCAGTGGATGCGCGGGTTCTCGAAGCCGGTCTCTTCGAACAGCTCCAACAGCTCGAACGGATTGTGGAAGTTGGCCATGATCGAGCCGTAGTCGGGCCCGTCGCCGGTGGGCTTGGGCGGCAGGTTCATGTCCACATGGGCGGCGATGGTCTCCGCGCTCTTGGCCTTCACGTCGTCGGCCACGTCGCCCAAGAGGTCGTTCATGATGAAGTCGTGGGTGAAACGGTTGAAGGTGGTGAGCGCGAAGAACTTGTTGCGGAATTCCACGAAGACCTTTCCCTTGCCGCCCACAAGCGCGTGCAGGTTCGACAGCATCACCGCCGGCTTGTGCACGTGCGGCAGGACCCTGAAGGCGAAGGCGGCGTCATAGGGCTCGCCCGCCTGGTTGGCGAAGGTCAGGCAGTCCTCCACGTCGGCCCACTGGATGTCGGGGTTCTTCTGGCCCAGGCTCTTCAGGTGCTCGATGGTCTTGGACACCATCGCCTGGGAGACGTCGCAGCCGGCCACGTCGAAGCCCATCGAGGCCATCATGGCCGGCGGCGTGCCTTCGCCCACGCCCACCTCGTAGACTCTGCGCGCGCCCGCCACCGCCAGCCGGTTCACCAGGATCTGCAGCCGGAAATAGTTCTGCGGATACTGGTTCAGCGTCTCGAACTGGGTGCGGTCGTACTGCCGGCCGTAATCGGTGGAAACCAGGTCGTAGTAACGGGCGACCTCGGCCTTGATCATGTCGGTCATGCTGTTCTCGTCCCCTGTGGCGGCGCGCAGGCGATCGGCGTGCGATTTCAGACGGTTGCGGGCCGGTCGCGAGGAGGGGAGAGTGGGGCAGGTATGGTTAAGATGGGCTTAATTTGGGCGTGCCGCCCGTCCCGGCCCTTTCGCCCCCGCCGAAGCTTGTTTCTGCCGTGTCTTCCGCGCCGCCTCTCGTCGGTCCGGCTTCGGACGGACGCCGCGCTCGGTGCGCGCGCCATGCCCGCGCGTGGTCGACGATCAGGTCCAGCGGCGCCGTCGTCGGCTGGTCCAGCCTTGTAAGGATCCACCGCGCCATCTCTACCTCCTCGGGCCAGTCCACCGCGATGCTGGTGCCGTCATAGCGCGCGTCGGGCGCGGCCACGTTGACCAGGCGCACGGCGTCCGCGTTCTCGTAGAACCATGCCGTCACGTGTTCCCGGTGCTCGGGCGCCTTGGTCTCCCCCAGCAGCCGTTCCATCGCGTCCATGCCCACCGCCTCGGCGCTGCAGCCGATGGGGAAGGTGCGGGGGTGGACGTTGGTGCAGATGTCCGGTTGTTCCGCCAGGAAGGTTTGGGCGACCTGGTCGACCACCTCAGGTGCGACGAAGGGGCTGTCGCCGCAGATGCGCACGAACCAGGTGAGCCCGGCCGCCGCGGCCGCCTCGTAGATCCTGAGCGCCACGTCCTCGGTATTGCCGCGATAGACGGGGGTGCCTTCGTCCGCGGCAAAGGCGGCAACGGGATCGTCGACCGGACGGTCGGTGGTGGCGACGATGATGCGGGAAAGCACCTGGCAGCGGCGCAGCCGGTCGAGCACACGGCCCAAGAGCGGTCGACCACCCAGATCAACCAGGCCCTTGCCGGGGACACGGGATGAATCGAGCCGTGTGAGGACGATCAGGGCGCCGGTTTCTGGGGTGGGGGCGGTGTCTGACATGGAGGATATAAGGTCGGGGCCGGTGAGCAAGCGGATATATCCCTAACACTATAGACCGGTTACATCCATGACAGTTTTGGTTGGTTGTGCCTTGGGCCGGGGCGGCCGCCCCGGCCCGAAGCGTTGGAACTTCTGTGTTCTCCGGTCGATGATCCCGAGGTTGATATCGGCGAAGCAGAGCAGCCAGTGTCCGTCTTCGATCTCTCGGATACCGATGGGCTCTCCTGGGAGAGCTTCTGAGACGAAGAT
>Ga0209782_1000010_pt1 | contig 119657 bp, 116 predicted proteins | sample WorMetmaBAHAMAS1_FD_187390 | JGI IMG/M metagenome (GOLD analysis project Ga0209782, IMG submission 187390) | Marine gutless worms symbiont microbial communities from Max Planck institute for Marine Microbiology, Germany - Inanidrilus... | ecosystem: Host-associated > Annelida > Digestive...
CCGCGTCGACGACGCGATGCACGCGACCCGCGCCGCGGTCGAGGAGGGCATCGTTCCGGGCGGCGGTGTTGCACTGCTGTACGCCAGCCGTGTCCTGAACAAGCTGGCGACCGTCAACGACGAACAGCGGGTCGGCATCGACATCGTGCGCCGTGCGTTGCGTGCACCGGCGCGCCAGATCGCCGAGAATGCCGGGGCCGACGGTTCTGTCGTGGTTGGCAAGCTGGAGGAGTCGAAAGACAACAGCTGGGGCTTCGACGCGCAATCCGGCAAGTATTGCGACCTGGTCAAGGCCGGCATCATCGATCCGACCAAGGTGGTGCGCACCGCCTTGCAGGACGCCGCGTCGGTCGCGGGGCTTCTTGTCACGACCGAGGCGATGGTCGCCGAAAAGCCCGAGCCGAAGGAAGCGACGCCTCTGATGCCCGACATGGGCGGCATGGGCGGCATGGGCATGTAGACGATCGACCTCGATCGTTGTCCTGTTCGAGGGCCGCGGGCAAATTGCCCGCGGCCCTTCTCTTTTTTGGCGGACAACGTCAAAATCCCGACCGGACGGGAACAAACTTCCGCCACCATTGGTCGCCACCATGGCCATTCCCGCAACAAGGGAGGGAACACAATGCGGGGACTTGCCGCGCCGCTTCTTATCGTTCTTCTGGTGCTTGCCGCCTGTGAAACGCCGCCAGACCTTGCGTGTTCGGAACGGGCCGACAACGTTTCCTATGTCGATGCCGGCGGGAACTGCCTGGCATTGTCCACGTTTGGCGAGGCGAAACCCGGCCAGTCCGTTTCCCTGGTCGTGCTGCTGGACGGGCGTGACCTGAAGACACGCAAGGCTTTCGGAGCTCAGGCCCAGGCGGAGGCGTTCGCGGGCGACGGCGTGATTTCGATCGCCATGGCCCCGCCGGGGCTGAGGCTTGGTGCTGGCCGGCGGTCCGACGCGATCGGGACCGGCAATGAACCCGCCCCGCCGGAGGCGGTGGCAGACACCGTTGCCGACGGCATTCAAAACCTGCGAATCCACTATGCGGCCGGACGGGTCGTTCTGGTCGGATACGGCGATGCCGCCGCGATCGCGGGCGTGGTGCTGGGGCGCAGCCCCGGTCTGGTGACCGATGCCGTTTTGGTCCGTTGCCCCTGCGGCGTGATGGAACCATCGGGGGGCAGCGTGACACCAATCGCCCTGGCGAACCGTGTGCCGCCGGGAAGCCGCGTCGTCTTGCTTGGCACCGACGGGGCGGGCAGCGCGGCATTGCCGGATATCCAGGGTTACGCAGACAGGCTGGTGGAGCGTGGCGTCGAAGCGCGGATCGCGCCGTTGGCGGGCACGGACGATGCGGTGGTAAATGCCGCGGTCGCCGGCGCGATCACGGATCTGCTGCGCTGATCAGGCGAAACGCAAAAGGAAGCGGACGATCCGCCGGGTCCGTTCGCTGAATAGACTGGGCGTGTAGTAGGCGCCGGCCGCCCGTTTCGAAACCTCGCTCAGCGTGGGATAGGGCGCGATCACCGACGCCATGACGCCGATCTTTTGCCGCCCTTGCACCATCATGACCCAGGGCAGCAGGAGTTCGCCCGCATCGTGACCGACGATCGTTGCCCCCAGCACGCGGCCGCGCCGATCGAGCACGACCTTGATCAGGCCCTCTGTCTGGCGCTCCGTCTGGGCACGGTCGTTCTCCGCGAACGGCCAGCGCACGACCTTGACGCGGTCGCCGTGACGCTGGCGGGCCGCGGCCTCGGTCAGGCCCACATGCGCCAGCTCGGGGTCGGTATAGGTGACCCACGGAACGGCGCGGTGATCGGCCCGCGCCGGCAGGCGAGACAGGGCATTTCTGATGACGATGCCCGCGTGATAGCCGGCCACGTGGGTGAATTGGTACCCGCCGGCCACGTCGCCGATTGCGAAGACGCGTCGGTTGCTGGTGCGCAGTCGTGCGTCGACGGAAATGCCGGCGGGGCTGGCCTCGATCCCTGCGACCCGGAGGTCCAGGGCATCGATGTTTGGTTGCCTTCCCGCCGCGATCAACAGGTGGCTCCCGCGCAGCTCCTGCGTCTTTCCATTCTTGGACACGGTCAACACAATGTCGTCACCCGCCGTCGCGGCCTTTTCGACCCTCGTACCTTCCAGGAGCGTGATTCCCTCTTTCCTGAGGCACTTCTTCACGACGCCAGCGCATTCGGGGTCGTCATTGCCAAGGGCCACGATCATTTCGACCACGGTCACGTCCGCACCGAGACGTCGATGCGCCTGCGCCAGTTCCACCCCGATCGGACCGCCACCCAGGACCAGCAAGTGCCGAACGGGCTGGTTCAGGTCGAACACGGTTTCGTTGGTCAAATAAGGTACGGAATCAAGCCCCTCGATCGGCGGGACCATAGGACTCGACCCGGTGGCCACCACAATGCGCTTGGCGCCGATCCGCCGGCCGGCGGCCTCAACGGTTCTGGCGCCGGTGAAACGCGCCTCCCCATTGATCACCGTAACGCCAAGGCCTTCGAACCGTTCGACGGAGTCGTGCGGTGCAATGGCGGCGATCACCTCGCGCACATGATCGCGGACCCGCCCCATGTCTACATTCGGCGTCGGACTGTCGATCCCGAACTGGCGGGCCGTGCGGTGTGAATGGGCCTTGTGCGCGGCGGCAATCAGGGACTTCGACGGGACGCAGCCATAGTTCAGGCAATCGCCGCCCATCTTTCCCTTTTCGATCAGCACGGTCCGCGCGCCCATTTGGACCGCGCCTGCAGCAACGGACAGGCCCCCGGACCCGGCGCCGATCACGCAGATGTCGCAGGCGATGTCGTTGGACGAGCCCGGTCCCGGTTCGGTCATCCAGTGTCAGCCCAGCGATTTCTCGACCAGTTCATACACATCGCGGCTGAGCGCGTCGGTATCCGCAATCCGCGTCAGCTCCTTCTTCATCAGCGTCTGCCTGCTCGGGTCGAAACGGCGCCACCGGCCCAGCGGACCGACCAGCCTGGCGGCGACCTGGGGGTTGAGCTTGTCCAGTTCCAGGATCCTGTCCGCCAGGAAGGCATAACCGCGCCCGTCGGCCCGGTGGAAACAAGTTGGGTTGGCTGCGCTGAACGCCCCTAACAGGGCGCGTACCTTGTTGGGGTTCTTCATGGAGAAGGCAGGGTGCCGCAGCAGGTTCTGGACCGTCTCCAGGGTGGACGGCAGCGGCGCCGTCGCCTGCAGGGCGAACCACTTGTCGGTCACCAGCGGGTTGTCGCGCCAGCGGTCGTAGAAGTCGTCCAGGGCCTCGCCGCGCAGCGTATGGTCGATCCGTGACAGCACGGACAGGGCGGCCATTCGGTCGGTCATGTTGTCGGCGTTCCGGTACTGGGATTCGACCAGGGCCATGCCGTCGGCCGTTTGAAGCACCCCCAGATAGGCGAGCGCGGTGTTCTTCAACGCGCGCTGGCCGGCGGACCGGGCATCGGGGCTGAAGGGCTCGTTGGTCTTGTTCGCGGTGTAGACGTCCAGCAGCCGGTCGGACAGATGCCGTGCCAGGCCGGCGCGCAAGGCCTCCCGTGCGGCGTGAACGGCGTCGGGGTCGATGACGGCAAGCTGTTCGGACAGGTAGTCCTCGCTGGGCAACGATAGGACTTCGGCCCTGAAGGCCTTGTCCAGGCTGTCATCTTCCAGGAGCCGGGCCATCGCATCCAGAAACGGCGCGTCGGCATGTGGATCGCGGGCATCCGGCCCTTTTTCAACTGCGTCCAACAGCAAACTGACCGCAAATTGCTGGCCGGCTTCCCAGCGGGCGAACGGGTCGGGGTCGCAGGCCATCAGGAACGCGACCTCATTGGGCGTCGGGTCGCGGCGGCGTTTGAACGGGGCCGAGAAGCCTCGGTTCACGGAGACAACCGGCTCGACCAGCATGTTGTTGAACCGGAAAGTCTGTTCCGCTTCGGTGAGGTGAAGAACCAGCGACCCGTCTTCCCCGTCCGGTCCCGATCCCTGCAGCGGGATCCCGTGCCCGGCGCTGTCCAGCAGGCCGATCTTGAGCGGAATGTGCATCGGCCGTTTGCCTGACTGGCCGGGCGTGTCGGGAACGCTCTGGCGCACCGTCACTTCGAAACCCAGGGTCGTCTCGTCATAGCGGGTTTCGATGTCGATTTCCGGCGTGCCGGCCTGCGAATACCAGAGACGGAATTGGTTCAGGTCGGTTCCGGTGGCGTCTTCCATGGCCGCGACGAAGTCGTCGCAGGTCACCGCGCAACCGTCGTGACGCTGGAAATAGAGATCCATGCCTTTGCGGAAGCCGTCGGCGCCCAGGAGCGTGTGCAGCATCCGGATCACTTCGGCGCCCTTCTCGTAGACGGTCGCCGTGTAGAAGTTGTTGATTTCGATATACGAGTCCGGTCGAACCGGATGCGCAAGCGGACCTGCGTCCTCGGGAAACTGACGTGCCCACAACTGCCGGACATCGCGGATCCGCTGCACCGGTTCCGACCGCTGGTCGCCCGAGAACTGCTGGTCACGGAAGACGGTCAGCCCCTCCTTCAGGCTGAGCTGAAACCAGTCCCGGCAGGTGACGCGGTTGCCGGTCCAGTTGTGGAAGTACTCGTGCGCAACGATGCTTTCAATGCTTTCATAGTCAGCATCGGTGGCCGTTTCCGGGTCGGCCAGGATGTACTTGGCGTTGAACAGGTTGAGGCTCTTGTTCTCCATCGCCCCCATGTTGAAATCGCCCACGGCGACGATGTTGAAGATGTCTAGGTCGTATTCCAGTCCATAGACCTCTTCGTCCCATTTCATTGACCGCTTGAGCGAATCCATGGCGTAGGCGCAGCGCGGCTCGTTGCCGGGCTCCACATAGATGTTCAGATCCACGGTGCGGCCCGACGTGGTCGTGAAACTGTCGGAAAAACAGCCCAGATCGCCGGCCAGCAGCGCAAACAGGTAAGAAGGCTTCGGAAAGGGATCCTCCCACACGGCGAAGTGCCGGCCGCCTTCCAGCCTGCCGCTGTCCACCAGGTTGCCGTTGGACAGCAGCACCGGGCACGCCGCCTCTTCGGCGGCGATCCGCACCCGGTAGGTGGACATCACGTCGGGCCGGTCGGGAAAGTAGGTGATGCGCCGGAAACCTTCGGCTTCGCACTGGGTGCAATAGGTTCCCGACGAAAGATAAAGCCCTTCCAGTTTGGTGTTGTCAGCGGGTCGGCAGGCGGTTTCGATTTCCAGACGGAAAGTGGTCGGTGGCGCCTTCAAGACCAGGCCGTTCTCGACCAAGGCATATGCATCGTCCGGCACCGGCTTCCCGTCCAGGGCAAGCGACAGCAATTCCAGGGCCTCGCCATCAAGCCGCAGCGATCCGTCTCCGTCGGATGCGTCGGGATTGGCGCGTACGTCCAGTTGTGCGCGTACGATCGTACGTGTGGGATCAAGATCGAAATCGAGGGTGATCGCGTCGATCAGGTGAGACGGCGGCGTGTATTCCGTCAGACGGATCGTCTTTGGTTGGTCGGTCTTCATCGATGATCCCGGGTATGAAAGATCGCGGCAGGCGGCGCGGCTACTGTGGCGGGGGCCCGGGGCAGGGTCAACCGCCATTGCCCTGGCGGCACTAGCCCGCCAGGCGCTCCGCGTGCCAGGCGATATGGTCGGCCATGAAGGTGGAGATGAAGAAGTAGCTGTGGTCGTATCCCGCTTGCCGCCGCAGCGTCAGCGAGACGCCTGCCTGGGCGCAGGCGGCGGCGAAGAGTTCGGGCCGCAGCTGGCTTTCCAGGAGTTCGTCCGCATCGCCCTGATCGACCAGAATGTCGTGCGGCCAGCCCCGCCCACCGATCAGCAGGGTCGCATCGTGTTCCGCCCAGGCCGTTCGGTCGTTACCCAGATAACCGCCCAGGGCCTTTTGGCCCCAGGGCACCTGCGACGGCGCGACGATCGGCGAGAAGGCCGACAGCGAACGAAACCGGTCGGGATTGCGCATCGCCAGCGTCAGTGCGCCATGTCCCCCCATCGAATGCCCCGTCAGCCCCATGCGTCGGGTATCAACCGGGAAGTGCGCGGCAATCAGCGCCGGCAGTTCCTGTGCGACATAGTCGTCCATCTTATAGTGAGCAGACCATGGCGCCTCGGTCGCGTTCACGTAGAAACCCGCCCCGCAGCCAATATCGTACTCGTCCACATCGGCGACCTCGGGGCCGCGCGGGCTGGTATCCGGTGCCACGAAGATCAGGCCGCGTTCCGCGCAGGCCCGCTGGAAACCACCTTTCACGGTGACGTTTTCCTCCGTGCAGGTCAGCCCGGAAAGATAGAACAGGACCGGCAGCGTTCCGTCTTCGGCCTGCGGCGGCAGGTAGACCGAAAAACGCATTCCGGTCCCGGTGCTGGCGGAACGGTGCCCGTAGACGCCCTGGACGCCGCCGAAACTCCGCGAGCTGCTGACCGTTTCGATCTCCGCCATGCCGTCAGAACGTCACGACGCTGCGGATCGACTCGCCCTCATGCATCAGGTCGAAGGCGGTGTTGATCTCGTCCAGCGGCATGGTGTGGGTGATCAGGTCGTCGATGTTGATCTTTCCGTCCATGTACCAGTCGACGATCTTGGGCACGTCCGTCCGGCCGCGGGCGCCGCCGAATGCCGTGCCTTTCCAGACCCGGCCTGTGACCAGCTGGAAGGGGCGGGTGGCGATTTCCTGGCCGGCGCCGGCGACCCCGATGATGACCGAGACGCCCCAGCCCTTGTGGCAGCATTCCAGCGCCTGGCGCATGGTCGTCACGTTGCCGATGCATTCAAAACTGTAGTCCGCGCCGCCGCCGGTCAGCTCGACCAAGTGCGCGACGAGGTCGCCCTCGACCTCCCGCGCATCGACGAAATCGGTCATGCCGAATTTCTCCGCCAGCGCCCGCTTGGCAGGATTGACGTCGACCCCGACGATCTTGGCCGCACCGACCATCCGCGCGCCCTGGATGACGTTGAGGCCGATCCCGCCCAGACCGAATACGACCACGTTCGCGCCGGGTTCGACCTTGGCGGTGTTGATGACCGCGCCAAGTCCCGTGGTGACGCCGCAGCCGATGTAGCAGACCTTGTCGAACGGCGCGTCCTGGCGGATCTTGGCCAGCGCGATCTCGGGCACCACCGTGTAGTTCGCGAAGGTCGATGTGCCCATGTAGTGGAAGAGCTGATCGCCGCCCAGCGAGAACCGGCTGGTCCCGTCCGGCATCATGCCGCGGCCCTGGGTTTCCCGAACCGCCTGACACAGATTGGTCTTGGGATTGAGGCAGTATTCGCACTGTCGGCATTCGGGCACGTAAAGCGGAATGACGTGGTCGCCCGGCGCCAGGCTCTTCACGCCGGGGCCGCATTCCACGACCACGCCGGCGCCTTCATGGCCCAGGATGGCCGGGAACAGGCCCTCGGGGTCCTCGCCGGACAGCGTGAAGGCGTCGGTGTGGCAGATGCCCGTCGCCTTGACCTCGACCAGGACCTCGCCTTCGCGCGGTCCTTCCAGCTGAACCGTCTCGATCGACAGCGGTTCGCCCGCCTTGAACGCCACAGCCGCACGCACGTCCATCTTCTTGCCTCCCCTGTTTCGCAGCCACCCGGACGGCGAAGGTGGCAGAGGCCATGCCGTCTGGCAAGGCCGCGCTTACGGGACGCGGCGGATGAGACCCGCCTTGGCTGCTGCACGCGATTGACCTTGTTTGCCGGAGTTGCTGGCCCGGCTATATTGGCATCGGCCTTCTTCAATAAATCAGCGCAGCCCGCGATGACGATGCCCATCCCATGGATTGCTTTGGCCTCAGCGGTCGGACTGGGCTTGGCCGGTTGTCAGACCACCGCGCAGTCATGGACGGAATGGACGGAGATCCCCGAGGCAGAAAGCCTCATGGAGGTCAATGTCCCGGAAGGCGTCGACCATTCCCAGATCCGCCGCGAGGCGCGTCGGAACACGAACACCTCCGTGCGGGAGGAAACCTGGGATTGGGATTCCGGTGGCGCCTTCATATTTGTTCCTCCGCGGAACCGCTTCTTGCAAGGCAAGGTCAACGATCCCAGCCATGTCCTCGAGGACTTGAGGCGTTGGCAGTTTCTGAGGGATATCGAACTCAAGGCCGATGCGGGCATGGTGCAGAGGGACCGCAACGCAATCGGTTTCTATCACTACTTCATCAGCGACAGGAACAATGCTGGGAAGGTCTGCTTTGTCTTCCGTCAAATGCTGCCGACAAGAACCGCCGGCGGATTCCGGGCTATTTCGCACGGAGTGCAGGGAGTGCTGATGGTGTACGATTGCCAGCCCTCCAGCAGTGTTGACGCCTCGCAGGCCATGCAGCGGATGCGGATCTACGCCCAGAACATCAGGCTGAGGGGCTGACCGCGGCGGTCACCGCTTCCCCAGGTTCAGGGTCCAGTAATGGACGCTGCGGACCGCGCCGTCGTCGAAGGGGTCGTAGGCGTAGCCAACGCCCGCCTCTTCGACCTTGGGGTTCAGCATCGCTTCGCGGTGCGGCGGGGAATCGATCCAGCCGTCGACGACACGGCTCGGGCGGCGCATGCCCGCTGCGATGTTCTCCGCGATGGTGCGGTAGGGGTATCCGGCCTCGGTCGCCCGGTCGCCGACGGACCTGCCATCTGGCGAGTCGTGGTCGAAGAAGTCGCGCGCTGCCATGTCCTCCGAATGTGCCTGCGCGATCGTATCCAGCGTGTCGTTTGCCACAAGCGCGGGCAAGTCATGCTGGGCCCGGAAACGGTTGACCCGTTCGATGATCTCGCCGTGCCAGTCGGGCCGCGCGGCCGCATAGGGCTCCGCCAAGGTAATCACCCAGACATCGCCGCTCGCCGCGTCGCGGGCGGCGACACCGACCCCCACCTCGCTGTAGTGCAGGCTCAACAGGTTGTCGCGCATGCGGTCGTGGGTCAGGTATTGCTGCAACAGCTGCTCGGGCTCGGCGGCGCCGGCGGCGGTCATGCTGGCAATCCGGCGCAAGGGATAGCGCGCACGCCGCAGGCGTCGTTCCTGCGCGTCCAGGTCCAGTTCGAACGATCCGTTCCTGGCAAGGTCCGCCGCCGTCGCTTCGGCGTCGGTCAGCAGGGTGGCGTTCAGGCGCAGCGGCGGCACCCCGTCGGCCGAGCGGCGCTGGTTGAGCGCATCGATGAAGGCGCGCGCGTCCGGGTCGGCGGATTGTGAAAGGCCGGGCGTCGGCGCGGATGCCAGGACGGCAAGAAGGATCGCACACCAGACAAAGGCTGTGCGCTGCCGCGGCATCTCAGCTGATGACGATCTTCGGTGCTTGGCGTCCCGGCTCGGCCGACTGCCCGGTGAGCTTGTCCCAGATGCGGGCGGCAATCTCCCGATAGACGGCCGCATGGGGGCTGTCCGGCGCGGACACGACGATCGGCCGGCCGCCGTCGGAGGTGGTGCGGATGTCAATGTCCAGCGGCACCTCACCAAGGAAATCGCAGCCCAGCTTTTCCGCCTCCGCCCGGGCGCCGCCGTGTCCGAAGACCTCGGACGTGTGGCCGCAGGAGGGGCACAGGAAATAGCTCATGTTCTCGATGATCCCCAGGACCGGCACATCCACATTGCGGAACATGTTCAGCCCCTTGCGCGCGCCCAACAACGCGATGTCCTGGGGTGTGGAAACGATCACGGCGCCGGCCAGCGGCACGTTCTGCGACATGGTCAGCTGGGCATCGCCGGTGCCGGGCGGCATGTCCACGATCAGCACGTCCAGTTCGCCCCAGGCGACGTCGTTCAGCATCTGCTGCAAAGCCCCCATCACCATGGGACCGCGCCAGATCACGGGCTGGTCCTCGGCGACCAGAAAGCCGATCGACATCACCTCGATCCCGAAGTTGCGCATCGGCATCAGCACCTTGCCGTCTGGGCTGTCCGGCCGGCCGGTGATCCCCATCATCCGGGGCTGCGAGGGTCCGTAGACGTCCGCGTCCAGGAGCCCCACGGACTGGCCGTTGGCGGCGAGCGCCAGGGCCAGGTTGGTGGCGGTGGTGGACTTGCCGACGCCGCCCTTGCCGCTGGCCACGGCGACAATGTAGCGCACGCCCGGGGGCGCCCCGGGCCGTCGCGGTGCGTCCGCCTGAGGGGCCGGGCCGCCGGCCTGCGTGGCCTTGCCCGCGCTTTCCGCGGTCAGGACTGCCGTTACCGAAAGCACGCCCGGCATGCCCGCGACGGCCTGCTCCGCCGCCTTGCGCACGGGCTCCATCGCGTCCGCCTGGGACGGGTCGATTTCTATGGAAAACTGCACATTTCCGTCGCGGACGGCGATGCCCGAGACCATGCCGGCGGCCACAACGTCCTGCTGTGAGCGGGGGTCGCGGACCCGTTTTAACGTCTCCAGGATCGATTCCCGGCTGATTTCCGCCATGGTTGACAACTCCATCGAAACGACAAACTTACATATCCAACACATCGCGCGTTTGCGTGCGCTGACAAGCTGACATATATGATAGCGCGTCATCAGGCAAAGGGCCGCGGGAACGCGGCGTTTGCGCGAATTGAACCGAATTTCCGGCGTCCGGTCGTCGTGAGCAGCCCTCGTTCCGCCGACGCCCAGTCCTAACAGGAAACTGAAACATGCCTTGGTCAAATCAGTCAGGTGGTGGCGGCCCTTGGGGCGGCGGCGGTGGTGGTGGCGGCGGTCAGAGCCCGTGGGGCCGGCCTCCCCGTGGCGGCAAGCAACCGCCCGACGTTGAAGAACTACTCCGGAAAAGCCAGGAACGGGTGCGGCGCTTCGTGCCCGGCGGGTTCGGCAGCGGCAAGGTGATAGTGGTCCTGGTCGCCGTCGCCCTGGTGGCCTGGATGGCGACCGGCTTCTACCGGGTCCAGCCGAACGAGCAGGGCGTCGCCCTGGTCTTCGGCAAGTTGAGCGACACCACCGGCCCCGGCCTGCACTGGAACTGGCCCACCCCGATCGGCGAGGTGATGAGACCGGCGGTGACCACCGTCAACCGGGTCGAGATCGGCTTCCGCTCCAGCGCCGTGCGCGGGCGTGGCACGTCGGCGCGCGACATCACCGAAGAAAGCCTGATGCTGACCGGCGACGAGAACATCATCGACATTCAAACGGTGGTGTTCTGGCTGATCTCGGATGCCGGCAAGTTCCTGTTCAATGTCCGTGACCCCGAGGTCGCCGTGAAGAACGCCTCTGAGGCGGCGATGCGGGAAATCATCGGCAAGACCGGGTTCGAGTTCGCTCGGACGGCAGGTCGCGGCGAAGTCGCTGCCGAGGTCCGGGAACTGCTGCAGCAGATCCTGGACGACTACGGTGCCGGGATCTTGGTCCAGAACGTTCAGATCCAGAAGGTCGACCCGCCTGCGGCGGTGATCGATGCCTTCCGTGACGTCCAGGCGGCACGGGCCGACAAGGAACGTGCCATCAACGAGGCCACGGCGTACCTCAACGAGCTGACGGAACGGGCGCAGGGTGAAGCAGAGCAGATCATCCGGGCCGCAGAGGCATACAAGGCCGAAAGGGTGGCCCAGGCAACCGGTGATTCCCAGCGCTTCCTCTCCATCTACAACGAATACATAAACGCCAAGGACGTGACCAAGCGGCGGATCTATCTCCAGACCATGGAGGAGATCCTGCAGGGGATGGACAAGGTGCTGATCGATCCGGGCGCTGCTGGCAGTGGCGTCGTTCCCTATCTCCCGCTTAACGAACTGAACCGGCAACGGAGTGCGCAGTGATGAAGAACACCTCTGCCGGCGTTATTGGCCTGATTCTGTTTTTGATCGGCGCGGTTGCGTGGGGCACGCTTTTCACCGTCCGCGAGACCGAGCAGGTGCTGATCACCGAGTTCGGCGATCCCGTCCGGGTGATCACGGAACCGGGCCTGAACTTCAAGGTACCGATCATCCAGGACCTCCGCTATTTCGACAGGCGCCTCTTGGACTACGACGCAGCATCGCAGGAAGTGCCGACGCTCGACCAGAAACAGCTGATCGTGAATGCCTTCGCGCGCTATCGCATCGTCGATGCGTTGGATTTCTTCAAGACCGTCGGGACCGAAGTCGGGATGGAGGCGCGGCTGGGCAACATCATGAATACGGCCCTGCGTGGTGTCCTGGGCGACGTGCCGTTGTCAACCGTGTTGACACCGCAGCGCGCACAGCTGATGCGCCAGATCACCGAACGGGCCAATGCCAACGCGGCGAACTTCGGCGTGGAGGTTGTGGATGTGCGCATCAAACGCGTCGATTTGCCTGAAGAGAACAGCCAGGCGATCTTCCGGCGCATGCAGACGCAGCGAGAGCAGGAGGCGCGAAAGATCCGCGCCGAGGGCGAGCGCGATTCCCGCCGCATCCGCGCCGAGGCGGATAAGACGCAGCGGGTCATAGTGGCCGAGGCCCGCAAGACGGGCGAGATCCTGCGCGGTGAGGGCGATGCCGAAGCGCAGTCGATCTACAACGAAGCCTACACAAAGGACGAAGACTTCTTCGACTTCTGGCGGTCGATGCAGGCCATGCAGCGTGGGCTGCCCGGCGACACCACGCGGTATGTGGGTCCGCCGGACTCCGACTTCTTCCGGTTCTTCACGGACGAACGGGGCGGTCTGAACGGCAGCGCGCAGTAGCGCCGCCTTCGTTCGACGAGTGTGTCGGCGGGGTTTGGCCCGGTGGATGATTTTGGCAGCGTCCTGATCGCGGCCTTCGGCCTGGTGCTGGTGATCGAAGGATTGATCTATGCGCTGTTTCCGGCGGGCATGAAACGCGTCATGGTGCAGGTCCTGGAGTTGCCGCCGTCGGTCCTGCGCAACGGCGGGCTGGTGGCAGCGGCGGTCGGATGCGTTATCATCTGGCTGGTGCGGCGCTAGCATCGGGTCCTGTCACAAAGATGTGACGGCACCGCCGCCGCCAGGTGACACCGGTGGACGCAGTATGCGGCAATTTCGCCGCTCGCCGCCTTGGCCGGCGGAATACGGGCCTTGAAAGCCATTGGCCTGCGTGTTGACGCAAGCCTGCGGACCGCCCAGATTGTAGGAGTTGAGTAGGGTCTGAGGGCCCGCCAGTGGGTTCCGGTGGGGCACGGCCGATGCGAGGCGGCCGACCGCTGACCGATCAGATTGGAGAACGCTTGTGACTGATATTCTTGCCGTTCGCAAATCGAAGCAGGCTGACGTCTCTGGGGCGGTGGCCAGGATCACCGCCGTCATGGCGAGCTTCGTCTTTGTTGTTGCGGTCTTCGCCGTGAATCCCGCTGCCGCGCGGGGCGCCCCGGACAGCTTTGCGGATCTTGCCGAGCGGCTGCTGCCGTCGGTGGTCAACATCCAGACCACCCAGCGGGCCAGCCAGCAGGCCGAGGCTCCACGGTTCCAGTTGCCGCCGGGCTCGCCGCTGGAGGAGTTCTTTGAACGTTTCAACCGGCCGGAAGAAGACCGGCCGCAGCGCCGGGCGACCTCGCTGGGCTCGGGCTTCATCGTCGATGCGAACGGCTACATCGTGACGAACCGGCACGTGATCAACGGTGCCGACGAGATCTTCGTCGTGCTGCACGACGACGAGCGCTTCAAGGCCGAGTTGGTGGGCGACGACGAGAAGACCGACCTTGCGCTGTTGAAGATCGATACCGACAGGTCGTTGACGGCAGTCGGCTGGGGGCGTTCCGAGAAATCCCGGGTCGGCGACTGGGTGGTTGCCATCGGTAATCCGCTGGGTCTCGGCGGTACGGTGACGGCGGGCATCATCTCCGCGCGCGGGCGCGACATCAGGTCGGGGCCCTATGACGACTACATCCAGACCGACGCGCCGATCAACCGGGGCAACTCCGGCGGGCCGCTGTTCAACCTCGATGGCGAGGTGATCGGCGTGAACACCGCGATTTATTCGCCGAACGGCGGGTCGATCGGCATCGGCTTTGCCATTCCTTCGCGTCTGGCATCCGGCGTGATCGGACAGCTGCGTGAGTTCGGCACCACCCGGCGCGGCTGGCTCGGCGTTACGATCCAGCAGGTCACCGACGATATTGCGGAAAGCCTGGGCCTGAGCGACGCCATCGGCGCGCTTGTCGCGACCGTGCACAAGGACAGCCCGGCCGCGGCCGCCGGCGTCAGGACCGGTGACGTCATCCTGATGTTCAACGGCAAGACCGTTCCCAGTTCGCGCAAGTTGCCGGCGATGGTGGCGGAGACCGGCGTCGGTCAGATCGTGGCTGTTCAGGTCTGGCGCGGGGGCGAAACCATCGACGTGGATGTCACCCTGGGCGAGCTTGAGAAGGTCGATCTCGCGTCCCTGACCACGGGGCGTCCGCCGGCGGAAAGCACCAAGACCGAAACGGCCGATCTCAGCGACTTGGGCCTGACGGTGGCGGGGATCACCGACGAGCTGGTCCAGCAGTTCAAGCTGAAAGAAGATGCCAAGGGCGTCGTTGTCACGGCGGTCAGCGAGGCGTCGGACGCTGCGGAAAAGCAGCTGAGGCCGGGTGGCATCATCGTCGAGGTGAACCAGGCCGAGGTGGCCACGCCCGAAGCCGTCCTCCAGCGTGTGGAAGAGGCGCGCGAGGACGGGCGCAAGTCGGTCCTGCTGTTGGTTGACCAGGGTGGGGAACTGCGTTTCGTGGCGATCCGCTTCGCGAAAAAGGAAGGCTGAGGCCCGTTCCTCAGGGGCCGTCAGGCGACGATGTCGCTCTCCCGGTAACCCTGTAGGTACAACAGCGCGCTCAGATCGCCTTGTTCGATGGTGAAGCGGGCCTCGGTCGCGACGACCGGCTTGGCCCGAAACGCCACGCCCATCCCGGCTGCGACAATCATGTCCAAGTCGTTCGCGCCGTCGCCGACGGCCAGTGCGTCCGCCTCGGTGACGCCGTGGCGCGCGCAAAGCTCCCGCAACGTGTCCAGCTTGGCCTCGCGGCCCAGAATCGGTTCCTCCGCGCGGCCTGCCAGGCGGCCGCCCTCGATGATCAACCGGTTGGCGCGGGCCTCGTCGAAGCCGATCTCGTCGCGGACCATGTCCGCGGTGAAAGTGAAACCGCCTGAAACCAGGGCGCAGTAGGCTCCGTTCGCGCGCATGGTCTGCACCAGCGCCCGGCCGCCGGGCGTGTAGTCGACGGCGGCGTTGACCTCGTCGATCCCGGAGGCGTCTTCGCCTTCCAGCAATGCGAGCCGCGCCCTCAGCGCGTCGCGAAAGTGGATCTCGCCGTTCATCGCCCGGTCGGTAATCCGCGCGACCTCGTCCGCATAGCCCAAGAGCGCGGCCAGCATGTCCAGCGTCTCGATCGTGATCATGGTGGAGTCCATGTCGGCGATCAAAACGCGCTTGCGCCGGCCGACGCTGGCTTGGGCGGCGATGTCCAGCGGCGCGTCGTTGAAACGGTCGCGCAGCCGTGCCTGGGTCGCGACCGGTTCCGGGCCCGTAAAGGGAATGTCGCAGGCGATTCCTGGCGCCAGCCAGTTCGGCGCGCCCACCTCCGCGCCGGCCTCCTCCAGATAGCGGATGGCCTTGTTCACGTGGATATCCGACAGAAGACGGCGGATCGGGTCGGTGATCAGGGTCAGCACATTGTCCATGGCGCGCGCATCTGTATCCTGGCTGGGATGCGACCACAACAGGTGGTCGCGGCCCGTCTAGTCAATCTTCGTTAGCCCCGGGTTAGGCCGGGCGGCGGGCGCAGGGGAATCGACGTAAATGCAGAAGTCGGTGGTATTCGTCATTGCGGGCCCGACCGCCAGCGGCAAGTCCGCCCTTGCGCTGGACGTGGCGCGCGCTTTCGACGGCACCGTCATCAACGCCGACAGCATGCAGGTCTACCGCGACCTGTCGGTCCTGACCGCCCGCCCCGGCCCCGAGGCGTGCCGGGCGGTGCCGCACCTGCTGTACGGCATCCTGGGCGCGGAGGAGCGGTGTTCCGCGGCGCGCTGGCGGGGCATGGCCCTGGAGGCCATCGCCACCGCCCGGTCACAGCGCAGGGTGCCGGTCGTGGCCGGCGGGACAGGGCTCTACCTGAAGGCGCTGTTGGAAGGCCTGTCGCCGATGCCCGACATCCCCGACGCCGTCCGCGCCGATGTCAGGGCGCGGCTGGACGCCCAAGGGGCTGCAACGCTCCACCGTGCCCTTGAGGGCGTGGACCCCGAGACCGCGGCGCGTGTTCCGCCGTCGGACAGCCAGCGGATCGCACGCGCGCTCGAAGTGGTGGAGGCCACCGGCCGGCCGTTGTCGCAATGGCAGGCGGCGGCGCCGGAGGGGCCGCCCGAAGGGCTCGTCTTTCGGGTTATCGCGCTGCTGCCGCCGCGCGAGGCGCTCTATGCGACGTGTGACGCGCGGTTCGGCCAGATGCTTCAGGCAGGAGCCCTGGGCGAAGTCGCCGCGCTGATGGAACGCGGTCTCGATCCGACGCTGCCGGCGATGAAGGCGCTGGGCGTCTCGGCCTTGGCCGCGCATCTCGACGGCGCGCTGACGTTGGAGGAGGCTGCGGCACAGGCGCGCACTCTCACACGCCGGTATGCGAAACGGCAGCTGACCTGGCTCCGGCATCAGATTATTGCGGATTTGACGATCGAGGCGCAATATTCGGAAAGTTTAGGGCCGCGAGTTTTTGCATTTGTTCGCGAAAACCTGTTGACCGGCTGATCGGCACCACTTATGGTGCGCGCAATTGCTGTAACCCTATTGATTCTCTTGTGTTATTCGGGATTCAATGGGACCACAAGAAACGAACAGGCCGCAGGCGCGACCGTGGCAGCCGGCGGCCCTGAAAATGGAGAGGCACCATGTCCGCGCAAACCATGACCGGCGCAGAAACCGTCATCAAAGCCCTTGTGGATCAGGGCGTCGATGTCGTCTTCGGCTATCCCGGCGGCGCGGTCCTGCCGATCTACGATGCCCTGTTCAAGCAGAACAGGCTGCGCCATGTGCTGGTCCGCCACGAGCAGGGGGCGGTCCACGCCGCAGAGGGCTATGCCCGGTCCACCGGCAAGGTCGGCTGCGTCCTGGTGACGTCCGGCCCCGGCGCGACCAATGCGGTGACCGGCCTGACCGATGCGCTGATGGATTCCGTGCCCGTCGTCTGCCTGACCGGGCAGGTGCCGACGCATCTGATCGGCAATGATGCCTTCCAGGAATGCGACACCACGGGAATCACGCGGCCCTGCACCAAGCACAACTACCTGGTGAAGGACAGCGACCGCCTGGCCCAGACCCTGCACGAGGCGTTCTATGTGGCGCGGTCCGGGCGCCCAGGCCCCGTCGTGGTCGACATTCCCAAGGACATCCAGTTCGCCGACGCGCCCTATGTGGGACCGTCGAACGTGGTCCACAAGACCTACCAGCCCGCGGTGAAGGGTGACATCCGGGCAATCGAACGCGCCGTCGATCTGTTGCTGGGTGCCAAAAAGCCGGTCATCTACGGCGGCGGCGGCCTGATCAATGCTGGCCCCAAGGCATCGCAGCTTTTGGCGGAATTGGTGGAGCTGTCGGGCTTTCCCACCACGCTGACGCTGATGGGCCTTGGCGCGCTGCCGGCGGCTGATCCGCGGTTCCTGGGCATGCTGGGCATGCACGGCACCTACGAGGCCAACATGGCGATGCACGAGTGCGACGTGATGCTGAACATCGGCGCGCGTTTCGACGACCGCATCACCGGGCGCCTGGATGCTTTCTCGCCCAATTCGAAGAAGATCCACATCGATATCGATCCGTCCTCGATCAACAAGAACGTCGCCGTCGACATTCCCATCATCGGCGACTGTGCCTACGTGCTGGAGGACCTGATCAAGGTCTGGAAGTCGCGGCACAAGCGGCCCGACCAGAAGGCGCTGGACGACTGGTGGGGCAGTATCGAAGAATGGCGGGCGCGCATGTGCCTTTCCTTCAAGAACGACGATGCAGTGATCAAGCCGCAATTGGCGATCCAGCGCCTGTGGGAGCTGACGAAGGACAGGGAAACCTACATCACGACGGAGGTCGGGCAGCATCAGATGTGGGCGGCCCAGCACTTCCACTTCGAAAAACCCAACCGCTGGATGACGTCGGGCGGCCTCGGCACGATGGGCTACGGCCTGCCGGCGGCGATCGGCGTGCAGCTGTGCCATCCGGACGCGCTGGTCGTCGACATCGCCGGCGAGGCGTCCATCCTGATGAACATCCAGGAGATGTCGACCGCGGTCCAGTACCGCCTGCCGATTAAGATCTTCATCTTGAACAACCAGTATATGGGCATGGTCCGGCAGTGGCAGGAGCTGCTGCACGGAGGGCGCTATTCGGAGAGTTATTCCGAGGCGCTACCGGATTTCGTGAAACTGGCCGAGGCCTATGGTGCGACCGGGATCCGGGCCACCAAGCCGGACGAACTGGACGATGCCATCCGCGCGATGATCGAGGCGGAGGGACCGGTCATTGCCGACATCGCCGTCGATCCCAAGGAGAACTGCTTCCCGATGATCCCGTCGGGCGCCGCCCACAACGAGATGCTGATGGGCCCGGAGGACGAGGCCGAACAGCCGATCTCCGAAGACGGCATGGTTCTGGTCTGACGCCTGGGGAGTAGAAGTCATGAACAAGAAAGCGGCCGTGGCGGCCGGGAAGCACCCGGGTTCTGCCTACACCATCGTGGATCTGCCGGACGACCACGAGCGTCACACCCTGGCGGTGATCGTCGACAACGAACCGGGTGTCCTGGCCCGGGTGATCGGGCTGTTCTCCGGACGGGGCTACAACATTGAAAGCCTGACGGTCTCGACGGTCAACGAGGACGAGTCTGTCAGCCGCATCAACATCGTGACCACGGGCACGCCGATGATCATCGAGCAGATCAAGGCGCAGCTCGAACGGCTGGTGCCGATCCACGACGTGCACGACCTGACCGAGGAAGGACCGCACGTGGAGATGGAGATCGCGCTGGTCAAGGTGGTGGCCACGGAACACCAGCGCCGCGAATCCCTGCGGATCGCGCAGATCTTAGGTGCCACGGTCGCCGATACGACATTGGAGAGTTTTGTCTTCGCGATTTCCGGCGAGGCGGACCAGGTCGATGCTTTCGTCGGTCTGATGCGCGCGCTCGGCCGGGTGGAAGTGGCACGGTCCGGCGTCGTGGCGATCAGCCGCGGGCCAAAAGTGCTGATCGACTAACGCACGGCCGCCGGCCCGACGCGGGCGACGGCGGCCGGTTGGAGCAACACGAACAGGAAAAAAGACTGGGGCAGAAATGCGTGTGTACTACGACCGCGACGCGGACGTGAACCTGATCAAGACGAAGAAGGTGGCGATCGTCGGGTATGGCAGCCAGGGCCATGCCCATGCCATGAACCTGCGTGACAGTGGCGTCGAAGACGTGCGGATCGCGTTGCGCGAAGGCTCGGCGACGCGCGCCAAGGCGTCGGAAGCCGGCTTCGAGGTGATGTCGCCGGCAGAGGCAGCTGCCTGGGCCGATGTGGTGATGATGCTGACGCCCGACGAGCTGCAGCGGCACATCTATGCCAACGATCTCGCGCCCAACATGCGGGAAGGGGCCGCCCTGGCCTTTGCCCACGGCCTGAACGTGCATTTCAGCCTGATCGAACCGCGTGCGGACCTGGACGTCTTCATGGTGGCGCCGAAGGGACCGGGGCACACCGTGCGGTCCGAATACGCCCGCGGCGGCGGCGTACCCTGCCTGCTGGCGGTCGAGCGCAATCCGTCGGGCAACGCCCACGAAATCGGCCTTTCCTACGCCGCTGCGATCGGCGGCGGCCGGGCAGGCGTGATCGAGACCTCGTTCCGTGAAGAGTGTGAAACGGATCTGTTCGGCGAGCAGGTGGTGCTGTGCGGCGGCCTGACGGCCCTGATCAAGGCCGGCTACGAGACGCTGGTGGATGCGGGTTACGCGCCCGAGATGGCCTATTTCGAGTGCCTGCACGAGGTCAAGCTGATCGTCGACCTGATGTATGAGGGCGGCATGGCGAACATGCGCTACTCGATCTCGAACACGGCGGAATACGGCGACTACAAGACCGGTCCGCGGATCATCACCGACGAGGTGAAGGCGGAGATGAAGCAGGTGCTGGACGACATCCAGTCCGGCCGTTTCGCCCGCGACTGGATGCTGGAAAACGAGGTCGGCCAGACGTCGTTCAAGGCGATGCGCCGGAACGAGGCCGCCCACAATATCGAGGAGGTCGGCGAACGGCTGCGCGGCATGATGCCGTGGATCGCAGAGTCCAAGCTGGTCGACAAGGCGAAGAACTGAGGCGGGTAACAAATCTATACGGTCGCCCGCCCGGGTGGGCGGCAAAGACCGTTGCGCCGCCTTGGGAATCCGCGTACATCCCGGTCTCTGAGGGGGTTCAACCCCTTGCGCAGCATGTGTATAGTGGCCGCGATGTCTTGCGCTCGATTTGGACGTATAGCTGCCGATTAGTCGGGCTGTTCGTTCGGGCCAAGAGGAACTGGAATATCGCACGGGCAACCGCCAAGTGACGACAGCACGGCCCACCGGACGGGGATGTCGGGCGGGTTGCCAGGTTGGAAATGAATGACTGACGCTCGGTCCGACGAAAACCGCGTCCTGATTTTCGACACAACACTGCGCGACGGCGAGCAGTCTCCGGGCTGCTCGATGAACCTGTCGGAAAAGCTGCGGGTTGCGGAAATGCTGGAGACGATGGGCGTCGACGTGATCGAGGCCGGGTTTCCGATCGCGTCCGCCGGCGACTTCGAGGCCGTGTCGGAGGTGGCGCGCCGCGTCAAGACCTCCATCGTCGCCGGCCTGGCACGTGCATCGAAAAAGGATATCGACCGTGCCTGGGAGGCGCTGGCCCAGGCAGAGCGGCCGCGCATTCACACCTTCCTGTCCACCAGCCCGCTGCACATGAAGCACAAGCTGCAGATGGAGCCGGAGGAGGTTCACGAAAAGATCATCGAATCGGTTACGCATGCCCGCAACCTGTGCGACGACGTGGAATGGTCGCCCGAGGACGGCACCCGGACCGAGCACGACTTTCTATGCCGCTGTGTCGAATCCGCGATCAAGGCGGGGGCGACCACGATCAACATTCCGGACACCGTAGGCTACACCGTCCCGCACGAGTTCGCAGCGCTGATCGCCATGCTGAAGGAGCGGGTGCCCAACATCGACAAGGCGGTGATCTCGGCCCACTGTCACAACGACCTGGGGCTGGGCGTCGCCAATGCGTTGGCCGCGGTACACGCCGGTGCCCGGCAGGTGGAGTGCACCGTCAACGGCATCGGCGAGCGAGCCGGCAACGCGGCGATGGAAGAGATCGTCATGGCGCTGAAGGTGCGTTCCGACGAGTTGCCCTACTGGACCGGGGTCGATTCCACCTACATCACCCGGGCCAGCCACCTGATTTCCACCATCACGGGCTTTTCGGTCCAGCCGAACAAGGCCATCGTCGGCGCCAACGCCTTCGCCCACGAATCCGGCATCCACCAGGACGGCATGCTGAAACATGCGGGCACCTACGAGATCATGACGCCGGAATCGGTCGGCCTGCACAAGTCGACCCTGGTCATGGGCAAGCATTCGGGCCGGCACGCCTTCAAGTCCAAGCTGGCCGAATTGGGCTACACGCTGGGCGACAACGCTGTCGAAGAGGCGTTCGACCGGTTCAAGGCGCTGGCCGACAAGAAGAAAGAGGTGTTCGACGAGGACATCATCGCCCTGGTCGACGACGAGGTGATCCGCGAGCACGAGGAGATCGCCTTCGTCTCGCTCAGGGTCGAGGCGGGCTCGGTGGGCCCGCAGAAGGCGGACCTGGCGGCGACCGTGGCCGGCGAGGAACGCCGCGCCGAGGCCAGCGGCAACGGCCCGGTGGACGCGGCCTTCAACGCCATACACGAAATCTTCCCTCATGCTGCCACATTGCAGCTTTACCAGGTGCACGCGGTGACCGGCGGGACCGACGCCCAGGCGGAAGTGACGGTCCGTCTGGAAGAGGACGGCAAGTCGGTGACCGGCCAGGGCGCTGACGTGGACACGATCGTCGCGTCGGTGCGTGCCTATATCCATGCGTTGAACAAGCTGATCGGCAAGCGCCGGAAAACCGCTCCGGCCGCAATATCGGCTTAATCTCGTGGAAGGGTTTTGTTGACTATGTTTCGCCAGAAGCCATCTAGCGCAGGGGTCGCTCGTTAACCATGTTCTACCTACTTCTCGGATTTCTCTCCGCCGATATGGCCATCGACCTCGGCACCGCCAACACGCTGGTCTATGTCAAGGGCCGCGGGATCGTGCTGAACGAACCCTCCATGGTGGCGATTGCCGAAGTGAAAGGCAAGAAGCAGGTGCTGGCCGTCGGTGACGAGGCGAAGATGATGCTGGGCCGCACGCCCGGCAACATCCACGCCATCCGGCCGCTGCGCGACGGCGTGATCGCCGACTTCGACGTCGCGGAAGAGATGATCAAGCACTTCATCCGCAAGGTTCACAACCGACGCAGCTTCTCTGCGCCCCAAGTGATCGTCTGCGTGCCCTCGGGCTCGACCGCGGTCGAGCGCCGCGCCATTCAGGAATCGGCCGAAAGCGCCGGCGCCCGCAAGGTGTTCCTGATCGAGGAGCCGATGGCCGCCGCGATCGGCGCCGGCCTGCCGGTGACCGAGCCGACCGGCTCGATGGTCGTGGACATCGGCGGTGGCACCACCGAGGTGGCGGTCCTGTCGCTGGGCGGCATCGTTTATTCCCGCTCGGTTCGGGTCGGCGGTGACAAGATGGACGAGGCGATCATCGCCTATATCCGCCGCAACCATAACCTGCTGGTGGGCGAAGGCTCCGCCGAGCGGATCAAGAAAGAGATCGGCTCCGCCTGTCCGCCCGAGGACGGCGAGGGCCAGGTCATGGAGATCAAGGGCCGCGACCTGATGAACGGCGTGCCCAAGGAACTGGTGATCTCCGAGCGCCAGATCGCCGAAAGCCTGGCCGAGCCGGTGGGCGCCATAATCGAGGCGGTCAAGGTGGCCTTGGAGCATACCGCTCCGGAACTGGCCGCCGATATCGTCGACAAGGGCATCGTGCTGACCGGCGGCGGCGCCCTCTTGGGCAATCTCGACTTCGTATTGCGGCATTCGACCGGCCTGCCCGTGTCGATCGCCGACGATGCGCTCTCCTGCGTCGCTCTTGGAACCGGGCGCTGCCTGGAAGAAATGAAGACGCTTCGTAACGTTTTGATAAACATGTACTGACAGCATTGCTTGCCAAATAGCGACTGCTGGCGGGCCGTGGAGACTTTTGGCGAGAGGGACGGCCGTCTGGCAAGCGGGGGAAGAGACGAAGGGTGACGACCCGGTTCGGTACGGTTCAAAGGTTAACGGCGCCAATCAAGGTACTGGCGCAACGGTTCACCTTTCTCGCTCTCCTGTCCGCCGCCGTCGCCGTCATGGTCCTGGGCCGGGCCGACCCCCTGATTTTCGAACGCGCCCGGACCGCCGTCACCGACTTCGCCGCCCCCATCCTTGATGCCATGTCCCGGCCGGTTGCCACCGTTGCCTCCACCGTCGACGAGGTCGACCGGCTGGCCGACCTGCGCGCCGAGAACGCCCGGCTGTTGATGGAGAACCGGCGCCTGCTGGAATGGCAGCACGTCGCCCGCCAGCTTGAGGCGGAGAACGAACAGCTGAAGCAGATGATGGCCTTTGTGCCCGACCAGCCCGCGCGCTACATCACCGTGCGGGTGGTCGGCGACACCGGCGGCAGTTTCATCCGCTCGCTCCTGGTCAGCGCCGGCCGGCGCGACGGCGTCGAGAAGGGCCAGGCCGCGATGACGGGGTCGGGCCTGATCGGCAGGGTCGCGGAGGTCGGCGAACGCTCTGCCCGGGTGCTGTTGATCACCGACCTCAACAGCCGCATCCCGGTGCTGGTCGAAAAGAGCCGGGACCGCGCCGTGCTGGCCGGCGACAACTCGAACATGCCGCGCCTGAAATACCTCACCAACTCGGCCCAGATCGCCGTCGGCGACCGGATCGTCACCTCGGGCTACGGCCAGGTGTTCCCGCCCGGCCTGCCGGTGGGCAGCGTCGTCTCGGCGGGCGACAGCGGCATCCGGGTGCAGCCCTTCTCCGAAACCGACCGGCTGGAATTCGTGCGGCTGGCGGATTTCGGACTGACCGGCGTCCTCGGCGCCCATGACGGGGTGCCGCGCATTTTCGGTGCGCCGCCGCCATGAGGACCGCCGTCTGGCAGCGGCTCGACCTCGTCGCCCGGGGACTGGTCCCCGCCGTGATCACGCTTGTCCTGTTGATCGTTTCCCTGATCCCCACCCATCTGCCCGGCTTCGCGTCCGTCATGCCGGCCCTGATGCTGATGTCGATCTATTACTGGGCCGTCCATCGCCCGGACCTGCTGCCGTTGTGGGCGGTGTTCGTGTTCGGCCTGCTGCAGGACCTGCTGACCGGCGCGCCGCCGGGGATCCATGCCGCGGTGCTGTTGCTCGCCTATGCGGCGGTGCTGTCCCAGCGCAAGTTCTTCCATGGCAAGTCCTTCGCCGTGGTCTGGTGGGGCTTCATGGTGATTGCCGCCGGGGCCAGCTTCCTGCACTGGTTCCTGCTGTCTGCCCTGGGCGGACGGCTGATCGACCCCTGGCCGGTGGCCTTCGCCTATTTCATGTCGGTGGCTTTCTATCCGTTGCTGGCCTGGTGTTTCACCCGGGTCCACAGGACCCTGCCGGCCGGCCAGGCGGCCTGATCCCATGCAGCCGGACAAGGCCCTTTCCCGCACCTTTTCCCGCCGCGCCGCCCTCCTGGTCGGCGCCAAGCTGGGCCTCCTGGGCGGGCTTGGTGGGCGGCTCTACTACCTGCAGGTGGTCGAGGCCGACAAGTACAAGCTGCTGGCCGACGAGAACCGGATCAGCCCGCGCCTGTTGCCGCCGCCGCGCGGCTACATCGTCGACCGCACCGGCAAGCCGCTGGCGATCAACGTCCAGAACTTCCGTGTCGTCATCGTGCCCGAGCAGGCCGAGGCCAGCGGCCGGGACGTCGACCTGGAGGGCGTGCTGACCCGGCTGAAGCAGGTGGTCGCGGTCGACAATTACGACGTGCAGCGGGTCCTGCGCGAGGCCAAGCGCCGCCGGCCCTTCGTGCCGATCACCGTGCGCGAGAACCTGAGCTGGCAGGAAAAGAGCCGGGTCGAGGTGAACGCCCCCGACCTGCCGGGCATCTCCATCGACGTGGGCGAGACCCGGCGCTACACCCACCCCACCAGCACGGCCCATGTGGTGGGCTACGTGGCGGCGGTGTCGGAAAAGGAACTCACCGGCGACCCGCTTTTGAAACTGCCCGGGTTCCGCATCGGCAAGAACGGGATCGAACGCCAGTACGACCTGGCGCTGCGCGGCACCGCCGGCACCAGCCAGGTGGAGGTCAACGCCCTGGGCCGCGTGATCAAGGAACTCAGCCGCCAGGACGGTCAGCGCGGCCAGGAAGTGGCGCTGACCCTGGATATCGGCCTGCAGAACTATCTGACCGAGCGGGTGAAGAACGAAAAGGGCGCGGCCGTGGTGGTGATGGATGCCCATGACGGCGGCATCCTGGCGTTGGTCTCCACACCTGCCTACGACCCCAACCAGTTCGCCGAGGGGCTGAATTCGGCCCAGTGGAAGGAGCTTGTCTCCAACCCCCACGCGCCGCTGACCAACAAGGCGATCGCCGGCCAGTACGCGCCGGGCTCCACCTTCAAGCTCGCCGTCGCTGCCGCCGCCCTGGAGACCGGCATCTCCCCCGACCACCGGGTGTTCTGTCCGGGCCACGTGCAGCTGGGAAACCGGCGGTTCCATTGCTGGAAGAAACACGGCCACGGCCACATGGACCTGATGGATGCGTTCCGCCAGTCCTGCGACGTCTGGTACTACGACGTGGCGCTGAAGCTGGGTGTCGACCGGATCGCCCAGGTGGCGAAGAAGCTGGGACTGGGAGACCGGCTCGGCATTGACCTCTTGGGCGAAAAGCCGGGCCTGGTCCCGACCAAGAAATGGAAACGCAAGGCGCTGGGCCAGCCCTGGCACCAGGGCGAAACCCTGGTGGCGGGCATCGGCCAGGGGTACGTGTTGTCCACGCCGCTGCAGCTGGCGGTGATGACCGCGCGCATGGTCAATGGCGGCAAGGCCGTGGTGCCGCACCTGGCCCGCGACCGGATCAAGGGCGGCGTGGTCGGCCAGCGGCCCGAACTCATCTACCCGTCGACCGGGCTCTCCGACTACACGCTCAAACTGATGCGCCAGGGCATGGAGGACGTGGTCAACCACGAGCGCGGCACGGCCCGTAAGTCCCAGATTGCCGAGGCCGGCATGGATATGGGCGGCAAGACCGGCACCGCGCAGGTGCGCCGGATCTCGATGGCGGAACGCGAACGCGGCGTGCGCAAGAACGAGGAGCTCGCCTGGCGCGAACGCGACCACGCCCTGTTCGTGGGCTACGCGCCGCTGGACAACCCCCGTTACGTGGTTTCGGTGGTGGTCGAGCACGGCGGCAGCGGGTCGAAGGCGGCCGCGCCGATCGCCCGCGACGCGCTTCACGACATCCAGAAGCGGGACCGGGCCAACCTCGCCGCGCTGGGTGCTGACGGGGACGGGTCGATATGAGTTTCGCCCGCGCCTCGATGACCTTTTCCCGGCCCGAGCTGTCGCTGGGCCAGAAGATCTGGAACCTGAACTGGATCCTGATCGCCCTGATCGCCGTCATCTCCTGCGTCGGCTTTGCCATGCTTTATTCCGCGGCGAACGGCGACTGGTCGCCCTGGGCCACCCGCCAGATGGTGCGGTTCGGGCTCGGCATGGGCGCCATGCTGCTGGTGGCGCTGATCGATATCCGGTTCTGGATGCGGTACGCCTGTTTCTTCTATGCCGCCTCGCTGGTGCTGCTGGGCGCGGTGGAGGTGGTCGGCTCGGTGGGCATGGGCGCCCAGCGCTGGATCGACCTCAAGGTCTTCCAGCTGCAGCCCTCGGAACTGATGAAGGTGGCGCTAGTGCTGGCGCTGGCGCGCTATTTCCATGAGCTGACGCCCGAGGAGATCGGCCGGCCCCACTACCTGATCGTGCCGCTGGCGATGGTGGCTGCGCCCATCGTGCTGGTGCTGCGCCAGCCCGACCTGGGCACGGCGATGCAGATCCTGACCGGCGGCGGCGCCCTGTTCTTTGCCGCCGGCGTGCGGTTGTGGAAATTCGCCCTGGTGGTGATCGGCGCGCTGGCGGCGATCCCGGTCGCCTGGGAGTTCCTGCACGATTATCAGCGCCAGCGCATCCTCACCTTCCTCGACCCGGAAAGCGACCCCCTGGGCGCCGGCTACCACATCCTGCAGTCCAAGATCGCGCTGGGCTCGGGAGGCATGCTGGGCAAGGGCTTCATCCAGGGCACCCAGAGCCATCTCAACTTCCTGCCCGAAAAGCAGACCGATTTCATCTTCACCATGCTGGGCGAAGAGTTCGGCCTGGTCGGCGGCATCGCCCTGATCGGGCTCTACGCGCTGGTCCTGCTTTACGGGCTGATGATCTCCATGCGCAGCCGCAGCCAGTTCGGCCGCCTCTTGGCGATCGGGCTCACCACCACCTTCTTCCTCTACGCCTTCATCAACATGGCCATGGTCATGGGCCTGATCCCGGTGGTCGGCGTGCCGCTGCCCCTGATCTCCTACGGCGGCACCGCCATGCTGACGGTGCTGATCGGCTTCGGCCTGATCATGTGCGTCAACGTCCACCGCGACATCGCCATCGGCCGGCGCGGGATGGAAACGGCGCTCTAAAGAGCGGCACGCCGCCTCACCGCGAAGCAAAACCTCACCGCCATAACCCTCATGCTGAGGAGCGGCGCCGCGCGCCGCGTCTCGAAGCATATGGCTGCCCATCGGCGATGATTTCCCGCTTGCAGCCACGCCCTTCGAGACGCGCCCTTCGGGCGCTCCTCAGGGCGAGGGTTTGCTTGCAGGGTGACGGGGTGAGGGGGTTACCGGCCTCGGCAAGGGGTTCCGATCTCAGGGATCATAGGCTATCACCCGCCCCATGCCGCCGCCGCTCATCACCCTTTCCGACATCCGCCTCACCTTCGGCGGCACGCCCCTGTTCGAGGGCTTGGAGCTGTCGGTGGGCGCGGGCGAGCGCCTCTGCCTGGTGGGCCGCAACGGGGCGGGCAAGTCGACGCTGCTCAAGATCGTCGCCGGCACGGTGGAACCCGACGCCGGCACCCGCTTCCTCCAGCCGGGCACCAGGCTGGCACTCTTACCGCAGGAGCCCGACCTTTCCGGCTGCGCCACCGTGCTGGACTACGCGGCGCAGGACACCGACCCGCACCGGGCCGCCGCGTTGCTCACCCGGCTGGGACTGACCGGTGCGGAGGAGACGGGGCGGCTCTCCGGCGGCGAGGCGCGGCGGGCGGCGCTGGCCCGGGCCCTGGCGCAGGAGCCGGAGATCCTGCTCCTGGACGAGCCCACCAACCACCTGGACCTGCCGGCGATCGAATGGCTGGAACGGACGCTTGCCGCGTCGCGCGCGGCGCTGGTCCTGATCAGCCACGACCGTCGTTTCCTGGGGGCGCTCGCCCGGGCCACCGTATGGCTGGACAGGGGCCGCTGCCGCCGGCTGGAGAAGGGCTTCGCGCGTTTCGAGGAATGGCGCGACGGTGTGCTGGAAGAAGAACGCGACGCCCACAAGCTCGACCACAAGATCGCCGCGGAGATGGACTGGCTGAACAAAGGCGTGACCGCCCGGCGCAAGCGCAACCAGGGCCGGCTGCGCGCGTTGCATGCGCTGAGGGCTGAGCGGCGTGCCCGGCGGACGCCAACCGGCACCGTCCAGCTCACCGCCGAGACGGCCGCGGCGTCCGGCAAACTGGTGATCGAGGCGTCGGGGGTCGCCAAGCGTTTCGGCGACACGGTCGCGGTGAAGGATTTCTCCACCCGCATCCAGCGCGGCGACCGGGTCGGCATCGTCGGGCCCAACGGGGCGGGCAAGACCACGCTGGTGCGGATGCTGACCGGCGCGCTGGACCCCGACGCCGGCAGCGTGCGCCTGGGCGCGAACCTGGAAATGGAAACGCTGGACCAGACCCGCGCAAGCCTGGACCCCGCCATGACGCTTGGCGATGCGATCACCGGCGGCACCGGCGCCGACAGGGTCAGTGTGGGCGGCGGCAACCGGCACATCGTGGGTTATCTCAAGAATTTCCTGTTCACACCCAACCAGGCCCGCACGCCCGTCGGGCGCCTGTCGGGCGGCGAGCGCGGCCGGCTGATGCTGGCGCGGGCGCTCGCGCGGCCGTCGAACCTCCTGGTCCTGGACGAGCCCACCAACGACCTTGACCTGGAGACGCTCGACCTGCTTCAGGAGATGCTGGCGGACTATGCGGGCACGGTGCTGCTGGTCAGCCACGACCGGGATTTCCTGGACCGCACAGTGACCTCGGTGATCGCCTCGGAAGGGCAGGGCCGCTGGATCGAATATGCCGGCGGCTATTCGGACATGGTGGCCCAGCGCGGGGAGGGGGTGACGGCGGAGAAGCCCCGCCAGGCGGCCAAGCCGGCAAAGCAGCCGCAGCAACCGAAAGCGAAACCCCAAAGGCTGTCCTTCAAGGACAAGCATGCGCTGGAGCAGCTGCCCGGCCGCATCGCGGCCCTGGAGGTCGCGGTCGCCAAGGCGCACAAGACACTCGCCGACCCAGCGCTCTACAGCCGCGACCCCGAGGGCTACGAGTCGGCTGCCGCGGCGCTGGAGCAGGCTGAGGCCGACCTGGCAGCGGCCGAGGAGGAGTGGCTGCGCCTGGAATTGGCCCGCGAGGAGGCCGAGGGCGGCGGATGACCGAGATCTACGTGGACGCCGATGCCTGCCCGGTGAAAGACGAGGTGCTGAAGGTCGCCCGCCGCCACGGGCTGACCGTGCACATGGTGGGCAACACCTGGCTGCGTGCCGGCGGCGACAACCCGCTTTTGAACCGGGTGGTCGTCGGCCAGGGCGCCGACGCCGCCGACGACTGTATCGCCGACCGGATCGCGAAGGGCGACGTGGCCGTCACCCAGGACATCCCTTTGGCTTCCCGCTGCCTGGAGGCCGGCGCAAAAGCCCTCGGCCCCACCGGCCGCCCCTTCACCGAACACGGCATCGGCATGGCGCTCGCCATGCGCGACCTCAACGCCCATTTGCGCGAGACCGGCGAGTCGCGCGGCGGCGGCTCGGCCTTCTCGAAGAAGGACCGCTCGGCGTTTCTGCAGGCACTGGAGACGGCGGTGCAGGCGGCCAAGCGAGAGGGCAATTAACGGGATCCCTCACCCTGAGGAGGCGGCGAAGCCGCCGTCTCGAAGGGTCGACATTGTGTCATCCAATTGCTATATGCGGGTTTCCCGCAAGGGTCGGTGGGCGCATAGCTCAGTTGGCAGAGCAGCTGACTCTTAATCAGCGGGTCCAAGGTTCGAGTCCTTGTGCGCCCACCATTTAGGCCATTAGAGCCATACCGAAGACACAAGCAACAGAACGAACCCGTCGCCGAGGCGATCGCCTACCGCAACGCCGAACGCCTGTTCGGGCGGAAGGTGGGGGCCGGCTCGGCGGCGGTGCGCTGACACCCGCCGGATCGACGCCGTTCGGCGGCCGTCAAACCTCTGAGGGTGGTTCCTTGCTCATGGTTCCCGAAGGGGTCCCGTCCGACTCGAAGTCTTCCGTCCCGCCGACGACCCCTTTGCGAAGCCATAGCATCTCCAGAGCGCTGGTGATCGAGAACCGCAGCATCAGGGCGTAGACGAAGGAAAGCGGGATCATGATGGCGAACGCCAGCCCGCCGAACACCAGCAGGCTGCCCATGATTTCAGCCGCTCCACCGCCGGTGGCATTGTCGAATTGCGTGACCGCGATCGCCAGGATCAGGAGGGTGCCCACAAAGGTGCTCGATATCACTGCGAAGAGATTCTGGTTGCGGGAGTCTATTCTGGACAGCCAGGCCTTCTCGTCGTCGGGGGCGATGTGGACGAGATATCTGAACGCGACTTCGAATTGCCGCTTGTATGGGTTCCGCAGCCCCTCCTGGACGAAGTCGGGGAGCTGGTCATAGGTCTGCCGTTCCGTTGTTGACAGCGCGATCGAGTCTGCGGGATCGAGACCGCGAATACTGCGGAATGAAGTCTGCAGCCCCCGATAGGCGATGGTGCTGCCAGCAAAAAAGAACAACCTGTTCAGAAACACGTAGGCAAAGACATCGATCAGATTTCCAAGGACGAAGACGACACTAAACAGGATGATCAGGACACCCGTCGCATTGAGCTGAGCCCAGCCAAGGCCGCTACCTTCCAAGGATTGCGCGATTGGATCCGAGACGTCGTGGAACCCTGGGAACCAGAAGACCCCGGTCAACGCAATCATCATGAACAGGATCCCGCTGGTGAAGCGCCGCCGCAGCCCGCCGTCGGGGCTCGGGATCCGATCGAGGATTTCTGTTACGACTGACATTTCGCCTCCACGCGACGTGCTACCCCGGTCACTCCGGCATCCGATGCCTGGCCGCACTCTACGGCGGTCGGCGGCCTGAACCTGTGAGCTGCCTCACAGCCGCGAACCGTCCCTGGCGCCTCGCGTCCCACCGTCACAAAATGGCAAGCATTGACCGGCGGCCCGCCCTAGATGTCTGATAGGACAGAAACCGTCATCCGACCCGACAGGGGGTTCCATGGGCAATCGTGACGAGGGCAAGACCGGCATCTCCCGGCGCCGGTTCATGCAGGATACCGCGGCGACCACGCTGGCGCTGGGGGCCGGCGCGCTGGGGCAGGGAGGTGCGACACCGGCGGCGGCGCAGGCGGCCGGCGACACCGACGCGGCGCCCGGCGAGCGGCCCTACAACATCCTGTTCATCCTGACCGACCAGGAACGCTATTTCGACCCGGCCGCCCTGCCGGGGCGCGACCGGTTGCGGCAGCGCGGGGTGACCTTCACCAACCACCAGATCAACGCCGCGGTCTGCACGCCGTCGCGCTCGAACATCTATACCGGCCGCCACATCCAGCAGACGCGCCTGTTCGACAACATGGACTTCCCCTGGATCGACGACCTGCGGCGCGACCTGCCCACCGTGGGCACCATGCTGGCCGAGGCCGGCTACTACGTGGCCTACAAGGGCAAGTGGCACATGTCCAAGGCACTGGGCACCCATGACGAGCTGGCGCTGCCGCAGGAGAAGCTGTCGGCGATCCTCGCCGAATACGGGTTCAACGACTATGTGGGCATCGGCGATGCGATCGGGCTGACCCACGGCGGTTTCGTCAACGACGACACCATCGGCACCCAGGCGCGGCGCTGGCTGCGGGTGCGCGGCCAGCCGATGGCGCGGGCGGGCGATCCCTGGATGCTGGCCGTCAACCTGATCAATCCCCACGACGTGATGTTCTACAACACCGACGCCCCCGGCGAGCACGTCCAGGACACGCCGCCGCCCTTGATGGGCATCGCGCGCGCGCCGGAAACGCCGCTTTACCGGCGGCAGTGGGACCTGGCCCTGCCCGAAACCCGAAAGGAACCGTTCGACGCGCCGGGCCGGCCGCCCGCCCACGGCGAATACCAGTGCGCCCGCGCCGCCCTGGTCGGCGACTTTCCCAACGAGGACGCCCGCTGGTGGCGGCTGTTGAACTATTATTTCAACTGCATCTACGAGACCGACCGGGTGGTGAACGGCGTCCTCGACGAGCTGGAGGAGCTGGGCCTGGCGGAAGACACCATCGTGGTGCTGACCGCCGACCATGGCGAGCTGGCCGGCGCCCACGGCAGCCATGGCAAGGGCGCCACCGCCTGCCGAGAGCAGAACCACGTGCCGATGATCGTCTCCCATCCCGGCTATCGGCAGACCTACGGCCAGACCTGCCGGGCGATCTCCTCCCATATCGACCTGGCGCCCACCTTCCTGCGATGGACCGGCGCCGATGCGGCGGTCCGGGCGCGGATCGGGCGAGACCTTCCGGGCCGGGACCTGACGCCGTTGTTGGCGTCGGGCGCAACGGCGGGGCTCAACGACCTCAGGCCCGCGACGCTCTATTGCTTCAACATGTTCTTCTACCTGGACAGCGACCTGGCGCTGCGCATCCAGAGCTTCCTGAATGCGGGTGGCGACAAGGCGGAGCTTGCGCGGCGGCGGGTGCGTCCCAACTTCGCCAAGCGCGGCGCCATCCGCAGTGTCTTCGACGGCCGCTACAAGTTCAGCCGCTACTTCGCGCCCAAGGAGTTCAACCAGCCGCGGACGCTGGAGGGCATCTTCGCGCTGAACGACGTGGAGCTGTTCGACCTGGAGGCGGACCCGCTGGAGACCCAGAACCTCGCCCTGGCGCCCGACAGGAACGGCGAGATCATCCTGGCGATGAACGAGAAGATGAACGCGCTGATCGAGGCGGAGGTGGGCGAGCCCGACGACGGCCGCTTCCTGCCCAAGGACGAGGGCGGCTGGGCCGCCACGCGGTTCAGTCCTTGAGGCACCCGACCGGTTGCAGCCACGCCCTTCGAGACGGGCCTTCGGTCCTCCTCAGGGTGAGGGGAGTTTAAAAGGCGCCATCAAGGAAAGATCCTCACCCTGAGGAGGCCGTGGAACACGGCCGTCTCGAAAGCGTGCCCTGAGCTTGCCGAAGGGGGTCTGGCTGCAAGCGCCGCGTTCGTGCGGCCCGGTCCGAGCCGGCGATAGCAGTGTGCGCTTAACTACAAAACCTCTTGCATCAACGGTCTCTTAGTTTCGCCTGTGATGATGGTCACAGGCGACGCGCCGTTCGCCGCCATAGGATCCCGCCCGTCCAAGAGGCTAGGCGGATGGTTCCAGGTGGGGCCAGCCGAACAGGTTTGTTCACTTGCAGGGACAGCAAAAGCGCAAACCGCCTTCAATCGAAAGAGGTCCATCATGGCCCACGGAAGCAAGCATTTCGACATCATCGCACCGCGTTCCTCGTTCTATCAGGGCCCGTTCGGGCGGATCTGTCCGGACCTGCCGGGCTGGTCGCCGCCGGGCGTGCCGGAGGTGAAGCTGGACGATTTCTTCACCGAGATCGCCGTCAAACACATGATCGAGGTGCCCGGCAAGAAACCAAGCGATCTGATCGGCGACGAAAACAACCTGGACACCAAGTTCGGCTCCAACATCCCCGCCGGCTATACCTATTTCGGCCAGTTCATCGACCACGACATCACCTTCGACCCGGCTTCGTCGCTGATGCGGCGGAACGATCCCAGCGGCCTGTTGAATTTCCGCACGCCCCGGCTGGACCTGGACAATGTCTACGGCGCCGGGCCGGCGGATCAGCCCTATCTCTACGAACAGTCGGGCGAGCATAAGGGCATCAAGCTGGCCATCGGGGAGATCGCCGGCACCGGCCTGCCGGACCTGCCCCGTTTCCACGACATAGCGCTGATCGGCGACATGCGCAACGACGAGAACTCCATCGTCAGCCAACTCCAGCTGGCCTTCCTGCTGGCCCATAACGAACTGGTCGACAGGGCCAAGGCCGCAGGCATCCCGGTCGAAGAGCGGCTGGAGGCGGCACGCAAGACGCTGCGCTGGCTCTACCAGCATATCGTCTGGAACGATTTCCTGCGCCGGGTGACCGAGCCCGCAATCCACAAATGTGCGCTGGCCCTGGAGAGCGCCTGCGGCGGGCGCCGGCGCTGGGTCTGCGGCCTGGACGATGTCTATCGCTGGAAGCATCAGCCTTTCATGCCGGTGGAGTTTTCCGTCGCCGCCTACCGCTTTGGCCATTCCATGGTCCGCAACGCCTACCAGACCAACAACCCGGTGCGCGGCTTCGGCAATTTCGCGCCGATCTTCGACAAGACAGGCACCGCTCCGACGCCGCCCGGCCCCGACGACCTGCGCGGGTTCCGGCCGATGGATAGCCGCAACGCCATCCAGTGGGACTGGTTCCTGCCGATGACCAGTTCCAGCGGACCGTTCCCGCAGATGGCGCGCAAGATCGACACCAAGCTGGCCAATGCGCTGGCCTTCCTGCACGAAGGGCCCGCAGGCTATCCGCTGAACGTGCTGGCCTTCCGCAACTTGAAGCGCGGCTGGACCTTCCAGCTGCCCAGCGGGACGGCGATGGCAAACAAGTTCTGCCTCAAGCCGGTGCCGCTCAAGAAGCACGAGCCGGACGCGCTGTGGTACTACATCCTGAGGGAGTCGGAAATCGGCGGCGGCAACCATCTGGGTGCCGTCGGGTCGATCATCGTCTGCGCCGTGTTCGCCGGCCTGTTGAAGGGGGATTCCAATTCCTGGTTCAGCCAGCAGCCCTGCTGGCGCCCCGACAACGATCCGCTGCTGAAACCCGGCACCGACAATGTGGACGACCGGAGCTGGACGCTGGCCTCGATCATCCGCATCGCCGGGATCAAGGCCGACGGCATCGGCTTCGCCCCGTAACCGCTGCAACGGAACAACGGAAAGGGCGGCACGCTGCGGCCGCCCTTTCGCTTTCCTTCCTGTGCTTGCTGCATCGCGGGGCGCCCGGCCTTCGGTCCGTTGCGCATGCACGGATGCAGCAAATCCGAGACAAGCCGCACCGGAGGCGATAGGCTGTTTTCATGGAATCCGACAGCACCCGGGACCAGGAGGCGGGCCGCGCCGAGGCCGACAGGCGGGCCGAAACCCACTATGCGGTCCTCGGCACGATCAGCTTTGGCCTCGCCGTCGGGGTCACCTTTGCGGTGATCACCGTCGTGCTCGGCCTGTTCGCCACATTCCTGGGATGGGGATTGCTGGCAGTGTCGGCGCTGTCGTCGATCTTCGTCGGCTACGGGCCGACGATCGTCGGCATCATCAGCGGCGGCGTCTGGGCCTTCGTCAGCGGCTACATCATCGGCCTGATGATCGCCTATCTGTACAACCGCTTCCTGCTGCGCCGCCGCGGGCATCCTGCGCTGCCGCGGTAGCCGGGCAGGGCAGGCCTCCGCGGAGGCCCAACCCCGTCTTCCGTTTTCCCCTCAGCTTCCGGCCAGCTCCGGCTCCCGCGCCGCCGTTTGCGCAGGGCTCGCCTGGTCGATCCGCTCCAGCACCGTTGCGGTCGGCACGACCTCCGCGACGCCAGTCGCCAGCACCGTGTGGATCGCCCGCTTTATGTCTTCGATGGGCGCCGCGCCGAACCCGGCATCGTTCAGCGACGGGCCGTCGTTGGCGTCGGCGACGAAGACCACCTTGTCGTCCAGGTCGTGAGCGTGCCGCGCGGCGGTCACCGAGCAGTACTGGGTCATGAAGCCGGTGACGATCACGGTGTCGACGCCCAGTGCCTTCAGATAGCCCTCCAACGGCGTGTTGGCGAAGGAACTGAAACGGGCCTTGTCGAACCGGATGTCGGTGCTGTCGACCACCAGGCGCGGATCAAGCTCGGCGGTGGCGGCGCCGTCCTTCCACAGGCCCTGGATGCCGAAATCGCCGATCCGGCCAACATCCCGCTCGTTCTCGTCGTAGATGTGCCGGATCACGAAGACCGGCATGTCCTTGGCCCGGCAGGCCGCGGCGATGGCGTTGATGTTGGCGACGGTGCCCGGGAAATCCGAGACGCAAAGCGGGCTGTCCGCCTGGGAATAGACCTTCTGGGCATCGATGATAAGCAGCGCCGTGCGGTCGGGGCGGATGGTGTAAAGCTGGTTCTCCTGGCTCATCGGGGGCCTCCTCGTTTGGATGCAATGGGCGGGAGCGTCCCGCACCGTCCGCGCGTTCCGGACGGCGGTGTCAGGGTACCTATGGTGTGGTTGTGGTTTCTTGACGCAGATCAACCGTTGGGCGTCGAGTCGTGCAGGCATGCAAAAGGCCCGGTGCGGGCCGCGACGCCGGAAACACCTGGCGTCGTGCGCACCGAGCCACTGTCCGCTCTGCGGTTTCAGGCCGCCAGCGGTTCTTCCGCCTCGCCGACAGGCTCGCGGGCCGTTCCAACCGAACCCCACTTGAGGTCGGTGTTGAATTTCACATAGATCGGCTTCTCGTTCCGGAGCGTGTCGAGCATTGGAACCAATTCGGCTTCGTGGAAGTAGATGTTGAGCACTCCATTGCTGTGCCGCACGTTCGGCGGCAGCGGTGTGCCGTCCTTCATGACTGCCACATAGCCGATGTACTTACGGGAGGGCTCGTAGAAGTAGATGTAGCCCACCTGGTTCCCTCCGAAGGGCGAATGTCCGGAGATCATGAGCACTTCGTAGGTTCCGACTTCGTGCTTGATAACCATGACATGTCCTCCACATTGGCCGGGACCCCGGGAGTGGATCCCGGGCTTTCGTCTTTGCAGGTTTGCATTTCGTCTATCCTGGGCAATGCGGCGGTGTGGCGGCGCCTGCTGCGGGGAAATGTCCAGTCATTCGTCGCTGCTTGCGACGCGGCCCCGAACGACGGCGCCGGACCGTCCCGTAATCCCGGATTGTCCAGATAAGAACGCACTAAATCAGCAAATCGGATTTCCGTCGTTAATCCGGGTCAACCGGCCGTGCGTTTGGTCCGGATTTCCTGGTTTCATCGCGTTGGGCATGCCGCCGGTGTCAGATGTCCGTGTGTTCCGGGCACCATTGCTTGCGCGGGACGGCATGTCGGTGCAGAGCAGGCTGAGCGAGTGATCGCTGCGCAGCATCAGGATGAGGTCGAGCATTTCGGCTTCGCGCACGAATGCGTGCACAATCCCCGTCGCGTAACCCCGGTCTTGGGGAGCCGGCCACCCGTCGCGAACGCCGCAGACGAATCCCAGGTAATCACCGGAAGGTGCGTAGAAATAGACGAAGCCGGCATACCCGCCCGAACGCCCGGTTTCTTCACCCAGCATCACGACCTTGTAGGTGCCGATGAAATGCCGAAGAACCATGCCCCTGTGCTCCCGCGCTTGAATGCGCCGCGCGGCCGTTTGCAGCGGCCGTCCGGGGCATGATCCGGGGCTGCGCGGGACGCGTCTGTGACAGGGCTCACACGCCGCGCTGCGCCCAGTAGTCCAGCACGGTTCCGTGTTCCACCCATTGGCCGACCCAGTCGGCGAACGCCTTGTGGTCCGGGCGGGGCAGGTAGGCGTCGCGGGCCGCGGCCGTTGCGAAGGTGAGGAAGAAACAGTGGCTCAGGCCGTGGTTCAGCCCCTCCGGACTGTTGTTCTCGCCCCATTCGAAAGCCTCGATGCCGGGCACCAGGTCCTTCAAGGCCGTAAACCGGCGGACGATCTCGGCCACCTCTTGCGCGTTCGTTCCGTTCTTGAAACCGAACATCACCACGTGTCTGAGTTCTTGGGTGTCTGGCATGGTTGGGCCCTTTTCTCCTGTCACGGACCGGCGGCCTTTGGCGCCGGACGCGGCCCCACGACATGCCCCCATATCGGCCCTTGCCGTCAAGGGGCATTGAGGCGGCGAGTGGCAAAGCCGGTTGAGCCTGTGGGCAGGATCGGCTTATTTTGCCTCCCGCGTCGCCACGCATGCGGGCTGGAACCGCGCGACGGGCGCGTACCGGCGTCAGGATGGAAAGGCCGCGCGGCACGATGGAACGATACGCGCTAGTGCAGGATGTTCTCGAAGCCCTGGCCCACCCGGTCGTCATGGTCGACAACCGGCGGCAGGCGCTGGCCGCGAACGCCGCGGCCCACGCGGTCTGGCAGGGCAGGCTCGTTGGGCGCAATATCGCTCTGTCTGTCCGGCATCCGGACGTGCTGGACGCCTTGGAGGAAGTCCTGCACGGCGCCGCCGCCCGCGATGTGGAGGTCACGATGGGCGGGGCCATCCCGACCATCTACCAGGTCCGCGTCGCGCGGCTCAGCGTCACGGCCCGGGCGGACGAGCCTGCGGCACTGGTCGCGTTTCAGGACCTGACCGCGGCGCGGCAGGCCGAACGGATGCGCGCCGACTTCGTCGCCAATGTGAGCCACGAACTGCGCTCGCCCCTGACCTCGTTGCTGGGCTTCATCGAGACCCTGCGAGGCCCGGCGCATGACGATCCGGACGCCCGGGCGCGTTTTCTGGAGGTGATGACCGGCGAGGCCAAGCGCATGGCCCGCCTGATCGACGACCTTCTGTCCTTGTCACGGGTCGAGGCAGACGAGCACGTGCCGCCGCGCGGCGTCGTGGACCTGCGCGGGCTTTTGCACGAGATCGCCGCCAACCTGGATCCGCAGGCCGCGGCGCGGGACATGCGCATCGACGTCGACTGTGAAGGCGACCTGCCGCCGGCCCTGGGCGCGCGCGACGAGCTGACCCTGGTGTTCCGCAATCTGCTGGACAACGCGATCCAGTACGGCGATGCGGGCACGGCGATCACGGTCACCGTCCGCGCCGTCGGGCGGGTGCCCGAGATCGGCGGCCCCGGTGTCGCCGTGGCCGTGCGCGACCGCGGCGTCGGCATCGCCGCGGAGCACATACCCCGGCTGACCGAGCGGTTTTACCGCGTCGACAAGGGCCGGTCTCGGGTCATGGGGGCACGGGGCTGGGCCTCGCCATCGTCAAGCACATCATCAGCCACCATCGCGGGCAATTTTCGGTCCGCAGTACACTCGGCGAGGGCAGCGTCTTCACGGTGACCCTGCCCTGTGCCCAGGATGCCGGCGACCGTCATCAAACTGTCACATAACTGTCACTAAAACAGTGCCCGGTTGGGCCTAGAAACGGTCCGCGAGGGCGGTCCGCCAACACCCAACAAGACCGGAAGGCAGCAGGCGACCTATCGTCATGATTAGGAAGGCCGTTTTGATGTCATCGCTCGCGCTTTTCGCCCTCGGCGGGGCGGCGCAGGCGCGCGACCAGATTCATATCGTCGGTTCCTCAACCGTGTTTCCGTTCTCCACCACGGTGGCGGAGCAGTTCGGCAAGGCGACCGACTTCAAAACCCCGGTTGTGGAAAGCACCGGCTCGGGCGGCGGCATGAAGCTGTTCTGTTCCGGTGTCGGCCTGGAGCATCCGGACATCACCAACGCCTCGCGGCGCATCAAAAAGTCCGAGTTCGAGACCTGCACCAAGAACGGGATCGACATCACCGAGGTGATGATCGGCTTTGACGGGATCGTGCTGGCCAACTCCAAGTCGGGGCCGCAAATGAACCTGACCAAGCAGCAGATCTTCCTGGCGCTGGCCAAGCAGGTTCCGGATGCGAACGGCAACCTGATCCCGAACCCGCATCAGAAGTGGAGCGACATCGACCCGTCTCTGCCCGATGCCAAGATCGAGGTTCTGGGCCCGCCGCCGACCAGCGGCACCCGCGACGCCTTCGTGGAACTGGCGATGGAAGGTGGGGCTGACACGTTCCCCTCGATCGAGTCGCTCGGAAAGAACGAATACAAGGCCGTCGCACACTCCATCCGCGAGGACGGTGCCTTCGTCGAGGCCGGCGAGAATGACAACCTGATCGTGCAGAAGCTTGAGGCCAACCCGAACGCGGTCGGCATCTTCGGCTTCAGCTTCCTGGATCAGAACATCGACAAGATCCAGGGCGCTCAGGTTGGCGGTGTCGATCCGACCTTCGAGAACATCGCCGACGGCAAGTATGGCATTTCCCGCTCGCTGTTCTTCTACGTGAAGCAGCAGCATGTGGGCGTCGTGCCGGGTATCGAGGCGTACCTGAACGAATTTACCAGCGAAAAGGCCTGGGGCGACGAGGGCTACCTCGTCGACAAGGGACTGATCCCTCTGCCGGCGACCGACCGCAAGCAGATGCGGGAATCCGCGACTGGGATGGCTCCGCTGTCCATGTAAGTGTTATGGGTCCCGACGGTCGGCCTTGCGCCGGCCGTCGGGTTTCCGATTGTCCCGGTGAACGCGTGGTCGTGCATTGACCTTTTGCCCGTGGGCGACCGCGCGTGGTCACCATCCGCCCGGCAGGAACAAAAATGACACTGGCACTCACGGCGGCACTGTTGGTCTTGACGACGCTCGCGTACTGGCTGGGACGCAGTCGTGCCTTCGCAGTCAGCGGCGGTCATACCCGGTCGCTCCATTCGCGCCCCCAGTATCACGGGATGTATCTCGCGCTGTGGTGCGCTCTGCCCAGTTTCATTCTTGTTGCTGCCTGGATGGCGCTCGAGCCGATCGTCGCGGAGTGGCTGCTGATCGCCAATCTGCCTGACGACGTTAACTCGCTCGAGCCAAGCCAGCTCGGCCTTCTTGTTTCGGATATCAAGCGCCATGCCATGGGTAATATCGTGACCCGTGCGCTGGAACCGGAGATGCAGCTGGCGGCCGACGGCTATGCCAGGTTTCGGACCCTTGCCAACCTGGCCATGGTGGCTGCCGGGCTTTCGGCGGCGGTGGTCGGCCTTTCCTGGGGACGCCGCCGGATTTCCGGCGACTTCCGGGCCCGCAATCGGGTCGAGCAGATCTTCGACATCATCATGATTGTCGCCTCCACAGTCGCCATCCTGACGACGGTGGGCATCGTACTGTCCTTGTTGTTCGAGGCCATGCTGTTCTTCGGCGAGGTGTCGTTCTTCGAGTTCCTGTTCGGGCTGCATTGGAGGCCGCAGACCGCGTTGAGGGCCGACCAGGTCGGTGCATCGGGCAGCTTCGGCGCCATTCCGCTATTTGCCGGCACTTTGCTGATCGCCTTCATTGCCATGTGTGTTGCCACGCCGATCGGCCTGTTCTCAGCCATTTACATGTCGGAATATGCCGGGCCGAAGGTCCGCGCGACGGCCAAGCCGATGCTGGAAATCCTGGCCGGCGTGCCGACCGTGGTCTACGGCTTCTTCGCGGCGCTGACCATGGCGCCGTTCGTGCGCAACGTAGGCGAGTCGATCGGGCTTGAGGTAGCGTCGGAATCCGCGCTGGCCGCCGGGATCGTTATGGGCATCATGATCATTCCGCTTGTGTCTTCCCTGTCCGACGACGTGATGAACGCAGTGCCCCAGACCCTGTGCGACGCGGCCTATGCGCTGGGGGCGACCAAGTCGGAAACGATCAAGCAGGTGATCATCCCCGCGGCGCTTCCGGGCATCGTCGGCGGCATGCTGCTGGCGGTCAGCCGGGCGATCGGCGAGACGATGATCGTGGTCATGGCAGCGGGCCTGGCGGCCAACCTGACCGCGAACCCGCTGCAGCCGGTTACCACGGTGACGGTGCAGATCGTGACGCTGCTGGTCGGAGACCAGGAATTCGACAGCGCCAAGACCCTGGCCGCCTTCGCGCTGGGGCTGGTGCTTTTTCTCGCGACCCTGGGGCTCAACGTGATCGCGTTGCACGTTGTGCGGAAGTATCGAGAGCAGTATGACTGAGGCCGTGTACCAGCGTACCACCGCCCAAATACGGGCATCGTCCGAGGCCCGGCTGCGTCGCAGGCACGCCGCCGAACGCCGTTTCCGTGCCTATGGGCTGATCGCCATCATCACCGCAGGCGCCATCCTGGCCCTGTTGTTGGGCAATATCATGCTGACGGGGCAAGCGCCTTCAGTCAGTCCTTCATCAAGCTGGACGTCGCTTTCGACAAGGAGTTGATCGATCCCGACGGCACCGGCGACCCGGCGGTCCTGCGCGGTGCCAACTACCGGGCGGTGGCGTCACGCGCGTTGCAGGAGCGGTTCCCGGACGTGTCCGGGCGCAGCGACAAGCGCCGTCTCGGCCGGATCTTGAGTTCCGGCGCGGCGCTGACCCTGCGCGAAATGGTGCTGGCGGATCCATCGGTGATCGGAACGACGCAGTCGGTCTGGGTGAAGGCGTCGACCGATGTGGACAGCTTCCTGAAAGGCGAAATGCCGCGGGAACTGCCGGAAACCGAACGTCGCCTGAAGGACAAGGAGGTGGCCTGGGTCGATGCATTGACGGCGGACGGGGCCGTGGAGACCAGGTTCGATGCGGACTTCTTCACGTCGGGCGATTCCCGCGAGCCGGAACTGGCCGGGATCTGGGGCGCCGTGGTGGGGTCGTTCCTCACACTGATCGTCACCCTGGTGTTGAGCTTCCCGATCGGCGTTCTTGCGGCGGTCTATCTCGAAGAGTTCGCGCCCAAGAACCGTCTGACCGACCTGATCGAAATCAACATCAACAATCTGGCCGCCGTGCCGTCGATCGTCTTCGGTCTGCTGGGGCTGGCGGTATTCCTCAATTTCTTCGGCCTGCCGCGATCGGCACCTCTGGTCGGTGGCATGGTGCTGGCGCTGATGACGTTGCCCACGCTGATCATCGCTGCGCGCGCAGCGCTCAAGGCGGTTCCGCCGTCGGTGCGCGAAGCGGCGCTCGGTGTCGGCGCGTCCAAGATGCAGGTCATGCTGCACCACGTGGTGCCGCTGGCGATGCCGGGAATCCTGACCGGCACCATCATCGGCATGGCGCAGGCGCTGGGCGAGACGGCGCCGCTCTTGATGATCGGCATGGTCGCCTTCATCGTCGACGTGCCGGGCGGCTTCACCGACGCCGCCACTGTGCTGCCGGTCCAGATCTACCTTTGGGCCGACAGCCCAGAGCGGGCCTTCACCGCCAAGACCAGTGCGGCGATCCTCGCGCTGCTGGCCTTTCTCATCGTGATGAACGCCCTGGCGGTGTCACTGCGCAAACGTTTCGAGCGGCGCTGGTAGGAGAACCTTATGGCTGAGAACGTGATGGATATGGAAGAGACGCTGCCGCCGGGCGTGATCGCGCAGAACCCCGCCAAGATGCACAGTACGGACGTCAATGTGTTCTACGGTGACGCGCACGCGCTGAAGCACGTGGACCTTGATATCCGCGAGAACGAGGTCACGGCCCTGATCGGGCCATCCGGCTGCGGCAAGTCGACCTACCTCAGGTGCCTCAACCGGATGAACGACACCATCGACGGGTGCCGGGTGACCGGGGACATCACGCTCGACGGCGAGGACATTTACCGCCGCGACCTTGACGTGGTGCAGCTGAGGGCACGGGTTGGCATGGTGTTCCAGAAGCCCAATCCGTTTCCCAAGTCGATCTATGACAATGTGGCCTATGGCCCGCGCATCCACGGCATGGCCGAGTCCAAGGCCGAGCTGGACCAGATCGTCGAACGCAGTCTGCGCCGTGCAGGCCTGTGGGAAGAGGTGAAGGACCGTGTGGACCTGCCTGGAACCGGTCTCTCCGGCGGCCAGCAACAGCGCCTGTGCATCGCCCGGGCGATTGCGGTCCAGCCGGAGGTAATCCTGATGGACGAGCCCTGCTCGGCGCTCGACCCGATTGCGACGGCCCGGATCGAGGAACTGATCGACGAGTTGAAGGAGAACTTCACCATCGTGATCGTGACCCATTCCATGCAGCAGGCGGCCCGGGTATCCCAGCGAACGGCGTTCTTCCATTTGGGCGAGCTGGTGGAACTGGGCGACACCGAGGTGATCTTCACCGCACCCCGGGACGAGCGCACCCAGGCCTACGTCACCGGGCGCATCGGCTGAGGAGACGGCGGATGGAAACGGAACACATCGTTAAATCCTACGACGAGCAGCTCGCCCAGCTCGATCGCCTGATCGCGGAAATGGGAGGCCTGGCCGAAAGCCAGCTTTCCTACGCGATCGTCGCGATGAGCAAGCGCGACACGGAACTGGCCCACAAGATCGTCGAACGGGACCTGCGCATCGATGCGCTGGAGGTCGAGGTCGATTCCCTGACCGTCCGGGTCCTGGCGCTTCGCCAGCCGATGGCCGAGGACTTGCGGATAGTGATTGCCGCGCTGAAGACCGCCAGCGATCTGGAGCGCATCGGCGACTACGCGCGCAACATCGCAAACCGGTCGCTGGCCCTCACCCAGACCCGGCACCTGGGCAGTGCATCGCAGACAATCGGGCGGATGGCGGCACTGGTCCAGGGCATGATCAAGAACGTTCTCGACGCCTATGTGGGACGCGACGCCACGCTCGCCGAGGATGTTCGCAAGCGCGACGAGGAAGTCGACCTCCTGCATACAAGCCTGTTCCGGGAACTGCTGACATACATGATGGAAGATCCGCGGAACATCTCGACCTGCACGCACCTGCTGTTCATAGCCAAGAACGTGGAGCGGATCGGCGATCATGCCACCAATATTGCCGAACATGTCCACATGATGGTCCATGGCGAGGGACCGGAAGCTGAAAGGACGAAGGGTGACAGTTCCAGCGTGACCGTGGTGGCGGCGCCGGGTGGTGTTAAGGAGGGAGCGTCGCATTGAACCCGCTGGTCCTCATTGTCGAAGATGAGCCCGCCCAGGTCGAAATGCTGCGCTATAACCTCGAGGCCGAGGGGTATCGCACCATTTCGGCGGGTGACGGCGAAGAGGCGCTCCTGCGCCTGGAAGACGACGAGCCGGACCTTGTCATCCTGGACTGGATGTTGCCGGCGGTGTCGGGGATCGAGGTCTGCCGGCGCATTCGTGCCAAGGACAGCTCGCGGAACCTGCCGGTCATCATGGTCACCGCACGCGGCGAGGAGGACGACACCGTCCGCGGTTTCTACATCGGGGCCTATGACTATGTGGTCAAGCCGTTTTCGCCGGCGGAGATGATGGCGCGCGTCCGGGCGGTGCTGCGCCGGATCCGGCCGGAACTGGCCGCCGACCACCTTGAAAGCGGCGATATCGCCATGAACCTGTCGACCCAGCGCGTGACCCGCAACGGCCGCACGGTGCATCTGAGCCCCACCGAATTCCGTCTGCTGCGGGCGTTCCTGGAGCGCCCGAGACATGTCTTTTCCCGCGAAACGTTGCTCAACCGGGTCTGGGGCCGGACGGCCGACCTCGAGCTGCGCAGCGTCGATGTGCAGATCGGCCGCCTGCGCAAGGCGCTGAAGGGCGACAGCGACAAGGACCCGATCCGCACCGTGCGCGGTGGCGATTACGCGATCGACGGCGAACTTTTCTGAGGCCGTTGGCGATGGTCTAGCGAGGCGGCGCCGGGGCGCACTGATCACCTGTGCTCGCTGCGCCGCTGATCTCCGGCGTGCCGCCGCCAATCAGCGCCGGATCGATTTCATGCAGGTAAGACCGAAAGACGCGGGCGCAGGCGTTCCATGACCGTTGCTCGGCGAAGGCCCGGCATGCCGCCCTGTCCAGAGCCAGGGCAGTCCGCACGGCCGTGCCCAGGTCCTCGTGGAGGCAGCCCACGCGCGTGTCGGTGATGACGTCCAACGGGCCGATGACGGGAAGGGCCGCCACTGGCGTCCCGCAGGCCAGTGCCTACAGCATGACAAGACCGAAGGTGTCGGTACGGCTGGGAAAAACGAACACATCCGCCGCGTTGTAATAGGTCACCAGCTCCTCGCCATGTTTCGCCCCGACGAAAACGACGTCGGGATAGCGGCGTTTCAGCTCGTCCAGCATCGGTCCGTCGCCGACCACCACCTTTGTCCCGTCCAGGTCGAGGTCCAGGAACGCCTCGATATTCTTTTCGATCGCAACGCGTCCGACACACAGCAGGATCGGCCGCTTGCCAGGGATCCGTGCCGGCTGGCCAGGCTTGAAGTCGTCCGTATCAACGCCGCGTCCCCACAGCTTCACGTTCTGAAAGCCATGATCGTTCACATGGCGGACCACGGTCGGTGTCGGTGCCATGACGACGCTGGAATGGCGATGAAAACGGCGCAGCAGGGGATAAAGCCAGGCTGCCGGGATGCGGAAACGTGCCTCGACGTATTCCGGAAAGCGGGTATGAACCGCGGTCGTAAAGGGGAGACCCCTCCTGAGGCAGAACCGGCGCGCCGCCAGGCCCAGTGGCCCTTCCGTGGCGATATGGATCGCACAGGGCAGGAACTGCTCCACCACCCGTGCCACCGCCCGCGGTCCCACCAGCGCCAGCGGGATTTCCGGGTAGGTCGGGCACGGCAGGGACCTGAAACCCTCCGGGGTCAGCATCTGGACGTCGTCGCCCATGCGCCGCAACTCGTCGCGCATGGCGGTCAACGTGCGAACGACACCGTTCACCTGCGGATGCCAGGCATCCGTTACGATAAGGATTCGCACGTGATCTCCGCTCGCGACAGGTGTTCGGGTGCCTGCGACGTCTCGGTCCAGAACAACAGCTCGAGCCGGCCATCGTGGTGTTCGACCAGTGCCGAGCAGCTCTCCACCCAATCGCCGTCGTTGCAGTAGAGAACGTCTTCGATCATGCGCATTTCGGCGTGGTGAATATGGCCGCAGACAATGCCGTCTACCCCCTCGGCGACGGCGGTATTCGCGATCGCGGTTTCGAATTCGGCGATATACTTGACGGCGTTCTTGACCTTCAGCTTCAGGAAAGCCGACAGGGACCAGTAGGGACGGCCCAATCGCTCGTTCAGCCTGTTGTACCAGTGGTTTAGGCTCAGAAGCAGCGTGTAGGCGCCGTCGCCAAGCAGGGCCAACCACTTGGCGTAGCGGACGACCACATCGTATTCGTCACCGTGCAGCACCAGCAGGCGCCGTCCGGCGGCGGTCTCATGAACGACCCGTCTGGCCACCTCGACGCCGCCGAAGTGGTGACCGGCATAGTCCCTGGCGAACTCGTCGTGGTTGCCGGGAACGAAGATGACCTTCGTCCCCTTGCGCGCCTTGCGCAGGATCTTCTGGACCACGTCATTATGTTCTTGCGGCCAGTACCACGACTTCTTCAGCCGCCAGCCGTCGACGATATCGCCGACAAGATAGAGATAGTCGCTGTCGGTTCTTTTCAGGAAATCCAGCAGCTTCCGCGCCTGGCAGCCACGGGTGCCAAGGTGGATGTCGGAAATCCAGATCGCACGGTATCCGACCGTGGCAGGAGTGATCTTCATGCCCCGTGATCTCCGTTTCAGGTGATGCAGGACCGCGGATACTTAATCTTGAACAAAATATGGACATGAAACTGTTACAGTAATGCTACATGTAGTTCGTTAAGTGCAGGAAAACGGAACTGTTATACTGGTGTCATATTTGACCCCCCCCAACAGAGGTTCATGAAGGTGCGTATCCTGGTCATCCACAATCCCGTCGCGGGCCGTGGGCGCAGGCGGCGCCTGCGAAAGCTGCTGAAGACCCTGGCAGCGCATGGGCACGACACGCGAACGAGGTTGACGACGCACCGCGGAGATGCGCGGGAGGTGGCCCGGACGTCCAAGGACACGGATGTCATCATTGCGGCCGGGGGCGACGGAACGGTCAATGAGATCGTCAATGGCCTTGCCGCCCGCCGCCCGGATCAACCCTTGCCGGCCGTGGGTTTTCTGCCCTTGGGAACCGCCAATGTCCTGGCCTGGGAATTAGGGCTGCCCTGTGATCCGGATGGACTGGTCCGTATGATCGAGGGCGGCCAAGTCCTACAGGTGATGCCCGGCAAGGCCAACGATGATCGGTTCGCCCTGATGGCCAGCGTTGGTGTTGACGCACGGGCTGTTGCGGCGGTGGGCAAAAAGACCAAGCGAGTTCTGGGCTGGGCCGCCTATGTTCTTGCGGCACTCAGGGCTATTCGACAAGCCCCGCCCCGCCTTCGCGTGTCCATTGATGGACAAGAGGTCGAGGCACGAACCGTTATTGTCACCCGGGCGCGCTGTTACGGCGGACCGTTCGTTTTGGCGACTGATGCCGGGTTGTACTCCGACGGGCTGCACGTGGTGATGCTTCAGTCCTATGGATTGATGGCTGCTCTGCGTTACGGGATCGCATTGCTCCTGAAACGGCTGGCCCAATTGGACGACGTGACCGTGACCAGCGGCCGGCACGTCGAAATCCGCGGGCCGGCGGACGAACCGGTGCAGATGGACGGAGATGTGACTGCGGTGTTGCCTTTAGATGTGTCTATCGACCGCCGACCGGTTCCGTTTCTCGTGCCAGAATCGGCTGCTGCGACGGGCGTGTGAGACCTCGGTCCCGGTTGACCGTGGTTGCGGTCCTGCGCCAGGATGAGCCCATCGCGTGCTGCACGAACGCGCACTGATGCGACCCTTGAAAGCCTGACCGGATCTGTTGTCCCGCTCGATATGACCAGCGATCCCGCCATACTCGCTACCCTTCGGGGGCAGTTGGTGGTGTCCTGCCAGCCGGTCCAGGGTGGCCCGCTGGACAGACCGGAAATTGCGGTCGGCATGGCGGAAGCGGCGGTGCATGGCGGGGCCAGGGCGGTCCGACTAGAGGGGATCGACGCCGTGGCGGCCGCGGCCCGCAGCCTGAACGTGCCGATCATCGGCATCGTCAAGCGCGACCTCGCCGATTATCCCGTCAGGATCACGCCGATCGAAGTCGACGTGGAGCGGTTGGCAGCCGCGGGCGCAGCGATCATCGCCGTCGATGCCACGAACCGGGAACGTCCGGGCCCCCTGTCGACCCTTGTCCACGCGATCCACGAAGGCGGCTGTCTCGCCATGGCCGACTGCGCTACTTTCGACGAAGGACTCGCCGCCGCCGAGATGGGACTCGAAATCGTCGGATCGACCCTGTCGGGCTATACCGGCGGTCCGGTGCCCGAGACGCCCGATCTGGACCTGGTCGAACGACTGGCGGACCGGGGCATCCGGGTGATGGCCGAGGGACGGATCAGGACGCCGGCCGAGGCGGCGGCCGCGCTGGACCGAGGCGCGTGGGCGGTCACCGTGGGGTCTGCCATCACGCGCGTCGAACACGTCACCGGCTGGTTCGTGGAGGCGATCCAGAGCAGCACGGCCGCCGCAACTGAACAACGGTAGGTGCGCCGTGGAAGGGGATCCATCCGACCTGGTCAGGCGCTTCAGGGAAGACGGTTTCGTCGCGGTGCCCGGCTTCTTCGATGCCGCAACGCTCGAGGCTGTCCTGGACCGGATCGCCCTGATCAAGACGGGCCGAAGGAACGGATTGCCGCCCGAGCGTTTCTTCTACGAGACCAAGGACGCCCCGGAAACGCTGAAACAGGTTCAGGAACTGTTTCGTTGGGACGGCTTCTTTCACGACCTGATGCTCGACGGTGCGGCGATCCGTCTGGCGCGTGCCCTGCTGCAAGACGAAGCCGTGGCTAAGAACATGCAGTATTTCAACAAGCCGCCTGCCGCCAGCACACCAACGCCGCCGCACCAGGATGGGTTCTACTTCATGCTCGACCCTTGCGAGGCCGTGACCATGTGGGTCGCGCTGGAGCCGGTCGATGCGGAGAACGGCTGTGTCCGTTACCTGAAAGGGTCTCACGGGGCCGGCCTCCAGCCCCACAGCCGGACGGATGTCCTGGGGTTCTCCCAGGCGGTCGACGGTTTCGACCGTTTGCGCGACGACTTTGAGGAGGTCGCGTTCCCGGCAACACCGGGCACGTTGTTGGCCCATCACGCCCTGACCGTGCACTGGGCCGATGCGAACCGGTCGCCGAGGCGCACGCGCCAGGCGCTTGGCTTCATCTACTACGCCGGCCGCGCCAAGGAGGACGCCGAACGCCATGCCGCCTATCAGAGGCGCCTGGCAGAGGAGATGGCGCGTGCCGGGCGGATCTGACGACGAGGTAGAAACACCGCCCGTGGTCGCGGTGGATGTGGGCGGCACCAAAGTCGCTGCGGGCATCGTGCGGGGCGCGGCGGTTTCGGACAGGGTCCAGTTTGCGACACCGCCCCGCCCGGGGATCGGCGCGCTGGTGGATGCGGTGCGGGACATCGTTGCGCGGATGCCGGAGGTCCCTGGGCCCGTGGCGGTCGCGACGGCCGGCCTTGTCCGTAAAGGTGCCCTGCAGGCTTTGAACGACACCTTTGACGTTCCGGACTGGGAGCCTTTTCAGGCGCCACTCGCCCAGGCGCTCGGTCGCCCCGTCGTCCTGCTCAATGACGCGCAGGCGGCGACCTGTGGCGAGTACCGCTACGGGGCGGGCAGGGGCGCTGCCTCCATGGTTTTCCTGACGCTCTCGACCGGCATCGGCGGCGGGATCGTTGCCGACGGGCGGCTTCTGACCGGCCATCAGGGACTGGCCGGCAGCATCGGCCAGATACGGCTGGATCCGGGCAACCCGGGCTCGCCGCGACTGGAGGAAAAGGCCTCGGGCGCGGGCCTCGCCCGTCTGGCCACGGCGGTGGCCGGGCGGCCGGTGCCTGCGGACCGGGCGCTTGCCGACGACGATCCGGCGCTGCAGGCGCTGGTGGCGGAAATGGCGCGCCTGGTGGCCGGCGCCATCGCCGGCCTGGCCGCGACGGTCGACCCGCAGCTCGTCGTTATCGGCGGAGGCCTGGGTCTCGCGCCGGGCGTGCTGGACAAGCTGCGCGCGACGCTCCAGGCGTATCCGCCCCTCTACCGCCCGGCACTCGTCGCCGCCGTTCTGGGGCACGATGTCGGGCTGGTGGGCGCCGCGGACTGGCGGTCGCGGCTCGGATCCGGTTGAGGTTTTCGACGGCGCCCAGGCAGGGTCCATCGGCACCGAAGGCACAACCCAGACTGGTAAAAAACACAACTTGATGCGCATCAATGCGCTATGCGACCCTGTGAACTAGGTGCTTATTGAAGATTTCTAATCGGCCAAAAACGGACCTGGAGGGGATTATGAAGGGGATCAAGGAGCTTGCGACCTACGCGCTGGTGGGTGGCCTGGCATTGGGCCTCGCAGCGTGTGGCGGGACCGCCAAAGAAGACATTGGAGAGTACGCCTACGTCAACGATATCAGCGGGTTCGAGCCGGACCCTGTCTATCCGAATTCCTGGCTCAGGCCTGGCTTCAAGGATGTCGACCAATACAAGACCTACGTCGTCGATGAGGTCGAAGTGGTCAAGGTCGGCGAAGGCGTTTCGGACGAAGACTCGGCCAAGATCAGCGCCTATTTCCGCGACGCGGTGAAGGCCAAGCTGTAGGAAGGCGGCTATACCGTGGTCGATTCGGTCCAGGACGACAGCATGGTCATCAAACTCTACATCAACGGCCTGGAACAGCCCGGTGGCGAGGCGGCCAACGTGGGGACCACCCTGATGCTCGGCATGTCCACGTCGGTCGGTGCGGTAACCGTCGAGGCCGCGTTCATCGACGGCCCGACGGGCGAAATACAGGGCGTGGCGGCGGACAGCCGGCGCGGCTCGTGCATGAATTCCAGCCCGTGGTCGAACTGGCAGGACGTCGAAGATGCAATGGACGACTGGGCCGACGAGATCACCCAGTCTTTCGATGACATCCACGAGGCGGCCGGGAAGAAGATGGAGCAGTAGGCGTCAATGGCTTCGAACCAACGCCGTTCGGAGCCGTGAGAACGCCAGAGAATCTGTAGAGCAAGGCCCCGGAGCAGGCTGCACCGGGGCCTTCGCCTTTTGATACACCCGCGCGGCGCATGCCACGATTGTCCTGGCGACCGGTACTGCCTTGGTCGTGGGCCGTGCGGTCCATCGAATTGACCAACAACGCTTGAAGGGGATGGTCATGGAGATCAGGAAGCTTTTGTGCCTTGCAGTGGCGGGCGCCGCAGTGCTGGGCCTTTCGGCATGCGGGACCTCGGAACAGGTGGAACTGCCCGAGGAGTACGAGTTCGTCAACGACATCAGCGGGTTTCAACCGGATCCGAACTTCCCCGGCTCTTACGTCCGGCCGGGCTACAAGGACGTGGACCAATACGATAACTTCATGATCGAAAACGTGGCCGTGGTTTATACGGACAAGGGCATGGAACGCCTGAACGACAAGGACTTGACCCGGATCCAGGACTACTTCCGTGACGCGATCGTGGCAAAGCTCAGGGAAGGCGGCTATTTCGTCGTCGAAACGCCGCACGAGAACATGATGACGATCCAGATCGCGATCACCGGTCTGGAGGCACCGTCCGGTTTTGGCAGCGAGGCTGCGAACACCGGTACGGCGTTAACGGTCGGCGTTTCGTCGGTCGTCGGCAAGGTCACGGTCGAAGGCGCCTTCGTCGACTTCGAGACGGGCGAAACCCAAATCATCGCCGCGGACAGCCGGCGCGGGACCTACAACAATGCGAACCCCTGGTCGACCTGGCGGGACGTCGAACTGGCGATGGACGACTGGGCCCTGCAAATGCGCGAAGACTTCGACCAGATCATGGCGAACGCCAAGGCGAACTAAAGAGGTCGACGGTCTGAGCCGGCGGGTGCGTTCGTCCTGGATGCACCCGTTTTCTTTTGTGGTAGGGTCCCCAGAACAGCACCGATTGCCCGAGACTGACAATGCAACATGGCCGCCTGCCCGACCTGGACAAGGATATCTCCCGCCTGATCCTGGGCTGTGACAACAAAATGACCACCGACGACGGGGCCGCTCTTTGGGACGCATTCGTCGAGGCTGGCGGCACGGCGTTCGACACGGCCTTCGTATACGGCGCGGGTCGCTGCGAGGAGGCGCTTGGCGGCTGGATCAAGAACCGCGGCATCGCAGACGACATCGCGGTCATCGTCAAGGGTGCCCACACGCCCTTCTGCGATCCCGACGACCTGGTCTGGCAACTGCAGTCGTCCCTGGAACGCCTGACCTTGCGCGCCGCCGACATCTACATCATGCGCCGGGACAACCTGGATGTGCCGGTCAGCGAGTTCATCGACGTCCTGGATGCGGAGGCCGAGTCCGGCATGATCCGATGCTTCGGCGCCTCCAACTGGAGCGTGGAGCGGTTCCAGGCCGCGAACGACTATGCCGCCGCCAACGGCAAGCACGGGTTTTGCGTGCTGAACAACAACCTGTCCCTGGCGCACATGGTCAGGCCGGTCTGGCCGGGGTGCATATCCTCCTCGGACGCCGCCACGCTGGCCTATCTTGCAGAGACGAACACCGCGCACTTCTCCTGGTCCGCCCAGGCGCGCGGGTATTTCTACGAGACCGGGGAGGCATCGCCGCTGCCGGAGGGAACGGAACCGGAAGCCTGTTTCGACAGCTCCGGGAATCGCGAACGTCGCCGCCGTGCGCAGGAACTGGCCGCCGAACTGGGCGTCGCGGCCAGCCACATCGCCACGGCCTACGTCCTGAACCAGCCGTTCCCGTCCTATGCCGTGATCGGGCCGCGCACCATCGTCGAACTCGAAGACACGGCTGCCGCCGCCGACCTGGCACTGACCCCGGCGCAACTGGCCTGGCTGGATCTTCGCGCCGACACGGCCGCATAATCCCCGCCGGCCAAAGCCTGTAACACCCTCACCGCAACCCCTCTCCCTCCAGGGAGAGGGGCTTTTGGTCCCTTCTCCCCGAGGGGAGAAGGTGGCCCGAAGGGCCGGATGAGGGGGTTGCCGCCCTGCGGGCGCGTTGTTCTCCGTGGAGAGAGATCAGTCGTGTCTTGGGGGTCTTCAAAGGCGGGGGCCGTCGCCGGGTGGACAAACGCACAGACGGCGCCGGACCCCGCACCCACGCACCACACCTGTCCACCGCCACGATCTATAGCCCAAAGCGCCTGTCACCGCCTTGATCCAGGATGCCAAAATCTTGTCATGACGTGCCAAGTGGATCAGGCGTCCTTTTCCTCCATCGTGGTCTTGTGGCCCATCAGCGCCGTCAGACGGCGGTTGCGCCAGGCCGCACGCGCCTTCAGGCTGTCTGCCGGCAGGATCCGGCGCCGTTCCGCCTCCAGGGTCGCCGCGGTGTCGGCCGTCCAGGGCCGGTCCGGGCCGGAATCCGCGGCGAGGTCCAGGTAAATCTGTCCGAAGCGCTCAATATAGTCGGCAATCCCGTCCGGTGCGTTCAGGTCGATGGTCTCGAAGGGTCCCATGAAGGACCAGCGCAGTCCAAGGCCGTCCTTGACCGCGGCATCGACGCCTTCGACATCGGTGATGCCGTCCTCGACCAGCTTGACCGCCTCGTGCAGGAATGCGCCCTGCAAGCGGTTGATCACGAAGCCGGGGACCTCGCGTTTGAGGACGATGGGCGCCTGACCGCTGCCGGCATAAAGCGCGCGGGCCCGGGCGACGACCTCGTCGGCTGTCCACGGGGCCGGAACGATCTCCACCAGCGGTATCAGGTGCGGTGGGTTCAAGGGGTGGCCGACCAGACAACGTGCACGACCGGCCAGTTCTTCGGAGAACGACGACGCGACGATGCCGGAGGTGGAAGAGGCGAGCACCGTCTCCGGGTCGGCGGCGGCGTCCAGTTCGCGAACGACGGCTTGCTTGGCCTCCAGGGTTTCGGGCACGTTCTCCTGGACGTGAACGGCGCCGTCCAGGGCGGCCGCCAGCGTGGGTGCGACGGCCAGGTTGGACCGCACCTCGGCAGGGGTGCGGCCGCGCAGCAGGCCGATCCTCTCCTGCGCGGGCAGTTCCACGTCGATCCAGGCAAGCGCGTCGTCCGCCATGCCCGCCGCGGGGTCATAGATGCGGACCGTGTGGCCGGCCCGGGCGAAGACCAGTGCCCATGCCCTGCCAACGAGCCCGGCACCGATGATCGCGATCACGCTGCTCATATGATTCCCCCTCTTTTTTGCGGCCTGGCTTATGGCCAGGCGGTCAGGCCGCGCTCGCCGGCACCAGGTCGGCATAACCGATCCGCGCGGCCGGCTCGGTAAAGCCGGCCCAGGCGACATCGTCGATCAGGATCGGCATCAGGTCGCGCCGATCCAGCCGGCGGGCGGAATCCGCCAGGATCAGGAAGAACAGGTCGCGCTGGGCGTGGCTGCCGCCCATCTGCCACAGCATGTGACGGGCGGGGAACAGGGTCTCCACGACGGTCTGGTGATCACCCCGGGCATGGGCAATGGCGGCCTCGGCCGCGGGCGCGGCGGCAACCCGATAGCGCGGCGCCAGCGTATTCTCTGGTTCTCCGGCAAAGTCACTCATCGATTGCACCAGGGCTTCCGCCTCGGCGAACCGGCCGCAGGCCGCCAGGATGATCGCGAAATGGGCCGAGGTGAACGGATTGGTATGATCGTCCAGTCGCGGCAGGGTCAGATCGCACAGTTCGTCCCACCGTCCGCCCACGTCGACGCCGCGCAACTGCAGCCTCAGCAGCATCGAGGCGCCGTTCTGCATGTCGATGTAGAGGTCGGGCATCGCCTGCAGCAGGTCAAGGTCGCGATTGCGGACCCAGGCGTCGTAGATCTCCAGGACCGCGTCGGTCTCGCCGCGTTCCAGATGAAAAAGACAGCGGTGCCACCACAGATGAAGCTTCATTTGATTGGCGTCATCCCAGTTGTGCTTCAACCCGTCGAGCCAGGCGATGCCTTCGCCGTGCCGCCCCTGCATGATCATGACGTGGGCCACCGCATGGGCGCCCCAGACATCGGTCGGGTCGCGCTCGACCGCGATCCGGGCCAGCCGTTCGGCCGCCGCGAAATCGTGCACTTCCTCCAGGTCGAAGGCGCGGCAGGACAGGTGGTGGCCGTAGTCCGGCATCGTAACATCCCAGTGGGCGGTGATCCGTCCGGAGATCTCCGCCGACCAGCGCATCTCGCCGATCCAGAACAGCTCCATCTGCGCAATGCGCTGGGCGAACAGGTCGGTGGGGTGGTGGGCCAGGATCGTCTCGTAGACCGACACGGCCTCGGCGATCCGGCCTGCCGCGGCGGCCTCCAACGCGGCCAGGTACAGCCGTTCGCGCGGGCTCATTCCAGTCTGTACGGCATGGGCGGCCGCTAGGGCTTCTGCGATCTTCGGCGCAAATCGCGCATCCCGCGCGGCGTGCAGGATGAGACCGCCGGCCACACGGGCAAAGCCGAAGTCCGGATCGGACTCCTGCGCCGTCTTCAGGGCCGGCATCACCGCCGCCTTCCAGCGGCAGAGTTGCCGATCGCAAGCGACAGTGCCGCAGCGGCCTCGGCGCTGTCGGTTGTCAGCGTCAAACCCTGATCGTCTCGAAACATGCGAAGCCCTCCCCAATCCTTGCCGCGTCCCAGGCGACATTACGATGGGGCGGGGCGGGTCAGGTCAACCGTGAAGGCGCTGTTGCACCCATGATCGAGGACCCACCCTAACGCGTGAAGTCGAGAAGGCCCTCGACGAAGCGCGGCGAGTCGACCGGCGTGTCGCGGGCGGCCCGGATCAATTGATCGAAATGCCGTGTCAGCGCGGCGATGTGTTCGACCGAGTTGATGACCAGATACATCTCGCCCATGAAGATCGCCGCGCGGATCGGTCCGAACACCGTGTAGGGGGCCGAATAGACCTTGGTGGCGTCGAACAGGAACAGCCGGAAGGTGGGATAAAGCTCGTCCAGCAGTGCAAGCATGTGTTCCAGCTGGCGTTGCCGGACCGACGGCGACAAGTCCCTCCAGATCCCTTCGCCGCGGGCGAACTGTTCCAGCGTCTGGCGCGACATGCAGACCTCGATGTCGGTTTCCGGGCGCCGCGTGTAAGCCAGGCGGCTGTCCGCCTCGTGCAGCTGGGTCAGCGGTTTGGGGTCCCGCTGGGGGCTGTGTTCGTAAATGATGACCTCCTGCAGGCGCAACGGATCGGGGAGGGTCTTCGGCACGTAGCGGATCTTGTAGCCGATCGCCTCGCGATGCCACGCGTTCAGCTGCGTGTCGTCGCGGTCGTCGGCGGCTTCCTCGATCTCCAGCACCGTGCTGATCTCGGTCGCCGCGCTGTCGCTCTGACTGAGGCCCAGAAGCCAGTCCAGGCTGACCGAATGCTGTTCGGCGATCCGGCAGAGGGTTTCAGCCCTGGGCAGGCGGGTCGATCCCGGGACCAGCAATTGCCGCAGGGCCGAGCGGTCCAGGCCGATTGCCCGGGCGAAGGCGGCCTGGTTTCTTCCGTAGCGGGTCGCCAGCTCGCCGAGGCGCTCGCGAAAGACGGCACCCACATCCCGTTTGTCGATGGTCATGATGGTGATTATTGTACCATATTAGTGGTTAAAAACTACAAGCTAGAAAATGAAATCAACAAAAACTACGTAGTCAGCATAACGCCACATTGAACAACCAGGCCGGTAATGGTGCCATAGCCGGTGGGGGTAGAGGGTTGTCATGTGGCGTTTTGACGGGTTACGGGTCGAGTGGCCGACCGTGGGCATGCTGGGCCTGTGTTACGGGACCTGGCTTGCGGCCACCTGGTCGATGGGCGGTGGGTTCGGCTGGGTCTGGCTGCCCGTCGCTGCATTCAGCATCACGCTTCACTCCTCGCTGCAGCACGAGGCCACCCATGGCCATCCGACGCGGACCGAGGCGGTGAACACCGCCCTGGTCTTTCCGGCGCTCGGCCTGTTCATGCCGTATGGCCGGTTCCGTGCCCTGCACCGGGCCCATCACGCCACCGACGCGCTGACTGACCCGGTCATGGACACCGAGAGTTTCTTTGTGACGCCCGAACAGTGGGCGGGCGCCCCGCGGCCGTTGCGGTGGCTGTTAAAGGCCCAGAACACGCTTGTGGGGCGCGTCACGCTGGGACCGGCGGTCGCCCTGTCCAGATTCTACCGCGGCGAGTGGCGCGAACTCCGTGCCGGCACGCCTGGCGTTGCACGCGCATGGCTGACACATGTTCCCGCGGTGGCGGTCGTGCTGGTCTGGACGTACTGGGTTTGTGGGCTCAGCATGCTCGCCTACGGGCTGGCGACCTATGCGGGCTATGGCGTCCTGATGGTGCGCACCTTTGCCGAGCACCGGCCCCACACCGACCCGGACAAACGGTCCGTCGTGATCGAGGGTCGCGGCCCGTTCGCCTGGCTGTTCCTGAACAACAACCTGCACGCGGTTCACCATCGCCATCCCGGCGCACCCTGGTATGTGCTGCCGCGCCTCTACGCGCGGGCACGGGCGGGCATCCTGGCGCGCAACGGCGGTTATCGGTTCGACGGTTACGGTGCGCTGTGGCGGCTCTATGCGTTTCGCATGAAAGAGCCGGTGTCGCACCCCCTGTTGGTGGACCGGTATGGCTGAGGGTGCGCGACAGGCGGCGGTTGCGGGGCTTCCCATGTATGACTGGCCGGAAGTGCGGCAGCACACCGACGCCTTGTGGCATGCCCTGGAGGAGGCCTTGCAGCGCCGAGGCTTGCGTCCGCCGGCGCGCTTGGACCGGCGGACAGGCGCGCGTGCCCTGTGGCGCGACCCGCGGCTTCTGCTGGGGCAGACCTGCGGTCTTCCCTACGTGCGTGAGCTGCGAAGCCGGGTTCATCTGGTGGTGACACCGTGCTACGGCGTCCGCGGTTGCGACGGGGCGTCCTATCGCAGTTTCGTGGTCACCCGGGCGAGCGAGACCGCACGGTCAATGGAAGAGATGCGAGGGCGGCGGCTGGCCTACAACGCGCGCCATTCGCAATCGGGGTATTCGGCGCTGCGATCGCTTGTGGCCCCGCTGGCGCACGGGCAGCCGTTCTTCGGCGCCACCTCGGAAACCGGAAGCCATCGCGCCGCGCTGCGTGCCGTCGCCGACGGGCGGGCCGACCTCTGTGCGGTCGACGCCGTGTGTTGGGCGCTCGCCTGCCGGCATGATCCGGAGACGACCAGGAGCCTCAAGGTGATTGCGGAAACGAAGCCCACCGCGGGGCTGCCCCTGATCTGTGCCGCCGGCCACGACCAAGCGACCGTGGAGCGCATTCGCGAAGCGGCGGCCGAGGCCCTTGGCGCTGGGCTCTGCGCGACCGTGCGCGAGGCACTGTTCATCGCGGGTGCCGAGGCGCTGCCTTCTGCTGCCTACGACTGCATCGAAGAAATGGAACGCGATGCCATCGCGGCCGGCTATCCGGTCCTGCACTAGTCTCCGTTGCTTTCCGGGTTTCTGGGAGGTTGTTCCCAGCTTCGGCGGTTGTCGACTTTGCCGCATTCGGGCATTACAGGTCGCGTCACAACCAACAAGGAAAGCCCGGTGAGCGAACCGAAGAAACTGTTGCCGAACCCCGGCGGCGGGGTGATCGATGCCGATGCGCTGCACTGGGCAAGCCTGGCCGCGTTGGGCGGGCGTTTCGCGGTCATCGCGCCAAATGCTGCGGCGATCGTGGACGGTTAGGCTGCAGTGCGGTCGGGACGGAGTGGGCGCGCGCAATGATCGCCATCCGGCTGGGCCTTATTGGCGACAACATAGGACCATCCCGGGCGCCGCTGTTGCACGGACTGGCGGGAAGGATGGCGGGGCTGGAGGTCCGCTACGACCTGCTGATCCCGAAAAAGCAGGGCCTGGACTTCGATCGGTTGTTCGACCGTTGCGCGGCGCAGGGATATCGCGGCATCAACGTGACCTATCCGTACAAGGAACGCGCCGCCGCCCGTGTGCGCATAGACGACCCCACCGTCCGCGCCATTTCCGCCGTCAACACGATCCTGTTCGACGGCGAAACGCCGACCGGGTTCAACACCGACTATTCAGGGTTCATTGCCGGGTACCGCGCGAAACGCGGCGAGCGGTCGCCAGGCGTCGTGTGCCAGATCGGGGCAGGCGGTGTGGGCAAGGCGGTGGCCTTCGCCCTGCTCGCCCTGGGTGTCGAGGCGATCCGGATTGTCGAGCGGGACCTGGCGCGGGCGGAAGCCCTGGCAAAGGCCTTGGCCATTGCCGCGCCTTCCGTGATGGTCGAGGTGGCGGACGATCCAGGGGTCGCCGCCGCTGGCGCCGAGGGCATCGTCAACTGTTCGCCGGTCGGCATGGCCGCCCATCCAGGGACTCCGATTCCCGCGTCCGCGCTGACAGGCGCCAGTTGGGCGTTCGATGCGGTCTACACGCCTCTGAAAACACAGTTCCTTCAGGACGCCGCCGCGGCCGGGCTTGCCGCGATCAGCGGCTTCGCCCTCTTTTTCCACCAGGGCGTCAAGGCCTTCCAGATCTTCACCGGCCGCACCCCTGACGAAGCGTCACTGGAGGCAGCGTTGCGCGAGGCCTGGTCGAGAGCGGTTGTCTAACGGCGCTGCCGGGGCATGGCCATACAACCCTGTCCACTCTCCCCGCAATCGCCTACTTCGGCGTCGCGCCAAGAACGTACAGGGCTCTGAGGGCCTCCGGTTTCTCTGGCGCGAACTTCCCGAACCACCTGTCGTAGATCCCTTCGATCGCGCCGCTGCGGTAGAGCTGGGCGAGAACCGCGTCGGCAACCAGGCGGAAATCTGAATCGTTGCGCCAGACCGCAAGCGCGAACGGCTCGAATGAATAGAGATCCTGCGAAAGCGAGAAGACGTCGGGATCGTCCGCGGTCAGGATCAGGCCAATGAGCACGGCTTGGTCGGAGGCGAAAGCATCGATTTCGCCCGACTTGAGGGCTTCCAGGCCGGCGGAGGCCGTTCCGACATGCACGACTTGGGCCTCGATAACGGACTGGACCAGCGCTTTCTTCAAGGCAATGTCGGTTGTCGTGTCGCGGACAACACCGACGCGCCTTCCCTGGAGATCGTCGATGCCGTCGACCGTGCTGCCCTTCATGCTCATGAGCCCGGCGCCGGTGACGAAAGTCAGTGCCGTGAAGTCGACCAGTTCGCCGCGGCTGATCGTCTTTGTGGTCGACCCGCACAAGAGATCGATCCCGTTCTGTGTCAAGGCTTCAAAGCGGTTGGTTGCCTCAACCGAAACGAATTCGATTTCCATCTCGGGCATATTGAGGACGCTGCGGACGCCGGCGGCTATCCGCATGCAAAGATCGATCGAATAGCCCACGGGCTGTCCGTTTTGATTGACGAAGGACATCGGCGGTTCGGACTGCCGGAAGCCGATCCGGAATTTCCCGGTCTCCTTGACCTGCTCCAACGTGTTCATCTGCGCTGCAGCCTGGGCCGGTAGGCCCGCGGCAATTGCGATTACCAGGACAATCAGAAATCTCATCGGTGCCTCCAGTTGGGCCTGTGGAATGACCGGCCGACATGTCCGGCTGGCCCAGGCTGAATAACCATGCCGCCCCTCCCATCGGTGGCGCAGCAAGCCGCCCGGTTCGTCTCCATAGGGGCCGGTAGAACGGGAATGTTCTGCGATGGCTTTTGTGCGGTTGTCTATTTCGGCGTCGCACCCAGAAGATACAGCGCCTCCAGGACTTGAGGCTTCGACTTGGAGATCACGCTGAACCATTTGTCGTAGATCCCGTCGATCGCGCCGCCCCGATAGAGCTGGGCAAGAACGGCATCTGCAATAAGGCGGAAGTCGTTGTCGTTGCGTTGAATCGCCAAAGCGAAGGGCTCGAAAGAAAACAGATCCGCCGACAGGGAATAAGCGGTGGGGTCTTCCGACGTGAAGATCAGACCGATCAGAATGACCTGATCGCCGGCAAAGGCGTCGATCTCGCCGGCCTTCAGGGCCTCAAAGCCCGCCGTCGTGGTGCCGACGCCGAGGATTTTGGGCTCGATCACCGACCTCAGAAGCGCATCTTCAAGCGCCGCGGCGGAGGTCGTGCCGCGCACGACGCCGACCCGTTTCCCCTGCAGGTCGGCAAGGCCGTTGATCCCTCTGTCCTTGACGCTCATCAGCGTTGCCCCAGTGACAAAGGTGAGGGAGGTGAAATCGACCAGCTCACTGCGGCCGATCGTCTTGGTCGTCGTGCCACACAGGATATCGATCGCGCCTTCCGTCAGGGCCGTGAAGCGCGTATTGGCCTCCACCGAGACAAACTCCACCTCCATCTCCGGCAACGACAGGATGCTGCGGACGCCGGCGGCGATGCGCAGGCACAGATCGATCGAGTAGCCGGAGGGCTGTCCGTCGGCGTTGATGAAGGACATGGGCGGCTGCGCGGGACGGAAACCGATCCGGAGCTTCTTGGTTTCCTTGATGCGTTCCAGCGTTGGCGATTGCGCCTCCGCTACCGCGGGCGCGATCAAGGCAAACGCCATCGCCAGTGCAAGCAAAAACCTCATTGAAACCCCCTGTTGTTCGTCGGCGGATGGCCGTTGCCACCGGACGGCCGCGCACTATAGCCCGACCGTGCCGACGCTCAAACCACGCGTTGCGGCGCAATTGCGCGCGCCGGCCCCTTTTGATGCCGCGCGACCCACCTGGTTGCGTTAGGTGCTATCCGACGCCACCGGCGGTCCCTCGGGGGCGCCCAGGCAGATGACGTGGCCGTCGGGATCGCGGATGTAGAGTTCCTTCATGCCGTACCAGGTCAGTTCCGGCCCCTTGACGATGTCTTCGCCGGAAAAGCGGTCGACCGCGCCATCCGGGTCGAAGCCGCGAAAGTAGATCGTGCCTGACGGGCTTGGCTTCTGGTCCGGCGAGAACACCGACAGCTCGCCGGCAAGGCTCTCAACCGACTGCAGCATCAGTTGCGCCCCGTTCCATTCCAGGACGGCAAAGACGGGTTCGTCGACGATGTCGCCGTCGCCGGCGAACGTGCGGTCGGCTGCCACCGTCGTGACGACCGTCAGCCCGAGCCTATCCCGGTAGAAGGCAATCGAGCGCTTGACGTCGGATACCATCAGATTGGGAACGATCATCGGTATTTGGCCTCGGTTCTGGCTGTTGCGACGGGCCTGCCCGGTCCGTTGGCCGCACACTATAAGGCCTCTGTCACGCCCACGCGACAGGTGCCGTTCCGCGCCTGCCCTGGACTTCGCGGGAGGAATGGACGACAACGGGCCGGTCAAACCCACTCCATATTACCCCCGGGAGCGCCCGTGCGTTATCTCCGGTTCTTCTTGCGGAACCGAGGGTTCATCACCTTCGGGTTCCTGATGTCGCTCGGATCCTCGTTCGGGCAGACCTTCTTCATCGCTCTTTTCGGCGCCGAACTCCGGGCCACCTTCGGCCTTGGCCACGGCGCCTTTGGGACGGTCTATGCGCTGGCCACGCTCACCAGTGCCGCGTTGATGGTGCCCGGCTGGCACCTGATCGATCGGATTGACCTTCGCCATTACAGCCTGGCTGCCGCAGGATTGCTTGCGCTTGCGTGTTTTTGGATGGCAATCGCACCACCGGCTGCATGGCCTTATCTCTTCATCGCATTCCTATTGCTGCGGTTTGCCGGCCAGGGGTTGATGAGCCATACCGCAGTGACCTCGATGGCACGCTATTTCGAGGAGGGTCGCGGCCGCGCCATCGCGCTGGCATCTTTGGGTTTTGCCGCGGGTGAAGCCGTCTTGCCGCTGTTAGCGGTCACGCTAATGGGCATTGTGGGGTGGCGGCAGACCTGGGCCCTGGCGGCGGCCCTGGCGGTTGTCTGGATTCCGGCGGTCCTGCTGTTGCTGCGGAACCATGCCGCGCGCCATGCGTCGCTTGCGGCCACGGCGCATGCGCCCGACCCGGCAGGCGACTTATCCCGGCAGTGGTCGCGGTCGGATGTCTTGCGCGACGGTCGTTTCTACCTGGTGCTGCCGGCGCTGTTCGCGTCGTCTTTCATGATTCCCGGCTATTTTTTCACCAGGTCCATCTGGTCGACCAAAAGGGCTGGCCGCTCAGCTTGTTTGCAGCCAGCTTCGTCTTCTATGCGGGCGCCGTCGTCGCCTTTTCGCTGTTTGCGGGCGCCGCGATCGACCGGATGCGCGCCGGTGCCATCTTTCCCTATGCATTGTTGCCGTTGGCTCTGGGCCTGTTGTGGCTGAGCCTTTCCAGAGACCCGGTCACGGCCATTGGTTTCATGGTCCTTGCCGGCTGTTCCACCGGCGCATTCCAGACGTCTTCCGGTGCCTTATGGGCCGAACTCTACGGCCATCGCCACTTGGGGGCATCCGCGCCATGGTGGCCGCGGTCATGGTGTTTTCATCCGCCTTGTCGCCTGCGGCGCTCGGCTGGCTGATCGATGCGGGCGTCACGATGGAGACCATCGCTGCGGCGTTTGTCGTGTGGGTCGTTGGCGCGGTGGTCCTGGCCCGGGTGGCGATGGGCCGTCGCGCGGCGCCGGTCGCGGGCGGATGAAGGCAAAGGTTGAAATACGCAGCGTTCGCCGTGACGATGCAGGACGCTAGTCGAACACCAGAGGACGCCGTGCCACCCCGCGTCAAGCAGATCCAACAAGTTGCCACGATCTCTTTGCTGATACTCCTGGCTGCCGGGTGCATCCTGGTTATCAGCCCGTTCGTCGCCCCGCTGATTTGGGCTCTGGTCCTGACCATATCCACCTGGACGGCCTTCGAATGGGTGAAACGATCGGTCGGAGACCGCGCCACCCTGGCTGCAACGATCATGGTGTTGTTGATCAGCATGTTCCTGCTCGTCCCGCTGGTTTTCGTGGGGTTCAAGCTTGCCGACAATGCCGCGACGCTTGGCCGGCTGGTTTCGGGGCTGGTCGAACGCGGCCCGCCGCCGCCGCCCGCCTGGGTGGCGGAAATACCGCTCGTTGGCTCGGATCTGCGGGAGCAGCGGGAAGAGATGACCGGCGACGCGCAGGCCTTATTCGATGCGCTGAAGCCGTATATCCGCCGTGTGACGAACTGGCTCGTTGCGTCCGCCGGAAAGCTTGGGCTGGGTTTGCTCGATCTTGGGCTAAGCGTCATCGTAGTCTTTTTCTTCTATCGCTACGGTCGGCAGATCTTGGACAGGTTCCACGCGGCTTCGGAACTGCTGGCCGGTCCCGGCGCCGGCGCGCTGATCAAGGTCGCCGGCGATACCATGCGTGGCGTGGTGCACGGGATCCTGGGCACGTCGTTGGCCCAGGGCATACTCGCCGGTGTGGGACTCCTAATATCGGGTGTCCCGGGGGCGGCGCTGCTGGGGCTGGTCACTTTCTTCACATCGATCTTTCCGTTCGGCGCGCCGCTGATCTGGGTGCCTGCGGCGCTGTGGCTGTTCAGCCAGGACCAAACCGGCTGGGCGATCTTTCTTGCCATTTGGGGAGCTTTCGTCGTGGGCAGTGTCGACAATTTCCTGAAGCCGATCCTGATCAGCCAGGCAAGCGCACTGCCCCTGTTGCTGGTGTTCCTTGGAATTATCGGAGGAGCGCTGGCTTTCGGGTTCCTCGGTATCTTTCTGGGGCCGATCCTGCTGGCCTTGGCCTACACGCTGATCAAAAGCTGGACGGATGCGCCGTCTGGTCTGGCAACGGACGAAGAAGGCGCCGCAGTGGAGGACGGGCGCCCTTAGAGAACGCGCCGTTTTCGTGCCCAATAGCCTGGCGCCCTTGCCGCTGCGCGATTGCACCAGGCCCCGGCAGGTGTATACAGACAAGAAAAACAGTCCAGCACCGCCGCCAACCGGGGACCGGGTCGCGGCAACGGGAGCCGGGGAGAGCGGAACATGAGTGCATCGCAGGAAAGCATCAGCCTGCCACGCTGGCAGACACCGGCGGTCGTGATCGTTGCGGGTTGCCTGGTTGCGATGACCGGGTTCGGCGCGCGATCGATCTTCGGCTTGTTCCTGGAGCCGATGACCGTCGCCCAGGGCTGGAGCCGCGAGACCTTCGCCCTGGCACTGGCGATACAGAACTTGCTCTGGGGGCTTGGCGTCCCCATAGCCGGTGCCCTGAGCGACCGGTTCGGGCCGCCCCGGGTGCTGGCCTTAGGAGCGGTGGTCTATGCGGTCGGGATCTGGGGCATGGCGGAAGCCCAGTCCGGCATGATGCTGCACCTGACGGCTGGGATCCTGGTCGGCATTGGGGTGGCGTTTACGGCATTCTCCATCGCGCTTGCAGCCATGGCGAAGGTCGTGGGTCCCGAGCGGCGCTCGCTGGCACTGGGTTTGGGAACGGCTGCGGGCTCATTCGGCCAGGTCGTATTTTCGCCGCTGGGGCAGGCCTTCATCACCCTTTATGGCTGGCACACCGCCTTGTTGATCCTGGCCGCGTCGGCGCTGATCATCATTCCGCTGGCTTTCCTGCTGCCCGGGTCTCCCCGGGTCCAGGGAGAGGTGGAGGTCGATCAGTCCCTGAAGCAGGCCCTGCGGGAGGCAAGCGGGCACAGGGGCTACGTCTTGTTGACCGTGGGCTTTTTTGTTTGCGGTTTTCACGTCGCCTTTATCACGGTGCATTTTCCGGCCTATGTGAAGGACCTGGGGCTCGCCGCGTCGGTTGGTGCCTTTGCGATCGCAATCATTGGTTTGTTCAACATCATCGGGTCTTTTGCCTCCGGTGCCTTCGGACGGCGATGGAGCAAGAAGCTTGGCCTGAGCTGGATTTACTTCCTGCGCGCCATCGCAATCACGGCACTGATGCTGGTGCCGAAGACCGAGGTGACGATCTATCTGTTTTCAGCGGCCATGGGCATCCTGTGGCTGTCCACGGTGCCGCTGACCACCGGGATCGTCGGGCAGATCTTCGGTGTGCGTTACCTGGCGACGCTGTTCGGCATCGTCTTCTTGAGCCACCAGATCGGCAGTTTTCTGGGTGTCTGGCTTGGTGGCTATCTCTACGACACGACCGGGTCCTATGACGGCGTGTGGTGGGCTGGTGTGGTTTTCGGGCTGCTGGCGGCCGCAATCCATCTCCCGATCGATGAAAAACCGATCATGCGGGTTCAGATGCCCCGCACCGGCTAGGGCCGCGTGCGGCTACTGCCGCGTCTTGAGCGGAGAGCGCTGGACAAAAACGATCGTCACCACAGGCGCTGCCACGCCGATGGCCGCGACCGTGATCAACAGAATGCCCAGGTGACTGTAGTCCGCGGCCACTTCCACGATGCCCGTGGCGCGGTCGCGCACCTCGCGGGTTACCACGAAGACAAGGTTGAGATATTTCGTCCCCAAGGCCGCTGCGGACAGGGCCAGGTTGGTGAACGAGGCCATCACCGCGAAGAACGTAGCCTTGAGATGTGCCGGCGCGTTCTTCGCGATCCAGGCCAACATCGGGATCATGGCAATCTGGGCGAGCGGCGATTCCAACGCGGTGTCCAGGATCGCGATGAAGCGGGCATCGACGATGCCGTCGGTGCGCGGCGCAGTCCATTCGTGCAGGCCGTAGTAGAGCCCGATATTGGGCAGGGAAAGGACGCCCGCGGCAAGCGTGAGGAAGAAAACCACTTCGGCGATCGACCGGTGCGCCAGCAACGGCCGCGCGATCACCAGGCCGTCCAGGGCAAGACATGACGTGATCAGCGACAAGATCGACAGGAACCGCTGATCGAAGCCCAGAACGTCGATCTCGAACCACGCCACGCCGGGTCCTGGCAACGGCACTGCGCGGAAGACAAAGATGATGACGGCGGTGCCCAGCAAAGCGCGGCGCGTGTCCTGGGGCAATTCCAGCAGCAGGCGGTGCATCAGAAACAGGACGATCGCCATCGAGCCTGCGAAGACGATCTCCTGGGCGAACGGCACCTGCCCCAATCCCATGGACAAGGTGAAGATCACGAAGACCCCGCTGCCGCCGAAGATCCACCAGTTCGGTCTTGTCCGCTCTGCCGGGCCGGCCAGCATCCTGTCCACCTCCGCCGGCGCATAGCCCTGGTCCAACAGCCGTCGGGCCCGCACGCGATGCATGATCAGGCCCAAGGTGACGCCGGCGACGGAAATGACAGGGATTGCAAGCGCCATGAGATAGATCCGGGCGTAGATGTCGACCTTCTCTGCTTCGGTCATTTCTTCCACGCCGGCGAAGAAGCCGATGTTCAGCGCCGCGACCGCCACCAGCCCGCCGATGATTGCGACCCTGCCCAGGGTCTGCATGGTGGTATGCATGGCCTTGATGGCACCGTCCGGATAGGGCTTTCCAAGTTCATCGACGGTCGGGACGGCCTCGACCGTCATGGCATCCGCCACGACGTCCTGGATCACGTAGCCTGTCGGCGCCAGGATGGCGCTGGTCACGAACCAGGCCTCCGGTGTGGCGATCGCGGCCATGGCGTCGGTATGCGCGATCAGCGCATACATGATGACGATAGACGCGGCGATCAGTGCCGCGCCGCCGTATACCATCAGGGCCTTCCACCGCCAGATCAGGTCGACCAGATGGCCCAGGGGCATCTTCAGCGCCCAGGGGATGCCCGTCCAGAAGGCGAGCCCGGCCAGGAAGGCGGCGGAGAGACCGAGATAGTCCTTGATGAAGAAAGTGCCGACGATCGCGGTCAGGCCCGATATGCCGGCGGCCACATAGACCATCAAGGGCGGCAGGTAGGACCAGCGCAACTGGCGCCCCAGATCCAGGACCGTTGCATCGAACCACCGCAGCAACATCCTGGCGCCGGTCATCGGGCGCCCCTGCGGTGTCGGATTGTTCTGGTGAAATGGTGGATATGCAGAGCGATACCTGACGGTTTGACGATCGAGTCCTCGACCCTATGCCCACCGTCTCGACCGGATCAAGGCCCTGCCGACGCTGCCGGTGTGTGACGAGGCTCACAGACCGCGCGGGCGCTCTTCCTGACAAATAACCAGGAAAGGTACCTGCGGGTGCGTCGTGTATGTGGACGGACGCCCGTTCGGTGCCCTGAAACCTGGAGGGAACCGAAATGCCTGTTTCCATCAGTTACAGTGCCTCGCCCCACCGCGCCGCGCTGGTCCGGGCGGTTGGAATGCTGAACGCCTTGTCGGAGCGGGTTGCAAACGTCGCCCGTCGATGGGCGGAACGGCGCGAGGCCATGAAGGCCCTGGGCGCCATCGACGAACGGACCCTGAGGGACATTGGCGTGCGACGGCCCGTGAAATTGAGTGCCGATCACGGCGAGCGGCAATAGAAGCGCGTCCGGCGAGATCGCCTTTAGCCCGTGCATAGACTCTCAACCCGGGCATTCGCCTGACGGTCATTACGGGGGCAGGATGCGACGTGCTAGCCGGTCATACCTTGTGCGAGCGCCCCGGCTCCGCCGTCGGCGGTCCGCACGCTGAAAGGGTAGAGAGGACAACGAGATGCAAGACATGCCAGTTCCAGCAATGCCGTTCGTCACAGGTCATGCCGCTGTCAGGCCGCGTGTGCGGCCGGACAGCCTGGCGGAAAGTCCTCCGCCGCTGAATGAGGCGGAGCCCGTCTCTGCGCTTGTCCGCGAAGCGTTGGCGCATTGGCATGCGATTCGCGGCGATGCGCCGCTTCCCCTGCGGCGGGCGCTGGATCCCGTCGATATCCCCGGTCTCTTGGCCAATTCGGAGTTGCTCGACGTGCTCCGCGGGCCGATGGATTTCCGCTATCGGTTGATTGGCGATGCGATTGATCGGATTTCGCGGGACTACTATGTGGGCAAGCGCGTGAGCGCGATCCCCGGTCAGCGTCCGCCGAGCCAGATCTTCACGCTTTATGCCGAGACGGTCAGGCGGCGCGCGCCCGTTTGCGTCACGCTTCCCTATGTGGGCCGGGACCCGTTGATCGACCATGTCGAAGCCGTGACCATGCCCTTGAGCGGGGACGGGATGACCGTTGACGTGATGTGGGGGGTCGTCGTGCCGGTCGAAACCGCGGCGGCTGACCGCTGACCAGGGCCTAGTCTCCGTCTCTCTGCCGTTCCCCGCGGCGTTTTTGCCATCCTGCGATCCCGACCCAAATCGTGCTGACCACCACGAACGCCCCCATCAGCCATCCGATCGGGATATGTGGCAGGCCCAGCGCATCGATCAGGCGCCCCGCAAGAGTTTCCACCGCAATGAGGACCAGCAGAACAAGCACTGCGATCGTGCCGACGGTTCGGACCGCCGAATGTCCGCCCTTGTCCTCGTCCCGACCTGCCAGAACGGCCATGAGCTCCTGGAGGGTTAGCCGCCTGCGGCCGCCTTCGTTCTTCATCGGGACTGACCGCCCTCCCTAGTAGCGGCCAGGCACGAACCGTTCATATGTCCTGGTCTCCGACAGGGCTTTGGGTCGGGCCTTGCGCCGGGGCAGCTTTGGTTTTTCGTGCTGGATTTCCTCATAGGGAATGATGCTCAGCAGGTGGGAGATACAGTTCAGCCGCGCCCTGCGTTTGTCGTCGGACGGCACAACGTACCAGGGCGCGTAATCCGTGTCCGTTGCGAGGAACATCCGGTCGATTGCCGCGGAATAGTCCCACCACAGACGGTAGGACTCCAGGTCCATCGGGCTCAGCTTCCACTGCCGCAAGGGGTCGTTGATCCGGGCCTTGAACCGGCGTTCCTGTTCGGCCGGACCCACGTCGAAGAAGTACTTGATCAGCCTAATGCCGCTGTTGACGATTTCGCGCTCGAAGTCGGGGCAGACCCGCGCGAAATTCTCGTACTCGTCATCGGTGCAGAAGCCCATGACGCGCTCCACACCCATGCGGTTGTACCAGGACCGGTCGAAAATGATGATCTCGCCGCCTGCTGGAAAGTGCCGGATATAACGCTGCATGTAGAGCTGCGTCTTCTCCCGTTCGGTGGGGGCGGGCAGGGCGATCGTGCGGAAGACCCGCGGGCTGACCCGTTCGGTGATGCGCTTGATGACGCCGCCCTTGCCTGCGGCGTCGCGGCCTTCGAAGATGACGATGATGCGTTCCCCGGTCGCCTTGACCCACTCCTGCAGGCGGACGAGCTCGACCTGGAGCTTTTCAAGCTCGGCCTCGTAATCCTTGCGGTTCATCTTTGGCTTGGGCTCTGGCGGATGGCCCACAGATTCGGGGGTCTGCCCGGCTGCCGTCTCGACCTTCTCCGTCTTCTTTTTGGCCTTCTTCGCCATTGGTTCTCTCCTGTTGTGCCTTTGTTTACGGCGGGCTTCGGCCCTTGCCGATCAGTTTAGACCGGGATCTGCCCCTGTCACTTGTCCTTTTGCGACACGCCGTCTGCCGGTTTGGAGTATTATCGGACCCGGCGGCGTCCCCGCGCAGGAGAAACGCCGCCCACAAGGCACAGCGCACTCTGCAGGAGGCATCGATGAACCAGTCCGACGTTGACGAACATGCCGGTTCTGAGGATCGGAACGACCCCTTCTCGGCCGCCGATGTCCTTGGCGACATGGCAACCGCCAGGGAGAAACGGGCCGCAGACGAAGCGGAAAAGGCAAAACAGGCGCAGCAGGAAGAGGACGAACTGCGCCAGGCCTTCATGGAAAGGGAGATCCACCCCGACGTCTGGAGCCGGATCCGCGCCCGCGTGCGCGCCGCGGTCAAAGACGGCGAGACCGAAATCATGGTCATGCAGTTCCCGTCCGACTGGTGCGAGGACGGCGGCCGGGCCATCAACAACGGTTTGGACAACTGGGCGGACACGCTGACGGGCTTCGCGCGCCGGGCCTACGAGTTCTGGGAGAAGGAGATGAAACCCCGCGGCTTCACCACGCACGCGGTGATCCTGAACTACCCGGACGGCATGCCGGGCGATGTGGGGCTGTTTCTCGGCTGGGGCGCGGGTTCGGGCGAGGGCGAAGAGGCGGGCTGAGGGCAGCCCTCAGGAGGCGGCGTCGGGCGGTGGCACCAGCATCAGCTTCAGGCCCTCGTACGAGGCCGTGAAGCCCAGCCGTTCGTAGAAGCGCAGCGCATCGCCGCGGGCCTTGTTGGTGGTGAGTTGCACCAGGCGGCAGCCGCGGGCCCGGCCGCGCTCGATCGCCCATTGGAAAACCTGCTCGCCGATGCCGCGGCTGCGCCAGTCGGGATGCACCCGCACGCTCTCGATTTGAAGGCGCTCGCCACCCATGAGCGACAGGCCTGGGATGAAGGTGAGCTGCAGGGTCGCAACCACCGACCCGTCGGCCGTCTCCACCACGATCAGTTCGTTGTTGGGGTCGGCGTCGATTGCGGCAAAGGCGGACTCATAGGCGGCGGGCAGGGGATCGGTTGCCCGTTCCCGGGTCTGACCCAGGGGGTCGTCCGCCAGCAGCCGGACCAGGGCGGGCAGGTCGGCACGGGTGGCCGGGCGGTAGGTGAGGGTGGGAAAGTCCATGATAAACAGGTGTCCTGAACAGACGGAGAGACTACATCACTGCCGTCACGCCGGACAATTGGGCACCGATAGGGGGTGTCCTTCCCTCGTTCCGGTCGTCTGTGCGTGATTGATCAGGGTGGGAAAATGGACTATGTGCCCCGGTTGTAGCGAAGACCTCAAATAGCGGCAGATGGGATGGCAAAGCAGATTGCGCACGAGACGCTGATCGATCAGCCGGCGGAGATGAAGACGTCCGAGCGGCGGTTCGGTCTGTTGTTTTTCGTCTTGTGCGGCGCCATAGGCGGCTACCTAATGTGGCGCGGAGGAACAGGCTGGTACTACTGGCTGACTGCCACCGTGGCATTTGGCGGTCTGGCTGTTGTCTGGCCGCGGGCCTTGCGCCCTTTGAATATCGCGTGGTTTCGCTTCGGGATGTTGCTGCATCACATCGTCAACCCTTTGGTCATCGGAGCGATTTTCTTTCTGACCGTGGTTCCGACCGGCCTTATCATGCGCCTCTTGGGCAAGGATCCTCTCAATCTGCGGTTCGATCCAAAGGCCAAGAGCTACTGGATCAAGAGAGATCCGCCGGGGCCAGAGCCGGGGACCTTGAAGAATCAATTCTGACTCGTTGGGCCTAGGTGGGCGCTCACCGCTGGAGTTGCAATGTCGTTCTTGTCCGAGTTTTGGGCCTTCCTTAGGGTCCGCAAGAAGTTCTGGTTGTTGCCGATCATCATCGTGATGCTGGTCTTCGGCGGACTGATCGTGCTGACCCAAGGTTCCGCGATCGCGCCGTTCATCTACACGGTCTTCTAGAGGGACCGCCGCAGTGCGGATTCTCGGCATTTCGGCGTACTATCACGACAGCGCTGCGGCGCTCGTGGAGGACGGCGATATCGTGGCGGCGGCGCAGGAAGAGCGGTTCACCCGCAAAAAACACGATGCTCGTTTCCCTGAGAGCGCGATCGCCTATTGCCTACGCGAAGGGGGAATTGATCTCTCGCAGGTCGATAAGGTCGTGTTCTACGACAAGCCGTTTTTGAAGTTTGAGCGGCTGCTGGAGACCTATGTGGCCTGCGCGCCGCGCGGGTTTCGATCATTCCGTATGACGATTCCCGTATGGTTGAAGGAAAAGCTGTTCCAGAAGAGCCAGCTGGGCAGGGAACTCAAGGGATTCGCGCCGGACGTCGATTGGAACGAGAAGCTGCTGTTCTCCGAGCATCATTTGAGCCACGCGGCCAGCGCCTTCTATCCGTCCCCATTTGAGAATGCGGTGGTTCTCACTATGGACGGGGTCGGCGAGTGGGCGACCAGCTCCAGTGCGCTAGGTGACGGGAACCGGCTCGAGATCTTTCAGGAGATGCATTTCCCGCACTCGTTGGGTCGCCTCTATTCGGCTTTCACCTACTACACCGGCTTCAAGGTCAATTCCGGCGAATACAAGGTCATGGGTCTCGCACCGTATGGCGAGCCGAACTACAAACAGACCATCCTGGACAATCTGATGGACCTCAAGGACGAGGGCAGCTTTCGTCTGGACCAGTCATACTTCAGCTATTGCACAGGGCTGACGATGACGAACGAGAGGTTCGACGCGCTGTTCGGCGGTCCGCCGCGGAAGCCCGAGGAACTGCTGACGCAGAAGCACATGGATCTGGCAGCGTCCATCCAGGCCGTCACGGAGGAAGTCATGGTGAGGCTGGCGCGCAGTCTCCGGCGTGACACAGGCGCCCGCTATCTCTGCATGGCGGGCGGTGTGGCCCTGAATTGCGTCGGAAACTGCAAGATCCTGCGTGAGAATATCTTCGATGGGATCTGGATCCAGCTTGCAGCCGGCGACGCGGGAGGAGCGCTGGGCGCGGCGCTTTACGCCTACTACATGCCGAACGGCGCGAAACGTCGCCCGAACGGCAAGTTGGATGCCATGAAGGGGTCCTATCTCGGGCCGGCATACACCCAGCAGGAAATTGAAACGGTATTGCAGGCGGCCGGAGCGCGGTACCAAGTTGTTGCCGATGAGGAGAGCCTTCTGGCGACGACGGTCGATGCGCTTGCCCAGGGCAAGGCCGTCGGCTGGTTCCAGGGCCGCATGGAGTTCGGGCCCAGAGCACTTGGCGGGCGGTCAATCCTGGGCGACCCACGATCCCCGACAATGCAGAAGACGCTAAACCTCAAAGTAAAGTATCGGGAAAGCTTACGGCCATTCGCGCCCTCCGTGCTGCGCGAGGACGTTGCAGGCTGGTTCGAGATGGATGTGGATTCGCCGTACATGCTTCTTGTCGGTGACGTCGTTGCACATCACAGACGAGAGACGACTGAAGAGCAAAAGGACCTGTTTGGCATAGACAAGTTGAACGTTCCGCGCTCGGATATTCCGGCGGTCACCCACGTTGACTACTCCGCACGCGTCCAGACCGTTCATCGAGAATCCAATCCGCGCTACCACCGCCTGATTGAGAGATTCAAGCAAAGGACAGGTTGCCCGGTGCTCGTGAACACGAGCTTCAACATCCGCGGCGAACCGATCGTCTGTTCACCAGCCGATGCCTTTCGCTGCTTCATGGGAACGGAGATCGAGTTGCTGGTGGTGGGGAACTGTGTGCTGAAGAAAGAGGATCAAGAGCCTGATCTTCGGGAGGACTACAAAAACTCGTTTGAGCTTGATTGATTGGCGACGTCAAAAACGCGAAAACGTCGTGCCTGTCCGCTAGAGCTCAATCCACAAATTTAGCATCATACGGTTCGAAGATCAGCGTTAAGAGAATGACCCGAAAAGCTATGATGAGAAGCTTCATTTTGTTGGCATTTGTTTCTATTGTTGGGATTGGATTTCTCGAGCTTTTCTCGAGGTTTTACATCAACGACCCAAGCTTGAATAAATCTGCTGTATTCAGCGATGAGTCGATGACGCTCTACAATGACTATTTTCAGGTTCTTCATCATCTCAGTGATCTCCGCGTCCGCAACCCCCGTTTCAACAAGGACCCGCACGAGGCCATCTACACGGTGTTTCGGCCGTACTCGGACGAAACAACGAATGTACTTTGGCAGGGCGACTCATGGTCCGATCAGTTGGACCGGCCTGAGATCAGAGAGTACTTGATTTCGGACGCCCGCACGGGTTCATGGGGCATGGTGAATGCCGGTACGTCGTCCTATTCGCCTTCACTGATGACGGTTCAACTTAGATTGCTTCGCAAGGACTTCCATATACGTCCAAACGTAGTCTTTGCCATTGTGGATCAGACAGACATTGGTGACGAGGTGTGTCGATACAGACCGCGTTTGATCGTGGACGAAAGAGGGCAACTGTTGTCGGTAGAGCCTGAGCCGTTTGGCTCGAGGGACACCTACAATCTTCGCTACTTTTTCGAGAAACAGGAAATCTTGCGGGGTGGCGGCCCAGCGCTGTTGCGGCTGGTACAAGCTTCCATCCTCAGATTGAGGTACGAACTTGAGAAAGCCGACAAACGGTGTGGATGGGAGAAGATCACCGCGCCCCTTGTCAATGGCATCTCCGAGAATGAGAAAGAGATCTTTCTGCTGTCGTTGAAAAGGTACTTTAACGAGGTTTTTGCGGACAAAGCTGTTGAGCGCCTGTTCATTATAACCCACCCCCACAGGAATCACTTCGTTTCACCTGATGAAGGTGGCTATCGTTTCAACGTCGGTGAACTAGTCGATGAAGCAATCAGGCGCTATGAGATGTACGGCCAGATCGTGCACTTCAAGGTCACTGAGAAGTTCGAAGACATTTACGGGGAGGCGCCTAAACCAGGCATCTATAAGGTGAATGACCCAGGTTCCCATTTGACCGATCAGAGTTTTGTGGAATTCCTGCTACCAAGCCTCGCAGACTTCTCATCCAGAAACCTGGATTCTCAAGATTGATTATAGAAAAACGTGAAAGAACAAGAAAAGATTATACTTTTCGCACTCAACTTAGCCAGAACCCCCTCATTTCTGCGTCGGCGCGCATGTGATCTGAAGATCTGTCCCGCTTCGATCACGGCGTGAATTTCACGGCTTGACTTTCAGTCCGGAGACTGTCATTCAAGCCGTGAATTACACGATTGGCCGATGGGCGATAAGACCAAAATCCAGACCGAAATAGAGCTGCTGTCAGCCCTGGATCGTGGCGAGGTCGTGACCCAGATGGCGCTGTCCAAGCGCCTGTCTGTTTCGGTGGGCCTGGTCAATGCGCTGCTCAAGCGAGTGATGCACAAGGGGTTGGTCAAGGCCAGGGCGGCGCCTTACAAGCGCTGGGCCTACTACCTGACACCGCGCGGCTTCGAGGAGAAGAGCCGCTTGGTGGCGGAGTACCTAGAGGCGTCGCTCGAATTCTACCGCAAGGCGCGCCAGGAATACCGCTCGCTGTTCGTCCGTGGTCAGGAATGCGGGTTCCGGAAATTCGTTCTTGTCGGCCGGGGCGAGGCCGCCGAAATCGCCCTTTTGGCGGCTGTCGAAACGGATGTCGAGGTGGTGGGCATCCTCGACCGCGGGGCCAATACCGATCATCTGAACGGACTGCCGGTCTTCCGGTCGCTCGAAGAGGCCGGGGACTGGGACGCGCTGGTGATCACCGCATCGCGTCACCCGCAGGAGGCGTACGAAGGGGTGCGTGAGCGGGCCACGGACCAGCAGCTGCTGGCGCCGCCTTTCCTTCATGTCGTCCGCCAACCCATGAACTTTGAAGCGCCCGATGTGGCGTCTGCGGGGAAGAATCGATGAAGCGTTGGTGCGTGGTCAACACGCGGCCGCACCAGGAAGCACGCGCCGAGTTGAACCTCAAGCGGCAGGGCTATCGCGCCTGGCTGCCGGTGATGGAACGCTCGCGCCGGCACGCGAGGCGGATCGACACCGTGCGGGTGCCGGTTTTCCCGGGCTCCCTGTTTGTAGAGCTTGACATTGAGCGGAAGTCGTGGAGCGCCATCAATGGCTCTTTCGGTGTACGGCGACTGTTGACCGAGGGGCCACATCCAAAAGCGCTACCGGACGACTTCGTGGCCGCTTTGCGTGACACGGCTGGCGCGGAAGGCACTTGCGCGGTCGCTCCCAACAACCTTGAGCCGGGGGAGACCGTCAGGATCACCGCCGGCCCCTTTGTGGACTGCGTCGCCGTGGTCTGCGCGCTTGCACCGGGCGATCGGGTCAAGCTACTGCTGGACGTTCTGGGGGGGGGCGGTTTACAGCCGAGCTAACCAGGCGGGCCGTCGCGTCTGCCGCCTGAACCAGCCGGGCGTGCGGAGTGGCGCCCCCTGGGCGCCGAAACGGGTTAGGACAGCTTCACCCGAACGGCGGTAGCGTGTCTCGACCGCCTCGCAGGCCGGGTTGCGATGGCAAGTCCGCGGGAATGGAAATCTAGCTATGGATGCCAAAGTGAAGATACTTGTCACCGGCGGAGGCGGCTACAAGGGACATGTCCTGGTCCCCAAGCTGCTGACCCGCGGCCATCACGTCACGGTACTGGATACGTTCTGGTTTGGGGATTTCCTCGACCCGCATCGCAATCTGTTAAAGCAGAAAGCCGACGTCCTGGACGCCGATGCCATCGACCTCACGGGAGTCGATGCGATCATTCACCTGTCCTCGATCGCAAACGATCCCTGCGGCGACTTGAATCCGAAACTCACGTGGGAGGTCAGTGCGTTGGCCACCATGCAACTTGCCGACCTGGCGGTGCGGGCGGGCGTGAAGCAGTTCATCTACGCCTCGTCGGGAAGCTTCTACGGCGTCAAGGACGAGAACCAGGTGACCGAGGATCTCACGCTCAAACCGATATCCGAGTACAACAAGACCAAGATGGTGGCCGAGCGGGTGTTGTTGTCCTATGCCGGCGACATGGCGATCCAGATTGTCCGCCCCGCGACGGTCTGCGGGATTTCACGCCGCATGCGGCTGGATGTGTCCGTGAACATGCTGACGATGCAGGCACTTTCTCGCGGCCTTATTACGGTGTTCGGCGGCCAACAGACACGGCCGAACATCCATATCGACGATATCACGAATGTCTATCTCAACCTGTTGGACCGTCCGGAATTGACGGGCATCTACAATGCGGGTTTCGAAAACCTGTCGATTCTGGAAATCGCACAGATGGTCGCGCGCCACGCGGAAGCCGAAATCCGGATCACCGAGTCCAACGACCCGCGTTCCTACCGGGTTAACTCCGACAAGTTGCTGGCGACCGGTTATGCGCCAACGAAGAAAGTCGAGGACGCCATTCAGGAAATCGCTGCTGCATACCGCTCCGGCGACCTGACCGACCGGCCGGAGTTTCACAATCTCAACTGGATGCAGCAGAACAACCTGGCATGAGCAAAAGCTCGAATTCACCGCCTGTTGCCGCCGCTGCGTTCCAACAATATGCCGGACGCCTGGAAGGCGTCCTTGCCGGGGCCGACTGGATCGGTGTGGCGGCATTGGCGGAGGAACTGGCGGACTGTGTTGGGGCGCAGCGGCAGGTTTTCATCTGTGGCAATGGCGGCAGTGCCGCGAACGCCACTCACATTGCCAACGACTTCTTGTACGGGATCTCGAAATCCTACGGCAAAGGGCTTCGGGTCCACGCGCTTCCCGCAAACACGTCGGTCATGACATGCCTTGCCAATGACGAGGGATATGAGGCCGTCTTTTCTCATCAGCTGGCGGTGATGGCGAATCGGGACGATGTCCTGATTGTTCTTTCCGGAAGCGGCAATTCGGCCAACGTGCTGAGGGCTTTGGAGGCGGCGCAGGAACTGGGCCTGCGCAGCTACGCCATTATGGGCTTCACGGGTGGCAAGGCCAAGGATCTGGCAGACACCGCGATCCATTTCCCCATCGATGACATGCAGATCAGCGAGGACATGCAGCTTATTGTCGCCCACATGATCATGCAGTGGCTGTACGCTCGGCACAGCGCAAGCGCCATTGGCAAGTGACCGACAAGCCCAGCGGCTTTTGGTCCTGGGCAGCACTTCTTTCGGGGGAGGCTGTCTCGTGGATCTGGCGTTGCGCGAGGGTCTTCAGGTCCTTGGCGCCAGCCGGTCGGATGAGCGACACCCGGTTCTTCGGCCGTACCGGGACAATGCAAACCTGGCGCGGTTTCGGTTCGAACGGATCGACCTCAATCATGACCTGGAACGTCTGCTCGACCTCATCGACGATTTCCGTCCCGACGGGATCGTGGATTTTGCCGGGCAGGGTATGGTGGCGCCAAGTTGGGAAGCACCGGAACAGTGGTACCAAACCAACATTGTCGCCAAGGTGCGCCTGCACAAAGCCTTGGTCGAAAGGCCGTTCGTTCGCGCCTATGTTCGGATTTCAACCCCGGAGGTCTATGGAGATCAGGAGGGACCCCTGTTGGAATCGGCACCGATGTGTCCCTCGACACCCTATGCGGTGTCGCATGCCGCAATCGACATGAGCCTTATGGCCTTCCACCGCCACTATGCGATGCCGGTCATCCTGGCTCGGTTTGCGAACTTCTACGGATCCGGGCAGCAGCTTTACCGGATTGTGCCGCGCGCGGCGCTGTGTGCCTTGGAGGCGGGGCGGCTGACCCTCGACGGGGGCGGCAATTCGGTCCGCGCATTCATTCATGGACGGGACGTTGCGGCGGCAGTCATGGCGGTGCTTCGCCAAGGGAAGTTTGGTGAAACCTACCATTTCTCGACCGACGAGTTCGTTACCATTCGCAGACTTGTGGAGATGGTGGCGAATCCTGCAGGCGTCGCGGTGTCTTCATTCTGTGTCGACGGACCGGAACGGCCGGGGAAGGATGCGGCCTATGTCATGGATACAGGCAAGGCACAGCGAGAGTTGGGATGGTCGCCCAAGGTGGATCTGAGTACCGGATTGAAGGAAACCTACGACTGGGTTGCCGGGTCGCTGGACGTGCTGCGGACGCTGCCACAGCAATACGTGCACCGGGCCTAGGTTCAGCAGGAGACCATCGGATGCCTCGCGAAAACTTCCTCCCGGCCCAGTACGACGCAACGAATGCCAGGCCGATAAACCACAACTATCTGACCGAACAGTTTGCCGACTGCGACGTAATACTCGCGAAAATCGCGGAGGTCGTCCGCAACGGTGACTACACGCTTGGCCGAGCCGTCGACCGGTTCGAAGAGAGATTTGCTGCTGCGGCCGGCAGCCGCCATGCCATTGGGGTTGGCAGCGGGACGGACGCATTGTTCTTGAGCCTGAAGGCGCTTGGGGTTGGCGATCGGCTGGACGACGAGGTCATCACGACGCCTTTCACGTTCTACGCGACCATCGGTGCAATCGTGACAGCCGGTGCGAGGCCGGTCTTTGTCGATGTTCTGGACGATTACAACATCGATCCGGAGCTGATTGAACGCGCCATCACGCCGCGAACACGGGCGATCCTTCCCGTGCACTGGTCGGGAAAGCCTTGCCGGATGGACGAGATCGAGGCCGCAGCGGACCGGCACGGGATTCCAATCGTCGAAGACGCCTGCCACGCCATCACGGCAACCTACAAGGGCCGCTCCGCCGGGTCGTTCGGGGCGACCGGGTGCTTTTCGATGCACCCACTGAAGAACCTTAACGTCTGGGGCGATGGCGGCATCGTCTGCACACAGTCCGACGAGCTCGCAGGGCGGTTGCGTCTGATGCGAAACCATGGGTTGTCCGGGCGGGACACCTGCGAGGTGTTTGCTTACAATTCCCGCTTGGACACCGTGCAGGCGGTCGTTGCGGATCATCTTCTCGACAAGCTGGATCACATCACCGCAAGGCGCATTGAAAATGCGCTCGCCTTCGACGCCACGCTGGGTGAGATTCCGTCTATCACGCTGCCGTCGCGGGACGCCGATCACATTCGCCAGGTGTTCCACATTTACTCACTTCGTTTCGAGCACCGCGACGCTCTGAAGGCCCACCTTGAGGCCCACGGGGTTGATGCGAAGATCCATTATCCGGTGCCCATGCACCTGCAGCCTGCCGCACGGGAGCTCCGCTATGGCAAAGGGGACTTTCCGAACGCTGAAGCGATCGCCGCATCGGTGTTGTCGCTGCCCGTGCACGAATTCATAGCGCCGGAACAGCGCGACCATGTCGTGGCGCTGATCAAGGGATTCTACGCATGAAGGCCGTCCAAGTTCCTTTCGTCGACCTTGGGCGCCAGTTCCGGGCGCACGAGGAAGCCCTGACGGAGATCTTCGTGCGTGTCGGCCGGAGCGGTGGCTACATCATGGGTGAGGCGCTGGAACGGTTCGAGCGGGCCGCCGCGGATTATTGCGGCGTCGAATATGCGCTCGGCGTCGGCAACGGCACGGATGCCGCGGTGTTGGTGATGCGCGCGCTCGGTATCGGCCAAGGCGACGAAGTGATCACGGCGCCGAATTCCTTCATCGCATCCGCTGGCGCGATCGCAGAGGTGGGCGCCACGCCGCGCTTCGCGGATGTGCGCGAAGACCTGAATCTCGACCCGGGCTCGCTCGAAGCGGCTATCACGCCGAAGACAAAAGCCATCCTGCCGGTCCACCTCACGGGTCGTCCGGCGGCGATGGACGAGATTAATGGCATTGCAAGCGAACACGGTCTGGTCGTCATCGAAGACGCGGCCCAGGCCATCGGCGCCAGATACGACGGGCGCGCCGCGGGCAGCCTTGGCCTTGCCGGGGCCTTCAGTCTGCCTCCCCTCAAGAACCTGAACGTCATGGGTGATGGCGGCCTGATTACGACCGACGACCGCGATCTGTTCGACACCGTCGCGCGGATGCGCAACCACGGGCTGATAGACCGCGACACCTGCGCGGCATGGGGCGTGAATTCCAGGCTCGATGCCCTGCAGGCGGAGATTGCTTACTACAAGCTTGGCCAGATCGACGCGTGGAACGCTCGGTTTCGCGAGATCGCGGGGCTCTACTCCGAAGGCCTGAAGGACCTGGTCGAGGCACCCGCAGACAAGGCCCACGAATATGCGGTCTACCACAACTACGTGATCATGACCGACGATCGGGATCGCCTCATGGCCTTTCTGGCTGAACGTGGCGTCGAAACGAAGATCCACTACCCGGTCCTGCTTCACCTGCAGCCTGCCGCTTCGGCGCTTGGCTACGAAGCCGGTGACTTTCCAGTGGCAGAGAGACTCGTGGGGCGGATGATGAGCCTGCCAATCTTTCCCGAACTGGAAGAGCATGAAATTGCTCATGTCATTCGGTCAATCAGGGCTTTCTTTGGCCGGGCCGACTAGGCCCGCACTGATAGACGCAGGAGTTCGAACTTGATGGACGCACCCGAAGCTCTCGCTCAGCAGGCACCGCGTGAACTGGAGCGCCTTGCTGCGGAACTTCGAGGTCGCATTATCGAGTATTCCTCCAGAACGAAGACGCCCCATCTTGCATCCTGCTTGTCTTGCGTCGATATCCTGGTGGCTTATTACTCTTCGGTCCTGCGTATCGATCCTGACAATCCGGGAGACGACTCGCGTGACCGGTTCATCCTGAGCAAGGGACACGCCGCACCGGCGATCTTTCGGACGCTCGCGATGGCGGGTTTCTTTCCTTCGAGCATGATTGACAATGTCGACCATCACCAGGGCGGAAGCGTCTTTGGTGAACATCCGCCCGCGCCGGGGCATCTGCCCGGCATCGAGGCGGCGACAGGTTCGTTGGGGCACGGGCTGCCGATCGGTGTCGGTATCGCGCTGGCTGGTCGCCTGCAGAACGCCGGCTACCGCGTCGACGTCCTCGTGGGCGACGGTGAATGCAACGAGGGATCGATCTGGAAGGCGGCTATGCTGGGCGCGGGTCGGTCGCTGGACAACCTTACGGTGGTGGTCGACTACAACAAATGGCAGGCGACTGGCCGCTCGCAAGAGGTCATGGCGCTTGATCCACTCGTAGACAAGTGGCGCGCATTTCAATGGGAGACATTCGAGGCCGACGGCCACGACATCGCGGCCCTGATCGATGTCTTGACCCGGCCGCGAAACCATCGGCCTCGGGCCATCATTGCCCATACGACGAAGGGCAAGGGCGTCTCCTTCATGGAGGACGACAACAACTGGCACTACCGGACACCGAACCAGGATGAGGTCGTCGATGCGAAACGCGAACTGGGACTAATCGAATGAGGAACAGCTTCGCTGAAGAACTGCACGCCCTGGCCGTGGAAGACAGTCGAGTGGTCTTGCTTTCCGGGGACATAGGCAATCGGCTGTTCGATAAGACCAAGGCGGTGGCCGGGGATCGCGTTATCAACTGTGGTGTCGCCGAACAAAACATGATGGGCGTGGCGTCCGGATTGGCACAGTCGGGGTTCAGGCCGGTCGTCTACACGATCACGCCATTTACGACCTATCGCTGTTTCGAGCAGATCCGCGTTGATGTGTGTTACCACGATGTTCCGGTGACGATTGTCGGCACCGGGAGCGGGCTTTCATATGCCTCATTGGGTCCGACACATCACTCCATGGAGGATGTCGCAATCCTGCGCACGCTGCCGGGAATGACGGTGTTCTGCCCAAGCGATGCCATGGAAGTGCGTAGCGGCCTGCGCACCGCGATTTCGCATGATGGTCCTGTCTATACGCGCCTCGGCAAGAAGGGCGAGCCCGACTTGCACGAGAGCCCCCCGATTATTCGCTTTGGGCGCGCGGAGACCATGCGCGACGGGCATGACCTCTGCTTGATCGCCGCGGGCCCCGTGCTGGGACTTGCGATGGCGGCGGAAGAACTCGCCGGTATGGGAATCTCAGCACGGGTCGAAAACTTTCATACGGTGAAGCCGTTGGACGTCGATCGGCTCACTGAGATCGAGTCGCGGTTCACAGTGGCTCTGACGGTAGAAGAGCACGGCCGCATCGGAGGGCTCTATGGAGCCGTCGCAGAATGGCTTTCGTCACGGGACAGCAGCTTAGTGCTGCGATGTGTGGCCGCACAGGACACATTCCTGCACACGATTGGCACCCAGGACTATGCGCGCAATGCCTTCGGCATCTCTTGCGAGTCCATCATCGCACTGAGCCGGCAGGCTCTCGGTCGGTAACGGTTTAGCGGTCTCGAAGCCATGCTGATTGGGTTGGACTTCGACAATACGATTGTCCGTTACGACCGCGTCTTCCATGACGTCGCCCTCGAAAAGGGCCTGATCCAAACCGACATCCCCGTGTCGAAGGTGGCTGTGCGCGATGTTCTTCGGGCGCAAGGCCTTGAGGAGGACTGGATTGCCATTCAAGGCTATGTCTACGGATGTCGCATGGACGAAGCGGAGATGTTTGAAGGGGTGATCGATACGCTGGAATGGGCCGCCGATGCGGGACACGACTGCGCCATCATCAGCCACCGAACGCGCCATCCCTATCGCGGCCCCGCCTATGACTTGCATGCCAGCGCTGCTGCCTGGGTCGAGCGTCATCTCTGTGCGGATGGACGCACCTTCGTTTCTTCGGATCGGGTCAGTTTTCACGAAACGAAAGCGGAAAAGATCGATCAGATCGGTCGGCGAAAATGCGATGTGTTCTTGGATGATCTGCCCGAGATTCTGGCCGCTGAGACATTCCCTATTCAGACACGACCCATCCTCTTCGACCCAGACGACCACCACGACGACATAACCGGAATCGAGCGGATTTTCGATTGGCCGTCCCTCAAGGATGTAATCAGTTGACGGCGCTCTCGCTGAAGACAGATCAGTCCTTGAACGAAGCGGCGGTTGATAGCCTTCTGCGCCAGGCCGGACGCGATTCCGACAGGATGACTGTGTCGCTTTGCGCGGCCGGCGGAAACAACCGCATATTCGAGATCGGATTGCCCGGCGAGCGCCTTGTGGTGAAGCACTATGCACGCCGATCGACGGTCGGTCGTGATCGCATGCTTTCGGAATGGGCATTCCTGAAGTTCGCCGAAGCGGCGGGTCTGAGTTGTACGCCGCGTGCGCTGGCGATTGACCTCGACGCCGATCTTGCGCTCTACGAGTTTGTCGATGGCACGAAGTGCCATGCAAAGGACATATCTGACGGTGCCATCGATAAAGTCGCCGCGTTCGTGCGTGGGCTTAATTCCCCGCAGGCTCGGCAGCTCGGTGCGTCTCTGCCCGAGGCCTCGGAGACGTCGTTTTCGATCTCGGGCCATCTTGCGATCACGGAAACGCGGCTGGCGAGACTGACCTCGGCCTGCGACGAAGACAATGACGGAGCGCTGGCGAGATCCGTTTCGCGTTTGGACGCCACATTCGAGCGTTTGCGCAACATCCTTATTCGCGATTGTGAGCGCTCGGGCCTCGACGTCGAATCCAAATTGGCACTCACGGAACGGGTGATTTCTCCATCTGATCTCGGATTTCACAATCTGCTGGTGCGTCCCGATGGCGAGTTTGTCTTTGTTGATTTCGAGTATGCCGGCTGGGACGATCCGGCCAAGCTTGTCGCCGACTTCTTTTTGCAGCCCGCAGTGCCGGTGTCCGCGGTTCACCGGGACGCATTTGTCAGATACGCATTGCCGGAATTGAGCGATGCTGGTCATCGCCGGTTGTGACTTCTGCATCCGCTGTTCGCACTGCGCTGGTGCTTGATCTTCCTGAACCCTTTCCTGCCGGACTGGATCGAGCGGCATCCGTCCGCACTGAACGGCGTTTCGCTCGCGGAACTGCGGCGCGCACGGCTCGAGCGGGCAGGACAACTGACCGAAGAAGTGGAGAACCTCCTGCGTGAGGCGGAGAGCGGTCCAGCCCCAAATTACGCGCGGCTCTGAAAAGGCGACAGATGGCTTACATCGACTTCATCTCGTCCACACACAAAAGCACCAAGAGAGACTACCTCGCCCGCGTGAACGATCACGAGTACCCGAAGGCCAAGGCGGCAACGCTCGCCAAGCAGTGGGGTTACGACTATTGGGACGGTAGCCGGAAGGTCAACTATGGCGGCTATCGTTACGATGGGCGGTGGCTGAAAGTGGCAAAGGCTATGGTGGACCACTACGGTCTCAAGCCCGGCGACAAGGTGCTGTATGTGGGGTGTGGCAAAGGCTTCCTGGTCCACGATTTCATGCAAGTGATGCCTGGTTTGGAAGCTTGGGGCATTGACATCTCCACCTATGCGATCGAGCACGCGATGGACGAGGTGCAGGATCGGCTGCAGGTGGCAAACGCCAACAACTTGCCCTTTCCGGACAATTCCTTCGATCTCGTCGTCTCGATTACCACCCTGCACAATCTCTATGCCTATGACCTGGAAAAGGCGTTGCGAGAGGTCGAGAGGGCCAGCCGCCGGGACAAGTACATCTGCGTGGAGTCCTATCGGACGGAGGAAGAGAAGGCGAATCTGCTCTACTGGCAGGTGACCTGTGAGGCTTTCAACTCGCCTGAAGAGTGGGACTGGTGGTTTGGCCTGACGGGCTATACCGGCGACCACTCATTCATCTATTTCGAATAGGATTCTCGATTGACCACCACGCGTCCATCGCGCGCCAATGCCGCTATCCTCACTGAGCTCCGTCAGCCGTTGACGCTTGCAGAGATCGAAATCCCCGATCAACTGGCTGCCGGGCAGGTTCTGGTCAGGCTGTTCTACAGCGGCATATGCGGCTCCCAGCTCGGTGAGATCGACGGTGTGAAGGGGCACGACCCCTATCTTCCGCACCTCTTGGGACATGAAGGATCGGGCACCGTCCTAGAGACCGGGCCGGGTGTTCGGCATGTCCAAGTCGGGGACACGGTCGTGCTCCACTGGCGGAAGGGTCTCGGTATCGATGCAGTCCCGGCTTCCTACGGCTGGGATGGTCGCAGGGTCAATGCGGGGCAGGTCACCACGTTCAACGATCATGCAGTGGTTTCCGAAAACCGCCTCACACGAATCCCTTCGGACAGCGACCTGGAGGTGGCGACTTTGTTCGGCTGTGCTGTAACCACGGGTTTTGGTGTCGTCCAAAACGACGCAGGGCTGAGGATCGGCGAGTCGGTTGTCGTCTTTGGCGCGGGCGGTGTGGGCCTCAACATCGTTCAGGCGGCAAAGCTGGTCTCCGCCGACCCGATTATTGCCGTCGACTTGCATGATGGGCGTCTGGATTTGGCCCGTACGATGGGGGCGATCCATACGATCAACGCCCGTACTGAAGACGCTGCCTCTGCGATCACTCTGGCCCTTGACGGAAAACCGCTGGACGTATTCATCGACAATACCGGCAATCCAGACATCATCGCATCGGGCTATGAGCTCACTCATGCCCAGGGTCGCGTTATTCTGGTTGGCGTTCCGAAAGCGGGTAACGCCACAAGTATCTTCACCTTGCCGCTTCATTTCGGGAAAGTCCTGACCGGTTCGCATGGTGGCGGCACGGTGCCGGAGATCGATGTTCCCAGGTACGAAGCCATGTATCGCAAGGGACGGATCAGGCTGAAGGAACTGATCACCCATCACGTCCCGTTGGACTCGATCAACGATGCCATTGCCGGCATGCGTGACGGCAGCATCAGCGGTCGCGTCTTGGTCGAATTTGACCATTAGGCGCCTATGTCTCCTCCAGAAGAGGGCTTTCGGCGATTGACCGGCGAGCGACAAACGAATTTGTCTAGAGAGAATCACGAACAGCTTGAGGCAATTCGCCGGGAAGTCGGCGACGGTGGCCGCATTACCTTCATATCCGGCGCGTTCAACGTGGTGCATTCCGGACATATCCGCCTTCTGAGTTTCGGAGCCGAATGCGGTGACCGTCTCGTGGTCGGAGTCTTGAAAGACGGCGAGCAGGGCACAGTCGTCCCCGAGGCCTTGCGGCTGGAAGCGGTCGAGTCCATTTCGGTGGTCGATCATGTGTTCGTGATGAACAGCCCGGTCACCGAGATTGTTGCAACCCTTCGACCGGACTTCGTTGTCAAAGGCAAAGAGCACGAAACGCGGTCCAATCCGGAACAGGCCGTGGTCGAGAGCTACGGCGGCGAGTTGCTGTTCGGATCCGCAGACGCCAGGTTCTCGTCCGCAGAACTTCTCCGCTCGGAGTTCGACAGGCTGAATCTGAGCACCGTCGAGAAGCCCATGGATTATCCCGACCGCCACGGTTTCACCATGGCGGATCTTGAACACACGTTGGAGCGGATGCGCGGGCTTGAAGTGGTGGTTGTTGGAGATCTGATCATCGACGAGTACGTGGCTTGCGAACCGCTTGGCATGTCGCAAGAGGACCCCACCCTTGTAGTGACGCCGATCGCAAGCGACAGGTTTGTCGGCGGTGCCGGCATCGTTGCGGCCCACGCGGTCGCGCTTGGGGCACAGGCCCGGCTGGTGAGTGTCGTTGGGCCGGACGAGGCTCGCAGTTTCGCTGCGGATAAGCTCACGGAGTACGGCGTCACCCATGCGCTGATCGAAGACGCCACGCGACCCACGACCGTCAAGACTCGATACCGTGCCCGCGAAAAGACGCTTTTGCGGGTCAACCAGCTACGCCAGCACGATATCTCTAACGATCTGGTACAGCGATTCCTCGACGAGGTCGGCCCAAACTTGCAGGGTGCGGATCTCATGATATTCGCCGATTTCAACTACGGCTGTCTTCCGCAGCCCTTGGTGGACGGCCTGCACAGCCTGTGCGAGGAACTGGGGATCGTGATGGTCGCTGACAGCCAGGCGTCGTCGCAATACAGTGACGTCTCGCGGTTCCGTGACATGAGCTTGGTGACGCCCACCGAGCGAGAGGCCCGCCTCGCTGTGCGCGACTTCGCTTCCGGTCTTGTCGAGTTGGCGTCGAAGCTTCAGGAGTCGGCGCGGGCAAAGAACGTTCTCATGACGCTCGCGTCCGAGGGGGTTTTCGTCCAGACGTGGCCGCGGCCCGACGTGGACGACCTGATGACCGATCGCCTTCCCGCACTGAACACCGCTCCGCGTGACGTTGCAGGTGCCGGGGACTCCCTGCTTGTCATGGCGGGCATGGCTCTGGCGGTCGGTGCATCGATCTGGGAAGCCGGATATCTGGGCTCCCTCGCGGCGGCATGCCAGGTGGCGCATCTTGGCAACGTTCCCTTGCGGGTGGAAGAGATCATCGAGGAGATCAGGCTTTGAGGGCGCTGTTGCTCGCGGCTGGCTTGGGGACCCGACTTAGGCCGATCACCGAGACGGTTCCCAAGTGCATGGTTCCGATTCTGGGCCGTCCGCTGCTGGACATATGGCTCGATCTGTTGCTCGGTCAGGGTATCGAGCGCGTGATGATCAACACCCACTATCTGGCGGACCGTGTGAAGGACCATGTTACCCGGTCACCGTGGGCCCACCGGACTGATATTGTGCACGAAGAAAGTTTGCTGGGGACGGGCGGCACCGTTCTAGCCAATGCAGGTTTCTTCGGCGATGGGCCATTTCTTGTGGCGCATGCCGACAATCTCACGCAATTCGACCTGAAGGCATTTGTCGCGCGGCACATGTCGCGCCCTGAGGGCGCTCATATCACGATGATGACATTCGACACGGACACGCCGGAAACCTGTGGGATTGTGGAGTTGGACGAGACCGGCCTGGTGACGGCGCTGCATGAGAAAGTCGACAATCCGCCAGGCAATCGGGCGAACGGCGCCATCTATCTCTTCGACCAAGAGGCGCTCAGGTTTCTGAGAGGCCTCGGGAAACCGGTGATCGATCTCAGCACCGAAGTCTTGCCGCACTTCGTCAACCGAATGAACACCTTTCACAACGCCGGGTATTTCAGGGACATCGGCTCGCCGAAAATGCTGCAACAGGCCGAGCGGGATCTCGTCGGCAAGGGCTGGTTTGCCGGAGACGACGCAGGGGTCATTTCTCGCGTCGGAGCCGGGAGATAAAGAACGGGCGCTCGTTTCATGACCAAAGACCATCGCTACTCCGTCCAGCCCAAGAGCGGCGAGCCCTGGGTGAGCATTCCGGACGCGAAAGACTTTGATGGCTGGGGACATGATCAGACTGTCATGTCCAACCAGATCAATCGTCAGACGGAGAAATACCGGACCTACATCTCGATCTTCGATTTTCTGCAGGAGAATCGCATCGACGGCGATTACCACGAGTTCGGGTGTCATCGAGGGCGGACATTTCGGATGGCTCTTTCCGAAGCGCGCCGCCAGAACATGGAAGGCATGCGCTTCTATGCCTATGACAGCTTCGAAGGACTTCCGCCGGCGACGTCCGATCCCGACCAGGAACTCTGGAGGCAGCCGGGAGCGCTGGCAACGGGCGAAGAGGATTTCTTGGACCTCATTCGGGAGCACGGCATCTATGTGGACCGCGTGGAGACCATCAAGGGTTACTACAGCGATTCACTGACGGCGGCGCAGCAGAACAAGGTTCTTGAGACCGGCCGGAAGGTGTAACTCGCCTGTATCGACTGTGACCTGTACGAGTCGGCGGTGGATGCCTTTGCCTACATCGATCCTCTGCTTCAGGAAGGATCCGTGCTTTACATCGATGACATGTTCACCGGCTATCGAGGTTCCCCCAACCGCGGCGTTGCAAGGGCTTTCCTGGAATTCCAGAAAGAAAGCCGCTTCCGCTTCGTCAGCCACATGCAGGTGGGCTGGTGGGGACGCACTTTTATCGCTTTTGACGGAGCCGAGCCCGACGGCGTCCTTTGATGATTGCGCTTACCAGGTCATTGCCACCGTTTGGAAACGGAGGCACGGCGGCTTCCCGCAACGGACCTGATCTGAAACAGAGTCAGTAGAAAGGAACGACTACATGTCCAAGAAGGCCCTTGTTATTGGCGGCGGTTTCGCCGGTTGTGCGAGCGCCCACATGCTGGCCGCCGACCAGGGCTGGGACGTCACGCTCGTCGAACTTGCGCCCTTCCTGGGCGGCGGTAACAGGACGCGATACTGGGGTGGGCATCCGCATACATTCGGCCCGAGGCACTTCATCACGCAGGATGTCAGAACCTGGGATTATCTCTCATCCATCCTGCCCATGCGTCGGTGCCAGGAACACATCTGCCTATCCTACATCGAATCGGAGGACGCCTTTTACAACTATCCGATCCATGTGGACGACGTGCCGTTGATGAACGACTCAAGGCAGATCCACGACGAGTTGAGCGGTGTCGAAACCGAGTTCGAAGAGCAGCCGGCGAACTTCGAGGAGTACTGGGTCCGTTCCATTGGACCGACCCTGTACGACCGCTTCGTCGACACGTACTCGAAGAAGATGTGGATGCTCGAAGACAACAAGGTCATCGACGACTACGGCTGGTCACCGAAGGGCGTGGCGCTGAAGACGGGGCCACGGGAGGTCTGGGATACAGCGATCTCGGCGTTCCCGAAAAAACTTGACGGTTACAATCCCTATTTCGAGGCGGCGACGCAGGACGTGACGGTGTTGACCGGTTGTCGCGTCGAGCAGTGGGACATCCCGAACAAGCGTGTATCCTTCATGGGGGAATGGCACGCGTTCGATGTCATCGTGAACACGATCTCTCCGGATATGCTGTTCGAGCAGTGTAAAGGGCCATTGAAGTATATCGGGCGTGACATTCATTTCTTCGTGCTGCCAATCGAGCACGTGTTCCCGGAGAACGTTTACTTTCTTTACTACCCCAACAGCGAGAAGTTCACGCGCCTGGTCGAGTACAAAAAGTTCACCCAATACAAGGCGCCGACCTCGCTGGTCAGCATCGAGTTCCCGTCGCTCAACGGCCGCTACTATCCACTCCCGATTTCTTCGGAGTATGCCGTGGCGCAGAGGTACTTCGACATGATGCCGGATGACGTTTACTCGATCGGGAGAGCTGGCAGCTATCTCTACAAGATCGACATCGACGACTGCATCGGGCAGGCGATGGACGTGACGCAGGAGATTCTGGGTGCGTAGCGGCTGCGGCCCGACTCTTTGACCGTCGCATTTGCTTTGCATAAATGAAGTCTGTTCTGATTACCGGGGCATCGAACCCGGCAGCGGCAGCGGCGATGAAGTGGCTGCGGTGCAATGACCCTGATTCCGAAATCCATGCACTGGCGCGAAGCACCGCAGGTTTGGGTCGTCTGGCGCAAACTTACGAGATCGACTTCTCGCAAGATCCGGAGGCCTTCGCAACCAGCGTCGACAACCTGCGGATACCGGCTGTGGACTGCATCATGCACTTCGCCGCCGCGGTCCCTGAAACCTGTGCCGACCCGACAGACTTCTACCGCGTCAACGTGATCAATGCGCGCCGGCTTCTCGACCGCCTCATTGGCCTGCAGCCGGTTTCCGTTCTGAACTTCTCTACGGCCTCGGTCTATGCACCAGACGAAACCCACGTGACGGAAGCGTCGCGTAAGGACCGCGCGAGCGACTACGGGATATCCAAGCTCGTGTTTGAGGGGATCTTGCAGAGCTTCGTTGAGGACGGGACAAGGGGGCACAAGGCACTGAGCGTGCGGGTTCCGGTTCTTCTGGTGCCGGGCGTACAACGCAACTTCCTGGCAAAATGGCGCAGATCCATCGAGGCGGGCGAGGAGGTGACGCTTTTCAATCCAGGCGCTCCTTTCAACGCCTGCGTATGGATCGACGATATCTTCGATTTCTTCCGTCGTTTCCTGTCCAACGCAACGGTTGGTTCTTTGAGTTGCAATGTCGGCAGTGTCGAGCCTTTGTCCGTTCGTGACGTGGCGCATGAACTGATGCGTAACCTCGGGCAGGAGGTCGGAACACGTAGTGTCGCGTCCGACCGAGTGGCACAGGACTACGATTGTTCCCTCGCGATGGCGTACGGCTACCGGCCACGGAGCGTCAGCGACGCTTTGAGATGCTTCGCGAACGAAGGGTAAGAGCCATGTCCGAGAGCGAACTCGAGTCAGCGTTTCTTGAGGAGGGGTATGTGATCGAGGAGGTGGCCGACAGTTCGGCCTATGAACGCATAGAGGCGTTCATACGCGAAGAGATCGCACAGTTTACAGGTAACGACGTACAATCGCTTGCGGCGCTGGAGAACATCATCTCGGTCGAGAGCATCAACAGCGTCCGTCTTCACGTCTACAGAGCGCTGAATGCGAAGACGGGCTTCCTTGAAGACTATTTTTCGATCTTCAGGCCCTATGTCGAACGACTGGTCGGTACGGAGCTCGCCTGTCAGAACCGGGTCAACCTGAGCATCCAGCTACCGCATGATGATACCTCAAGGATCGGCCTTCATACCGACACCGTCAGTGGTCAAAGCGAGTTCGAGGTCGTGGCCTGGCTTCCCTTTACACCGGTCCATGACACGAATTCCATGTACGTCTTCGGCATTGAGGGCAGCCAGAAGATGCTGGCCTCGCTTCCCGAATACCAGACAAGGGGCATGGAAGCGCTGTACGAGGACTGGAAGCACAAGGCCAGCTTCCTGGAGCTGGAACCGGGGCAATGCCTGGTGTTCAGCTCCACCTTGATGCATGGCAACGTCGTCAACGAGACATCATCGACCCGTGTCTCGCTGAACGGACGCTACAAGTCCCTGTTCTCGCCATACAATCGGTTGCCCCACAGCGAAAAGAAGCTGGGCAATTTCTATATGCCGTTTCGCGTGTCCCCGGTCACACGGCTGGCGTTGAACTACGAAGAACCCGATGCGCAATTCTGAAATGAGCGAGACCCTCAACGGATACGTCACGGTGCGATCGTTCGGCGGCATGGCTTTGCCTGTGCCGGTGCAGAACATGCTGCTGCGGAACTACTGCGAATCCAAAGGGTTTACCTATTCGCTGCCGCTCAACGAGCATAAGTATGACGGCTGTTACATGCAGCTGTTTGCGACGCTCGAGGTTCTGACTGAAGGCGGCCATATCGGCATGTGCAGCGCGTTCATGTTGCCGGTGCGACCGGAACTTTTTCTTGAGTTTGCAGGCCGCGCGCTCCGACAGAGAGCCAGCGTCCATTGCCTGTTTGAATCGGTAATAGCGAGGACCGAGAGCGATTTCTCTTCGCTTGGCGATCTACTAAGGCTCCGCAAACTCACTGATCGGGTTGATTCTGATGTAGCAGCGCTCAAGCGATTCCTGACGGTGGCCGGTATTTGATCCGATGATGAACGACAGATTTTGATGGGAAGCTTCGCAAGAATTGACGAAATGAGTGGCGCAATCACCGAACCGGGAACCGTGCCGCCAAATGAGTCCGTTGACACGACAGGATTGGTGCCGAAGCCAAAAGAAAGTCCAATGCTCAATCTATTGGACAGACTTGTGCATCCACCAGTGCGGTATTCGAACTCAGGATACCGTCACCAGTTGCGGCGTGTTCTCGCGCGTGCAATTCGAGGCACCAGAACACGGACCTATCTCGCGCTGACCACACATCTTGCTCTCGTGTTGGCCATAAGCTTAGCTTTTGCGCCACTTTGCTCAGTCGCGCGTCTTTGCGGTTTTCGGTTTATTTCAATAGACCTGTCACAAATCGGTTCCATCCTTTGGCTGGATCTTTTTCTGAAAGAGAATGCGACGACGGCGAAGCGGCCTCGCTGGATGCTGTTCGTGACCCGCTCAGTCTATCGTTATCCGAACAAATATGCCTTTGATCTCTACGACCAACATCTGACGTTTGTGAGTAGCGTTTGGTTGAAGCTGATCTTGAATCCCTTCTTCACGAACCCCTTTTCCAGGAGAATGTCTTTCGCTTCGACCTGAGCCACACTTTTGCAGGCTGTGACGACGTAAAACGAACGATTGCTCACGAGGTTCACGACGGTTTTGTCGCAAAGTGGGGTGGCCCGCTCGTCGAATTTCCTCAAAGAGATGTCGAGCGCGGCCAAGAATTGCTCAAGCAGATTGCCCCTGGAGATCGGCCCTTTGTCCTGATGCACGTTCGGGAGCCGGGCTTCTACCAGGACCATGATCGAACAATGCGCAACGGAGACGTGCAGTTGAACGTTCTTGGGATCCAGCATCTGATCAATGCTGGTTACACCGTGATCAGGGTTGGTGATGCCTCAATGTCGGATATCAGCGATCTTTGTAAGGAGTGTGGCCCGCACCTGATTGACTATGCCAGGTCCAGCATTCGCTCCGGCTTTATGGATTGTTTTCTCATGTCCCAGTGCGCCTTCTTCTGGGGAGGGTCTTCCGGGCTGACTTTTCTTGCATACGTCATGGGAAAGCGCGTCTGCACCGTGAATTGGTACAATGCGAATATCTCGCTTGGGTTTCAACCTCGTGACCGCGTCATGTTCAAGAAACTCCGCTACAAGGAGACGGGGAAACTGGTGCCTTTTTCCGGGCTGATGCGGCAGCCCTTCAAGCAAAACATGCAGAAGGACGATATGGACAAACACCACGTGTACCTGGAGACCAATTCGCAGCACGAAATCCTCTCAGCGATCCAAGAGTTTACCAAAGTTGAGCAGGATGAGTTGACAAAGTTGCAGAAGACGGCGCGATTAATGGTGCCGTCAGGCAGCTATTCCCACGAAGCCGAAGGTCAGTTTTCAGAGACGATCCTCAAGCGATACATTGAAGAGGGCGCGTTTCATTAGTTGCTGCGGTGGACTTCAGCGTTCGCTCCTCTGACAACTCCCTGTCTTGCGTCCAAGGCGGGCTTCCAGGGATCCCACCATGAGGATTTCGCGTTATGCCAGCTAGCCAGCCAGCTTGACTCGTGATGCCGCTTTGCCGGCCAAAGGGCGAGGTTGGTTTCTCTGCGGATCGGTCATGCAATGAGTGACCCGACTTGTCCCGACGCCGTTGAGCCGGGCCGAAACGGCTGGTTCTCGGAAGTCCTGAAACCTTTACAGGACAGCGGGACAAACGCGCGTGTGTCCGATAGAAACCCGCCGAGCACGTACTACGCCGAATAGAGAAGACCCTCGCATGGTGCACATGAGCGAAACCGAAGGGCAGCTTGGCAGCTCCTTCGCGCTGATTAGTGACATCAGGAGGTTGTTCTCGATCATCTCTGGTCGGCGAAAGAGGCAACTTGCGGCGTTGCTTGTCTTGCAGTTGCTCGGTGCAATGTCTGAGGTAGTCAGCCTAGGTGCATTGGTGCCGTTTCTGGCAGTTCTTTCGGATGCGGATGCCTATTTCCAGCACCCGCAAATGCAGCCGGTTGTTCGGTTGTTGGGAATCGATGATCGGCTGGAACTTATTGCCGTTTTGTCGGCTGGCTTTGCTGCGGCTTTTGCGTTTGCAAACGGCATGCGGCTATTCACCTTGTGGGTGCAAGTCCGCCTCGCTGCGGCAATTGGGAGTGATCTCAGCGCGCAGCTCTACCGTCGGACGCTGCATCAGGAGTTTGAGTATTTTGCCAGATCCCACAGCGGCAGTCTGATCAGTACCGTCACCAACGATTTCAACGCCGCCATCGCTGTCGTTTCGAGCGCTTTGATGATTGTAACTCAGGGCCTTGTGATCGTCGCGATCGGGTCCGCGCTTGTCGCATATGATGCCGTACTTGCGGTGACACTCATTTGTATTACCGGGATTGCCTACGGCATCGTGACGCGGGTGAATCAGCGGAAGCTGGTACGCATTGGGCGTATCCGGTCAGATATGTATGCGGCAATCATTCGCGTCCTTCAGGAAGGGTTTGGCGGAATTCGGGATGTTCTGTTAGGGCGTAAACAGCAGACTTTCCTGTCACGTTATGGCGTCAAGGAGCGGGCATTCCGCCGCGCCGCTGCAGACTCGCAATACCTCAGATCCGCACCACGGTACGTCTTGGAGACGATAGGTGTTGTGATCCTCACCAGCGTGGCTTCATACATGGCGCTTTCGAGTGACAATGTCTTTGGCATTCTCCCCGTCATTGGTGCCATAGCCATGGCGGCGAGCCGGCTTTTGCCCGCTATGCAGCAGGTCTACGCTGCTTATGCTGCCCTTCAAGCCGTTCACGTCTCCCTGCGGCGTACGCTAGCGGCATTCAACATGCCGCTCGACCCGGCAACAATCTGCCCTGTAGCGACGATTTCATCCCCTCGTAGCACCGTTGCACTGGAAGACGTCTGGTTCCGCTATAGGGCTGCGGATCACGATGCCGACAGGCAGGACTGGATACTGCATGGGGTATCACTTCACATACCCGTCAACAAAACCGTTGCGTTGGTTGGCGCAACCGGCAGCGGAAAAAGCACGATCGCAGACCTGTTGCTTGGCCTGTTGCGGCCGGCACGCGGCCAGGTGACGCTGGATGGCGTAGCATTGGACAATTCGTCCTTGTCGGCTTGGCGCCATATGGTGGCAAGCGTGCCCCAGAGCATATTCCTGAGTGATGCAACGGTCAGTGAGAACATCGCTTTTGGCGTTGCGGCCGAAGAAATCGATCAAGACAGGGTTAGGTACGCTGCCCATTTGGCTCGGGTGGACGAATTCGTCGAGAATCGTCCTCGCGGATACGCAGAGATCATAGGTGAGAACGGCATACGTCTCAGCGGTGGACAGCGCCAACGCATCGGCATTGCTCGAGCGATATACCGCTCTGCTGCGCTGGTGGTTTTTGATGAGGCGACGAGCGCGCTCGACAATGCAACGGAGTGGTCCGTTATGCGCGCAATCGAGAATCTAAAGGGCCAGACCACCATCGTGCTGATTGCGCATCGGCTGAGCACCGTTCGCAACGCCGATCTGATTTGCGAGATCAGCGACGGTCGGGTCGTTGCCGAGGGTACTTTCGATGAACTCCTGCGTAAGTCGGAGAGCTTTCGCCGCCTGGTTTTGCCTGGCGCGCGGACGGAAGACGGAATCCAGGACGATGCCCTTATTCAGTAGCAAAGGACACCGGTGTTTCTTTGTGGCCGAAGGAAGAGCAAGCGCGTCAGTTTCCATTCAACCTAACCAAGCACAGAAAACGGACCAGGTCCCATGAAAATACTCGTTCTCGGCGACGACGACTTCTGCGGTTGGCCTACTGCTTTGCACCTTTCGGCAGCCGGCCATGAGGTGCTGATTGCCGACAATCTCTCACGACGCAACATTGACAACGAGCTTGAGGTGCAGTCATTGACGCCCATCCGGCCGATCGGCGAACGCCTTCGAGTTTGGTGCGATATCTCGGGCAAGAAGATCTTCTTTGCCCGTTTGGATATCGCAACGCAGTACGACAGACTCCTCAATCTGATCGTGGAGGAGCAGCCAGACACAATCGTCCATTTCGCTGAACAAAGGGCCGCTCCCTACTCGATGAAGTCGTCGTGGCACAAGCGCTATACGGTCAACAACAACCTCAATACTACGAACAACCTGCTTGCCGCGATTGTAGAAAGCGAGCTCGATATCCATGTGGTTCACTTGGGGACGATGGGCGTCTACGGCTACGGAACCGGGGGGCCGAAAACCCCCGGAGGGCTACCTAACCATCAAGGTCGAAAACGACGATGGCGGACTGCTGGAACGGCAGATCCTCTATCCGGCAAATCCCGGCAGCATTTACCACCTTACAAAGACGTAAGATGCTCTGTTCTTTCAATACTACGCCAAGAATGACGGCGTCGCGATCACGGACTTGCACCAGGGCGTTGTCTGGGGAACACAAACGCCCGAAACTGAGCACGACGAGCGGCTCATCAACCGGTTCGATTACGACGGCGACTACGGTACGGTGCTGAACCGCTTCCTGATGCAGGCGGCGATCGGGCACCCCTTGACCGTCCATGGCACAGGCGGCCAGACGCGAGCGTTCATCCATATCAGAGACACGGTCCGCTGTATCGAAATCGCGATCGAGAACCGCCCAAAAAGAGGCGACCCCGTCGTAATATTCAACCAATGCACCGAAACCTATCGCGTCCGGGAGCTGGCCAAGATCGTTCAGGATTTGACCGGCGCGGAGATCTCGTCCTTGGAGAACCCGCGGAACGAAGCGGCTGAGAATGACCTTAAGGTCTACAACGCAAAATTCCTTGCCCTTGGTCTCAACCCAACCATGTTGCGGGAGGAGCTTCTCAATGAAATCCGCGACATTGCGGAGAGATATGCGCACCGATGCGATATCTCGAAAGTCCCCTGCACGTCGCTCTGGACAAAAAAGCCTGACCATGCCGAGGACCGAACGCACTTGAGAGTATCTGGCGCAAAGTAGTTGATGCCAATGAGCTCCACTCTTTCAGAAAACACCGCACTGGAGGCTGACCAAACCGCAGGAAGCGCGGTCAAGTACTCGATTTGTATTTGCAACTACAACATGGCGGATACGATCGAGGAGTCATTGACCAGCGTCCTTGAGCAGCTTGACGAGCGGTTCGAGGTTGTCGTGGTCGATGACGCATCAACAGACAAGAGTGTGGAGATCCTGGAGAAGCTCGCCCGTACCTATCCTGCGCTGCGGCTGATCTGCTTGAAGCGAGATTGGAACCGCTTACTTGGGGAAACCCGGAACATTTCAATCAGGGAAGCACGCGGCGAGTACGTGATCCTCCATATCGACACCGACGATGTCTGGGAGCCGTTCATCAAGGAGATCGTCGAGGTCCTGCATCGCGTTGGGGCATGCTATGACCGAGATGTCTATATTCAAGCGCGGCAATTCGGCTTTGCAAAACGCGCGTTCCTTCTGTCTCACGGTCCCTATCGGAACACTTTTGTCGAGGATCGTGACATGTGGCTGCGTTTCGCCGACATGGATGTCTATGTGCATTTCGATCATCGGACGGTTCGCCGCCGCATGCAGCCAACGACCGGAAGGCGCATCTTGAAGGTCTTCTGGACCAAGAACTTCAATCATCTCGTGTATCAAATGCGGATCGGGCCAAGGCTTTCACCATTTCTTGTCCTGAAATGCCTAACCGAGGTCTTCTGGAACTGGCGGTCGAGGCAAACCAAGAAGCGGCAGATCGCCCGAATGAGTGTTGTCATCCCTGCCCTGATGGTCAGCCTGACCAAACCACGATTGCCTTTGCCGGAAGGGATCACCACGCCGCAGGACCTCGTCGACTATCGCGACCGCACGCGCGGAACCTACGCGCAAATCATGCAAAGGCACGGGAAGAGCCCTGATCTCTCATTCCTCCCCGCCCACGCAAGAGAGGTCTTTGATGTTCCGCCCTTCAAGCCCGCGGGGGCTAACGGGCTCTCATGACTTTGAGGGCGATGACTTCCAATTCGAACGGCGAGGTTGGATGAGCCGTTGGATTTCGACGGGAAGGAAAGGGGCCTGCCATTGCAGTACGGCTTGATCTCTTTTTGCTCTAACTGGTCTCAGTGCCTTGTTGTCAGGTGCCAGGCGCCTCCAGAACAAGGAGCCTGACTGAGCCCAATGTCTGGCCGGGTTTCAACGGCAAAGGTCAGTTTCCCTTATGGCAAGTCCTAACCCAAGGGGCATCTAGGCGGCGATGGCGGTCAAGTACTCGATCTGCATGGTCAACTACAACATGGCAGACACACTAGACTTGTCTGTTGGTAGTGTTGCGTCACAGCTGGATGAACGCTTCGAGGTTGTTTTGGTCGATGATGGTTCTGATGACGACAGTGTTTCGATCATGAACAGCCTAGCGCTTCGCCACCCCATAATCCGCGTCATACCGTTGCGGCGCGATCGGCATCGGAAGCTGGGTGAAACGCGAAACGTGAGCGTGAGAGAGGCACGCGGCGTCTACTGCCTATTGCATCTTGATTGCGACGACGTTTACGACGGCTACATCAAACCCTGGATTGAAGTCTTTCACCAGATCGAAGAGTCGGTCGGTGCAGATATCCTGCTCTCAGGGCGACACATTCAAATGGCAAAACGCAATCTTTTGCTGAGCCAGGGGCCCTACATGAACATTTCCCGCGGCGAAGATCGCAACATGTACACACGTTTCGCCGCACAGGGAAACCTTTGGGTCCTGGATCATGTTGACTTCGCGACCAGGCAGGCCAAGACGGCAAGCGATCGGTTTCGGCGTGCCTTGGTTCATACGATTGACACGATGATGACCAACTTCCGCTTTGGAACAACGGTAGGCGAATTCCTGCATTCTGAACTGAGAAGGGCCAAGCAGCAATCGCTTCGGCTGACAGCCTTCCGGGTTACAATTATGCCGTTCATTTGGCTGATAGCGAACTTCAAACCGCCTCTACGCAATGAGGGTGGCTTAAAGTGGAACCCCGATTTCATCGAGTACCGTAAGGCCCACACGGGGACATTCGAAGAACTGTTGCACCGACACGGATCCAAGCCGGACTGGTCCCGGTTTTCTGCCGATTCACGACCGATCTTCGACGTTAAGCGTAGTCTTTATCTCTAGAATCTACGCAATCACTTGCCCTCTAGGCTCTGCAGCGCCGCGATACGTTCTGTTCTCGTGAGGTAGTTAATGACACTGGCAAGACTTGACCTCTGTGCGCAGCGAATCAATCAGAAGCATTCGAACTATACCCTTCTCGACGCTGGCTGTCGCACGATGGAATTGAAGCCCTTGCTGCATGGGTGCCGCGAGTACTATGGCACCGACTTGGTTCCGGCCGAGGGCGTGCTGCAATGCGATCTTGAGAAGCCTCTGCCATTCCAAGACGGCGCTTTCGATGTCGTGGCGGCATTGGACGTGCTGGAACACCTGGACAATCCGCACGGTGCTCTGAGGGAACTTCTCCGCGTTGCCGGCAAGACTGTACTCGTCTCCTTACCCAACATGTACTATATCGGTTTTCGCTGGAGTTTCTTGAGAGGGTACGGCCTTTCTGGCAAGTACCGGTTTTCGCCACATCCAATTCTGGATCGCCATCGCTGGGTGCTTTCCTATAAGGAGGCACTCGAATTTGTGCGGCTGAATACGGATGGCCATCAGGTCGAGCATGAGATGATCCTTCCGGTTCGCGGACGCACGAAATTGGTGGCGGAACCGATTGAAAAACGACTTGGTGCGTTGTTCCCAAATCTATTCGCCCGCGGTGCCCTCTTCGAGATTACTCTCAATCAGGCACATGCGCCAAAAGATGCACAAGCTTTGCATGACTGACGACGGCAAGGAACTGAGGCTTGGCGGACCTCGGCGACCGGACTATCCTCGCTATTGCCGCCTCGCGAAAGAAATCCGAAAGATGAGTCTGACGCGGGCCCTCCAATATGAGGTACTTCGTTCTTTGCCCCTGCGCGGGCGCATACTGGATGTTGGTGGAGGTGAACGCGCCGAATATCGTCCTATGCTTAATTGTCGCTGGTACCAATCGGTCAATGTAGATCCCGGCGTTGCCCCGACTTGGCTCGTGGCTCCAGGTGCAGATTTGCCATGCCCAATAGAAAGCTTCGACATAGTTCTTTCACTGAATACATTGGAACATGTCTTCGATGCACGCCATCTTCTGGGCCAAATGCAACGGGTACTAAAGCAAGGAGGAGAGCTTTTGGTCTCGACGCCGTTTCTTGTGCCAATCCATGGGCACCCCGATGACTATTTTCCGGCCGACTCCCAGTTGGTATCAGCAGGCTCTACCCGAAGTATGGTTTTCCCAAGTGGAGACTGTCCCTTTGTGTTGGGGACCATTCTCTACGGGTCAAATCTCGGCCGGATTACCTGGCCCGGCCAAAACTCTTAGACGTCAGACAGCACTGTTCATGGATTTGATATATGCGTATTTGAGCCGAGTAGGAGCCTTTGGAAAGGATCCTGATGGTTATCTCCGACGGCATGTGAACGCTGTCTTTGTATATGCGAGGAAGTAGTCGGACTGAATGTCTGCAGCGCACTGGAGCAGTGCTTGTATTCGGGGCTGAGGCTGCACCGGGTCATTCTGGTCTTCTACAGCTGGTATTTGGCAAGAAGCTCTCTTGAGCGTTGATTTGGCCGTTTGTGGAAACGCGTCGCAGAAGCGGCTTGGCGGATTTGAATGAACTCTCTAAAGCCTACGCACCGTGCGCAATTCAGGAAGCGCCAGAGATGGGGATATAGTTTCCGGCCAAACCTCTCGCTTCGAGTCGGGTCGGCCGGCGACGGACACGCGGGCTACTTGATAGAAACCAATGAAGATGGCTTTCGTGATTCGTCATCACTTGCTTCATTTAGGGCTTCAAGCAAAGAGAAATGGCTGATTATCGGTTGTTCCTTCATTGCTGGCGTTGGAGTACGAGCCGCGGATCGCGTTTTTGATCTCATTCAGCTCTGGAACACCGATCGCGTTTTCTACAATGCGGGCCTTCCGGGTTCTGGTCACGACCAACAATTGCTTATTCTGGAAGACCTAATTGCTCGAGCAGAACCTGACTATGTGCTTTTTGCGCCATACACTGGTTGTGCCTTGCGAAACCTTGATGCATGGCGTAGGTCCTACGACGAACTTCACGGGACCGACCATGCCCAATCAAAGCCGCGCTTTGAAGTCGTGAATGGCGAGTTGGTTCTTGCAAAAGCAAGCCCCGTTTGCGCGGGCCTAATTGCAGCCGACAACCGATTAGGATCAAACTTCCAAGGCAGAATCACAAGATATGCTAGGCATCTAAACCTTCAGGTGGGCATGCCTGTGCACCCTGTCTATGACAAGATCTACACTGGTCGCGACCCGGTTGGTCTTGAACTAATGAAACGGATTATCGGTCGGATTCTGGAAACCGCGAATAAGCACTCCGCTGAGGTCGTGACCATGCCGCTTCTTGCGCGGTGGGATGTGCGCCGCGGCTACAGTCCCCCTGCATCACGGTTCTTTACAGCCCTTTCAAATGAGTCATCAATCTGGAATGTCGATCTATGGCCTCTTTTTGAGGCCCTGCCAAAGAACGTCCGGCGCCAGTGTTTCCTGGTGTCCGACGGGCATTACTCGCGCCTCGGCCATCGGCTGATCGCGGACTATGTCTTCCGAAACGACCTACTCCTACTCCGTCAATGAGCAAGGCAATTCTTGGTCTTTCTTGCCATTTCCACGATTCCGCAGCCTGCTTAATCCGAAACGGCGAGATCATCGCAGCTGCTCAAGAAGAACGTTTCACACGGATTAAGAACGACGCGTCCTTCCCTCGATTTGCTATCAATTATTGCCTGGAAGAGGCGCAGCTTGACGAGGCCAACCTTTCGGCCATCGCGTACTACGAGGATCCTCTTCTCGTATTGGATCGGGTCGGCCGGGAAATGATTAGGCAAAATCGACGGATCAGCCGTGTGATGTTCAAACGCCTGTGGCGCAGGTGGAAACACACTGGAGCTAATCTCGAGAACCCAATCCGCGCTCATCTGCCAGACTTTAATGGGCAAATACACTGTACGGCACATCATCAGGCCCATGCGGCGGCAGCTTTCTATCCCTCGCCATTTGAAGAGGCTTGCATCCTCACCATTGATGGTGTCGGCGAATGGGCGACTGCCACCATTTGTTACAGTTCCGGTGGAGAGATAGAGCTGCTACGGGAGATGGTGTATCCGGATTCCGTTGGCCTCTTCTATTCGGCCGCGACGAACTATCTGGGTTTCAAGGTGAACAGCGGTGAATACAAAGTGATGGGCCTTGCGCCCTATGGTGAACCGCAATTCCTGGACACAGTCCTAGAGAGTATCATTCACATCTACGATGATGGTTCGGTCAGTCTGAATCCCGACTTCTTCGATTTCACCGGGTTGTCGCCCATAGCGACGCCGGCCTGGGACGATCTGTTTGCCCTGCCAAGGCGCGATCCGGAATCAGACCTGAAACAACGGAATATGGACATTGCGGCTTCGGTTCAAAAAGCGACCGAGGATGCAATGCTGAAGATGGCGCATCATGCCAAGGACTTAACCGGTTCGCGTAATCTCTGTCTAAGCGGCGGTGTGGCATTGAATTGCGTGGGCAACGGTCAGATCCTTCGCCAGCGCCTGTTCGACAATATCTGGATACAGCCTGCTGCCGGGGATGCGGGCAACGCGCTCGGTGCTGCACTTGCTCTCTGGAACCACGACCATTCCGAGATGGAGCGGCCGAAAGCAGGGTGCGACATGATGAAAGGCGCCCGATTGGGCCCGCAGTATTCCTCCGAGGAGATCACGGATTTTCTCGATTTCTACGGCTTCCCCTACGAGGTTCTTGATGAAGACGACATCCCACGTCGCATCGTCGATCAGATCGAGTCCGGCGGTGTGATCGGCCTGTTCGATGGGCGAATGGAATTTGGGCCGCGTGCCTTGGGTGCAAGGTCGATCATTGCCGATCCCCGTGATGTGAAGATGCAAGCGACCGTGAATCTCAAGGTCAAATTCCGCGAGAGCTTCCGGCCTTTCGCACCTGTGGTCCGAGAGGAGAATGCGTCGGAGTGGTTCGATCTCGACACCCCATCGCCGTATATGCTTCTCGTTGCGCCGCTTCGAGAAGAACAGAGACTCAAGGTCAAAGACGACGTGGGAATATCGCTGGCCGACCGGTTATCACAGCAGCGCTCCAAAATCCCCGCCGTTACCCAGTTTACTTTTCGGCACGTATTCAGACCGTTCCTGGAGAACCGCATACGCGATTGCGCGGTATCCTCGACGAATTCTATCGCCGGACCGGCGTGCCCGTTCTGATCAACACTTCGTTCAATCTGCGCAGTGAACCTATTGTGCTGTCGCCGGTGCATGCATACCGCTGCATGATGCGAAGCAATATCGATGCAATTCTCCTGGAGAACGTGCTTGTAACGCGTAGTGACCAGCCTCAATGGGATGAATCGGATGATTGGTCGAAGACTTTCGAGCCTGATTGACCGGCTGCGGTATCTAGTTGCGCTGGCACGTGTTGTCCGAGCGCAAGAAAAGGCAGCCGATCCGGAGGTTTCGCTTTCGAGTTGGAACCAACGGCACTCGCTCGGTGGGAGCACTTGGAGAGTGGCGCGCGCGAGCCGTTACACAGAAGCTCCTGTTCTTGCGAACAGCAAATACGGGATGGTGGAGGCAATGCCCCATCAATCCGAGACGATGACTTTCGTACTTGCACGCGCCCTCTCGCCAACCAGACCGGGTGCCGTGGACACGTCTGCGGAAGGCACCGTGGCCGATTTCACTTATGCGATGATGTGATTGCTGTCAGGTGCCATAGCCGGCAGTGTCCACTCTGGATATGTCCTTCATCCAGAGTCATGAAGCCGTAATCGAGCCGTTCGTGCCGCACGTTGCCTTGTATTTCCATCGACTTGCCCAAGCCGGTGGCGCGGAGCGGATGATTTGCCAGTTGGCCAATTCGCTGGCAGATCGGGGGGGCGGACCGTCCTTGTCAGTTGGGATGATGTCCAGGCAGAGGCGTTCTATCCGATTGATCGACGGGTAGCCTGGTGGCGTTTGGACCACCGTCCCGGTTTGGTCGATAAGATCCGGCGATCATTGCGACTAGCGCGAACACTGCGCCAACAAGGTGTGCAGGTACTGATCGGTTTTGTAATGAGCGGCGACCGGACCGTCTATGCCGCCGCGAAGCTTTCTGGGGTTCATCTTGTCGCGGCAGAACGCAATGCGCCTTCGATGTACCGCTTGCGCTATTCTGCTCGCCAACGCTGGCAGTCATTCTTCCTGATGCGATTTCTGGATCGGATCGTGGTTCAGTTTCCGGACTATGCGGATGGCTACCCGGCAACGCTGCAAGGGCGGATCAACGTCATTGCAAACCCGGTTACCCCCGCCGTTTCGCGGGCCAAGCCGGCGGAGCCGGACATTGAAGGTCGCTACAGGCTGTTGGCAATCAGCCGCCTCGACGAAGTTCAGAAGAGGTTGGCCTGTCTTTTTGACGCTTTTGCCCGAGTGGCCGATGACTATCCAAACTGGGATCTTCTCGTTGTTGGGGATGGCCCGGACAAAGGTGCTCTCGAAAAGCGTATCGAGACTTTGCAGCTTTCTGACAGAGTTCGCATTTCGCCCTCAAGGTGCAATGTGTCCGACGTCTACCTGGACAGCAACCTGTTCGCAATTCCATCGCTGTGGGAGGGGTTCCCGAATGCGCTTGCCGAAGCCATGGCGCACGGTCTTCCGGCGGTCGGTTTTGCAGGAGCGGACGGTGTCGCTCATCTTGTTGTGGATGGCGAAAACGGTTGGCTGGCCGTTGGTGTCGACGATCCCGGGACACTTGCGAGAGCGCTGGCCGCCGCCATGGGAGACCATGCCGGCCGATCGCACCGGGGCGCACGTGCCGCGGCCGCCATGGCGGCATTCGTACCGGATGTCCAGTTCGACAAGTGGCAGAGCCTGATCGAAGAACTCATGCTCAGCAGCCAAAATGCCGTGCAGGCCTAATTGCGAGCGAAGCCGGCCACCCGTTCGAAGACCCGTCTGCCCGAGGCGCGCTTTCCCTAAACGCCAAGGTGAGGGCTGCTTCAGCGTTTTCTGGACGCATATGCCTACGGAACGCACGACGTCACATGACCCACACCCGCATTTGCAGAAGACGCCGGTGAGGCACGTCTAGTTGAAGACGCTTTTGCATATTGGCCAATCGAAGACTGGCACGTCGGCAATCCAGGCTTTCTTGGCCCAGAATCGCCGGGAACTCTCCGCATCTGGCGTCCTGTATCCGCAGGTGCGTGTGGGTCGATTGTTGCTGGACGTCCAGAGCCATAATGCAGTCGCCGATGCTCTCGTCGGGGTGACCTCTATCTATCCTCATCTGACTGCACAGCAGTATTTTGACCAATTCCGCGCCGAGGCGGAGCGAACGGGGGCGGAGCAAATGGTCCTTAGTGCTGAGCACTTCTTCGGTGGTCAGCCGCGGGTCTGGGACGTGCCCGACGAAGATGCCTATCTGGCCGGCTATGCGAAAAAGATCGAGGCGCTTACCGGCTGGCTGAGGGGCCACGAAATCACTGTGTTGGTCTACCTCCGACCCCAGGTCGAATGGCTTGCCTCGGCGATTGGCCAGGCAATTCGATATGAAGGCCTCATGCAAGGAAGGCGGATCTACGAAAGCGATCGCCAGTATTTCGAAATGTCCAGGCCGCTGTTGCGCTATTCCAGGCTTCTCGATCTCTGGAGAAGAATTCTAGCCCCGGCGACGATGTTGGTGATCCCATACAGACGGGAAGATCTCGTTGGTGGCGACAGCGTCAGCGACTTTCTGGTGCGTTCACAGCTCGACCATCTCTGCCTTTCTTCGGCGATAACACAGGCGGACGTGAACCCGTCGCTAAGCGTGGAGTACCTTGAGGTCAAGAAGCTGCTGAATCGGGAGCCCAGAACCAAAAGTCAGGAGCGGGTGGCGATCGAATGCCTGGACCGACTCTCCCGCCAAAGCAGCAGGGCGAGGTCGTACCAATTGGACGACGAAGTCGTTGCCACCATCGTTGACTATGTTGCTGACGATAACGCGAGCCTCAATGCTCGGTATATGAATACAGGTCGACCATTCGTTGCTCGACCGGACTCCGCCCAGCCCGCAGTTAGGGAACTGCTCAGCGACGACGAGGTTAGGGCGGCCATGACAAGGTTTACGAAGGAGTATCGCCGGCCGCGGAACGTGGTGCGCGCAATGGACTACGGCATCAGGCGGTTTCTTCGGCAACATGCTGCACCGGTTCATGCGATGCTCCATAAAGCCAAGCGTGCCGTGAAGGCGGTGCGACACCGGCAAACGTGACAAGCAGATTGGGCCCTCGTGACGCTCGCAACTCCAACGTTTCTCGAGTTAACAGAGTTTGCGTGACGCGTTGACACTGATCTCGGGAGTTCGACCGCGTCCGTTGGTCGGTGGTTTGCTTTCGTTCCTGCCTGGCTTTTACGGCATTTGGGACAGGCTCCGTCCTATGGGAAACTACCGCCCGCCCGAATACGGCCGCAGCATCCTCAAACAGCGCATTGAGGATGCGGAGAATGCAGGGGTGGATGTCAACCTCAACGTCGTCATGGAACTTGGTCCTGGCCGAAGCCTCGCGGCACCTATATCAGCCCTGTTGGATGGGGCGAACCTGGCAATCGCTATGGACGCTGTTTCTTATTTTGACCGGTCGGAGACCCTCCATGCATTCGACGAGTTGGTCAAGAACGTGGAGATCAGCGAGCAGCGCGCCGCAGTCCTGCGTGATGCGGTTTCCAAGGTCGGGACGCCGGGACAGGAAACCCTTTTGAAGTATGTTGCGCCCTGGAATGACGCATCGGCTGTCGCCCCGGACAGTGTGGATTTCATCTTCAGCATTAGTGTGTTGGAACACGTAACCGACCCAGACACCGTATACCGTTCATGTTTCCGGTGGCTTCGCCCAGGTGGCGTGATGGCGCACAAGATCGATCATTCCTCCCACGGCATCACGCGCCATTGGAACGGCCAATATTGGGTTGCGGACTGGCTGTGGCGGTTGGTTATGGGTGGCCGGCCATATGCTATCAACCGATGGATTCCCGACGATCACCGTGCAGCAGCGGAAAGAGCGGGGTTCGAGGTCGTGTCCCATGAATGCGTTGCGAACGAGAACGATGACTCGGCACTTTATCGCGAATGGCCGCGGGGCCGCTTTGCCACGGTGCCGCGTGATTCCCTGTTTGTCACGACCAGCACAATTGTGTTGCGCAAGGCTTGATCGCGAAGGCCGCATCAACCGAAGATCGCACTTTGGTGACGATCGGGATCGCAGTGTTCAATGCGGCCGATACCGTCGAGCGGGCCGTGAAATCGGCGTTGGCGCAGACTTGGCGGCCCATCGAGATCGTCGTTGTTGACGATTTCTCGGACGACGGTACGCAGGACACGTTGGCTCGCTTGGTCGAAGACCACCCTGAAATCCGGTTACTTCTGGAGGACAAGAACAGGGGTGTAGCCGCCACCCGGAATAGAATCATCGAGGAGGCGCAAGGGGAATTCTTGGCGTTCTTCGACGGCGATAACGAAAGCCATCCTGAGCGGATTACGTGCCAGGTCGAACGAATCACCACCTACGAGCGCGCGTTTTCGAATGGTGCTCCGGTGATCTGCCACACGGCCCGCAGGCAGCTCTTTTCAGGCGGATCCCAGCAAGTGGCGCTGACGATGGGAACACGCCAAAACGCCCCTGGCCCGGCGGGTTGGGCGGTTGCTGAGAGGATCCTCATAGGAACCCCTCTGAAGGATGGATACGGCGCCTGTGCCACCTGCTCGCAGATGGCACGAACGTCGCTGTACCGCGACTTGGGCGGTTTCGACCCGGCCTTTCGGCGCAGTGAGGATACGGAAATCGCTGTGCGGCTGGCAAAGGCGGGTGGACACTTTGTCGGCATTGCAGAGCCTCTGGTCGATCAGTTTATGACCCGAACGTCGGACAAGAATCTTCGTGATGAAAGGGGTTTCACGATCAAGCTGTTGGAAAAACATCGCGACGTGGCGGACCGTCGAGGCTTGTTCGAGTTCTGCCGAAGTTGGATCGAGATCAAGCAGGCATGGCTGGAAGATCGACAGGTCGATTTCGTGCGAAAGACGATGCTTCTTGCGTGCCGCCACCCGCTGCAAACGCTCAGACGGCTTGCGCTGGCGGTTCGCAATGTTCGGCTGAATGCAGCATTTGGTCGTTTCATGCGCCCTGCAACGAACACCCGGCATGGTTGAGAACCTGACAGCACGTCAGACTGCTGTGGAAAACACCACGCTGTTCTCGATGGACTGTTGCGCATGAAATTCATACTCCACATCGGGACCCACAAAACGGGCACAAGCAGCATTCAGAACTTCTGTGCTCGGAACCAAGCGTTCCTTAAAGCCAATGGCGTCAGCTACGACTTTGATGAGGCATTGTCGGCAGGCAACGCGAATTTCTTAGGAGCGTATTTGGTCAAGGGACGTCATCGAGAGATTCAGCGGTTTATCCAGCGGGGGATTGAGAAGGCGAATCGTGCTCGGCTCGACCGCATCCTTTTGAGTGGAGAAAGCCTGTTTGGCATGACGACTTCCTTCCCGGAGTTTGGCGCAATGAACAACGGCACCTATTGGGACAGTGAGCGTCGGCACATCGAGGACTTGCGGCAGATGCTGTCCAATCATGATGTGACAGTCGTCTGCTATCTACGTCGACAAGATAGGTTCCTGGAGTCGCTGTACAGTCAGATGGTGATGAGCGAGGGCGGATTTGCGGGGCCGATTGACGAGTTCGCAGGCAGAGCTACATGTATGCCGGATTACTATCGTCATCTGGAGGCTTGGGCCGACTGTTTCGGTGATGCGGCGCTCAGGGTCCGCGTGTTCGAACGCGCCAAGAATACCGTTCCTGATTTTATGAAATGTGCCTTGGGGATTACGCAGCTTCCGGCAATGAGCCGATCGGATATCAGGGTCAATACACGGGTGGCGCGTGACCTGCTCGAATTCAAGCGGGAAGTAAACACGGTCGAAATGGGCCGTGTGGAGTGCTTTTTTGCGACAAAGGCGCTGACCGAGATTGGTGCGTCGTTTTCGCAGGACAACTATGACATCTTGACGCTGGAACGACGGAAGGCGCTGCTTGAGAATGTGGACGCGAGCAATTCTGCTTTGGCAAGGCGGTGGATGGGCGCATCCGAGGCCCCATTCCCGGCCCTTAATAGTCAAGCGGAGGATCGGTTTGCCTATCCAGGGCTGACCCACGAACGCCGCGAACTGATCCGGAGTCAGTTCGACCGCTTCATGGCGCGCCCTTCAACACGTTTCGAGATTAGAACGCGAAATCTACTCCGGGCTTTCGAAGGCCGTTTCCCGGTCGGCAAGCCACTTGTCGATGCGATTAGGCGCCTTGCCTATCGACGCCAATTGGTTCGTGAAAGCAGAGCTCAGAATTAGGCGTGGGTCGCTATTGCTGCTATGTGACAGATGGCTCTTGGCTCCAAACACCTATCCGCGCGTATTGAACAACGAACCAGTCGTGGTTCTTGCCTGCTTCTGTGGCAAGGACAAGAAGCATGATGGCGCCAACACTCGTGACCATCGGCATCACATGCTTCAATGCCGAGGGTACAATCCGCCGGGCTATTCACAGCGCGATTAACCAAGACTGGCCTGATTGCGAAGTGGTCGTTGTTGATGACGCTTCTACGGATCAGTCAGTTGCGGCAGTGATGCGTGAAATCGAAGGGGAACCCACTGCCCGTCTTGTTCGGCATACGGAGAACAAGGGGCCCGCGGCGGCACGTAACACGGTTCTGGACCAGGCACTCGGTAGCTTTGTGGCATTCATCGATGACGATGACGAAGCCTTGTCCGGTCGGATATCAGCTCAGGTAAGTGCTCTTCAGCAGTTTGAAAAGGAAACCGGTGCCGATCTGATTGCGTGTTATGCCTCTGGTCGGCGACTCTACGACAATGGGTACTCATTGGAGCTCCCTGCAATTGGAAGCCGTGGGAGCGTGGCGCCCAGCGGACACGGCGTGGCGGATTATCTGCTGTTCGGGCATCGTCGGTCTGATTGGTTCTATGGCGGCGGTACCCCGGCTTGTTCGGTTTTGGCGCGCAGGACAACATTTGCGAGAGTTGGGGGATTTGACGAGGCATTTGCCCGAGTCAAGGATGCCGACTTCGCCATCCGGCTAGCACTTATTGGAGGCCATTTCATCGGCACCAGTGAGGTGCAGTTCATACGGCACGCGACAAGTGCGCCGGACAAATCTCATGAGAAGAACCTTCAAGCCGAACTGCATCTTGCCGAAAAGCACAAAAATTACTTGTCGTCGATCGGGCGCTACCATTATGCGTCGCACTGGCCGAAGCTTCGCTACTGGCACTTCAAGCACAATTATTGGCGGTTCTTCTGGGAGTTCTTGGGGCTACTCGTTCGTTATCCGGTAGCGGCTCCACGACACCTACTGTCAACTGGGCCGAGCCGACTGCTACACGAACGTCGAATGGGCGAGCCATGACAAGAAGATGATTGCTGCTCTCAAACGAATGACCTTGGTGGGCTCCTATCCCTGGTCCGTTGGAGTGGCCGGCTAGTGACTGACAATTACGTTCTGGCCGCAATCTCATTGCACAACATGGCAGGGGGACTTGAACGCAATATCGTCTCTCTCGCGAACAGGCTCGCCGAGTGCGGTCACAGAGTCAGTCTGGTGACTTTCGACTGGGAGACTGCCCAATCCTTCTATCCAATCAATGAGGGGATCCGATGGCTCAAGGTGGCGACCTCGCAACCGCATCAAGCCATCGGCTTCACCGACCGCCTTCGACTGATCGCTCGCATACGCAAAGCACTCAAGGATGCTGACGCGTCCGTCGTTGTCTGCTTCCATCACGGTATCCTTGCTCGGTTTCTACTCGCTTCCTTGCTTCTGAATGTCCGCGTTGTCGCGTCGGAGCGGAACTCCCTAAGCCTCTACGCGCATACAAGCCAGTCAAAGTGGAACCTCAATTTCTTTCTGATGTACTTCGTTGATCGCATCACCGTCCAATTCCCCCAATATGTGAACGACTATCCGCGCCTTCTCAGATCCCGCGTCGTAGCGATCCCTAATCCAGTGCTTCCAGTGGAGAACTTTGCTGCGCCCGGACGGGCCAAAGCGGGGCAACCATTTCAGTTGCTGGCGGTGGGGCGGTTGTCGGCCCAAAAGAACTTCGAGGCCCTGGTTGCCGCTTTTGCAAAACTGGCCGACCGATACCCCGCTTGGGAACTGATAATCGTAGGAGATGGCGAACGCCATGAAAGGCTTAGGGCGGAGATAGAAAAGCACAACCTAAATGCACGAGTACGCTTGCTTCCCGCGACTCGCTCAGTCTTTGACCTCTATCGGAACGCCTCGGTTTTCTGCATGCCTTCAAAGTGGGAGGGTTTTCCGAATGCGCTTGCGGAAGCTATGGCGCATGGATTGCCGGTTATCGGATATGCGGGCTGCGCGGGCGTACGGGAGCTCATCGTGCATGGCGAGAATGGTTTGTTGGCCACCGGCAATGGCGACGTGGACAGTCTGAGCGATGCACTTGAGGGACTGATGTCGAATCCGGGCAGACGCGAGGAAATGGGGAAGGCGGCGGCGGACTCAGTCCAGCGGTTCAACCCGGAAAGGGTGTTCCCGCTGTGGGAAGACCTCTTGCAGCGGGTCGCCGCACTGCGATCGAAAGCGCGGGAGATCAGGCATGCGTGAGCGCGACGTTCCAAAGAGATTGCGTATTGGATCTGACGAACAATTCCGAGTGGCAAACGACACCCTCACAACAGAAAAGAGTGGCTTGCGAATACCTGTGCTGGCATAACTGATCACAGATTATGCCTTCATGGGTGTGTTGTTGTGGCCGCATGTGACATGGAGAATACCGCGGATTCCTCCTATCTATTGGCAAAACCGGCCGGCGGATTGTGTCAATTGCATAGCGTGAATGCGAGTTGCCGATCTTCCCATCCGACTTTCGCTTGCTGCGTGTGACGTCGCCCAAACATGAAGGTGCTTTTCTGTATCAAGGCGATGGACACGCCCGGCGGCGGTGCGGAGCGTGTGCTGGCGGACGTTGCGTCCGGGTTGGCGGATCGGGGCCATCAGGTCTTTCTGCTGTCATTCGACGACGTTGGCGGCGAATCGTTCTACGCAATGAGCCCCATGATCCAACGGGTTCGCATCGGTGCCGGCAGGGAAAGCGACTCGTCGAAGTCCTTCAGGATCCTTCGCCACATGCTCATCATGCGCCGGATCATTCGGCGTCTGGCCCCCGACGTCGCCGTGGGATTCATGCACAGTGCCTACATTCCGCTCGGCCTGGCGCTCTGGGGCACCGGGCTGCCGGTAGTCGCCAGCGAGCATATCGTGCCTGAGCACTATCGCAGCCGGCCCCTGCAGGCGGCCTTGCTGTATTTGACGCCCTTCCTGGTGAATCGCATCACCTGCGTGTCCGAGCAGGTTCGGCTCGCCTTCTCACCGTTCCTGCGCGAAAAGATGGTTGTCGTTCCCAATCCAACTTCAGCCAGTTCCGGAATCCCGGCGGATGTCACCGGCCGGAGGAAACAGCGCAAGACGATTTTGACTGTGGGCCGTATGGACGCCCAAAAGGACCACAGAACATTGATCGGCGCGTTCGCAAAGGTGGCCGACGAGTATCCCGATTGGGACCTGCGCATTGTCGGCACCGGCGAACTCCTCGGCGAGCTCAAGGCGCAGATCTCGTCACTTCGGCTGGATGGGCGCGTCCTCATTCCGGGCGCCACGAAGGATGTTGGGCGTGAGTACGAAGAGGCGCAGCTCTACGTGCAACTTTCTCGCTACGAGAGCTATGGCCTGACGGTCGTCGAGGCGCTTGGCCACGGCCTGCCGGCGATCGGCTTCAGCAATTGCCTCGGTGTTAATGAACTGATCAAGCACGGCAAGAATGGGCTGCTGGTTAACGGACATGGAGACCAGGTTGCGGCGCTGGCCGACGGTTTCCGTACGCTGATCTCGGACACGGCGCTGCGGATCGAATTGTCGAAGAGTGGGGTCGGGCCAATGTTGGAGCACCGCATCAAGCTTGTGCTTGATCGCTGGGAGAGCCTTCTAGTTGGCGGACAGGGTGTCCGGGAAGGGGCGACGCGATGACTGCCATCCGCCTCTCTACGTTTACCTGTCGTGCCAAAGTTTGCGCGGAAAGGCTGAGCCCTTGACCGTCCAGATCCGCACCATCGTCAAGTTCCTCGTCTCGGCTCTGTGCCTGGCGGCGATTCCCATTTTCGTGCCGGTCGAGGAGATACTGAAGCACATCCGGGACATCGAACCGCTGCACCTCCTCGTCGCCTTCGTGCTGATCGCGCTCAACACGCTGCTCAGCAGCCTTCGCTTCTATGAGATGATGAAGTCGTTTGGCATCTTCGCGACACTGCAGTCGGCCCACAAGATCAACATCTTTTCCCAGATTGTCGGCGTATTCGCGCTGCAGACCGTTGGTCAGATGGTGTTTCGCACAGCCTATGGCGGGCGGTTCGTTGAGAACCCACAGCGCCTCGCCTTGCTGACCATCATCGAGAAGGGCATCGCGCTTTTGACCCTGTCGTTGATCGGTCTGGTGGGGTCCTATTACATCACGCGTCACATCGAATTCGGCGGCACCGGCGATGCTCAGCTCGTCATCTTGACGACAGCGATTATCCTCTCTCTGGCTGCGAGCTACACACTCGGCATGACGGCCTCGCAGCGACGGTTCGGTCGCAGAGTCTGGCGACTGCTGACACGCTCCGGTCTTGAGAAAGCTGCGGTACTCAGCCTCGCCATGCATGGGCTCATGTTGGTCGCCTACATCGTGGTTGCGTCCGGCTTTCTGGGCGACGCGCCGCTGACCATGATCGCAGCTTTGTTTTCGGTTGTGATGCTGGGGGCCGCGCTGCCGATTAGTTTCGCCGGGTGGGGCATCCGCGAGCTTTCGGCGGGGTTTGTCTTCGCTTTGCTCGGCTACGACCCGTCGATCGGGATCGTTCTCGGTGCAGCCATCGGGGTGGTGTCCCTGCTCGCGCTCGGCATGCACGCCGTCGTGTCAAACTTCATGACGAAATCGCTTGAGGCCGATGTCGCTGAGTATGCCGCGGGAGGGGCGGCCGAGACCCACTTCGAGCGCATGATTGCGTTGTTTTGCGGCCTCGGCATCGCCGTCCTCATTGGCATTCAAGTCCGCGTGCCGACAGGTTCGGGAGCTATGACGGTGAATCTCGCCGACCCGATCGCCATCGTTGGCGCAATCAGCTTTCTGGCCTTCTGGTACCGCGAGTACTTGCACCAAGCAGTCTGGCGTCTCAACGGTCTTGCTCCGGCCATGTTCTTGTTGCTTGCTCTCATCGCGTACGGCTGGTTGCTCGGATACGCCAGAAACGGGTTCAGTTCCTGGGCCACATACAATCGTGGCGTCGGCTATTTTATTTTGCTTGCCTATCTGTTCGCTGGTTCCATGGTTACCGCATTTTTCGGTCGGGGCGCGGTACGTTCGTTGATCCGCGTCTTCCTTGTAACAAATCTCTGCATCCTTCTCGTCTATTTCGTCGGCTTTGGTCTAATCGATCGGCCGACCCGGGGGGGGGTTGAATGGCGGCGTGATTCCTACGCAGGACTGATCGGGAACCGGAACGCACTCGCCTTCGCCATGTCGATTGCCCTGGCGGCGATGCTGGCGATCAAGACCCCGATCCTCGGTCGCTGGCGCCCAACGGCGATAGCGTTGGCTGCCTTCGTGATCGTCATCAGCGGTTCCCGCACCGGAATGACCGTGGCGGCGGTCGCGATGAGTCTGGCATTCTTCCTTCGATCCTTTTCGCCGAAGGAGTTCTCCCAGGTTGCGGTGGCGACCGTTGGCCTTGTTTCGCTGCACTATGTGGTCAATGCCTACTTGCCTGAGGTGATGATCGCGCTTGGAACTGCCTTGGCTGAGCTTGAATCTGTCCTGGCAGGGGCCGACTCAGAACCCGTCGGCTTTGTTTTGGAAACCTTTGGGGCCATTGCAGAGGCGCTCCAGACCTTCAGAAGTGGAACCGACGTCGCGAAGAACGTGGAGATCGGGGCATTGACCATCGTCCAGTCCGAGCGTTTCGAGGGCTACTGGGTCGCGCTGGACATGTGGCTGTCGCAGCCTGTCTTTGGTACCGGTATGGGCGCATTCATCTCACACTACGTCGATACCAGAGGGATCCCACTGGTGATCGACAATTCGGGGCTTTGGATCCTCACTGAAATGGGCCTGGTCGGCTTGGTTCTTTTCCTGCCGCTGCCTTGGGCCGTCGTCGCGCATCTTCGGAGAAAACGCGGCCAGACGCTGAAATGGGATGATCATGCCCTTCTGCTTTGCCTATTTGCCGCCGCGGTCTTTTCTCTGGCACATGACATGCTGTACCAGCGCATTCTCTGGTTCATGCTCGGTTTGCTGGCTGCCAACAAGTTCCGCCTTGCCGATACCCTCTCAAAGCGCGCGAAGGCCGCCTTCGCGCCGTCCTGACCGCCTCGCCAGGCGGTCGAAGCGTCTGCGTCACCCCACCCAAAACGACAAACCGACAAAATGTGCGGGATAGCTGGCGTCCTGTTGCCGTCCCCGGCGATGGGCGAAAGTGACCTTCAAGGCCTCGCCACCCGCATGGCCGATGCCGTGCGCCACCGCGGTCCAGACGGCTCCGGCTCGTGGGTCGACGCGGCGGTCGGCCTTGCTTTCGGCCATCGGCGTTTGAACATCATCGATCTCAGTGACGCCGGGCGCCAACCGATGGTTTCGGCGAGCGCGCGCTACGTGATCACCTACAACGGCGAGATCTACAACTTTCCCGACCTGCGACGGGAGCTGGAGGCGGAAGGTGTCGCCTTCCGAGGCCGGTCCGACACCGAAGTGGCGCTGGAGGCCATCGCGCGCTGGGGACTTGCGTCGGCCGTCGAACGCTTCGTCGGCATGTTTGCCTTTGCGCTGTGGGACCGGGAGACCGGCACGCTCAGCCTGGTCCGTGACCGGCTCGGCATCAAGCCGCTCTATTACGCCAATCTCGGTGGGCTTTTCCTGTTCGGCTCCGAGCTCAAGGCCTTGCGCGCGAGCAACCTCTGGGAACCGGAACTGGACCGCGATGCGCTTGCCGCGTTCCTGCGGTTCAACTACGTGCCGGCCCCGCACACGATCTATCGGGATGTGAAGAAGTTGGAACCGGGCTCAATTCTCAGCTTCCGGCGCGGCGAGGGGGCGCGGATTGCGCGATACTGGGATCTCGCGGACGTCGTTGACACGAGCCTGAGTAACGTCACCGTCACGGTGACGGGCGAAGCCGTCGCGGGCCTGGAGCGCGTACTTTCGGAGGCAGTGCGAGCGCGTCTGGTGGCGGACGTTCCGGTCGGCGCGTTTCTGTCCGGTGGAATCGACTCAACCGCCGTTGTCGCGCTGATGCAGGCACACAGCAGCCGGCCCGTCCGGACCTTTACGATCGGATTTGAAGAGTCCGATTTCAATGAGGCCGAACATGCCAAGAACGTCGCCGCACATCTCGGGACGGAGCATACCGAGCTGTATGTATCCCCCGATGACAGCCGAGACGTCATCCCCCGCCTGGCCGACCTCTACGACGAGCCTTTCGCCGATTCCTCCCAGATACCCACGTTCCTGATTTCGGAATTGACCCGCCGCCACGTCGCCGTGGCGCTGTCGGGCGATGGCGGAGACGAAGTCTTCTGCGGCTACAACAGGTACGTCCAGGGCCAGAGACTTGAACCGTGCATCCAGCATGTGCCGCGTGGGTTGCGCCAGGTTGGTGCGGTCGCCTTGCGGAACCTGTCTCCCGAAGCCTGGACCGCCATGTTCCGCGCGGTGCCGGCGCGGTGGCGTCCGTCCATGATCGGAGACAAGATCCATAAGCTGGCCGATGTACTGCCGGGGGGACGCGAAGAGTATTATCGCCGCTTGATCAGCCACTGGCCGATGCCGGAACAGGTGGTCTGCACTGCGCAGGAACCAGCAAGCCTCATTGACGAGCCATGCCTCTCAGCGCGCACACTGGGGCCTGTGGAACGCATGCAGTATCTGGACACCGCCACGTACTTGCCGGACGATATCCTGACGAAGGTCGATCGCGCCTCGATGGGCGTGTCGCTTGAAGCACGGGTCCCCATGATCGACCATCGGGTCGTCTCCTTCGCGTGGACGTTGCCGCTGCACATGAAACTGCGGGATGGGACTGGCAAGTGGCTGGTGCGGCGTCTGCTGCAGGCCTACGTGCCGCAAGCGCTGATCGACCGCCCGAAGGCCGGATTCGCGATTCCTCTTGGTGCCTGGCTGCGCGGCCCCTTGCGGGACTGGGCAGAGAGCCTGCTGTCGGAACAGGCACTGAACGCGGAAGGCATCCTGCATGCTCCCGCCGTGCGGGCTGCCTGGGACGCTCACCTTTCCGGCAGACAGAACCTCCAGGACCGGCTCTGGGGCGTCTTGATGTTTCAGGCCTGGAAAGGCCGGTGGCTCGGCTGAGATTCAATCAGGGAGCCCCCACAGTGTCTTCATGTCCCACA